>JAESGM010000051.1_pt1 | contig 381864 bp, 365 predicted proteins | sample 9269721 | NCBI WGS metagenome assembly JAESGM01 (sample SAMN15720920, study PRJNA650825) | algae metagenome | isolation source: Komarekiella atlantica HA4396-MV6 and co-occurring heterotrophs from... | place: USA: Theobald House, Kauai, HI | collected 2009-07-29
GTTCCTGCTGATCAACCATCCGCTCGACTGCCCGATCTGCGACCAGGGCGGCGAATGCGACCTGCAGGACCAGGCGATGGCCTTCGGCGTCGACGCGTCGCGCTATCACGAGAACAAGCGCGCGGTCGAAGACAAGTATATCGGACCGCTGGTCAAGACGATCATGACGCGCTGCATCCACTGCACGCGCTGCGTGAGGTTCACGACGGAAGTGGCTGGAATCTCTGAGCTCGGCCTGATCGGCCGCGGCGAGGATGCCGAGATCACCACCTATCTCGAAAACGCGATGACCTCGGAACTCCAGGGCAACGTCGTCGACCTGTGCCCGGTCGGCGCGCTGACCTCCAAGCCCTACGCCTTCCAGGCACGTCCGTGGGAACTGACGAAGACGGAATCCATCGACGTGATGGACGCCGTCGGGTCGGCGATCCGCGTCGACACGCGCGGCCGTGAGGTGATGCGGATCATGCCGCGCGTCAACGAGGCGATCAACGAAGAGTGGATTTCCGACAAGACCCGCTTCATCTGGGACGGCCTCAGGACGCAGCGCCTCGACCGCCCCTATGTGCGCCGCAACGGCAAGCTGACGGCGGCAAGCTGGGGCGAAGCCTTCAGCGCGATCAAGGACGCGGTGGCAAAGACCTCCGGTGACCGGATCGGCGCGATTGCAGGTGATCTGGCGACCGTCGAGGAGATGTATGCGCTGAAGGGCCTGATGACCGCGCTCGGCTCGGCCAATATCGACTGCCGCCAGGACGGCGCGAAGATCGATCCCGCGAACGGCCGCGCGAGCTACGTTTTCAACCCGACCATCGAAGGCATCGAGGATGCCGATACGCTTTTGATCATCGGCGCCAACCCGCGCTTCGAGGCTTCGGTGCTGAACGCGCGCATCCGCAAGCGCTGGCGCATGGGCAACTTCCCGATCGGCGTCGTCGGTGACATCGGCGATTTGCGCTACGATGCCGAGCGCATCGGCGGCGGCGCGGAGACGCTGCGTGAACTCGTCGCCGGCAATCTCGACTTCGCCAAGGTGCTGTCGAATGCCGCGCGGCCGATGATCATCGTTGGCCAAGGCGCTCTCGCGCGCGCTGACGGCGCGGCGGTGCTGGCGCTGGCGGCCGAACTCGCGGCGTCCGTGGGCGCGGCGAGCGCCGAATGGAACGGCTTCGCCGTCCTCCACACCGCAGCCTCGCGCGTCGGCGGGCTCGACCTCGGCTTCGTGCCGGGGTCAAGCGGCAAGGACGTTGCCGGCATGATGGGCGCGCTCGACATCGCCTTCCTGCTCGGCGCGGACGAGTTCGACATGGCCGGGCTCGGCTCGGCCTTCACCGTCTACATCGGCAGCCACGGCGATGCCGGCGCGCACCGCGCCGACGTCATCCTGCCGGGCGCGACCTATACGGAAAAGTCGGGCACCTACGTCAACACGGAAGGCCGCGTGCAGATGGCGAACCGCGCCGGCTTCGCGCCGGGCGACGCACGCGAGGACTGGGCGATCCTGCGCGCGCTTTCAGACGTGCTCGGCCACAAGCTGCCCTACGATTCGCTGCCGCAGCTTCGCGCCGCGCTCTATGCCGAGTTCCCGCATTTCGCCGCCATCGACGAGATCGCGGCGGGCGACGTGGCGCATGTTGCGGCGCTGAAGAGCGGCACGGCCGATTTCGACAAGGCGGCCTTTGCGTCGCCGATCAAGGACTTCTACCTGACCAACCCGATCGCGCGCGCGTCCGCCGTGATGGCCGAGTGCTCTGCGCTCGCGCGGGACGGCTTCAGGCAGGCAGCCGAATAGGGCAGGGCAATGGACACTTTTTTCTCGACCTATGTCGGCCCCGGGCTGCTGATCCTGCTGCAGTCGGTCGTGCTGATCGTCGTTCTGCTGATCCTCGTCGCCTATCTGCTCTATGCCGACCGCAAGATCTGGGCGGCGGTGCAGCTTCGCCGCGGCCCGAACGTCGTCGGCCCGTGGGGCCTTTTGCAGGCCTTCGCCGATCTGTTGAAGTTCGTCTTCAAGGAGCCGGTCATTCCGTCCGGCGCCAACAAGGGCGTGTTCCTGCTCGCCCCGCTGGTGACGGCGGTGCTGGCGATCTCGGCCTGGGCGGTAATCCCGGTCGCAAACGGCTGGGCGATCGCCGACGTCAATGTCGGCATCCTCTTCGTCTTCGCCATCGCTTCGCTCGAAGTCTACGGCGTCTTGATGGGCGGCTGGGCCTCGAACTCGAAATATCCGTTCCTGGGCGCGTTGCGCTCGGCCGCGCAGATGGTGTCCTACGAAGTCTCGATCGGTTTCGTCATCGTCACCGTGCTGCTGCTGGTCGGATCGCTGAACCTGTCGCACATCGTGCTGGCACAGCAGACGGGCCTCGGCACGATGCTCGGCCTGCCGGGCTCGTTCCTCGACTGGCACTTCATCGTGCTCTTCCCGATGTTCGTGATCTTCTTCATCTCGGCGCTGGCCGAGACGAACCGGCCGCCCTTCGACCTCGTGGAAGCCGAATCGGAACTCGTCGCCGGTCACATGATCGAATACTCTTCGACGCCGTTCCTGCTCTTCTTCCTCGGCGAATATGTCGCGATCGTCCTGATGTGCGCGCTGACCACCATCCTGTTCCTCGGTGGATGGCTGCCGCCCTTCGACTTCGCCCCGTTTACCTGGGTGCCGGGCGTGATCTGGTTCCTGATCAAGGTCTGCTTCGTCTTCTTCATGTTCGCCATGGTGAAGGCGTTCGTGCCGCGCTACCGCTACGACCAGTTGATGCGCCTTGGCTGGAAGGTGTTCCTGCCGATTTCGCTCTTCATGGTGGTCGCGACCGCGAGCGGCATCAAACTGTGGGAAGCGCTGGCGGCATGAGCATCGCGCTGATCGGAGGCCTCGTGGGACTGGGAATCGCCCTCGTCGATTTCGCCTTCCTGCGGCTTCTGGCCACGCGCGTCGATCTCGCCGAGACGAAGACCGCACTCAATGTTGCCGGGTTCACCCAGTTGGTGCTGCTCCCGGTCATCGGCTACTTCGTAGCCCCGTACGTGTTCGGAGACTGAAGATGTCAGCTCTTGCCCAAGCCGCGAAATCGCTGCTCCTCCTGGAGTTCGTAAAGGCCTTCTTCCTGTCGATGCGCCAGTTCTTCGCGCCAAAGGGCACGCTGAACTATCCGTTCGAGAAGGGCCCGACCAGCGCGCGCTTTCGCGGCGAACATGCGCTGCGCCGCTATCCGAACGGCGAAGAGCGCTGCATCGCGTGCAAGCTTTGCGAGGCGATCTGCCCCGCGCAGGCGATCACCATCGAGGCCGGCCCGCGCCGCAACGACGGCACGCGCCGCACCGTGCGCTACGACATCGACATGGTGAAGTGCATCTATTGCGGCTTTTGCCAGGAAGCCTGCCCGGTCGACGCCATCGTCGAGGGACCGAATTTCGAGTTCGCCACGGAGACCCGTGAGGAGCTCTATTACGACAAGGACAAGCTGCTGGCGAACGGCGACCGGTGGGAGCGCGAACTGGCGCGCAACATCGCGATCGACTCGCCTTATCGCTGAGGCTTGGAGAGTGGACGGAAGCACACCTTCCGTCTAAGAGACACGCGGCTTCGGATGCAGGCCGACGCCAATGGCCGGGATGATCCCCGGCCTTCGATGAAATCCGGGGGAACCCATGCTGACAGGACTAGAGGCGATCTTCTTCTACGTGTTCGCCTTCATAATGGTGGGTGCGGCATTCATGGTGATTGCGGCCCGCAATCCCGTGCATTCTGTGCTCTATCTGATCCTGACCTTCTTCAACGCGGCTGGGCTGTTCCTTTTGACCGGCGCCGAGTTCCTGGCGATGATCCTGCTCATCGTTTATGTCGGCGCCGTGGCGGTCCTGTTCCTGTTCGTCGTCATGATGCTGGACGTGGACTTCGCCAGCCTCAAGCGCGGGGCGCTGCACTATGCGCCGATCGGCGGCCTCGTCGGCATCATCCTCGCGGCCGAACTGATCGTCGTCGCGGGCGGCTACGCCTTCGCGCCGCAAATCGGCGCCGAGATCGCGCAGCCCATTCCCGATGCCGCGGCGCGCCACAACACGGCGGCGCTCGGCGACATTCTCTATACGGACTACATCTACTTCTTCCAGATCGCCGGGCTGATCCTGCTCGTCGCCATGATCGGCGCGATCGTCCTGACGCTGCACCACAAGGCCGGCGTCAAGCGGCAGGACATCACCACGCAGGTCCGCCGCACGCCGGAAACCGCGATCGAGATCAAGAAGGTCGAAACGGGCAGGGGTCTTTGATGGAAATCGGCATCGCACATTATCTGACCGTCTCGGCGCTGCTCTTCACGCTCGGCGTCTTCGGCATCTTCCTGAACCGCAAGAACGTCATCGTCATCCTGATGTCGGTCGAACTGATCCTGCTCGCCGTCAACATCAACTTCGTCGCGTTCTCCGCGGCGCTGGGCGACCTCGTCGGCCAGGTGTTCGCGCTGTTCGTCCTGACCGTCGCCGCGGCGGAAGCCGCCATCGGTCTTGCAATTCTCGTCGTCTTCTTCCGCAACCGCGGCTCGATCGCGGTCGAAGACGTCAATCTGATGAAGGGCTGAGGGGCTCATGTATCACGCCATCGTCTTTCTTCCGCTTCTCGGCTTCCTGATCGCCGGCCTCGGCGGCCGCGCGATCGGCGCCAAGGCGTCGGAATATGTGACGTCCGGTTTCCTGGTGATTTCGGCGGTCCTGTCCTGGATCGCCTTCTTCCAGGTCGCGCTCGGCGACACCGAAAGCTTCACCGTGCCGGTGCTGCGCTTCATCCAGTCGGGCTCGCTCGACGCGTCCTGGGCGCTTCGGATCGACACGCTGACGGCGGTGATGCTCGTCGTCGTGAACACGGTGTCGGCGCTGGTCCACATCTATTCGATCGGCTACATGCACCACGACCCGCATCGGCCGCGCTTCTTCGCCTACCTGTCGCTCTTCACCTTCGCCATGCTGATGCTGGTGACGTCGGACAACCTCGTCCAGATGTTCTTCGGCTGGGAGGGCGTGGGCCTCGCGTCCTATCTGCTGATCGGTTTCTGGTACAAGAAGCCCTCGGCGAATGCGGCCGCGATGAAGGCCTTCGTCGTCAACCGCGTCGGCGATTTCGGCTTCGCGCTCGGCATCTTCGGCGTGTTCGTCCTGTTCGGATCGGTCAATTTCGACACGATCTTCGCCACCGCCGCGACGATGGCGCCGGTCGAAGGCGCGGAAGCGGGCGAGGCGGTCTGGACCTTCCTCGGCTACGGCCTCGACCAGACGGCAGCCGTCACGGTCATCTGCCTCCTGCTCTTCATGGGTGCGATGGGCAAGTCGGCGCAGGTGCCGCTGCACACCTGGCTGCCCGACGCGATGGAAGGCCCGACGCCGGTCTCCGCGCTGATCCATGCCGCAACGATGGTCACCGCCGGCGTCTTCATGCTGGCGCGGCTCTCGCCGATCTTCGAGCTCAGCCATACGGCGCTGCTCGTCGTCACCTTCATCGGCGCGATCACGGCCTTCTTCGCCGCGACCGTCGGCCTTGTCCAGAACGACATCAAGCGCGTCATCGCCTATTCGACCTGTTCGCAGCTCGGCTACATGTTCGTGGCGATCGGCACCGGCTTCTACGCCGCCGCGATCTTCCACCTCTTCACGCACGCCTTCTTCAAGGCGCTCTTGTTCCTGGGCTCCGGCTCGGTCATCCATGCCGTCTCGGACGAGCAGGACATGCGCCGCATGGGCGGCCTGCGCCGTCTCATCCCCCGCACCTACTGGATGATGGTGATCGGCACGATCGCGTTGACGGGCGTCGGCATTCCCGCGACGATGATCGGCACCGCCGGCTTCTTCTCGAAGGATGCGATCGTCGAGGGCGCCTTTGCGGGCCACAACGCGTTCGCCGGACCGGCCTTCGTGTTGCTCGTCATCGCCGCCGTCTTCACCAGCTTCTATTCGTGGCGCCTGATCTTCATGACCTTCCACGGCAAGCCGCGGGCGACCGCGGACGTCATGCACCACGTGCACGAGTCGCCCCCGGTCATGCTGGTGCCGCTCTACATCCTCGCCGTCGGCGCGCTGTTCGCGGGCGTCCTCTTCTACGGCTTCTTCGTCGGCGACAGCTACGATGCCTTCTGGAAGGGCGCGATCTTCATGGCCGAGGAGAACCACATTCTCCACGAGTTCCACGAAGTGCCGTTCTGGGTGAAGGCCTCGCCGTTCCTCGCCATGATCGTCGGCTTCCTGACGGCCTACGATTTCTACATCCGCTCGCCCGAAAAGCCGCGCGAACTCGCCGCCCGTCACCACGGCCTCTACCAGTTCCTCTTGAACAAGTGGTACTTCGACGAGCTCTACGATTTCCTGTTCGTGCGCCCGGCCATGCGCCTCGGCCGCTTCCTGTGGAAGACCGGCGACGGCAAGGTGATCGACGGTCTCGGCCCTGATGGCATCTCCGCGCGCGTCGTCGACGTGACCAACCGCGTCGTCAAGCTGCAGACGGGCTACCTCTACCACTACGCCTTCGCCATGCTGATTGGCATCGCCGCGCTCGTCACGTGGATGATGCTCGGGAGTGCCTTCTGATGACCGACTGGCCCATTCTTTCCACGGTCACCTTCCTGCCGCTGGTCGGCGCGTTCCTGATCCTGCTGATCCGGGACGAGGGCAATTCCGCGCGCCGCAACATCCGCAACGTCGCGCTCCTGACGACCGTCTTCACCTTCCTGCTCTCGATCTTCATCTGGCTCGGATTCGACAATGCGAACCCCGGCTTCCAGATGGTCGAGAAGGTGGATTGGCTGGATTCGGGCATCTCCTATCATCTGGGCGTCGACGGCATCTCGATGCTGTTCGTCATCCTGACGACCTTCCTGATGCCGATCTGCATCCTGGCCTCGTGGCAGGCGATCGAGAAGCGCGTCAAGGAATACATGATCGCGTTCCTCATCCTGGAAACGCTGATGATCGGCGTGTTCTGCGCGCTCGACCTCGTGCTCTTCTACGTCTTCTTCGAGGCCGTGCTGATCCCGATGTTCATCATCATCGGCGTGTGGGGCGGCAAGCGGCGCGTCTACGCCTCGTTCAAGTTCTTCCTCTATACGCTCCTCGGCTCCGTGCTGATGATGCTCGCCATCATGGCGATGTTCTGGGAAGCCGGCACGACCGACATCCCGACGCTGATGACGCACGACTTCCCCGTCGGCATGCAGCAATGGCTGTGGCTCGCCTTCTTCGCCTCCTTCGCGGTGAAGATGCCGATGTGGCCGGTCCACACCTGGCTTCCGGACGCGCATGTCGAGGCACCGACGGCCGGCTCGGTGATCCTGGCCGCCGTGCTCCTGAAGATGGGCGGCTACGGATTCCTGCGCTTCTCGCTGCCGATGTTCACGGACGCGTCCATCTACTTCCAGCCGCTGATCTTCTGGCTGTCGGCGATCGCGATCGTCTACACCTCGCTGGTCGCGCTGATGCAGGAGGACATCAAGAAGCTGATCGCCTATTCGTCCGTCGCCCACATGGGCTACGTGACCATGGGCATCTTCGCGATGAATCCCGAGGGTATCCAGGGCGGCATCTTCCAGATGCTCAGCCACGGCCTCGTCTCGGGCGCGCTGTTCCTGTGCGTCGGCGTCGTCTACGACCGCATGCACACCCGCGAGATTTCCGCCTATGGCGGCCTCGTCAACAACATGCCGAAGTATGCGGTCGTCTTCCTGATCCTGACCATGGCGAATGTCGGCCTCCCGGGCACCTCCGGCTTCGTCGGCGAGTTCCTGACGCTGCTCGGTGTCTTCCAGGTCAACACGCTCGTCGCGCTGGTAGCGACGCTCGGCGTCATCCTGTCGGCCGCCTATGCGCTGTGGCTCTACCGCCGCGTCATCTACGGTGCGCTGACCAAGGAGAGCCTGAAGAGCATGCTCGACCTGTCGGGCCGCGAGAAGGCGATCATCTATCCGCTGGTCGCGCTCGTCATCCTGTTCGGCGTCTATCCGGCTCCGATCTTCGACGTGACGGCGGCCTCGGTGGAGGCGCTCGTCAACAATGTGAACCTGTCGATCGAGGCGGCCGAAGCCGCCGCGTCGGCGGGCCTCCAGACCGCAGCGCAGCAGTAAGGCGCGGAAAAGACCATGACCCTAGACCTGTCCCAGAGCCTCGCCTTCGTCGCGCCGGAGATCATCATGGCGGTCGGCGCCATGGTTCTCCTGATGATCGGCGTCTTTTCCGGACCGCGCGCCAACATGACGGTGACGGGCCTTGCCGTCGCTGTCCTGATCGGCGTCGGCGCATGGATGCTGCTCTTCTCGGACTACAGCCAGGGCTTCGGCGGCGCCTTCGTCGCCGATCCGTTCTCCCGCTTCATGAAGGTGCTGACCATCATCGGCGCGGTGGTCACGCTCGTCATGTCGGTCGGCTTCGCCAAGGCAGAGAAGTTCGACAAGTTCGAATATCCCGTCCTGATCATGCTGGCGACGCTCGGCATGATGATCATGGTGTCGGCCAACGACATGCTGACGCTCTATATGGGTCTCGAACTGCAGTCGCTCGCGCTCTACGTCGTCGCCGCCTTCAACCGCGACAATGTCCGCTCGACAGAAGCGGGCCTGAAATATTTCGTCCTCGGCGCACTGTCCTCGGGGATGCTGCTCTACGGCATCTCGCTCGTCTACGGCTATACCGGCAACACCGGCTTCACCGAGATCGCGGCCGCGCTGTCGGGCGGCGAGCGCTCGCTGGGGCTCGTCTTCGGCCTCGTCTTCGTGCTCGCCGGCCTCGCCTTCAAGATCTCGGCCGTGCCGTTCCACATGTGGACGCCGGACGTCTATGAGGGCGCGCCGACACCGGTCACCGCCTTCTTCGCCGCCGCGCCCAAGATCGCCGCCATGGCGCTCCTGGTCCGCGTCACGGTCGGCGCGTTCCAGCCGGTCGCGCCGGACTGGCAGCAGATCATCGTCTTCATCTCGATCGCCTCGATGGCGCTCGGCGCCTTTGCCGCGATCGGCCAGCGCAACATCAAGCGCCTGATGGCCTATTCGTCGATCGCCCATATGGGCTTCGCGCTGGTCGGCCTTGCCGCCAACAGCCAGGCCGGCGTGCGCGGGGTCGCGATCTACATGCTGATCTACCTCGCCATGACGCTCGGCACCTTCGCCTTCATTCTCGCGATGCGGCGCAAGGAAGGCCATGTCGAGCAGATCGACGAACTGGCTGGCCTGTCGGCGACCAATCCGGTGATGGCGACGGTCCTGACGATCCTGATGTTCTCGCTGGCCGGCATTCCGCCGCTCGCAGGCTTCTGGGGCAAGTGGTACGTCTTCCTCGCCGCAATCGAGGCGCAGCTCTATCCGCTGGCGATCATCGGCGTCGTCGCCTCGGTGGTCGGCGCCTACTACTATCTGCGCATCATCAAGCTGATGTGGTTCGACGAGCCGGCAGGCGGCTTCGTGCCGATGGCGGGCGAACTGCGCCTTGTCCTCGGCGCATCGGGCGCGTTCGTTCTGTTCTACGTGCTGATCGGCGGCCCGATCGGCACCATGGCCGAGGCCGCCGCGCGCAGCTTCTTCTGACGGCATGGCGTTTGCGCTCGCACCTTCGGCACTCACGGCCGGCTACGGTCTGGAAGTCTTCGACACGGTCGGCTCGACCAACGCGGAAGCGCTGGAGCGGGCGAAGGCCGGCGGGCAGGGGCGCACCTGGTTCGTCTCCGATCATCAGGTGGCGGGGCGCGGCCGGCGCGGCCGTCCCTGGCAGACGCAGCGCGGCAATCTGGCGGCCTCGCTGCTGCTGACGCCGGACGTGCCGCTCGGACAGGCGGCAGCGCTCGGCTTCGTCGCCGGCCTCGCGCTTTCGGACGCGCTGGAGGCGGTGGTGCCGCAGGCGCGGATCGGGATCGGCGTCGATGGGGGCTCGACCGCGGATCGGGGTCGCTTCGAACTCAAATGGCCGAACGACGTTCTCGCGCACGGCGCGAAGCTTTCGGGTATCCTGCTCGAATCGGCCATGCTGGACGCCGGACGCTATGCGCTGGTGATCGGCATCGGCGTCAATGTCGTAACCTTTCCGCAGGACGTGCCCTATCCGGCGACGTCGCTGAGCGAGATGGGCGCGCGGACCGATGCGCAGGCGCTGTTCCTCGCGCTGTCGGATGCGTGGATCGACAATGAGCGTTTGTGGCGCGAGGGTCGCGGCCTTAACGCCATCAGGGAAAAATGGCTCGCCAAGGCGGCGGGCCTCGGATCGGAAGTGGCGGTGCGCGCGGAAGGCCGCGTGGTGCGCGGCCGCTTCGAGACGATCGACGAGGAATGCCGGTTCGTCATCCGGGAAAATGACGGAAACACAATCAGGATCGCGGCCGGCGACGTTCATTTCGGCGCCGTCGCATCCGCAAGCCTAGACGGGAAAGCAGGAGATTGATGGCCACGGACGACAGGAACGAACTCGTCTTTTGCCCGCTTGGCGGGGTCGGTGAAATCGGAATGAACTTCGCGCTCTACGGCTTCGGGCCGGCGGCCAAACGCGAATGGCTGGTGGTGGATGTCGGCGTGACGTTCCCCGACCCGACGCTGCCCGGCGTCGACCTCGTGCTGCCCGATACGCGCTTCATCGAAAGCCAGATCGACCGGCTGCGCGGCATCGTCATCACCCATGCGCACGAGGACCACTACGGCGCGCTGCTCGACACGTGGCCGAAGCTGAAGGCGCCCGTCTGGATGACGCCGTTCTCAGCGGCGATGCTGGAGGCGAAGCGCATTTCGGACAATGTGCGCGTCAAGCCGCCGGTCAACATCTACAAGGCCGGCGAGCGCTTCAAGATCGGCCCGTTCGAGATCGAGGCCGTCGCGGTGACGCACTCGATCCCCGAGCCGGTGTCGCTGGCGATCCGTACGCCGCTGGGAACGGTCGTCCATACGGGCGACTGGAAGCTCGACCCGGCGCCGAACCTGCCGCCGATGACCGACGAGAACCGCTTCCGCCAGATCGGCGAGGAGGGCGTAGCGGCGCTGATCTGCGATTCGACCAACGCCATGCGCGAGGGCGATTCGCCGTCCGAGCAGGCGGTGAGCGAAGGCATCCGCGGCGTCATCGAGAAGTCCGTCGGCCGGGTGGCGATCACGACCTTCTCGTCCAATGTCGGCCGCATCGTCTCGATCGCCGAGGCCGCGCGCGACACGGGTCGCCAAGTGCTCGTGCTCGGACGCTCCCTGAAGCGCGTCATCGATGTCGCCGGCGAACTCGGCTATCTCGACGGCCTGCCGCCCTTCCTGCAGGAAGAGGATTACGGCTACATCCCGCGCGAGAATGTCGTGGTGCTGTGCACCGGCAGCCAGGGCGAGCCGCGCGCCGCGCTCGCCAAGCTCGCGCGCGACGAGATGAAGCATGTCGCGCTGACGGCGGGCGATACGGTCGTCTTTTCCTCGCGCGTCATTCCCGGCAACGAGAAGGCGATCCTCGAGATCAAGAACCAGCTCATCGAGCAGGGGATCAAGATCGTCGAAGACGGCGACGCGCTGGTCCACGTCTCGGGCCATCCGCGCCGCAGCGAACTCCTGAAGATGTATTCGTGGGTCAAGCCGCGCATCCTTGTGCCGGTGCATGGCGAGGCCGCGCATCTGGTGGCGCAGGGCTCGCTCGGCGCGAGCGCGGGCATTCCCGAGGTCGCGCAGGTGCGCAATGGCGACATGATCCGCCTTGCGCCCGGTGCCGCCGAGATCGTCGGCACGGTGCCCTTCGGCCGCCTGATGAAGGATGGCCGCATCATCGGCACCGAGCAGGAAGTCGGCGTGCGCGACCGGCGCAAGCTCGCCTTCGCTGGCCATGTCGTCCTCAACGTCGTCCTCGACGACCGCTACGAGATGGCGGGCGAGCCCGACATCGTCGCCATCGGCGTCGCCGAGACGGATGCGAAGGGCGAAGCGCTCGAGGACATCATGCTCGACGCGGCGATCGGCGCGGTGGAGAGCATTCCCCACCAGCGCCGCAAGGACCTCGACATGGTCTCGGAAGCTGCGCGCCGCGCCGTGCGCTCCGCGGCAAACGACGCGTGGGGAAAGAAGCCGATCGTGACGGTGTTTGTGACGAGGTGAAAGGCGGCAGTCGGCAGTCGGCAATTGGCAGTCGGGAATTGGCCGCTATTTCCTTTCGCATTTGATTGTCTGTATCGCAACTGCCGACTGCCTATTGCCGATCAACGGAGACCCCCATGCTTGGACGCCTCAACCACGTAGCCCTCGCCGTGCCGGACCTCGCCGCAGCGACGGCGCTTTATCGCGACACGCTGGGCGGCAAGGTGTCCGCGCCGCAGGCGCTGCCGGAGCATGGGGTGACGGTTGTGTTCGTCGATGTCGGCAACACCAAGATCGAGCTTCTGGAACCTCTGGGCGAGGGATCGAGCATCCGGACGTTCATCGACAAGAACCCGTCGGGCGGCATGCATCATGTCTGCTACGAGGTGGACGACATCATCGCCGCGCGCGACCGGATGAAGGCATCGGGAGCGCGGGTGCTGGGCGACGGCGAGCCGAAGATCGGCGCCCATGGCAAGCCGGTCATCTTCCTGCACCCGAAGGATTTCATGGGAACGCTGGTCGAACTCGAACAGGTCTGACGCCCGGTCGCGACCAAGCGACACGTTTGCGGACCCGCGCATTTGCGATAGTGCATCGCTCGTCGGCGCGATGACGCGGGTCGACACGAGGACGAGACATGAACTGGGTATCCGCCTTCGCGGTCTATTTCATCATCTGGTGGACGGTGCTGTTCGCCATGCTGCCCTTCGGCCTGCGCACGCAGGACGAGGAGGGCGACGTGACGCTCGGCACCACGGCCAGCGCGCCGTCGGGCTCGCACATGCTGAAGGCGGTGATCCGCACGACCATCGTCTCCGCGCTGATCTACGGCGCGTTCTATCTGGCCACGTCGGTTTTCGGCTGGAGCTTCGACGACATTCCGCGGATCGGCCCCGGAACCTGACCGTTTAATTTCGATGCCCAAAAAAAATGCAAGGCACGAGGCCTTGCAAATTTGAACGCGTCCGATCCATTCCAGTTACAGGCGGCAGCGGGTTTATCGCGCCAGGATCGCATCCTCCCAAGACTTTGACCGCGTTGGAAAGCGAAAAGATATGCTCGCTTTCTCTGTTATGGAGGCGAGACTAGACCAATCGTCGCACCGATGTCACCTTAAATCTCGCGCTGTAAGCCCGCATATTGTGCTGCAATGCACAATTATCCGGCAATCGACGGGCGGCGGGGCGTGCTGCAATGCGCCGGGTTTTCAAGGGGCCTTGAAATAGCTATGAAGCGCGGGCAATCGCGGCTTTCCCGAGCCGTTGATTCCGCGCTTCTCTCTTGCCTAATGGACGTCCTTGATGCGTTTGTCGCAGTACTTTCTTCCCATCCTGAAGGAAAATCCCCGCGAGGCCGAAATCGTTTCGCACCGGCTGATGCTGCGTGCCGGCATGATCCGCCAGCAGGGGCAGGGCTCGTTCACCTGGCTGCCATTGGGCAAGCGCGTTCTCGACAAGGTCAACCGGATCATCCGCGAGGAGCAGGACCGGGCCGGCGCACACGAAATCCTGATGCCGACCATCCAGTCCGCCGATCTGTGGCGCGAAAGCGGCCGTTACGACGACTATGGCAAGGAGATGCTGCGCATCAAGGACCGCCAGAATCGCGACCTTCTCTACGGCCCGACCAACGAGGAGGTGGTGACGGAGATCTTCCGCTCCTACGTCAAGTCCTACAAGGACCTACCGCTCAACCTCTATCACATTCAGTGGAAGTTCCGCGACGAGGTGCGCCCACGCTTCGGCGTGATGCGCTCGCGCGAGTTCCTGATGAAGGACGCCTACTCGTTCGATCTCGACTTCGAAGGGGCGAAGGCGGCTTATAACCGCATGTTCGTCTCCTACCTGCGCACCTTCACGCGCGTCGGCATGAAGGCGATCCCGATGCGCGCCGACACCGGCCCGATCGGCGGCGATCTTTCGCACGAATTCATCATCCTTGCCGAGACCGGCGAAAGCCAGGTCTTCTGCGACAAGGCCTATCTCGACCTGACCGTGCCCGGCGCCGACACCGACTTCCGCGACGACGCGTCGATGGCCGCGATCGTGCAGGAATGGACGACGCCCTATGCGGCGACCGAGGAGATGCACGACGAGAGCGCGTGGAGCGCGGTCGGCGACGGCGACAAGCTCGCCGCGCGCGGCATCGAGGTCGGCCACATTTTCCACTTCGGCGAGAAGTACTCCAAGCCCATGGGCGCCAAGGTGCAGGGGCCGGACGGCAAGGAGCACTTCGTCTCGATGGGCTCCTACGGCATCGGCCCGTCGCGCCTTGTCGCCGGCATCATCGAGGCGAGCCACGATGAGAACGGCATCATCTGGCCGGATGCCGTCGCGCCGTTCGACGTCGGCCTGATCAACATGAAGTCGGGCGACGCGGCCTGCGATGCGGCCTGCGACCGGCTTTATGCCGAGCTCGGCGCGTCCGGCCGGGACGTGCTCTATGACGACACGGACGGCCGCGCCGGCGGCAAGTTCGCCACCGCCGACCTGATCGGCCTGCCCTGGCAGGTGATCCTCGGCCCGCGCGGCGTTGCTGCCAACGAGGCCGAGATCAAGAACCGCAAGACCGGCGAGCGCCGCACCGTGTCCCTCGATGCGGTCGTGCGCGAACTGGGAGCAACCGCATGAGCGAAGCGGTGTCGAAGAAGGGCGCCGGGCCGTTTTCGGCGTTCGAGCGCATGGTCGCGTGGCGCTATCTGCGCTCCAAGCGCAAGGAGACGGTGATCTCGGTCATCTCGATGATCTCCTTCATCGGCATCATGCTGGGCGTGGCGACGCTGATCATCGTCATGGCGGTGATGAACGGCTTCCGCGCCGAACTGCTCGACCGCATTCTCGGCATCAACGGCCATCTCGTCGTCCAGCCGATCGAGACCGGGCTCGACGACTATGAGGAGATCGCCGCGCGCTTCAACGGCATTGCCGGCGTGCGCTACGCCATCCCTCATGTCGACGGGCAGGTGCTCGCCTCCGGGCGTCGTTCCGCGGGTACGGGGGCGCTCATCCGCGGCGTTCGCGCCGAGGACCTCGCCAAGATGGAGAGCGTTTCGGGCAACATCCAGCAGGGCTCGCTCGAAGGCTTTGCAGGCGACCAGGGCGTCGCGATCGGCACCCGCATGGCCGAGGCGCTGGGCCTGACGGTCGGCGATCCGATCACCTTCGCATCCGCCGATGGCGACGTGACGCCGTTCGGCACGACGCCGCGGGTCAAGTCCTATCCGGTGATCGCCATCTTCCAGCTCGGCATGTCCGAATATGACGCATCGGTCGTGTTCATGCCGATCGAGGAAGCGCAGCTCTTCTTCAATTCGGATGGCGTCGCGCAGTCGATCGAGGTCTTCGTCGAGAACCCGGACGCGGTCGACCAGTTGCGGCCGGCGATCGAGGACGCGGCGATGCGGCCGGTCTTCCTGACCGACTGGCGCCAGCGCAACCAGACCTTCTTCTCGGCCCTTCAGGTCGAGCGCAACGTGATGTTCATGATCCTGACCCTGATCGTGCTCGTCGCCGCGCTCAACATCATCTCCGGCCTCTTCATGCTGGTGAAGGACAAGGGCCGCGACATCGCGATCCTGCGCACCATGGGCGCGACGAGCGGATCGGTGATGCGGATCTTCTTCATGACGGGCGCGGCGATCGGCGTCGTCGGTACGATCGCCGGCGTCATTCTCGGCGTCGTCGTCTGCCTCAACGTCGAATCCATCCGCCAGTTCTTTTCCTGGCTGTCGGGGACGACGATCTTCAATCCCGAACTCTATTTCCTGAGCCAGTTGCCGGCGCGCATGGACATTGCCGAGACGATTTCGGTCGTCCTGATGGCGCTGACCCTGTCGTTCCTGGCGACGCTCTTTCCGGCATGGCGGGCCGCCAAGCTCGATCCCGTCGATGCGCTGAGGTACGAATGATGGCGGCGAAGACCGTATTGCAGCTCAAGGGCGTCGAGCGCTTCTACGAGGATGCCGCCGGCAAGCTCGTCATTCTGAAGGGCGCGGACTTCGCCATCGGGCAGGGCGAGATGGTGGCGCTCGTCGCGCCGTCCGGCGCCGGCAAGTCGACGCTTCTCCACACCGCCGGCCTTTTGGAGCGCCCGAACGGCGGCGAGGTGGTGCTGAACGGCCAGGAATGCGGGCAGATGTCGGATGACGATCGCACGGCGGTCCGGCGCAACGAGATCGGCTTCGTCTACCAGTTCCATCATCTCCTGCCGGAATTCTCGGCGCTCGAAAATATCATGATGCCGCAGCTCGTTCGCGGCCTTGCGAACAAGGAAGCCTCCGAGCGCGCGGCGCAGCTTCTCGATTACATGAAGATCGGCCATCGCGGCACGCACCGGCCGTCCGAGCTTTCGGGCGGCGAGCAGCAGCGCGTGGCGATTGCCCGAGCGGTCGCCAACGCGCCGCGGCTCCTGCTGGCGGACGAGCCGACCGGCAACCTCGACCCGGCGACCGCGGGCTATGTCTTCGACGCGCTGGAGGCGCTGGTGCGCCAGTCAGGCCTGTCGGCGCTGATCGCGACGCACAACCACGAACTCGCCGCCCGCATGGACCGGCGCGTGACGCTTGCCGAAGGCAAGGTCGTCGAAATGGTCGCCTGACCGCCTGCTCGCAAAACCTGACCACCTGCTCGTAAAAAGTGTGCCGGGGCGGGAACGATCCACGGCGCACAGGGTTTGTCCTTCGTAGGGACGGCGTCTCGGCGCCACGCAGGACTTGAGAAAATGGCAGGCAGGTTTTTATCCACCGCGCTGATCAGCGCGATCGTGGCAGGATCGTTTTACTTCTTCGGCGATGTGCAGGCGGACCCGCAGGCAAGGCTTGCCCTGATCAATCCACCGATCGCCGAAGCTTCCGCGCAGAACTGACCTATTCGGCGTCCGGCTGCCTGGCCGGAGCCGCTTCGATGAATGCCGGAAGCTCCATACACGCGTCGCGAATGCGCGCGATCGTCGGATAGGGCGTCATGTCGACGTTGAACCGCGCGTTGTTGGCGACCTGCGCGACAAGGCAGATGTCGGCAAGGCCAGGCACGTCGCCATGGCAGAACCGGCCCGTCTGCGAGCTTTTCGCCAGCATGGCTTCGAGCGGCGCGAAGGTCTCGTTGACCCAGTGGCGGAACCAGTCCGCGACGCCGGCATCGTCTGCGCCGTAGCGCGCGCGCAGCGCGTTGAGAACGCGCAGATTGTTCACCGGATGGATCTCGCAGGCGATGATCTGGGCAATCGCTCGGACCCGGGCGCGGCCGGCGGGATCGGACGGGAGCAGCGGCGGCTCGGGGATCATTTCGTCCAAGAATTCGCAGATCGCCAGCGATTGCGTGACGATCGTCCCGTCCGACCAGACGAGCGCGGGCACGAGCCCCTGCGGGTTCACCGCGAGGAAGGCGGGGTCGCGATGCTCGCCATGGCGAAGGTGGTGCGCGACATAGTCGTAGTCGACGCCCTTTAGGTTGAGCGCGATGCGGGCTCGGTAGGAGGTCGAGGAGCGGAAGTAGTTGTGCAGGACGACGCGGCTGCTCATGCACCGTCCTTCATCGCCGCCAGTTCGTTCAGCATGTCGATGAGGTGCTCGGTCTTTTCGCGGCCATAGCGGGCCTCGAGGACGGAATAGATCGCGACGCTTTGCGGCGTGACGGCGCGGATCAGGTCGAAGCCGGCTTCGTTGAGGCTGAGAAGCGAGCGGCGCGCATCCGCCCGGTCGCGTTCGCGGCGGATGATGCCGCGCTCCTCGAGCGACTTGATGATGCGCGTGAGGCTGGGCGCGAGCACGCAGGCGCGCTCCGCCACCTCGGTCGCGTCGAGCGGGCTCGTCTCGCCGAGAATGCGGATGACGCGCCATTGCTGCTCGGTCAGGTCGTGCACGGCGAGGAGCGGGCGAAAGCGCACCATGACGGCTTCGCGCGCGCGCAGGAGCGACAATGGCAGCGAACGCGACGTGTCGCGCGGCAGGAGCGTGTCTTCCAGAACGCCGTTCGGTTCGCCCATCGCTCGTCCCCCGATTCTAGTCGCCATACGGTACCCAGACGTTCTTGACCTCGATCGCCCGGGGCAGGAGGAGATCGTGCGGCTGGGTCGTCCAGTCGACCGCCTTGCCGTTCGAGGTCCAGACCCGCTTCAGATTGCCGACGGATTCGGCCTCGGCCGTGCGGCAAATATCTTTATCGGCGACGACCCAGAGCCCGTCGACGTCGTCGTGCATGGCGAGGACCTTGGCGAGGTCGCGCGCCGGGCCGGTGACGATGTTGACCGCGCCGCCGGGCAGGTCGGACGTCTCCATGACCTGGTAGAGGTCCGTGGCGACGAGCGCATGGCGGGCCGACGGCACGGCGACGACGCTGTTGCCCATGGCCAGCGCCGGCGCGATCAGCGAGATCAGGCCGAGGAGCGGCTGGTCGTCGGAGGCGACGACGCCGATGACGCCGACCGGTTCGTGCAGCGCGAGCGTGACGGCCCGGGCAGGGGGCTGGTGGACACGGCCCTCATACTTGTCGGCAAGTCCGGCGAGCGCGAACAGGCGTTCGACCGACAGGTCGACCTCGGCGCGCGATGCGCGGGCCGACGCGCCGGTCAAATCCGCGATGCGCGCGGCGAACTCGTCGGCGCGGGCGTCGAGGTTCTCGGCGAAGAAATAGAGCACCTGCGCGCGGTTGTAGCCGGTGGCCGACGCCCAGCCTTTGGCGGCGTGGGCGGCCGAAACCGCGTCGCGAATGTCCTTGCGGCTGCCGACGCCGACTTCGCCGGCGAGCCGGCCCTTGGCGCCGGTGACGGGCATCGAATAGGCACCGTCCGGTCGGACCTGCTTGCCGCCGATATAGAGCTTGGCGGTGCGGTCGATGCCGACGCCATCCGAGGCGGAGGTCGGCTCGACGGCCTTGGCCGGCGCGAGGTCGGCGGCGCGGGGCATCGGCGCGGACAGATACTCGGCAAGGCCTTCACGCCCGCCCTCGCGGCCGAAGCCGCTTTCGCGGTAGCCGCCGAAGCCGCAGGCGGCATCGAACATGTTGGTGCCGTTGATCCAGACGACGCCGGCCTTGAGTTTGGGCGCCGCGTCGAGCGCGAGATTGATGTTCTCGCTCCAGACCGAGGCGGCAAGGCCGTAACGCGTGTTGTTGGCGATCGAGACCGCTTCGTCGGTGGTGCGGAAGGTCATCGCGGCGAGGACAGGGCCGAACACCTCCTCCTGCGCGAGGACGTTGGCGGGGGCGAGATTGGTCGCCAGAACCGGCAGGTGGTAGTGGCCCTCGGTTGGGATGGCGCAGTCCGGCTGCCAGCAGATCGCACCCTCGGACGCGCCCTGCGCGACGAGCCGGCGCACGCGCTCGAGCTGCGTTTTGTCGACGAGCGGGCCGATATCGGTGTTCTTGTCGAGCGGGTCGCCGAGGCGCAGCTTGCCCATGCGGGCCTTGACCTTCTCGACGAAACGATCGGCGATGCCCTCCTGGACGAGGAGGCGCGAGCCGGCGCAGCAGACCTGACCCTGGTTGAACCAGATGCCGTCGACGAGGCCTTCGACGGCGGAATCGAGATCCGCGTCCTCGAAGACGATGAAGGCGGACTTGCCGCCGAGTTCCAGCGACAGCTTCTTGCCCGTTCCGGCGGTTGCCTTGCGGATGATCTTGCCGACCTCGGAGGAGCCGGTGAAGGCGATCTTTTCGATGTCGGCATGGTCGACGATGGCCGCGCCAGCTTCCGGACCGCCCTGGACGATGTTGACCACGCCCTTCGGCAGCCCGACGCGGGCGCAGATTTCGGCGAAGAGGACGGCGGTGAGCGGCGTGAACTCGGCCGGCTTGAGGACGACCGTGCAGCCGGCGGCGAGCGCCGGCGCGATCTTCCAGGAAAGCATCAGGAGCGGGAAGTTCCAGGGGATGATCTGGCCCGCGACACCGGCGGCCTTATGGCCGGGAAACTCCTTGTCGAGCGCCTGCGCCCAGCCGGCGTGATGGATGAAGTGGCGGATCGCCAGCGGCACGTCGATGTCGCGGCTCTCGCGGATCGGCTTGCCGTTGTCGAGCGATTCCAGCACGGCGAAGAGGCGCGCATGGCGCTGCATCGCGCGGCCGATGGCGTAGAGATGGCGCGCGCGCTCGTAGCCCGAAAGCGCCTGCCACTTGGGCAGCGCCTTGCGGGCGGCCGAGACGGCGGCGTCGATGTCGGCAGCGCCCGCCTCGCCGAGCGTGGCGAGAAGTTTGCCGGAAGCCGGATCACGGCTCTCGAAGGTCTTGCCCGCAGCCGGCTTCTTCCACTCGCCATTGATGAAGAGCGAAGCGGAAAAATCGCGCGCGGCCAGCCAGCGGTCGGCTTCCGAACGGGATTCGGGGGCGGGGCCATAGTCCATGGCGTCGTAGCGTTCCAGAATGTTCACGTCTGTCGGTTCCGGTTGGGCCGTCAGGCCATGGCGTGACGGTTGGCGGCCGAATAGCGGCCGGTCAGATGATGTTCGAGCTGGCGCTCGATGTCGGTCAGGAGGCTCGACGCGCCGAAGCGGAAGAGGTCGGGCTCGAGCCAGCGCCGGCCGAGCTCCTCGCGCATCAGGACGAGCCAGTCGAGCGAAGCCTTGGCGGTGGAGATGCCGCCGGCCGGCTTGAAGCCGATGAAGAGGCCAGTGCGCTCGTAATATTCGCGGATCGCGCGGACCATGACGAGGCCGACGGGGAGCGTCGCGTTGACGCTTTCCTTGCCGGTCGAGGTCTTGATGAAATCGGCGCCGGCCATCATCGCTACCATCGAGGCGAGCATGACGTTGCGCAGCGTGGCAAGGTCGCCCGTGCCGAGGATGACCTTCAGATGCGCCTCGCCGCAGGCTTCGCGGAAGGCGGCGATCTCGTCGTAGAGCTCCTGCCAGCGGGCGCCGAAGACGAGGCCGCGCGGGATGACGATGTCGATCTCGTCGGCGCCGTCGGCGACCGATGCGCGGACCTCGGCAAGCCGGGTTTCGAGCGGGGCGAGGCCGTGCGGGAAGGCGGTCGAGACGGCGGCGACATGGATGCCGCTGCCCTTGAGCGCTTCGACCGCGGTCGCGACGAACGGATGATAGACGCAGACCGCGGCCGGCCGGATCGGGTGCTCGGTGAGGCCGAGGCCGGCGACGAGATCGGCGCGGAGCGGGTTGAGCGCCTTGGCGCAAAGGCGCTTGACGCGGTCCGGCGTGTCGTCGCTCGAAAGCGTTGTCAGGTCCATCAGCGAGACGGATTTGAGCAGCCAGGCGGCCTGGTTGTCGGCCTTGATCGAGCGGCGCTTGGTCATGGTCTGCACGCGCCGTTCGAGCGCGCTCTTGTTGACGTGGCGCATGGCTTCGAGCCAGCCGAGGTCGAGCGGCTGGCCGGGGTTGCGCTTCAGCCCGTCGCTGGCCGCGCCGGCCGTGGGAAGATGGTGCAGGGTGGCGGCTTGGAGTTTTGCCGTCATCGTTCTTGTTTTCCAGTTCGTCTTGTCCGCACGATATCGCACGAAACGGGGGCGAGTGGAATGCTGGCCGGGCAAACGGGGAGAACGATATTGTTTTGTTTCATAATAGTTTGGGGGCAAACAAGACGGTTGCCAGCGGCGGCGACCTCGTTATAGGCTCGCATGACGCAAGGGCCGGTGGGAGGAACGTCCGCGCCATGCGAAGGACAACGGGAGGAGGAACCCATGTCGAAGAAACTGCTTGCCGCTGCCGGTCTCGCAGCACTCTTGTCCGGTTCGGCGCTGGCGCAGGATGCGCCGGTCGAACTGCGTTTCGCGCACTGGGTGCCTCCGCAGCACCCGCTCCATGTCACCGGCATGACGGAATGGATCGACTCGATCAAGGAAGCGTCGGGCGGCTCAATCACCATCACGCTCTATCCGGCGCAGCAACTCGGCCAGGCCGGCGACCACTACGACATGGCGCGCGACGGCATCGCCGACATCGCCTTCGTCAATCCGGGCTACCAGCCGGGCCGCTTCCCGATCATCGCGGCGGGCGAACTGCCGTTCCTGGTCTCGAACGCGACCGGCGGGTCCGCTGCGCTCGACGCCTGGTATCGCGAATATGCGGAGCAGGAGATGGCGGACGTGAAGGTCTGCCTCGTCCATTTCCATTCGCCCGGCACGTTCCACTCGCGCCAGCCGATCAAGGTTCCGGCCGACGTCAGCGGCATGAACGTGCGCCCGGCGCATGCGACGATGGCGGCTTTCGTCTCGGCGCTCGGCGGTCAGAACTTCCAGGTCTCGGCGCCGGAATCGCGCGATGCGCTCGAGCGCGGCGTGGCCGACGCGATCTCGTTTCCGTGGAACTCGATCCTGATCTTCGGCATCGAGGACGTCGCGACCTACCATCTCGACCTGCCGCTCTACGCGACGACCTTCGCCTGGGCGATGAACAAGGCGCGCTACGAGGGCATGTCGGAAGGCCAACGCAAGGTGCTCGACGATCACTGCACAAGCGAATGGGCTGAACGCGTGGCGACCGGCTGGGCCAATGACGAGGATTCGGGCCGCGAAAAGCTGATCGCGATGGAAGGCCACGAAGCCTATGCGCCGACGGACGAGGAGATCGCGCTCTGGCGCGAGGCCGCCGCGCCGCTGAAGGAAAGCTGGGTGCAGGCGGTGACCGGTGCCGGGCACGATGCGGACGCCGTCTTCCAGGGTCTCGTCGACAAGCTCGAAGAGCACGACGCGGCCTACTGACAAATGACGAAAGTGCCGGCCGATCCGGAATTTCCGGGTCGGCCGCGGCAAACCGCGCGAGGAGGCGGCATCGATGAATAGGGGCAAGGGCGTGCTGCGGCGCGTCGTTCAACTGGTCGACGCCGCGGCCGCCATATTCCTTGCGGTCATCACGCTCCTGACCTTCGCGGCGGTGGTGATGCGCTACCTCCTGCAGATGCCGTTTCCCGGCTCCTTCGACGTCAGCCGCCTGCTTCTGGGCGTTGCGATCTTCTGGGGCATCGCAGCGGCGGCCTACCGCAAGGACCACATCCAGGTCGATCTCTTCTGGCAGGTCCTGCCGCCGTTCGGCCGGCGCATGCTCGACGTCTTTTCCGACATCGTCTTCGCGATCTTCATCGGCGCCATGGCCTGGATGCTGTTCTGGCAGGTCGACCGGGTGCGGCTGTCGCGCCAGACGACGTTCGAACTGGCGATCCCGATCTGGCCCTTCTACGGCATCGCCTGGCTCGGCATCGGCCTGTGCCTGCTCGTCCTCATCGCCCGCATCCTGCGGGGCCTCACCACCCCCGTTTCCGACGCAGGCGGCTCCCAATGATCTCGACCGATTTCGTCGCCGCCGGCGGCTTCGTCGCGCTCTTCGTCCTGCTCGTCCTGCGCGTGCCGATCGGCGTCGCGATGGGCATCGTCGGCGTTGCCGGCTTCGGCCTGCTCGCCGCCTGGGACCCGGCGCTCAATCTTCTGGCGATCTCGCCCATCCGCACGGTGACGGACTATTCGCTCGGCCTCATCCCGATGTTCATCCTGATGGGCGCGGTGGCGTCGGCGTCGGGCATGAGCGGCGAACTCTACCGCGCGGCGAATTCCTTCCTCGGTCACCGCAAGGGCGGGCTGGCGATGGCGACCATCACGGCCTGCGGCGGATTTTCCGCGATCTGCGGCTCCTCGGTCGCGACCGCTGCGACAATGGCGAAGGTCGCGCTGCCGGAAATGAAGCGCTACGGCTATCCAGATACGCTCGCGACCGGATCGATCGCTGCGGGCGGAACGCTCGGCATCCTCATTCCGCCATCGATCGTGCTGGCCATCTACGGGGTCATGACCGAGCAGGACATCGGCCAGCTCTTCATCGCCGGCCTCGTTCCCGGCATCCTCGCGATGCTGATGTATCTCGTCACCGTGCAGGTCTATATCCGCGTGCGCGGGCTGCAGATCCCGACGCAGGAGCGGATCGGCTGGAGCGAAAGGCTGGCCGCGCTGCGCGGCGTCTGGGCGATCATGCTGCTCTTCGTCTTCATCATCGGCGGCATCTATGGCGGCGTCTTCACGCCGTCCGAGGCGGCCGGCATGGGCGCGGCAGGCGCGATCCTGATCTCGGTGCTGCGGCGCAGGCTCTCGATGAAGAAGCTCTTCGACTGCCTCCTGGAAAGCATGCAGGTGACGGCCGGCATCTTCATGATCCTGATCGGCGCGATCATCTTCGGCTACTTCCTGACCATCACGCAGACGCCGCAGAAGGTCACGAACTTCCTGCTGTCGCTGGACCTCGGCCCCTATCCGACGCTGCTCCTGATCCTGCTCTTCATGATCGCGCTCGGCTGTATCCTCGATGCGATGGCGATGATCATCCTGATGATCCCGATCCTCTATCCGGTGATCATGGCGCTCGGCTTCGATCCGATCTGGTTCGGCGTCGTCATCGTCATGACGGTGGAGCTCGGCCTCATCACGCCGCCGATCGGCATGAACGTCTTCGTCATCAACTCTCTGGCGAAGGACGTGCCGCTGCAGAAGATCTTCGCCGGCGTGATGCCCTTCGTGATGACCGATCTCGTGCGCCTCGCGCTGATCATCGCCTTCCCGGCGATCGTCCTCTTCCTGCCGCAGACCATGCGGTAGGCCGCGGCCGTGGGTTACGCCAGCGTCGAAGACATGCGCCGGCGCGCCAGGCGCCGACTGCCGCGCGCGGTCTTCGACTATATCGACGGCGGCGCGGGCGACGAGCGCGGGGTGCGGCGCAACCGGGAAGCGATCGAGCGGCGGCTGTTGAAGCTGAAGCCGCTGACGAATGTCAGCCGCCGCGACCTGACGGTCTCGTTCTTCGGCGAGCGTCTGCCCTTGCCGTTCGTCATCGGCCCGACCGGCCTGAACGGCGCGATCATGCCGGGCGGCGACGTGGCGCTGGCACGCGCTGCCGCGAAATTCGGCATCCCCTTCGTCCTGTCGACGGCGTCGAGCATGTCGATCGAAGAGGTGGCCGATGCGGTCGACGGCGAGCTCTGGTTCCAGCTCTACGTGCTCAACCGTGACGCAGCGCGGCTTTTCGTCAAGCGCGCACTCGCCGCCGGTTACCGGACGCTGGTGCTGACCGTCGACGTTCCCGTCGGCGGTCGCCGGGACCGCGACTTTCGAAACGGCTTCGGCGTGCCCTTCCACATGACGCCCCGCTTCGCGCTCGACTGCGCGCGCCGGCCCGGCTGGGGGCTGCGGCAGTTGCGCGGCGGTGCGCCGCAGATGGCCAATCTGCGCAGTGCCGCGGCGAAGGACGCCAGCAGCCAGGCGATGCTGATGCTGCGCCAGATGGATGCGAGCTTCGACTGGGATGACCTGAAGGCGTTGCGGGACGAGTGGCCACACCGGCTGATCGTGAAGGGCCTCACGGATCCGGCCGATTGCGCGCGCTGCTACGCGCTCGGCGTCGACGGCGTCGTCCTCTCCAACCATGGCGGGCGGCAGCTCGAGGACGTCGTGTCGGGCTTCGACGTCATCCAGCATGTCGAAATCCCGGACGGCAGGGCACTCCTCGTCGATGGCGGCGTCCGCCGCGGCGCGGACATCGTCAAGGCGCTGGCGCTCGGGGCCGATGCGGTGATGCTCGGTCGCGCGACGCTCTACGGGCTCGCCGCCGCAGGGCAGGCCGGCGTGGAACAGGTGATCGAGACGCTGCGCCTCGAGATCGACAACACGCTGGCGCTCGTCGGATGCCCCAACGCGGCCGAGCTCGACCGCGGAGTGCTGCAGGATTAGCTGATCGCGACCTCGACGAGCGCGAGCTGGCGCTTTTCCTCGATATGGCGGATCGCCTTCTTCAGCGCGCGCGGCAGGTCGTCGGCGGCGGTGACCTTGACCGCATAGGCGCGGCTCGCCTCGGCGACCTTGGTGAAGTCGGGCGAGGGGTCGAGCGAGGTCAATGGCATGCGGTTGGCCCTGGTGGCATAGCCGTCGGGATAGAGTCCGGTCACCGAATGGCGCACCGCGCCCCACTCGGAATTGTTGAGGATCACGACGAGGATGGGCAGTTCCAGCGCCTCGGCGATCTGGTGGCAGGCGACGGGATTGGAAAATACGTAGGAGCCGTCGCCCATCGTGGCGACGACGAGCTTCGAGCGATCGGCGAGCTGCATGCCCATGGCGCACGGAAACGACCAGCCGAGCCCGCCGGCGTGCGGCTCCTGGTGCCAGGAATTGTGACGGTCGAGGACGATCGGATCGAGCGGGCAGCCGAGTTCGGAAAGGACCGTCGCCTGCTTGCCGGCAATCGCGTCCGACAGGCATTTGGAGACATAGGCCTTCGACATAGGCGCCGACGGCGCGGCGGCCCCAGCCAGCCGGTCGCGAATCTGCGGCACGCGCGTCTTGAGGAGGGCTTCGCGCTGCATTCTCGCGCCGACGTGCCGGTTCATCATCGGCCGCATTTCGGCGGCGAGCGCGAAGATGCCGTCATCGCTCGGGCAGGCGATGGTGACGTCGGAGCGGAAATTGCGCACCGGCGTGCGGGCGAAGAGCGGGTCGGGGCCCATATGGATGAACTTCGCACCCGGCGCGGGCTTGTGCATGTCCGGCCACCACGGCGCGAGCGCGTCGAGCACCAGCACGACGTCGGCCTCGCCGAGCCATGGGTCGGGATTGGCGCCGACATGGCAGGGATGGTCGGTCGCGATGGCGGTTGCGACCGCCCACCACTGGCAGACCGGAATCGACCAGTCGGAGACGAGCTGCGACAGCGCCGCGAACCCCGCCTCGCTGCCGGCTCCGCGCTGGGCGACGATCAGCGGATTGCGCGCTTCGGCCAGCATCTTCGCGGCCTGGCGGATCAGCGTCGGGTCAGGTGCGGTACGCGTCGGCTGCATCGAGGCGGGACCGTCGAGGCCGGCGGCGTCGACGGACTCGCACAGAACCTCGCGCGGCAGGCTCAGATAGACCGGCCCCTTGGGCGTCGAGTTGGCGATGGCATGCGCGCGGTCGAGAAGCGGGCCGATCTGCTCGGCGAAACGCAACTCGTAGTCCCACTTGGAGGCTTCGCGAACGAGCGCCGTCTGGTCGCGCATCTCCTGGCCCCAGCCGATCGGGACGGTGCGGGCGCCGAAGCGGCCTTCCTCGGTAACCGGCGTGCGGCCGGACATCATGAGGATCGGCACCTGGTCGACGGCGGCGTTGATCGCGCCGATGGAGCCGTTGGCTAGGCCGACATTGGTGTGCAGGATCACCGCCTGCGCCTTGCCGGTGGCGAAGTAGTAGCCGTGCGCCATGCCCATTGCCGCGTGCTCATGCGGCATGACGATCGCGTGGGGCAGGGGAATGTCCTTGGCCGATGCTTCGGCAAGGCCTTCGATGATGGGCGGGAAGTCCGTGCCCGAATTGCAGAAGACGTAGTCGACGCCGAGCGCCTTCAGCCGCGTGAAGAGCGCGGCACCGGCCGTCATCTTCGCGCTGCCGGTCGTGTCGCCGGCTGGACTATGCAGCATCGATACCTCCGCAGGTCGAGCGCAGCAGCGCTCAAACTAGTTTGGTATCAAACAATCTTTCGAGGCGTCGCGCAAGCGCGCTCATTCGATCTCGGCGGTGATTCGGCGCAGAAGGTTAAGCAGCTCGGACTTCCGCTCGCCGACGATCCTGTCGAGCCGCCTGTCGTGCTCGGCTGCATGGCGCGACAGTTCCGCAAGGCGCGCCGCGCCGGCGGCGGTCGCGAAGAGAGCGTAGCTGCGACGATCGCGCGCGATCGGCTGCTTCTCGACGAAGCCGTCGCGGATCATGTCGCGCAGGAGCGGCGTCAGGGTCGACTTGTCCCGGCCGGACGCGCGCGACAGCGTCATCGGCGTGATACCGGGATTGTCGTTGATGAGGCTCAAAAGCGCATACCAGCCGGGGCGCAGGTCGCTTTGGCCCGTCTTGCGCTGGAAGGCGCGGAACGAGGCGTTCTGGGCAAGGCGCAGGTGAAAGCCGATATAATCGTCGAGCTTGCCGAAAACGATATCGCCTGTAGATGCGGTTTCGACTTCGCCCTTGAGCGGCTTCGCCTGATTCATGTGTGCATTCCCGTTGCGCCTTGTGCCGATCTTACCCGTTGTGTGGTTGCGGGCAAATCGGGATTGTGAACACAACCATGAGAGGTGGAACGAGGAAGAGTTCGCGTCCGTGTCATTCGCGGTGGATTCTCTGCTGGCACCAAGGGTTGGCAGCGCTGCCATTTTTCGGTTCTCATCCTGCGCCGACAATGCTAACTGAAAACCGACGCTCGAGGGAGGATGAGATGACCGATCTGAAGGGACGGATCGCGCTGGTGACGGCTGCGGGCCAGGGAATCGGTCATGCGAGCGTCCTCGCTTTGGCGAAGGCCGGCGCCAAAGTTTTCGCGACCGACATCAACGCCGACGGTCTCAAGGCGTTCGACGGCGTCGATGGCGTGGTCGCGCGACCGCTCGACGTGCTCGATCCGGGCGCGATCTCCGCGCTGGTCGGCGAGGTCGGCCAGGTCGACATCCTGTTCAATTGCGCCGGCGTGGTTCATGCCGGCAGCGTTCTCGACTGCACGGACGACGAGTTCGACTTTGCCTTCTCGCTCAACGTCAAGGCGCAGATCCACATGATCAAGGCGGTGCTGCCGGGCATGCTGGAGCGGCGCGACGGCTGCATCATCAACATGGCGTCGGTCGCTTCGAGCGTGAAGGGCGTGCCGAACCGGTGCCTCTACAGCGCCTCCAAGGCGGCGGTGATCGGCCTGACGAAATCGGTCGCGGCCGATTACGTGGCTCAAGGCATCCGCTGCAACGCGATCTGCCCCGGAACGGTGGACAGCCCCTCGCTGCACGAGAGGCTGCAGGCGCAGGGCGACTACGAGGCAGCGCGCACGGCGTTTATCGCGCGCCAGCCGATCGGCCGCATCGGCAAGGCCGAGGAGATCGCCGATCTCGTCGTCTATCTGTCGGGGGCAAGCTATACGACCGGCGCGATCCATCTGATCGACGGCGGCTGGGCGATTTGAGCAACAGGGAAGGAAACGACGCATGAAATTGCTGCGCTATGGCGAGCCGGGGAAGGAAAAACCGGGGCTTCTCGACGCCGAGGGACGCATCCGCGACCTGTCGGGCAAGGTCGCCGACATTTCGGGCGACGCGCTGACACCGTCCGGGCTTGCGAGCCTTGCCAAGATCGATCCGGCGAGCCTGCCGCAGGTCGACGGCAATCCGCGGATCGGCCCCTGCGTCGGCGATGTCGGCAAGTTCATCTGCATCGGCCTCAACTATGCGGACCACGCGGCCGAAAGCGGCGCCAAGGTTCCGCCGGAGCCGATCATGTTCATGAAGCCGCGTTCGGCGATCGTCGGGCCGAACGACGAGGTTCGCATTCCCCGCGGCTCGGTGAAGACCGATTGGGAAGTGGAACTCGGCATCGTCATCGGCAAGACGGCGAAATACGTGTCGGAAGCCGATGCGCTCGCGCATGTAGCCGGCTACTGCGTCGTCAACGACGTGTCGGAGCGCGAGTACCAGATCGAACGCCACGGCACGTGGGACAAGGGCAAGTGCTGCGACACGTTCGGGCCGATCGGGCCTTGGATGGTGACGGCGGACGAGATCGCCGATCCGCAGAACCTTAGCATGTGGCTGGAGGTCGACGGGCACCGCTACCAGGACGGCTCGACGAAGACGATGGTCTACGGCGTCGCCCATCTCGTCTCGTACCTGTCGCAGTTCATGACGCTTCACCCCGGCGACGTCATCGCCACCGGCACGCCGCCCGGCGTCGGCATGGGCCAGAAGCCGCCCGTCTACCTGAGGGCCGGCCAGACGATGCGCCTCGGCATCGAGGGGCTCGGCGAGCAGCAGCAGCGGACCGCCGCAGACTGACCTGCCTCATCGTCGCATGGATAAAGGCCGGCGCGGGATGCGCCGGCCTTTTTCCTTTTCGCCGCTTCTCCCGGGAGAGCCTATTCCTTCACCGCGCCCGTCATCGACGACACGTAATAGTCGACGAAGAAGGAGTAGAGGATGACGACCGGCAGCGAGCCGATCAGCGCGCCGGACATCAGCGCCCCCCATTCATAGACATCGCCGCGCACGAGCTCGGTCAGGACGCCGACGGGAACGGTCTTGTTCTCCGAGGAGGAGATGAAGGTCAGCGCATAGATGAATTCGTTCCACGACAGGGTGAAGGCGAAGATGCCGGCCGAGATCAGGCCGGGAATGGCGAGCGGCAGGACGATCTTGGTCAGGATCTGCCAACGGCTCGCCCCGTCGACGAGCGCGCTTTCCTCCAGCTCGAAGGGGATCGAGCGGAAATAGCCCATCAGCAGCCAGGTGCAGAACGGGATGAGGAAGGTCGGGTAGGTGAGGATCAGCGCCAGCCGCGAATCGTAGATGCCGAACTGGAACACCATGAAGGCCAGCGGAATGAACAGGATCGAGGGCGGCACGAGATAGGCGAGGAAAATCATCAGCCCCGTGACCCGCGCGCCGGTGAAACGGACGCGCTCGATCGCATAGGCGGCGAAGACCGAGGCGGCCAGCGACAGGATCGTCGAGAAGACCGAGACGATCATCGTGTTCCACAGCCAGCCCGGATAGGACGTTTCGAACAGGAGATACTTGATGTGGTCGAGCGTCGGCCCGACGACCCAGAACGGGCTGTAGTCGGTGTAGTTGGTGAGCTGGTGGTTGGGTTTCACCGCCGTCACCGCCATCCAGTAGAACGGGAACAGCAGGACGAAGACGAAGACGAGGAGCGGCAGGTAGACGACCACGATGCGGCGCAGCAGCGTGTCGTACTGGTTCATGCCGACGATGTCGTCGTCTGCGGCTTTGGCCTCGATGGCGTTGTCGGTCATGGTCATGTCCTCAATCGGCTCCGCCCTGCTGCCATTTGCGGCGTTGCAGGCCGAAGAAACTGAACAGGATCGCGCCGAGCAGGAACGGGATCATCGCGACTGCGATCGCCGCGCCTTCGCCGAGCTGGCCGCCGGGAATGGCGCGCTGGAACGAGAGCGTCGCCATCAGATGCGTCGCATTGACCGGCCCACCGCGCGTCAGGACGTAGATCAACTGGAAGTCGGTGAAGGTGAAGAGCACGGAGAAGGTCATCACCACGGCGATGATCGGCGTCAAAAGCGGCAGCGTCACATAGCGGAACCGCTGCCAGGACCGCGCCCCGTCGAGCGCCGCCGCCTCGTGCAGCGATTGCGGAATCGTCTGCAGGCCGGCCAGGAGGCAGATCGCGACGAAGGGAATGCCGCGCCAGACATTGGCGGCGATGACGGAGGCGCGGGCAAGGGTCGGGTCGCCGAGGAAGTTGATCGGGCGGTCGATCAGCCCCCATTCCATCAGCACGAAAGAGATGATCGAAAACTGCGAATCGAAAATCCACCAGAAGGCCAGCGCTGAAAGCACGGTCGGCACGACCCAGGGCAGGAGGATGATCGCGCGGAAGAAATTCTTGAACGGCAGATGCTGGTTCAGGACCAGCGCCAGCCAGAGGCCGAGCACGAATTTCAGCACAGAGGCCACGAAGGTGTAGAGCAGCGTGTTGAAGACCGAGAGCCAAAACACGCTGTCGTTCCACAGCCAGACATAGTTTTCCAGGCCGATGAAGATGCCGGGCCGGCCGATCGACGTATCGGTGAAGCCGAGCCAGACGCCGAGGCCGAGCGGATAGGTCAGGAAGCACAGCAGGAACGCCGCCGCGGGCAGCATGAACAACAGGCCGAGCCCGTTGCGGCTTTCGCCGAGCCGCGTCAGCACCGACGTGGCGCGCCGGGGGGACGCAACCTTGTCGTCTTCCAGGGTCGTGGACATTGGCCGTTGATCTCCGTCACTGGGTCGACATGGCCCGAATGGAACGCGCCGGGCTCAGGCGAGCCCGGCGCCTGCCGCGTCAGACGCGGTAGTAGCGGTTGATGCGACGCTCGGCGTTGGCGATGGCGTCTTCCGGCGTGCTCTGGCCGGTCACCGCCTCGGCGAACATGTCGACGAGGACGTAGTCGGCCATCACCGCCGCGGACGCATAGCCGAGCGGGCCGGCCCAACCGTTCGGGCGCAGGCTCGCCGAGGCCTTCGAATAGGGCTCGTGGATCGGCGACGACGTCCAGACCGGGTTCGACTCGTATTCGCGCAGCGGCTGGCAGCAATAGGCGCTGGCGCCCTCGATCCACGCATTCATGTTGTCGGCCTGGTACATGAAGGCGAGATAGGCCTTGGCGGCTTCGGGGTAGGGGGTGTGGTTGAAGATCGCCAGCGTCGACGTCTGGTGCAGTTCGACGGATTCGCCGACCGGTCCGATCGGCAGGGTCGTGGTGCGGATGTCGTCCGCGATCTCCTGCATGGCCGGGTCGTTGCGGGCGGCGTAGTAGAGCGACACGCCGTTGGCGACGAGCGAGCACTGGCCGGCGAGGAACGCGCGGTTGTTGTTGATGTCGAGCCAGCTTTCGGTGCCGGGGATGAAGGTCGCGTAGAGCGCCCGCGCATATTCGATCGCCGCGAGGGTTTCGGGGCTGTTGATCGCGACGGCGCCGCTTTCGTCGACGGTCCGGCCGCCATGGCTCCACAAGAGCCAGTGCGCATAGTTGTTGCCGTCGCCGACGGCCTTGCCGTGCGGGAAGCCCGCCGGCGTTCCCTTGGCCTGCAAGGCCTTGCAGAGTTCCAGGAAGCCGGCCGTGTCGTTCGGGAATTCGGAGAACCCGGCGGCCTCGACCTGGCTGGCGCGATAGCAGATCGCGTTGCCGATGGCGCAGAGCGGCAGGGCGATGAAGCTGTCCTCGCGGCGTGCATAGCCTTCGAGGCCAGGATACCAGCCGCCATGGGCCTCGCCGAGCGCCGTGCCGAGTTCGGTCACGTCCACCAGCTTGTCGGGGTACTGGTGCACGTCGTCGAACCAGCCCATGACGAGGTCGGGACCGGAGCCGATATTGGCCGCGACCGCCGCCTTGGGACGCACGTCCTCCCAGCTTTCCTGGTCGATCCGGACCTCCACGCCGGTGGCCTCGGTGAAGGCGCGGGTGTTGGCGTTCCACGCCTCTTCCTCGGCCTTGACGAAGGGAACCCAGCGCAGGAGCCGGAGCGTCGCGCCGGATTCGGGCGTATAGGTGGGCATGGCGCTTTGGGCAAAAGCGCGCCGCGGCATGGCTATGCCGCCGAGCGCGGCCGTTCCGATAAGTCCGGCGGCACCTGTCATGATCTGTCTGCGATTGAACGTCATGTCATCTCCTCCTTCTTGTTTCGGACGCATCGGGCCTCCCGCCCATGACGCCCGCTCCTCTGCTTCAGTCCGTAAGTCGCATCCCGCTACCCGCGTCGAAGACGTGCACCGAGCGCGGGTCGATCGCGACGTTGAGCGTTTCGCCGGGCGCGAGCGTCACCCGCTCGCGGAAGACGCAGGTGACCTGCGTTCCCCCGACGAGGCCGACGATCTGGCTTTCCGAGCCGGTCGGCTCGATGACCTGGACCTTGAGTTCGATCGGGCCGCCGAGCGAAAAGGATTCCGGCCGGATGCCGTAGACGAGCGCCTTGCCGCGCGCCGACGCGATGCCCTGCGGGGCCGGCAGCGCGACGCCGTCGTCGGTCACGAAGCGAGTCGGGTCGGCCTCGTCGATACGGCCGTTGAGAAAGTTCATCGCGGGCGAGCCGATGAAGCCGGCGACGAAAAGGTTGGCGGGGTTGTCGTAAAGGTCCAGCGGCGCGCCGATCTGCTCGACGATGCCGTCATGCATGACGACGATCTTGTCGGCCATCGTCATCGCCTCGATCTGGTCGTGCGTGACGTAGACGGTCGTGGTGGTCAGCCTCTGGTGCAGATTCTTGATCTCGGTGCGCATCGACACGCGCAGCTTGGCGTCGAGATTGGAAAGCGGCTCGTCGAAGAGGAAGACCTGCGGATCGCGCACGATCGCACGGCCCATGGCGACGCGCTGGCGCTGGCCGCCGGAAAGCTGGCGCGGGTAGCGGTGAAGCAGGTTCGAGAGGCCGAGAATATCGGCCGCCGGCTTCACCCGCTCCTCGATTTCGCTCTTGGAGACGCCGGCGAGCATCAGCGAGAAGGACATGTTGTCGGCGACGGTCATGTGCGGATAGAGCGCGTAGTTCTGGAACACCATGGCGATGTCGCGCTCCTTCGGCGGCAGGTCGTTGACGACCCTGTTGCCGATGCGGATCTCGCCGCCGGTGATGTGCTCCAGGCCGGCCAGCATGCGCAGCAGCGTGGACTTTCCGCAGCCGGACGGGCCGACCAGGATGACGAATTCGCCGTCCTCGATATCGACGCTGACGCCCTTGATGACGGGGTGATTTCCGAAGGACTTACGTACGTCGTCGATTTCGACTGACGCCATGGAGGCTCTCCCTGATTTCCCGTTGCGCACGATCGGCGAGCGCGCGCTATCCGCGTCCGACGAACGGCATCGCGTTCGCCATGACGGTTAAGGTCAGTACGTTGGTGCCGAGCGGCAGTCCGGCCATGTAGACGACCGCGTCGCCGACATCGCGCGGGTCGATGGTCGCCTCGGCCCTGATGCTGCCGTCGGCCTGCAGAACGCCTTTCGAGATCGTGTCGGTCATCTCGCTCGCCGCATTGCCGATATCGATCTGGCCGCAGGCGATGTCGTAGGCGCGGCCCTCGAGCGAGGTCGCCTTGGTCAGCCCGGTGATGGCGTGCTTGGTGGCTGCGTAGGGCGCCGAATTCGGGCGCGGCGTGGTCGCGGAGACGGAGCCGTTGTTGATGATCCGTCCGCCCTTGGGCGACTGCGTCTTGAACAGCCGCACGGCCTGTTGGGTACACAGGAATGCGGAGGTGAGGTTGGAGCCGACGACCGCGTTCCAGTCCGCAAAAGCGACGTCTTCCAACGGCACGGGCGGGGCGTTGATGCCGGCATTGTTGACCAGAAGGTCGAGGCGGCCGAATTGCGCCGTCACCGCGTCGAAGACCCGGCCCACCGCCTGCGGGTCGGAAAGATCCGCCGCGATGCCGGTGACTGCGTGGCCGTCGCGACCGAGCCGGGCGGCTGCGTCCTGTAGAACCTTGTCACGGCGGCCGGTGATGACGACCTGCCACCCGGCGGCGGCGAGCGCGGTCGCAATCGCCAGGCCGACGCCCGTTCCGCCGCCCGTCACCAGAGCGACTGAAGGCTTAGTTCGGGCATGACTAGCCATGCGGCAAGATCCGCACTGTCCGTGTCATAGCACTCCTCCCCGGTACAACCTGACCGTTCGCAAACGGGCCGGCGGGCAACCTTGGGGAAACGGGTAACGCATCGTCAAATAGGTGGCAAGTAATATTTGGCAGCGCTGCCAAAATTGTGGTAGCCGTCTTCTGGAGCCGCGGATAGGGTGCTGGCGACATGGACCAGGACGACGATCACAAGCAAAGGACAGAGGTCACGCTGCGCGAAGTCAGCGCCGCCGTGGGCCTCGGCATGAGCACGATCTCGCGCGTCCTGCGCAATCACGGCTCGTTCTCCAAGGCCACGCGCGACCGCGTCATGAAGGCGGTCGAGGAACTCGGCTACGTGCCGAACCGGATCGCGGGAACGCTGGCCTCGTCAGGCTCCAATCTGGTCGGCATCGTCATTCCCTCGCTGCACAACATCGTCTTTCCGGACCTGTTGAGCGGCGCCGCGCTGGCGCTCAATCCGATCGGTTTCCAGACCGTCATCGCCGTCACCGACTACGATCTCGAGCAGGAGCAGAAGGTCATCCAGTCGATGCTGGCGTGGCGGCCAGCGGCGTTCCTCGTCGCGGGCGTCGAGCATACCGACCGCACGCGCGCCATGCTGAAGAACAGCGGCGTGCGCATCGCCGAACTGCTCGACACCGACGGGGAGGGGATCGACATCGTCGTCGGCTTCTCGCAACTCGAGGCCGGCGCCGTCAGTGCCCGCCATTTGATCGAGCGCGGCTATCGGCGCATCGGCTATGTCGGGCCGGAATTTTCGTTCGATCCGCGGGCGCGAAAGCGCTTCGAGGGCTTCAGCGCGGTCATCGCCGAAGCCGGCGCAAGCGTCGCGGAAACCGAACTCATGGGACGCACGTCCTCCACCGAGGCAGGGCGCGCCGCGCTCGAGCGGATGCTGGCGCGCAATCCCGGCCTCGACGCCGTCTATTTCTCGAATGACGACTTCGCGGTCGGCGGGCTGTTCCACTGCTTCGCCAACAACATTTCCGTGCCTTCGCAACTCGCCATCATGGGCTTCAACGGCCTCGACATCGGCCGCTTCGCGCCGCAGCCGCTGACGACCGTGCGCACGCCGCGCACCGAGGTCGGCGAAATCGGCGCGCGCATGGTGATGGAACAGGGCGGCGCGAAGGTCGTCGACATCCCGTTCGAACTCGTCAGAGGAGCGACCACCTGACCAGCCGGTGCGAGGAGGCATCGGCGGCAGAACCCAATCAACACCAAGGGAGGAAACTGCAGATGATCGGAAGAACCGTCCTGGCACTGGGTGCCGCCATTGCCGTATCGGCCTTGAGCATCTCGGCGGCGGCCGCGCAATATCCCGACAGGCCTTTGACGCTCATCGTGCCGTGGGGCGCGGGCGGCGGCACCGACGCCACGGCGCGCATCATCGGCGCCGGTCTCGAACGCGAACTCGGTCAGCCGATCAGCGTCGTCAACCGCACCGGCGGCTCGGGCGTCGTCGGCCATTCGGCCATCGCCGAGGCGGAGCCGGACGGCTACACGATCGGCATCGCCACGGTCGAGATCGGGATGATGCACTGGCAGGGCCTGACGGAACTCACCTACGAGAACTATACGCCGCTCGCGCTGATGAACGAGGACGCCGCCGGCGTCCAGGTGCTCGCCGATTCCGAGCACGACACGCTGGAAAGCCTTCTCGAAGCGATCGCCAGTTCGCCTCCCGGCACCTTCCGGGGCTCGGGCACCGGCCAGGGCGGCATCTGGCATCTGGCGCTTGCCGGGCTTCTCAACGACCGCGACATCGATCCGGCGTCGGTGCCGTGGGTTCCGAGCGACGGCGCGGCTTCCGGGCTTCAGGACCTGATGGCCGGCGGCGTCAACATCGTGCCGGTCTCGCTCGTCGAGGCGCGCGGCCTGATCGAGGCCGGCCGCGTCAAGTCGCTCGGCCTGATGGGGCCGGAGCGCGCCGAGCTCTTCCCGGACGTTCCGACCCTGCAGGAGGCCATCGGCTCGGACTGGCAAATCGGCGCCTGGCGCGGGATCGTCGGTCCGCAAGGCCTGCCCGATGAAGTCGCCACGCGCCTGATGGACGCGCTCGAAGCGGTCTACAACAGCGAGGAATACAAGACCTTCATGGCCGCGCAGGGCTACGGCGTGCGCTGGGCGCGGGGCGAGGAGTTCGGCGCGTTCATGGAAGAGGCCGACGCATCGCTCGGCGCGACGATGGAAGCGGTCGGGCTCGCCAAGTAGTCCCGCCTTCGACGGCGCCTGCCGGCCTGACGCCGACAGGCGACCGACCTCGCTTCAAACGATCCTGCCGGAGACCCCGATGCGGTTCAGCGACACGATGCTCGGCACCGTGCTCCTCCTTCTCGGAGCAGCAATCGCCATCTATGCCCGCACGCTGCCGGCCGTGCCCGGACAGCAATATGGTGCTGCGGCCTTTCCGACGCTGATCGGGCTCGCCATGGTCGGCTGCGCGTTCATCCTGTTCGTCAAGGGATGGCAGGCCGGATCGGTGCCGTTGGTCGCGCGGACGGAATGGACGCGCCAGCCGGGCGCGCTGCTCGGCGTCGCCGTCACGATCCTCTGCATCGTCGCCTACATCTTCCTCGCCCGGCCGATCGGCTTCGTGCCGATCTCGGTCGCGATCCTGATCGTGCTCTTTCGCCTGCTGTCGGTCTCCTGGGCCAAGACGGTGTTTTTCGCCGTCGTCGCCACGCTCGTCACCGACTACGTGTTCCGCAGCCTGCTTCTGGTGCCCTTGCCGTTCGGCATCATGCCGCGATTGCCCTGGTAGGGAGAACGACATGGACCCGATCATCCAGGCCTTCGAACTGGTCTTCACCTGGCAGGTGCTGACGACCATCACGGCGGCTGCCCTCTTCGGACTTCTCGTCGGCGCGGTGCCGGGGCTGACAGCGACAATGGCGACGGCGCTTCTGGTGCCTCTCACCTTCTTCATGGACCCGATCTCGGCCGTCGGCGCGATGGTGACCTGCGCCGCGATGGCGATCTTCGCCGGCGACATTCCGGGCGCCCTGTTGCGCATGCCCGGAACGCCCGCTTCCGCCGCCTACACCAACGAAGCCTATGCGATGACGCGCAAGGGCGAGGCGGAGACGGCGCTCGGCGCCTGCGTCCTCTTCTCGGCGATCGGCGGGTTGTTCGGCACGGCCGTGCTGATCTTCGCCGCGCCTGCGCTGGCCGAGTTCGCGCTGAACTTCTCCTCGCAGGAATATTTCTGGATGGCGATGCTCGGTCTGACCTGCGCCGCCTTCATCGGCGCGGCGTCGCCGGTCAAGGGCATGGTCAGCCTGCTGATCGGCCTTCTCGTCGCGACCGTCGGCCTCAAGAATGCGTCGGGCGTGCCGCGTTTCACCTTCGGCTCGACCGACCTGATGGCGGGCATCGACTTCATCCCGGCGATGATCGGCCTCTTCGCCGTTTCCGAGGTCATGCGCACCGTGGCGGCCGGCGCGCCGTCCTGGGACAACGTCCAGGTTCGGATCGGCAACATTTTCCGCGACTGGGGCGGCATGGTCGTTCGCTACTGGCGCCAGCAGGTGAGGGGCAATGTCATCGGCACCGCGATCGGCATCCTGCCGGGCGCGGGCGCCGACGTCGCCGCCTATGTCAGCTATGCGATCAGCCGGCGGCTGTCGAAGACGCCGGAAAAATACGGGACAGGACATGTCGAAGGCGTCATCGAGGCGACGTCGTCGAACAATGCCGCGCTGTCGAGCGCCTGGGTTCCCGCGCTGGTCTTCGGCATTCCAGGCGACACGATCACGGCGATCGTCATCGGTGTCCTCTACGTCAAGGGCCTCAATCCGGGGCCGACGCTGTTCCTCTTCAATCCGCAGACGATCTATGCGGTGTTCCTGATCTTCATCCTCGCCAATCTGATGATGGTCCCGCTCGGCTGGGTGGTGATCAAGCTGGCGCGCGGCCTTTTGCGCACGCCGCGCGCGATCCTGATGCCGATCATCCTCGTCTTCTGCATCGTCGGCGCTTTTGCGTCCAACAACGCGACCTACGGCATCATCGTGATGCTGGCGTTCGGCCTCCTCGGCTTCTTCATGGAGGAGAACGACATCCCGATCGCGCCCTGCATTCTCGGCATCGTGATCGGGCCGATCCTCGAGCACAATTTCATCACCACGATGATCAAGTCGGACGGCTCGCTGCTGACCTTCGTCGAACGTCCGATCGCCGCCGTGCTTGCCATCGGGCTCGTCTTGATCTGGGCGTCGGTGCTCTATTCGTCCTTCCGAAACCGCGCCTCTGCATCGGTGTAAGCGACCTTTTGGAGTTGTGTCGGGGATGAACGCGCGATAGAAATGGCAGCGCTGCCAATTTATTCAGAATGCCTGCGAAGGCCGCAATCGGAAGGGTTCAGTCATGACGAGGGATGAGGGTCGAAAGCTGCGGTCGCGAGCCTGGTTCGACAATCCGCTGAACCCGGACATGACGGCGCTCTATCTTGAACGTTACCTGAACTACGGCCTGTCGCAGGACGAATTGCAATCGGGCAAGCCGATCATCGGCATCGCGCAGACCGGCTCCGATCTGTCGCCCTGCAACCGGCATCATCTGGAGCTCTCCAAGCGCGTGCGCGAAGGCATCCGCGAGGCCGGGGGCATCGCCATCGAGTTCCCCGTCCATCCGATCCAGGAAACCGGCAAGCGCCCGACCGCATCGCTCGACCGCAACCTTGCCTATCTCGGCCTGGTCGAGGTGCTCTACGGCTATCCGCTCGATGGCGTCGTGCTCAATATCGGCTGCGACAAGACCACCCCGGCCATGCTGATGGGGGCGGCGACGGTCAACATCCCGGCCATCGCGCTGTCGGTCGGCCCGATGCTCAACGGCTGGTTCCGCGGCGAGCGTACCGGCTCGGGCACGATCGTCTGGAAGGCGCGCGAGATGATGGCCGCCGGCGAGATCGACTATGCCGGCTTCGTCAAGCTGGTGGCGAGTTCGGCCCCGTCGACCGGCTATTGCAACACGATGGGCACGGCCACCACGATGAACAGCCTGGCCGAAGCGCTCGGCATGCAGTTGCCCGGCTCGGCCGCGATTCCCGCGCCCTACCGCGACCGCCAGGAAATGGCCTATCTGACGGGAAAGCGGATCGTCGCGATGGTCGAGGACGACATGAAGCCGTCCGACATCCTGACGCGCGACGCCTTCATCAACGCCATCCGGGTCAATTCCGCGATCGGCGGCTCGACCAACGCGCCGATCCACCTCAACGCGCTGGCGCGTCACGTAGGCGTCGAGCTGTCGATCGACGACTGGCAGACCTATGGCGAGGAGGTGCCGCTTCTCGTCAACCTGCAGCCGGCGGGCGAATATCTGGGCGAGGACTATTATCACGCCGGCGGCGTGCCGGCCGTGGTCGCGCAACTGATTGCCAACGATCTGATCGCCGCCGACGCGATGACCGTCAACGGCCGCACGATCGGCGAGAATTGCCGCGACGCCGCGATCGAGGACGAGCGCGTCATCCGGCCATTCGACAAACCGCTGAAGGCGAATGCCGGCTTCCGCGTCCTGCGCGGAAACCTCTTCGACAGCGCCATCATGAAGATGTCGGTGATCTCGCAGGAATTCCGCGAGCGCTACCTGTCCGATCCCGCGCAGCCCATGGCTTTCGAGGGCCGGGCGATCGTGTTCGACGGGCCGGAGGACTATCACCACCGGATCGACGATCCGGCGCTCGGCATCGACGAGCGCTGCGTCCTCTTCATGCGCGGGGCGGGGCCGATCGGCTATCCCGGCGCGGCCGAGGTGGTGAACATGCGCGCGCCCGACTACCTCATCAAGCGCGGCATCCACTCGCTGCCCTGCATCGGCGACGGCCGGCAGTCCGGAACGTCCGGCTCGCCGTCCATCCTGAACGCCTCGCCGGAGGCTGCGCTCAATGGCGGGCTGGCGCTCCTGAAGACCGGCGACCGCGTTCGCATCGACCTGAAGAACGGCACGGCGGACATGCTGGTCGACGACGCAGAGCTGCAGGCCCGCCGGACCGACCTCGAAGGCCGCGGTGGCTACGCGATCCCCGCGCACCAGACGCCGTGGCAGGAAATCCAGCGCGGCCTCGTCTCGCAGCTCGAGACGGGCATGGTGCTCGAACCGGCGGTCGCCTATCGCCGGCTCGCCCAGGGCGGCGTCGACGGCACGCTGCCGCTGGTCCCGCGCGACAACCACTGAACGGTTAGAAAAGAGGAGAGCGCCGATGCGCATACTGGTTCTTGGCGGCGCGGGCATGGTCGGGCGCCGCCTTATCGAAGCGCTCGTGGCGAGCGGCAAACTCGGCGGGCGCAAGATCGAAGCGATCCATTCCTTCGACGTGGTCGAAGGCGGGGTGGCCTCGCCGCTGGTCTCGACGAGCGCCGGCGACATCGCAGACGCGGAGACGATTACGAGCCTCGTCGCAGCCCGGCCGGACGTCATCTTCCATCTCGCGTCGATCGTCTCCGGCGAGGCGGAGGTCGAGTTCGAGAAGGGATACCGGATCAATCTCGTCGGCATGCAGAACCTGCTCGAGGCGATTCGCGTTGCGGGCGACGACTACCGCCCGCGCCTCGTCTTCACCTCTTCGATCGCCGTTTTCGGCGCCCCGTTCGAGGAGCCGATCCGCGACACGTTCCTGCACGCGCCGCTGACGAGCTACGGCACGCAGAAGGCGATCTGCGAACTGCTCCTGTCGGACTACAGCCGCAAGGGCTTCGTCGACGGCGTCGGCATCCGGCTGCCGACGATCGTCGTGCGTCCCGGCAAGCCGAACAAGGCGGCGTCGAGCTTCTTTTCCGGCATCATCCGCGAACCGCTCGCCGGCCTCGAAGCGGTGCTGCCGGTGGGGGACGATGTGCGCCATTGGGTGGCGAGCCCGGCGGCTGCGGTCGGCTTCCTGCTGCATGCCGCGACGCTCGACACCGCGATCCTCGGCGACCGGCGCTCCCTGACGATGCCCGGCCTGTCGATCACGGTCGGCGAGATGGTGGAGACGCTCCGCCAGATCGCCGGCGACGACACCGCGGCGCTGGTCAAGCGCAAGCCGGATGCGGCGATCGGCAAGATCGTCGCCGGCTGGCCGCGCAACTTTTCGGCCGAACGCGCGACATCCGTCGGCTTCGTGGCGGATACGGATTTCGCGGCGATCGTAAACGCCCACATCGCCGACGAGCGGACAAGGCAGGAGAACGCAGCATGACCAGCGCACGCGAACGGATCGGCTTCATCGGCGTCGGCCTGATGGGCCACGGCATGGCCAAGAACATCGTCGAGGCCGGCTATCCGCTGACCATCATGGGCCATCGCAACCGTGAGCCGGTCGAGGATTTGCGAAAGCGCGGCGCGAGCGAGGCCGAAACGGTGGCCGATCTCGCCGCCGGCTGCGACGTCGTCTTCCTGTGCCTGCCCGGCAGTCCGCAGGTCGAGGCGGTGGTTTCCGAGGTCCTGGCCAACAAGGGCGCGGTCCACACGATCGTCGATTGCTCGACCGCCAATCCGGTCTCGACGCGCAACCTCGCCGAGGCATGCAGGGCGGCCGGGATCACGCTTGTCGACGCGCCACTGGCGCGCACGCCCAAAGAGGCATGGGAGGGCCAGCTCGACACGATGGTCGGCGCGAGCGAAGCGGATTTCGCGCGGCTCGAACCGCTGTTGAAGAGCTGGGCGGCGCGTATCGTCCGGGTGGGCGAAGTCGGCGCCGGCCACACGGTCAAGCTCCTCAACAACTTTGTCGCGCTCGGCTATGCCGCGCTCTATGCGGAGGTTCTGGCGATCGGCGCGAAGAACGGCGTCGACGCTGCGACCTTCCGCGACATCATCAACGGCAGCCGCATGGATTGCGGCTTCTTCCAGACCTTCATGCAGTATGCGGTCGACGGAAACCGCGACGCGCACAAATTCGCGCTGCGCAACGCGCACAAGGACATGCGCTACGTCGCCGGCCTCGCAAACGACAGCGGCATCGCCTCGCACCTCGCCTCGAGCGTGAAGAACAGCTTCGCCACCGCGGAAGGGATCGGGCGCGGCGACGATTACGTGCCGATGCTCGCCGACATCGTCGCCGAACTCAACGGCATCGATCGCAAGGCGAAGGGCGGCCGGGCATGAATCGCATCGACCTGGAAGGACGCAAGGCGATCATCACCGGCGGCGGACGGGGAATCGGCCTTGCGACCGCGCAGCGCATGGCCGACAGCGGCGCCCATGTCGAATTGTGGGACATCGACGCGGCCGCCATCGACGAGGCGGTCGCAGCGCTCGGCGACAAGGCGACCGGGGCGGTGGTTGAACTTACCGACGAGGAAGCGGTCGCGGCTGCGGCGCGCAGGAGCTTCGATGCCCGGCCGGTCGACATCCTGGTCAACAATGCCGGCATCACCGGCGGCAACGGCAAGACCTGGGAACTCGCGCCGGATGTCTGGCGGCGCACGGTCGAGGTCAACCTCGTCGCGCCCTACCTGACCTGCCATGCGCTGGTGCCGCTCATGATGGCGTCGGGCTATGGCCGCATTGTCAACGTCGCGTCGATCGCCGGCAAGGAGGGCAATCCCAACGCCTCGCACTATTCCGCGTCCAAGGCCGGGCTGATCGCGCTGACCAAGTCGCTCGGCAAGGAGCTGGCGGGATCGGGCATCCTGGTGAACTGCGTGACGCCGGCGGCGGCGCGGACGGGCATCTTCGACCAGATGACGCAGGAGCACATCGACTACATGCTCTCGAAAATCCCGCTCAACCGCTTTGTCGAGCCGGCGGAGGTCGCGGCCATGATCGCATGGCTGTCGTCGGAGGACTGTTCCTTCACCACCGGCGCGGTCTTCGACATTTCCGGCGGGCGCGCCGTCTACTGACCCTCGGACGCTCGCTGGCCATCGCGGCCGGGATCGGCTAAACCGCGGCGCAAAGGATGACCGCCGCTTGACCCGACCGCTCTACCAGAAGCCCGTTTTCGCCATCGCGCCCATGATGGACTGGACCGACCGCCACTGCCGGTACTTCCACCGGCAGATGACGCGTCATGCGCTTCTCTATACCGAGATGGTGGTCGCCGATGCAGTAATCCACGGCAATCGCGACCGCCTGCTGGGCTTCGCGCCGGAGGAGCACCCGGTTGCGCTGCAACTGGGCGGCAGTGATCCTGAGAAGCTTGCGAGAGCGGCAGAGATCGCGGCCGAATGGGGCTATGACGAGATCAACCTGAATGTCGGCTGCCCGTCCGACCGCGTGCAGAGCGGCACGTTCGGCGCCTGCCTGATGCGCACGCCGGACCTCGTGGCGGACTGCGTTTCGGCGATGAAGGCGGCGGTGGCCGTTCCGGTCACCGTCAAGTGCCGGATCGGCGTCGACGAGCAGGACCCGGAGATCGCGCTCGATGAGATCGCCGACAAGGTGCTGGCGGCGGGCGCCGATGCGCTGTGGGTCCATGCGCGCAAGGCGTGGCTGCAGGGATTGAGCCCGAAGGAAAACCGGGACATTCCGCCTCTCGACTACAACCGGGTCTATCGCCTGAAGGCGCGGCTCGGCGCCAATTTCGTCGGCATCAATGGCGGCATCGCCGATCTCGACGAAAGCCTGCGCCATATGGAGCATACGGACGGCGCGATGCTCGGCCGCGCCGCCTATCACAATCCCGGCCTGCTGGCCGAAGTCGACCAGCGCATCTTCGGCGCGGACGAACCTTCGATCGAATGGCGCGAACTCATCGACCGCATGGCCGACTACTGCGTGGCGCACATCGCCGCCGGCGGCCGGTTGACCCATGTCACGCGCCACATGGTCGGTCTTTTCCATGGTCTGCCGGGCGCGCGCCGTTTCCGCCAGATCCTTTCGACGGACGCGACGAAGGCCGGCGCCGGGCCTGAGGTTCTGCACGCGGCCTTTGCCGAAATAAGCCTGGACCAGACCCGCGACGCGGCCTGAGCGGTTTACTTTCCCCTCCCGTCACGTTAGCGCACGAGCGCAACGAATTGCGGGGGAATGCGCATGTCCGGACTTGATCTGCCGTGGAGCGAGCTTGCGGTCTTTGCCGCGGCGATCGCCGCCGCGGGCGTCGTCGCGGGCCTGATGGCCGGTATCTTCGGCATCGGCGGCGGCGCGGTGCTGGTGCCAGTGTTCTATCAGGTGTTCGGCCTGCTCGGCGTCGACGAAGTCGTGCGCATGCACCTGGCGGTCGGCTCGTCGCTGGCGATCATCATCCCGACCTCGATTCGCTCCTTCACCGGCCACAAGGCGCGCGGCGCGGTCGACATGGATCTGCTCAGGAGCTTCCTGATCCCGGTGCCGATCGGTGTCGTGCTGGCGTCGATCACCGCCGCCTACATCTCCAGTGAAGGCCTGCGCATCGTCTTCGCCGTCCTGATGCTGCTCGTCGCCGTGCGGCTTTTGTTCAATCGCGAATCCTGGAAGCTCAAGGGCGACCTGCCGGGGACGGGCGGGCGCACCGTCGCGGGCGTCGTCATTGGCTATTTCTCGACGCTGATGGGCATTGGCGGCGGCGTGATGAACAACACCTTCATGACCATCTATGGAAGGCCTATGCACCAGGCGGTGGCGACGTCGTCGGGCGTCGGCGTGCTGATCGCCATTCCCGGCACGATCGGCTATATCTGGGCCGGCTGGGACCACCCGGAGCTGCCGATCCTGTCGACGGGTTTCATCAACTGGATCGCCGTCGCGCTGATCATCCCGATCGCCCTGATCGTGACGCCCTATGGCGTGCGCATCGCGCATGCGCTCAAGAAGCGCCAGCTCGAAGTCGCCTTCGGCCTCTTCTGCATCTTCATCTCCGTGCGGTTCTTCATAAGCCTGATTGAGTAGCGCTCAATCGCGCAGGATGAGCCGCTCGCCGCGCATGTCGAAACCGGACAGCGAGCCGATGAAGTTCATGCCGAGAAGCGTGCGGTCGAGCTGACCGTCCGCCGCGACGAGGGCGGGCAGGCGGGTGCGCGAAATCTCTCCGATGCGGATTTCGTCGATGACGATTTGCGCCGCCTGCGCCGAGCCGTTGGCTGTCATGATCGGGACGGTGAAGCTCAATTCGTCCGGCTCGAAGCCGATCCGGCGGGCATCGGCCGCGCTGAGCACGGTCGTCGTCGCGCCGGTGTCGACGACGGTGCTGACGCTCGTGCCGTTGATCGATGCGCGAACCTCGAAATGGCCGTTCGCCATCCGGTCGATCATGACCGCCGCGCGGCCGTCATCGCCGACCATCGAGAGCGGACTGCCGGGTATGAGCCCGGCGGTCAGGCGGCTGCCGACATCCTGCAACTCGTAGCGATACTGATAGCCGACCATCAGCGCCATGATGATGACGAGCCAGATGGCGAGCGTGCGCGCCATCGGGCCGAAGCGCTGGCCGGAGCCCAGAATGCCGACCGCGACGACCGCGCCGAGAAGCCCGAGATAGAGCGTCTGTGCGAAGCTGTCGCCGTCAAGGCCGAAGAGCGTGCCGCTGTCGCCCGTCGCGATCAGGGCGACGAGACCGATGGCCATGATGGCGATGACGATCCAGAAGAGGCGTCCCATCGCTCACTCCTGCGCCAGGTCGCGCTCGCGCGCCATGCGCGCGCGCCGGGTTTCGCGGCGGGGGCGGCGCTCCATCGTTTCCATGCGCGCGGGCAGTTCCGCCATCGTCTCGCGCCGCGCCTGCGGCGTCATCGTCGTCCACGCGCCGATCTCCTCGCGCGTGCGCCCGCAACCGAAGCAGTAGCCAGTCGCCATGTCGATGGAACAGACGAGGATGCAGGGCGATTCGATCGGCGTCATGAGGAGTTCCTTGCCATGGATGACAGATGGGCCAAATGGCAGGGCCGCGCAAGACGAGCGGCGGCATCGGCCATTGTGATCGCGACGCGACTTGGGTATGCGCTATCGCAGATTCCGAGGAGCATTCGATGACCAGCGGCCTGCCATTCGACGACTATCGCGACCTCCTGTGGCGCCTGCCCGAGGCGGACAAGGCGGCGCGGCGCGATGCCGAAGCGCGGCTGCGCCTTCTCGAAGCGCAGGGCGTGCCGCTCGGCCGCATGGGCGAGCTCGCCGTCTGGCTGGCCGGGTGGCAGGGACGCGGCCAGCCGCAGATTTCGCGGCCGATGGTGACGCTCTTCGCCGGCACGCACGGCATCGCGAAGCAAGGCATCAGCACGCGTCAGGTAAACGAGACGCAGGCGATGGTCGAGTTCTGCGCGGCGGGCGGCGCGGCGATCAACCAGATCTGCGCGGCAAACGATTTCGGCCTCAAGGTCTTCGACCTCGCCCTGCATCTGCCGGTGGACGACATTTCGGAAGGCCCCGCCTTCGACGAGCGCGGCTGCGCAGTGACGATGGCCTTCGGCATGGAGGCGATCGCCGGCGGCGCGGATCTGATCTGCATCGGCAGCCTCGGCGTCGGCGGTGAGACGGTCGCGGCGGCGCTCCTCATGGCGCTGCACGGCCGCGCCGCGCTCGACTGGATCGAGCCGGTCGGCGAGCCCGACGTGACCGAACGGCGCATCCGCCTGATCGACAAGGCGGTCGCACTCCATGCCGGCCACGTGAAGGACCCGCTGGAGGCGCTGCGCCGGCTCGGCGGGCGCGAGATCGCCGCGATCGCCGGCGCGATCCTTGCGGCGCGCATGGAGCGCATTCCGGTGGTGCTCGACGGCATCGTGTCGCTCGCCGCGGCGGCGGTGCTGCATGCCGCCCGGCCCGACGCGATCGACCATTGCCTGCTCGGCCACGCGACGACCAATCGCGGCCAGCGCCATGCGGCGCAGGCGCTCGGCCTCAAGCCGATCCTCGACCTCGAAATGGGCGAAGGCGAGGGGATCGGTGCGGCGATGGGCGCGCTGGTGCTGAAGACTGCCGCCCAGACCTTCGGCTCGATGACGATCCGGCAGAACTGACCTAGCGCCGCCCGGCTGCCGCTCGCTGGCGGGTGGGGAGCGCGGGGAGGGCCTCCATGACGCGCGCCGGCGGCAGGATGGCGATGGCTTCGGTGCCCTCGCGCAGCTTCGAGCGAAGCTGGAACTCGCCGCCATGGAGCTCGAGCAGGCCCTGGACGATGGGCAGGCCGAGCCCGGTTCCCTGCTCGGCGCTCTTGATGGCGATCGAGCCTTGGCCGAAGGCCGAGAGAACGACGGGAATTTCCTCGGCCGGGATGCCGGGGCCATTGTCCTTGACCGAGACATACTGCCCGCCGCCGGCGGTCCAACCGACGCGCACGCGCACTTCCGAACCGTTCGGCGCGAACTTAACGGCATTGGAGATGAGGTTGAGCGTGATCTGGCGCAGCGAACGCTCGTCGGCGAGGAGGCGCGGAAGGGTCGGCTCGAACTGCTGGACGAGGCGGATCGACTTCTTGTGCGCCTTCAGTTCCATCAGATGGCAGCATTCCTCGACGACGCCTGTCAGCGACAGCGGCTCCTCGTTGAGCTGGTAGCGGCCGGCCTCGATTCGCGAGAGGTCGAGGATTTCGTTGATGAGGTTGAGGAGGTGCTGGCCGGACGCGTTGATGTCTCGGGAATAGTCGCGATAGGTCTCGTTGTGCATCGGCCCGAGAACCTCGTTGCCCATGACTTCCGAGAAGCCGAGGATTGCATTGAGCGGCGTGCGCAGTTCGTGGCTCATCGTGGCGAGGAAGCGCGACTTGGCAAGATTCGCTTCCTCGGCGCGGCGGCGGGCCTCGTCCGACATCGACTTCGCCGTCTCCAGTTCGCCGATCAGCCCGTCCTTTTCCGCCTGGTAGGAGAGAAGCATGACGGCCGAACGGTTCATGTGGCCGGCGACGAAGGTGAAGAAGCCGAGCGAGACGGCGAGCAACGCCACCATGATCGCCTCGACCGGCATCGCCATGTTGACCGTCAGATAGGCAAAGACGGCGACGGGCAAGGCGAAGGTCATGAAAAGCGCGCCGCGCAGCGTGTGCGAGATCAGCGCGGTCGAGGCGATGGCCAGCAGCAGGATGACCGTCTTCAGGACGGTGAACTGGTCGAGCTGGCATTCGACGCATTCGATCGTCGCCAGATACGCCCAGCCGAGCCCGGAGACGAAATGGCCGAGCAGGAAGGAGCGCTTGACGCCGACGGCGTCGAGTTCGTTGATGTCGGCCCGGTCGACGCGGCGCGCGATGAGCGCGAGGCCGAGATAGCAGGCGACGGTGATGATCGCCCAGATGACTATCTGCGGGCCGGTGCCGGCGAAGACGCCGCCTGCCATGACGACTACCACCATCAGCGGTATCGCCGCCGCCGTGTTGATCATCGCGCGGGCGTGGAGCTTCAGGAGGTCGCGTTCGAAGACCGGATTGCCCTCGCGCTGGGACAGGCGTTCGCGCGTGCGCCGGACCGCCTTGGCGACATCGGTGTTGCGATGCGCCTTCCTGCGGTCCACGATGTTCTTGTCGGCAAGTTGCGTGCCTGAAAACGCCATACGAAATATCAGTCAATGCGCGCCAATGATCGCCGCGAAGTTTAAGCACAGAAGATTAAGAGACCCTTCGCTTGCCAGTCCTTCCCTTTCGCAGATCAAGGCAGGCCCGCGGACGGCGGGGCGGGGGCGCGATGCGCCCGCTCGGCCTGCGCGACCTAGCGCTGACGGCGGGCATGTTCCTGATCCTCGGTGCACTCGCCTGGAACTTCGAGCAGCGCGCAGCGCACGAGATCGTCTCGACGGTCCGCGTGATCGACGGCGACACGATTGATTCGCGCGACGGCCGCATCCGGCTCGTCGGGATCGACGCGCCGGAGATCGACCAGACCTGCGACAATGGAACTGCGATCTACGATTGCGGCCGCGAGGCGCGCGAGCGGCTGCGGAAACTCGTCGGAGGGCGCGAAATCACCTGTGCGACGCGGCGCAAGGACCGCTACGATCGGTTCCTCGCCACATGCCACGCCGGCGACGTGAACCTTGCCGCGCGCATGGTCGAGACGGGCTGGGCCGTCGCGTCCGGAGACTACGACCTCGCCGAAATGCGCGCGCGAACCGCGCGGCGCGGCATCTGGGCGGGCGATTTCGAGCGGCCGCGTGAGTGGCGCGCGACGCGCGGCATGGCGAACGAGGATGGCGGATTGTTCGACCCGGTCCTCGATCGGCTGCGGCTTTGGATCGATCGCTGGTGAAAGGCGTCTGGCGGGTGAGGCGATTTCCGGTTTAGACAAGGTACGAACGAGGGAGAGAACAGCATGAAGCTTTACGATGGTGGCCGCGCGCCGAACCCGCGTCGGGTCCGGATTTTTCTTGCCGAAAAGGGCATCGAGGTGCCGCTCGAGCCGGTCGACATGGGCGCGATGGGGCACAAGTCCGAGGCAGTGACGCGCCGCAACCCGCTGCAGCGCCTGCCGGTGCTCGAACTCGACGACGGCACGATCCTGGCCGAATCGGTCGCCATCTGCCGCTATTTCGAGGAGCTTCACCCGGAACCGCCGCTGTTCGGCACCGGCGCGCTGGGGCGTGCGCAGGTCGAGATGTGGCAGCGGCGCATGGAACTGCACTTCCTCTCCGCCGTCGCGCAGGCCTTCCGGCACATCCATCCGGCGATGAAGGAATGGGAAGTGCCGCAGATTCCCGAGTGGGGAGAGGCGAACAAGCCGAAGGCGATCGACTATCTCCACATGCTCGACCGTCACCTCGCCGACAGCCGCTTCATCGCCGGCGACGACTACACGATCGCCGACATCACCGGCCTCGTCGGCGTCGAGTTCATGAAGCCGGCGCGCCTCGAAGTGCCGGCCGACCTCGACAACGTGAAGCGCTGGTTCGCGGAGGTCTCCGCGCGGCCGAGCGCCAGGGCCTGATCCTGGGCGAAGCGGAGGAACTCGCCCGGCGCATCCGGCTTTGCCGGATCTGCCGGGATGCTCCTCTCAAAGCCCCGCTGCCGCACGAGCCGCGCCCGGTGGTCGTCGCGTCCTCGACTGCGCGGGTGCTGATCGCCGGGCAGGCGCCGGGTACGCGCGTCCACGCGACCGGGCTGCCCTTCAACGACCGCTCGGGCGACCGGCTGCGCGACTGGATGGGCGTCTCGCGCGAGGAGTTCTACGATCCGGACCTCTTCGCGATCGCCCCGATGGGCTTCTGCTTTCCCGGCCAGAACGCCAAGGGCGGCGACCTGCCGCCGCGCCGCGAATGCGCGCCGGCGTGGAGGGCGCCGCTTCTGGCGACCATGCCGCAGATCGACCTCGTGCTGGCGATCGGCCTTTACGCCCAGCGCTGGCATCTAGGGCCTCAGTTCGGCCGCTCACTGACGACCAATGTCGAGAACTGGCGGGCGATCTTCCTGCGCAACACGAGCCCGCGCATCATGCCGCTGCCGCACCCGTCCTGGCGGAATACAGGATGGCTGAAGCGCCACCCGTTCTTCGAAAGCGAATTGCTTCCGGTGCTGCGCCGCGAAATCCGATTGTCGACGGAGCCCGGCAATTAGGACGATTTTGCTTCGATGATGGCGAACGCCTGCGCTTCATGCTTGGCTATCGCGGAAAACTTCGCCATTTTAGCATGAGATTTCTCATCGGAGCCTCAAATGGACCGCCTCGACCGCAAGATCCTGCGCCTGCTGCAGGAAGATTCCACGCTTGCCGTGGCCGACGTCGCCAAGAAGGTGGGGCTGTCGACGACGCCGTGCTGGCGCCGCATCCAGAAGCTCGAGGAAGAAGGCGTCATCCGCAAGCGCGTGGCGCTGCTCGATCCCGTCCGCATCAATGCGCGGGTGACTGTGTTCGTGTCGATCCGCACGAATTCGCACAGCCACGAATGGCTGCGCCGCTTCTCCGAGGTCATCCAGGAGTTCCCCGAGGTCATCGAGTTCTATCGCATGAGCGGCGACATCGACTATCTGCTGCGCGTCGTCGTGCCCGACATCGCCGCCTACGACGCCTTCTACAAGCGCCTGATCGCCAAGATCGAGATCCGAGACGTGTCCTCGTCCTTCGCCATGGAGCAGATCAAATACACGACCGAACTGCCGCTCGACTATATGGTTCTCGATAAAGAAAGCGGCTCCAGCAATGCCGCTTGATCAAGAGAGGCGCGAGATCAGCGAGGACGTATCCCAGCGCTTGCCGCCCTTGCCCTGCACGTCCTTGTAGAACTGGTCGACCAGCGCGGTGACGGGAAGCTGTGCGCCGTTGCGGTCGGCTTCCTCAAGGCAGATGCCGAGATCCTTGCGCATCCAGTCGACGGCGAAGCCGAAATCGAACTTGCCGTCGCGCATCGTCTTCCAGCGGTTTTCCATCTGCCAGGAACCCGCGGCGCCCTTGGAGATCACCTCGACGACCTTCTCGATGTCGAGCCCGGCGCGCTGGCCGAAGGCGATGCCTTCCGACAGGCCCTGGACGAGCCCGGCGATGCAGATCTGGTTGATCATCTTGGTAAGCTGCCCCGCGCCGACCGGACCCATCAGCCCGACCATGCGCGCATAGGCGTCGATAACGGGCTTCGCCTTGTCGAAGACCGCCTGGTCGCCGCCGCACATGACGGTGAGGACGCCGTTCTCGGCACCTGCCTGTCCGCCCGAAACGGGGGCATCGATGAAGCCGATGCCTTTTTCGCCCGCAATCGCCGCGAGTTCGCGGGCGACTTCGGCCGAGGCGGTCGTGTTGTCGATGAAGATCGCGCCGGAAGCAATGGACGCGAATGCACCATTCTCGCCGAGCGTCACGGAGCGCAGATCGTCGTCATTGCCGACGCAGGAGAAGACGAAATCGGCGCCCTTCGCGGCTTCGGCCGGCGTCGCGGCAGATTTGCCTGAGAATTCGGCGGCCCATTTCTCGGCCTTGGCGACGGTGCGGTTGTAGACGGTGACGTCGTGGCCGCCCTTGGTCTTGAGATAGCCCGCCATCGGGTACCCCATCACGCCCAAACCCAGAAATGCGACCTTCGCCATCGTCCGCTCCCTCTATGTCGTTGATCAAAGCCCCAGCCGGGACGTAATGAAATCTGCCAATGCCGCTATGTCATCGATCGCAAAGACGGGCAAGGTTTCGCCCGGCAATGCGTGGTCGCTGGCGACTGCGACGATGTTGGGATCGTCGACGGAAAGCGGGCGCGTGTCCTTCGCCTCGCGCCGGCGCGTCTCGATCTTCAGGTGACCCTCGCGCTTGTAGCCCTCGACGATGACGAGGTCGCAGGGCGAAAGACGCGCCAGTACGTCGTCGAGCGAAGGTTCACGCTCGTCGCGCAGTTCGTGCATCAGCGCCCAGCGACTTCCCGAGACGATCGCGACCTCTCCGGCGCCGGCTTCGCGGTGGCGATGCGAATCGGTGCCGGGCTGGTCGATGTCGAAGGCGTGGTGCGCGTGCTTGACGGTCGAGACCTTCAGCCCGCGCGCGACGAACTCGGCCACGAGCCGCTCGGTGAGCGTCGTCTTGCCCGAATTCTTCCAGCCGGTGATGCCGATGACGTGCTGGGTCATGGTTCGATCAGGCGCTCCGCTTCGGCAAGGTCATCGGGCGTGTTGACGTTGAAGAACGGGTCGAACGGTTCGCTCGGGAAGTCGACGGCGTCGAAGCCGAATTCATCGAGGAATGCCATGACTTTGCGGGTTTCGGCTCGCGCGAGAAATGCGGTCAGTGGGTCGAGCGCGGCGATCGGCCAGAGGGCGAAGACGGGGTGATTGCGGCCGCCGGACCGGGCGACGTGGATGCGAGCCGGATCGCCGACGGAAAGGCGCAGGACGAGGTCGGCCGGGAAGAACGGGCTGTCGACGGCTACGCTGGCGAGCGCGGTGTGGCCGCGCCACTTCGCCCATTGGAGACCGGCCTCGATGCCGGCGAGCGGTCCCTCGAAGGTTGGCGTCGGATCGGCGATGACTGGCGCATTTATCGCATCCGGTCCCAGCGTGTTCGAACTGACGACGATTTCGTCCACCTGGCGCGAAAGACGCGCGACGGCTCGTGCGAGCAGCGTTTGGCCGCCCAGAACCGTCATCGCCTTGTCGCTGCCGCCCATGCGGGTCGAGCGTCCGCCGGCGAGGACGAGGCCGACCACGCTCATCGCGTCAGCTCGCCCTTGCGCGCGGCGACGTTCAGCACGTAGAGCGCGGCGAGGATGCCGGAGCAGGACGAGGCCAGCATGACCCAGAGAAGCGGCGCCGGGCCGGTTTCCGGGCCGAGCAGCGCACCGGCGAGGATCGAAAGCCCCGCGCCGCCGCCGATCTGCAACGAGCCGCCGAGCCCCGACGCCGAGCCCGCGATGTGCGGGCGCACCGAGACGATGCCGGCCATGGCATTGGGCAGCGTCATGCCGTTGCCGAGACCGACGAACATCACCGGGATGAAGAGCGACGCCGGCGAGACGTAACCGGCGAAATAGAGGAGGAGCGGCACGGACATGCCGCTCGCCGCGACGATGTTGCCGGTCATCAGCATGCGGTTGATGCCGAGGCGGCTCGACAGGCGGCCGGAGAGAAAATTGCCGACCAGGTAGCCGACCGAGACGAAGCCGAAATAGAACCCGTATTGCGAGGGCGACAGGCCGAAGATCTCACTCGCGACGTAGGGCCCGCCGCCGAGGAAAGCGAAGAACGTGCCGGATGTGAACGCCGCCGTCAGCGTGTAGCCCCAGAACCGCTCCGACCGGATCAATTCGGGATAGGATCGCACCTGCGCGAACAGCGAGGACGAAGGGCGCAAATTCGTCTCGCCGAGATCGACCCAGATGATCGCGAAGGCCGTCAGGCCGAAGGCGAGGGTCAAGAGAAACGTCGACTGCCAGCCGTAGAGTTCGTCGAGAAAGCCGCCGATGATCGGGCCGACCATGGGCACCAGCGTCATGCCCATCGTGACGTAGCCGATCTTGCTCGCCGCCTGGTCCGGCCCGACAGTGTCGCGCACGATCGCTCGCGACAGCACCATGCCGGCCGCGGAGAACGCCTGCAGGATGCGGCAGGCGAGGAGGACTTCGATCGTCGGCGCGAAGATCGCGGCGAGCGTGCCGACGAGAAAGACCGAAAAGCAGATGAGCAGGACCGGCCGGCGCCCGAAGCGGTCCGACGCCGGGCCGATGAAGAGCTGCAGGACCGCAGTTGCGACCAAATAGAGCGCGACCGCAAGCTGGACGACCGAATAATCGGCATCGAAGTGCCGCGCCATCGCGGGCAGCGACGGCAGGAAGACGTTCATCGCCAGCGCGCTCGACGCGGTCGCCATGACCAGCGTGAAGATGTGCGGCGGCGTCGCGGAGCGATGGGCGAGGGGAAGCGTCATCGGGGTGAAGTGAACGCGTTAATCATGCCGCCTGAATAGGCCTCCTGCGCGTCGGCTTCAAGCGCTTCAGACACCGTCGGGCGCCATCGCGGCGGTGGTCGTTTCGGTAACGGGTTGCGTCTTGCCGGCATGGCGTTCGCGGTAGAGCGTATAGAGCCCCGACGCGACGACGATGGCCGCGCCGACGAGCATCGCGTTGTCCGGAACCTCGCGGAAGACGAGAAACCCGATGAGCAGCGCCCATATCAGAGCCGTATAGCGGAACGGCGCGACGAAGGAGATGTCGCCGACGCGCATCGCCATGATGATGAACTGGTAGCCCACCATCAGCAGAACCGCCGCCGCGAACAGGAGCGACGTCGACGAGACGGTCATCTCCGTCCAGCCGCCATAGGGCACGACGAGGACGCCGCCCGAGATCGTGACGAAGAGCGCGGTCGCGAACGAAACGGCAAGCGTCGGGATGCCGTCGGGAATGCGCCGCGTGATCAGGTCGCGGACGGCGCAGAATGCGACGCAGAGGAGCGCGAGCGGCGCGTAGGAATTGAAGCCCTCGAAGCCGGGGCGCACGATGATCAGGACGCCGGCGAAACCGACGAGAATAGCGGTCCAGCGGCGCCAGCCGACGGGCTCGTTCATGAACAGCGCAGCGCCCATGGTGACGGCGAGCGGCAGCGCCTGCAGGATGGCCGAGACATTCGCCAGCGGCATCTGCGCCAGCGCGGCGAGGAAGCACAAGGTGCTGCCCACTTCGGCGATGGCGCGAATCGCGACGAGCGGGCGCCGGATGAGGCCCAGCGCGCGAAAGACGCCGCTGTGCCAGGCGAGAAGCCCGATCATGATCGTCGCGAAGGTGCCGCGAACGACCATCACCTGCGCGGCGTTCATCTCGCCGATGACCGACTTGGTCAGCGCGTCGTTGATCGTGAATCCGGCCATCGAAATGGCCATGAACAGGGCGGCGCGAAGATTGGGCGAAAGATTCACGGGGGAACTGGCTCGTCAATTGGCTCAACGATGCCATAGGATGCCGCTTCGCCGGGCGCAACGGACCAGCGCGGCGAAACTCTACGCCACAGACGGCATCAGCCGCCCGTGACGCTCATATGCCTGGAGACGGACGGCCGGTTGGTGCGCCGGTCGATGACGAAATCGTGCCCCTTGGGCTTGCGGCCGATCGCCTCGTCGATCGCGCCCGACAGGAGCTCGTTGCCTTCCGAGGCGCGCAGCGCGGCCCGCAGATCGGCCGCGTCGTCCTGGCCAAGGCACATGTAGAGCGTGCCGGTGCAGGTCAGGCGCACGCGGTTGCAGCTTTCGCAGAAATTGTGCGTCATGGGCGTGATGAAGCCGAGCCGTCCGCCGGTCTCCGCCACTTCGACATAGCGCGCGGGTCCGCCGGTCTTGAACGGAATGTCGGTGAAGGTGAACTGACGCTCGAGCTGCGCGCGCAGGAGCGACAGCGGCAGATAGTGGTCGGTCCGGTCCTCGTCGATCTCGCCCATCGGCATGGTCTCGATGACCGTCATGTCCATGCCGCGGCCATGCGCCCAGCGCAGCATGTCGGGGATTTCGTGGTCGTTGAACCCCTTGAGCGCCACGGCGTTGATCTTGACCTTGAGCCCCGCCGCCTGCGCGGCGTCGATGCCGGCCATGACCTTGGAGATGTCGCCCCAGCGGGTGATCTGCTTGAACTTCGCCGAGTCGAGCGTGTCGAGCGAGACGTTGATGCGCCGGACGCCGCATTCGGCGAGTTCGGCGGCGAAGCGCTGGAGCTGCGAGCCGTTCGTGGTCAGCGTCAGTTCCTCGAGCGCGCCGCTCTCGATATGGCGCGAGAGGTCGCGGACGAGGTGCATGATGTTCTTGCGCACCAGCGGCTCGCCGCCGGTCAGGCGCAGCTTCCTGACGCCCTTTTCGATAAAGACGGTGCAGAGCCGGTCGAGTTCCTCGAGGCTGAGGAGGTCGCGCTTGGGCAGGAAGGTCATGTCTTCCGCCATGCAATAGGTGCAGCGGAAGTCGCAGCGATCCGTCACCGAGACGCGCAGATAGGAGATCGCGCGCCTGAACGGGTCGATCATGCTGGTGTCGCCAAGCTTCATGCCGTTGCCTTGGATGCCCATTTCGTCAATTTCGTGATCTTTTCGCCCGCGCGCAAGCCCGATGCGCCGAAAGTCTGGCGCATGACGGTGAATTGAGGCATTCGGATGCGAAAGATCGAAGAGGATTGCACATGCGCCCACCATCGGAATTGCGCGTCTCGAAGGACCGGCGGCTGCTGACCGTGCTCTTCGAGAACCACGCGCCGATCCCGCTCGAAGCGGAGTTCCTGCGCGTCGTCTCGCCGTCCGCCGAGGTGCAGGGCCACTCGCCCGAACAGCGCGTGACCGTGCCCGGAAAGCGCGACGTCTCGATCTCGAAGATGGAGCCGGTCGGCAACTACGCCGTTCGGATCGTCTTCGACGACGGGCACGACACCGGCATCTTCACCTGGGATTACCTGCACACGCTCGGGCACGAGAAGGACGCGCGCTGGCAGGCCTATCTCGATGAACTGGCGGCCAAGGGCCTGTCGCGCTAATCCTCCTTGAGCGCTTCGCTGATCCGGCGCATCTGGTCGCCGAGGCGCTCGCACTGGTCGGGCGTCGACTGCGCCATGACGCGGTCGAGGAGCGCGGCGTAGATGTCCATCGCCGCCATCAGCCGCGTTTCGCCCTCGTCGGTGAGGTAGAGCCGCAGGACGCGGCGGTCGTTCTCGTCCGGGTCGCGGCGCAGCAGGCCCTGGCTTTCGAGCTGCGGCAGAAGCATCGTGATGTTCGACCGACCGACGAGGAGTCGGCGCGCAAGATCGTGCTGCGACAGGCCGGGGTGGCGGTAGAGGTTCATCAGCACATCGAGCTGGCCGATCTTCAGCGGCGCGATCGCCTTGGCGAGTTCGCGCACCACGGCCCGCTCGGCCCGCACGACCGCGATCCAGTTGCGGAACCGGGGATTGTCCCAGGGCAGGCGCGGCGCGTCGGTCGGTTTCGTTGCGGTCAAGGCTTGCGCTCGGCGGGTGGATCATAGGGCAGCCCGGCCGCCTTCCAGGCGCCGAACCCGCCCTCGATGTGCTTGACGGGGGTCAGCCCCATGTCCTGCGCGGTCTTGGTGGCGAGCGCGGAGCGCAATCCGCCGGCACAGAAGAACACGAAGGTCTTGCCGCTGGCGAAGATCGGCTTGTGGTAGGGACTTTCCGGGTCGATCCAGAATTCCAGCATGCCGCGCGGCGCGTGCAGCGTATGCGGAATGCGCCCCTCGCGGTCGAGTTCGCGCGGATCGCGGATGTCGACCAGCACGACGTTGTCGCGCGCGGCGAGTTCCTGTGCTTCGACAGGCGATATCGCCTCGATTTCGGCATTGGCTTCTTCGAGCAATGCCTTGTAGCCCTTTTTCATGGCAGGCCTCCTGACCTGCCGATGATGGCCGGGCGGAAGCGCCAGCGCAAGACGCTCCCGCGCTCCCGTCAGCCGAGATTCAGTTCCTTGAAGAAGTCGTTGCCCTTGTCGTCGATGACGATGAAGGCCGGGAAATCCTCGACCTCGATGCGCCAGATCGCCTCCATGCCGAGTTCGGGATACTCGACGACTTCCACCTTCTTGATGCAGTCCTGCGCCAGGCGCGCGGCCGGACCGCCGATGGAGCCGAGATAGAAACCGCCATGGCTGCCACAGGCCTCGCGCACCTGGCGCGAGCGGTTGCCCTTGGCGAGCATCACCATCGACCCGCCGAAGGACTGGAACTGGTCGACATAGGAGTCCATGCGCCCCGCCGTGGTCGGCCCGAACGAGCCCGAAGCGTAGCCGACGGGCGTCTTGGCGGGGCCGGCATAGTAGATCGGATGGTTCTTGAAATAGTCCGGCATGGGCTCGCCCGCCTCGAGGCGTTCGCGGATCTTGGCATGGGCGAGGTCGCGCGCGACGATGATCGGCCCGGTCAGCGACACGCGGGTCTTGACCGGCTGGGCCGAGAGAAGCTTGAGGATTTCCGACATCGGCTGGTTCAGGTCGATCTTGACGACATGCGCGGTCAGCTTCTCCTCGTCGATGTCGGGCATGTAGCGGGCCGGGTTGGTTTCCAGCTCTTCGAGGAAGATGCCGTCCTTCGTGATCTTGCCCTTGGCCTGGCGGTCGGCCGAGCAGGATACGCCGAGCCCGATCGGCAGCGATGCGCCGTGGCGGGGCAGGCGGACGACGCGCACGTCGTGGCAGAAATACTTGCCGCCGAACTGCGCGCCGACGCCCATCGCCTGCGTCATCTTGTGGACTTCGGCCTCCATTTCGAAGTCGCGGAAGGCATGGCCGGTCTCGCTGCCGGAGGTCGGCAGGCCATCGAGATAGCGCGTCGAGGCGAGCTTGACGGTCTTGAGGTTCATCTCAGCCGACGTGCCGCCGATCACGATCGCGAGGTGATAGGGCGGGCAGGCGGCGGTGCCGAGCGTCAGGATTTTTTCTTTCAGGAAGTCGAGCAGCCGGTCGCGCGTCATCAGCGACGGCGTGCCCTGGTAGAGGAACGTCTTGTTGGCCGAGCCGCCGCCCTTGGCGACGAACAGGAACTTGTAGGCGTCCTCGCCATCCTCGTAGATGTCGATCTGCGCCGGCAGGTTGTTCTTCGTGTTCTTCTCCTCGAACATCGACAGCGGCGCGAGCTGCGAATAGCGCAAATTCTTCTTCTCATAGGCGTCGAGCACGCCCTGGCCGAGCGCATCTGCATCGCCGCCCTCGGTCCATACGAGCCGGCCCTTCTTGCCCATGATGATCGCCGTGCCGGTGTCCTGGCACATCGGCAGCACGCCGCCGGCCGCGATATTGGCGTTCTTCAGGAGGTCGTAGGCGACGAAGCGATCGTTGTCGGTCGCTTCCGGGTCTTCGAGAATCGATGCAAGCTGCTTCAGATGGCCGGGGCGAAGCAGATGGTTGATGTCCGCGAAGGCGGTTTCCGACAAGAGGCGCAGGCCCTCCGTGTCGACCGTCAGGATATCCTGGCCGCGGAAGGTGTCGACGCTGACATGGTCGGAGGTCAGCTTGCGATAGGGCGTTTCGTCGGCTGCGAGGGGGAAAAGCTCGGCGCTTGCGTAGTCGGCCATCGGCGAAGGGTCTCCGGAAACAAACAGGTTGGCAGGCTCTTAAAGCCTTTCGCGCCCGGATTGAAGTCTGCCTTTAGGCCGAGGCCAAAGCGTTGTATTCCTGCAATGGTCGCCGCAAAACCGGCCCGAAAGAGGCCGGATGCCTTGAACCGGACGCTTCGTCATCCTTAGCATCGTCGCCGCGGCGGGTGAGAGTTTGCGATTTGGAAACCATATCGGGTCCAGTGTCGGACCCTGTATTCGCCGGCCGCGCCGCGCCGACTGGAACTCTCGAACGGATTGGACGACATGATCAAGCGTATGCGCCTTCGGGCTCTGGCCCTGACCTCAACCGCGCTCGCGGCGTCGCTCCTGACCGGTGCCGAGACCGCATCCGCGCAAGGGTTCTTCGAGCGCCTGTTCAACCAGCCGCCGCGCCGCTATGTCGAGCCGCAATACCAGCAGCAGTACCCGCAGGCGCCGGTGGAGCAGCAGGTTCGCCGCGCCGCTCCGCCGCAGGCGCCGCGCGTCACGGGCCCGCAATACTTCACCTACAAGACCGATGCGCTGGCGAAGGTGAACTTCGCCGCGATCTCGATCGATCCGGCCCTGGTCAATTCGGGCATCGACCACGGCACGGTCGGCGCGACGACGCAGGCCGAGCACGTTTCCTCGCGGACGGTCACCGTTGCCGGCGGCAGCCTCGAAGAGGCGGTCGAGAAGGCGCTGGAGGGCAACGAGACCCGCGGCGAGCAGCGTCGCCGGATGGCCGCGCGCGACGACAGGGCGGCCCCGTCGGTCGTCGGCGCCAATCCCAAGCTCGAGATCGACGTTCGCAAGCAGGCGCCGAAGCCCGCAAAGGTGACGGCGGCGACGATCGCCGGTTCGCTCGACGATCTCGCCACGTTCGAATACTACGCCGAGCAGGCGATCGGCGATGCGGTGGTGGCGCATTATTCGCAGCACCCCGAACTGATCTGGTCCGAGGGCGGACGCGTCAATTCGGCGGCGCGCGACGTGCTGCGCGAACTGGCAAGCGCCGACGATTACGGGCTCAACCCCGGCGACTACGCCGTGTCGATGCCGCGCGCGAACGACGAGGCGGCGCTGGCGCGATTCGAGATGGCGCTGTCGGCGCGGACGCTGCGCTATGCGCGCGACATCCATGCCGGCCGCGTCGACCCGAACCGCATTTCCGGCTATCACGATTTCGAACTGAAGACGGTGAACTACGCCGGCCTTCTGTCGAAGCTCGCCGATGGTGACGACGCGCGGGATGCGCTGCGCGCGCTTCATCCGCATAACGAATTCTACAAGGCCATGCAGGTCGAGCTCGAGGAGCTGCGCGCTAGCGAGGAAAAGAGCATCGTCATCGCGCCGGGCACGTTCATCCGGCCGGGCCAGACGAATTCCGAACTGCCAAAAATCCTCGCCGTAATCGAGAAGGAAGCGGACCAGTCCTTCCTCGCACAGCACGCGACGACGATCGAACTCAACCGCGCCAGCCAGATCTATTCGGACGATCTGGTGGCCGTCATCAAGGCGGCGCAGGAAAAGCGCGGCCTGCAGGTCGACGGCATCATCGGCCCGCGCACGGTCACGGCGTTCGCCGGCGAATCGAAGGCCGCGCGGATCGACAAGGTGAAGCTCGCGATGGAGCAGCTTCGCTGGTTGCCGTCCGATTTCGGCGATCGCTACGTCTTCCTCAACGCGCCGTCGGCGATGGCGAGCTATGTCGAGGACGGGCGCGAAAAGCTGGCGATGCGCACGGTCGTCGGCACCAAGGCGACGCAGACCTACTTCTTCCAAGACGAGATTTCCTATGTCGAGTTCCACCCCTATTGGGGCGTGCCGCGGTCGATCATCGTCAACAAGTACCTGCCCAAGCTCTACGCCGACCCGTCCTATCTCGACCGGTCGGGCTTCGAAGTGACTGACCAGCAGGGCCGCCAGATCTCGTCCTCGGCGATCGACTGGACGCGCTACGGCGCGAACATCCCCTTCAACGTGCGCCAGCGGCCGGGCCCGAGCAATGCGCTCGGCGAATTGAAGATCATGTTCCCGAACAAGCACGCGATCTACATGCACGATACGCCCGACCGGCACCTCTTCAGCCGCGACAACCGCGCGCTGTCGAATGGCTGCGTGCGCCTCGAAGACCCGCGCGCCATGGCGGCGGCGGTGCTCGGCTGGGATCGTGCAGAGGTCGACGCGCGCCTGGCAGGCCAGCACGGCCGCGATAATCTCAAGGAGAACGTGCCGGTCTACGTCTCCTATTTCACCGCCTGGCCGGAAGCCGGTGGCAAGATGGGATACTACCCGGACGTCTACGACCGCGACCTGAAGACCCGCGAGGCGATGGAGCGCATCGAAGCGGCGAGGGCGCCGTCGATCTGACGGCGCTCGATCTGGCAGCGCGTCTTGAACCCGAGGGGTTCACAAGCCCGACCGGGCGTCGCGCGGCCAGCGCGCCCCATCGGAGGCATGAGCGAAGCGAATTGCCGTGAGATCGGTAAAATGGTGGGCGCGACAGGGATTGAACCTGTGACCCTTCGCGTGTGAAGCGAATGCTCTCCCGCTGAGCTACGCGCCCATGAGCGTCAGGCGCTCAAGGTCGTCCGGCGGACCGAACGTGGCCCGCGTATAGGGGCATCCGGCCGGGTCCGTCAAGCGGTCTTGGAGCGCGGCGCGGTTGCCGCTGCGATCAGCCGGTCGGCAAGGTCCACCGTCAGCTCGTCGAAATGCGAAATGATGTGCGACGGCTCGAATTCGCGCACATGCTTGTCGGTGTAGCCGAAGTCGACGGCGACGACCGGAATGCCGGCCGCCTTGGCCGTGTTGATGTCGGTTTCGGAATCCCCGACCATGATCGCGCGTTCCGGATTGCCGCCGGCGCGCGCGATCGTCTCGATCAGGTGGCGCGGGTCCGGCTTGCGGAAGGCGAACGTGTCCTGGCCGCAGATGGCGCGGAACCGCTCGTTGAGGCCGAGCCCCTGCATCAGCCGTGTCGAATGCATCTCGAACTTGTTGGTGCAGATCGCCGTCAGGTAGCCGGCGTCGTCAAAGCGATCGAGCGCGGCGACCACGCCCTCATACGGCTGCGATGCGCCGGGCATGTTCGAGCCGTAGTGCTCGATAAAGGTGTCGAGCAGGTCCTTGAGGCGCTCGTCGGAGAGGATGCGTTGCTGCGCCGCATAGGCGCGCTCGATCATCACCTTGCCGCCCATGCCGACGAACCGGCGGAACTCGGCGGGTCCCGCGACGGTCATGCCGTCGAGCGCGAGGCAGTGGTTGAGGCTCGCCATCAGGTCGGGCGCGGTGTCGACGAGCGTTCCGTCGAGGTCGAAGACAATGATGGGCGCGGTCATCGGATCGTCCGTTGGTTTGCGTTGCGGTCGGTCTAGCTTGGCCATCATACGCGCGCAAGGCGCGGGCAGTTTGCCAGTGCGGACGAAAATGATAAACGGCGTCTGCAATCAAGGAGCGGGACATGGATGCGCGAGCGCTGAAGATCGAAGCGGCACGGGTCGCCCTTTCCCATGTGGAAGACGGCATGAAGCTCGGCATCGGCACGGGCTCGACCGCCGAGGAATTCGTGCGCCTGCTCGCGGTGCGCGTATCCGACGGGCTCGGGATCGTCGGCGTGCCGACATCCGAGCGCACCGCAGAACTCTGCCGAGATCTCGGCGTGCCGCTGGCGACGCTCGACGAGGAACCGGCGCTCGACCTCACCATCGACGGTGCCGACGAGATCGGCCCGGGCCTGTCGCTCGTCAAGGGCGGCGGCGGCGCGCTCCTGCGCGAGAAGATCGTCGCCTTCGCCTCGAAGCGCATGATCGTGATCGCGGATTCGTCCAAGGTCGTCGACACGCTCGGAAAGTTCCCGCTGCCGATCGAGGTCAACCCGTTCGGCCTCGGCGCGACGCGGATCGCGATCGAGGAGGCGGCGAACCGGCTTGGGCTGTCGGGGGTGATCAGGCTTCGCGAAAAGAATGGCGAGCGTTTCGTCACCGATGGCGGCCATGTCATTCTCGACGCATCTTTTGGCCGTATTCCCGATCCACTGGCACTTTCGGATGCGCTTCACGCGATCCCCGGAGTCGTGGAGCACGGGCTGTTCCTGGGCCTTGCCGATCTGGCGGTGGTCGCCAAACCGGATGGCGTGAAGACGATCGACGGCGTATAGGCGTCGTCAAGAAGAACGAGCGGCGCGGGCGCGCCGGCAAAGAGGAGATTTGACATGAACTTCAGGTATGCGGGCATTGCGCTTGCCGTCGGTGCAGCCATCGCGCTCGGTTCGGCCATGGGCCCGGCCGCATCGCAGGAGCCCTCGGAAAGCCATCTCGCCGCAGCGCGCGAGGCTGTCGATGCGGTCGGCATGACCGATGAGTTCGACAACATCCTGCCGCAGGCCGCGATGGCGCTGAAGAACGAGCTGACGCAGAAGAACCCCGACCAGGTGAAGCTGATCTCCGACACGGTCGACGAAAAGGCGATCGCGCTTGCGGCCCGCCGCGGCGATCTGGAGCGCGAGGCGGCCGCCGCCTATGCCCAGTTCTTCTCCGAAGAGGAGCTGAACGAGATTTCCGCGTTCTATGCCTCGCCGACCGGCCAGAAATTCATCGAGACGCACCCGGAAGTGACGAATCAGGTCTTCCAGGCGGCCAACATCTGGCAGTCCGGCATCGCCCGCGATCTCGCGCGCGACGTCGCCTCGGTGCTTCAGGGCCAGGTGGCCGAGCCGCAGGGCGAAGCGGCGCCCGCGGCGGTCCCGGCGCCCGAAGCCGCGCCGGCGGCGCCCGCCCAGTCCAACTGAGCGATCTCCAGAGCATGACGAGCCCGGCCAAGCGCCGGGCTTTTCTTTTGGGTGGTGCGGTCTTAAGTCTTGCGCCCCAAGAGCGAGAAAGGCTGCCGCATGACTCAGTACGACTATGATCTCTTCGTGATCGGCGGCGGATCGGGCGGCGTACGGGCAGGGCGCGTCGCGGCCTCCCTCGGCAAGCGCGTCGCCATCGCCGAGGAATATCGCTTCGGCGGCACCTGCGTCATTCGCGGCTGCGTGCCGAAAAAGCTCCTCGTCTACGCCTCGCAGTTTCCCGAACATTTCGAGGATTCCGCCGGTTATGGCTGGACGGTCGGCGAGCGCTCCTTCAACTGGAAGGCGCTGATCGCCAACAAGGACAGGGAAATTGCGCGGCTCGAAGGGCTCTACCGCAAGGGTCTCGAAAATGCCGGCGCGACGATCATCGAAAGCCGCGCGGTGCTGGAGGATTCGCACACGATCCGGCTTCTAAAGGACGGGCGCACCGTGACCGCCGAGACCATCCTGATCGCGACCGGCGGCCATCCGAGCCTTCATCCGGCGCTGCCCGGCCACGAGCACTGCATCACCTCGGACCAAGCCTTTCACCTTGCCGAACTGCCGAAGGCGATCGTCATCGCGGGCGGCGGCTATATCGGCGTCGAATTCGCCAACATCTTCCACGGCCTCGGCGTCGAGACGACGCTGATCTATCGCGGCAAAGAGATATTGGGACGCTTCGACAAGGACTTGCGCACCGCGCTTCACGTCGAGATGGAAGCCAAGGGCATCAAGGTCCTGTGCAAGGAGATCTTCACGAAGATCGAAAAGCGCGCCGATGGCAGGCTCGAAGCCCACACCAATGCCGACCGCACGCTGGTCGTCGACCAGGTGATGCTCGCCATCGGCCGCCAGCCGAACACGGCTGGCCTCGGTCTCGACAAGGCGGACGTGAAAATGGGGCCGAAGGGCGAGATCATCGTCGACGCCTATTCGCGCACCAATGTCGACAACATCTATGCCGTCGGCGACGTCACCGACCGCGTGCAACTGACGCCGGTGGCGATCCACGAGGCGATGTGCTTTGTGGACACGGTCTATCGCGGCAAGCCGACGAAGCCGGACCACGAGGCGGTGGCGACCGCCGTCTTCTCGCAGCCCGAACTCGGCACCGTCGGCCTGTCGGAAGAGGATGCGGCGAAGAAGTACGACGAACTCGAAATCTACAAGGCCACCTTCCGGCCGATGCGGCACACGCTTTCGGGCCGGATGGAGAAGATGGTGATGAAGCTCGTCGTCGATGCCGCCAGCCGCCGCGTCGTCGGCGCGCATGTTCTGGGCGTCGACGCCGGCGAGATGGCGCAATTGCTCGGCATCGCCGTCAAGGCGAAGCTGACCAAGGAGGATTTCGACGCGACGATGGCGGTGCACCCGACCGCGGCGGAGGAGCTCGTCACGATGTACCAGCCGAGCTACCGCGTGAAGAACGGCGAGCAGGTCGCGTAGGCCGATGTCCGGGCGTATCGCTTCACGAGAGGGTCTGGTCGCCTATTTCGGCTACGGCTCGCTGGTCTGCCGGCTGACCCACCGCACCGGGATCGTCGCCGCCCATCCGGCCCGGCTGAAGGGGTGGCGGCGCCATTGGCGGCCGCGCCCCGACATGCCTGGCTTCCCGGCCGCGCTCCTGACGGTGCGGCCGCAGGCCGATGCCGGCTGCGACGGCCTCGTCGTCATCGACCGCGCCGAAAACCTTGCCGCCGTCGATGCCCGCGAAGCCCGCTACGACCGGGTCGAGATCAATCGGATGTCGATCGAATGCGCAGCCGATCTCGACGGCATCCCGATCTATCTCTACGTGGCCGAACCAAACATACCGGCGCACCCCGCGCCGCCGCTGATCCTGCAATCCTATCTCGACGCCGTCATGCACGGGTTCCATGCCGAGCATGGCGACGACGGGCTCCAGCGCTTCCTCGACGAGACGGACGGTTTCGAGATCGGCCTTCATGCCGATCGCGACCAGCCGCTCTATTCGCGCGCGCTGGCGCAGGACGATACACGTGCCGCGGCATTCGATCACCTCCTGGCCCCATATCTGGTCGCGCCATCGGCGAAGCAGGTGTAGAATCGACCGCTCTCGTAGTGTAAGGACGCCGCCACGGGCAGGGCGCATTCCCGGCCCCCAGGCGATATTGAACGGGTGCGATGATGACGAAATGGTCTCCGAATTCCTGGCGTGACAAGCCGATCCAGCAGGTTCCCGCTTACCCGGACCTCGGCGCCCTTGCAGAGACCGAGAAGCAGCTTGCCAGCTATCCGCCGCTCGTTTTTGCAGGTGAGGCGCGCAAGTTGAAGAAGCAGCTCGCGGCCGTTTCGGCGGGCGAAGCCTTCATGCTTCAGGGCGGCGACTGCGCCGAGAGCTTCGCCGAGCACGGCGCCGACAATATCCGCGACTTCTTCCGCGTCTTCCTGCAGATGGCCGTGGTGCTGACCTTCGGGGGTGCGCAGCCCGTAGTGAAGGTCGGCCGCATCGCCGGCCAGTTCGCCAAGCCGCGCTCGTCCGACACCGAGACGAAGGACGGCGTGGCGCTGCCTTCCTACCGCGGCGACATCATCAACGGCATCGAGTTCACCGAAGAGGCGCGCACGCCGAACCCGGCGCGCCAGCGCATGGCCTACCGCCAGTCGGCCGCGACGCTGAACCTCCTGCGCGCCTTCGCGCAGGGCGGCTATGCCAGCCTGGAAAACGTGCACAAGTGGATGCTCGGCTTCGTCTCCGACAGCCCACAGTCGGAGCGATACAAGGCGCTGGCGAACCGGATCACCGAGACGGTAGATTTCATGAACGCGGTCGGCATCACCTCCGAATCCCATGCGGCGCTGCGCGAGACCGATTTCTACACCAGCCACGAGGCGCTGCTCCTCGGCTACGAGGAGGCGATGACGCGCGTCGATTCCACCTCGGGCGACTGGTACGCGACCTCCGGCCACATGATCTGGATCGGCGACCGCACGCGCCAGCCGGACCATGCGCATGTCGAATACTGCCGCGGCATCAAGAACCCGCTCGGCCTGAAATGCGGCCCGTCGATGACGCCGGACGGGTTGATCAAGCTCATCGACCTGCTCAATCCGGAAAACGAGGCCGGCCGCCTGACACTGATCGCACGCTTCGGTTCGGAAGCCGTCGGCGATCATCTGCCGAAGCTCGTCCGCGCGGTCCAGAAGGAAGGCCGCAAGGTCGTCTGGTCGTGCGATCCGATGCACGGCAACACGATCACGGCTGCCGGCTACAAGACGCGTCCGTTCGACCGCATCCTGAAGGAGGTACAGTCCTTCTTCGACGTCCATGCGGCCGAGGGCACGCATGCCGGCGGCATCCATATCGAGATGACGGGAAAGAACGTCACCGAATGCACCGGCGGCGCGCGCGCCGTGCGCGACGAGGATCTGCAGGATCGCTACCACACCCATTGCGACCCCCGCCTCAACGCCGACCAGGCGCTGGAACTCGCCTTCCTGGTGAGCGAACTGCTCGCCAAGAAGAAGCACGGCCAGGCGCCGCGCCAGGCCGTCAACGCCTGAGGACGAGGCCATGACCGGGCCGGCGATCCGCACGACGTGCTGCATCGCCGGCGGCGGCCCGGCTGGAATGATGCTCGGCCTGCTTTTCGCGCGGGCCGGCATCGATGTGGTCGTCATGGAAAAGCATGACGACTTCCTGCGCGATTTCCGCGGCGACACGCTCCATCCATCGACCCTGCAGGTGCTCCACGAACTGGGGCTTCTCAACGCGTTGCTCGCGCTTCCTCACCAGAAAATCGAGGAGGTGACGGCGGAAATCGGCGACGAGCTGGTCACGGTCGCGGATTTCCGGCACCTGCCAGTCGAATGCCCGGCGATCGTGCTGATGCCGCAATGGGACTTCCTCGATTTCCTGCGCCGCAAGGCGGAAGCCTATCCGAATTTCCGTTGCCTGATGGGCTGCGACGCGCGCGACATCGTGCTTGGGGACGGCCGCGTGCGGGGCGTCGAGTCGATCCATGATGGCCAGCCGATCACCGTCGAAGCCGATCTCGTGGTCGCCGCCGACGGACGCCGGTCGCGGCTGCGCCAGGCGGCAGGGCTCGAGGTCCAGGCGCTCGGCGCGCCGATCGACGTCATGTGGTTTCGCGTCGCGCGCCTGCCGACTGACACGAGCGCGACGGGCGGACGCTTCGACGCGGGCCGCATTTTCGTGCGGCTCTATCGCGGCGACTACTGGCAGTGCGGCTATGTCATCGCCAAGGGCGAGGCCGAGGCGATCGAAGCGAAAGGCATCGACGCCTTTCGCCGCGAGGTCGCGAGCCTCGGCCGCTGGGATGTCGGGCGGCTCGAAGCGGACCTTCCCGATTTTGAAGCGGTCAGCGTGCTGTCCGTCGCCGTGGACCGTCTATGCCGATGGTGGCGGCCGGGGCTGCTCTGCATCGGCGATGCCGCGCATGCCATGTCGCCGGTGGGCGGCGTCGGCATCAATCTGGCGATCCAGGATGCGGTCGCCGCCGGCAACTTCCTCGCCGGACCGCTCAAGGCCGGGACCCTCGGCGACGGCGATCTCGCTGCCGTCCAGCGCCGGCGCAATCTGCCGACCAAGTTGACGCAGGCGGCGCAGATTTTCGCGCAGGACCGCATACTGGCGCCAACCCTGAGCCGGGGCGCCGGCCAGAACCGCCTGCCGCTACCGCTTCGGCTCGTGCGTCGCTATCCGGTCCTGCGTCGCATTCCCGCTCGCCTCATCGGAATGGGCGTACGGCCCGAACACGTGCGCTCAGGCGGCGACCTTTCCGGCTGAGTCCGCCGTCGCGTCCTGCGTGGCTGGCGGGGCAAAGACGCGGATCGCGGCGGGGTGCACCTTGAAATGGGCCGGCGTCTGCGTGACGATCTCGCCATCCGTGTTGACCGGGCGCGGCCGGTCGGTCTCGATGTCGAACTCAACGCAGCGCGCCGTGCGCACCTCGTTCCAGGCGCCGTGCCGGCCCGAGCGGAACGAGCGCAGCATCAGCGCCAGCTTCCAGACATTGGAGAGTTCGAGGCTGTAGAGGTCGAGGTGGCCGTCGTCGATTTCGGCCGTCTCCTCGACGACGTTGCCGCCGCCATAGTGGCGGCCGTTGCCGACGGCGATCTGGTAGGTCGAAACGCGGATCGTGTCGCCCTTTTCGGTGATCGTCGCCTTGAATGGCCGCACCTTCGTCAGGACGCGGCTCGCCGCGATTGCATAGCCGAGCCGGCCCCAGCGCTTCTTGGTCTGCGGGTCGAGGCTCTGCGCGAGTTCGGTCGACAGGCCGATCGAGGCGACGTTGAAGAAGGCATGGCCGTTGACCGTGCCGACATCGACCTTGCGCGTATGACCGTCGGCGATGACGGCCGCCGCCTCCGCGAGGTCCATCGGAATGTTGAGCGTGCGGGCGAGGTCGTTGGCGGTGCCCATCGGCATGATGCCCATCGGCAGGCCCGATTCCATGACGGCCACGGCCGCCGAGGAGACCGTGCCGTCACCGCCGCACACGATGACGAGGTCGGCCAGTTCGCGCAGGCGCACGATGTCGCGCGCGAGTTCCGGCAAGGCCTCGAAGGGCTCGACCTTCACGTCGAGGCCGCCTGCCTTCAGGCGTTCCAGAATGGGTTCGACCGGTTCACGCCCGCGGCGCGCATTCGGATTGACGAGGAAGAGGGCGCGGTTGCCGGTCTGCAAGCTGGATTCCTTTCCGGGTGCGGAAGTCTTCGCCACATAGGAACTGTGGGTTCCGATTGCGAGCTTTCGCCGCACTTCAGCCAATGTTTCGCATTTCGCGATGGTCGCAGAACGCGCCGGCTGGCAATCTATTCGCAGGTTCTTGGAGGGGAACGGATGAAGCGGTCGGGTGGGTGCCTTTGCGGCGCGGTGCGGTTCGAGGCGACGGGTGAGGTGCGGCCGGTCGTCTATTGCCACTGCACCCAGTGCCGCAAGCAGACGGGACATTTCTATGCTGCAAGCAATGTCGCCGACGATCGGCTGGCAATCACGGGCGGCGACGCGATCACCTGGTTTGCCGCGTCCGACGCCGCGCTGCGCGGCTTTTGCCGCACCTGCGGCTCGGCGCTGTTCTGGAAGGCGAATTGCAGCGAGGATACCTCGGTGCTGGCCGGGTCGTTCGACGACCCCGCGGAACTGAAAGCGTCCTGCCACATCTACACGGCCGACAAGGGTGACTACTACGACATCGACGACGGGCTGCCCCGGCATCCGCATGGCTGGAACGGATCGGTCGACTGAACGCTCCGTCGCCCTTGGCGCAAGCGCTCCGCCGTGCCTATCTGCGGGTCGAACGGAGCCTGCCATGGACGAAATCGACCCCTCGCTGACCCTCGAAAGCCGCGCCGGCCTGCCGGACGATCTGCGCTTTCTCGTCGAGAAATATCCCCGCGATAGCTGGACCGGGCATCGCAACGTCCACGGCATGGCGTCGATGTGGCTGCAGCGGCACGACATGTTCCGGGAGCTTGGCGGCATACTGACCGGCTCGATCGCCGACTATCGCGAGGGGCATACGGACGCGCGGGGTTTCGCGCAGTTCTTCGCGCCACGGCTCAACTTCTTCCTCGGCCAGCTCGACGGCCACCACAACATCGAGGACCACCACTATTTCCCGATCTTCGCCAAGGTCGAGACGCGGCTGAAGCGCGGCTTCGATATTCTCGACGCCGACCATCATCTCATCCACGATGCGCTGGAGATGAACGCGCAGGCCGCCAATGGCTTCCTGCAGGCGCTTTCGGGCGACGCCGACGCCCAGCGCTATGCGGCAGACGCCTATGCCGACCAGAACACGCGCCTCGTCGCCATGCTCGCGCGCCATCTCGACGACGAGGAAGATCTGATCATTCCGCTGATCCTCGAAAAGGGCGACCGCGAATTGTCCGGCCACTGATCCGCGGTTAGGCTGCGCGGGGGAGGAACGCTCATGAAATCGTTCGAGGAAATCCGCGCCCGCGCCGCCGATCGCAAGGGCGGCGATGACGTGCTGGAATCGCTGCTCGGCCCACGCCCCGACAATGCCGCGCTCGGCACCGTCACCGATGACCGCGTCCTGTCGACCATGGCGAACCGCATCTTCGCCGCCGGTTTCGTCTGGAGCGTGATCGAGCAGAAATGGCCGGGCTTCGAGGAGGCGTTCCTCGGCTTCGAGCCGCGCACTCTTCTCTTCCAGCCGGATGATTTCTGGCATGATCTCGCGCTCGACAAGCGCATCGTCCGCAACCCGCAGAAGATCGCGTCGGTGCGCGAGAATGCGGCTTTCGTGGCGCGCATCTCCGAAGAGCATGGTGGCTTCGGCCGGTTCCTCGCCGGCTGGCCCGCGGGCGACCAGATCGGCCTGACGGCCTTTCTCGGCAAGAATGGCAGCCGGCTGGGCGGCAATACCGGGCAGTACCTCCTGCGCTGGCTCGGCTGGGAAACCTACATCGTCTCCGCCGACATGGTCGCCGCGCTGCGTGATGCCGGGCTCGCCATCGCCGAAAAGCCGACCTCGAAGAAGGACCAGGCCGCGATCCAGGCGCAGCTCAACGCATGGGCCGACGAAACCGGCCTGCCCCGCGCCCACATTTCGCGCATCCTGTCCATGTCGATCGGCACCAACCACACCGCCGATGAACTGCGCGCCTATATGGGCGACTGACCGGACGGTCCGAGCCGGTTCTCGATCCGCGCGACGGATGCCGCAATCGCCTCGATCCGGCCGTGCATCGCGACGATCTCGCGATGGCGCATCTCGTCGAGCTTTTCGTGCAGCGCCATGATCTCGATCTCGGCCTTGAGATTGACGGCGTAGTCGTGCGCGGCAGCCTGCCGGTCGCGCTCGCTCTGCCGGTTCTGCGACATCATGATGATCGGCGCCTGCAGCGCGGCGATCATGGACAGGAGCAGGTTGAGGAAGATGAACGGGTAGGGGTCGAAAGGGTCGGCGGTGAGAAGCCAGACATTAGTCACGGCCCAGACGACGAGGAACGCGACGAAGCCGATGATGAACGCCCACGAGCCGCCGAGCCGCGCGACGCCGTCGGCAAGGCGGTCGCCGAAGGACAGCGTCTCGGCAAAGCTTTCGTTGCGGTCGCGCGAGATCGGTCGGCGGTCGACGGCGCTCTGCAGCACTTTGTCCTCGATATGGGTCAGGTCGGCGCGCTCGCGCGTGAGCCAGCGCGCGGCCAATTCTTCGACGGTCTTGTTCATGCGATCACTCCTCGGGCGAGCCGATGCGAGAATGCTGCCGCCGGCGGGCGGTGACAAGGACGGCCGGCCATTGCCCGGCGCACCGGCCCGCGCTAGACGAACGCAATGACAAAGACGCCCGACATAATCCGCATCGCCATCGCGCAGTTGAACCCGACGGTCGGCGACATTGCCGGCAACCTCGCCAAGGCGCGTGGAGCGCGGGCCGATGCGGCGCGGCAGGGCGCGGACCTCGTCCTCTTCACCGAACTCTTCATCGCCGGCTATCCGCCGGAGGACCTCGTCCTGAAGCGCGCCTTCGTCGCCGCCTGCGAGAAAGCGGTCGGCGATCTCGTCGCGGACACGGCGGATGGCGGTCCGGGCATCGTCGTCGGCACGCCGCTCGCCCGCAAGAGCGGGCTACACAACGCGATCGTCGTCGCCGACAAGGGCAAGATCGTTGCCGAGCGCTACAAGCTGGACCTGCCGAATTATGGCGAGTTCGACGAAAAGCGCGTCTTCCAGCCGGGGCCGGACATGCCGGGACCGGTCAATTTCCGCGGCGTGCGGCTCGGCATCCCGATCTGCGAGGACATCTGGGGCGAACTCGGCGTCTGCGAGACGCTGGCCGAGGCGGGCGCCGAACTGCTTCTGGTGCCGAACGGCTCACCCTACTACCGGGGCAAGTCGGACGTGCGCCAGCAGGTGGTCATACGCGAAGTGATCGAAACCGGCCTGCCGCTGATCTATGCCAACCAGCTCGGCGGGCAGGACGAACTGATCTTCGACGGGGCCTCCTTCGCGATCAATGCCGACAAATCGCTCGCCTTCCAGATGAGCCCCTTCGAGGAGACGCTCGCCGTCACGACCTGGCGGCGCGGCGCGGACGATCGCTGGGCCTGCACCGAAGGACCGCGCGCGATCCTGCCCGAGGCGCAGGAGGCGGACTACCGCGCCTGCATGCTCGGCTTGCGCGACTATGTGAACAAGAACGGCTTCAAGACCGTGGTGCTCGGCCTGTCGGGCGGCATCGATTCGGCCATCTGCGCCGCGCTCGCCGTCGATGCGCTCGGCGAGGAGCGCGTGCGCACCATCATGATGCCCTACCGCTATACGTCGAAGGATTCGCTGAAAGACGCCGAAGACTGCGCCCGCGCGCTCGGCTGCCGCTACGACATCGTGCCGATCTCCGAGCCGGTCGAAGGGTTTTCCAATGCGCTCGGCCAGCTCTTCGAGGGCACGGAAGAAGGCATCACCGAGGAGAATCTCCAGAGCCGGGCGCGCGGCGTGATCCTGATGGCGGTGTCGAACAAGTTCGGCGCGATGGTGGTGACGACCGGCAACAAGTCGGAAATGTCGGTCGGCTACGCGACGCTCTACGGCGACATGAATGGCGGCTTCAATCCGATCAAGGACCTCTACAAGATGCAGGTTTATGGCCTGTCGGCCTGGCGCAACACCACCGTCCCGCCCGGCGCGCTCGGGCCTTCCGGCGAGGTCATCCCGCAGAACATCATCGACAAGGCGCCATCGGCCGAGCTGCGCCCCGACCAGACCGACCAGGATTCGCTGCCCCCCTATCCGGTGCTCGACGACATTCTCGAATGCCTCGTTGAGAACGAGATGGGCGTCGACGAAATCGTCGCGCGCGGACATGACCGCGAACTCGTCCACCGGGTCGAGCATCTGCTCTACATCGCCGAATACAAGCGCCGGCAGGCCGCGCCGGGCGTGAAGATCACGAAGAAGAATTTCGGGCGCGATCGGCGCTATCCGATCACCAACCGCTTCCGCGACCGGAGCTGAGCACGAAATGACCGTCACTGTCCGCTTTGCGCCGTCGCCGACCGGCCATATCCATATCGGCAACGCGCGCACGGCGCTGTTCAACTGGCTGTTCGCCCGCAAGGCCAACGGGCGTTTCATCCTGCGCTTCGACGACACGGACGTGGCGCGTTCGAAGCAGGAATATGCCGACCAAATCCAGAAGGACCTCTTCTGGCTCGGCATCAAGCCCGACGTGACGGTGCACCAGTCGGCCCGCTTTGCGACCTATGACGCGGCGGTCGAGACGCTGAAGGCGAAGGGCCTGCTCTATCCCTGCTACGAGACGGCGGACGAACTGGAACGCAAGCGCAAGCTGCGCCTGACGCGGCGACTGCCGCCGGTCTATGGCCGCGAGACGCTGAAGCTGACGGCGGACGAGAAGGCGGCGCTCGAGGCCGATGGCCGCAAGCCGCACTGGCGCTTCCTGCTGCCGAACTTCGAGACAGACCCCTTCGCGCCGCACCGCACGGAAATCCACTGGGACGATGTCGTGCGCGGGCCGCAGACCGTCGATCTCGCCTCGATGTCCGATCCGGTTCTGGTGCGCGAGGACGGCACCTATCTCTACACGCTGCCCTCCGTCGCCGACGACATCGAGATGGGCGTGACCCACGTCATTCGCGGCGACGACCACGTGACCAACACCGGCGCGCAGATCGCGCTCTTCAAGGCGCTGGGCGCCGTGCCGCCCGGCTTCGGCCACCACAATCTCCTGACGACGAGCACGGGCGAGGGGCTGTCGAAGCGCACCGGCTCGCTGTCGATCAAGGGCCTGCGCGAAGCCGGCATCGAACCGCTGGCGATCGCCTCGCTGGCGGTGCTGATCGGCACCTCGGAGAATGTCGCGGCCGTCCATTCGCTCGATGAACTTGCCGACCGTTTCGATCCGGCCGCGACGTCCAAGTCGGCGGCGAAGTTCGATCCGGCCGATCTCGAGGGGCTCAATCGCGACGTATTGCATGCGATGCCGTTCGCGACGGCGAAGCCGCGGCTGGCGGAACTCGGGATCGAGGGCGCGAAGGCAGAGCCGTTCTGGCTGGCCGTGCGCGGAAATCTCGACCGGTTCGAGCAGGCAGAAGACTGGTGGGCGATCCTGTCGCCGAAGGGCAGGCCGGCCTATGCGGCATCCGATGAGGACCGCACGTTCCTCGAACAGGCCTTCGCCGAGCTGCCGGTCGAGCCGTGGGACCAGATGACGTGGAAAATCTGGACCGACCGCGTCAAGCAGGTGACGGGCCGCAAGGGCAAGACGCTGTTCATGCCGCTGCGGCTGGCGCTTACCGGCCGGGAGTCCGGCCCGGAGCTCGCAAATCTATTGCCGCTTCTGGGGCGGGAAGAAAGCTTGGCCCGACGACCCTGACCGGCGGCTGGTCGTCGAGGTCGCGCAATTCGGCCTCGATGACCGGAGCGGCTGGTGGCACCGGCCGCAGGGCCCTGTCGGCCATCGAAGCGCCGATCACGACCAAGCTGCCGTTCGAGATCATCGCGCGCGTCCGCGCCGGCTTGCCCGTGCAACCCGCATCGTGAAACGAAGCCGAGACGGCCTCGCAGGCGATCGCATCGCCGCCGGCAAGCGCCGAGACGACGGCCAACGACAACGCGAATCGCAATCTGCCTGAACGGGTCATGCCACGACGCATAGCGCGCAGCGGTTAACCCGGTATTGCCTCGCTCACCGTCTGGCTCGCCTCGACGACCGCGAGCGCGGTCATGTTGACGACGCCGCGCGAGGTGACCGATGGCGTCAGGATGTGGGCCGGCCGCGACGTGCCGAGCAGGATCGGCCCGACATGAAGCGAATCGGTCATCGCCTTGATCGTGTTCAGCGAAATGTTCGCCGCGTCGAGATTCGGAAAGACCAGGAGGTTGGCCTCGCCGGTCAGGCGCGAATGCGGAAAGACGCGGTTGCGCAGCGTTTCGGACAGGGCCGAATCGCCGTGCATCTCGCCGTCGGCAATGAGGTCGGGGGCGATGCGATGCAGGATTTCGGCGGCCTGCCGCATCTTCAGCGCACTCGCCGAATCGCGCGAGCCGAAATTGGAGTGCGAGAGCAGCGCCGCCTTCGGCTCGATGCCGAAGCGGCGGATTTCGGTCGCCGCGAGCACCGTCATCTCGGCGATCTCCTCGGCGCAGGGATCGACCGTCACGTAGGTATCCGTGAAGAAGGTGACGCCGCGCTGCGAGATCAGCATCGACAGCGCCGACATGTCGGTGACCTCGGGCCGCCGGCCGATGATGAGCTGGACGTTGCGCAGATGCCGCTCGAAGCGGCCTTCGAGCCCGCAGATCATCGCATCGGCCTCGCCGCGCATCATGGCGAGCGCGGCGATGACCGTGTTGTTGGTGCGCACCATGGTGCGCGCCGCCTCCGTCGTCACGCCGCGCCGGCCGCCGAGCCGGATCAGCAGCTCGACATAGTCGCGGTAGCGCGGGTCGTCCTCCGGATTGATGATCTCGAAGTCCGTTTGGGGCCTGATCTTGAGGCCGTAGCGCACCAGCCGCGTCTCGATGACGGCAGGGCGGCCGATCAGGATCGGCTGGGCGATCTTTTCCTCCAGAACGACCTGTGCGGCGCGCAGCACGCGCTCGTCCTCGCCGTCGGAATAGATGACGCGGTTGGCGCTCGCATTGCGGGCAGCGGCGAAGACCGGCTTCATCACCAGGCCGGAACGGAAGACGAAGCGCGTCAGCCGGTCGACATAGGCGCCCATGTCCTCGATCGGTCGCGTGGCGACGCCCGTCTCCATCGCCGCGCGGGCGACCGCAGGCGCGATGCGCAGGATGAGGCGCGGGTCGAAGGGCGAGGGGATGAGGAAGTCGGGGCCGAAGATCGGCGTCTCGCCCGAATAGGCGCGCGCGGCGACGTCGGAGGGCTCCTCGCGGGCAAGCGCGGCGATGGCGCGCACGGCGGCCATCTTCATCGGCTCGTTGATCGCCGTCGCGCCGACATCGAGCGCGCCGCGGAAGATGTAGGGGAAGCAGAGGACGTTGTTGACCTGGTTCGGGAAGTCGGAGCGGCCGGTGCAGATCATCGCGTCGGGACGGGCAGCGCGCGCCAGTTCGGGCATGATCTCCGGCGTCGGATTGGCGAGCGCCAGGATCAGCGGCCGCTCAGCCATGTGCGCGAGAAGGTCGGGCTTGAGGACGCCGGCTGCCGACAGGCCGAGGAACACGTCCGCGCCGCCGATGACATCGGCCAGCGTGCGGGCATTGGTGTCCTTGAGGTACGGCTCCTTCCAACGGTCCATCTCCTCGACGCGGCCCTTATAGGCGACGCCGTGGCGGTCGGTTATCCAGATGTTGTCGCGGCTGGCGCCGAGTTCGACCAGGAGATTGAGACAGGCAAGCGCCGCCGCGCCAGCGCCAGAAGTGACGATCTTGACCTCGCCGATGGCCTTGCCGGCCAATTCGAGCGCGTTGAGGACGGCGGCGGCGACGATGATGGCCGTGCCGTGCTGGTCGTCGTGGAAGACCGGAATCTTCATCCGCGCCTTCAACTGCTCCTCGACCTCGAAACACTCCGGCGCCTTGATGTCTTCCAGGTTGATGCCGCCGAAGGTCGGCTCCAGCGCGGAGACGGTCTCGACCATGCGCGCGATCTCCGGCGCGTCGATCTCGATGTCGAAGACGTCGATGCCTGCGAACTTCTTGAAGAGGACCGCTTTGCCTTCCATTACCGGCTTGGAGGCCAGCGGGCCGATATTGCCGAGCCCGAGCACGGCCGACCCGTTGGAGATGACCGCGACGAGGTTGGAGCGCGCCGTGTAGTCGGCCGCCAGCGCCGGGTCCTCGTGGATGGCGAGGCAGGGCGCGGCGACGCCAGGCGAATAGGCGAGCGCCAAGTCGCGCTGGTTGCCGAGCGGCTTGGTCGCCTGGATCTCGAGCTTACCGGGCGCGGGATACCGATGGTAGAAAAGCGCCGCTTCGTCCAGTTCCGCCGGCGGTGCTTTCGTCGTCTCGACATCCATCATGGCGCGCCCATCCCTGTTCGTCGTCTTTTCGTTGTGTTGATCGCCCGTCCGGCCGTCGAACGGCGCCTGCCGTCCATGCCGAAAATCGGCGTCAACCTATCGCCAGCCGCCCTCGAAAGACAACCGTCATACGGCTGTGATCTGACTCACGCCATAGAGCGGGCGACGCAACGACGAGGGCATTTCATGACCGCCACGCCGCGCCGCTTCCGCACGCTCTTCATCTCCGACGTGCATCTGGGGTCGAAGCCGGCCAAGGCCGACTATCTGATCGACTTCCTGCGCCATCACGAGGCGGGTCGCATCTTCCTCGTCGGCGACATCGTCGACGGCTGGCGCCTGAAGCGGTCGTGGCACTGGCCGCAGGCGCATAACGACGTCGTCCAGAAGCTCTTGCGCCAGGCGCGCAAGGGGTGCCGCATCACCTATATCGCCGGCAATCACGACGAGTTCCTGCGCCAGTTCCAGGGCACGCATTTCGGCGGCATCGTCGTTGCCGACCGCGCGATCCACGAGGCGGCGGACGGGCTGCGTTACCTCGTCATCCATGGTGACCAGTTCGATGCAGTCGTCCACAACTATCGCTGGCTCGCCACTCTCGGCGACAAGGCCTATGACGCGGCCATCGTCGTCGGGCGCCTCGTCGCGCGTCTGCGCCGGCTGGCGGGCCTGCCATACTGGTCGTTCTCGTCCTGGGCGAAGCTGAGGGTCAAGAAGGCGGTGAACTTCATCAGCGCCTTCCAGAACGTGCTCTGCGAGGAAGCCCGGCGCGCCGGCGTCGATGGCGTCATCTGCGGCCACATTCACCACGCCGTCCTCGGTGAGATCGATGGCGTGCGCTACGTCAACACCGGCGACTGGGTGGAAAGCTGCACGGCCGTCGCCGAACATTTCGACGGCACCTTCGAGATCATCCACTGGGCGAAGGCCGGCGAGATCGCCCCGCCGAACCTCGTTCCCATCCGCATCGGTGCCGCGACAGCGAAGGCGGCCTGAACTCAGCCCCAGAGTGCGGGATCGGGCGGCGAGACGAGCGAACCCGTATAGGAGAGCGCCGGCGCCCGGTCGCGCGAAAGCAGGAGCGGTCCGTCGAGATCGACGTAGTCCGCGTCCTGTGCCAGCAGGACCGCTGGCGCCATCGCCAGCGACGTGCCGACCATGCAGCCCACCATGACGCCGAAGCCGAGGCTGCGCGCCCGGTCGCGCAGGACGATGGCGGATGTCAGCCCGCCGGTCTTGTCGAGCTTGATGTTGACGGCGTCGTAGAGCCCGAGAAGCTGTTCCAGATCGTCCGGGCCGTGGACGCTTTCGTCGGCGCAGATCGGCACGGGATGGGGGATCGAGCGCAGGATTTCGTCCTTGCCCTGCGGCAGCGGCTGCTCGATGAGCGCGACCTTGAACTCGGCCGCCACGAGCAGGTGCTCGCGGATGTTCTCCGGCGTCCAGCCCTCGTTCGCGTCGAGGATGATCCGGCTGTTCGGCGCCGCACTCGCGACGGCATGGATGCGCGCGCGGTCGTCCGCGGTCCCGACCTTCACCTTCAGGAGCGGGCGGTAGGCGTTGGAGCGCGCCTGCGCCGCCATCTCGTCGGGCTCGCCGAGCGAGATCGTCATCGCGGTCGCGAGCGGACGCGGCGGCATCGCGCAGACGTCGGAATGGGCGCGACGCCCGCCGATTTTTGCTTCGAGGTCCCACAGCGCACAATCGACCGCGTTACGGGCAGCGCCGGCCGGAAGCAATTGAATGAGGTCGCGCCGCCCGGCGCCGTTGCGGATCGACGGCATCACCGATTCGATCGCGTCGCGGACCTGGTCGAGGCTCTCACCATATCGTGAATAGGGAACGCATTCGCCGCGGCCGGTGTTCTGTCCTTCGCTGATCGTGCAGGTGACGACTTCCGCCTCGGTCTTCGAACCCCTTGAAATCCTGAAACTCCCGGCGATCGGGAACCGTTCTATCTCGGCAGAAATGTCACGCCGCATGAGGAATTCTCCAGTGCTGAAATCGCGCTCCGGTTGACAAAGTGACAGCCGGGAAATTCGCAAGTATGACTTCGGCCATGTTCAGGAAACGTGGATCGGAAGCAAGTCAGGCTTCGGCTGAAAACGATCTGGCGCGCCCCGCGATCGAGCGGCGCGACGAGAACGGGCGGCTGGTCTGCATGCTGTCCGGCGACTGGGACACGCAGACCGTCGCGCTCGTCGACGACGAAATGCGCGAGCTCGAAACGGCCAAGGACGCGCAGCGACTGTCGATCGACGTCTCGCGCGTCGGGCGGATGGATACGGCCGGCGCCTGGGTCGTCGAGCGCCTCGTCCACGCCCATCGCAGCCGCGGCGCGGAAGTCGCCGTTTCCGGCCAGACCGAATCGCTCGGCATCCTGTTCGATGCCGTCGGCGAGACGCTGCGCAAGCCCGCCGAACCCGCAGCCGACGATCGCCAGTCCTTCCTCGTCCGCACGCTGGCGGGGCTCGGCCGGAACACCTACAGCCTCTATGGCGACTTCCTCGCCTCGATGCATATTCTGGGCGCGACCATCCGCGGCGGCCAGTTGAAGCTCGGGCGCGGCCATTCGGTCAACCTCGCGGCGATCTTCAACCAGATCGACCGCATGGGCGTCGGCGCGATTCCGGTCGTCGTCCTGATGTCGTTCATCGTCGGCGCGATCGTCGCCCAGCAGGGCGCGTTCCAGCTTCGCTATTTCGGCGCCGAGATCTTCGTCGTCGACCTCGTCGGCATCCTCGTCCTGCGCGAAATGGGCGTCCTCCTGACCGCGATCATGGTCGCTGGCCGCTCTGGCAGCGCGATCACGGCCGAGATAGGCTCGATGAAGATGCGCGAGGAGGTCGACGCGCTGACCGTCATCGGCCTCAACCCGGTCGGCGTCCTCGTCTTTCCGCGCCTCGTCGCGCTGGTGATCGCGCTTCCCTGCCTGACGATCCTCGCCAATTTCGCCGCCATCGGCGGGGCGATCACGGTCACTTGGGTCTATTCGGGCATCACGCCGGATGCCTTCCTCGACCGCATGCGCTCCTCGATCGACATCGGTACGATCATGGCCGGCCTCATCAAGGCGCCGTTCATGGCGCTCATCATCGGCATCATCGGCTCCGTCGAGGGCATGAAGGTGGGCGGCAGCGCCGAATCGCTCGGCAGGCACGTGACGAGCTCGGTGGTGAAATCGATCTTCGTCGTCATCGTGCTCGACGGCATGTTTGCCATCTTCTACGCAGCGATCGATTTTTGAGGCGGGCATGAGCGAAGCGATCCTCCAGACCGCCCCGGCCCCCCTTCACCCGGCGCCCGACCGCGACGTGGTGCTGAGCGCGCGCGACGTCACCGTGCGCTTCGGCAAGACGACCGTTCTGGAGAACCTGTCGCTCGACGTCTATCGCGGTGAAATCCTCGGCTTCATCGGGCCTTCGGGCGCGGGCAAGTCGGTGCTGCTGCGCACCGTCCTCGGCCTCAACCGCAAGCAGGCCGGCAAGATCGAACTCTTCGGCGTCGACATCGACGAAGTGACCGACCAGCAGCGCGTCGCCATCGACATGCGGCTCGGCGTCCTTTTCCAGCACGGCGCGCTGTTCTCGGCGCTGACGGTGAAGGAGAACATCCAGGTTCCGATGCGCGAATATCTGGACCTGCCGAAGAAGCTGATGGACGAGCTGGCCATGCTCAAGCTCGAACTGGTCGGCCTGAAGCCGGACGCGGCCGACAAGTTCCCCTCCGAACTTTCGGGCGGCATGATCAAGCGCGCCGCACTGGCGCGCGCATTGGCGCTCGATCCCGACATCGTCTTCCTCGACGAGCCGACCTCCGGCCTCGACCCGATCGGCGCCGCCGATTTCGACGAATTGGTCGACAAGCTGCGCAACACGATGGGCCTCACCGTCTATATGGTGACGCACGACCTCGACAGCCTGTTTTCCGTCTGCGACCGCATCGCCATTCTCGGCAACAAGAAGGTGATGGTCGACGGGACGGTCGAAGAACTGATGAACTACGACGAGCCGTGGGTGCAATCCTATTTCCGCGGAAAACGCGCGCGCCAGATCGACATGTCGGCGCGCGGTTGAACGAGAGAATTTGAATGGAAACACGTGCCAACTACGTCACCGTCGGCATCTTCACGCTGATCGCGATCCTGTCCGCGTTCGCCTTTGTCTACTGGACGGCGGCGGTCGGCGAGCGCGGCGAGACCGCGCAGGTGCGCATCCTCATTCCCGGCTCCGCTTCGGGGCTCGGGCGCGGCAGCGCGATTCTCTTCAACGGCGTGCGCGTCGGCGACATCCGCCGCGTCTATATCGACCCGCGCAACCCGGCGGCGGCCATCGCCGATGCCGAGATCGACCGTCTGACGCCGATCACCCGCTCGACGCAGGTCGATGTCGGCCTCGCCGGCCTGACTGGCCAGGCGAACATCGAACTGCGCGGCGCCAATCTCGACGAGCCCAACCTGCTCGACGAGGCCGAGGCGAACAACACGGTCGCCGAACTGACCGCAAACCCCTCCGCCGTTACCAACCTTCTGGAAAGCGCGCAGTCGATCTTCCGCCGCGCCGATTCGGTGCTGACCGAATTCGAGGGCTTTGCGACCGACGTGCGCGGCCCGCTGGTCGAATCCGCACGCAACGCGCAGCGCTTTTCCGAAGCGCTCGGCCGCAATGCCGACGGCATCGACACCTTCCTCGCCAGCGTTTCCGAGCTGTCAGGAACGCTCGCGAACGTGTCCGGCCAACTCGAATCGACCCTCGGCGCCGCCGAAACCTTCATCGCCGCGATCGACCCCGACCGCATCAACGCCGTCGTCTCGAACGTCGAGGAGTTCACCGGCGACCTGCGCGTGGCAGGCGACGGGCTCGCCAACATCATGGCGAATGTCGACAGCGCAGCCGAATCGGTGGCCGAGCTGACGTCGAGCGCACAGGGCACGTTCGGCCGCGTCGACGGCGCCGTCGCCAATGTCGAGGCGATCATCGGCAAGGTCGATCCCGACGTGATCGGCGAAGTCGTCTCCAACTTCTCCGCCGCCAGCGACACGATCCGGCAGGCGGCTGCCGACGTCTCGGCCGTCGCCGAAACGGTCAGCGGCCGTTCCGACGACATCGACGCGATCATTTCCGAGGCGCGGCTTCTGGGCGACCGCCTGAACCAGGCCGCCCTGCGTGTCGACGGGGTCATTGTGCGGGTGGACGAACTGCTCGGCTCCGGCGAAGCCGACGGCGTCATCGCCGACACGCGCGAGACGCTGCAGAGCTTCCGCCAGGTCGCCGACAATCTGAATGCCCGCATCGACAGCCTGCTCGGCTCCGAAGAGACCGAGGGGCTGATCGCCGATGCGCGCCAGACGCTCGACGCCTTCCGCGGCATGGCGAACACGATCGACACGCGCGTCGACGAGGTGCTGGGCTCCGAGAACACCGAGGGCCTGATCGCCGATGCGAGCGCGACGCTCGCGGCCTACCGCCAGGTGGCCGACACGCTCAATGCGCGCGTCGGCGCGATCTCGGACAACCTCTCCCGCTTCACCGGACAGGGATTGCGCGAGGTCGACGGGCTGGTGCGCGACACGCGCCAGTCGATCAACCGCATCGAGCGCGCCATCACCGATCTGGAGCGCAATCCGCAGCGCATCCTCGGCGGCGGCGCCGGCGACGTGCGCCAGTATGACGGACGGCAGCGGCGATGAGGGAACGAATCGTGTCAAATGACAATTCTAGGGAGCGGGCTTCGCATCGCTGTTGCACGCTCGCGCTCCAAAGCATCAAGTCGGGGGTCGATCTGTGACATCGCGTATTCGCTTTCTGGCGGTGGCCGGGCTCGCCTTCTCCTTGTCCGGCTGCGCCCTTCTCGGCGGCGGACCGGCGCCCCTCGACACGTTCGAGCTTACGACGACGGCAACCGCCGCGGCCGGCCCCCAGCGCGGCCGCACGCAGGTCCTGATCGCCGAACCGACGGCGCTGCAGTCGCTCGATGGGCAGGAGATCGTCATCCGCACCTCGCCGGGCTCGATCGAATATCTGTCGGGCGCGCAATGGTCCGACCGCCTGCCGCGCGTCGTCCAGGTGCGTCTCGCCGAGGCGTTCCAGGCGTCGGGACGTCTGGCCGGCGTCGGCCTGCCGGGGCAGGGGCTCGCCATCGACTACCAGATCGTCACGGAAATCCGCACTTTCGGCGTGCGCGTCAATGGCGGCGCGCTTGCCGATGTCGGCCTGTTCGTGAAGGTCCTCAACGACCGCAATGGCTCGGTGCGCGCGTCGCGCCTGTTCACGGCGCAGGCGCCGGTGTCCGGCACCGACAACATCGCCTACGCCGCCGCGCTCGACCAGGCGTTTTCGCAGGCGATCAGCGAACTCGTGCCCTGGGCGATCTCGGCTATGTAGCGGCTGCGTCGCCGATGCAGGCGCGCCGGGTCAGCGAGCGGTTCATCGCGTCGATCTGGCCGATGGCGAGGTTTCGCTGGCGAACCTCTTCGGCGCGCAGGTCGGGGATCAGCGGGCCGACGCCCATGAACCGCGATTCAGTCGCCGGCGTGCGCTCGACCGTCTGCGACAGCCCGTATTGAGCCGCCAGCGCGTTTCGCTCGCCGATCAGTTGCGGGCAGGGCGTGTCGTCGTAGCGGATCGAATTGACCACTTCCGCCTCCAGCCCCTCGTTCAACGTCGTGCAGCCTGCAGCGGCCAGGAGATTGACGGCGAGGAGAAGCGAAACGGTCTTGCGCATGGAAGGCGGCTCTCGTGAGTTTGGCGGCATAATGCACGGATTGAGGGCGCGTTCCAGCTTGAAGCGGCAAGCGCATCGCGAATCCGCCGCAATCGGTGCTAGAAAACGGCCATGCTGCGGATTCGGGGTGTTTCCGCGCGATCACGGCCAACCCTGGAGGGAAACTTGACTTCGATGAAGCTCGCCGTCGCTGCGACGGCTCTGATTTTCGCAGCCGGTTGCACGACCGATCCGTTCACCGGCGAACAGCGCATGTCGAACACCGCCGGCGGCGCCGCGATCGGCGCAGGTCTCGGCGCGCTTGCCGGCCTCGCCGTCGGCGGCAGCGACCGCGCGCAGCGCAATGCCGTCCTCATCGGCGCCGGCGTCGGCGCGCTCGGCGGCGGCGCGATCGGCAACTACATGGACCGGCAGGAAGACGAACTGCGCCAGCAGCTTCAGGGCACCGGCGTCTCGGTCACGCGCCAGGGCGACCAGATCATCCTGAACATGCCGTCCAACGTCACCTTCGACACCGACCAGGATCAGGTTCGCGGCGAGTTCTACAACACGCTGAATTCCGTCGCGCTCGTCCTGCGCCGCTACGAGCAGACCGTGGTCGACGTCAACGGCCACACCGATTCGACCGGCAACCCGGCCTACAATCAGGGCCTGTCGGAGCGCCGCGCGCTTTCGGTCGCCAACTATCTGAATGCGCAAGGCATCGATGGCCGCCGCTTCGCAGTCAACGGCTTCGGCGATCGCCAGCCGGTGACCTCGAACGCGACGCCGGAAGGCCGCCAGCAAAACCGCCGCGTCGAAATCTACCTCGCGCCGATCACCTGATACGGCGAACGAGACGAAACGAAGAAGCCCCGGAATTCCGGGGCTTTTTTGTCAGAGCGCCTTGGCGATCCGCGCCGCCAGCCGCGCGTTGTTTTCGACCAGCGCGATATTGGTCTTCAGGCTCGCGCCATCGGTCAGTTCCAGCAGGCGGCCGAGAAGATAAGGCGTCACGGCCTTGCCGCTGATGCCCTTGTGGCCGAGCTCGCCTTGCGCCTTGTCGATATGTCCCGCCATGACCTCCGCCGGTATCTCCTGATCCTGCGGCACCGGATTGGCGACGAGCATGCCGCCGCGAATGCCGAGTTCCTGGCGTGTTGCGTGGAAGCGCGCGATCTCGTCCGGCTCGTCGAGGCGCAGGGGCGCGGGCAGGGCCGAGCGCGACGACCAGAAGGCCGGCATCACGTCCGTGCGATAGCCGACCACGGGCACGCCCCGTGTCTCCAGCACTTCGAGCGTCTTCTCCACGTCGAGGATTGCCTTCGCGCCGGCCGAGACTACGATGACCGGCGTGCGCGCCAGTTCGTCGAGATCGGCCGAAATGTCGAAGCTCGTCTCCGCGCCCTTGTGGACGCCGCCGATGCCGCCTGTTGCAAAGACCTGGATGCCGGCGAGTTCGGCCGCGATCATCGTTGCGGCGACGGTGGTGCCGCCGGTCTTCTTCTGCGCGACGGCGAAGGCGAGGTCGGCCCGCGACAGCTTCATCACGTCCTTTGCCTGCGCCAGCGCGTCGCGCTCGGCATCCGTCAGCCCGATCTTGATCCGCCCGGCAACGATGGCGATCGTCGCCGGCACGGCGCCTTCCTCGCGGATGATCGCCTCGACGCGCGCCGCCATTTCGCCGTTCTGCGGGTAGGGCATGCCATGCGTGATGATCGTGCTTTCGAGCGCGACGATCGGCTTTCCTTGCGCCTTTGCGGCGGCGACTTCGGCGGAATGGTCGAGATGGGCTTGGCTTGGCGTCATGTCAGGCTCCGATGACTTGTGGCACGGCGGCCAGGCGGTCGAGCAGGTCGGCTTCGGCGAAATCCGCGACGACGGTCTCGCTCTCGATCGTCAGGGACGCGGCGGCGATGCCATGACGCACCGCCTCGGGGAAGTCCAGCCCCTGCAGCATGCGCGCCATCGTCACGCCGGCCAGTGAATCGCCCGCGCCTGTTACGTCTCGCACGTTCGGAGTCCGCGGCGGCGTCAGCCGCGCAAGCCTTCCCTCTTCGAGCAGGAGGAGGTCGGCGCTGCCCGCGGTGACGACGGCGCGCGCAAGGCCGGTCGCGTCCAGCGCGGGACCCACCACCTCGTCGGGCGCATCCAGGGCGAGGCCGGTGAGCGTGCGTGCTTCGTTGCGGTTCAGGAACAGGACCGATAGCGAGCCGAGAATCGGCTTCAGCCGCAGCACCTTCGCCGGCGAGACGCCGATCGCGAAGAACGGCAGCGCACCGACCACGCCGGCCAGCCGTTCGAGCGCGGCCTGCGGCAGGTTGGCGTCGGCAAGGACGCCGTCCATTCCGTCCAGCGCGTCGCGAAAGGGATGGCGACGCAACTGCTTGTCGAACGCCAGTTCGTAGAGTGCCATGTCAGCAAAGCCGCAGACGAGCTCGCCGCTTTCCTCCAGGATCGCGGTATAGCTCGGCGTCGACCGATCGAGGAACGTGGCTGACAGGTCGGAAATGCCGGCGGCATTGATCGCGCGCTCGACCATCTGCCCGGCCGCATCGCCACCGCGAACCGACAGCATGGCGCCGCGGGCGCCGGCAAGGCACGCATTGCGCAACGCGTTGAACGCACCGCCGCCCACCTCCTCGCGCATCGTGCCGGGATTGGACGCGCCCGCGCGGTAAGGGCCGGACACCACCCCGCGCCTGTCGACATGCGCGCCGCCGATGGCCAGAATCGCAGGACGCGCGCTCATACGTGCTGCCCGCTGATATCGGAATCACGCGCATCTAACGACCGCGTCCGGACCTTGCGGAAGCTTCGGAACATATTTCGAACACGAAGACGGAAATGTTTGTTTTTCAGTGACTTGACCCCACTTGCAAAAAGAGAACAAAAAAGGTACAAAAATCTACGGGACACGGAACTGTCCATCTTCGCTGACCAGCACGGGGTATGTATCATGGCTCAGAATTCATTGCGGCTTGTAGAGGACAGATCTGTGGACAAGACAAAGGCACTCGACGCTGCGCTTTCGCAGATCGAGCGTGCGTTCGGCAAGGGCTCGATCATGCGGCTCGGCGCGAACGAGGTGGTGGAAATCGAAACCATTCCCACCGGATCGCTTGGCCTCGACATCGCGCTCGGCGTCGGCGGCCTGCCGAAGGGCCGCATCATCGAGATTTACGGGCCTGAAAGCTCGGGCAAGACAACGCTTGCGCTGCATACGGTCGCCGAAGCGCAGAAGAAGGGCGGCATCTGCGCCTTCGTCGACGCAGAGCACGCGCTCGACCCGGTCTATGCCCGCAAGCTCGGCGTCGATCTGGAGAACCTCCTGATCTCGCAGCCCGATACGGGCGAGCAGGCGCTGGAAATCTGCGACACGCTGGTGCGCTCCGGCGCCATCGACGTTCTGGTGGTCGATTCGGTCGCCGCGCTGACGCCGCGCGCTGAAATCGAGGGCGAGATGGGCGATTCGTTGCCGGGCCTCCAGGCGCGCCTGATGAGCCAGGCGCTGCGCAAGCTGACCGCCTCGATCTCGCGATCCAACACGATGGTCATCTTCATCAACCAGATCCGCATGAAGATCGGCGTCATGTTCGGCTCGCCCGAGACGACGACGGGCGGCAATGCGTTGAAATTCTATGCCTCGGTGCGCCTCGACATCCGCCGCATCGGCTCGGTCAAGGACCGCGACGAGGTCGTCGGCAACCAGACCCGCGTCAAGGTCGTCAAGAACAAGCTCGCACCGCCCTTCAAGCAGGTCGAGTTCGACATCATGTATGGCGAGGGCGTGTCGAAGACGGGCGAACTCGTCGACCTCGGCGTCAAGGCCGGGATCGTGGAAAAGTCCGGCGCCTGGTTCTCCTATAATTCACAGCGCCTCGGCCAGGGTCGCGAGAACGCCAAGCAGTTCCTCCGCGACAATCCGGAGACGATGCGCGAGATCGAACTGGCGCTGCGCCAGAATGCCGGCCTCATCGCCGAGAAGTTTCTCGACGAGGGGCGTCCCGATGACGGCGACGCCGATTTCGACGATGCCGCGGGCATGTGATCCGCGACTGCATGAAACATCGAAGGCCGCCGCTCACCCGGCGGCCTTTTTCTATGGGATGAAGCCGAAAGCCGGCCGTCGTCGCGGATTTCTGGACAGTGCAGGGGCCCGACGCTAAAAGGCGTTTCCTTTCCCCCGATGACGGGGCCAGCCAGCACGTAAAAGGTTCACGAGATGAGTGGCGTCAACGAAATCCGATCGACCTTCCTCGACTATTTCCGGAAGAACGGTCACGAAGCGGTCGCGTCGAGCCCGCTCGTCCCGCGCAACGATCCGACGCTGATGTTCACCAATGCCGGCATGGTGCAGTTCAAGAACGTCTTTACCGGCCTTGAGACCCGGCCCTACTCGCGCGCGGCGACGGCGCAGAAATGCGTGCGCGCCGGCGGCAAGCACAACGACCTCGACAATGTCGGCTACACCGCGCGCCACCACACCTTCTTCGAGATGCTGGGCAATTTTTCGTTCGGCGACTATTTCAAGGAAGAGGCGATTTCGCTCGCCTGGAACCTGATCACCAAAGAATACGGCATCGACCCGACCCGTCTGGTCGTGACCGTCTATCATACGGACGACGAAGCCGCCGCGCTCTGGAAGAAGATCGCCGGCCTCGGCGACGACCGCATCATCCGCATCGCGACGAGCGACAATTTCTGGGCGATGGGCGACACCGGCCCGTGCGGCCCGTGCTCGGAAATTTTCTACGATCATGGCGAAGGCATCCCGGGAGGCCCGCCCGGCAGCCCGGACGAGGACGGCGACCGCTTCATCGAGATCTGGAACCTCGTCTTCATGCAGTATGAGCAGGTTTCGAAGGCTGAGCGCATCGACCTGCCGCGCCCTTCGATCGACACCGGCATGGGCCTCGAGCGCATCGCCGCCGTGCTTCAGGGCGTTCACGACAATTACGACATCGATCTCTTCAAGGCGCTGATCCGCGCTTCCGAGGAAGCGACGGGCGTCAAGGCCGAGGGCAAGAACCGCGCGAGCCACCGGGTCATCGCCGACCATCTGCGCGCCTCGAGCTTCCTCATCGCCGATGGCGTGCTGCCGTCGAACGAGGGCCGCGGCTATGTCCTGCGCCGCATCATGCGCCGGGCGATGCGCCATGCGCAGCTTCTCGGCGCGGCCGACCCGTTGATGTGGCGCCTCGTGCCCGCGCTGGTGCGCGAGATGGGCCAGGCCTATCCCGAGCTCGTGCGCGGCCAGGCGCTCATCACCGAGACGCTGAAGCTGGAGGAATCGCGCTTCCGCAAGACGCTCGCGCGCGGCCTCGGCCTGCTTTCGGATGCGACGGACAAACTCGGCGACGGCGACCGCCTCGACGGCGAGACGGCGTTCAAGCTCTACGACACCTACGGCTTCCCGCTCGACCTGACCCAGGACGCGCTGCGCCAGCGCGGCATTACCGTCGACACCGACGCGTTTTCAGCCGCGATGGAGCGGCAGAAGGCCGAGGCGCGCGCCAATTGGGCCGGCTCCGGCGAGGCGGCGACCGAAACCGTCTGGTTCGGCATCCGCGACAAGGTCGGCGCGACCGAATTCCTCGGCTACGACACCGAAGCGGCCGAAGGCGTCATCGCGGCCATCGTCAAGAGCGGCGCACAGGCGGACAGCGCGTCCGAAGGCGACGAGGTCGCGATCGTCGTCAACCAGACCCCGTTCTACGGCGAATCCGGCGGCCAGGTCGGCGATACCGGCCGTATCCTCGGCGAAGGCTTTGCCGTCGACGTGACAGACACGCAGAAGAAGGCCGATGGCTTGTTCGTCCATTTCGGCCGCGTGGCCTCGGGCACGGTGAAGACCGGAGCACCCGTCGAGCTCAAGGTCGACGCCGCGCGCCGCGCCCGCATCCGCCGCAATCACTCGGCCACGCACCTCGTCCACGAGGCGCTGCGCGAAGTGCTCGGCACGCATGTCGCGCAAAAGGGCTCGCTGGTCGCGCCCGATCGCCTGCGCTTCGACTTCTCGCATCCCAAGCCCATCGCGCCCGAGGAACTGGCGCGCGTCGAGGAACTCGCCAACGAGATCGTGCTGCAGAACGCAGCCGTGACAACGCGGCTGATGGCCGTCGACGACGCGATTGCCGAAGGCGCGATGGCGCTCTTCGGCGAAAAATATGGCGACGAGGTCCGCGTCGTGTCGATGGGCACGGCGCTGCATGGCGACAAGGCCGGCCGGCGCTATTCGACCGAGCTTTGCGGCGGCACGCATGTCGGCGCGACCGGCGACATAGGTCTCGTCCGGCTGCTGACCGAGGGCGCCGTGGCATCGGGCGTGCGCCGCATCGAGGCACTGACGGGCGACGCCGCACGCCAGCATCTCGACGAACAGGACAAGCGCCTGAAGGCGGCCGCGGCCGCGCTGAAGGTCGCGCCGGCGGATGTCGTCGCGCGCCTCGAAGCCGTTCTCGACGAGCGCAAGAAGCTGGAGCGCGAACTCGCCGACGCCCGCAAGAAGCTGGCGCTCGGCGGCGGCGCGGGCCCGGCCGGCGCGCAGGAAGCGGAAACCGTCGCCGGCGTCGGATTCCTCGGCCGCGTCGTCTCGGGCGTGTCGGCTCGCGACCTGAAGCCGCTCGCCGATGACGGCAAGAGCCAGGTCGGCTCCGGCATCGTCGTCTTCGTCGGCACGGATGAAGGCAAGGCGAGCGTCGTCGTCGGCGTCACTGACGACCTGACCGCCCGCTACAGCGCCGTCGATCTCGTCCGCGCGGCATCCGCCGCAATCGGCGGCAAGGGCGGCGGCGGCCGTCCGGACATGGCGCAGGCCGGCGGTCCCGACGCGGCGAACGCCGATGCGGCCATTGCCGCGGTGCGCGAAGCGCTCGCCGGCTGAAAAAGTCCGATATAGCAAAAGAAAAAGCCGCGGCAATGCCGCGGCTTTTCTCGTTTGTGGAGATGCCCCTTAGTCGTTCCAGACTTCCATCGCCCCGACGGCGGCGGCATCGGCATTGAGCACGAGCTGGTTGTTTTCCCAGGCGAACTGGTCGAGCGGGATCACCATGTCCTGATCGGCAAAGCCGCCGTTCCCATCGAAGTCCACGGCAAGCGCGGTGGCCGTGCCGGCTTCCGTCCCGACCACTTCTTCTACCTCACCGACCTTTTCGCCGCCCACGTAGACGTCCCAGTCATCGATCTGGTCGACGGTCGCGTTGAAGGCGGCAACCTGGACATTGTCTTCGATCTCGACCCAGGCCGTCTGGGCCGAAGCGGCGCCGGCGAGCAATGCGGAGGAGAAAAACGCGAGGGAAATGGTCTTGGCGAACATGGATTTGCTCCTTGGAATTGATACCGGCACTCAATGCGCGAGGAGACAATTGGTTCGCCGGCCGCGTGTGCGGCAAAAGAAAAGGGCGGCCGGAGCCGCCCTCGATCGCATTCGAGCTGTTGCGGCTATCAGGCCGCCATCGCCTTCTTCAGGTTCTCGTCGACCTTGTCGAGGAAGCCGCTGGTCGAAAGCCACGGCTGGTCGGCGCCGATGAGAAGCGCGAGATCCTTGGTCATGTGGCCGGATTCCACCGTCTCGATGCAGACGCGCTCGAGCGTCTCGGCGAAGTTCTTCAGCGCCTCGTTGTCGTCGAGCTTGGCGCGGTGCGCGAGGCCGCGCGTCCAGGCGAAGATCGAGGCGATCGAGTTGGTCGAGGTTTCCTGGCCCTTCTCGTGCTGGCGGTAGTGGCGCGTCACGGTGCCGTGCGCGGCCTCGGCCTCGACGGTCTTACCGTCCGGCGTCATCAGCACCGAGGTCATCAGGCCGAGCGAGCCGAAGCCCTGTGCGACCGTGTCGGACTGGACGTCGCCGTCATAGTTCTTGCAGGCCCAGACATAGCCGCCCGACCACTTGAGCGAAGCCGCGACCATGTCGTCGATCAGGCGGTGCTCGTAGGTGATCTTCTCTTCCTTGAACTTCTCCAGGAACTCGGTCTCGTAGACCTCCTGGAAGATGTCCTTGAAGCGGCCGTCATAGGCTTTGAGAATCGTGTTCTTGGTCGACAGGTAGACCGGGTAGCCGCGCAGGAGGCCGTAGTTCAGCGAGGCGCGGGCGAATTCGCGGATCGAATCGTCGAGATTGTACATCGCCATGGCGACGCCCGAGCCGGGCGCGTCGAACACTTCGTGCTCGATGACCTGGCCGTCCTCGCCGACGAACTTGATCGTCAGCTTGCCGGCGCCGGGGAACTTGAAGTCGGTCGCGCGATACTGGTCGCCGAAGGCGTGGCGGCCGACGATGATCGGCTGCGTCCAGCCGGGCACGAGCCGCGGCACGTTCTTCATGATGATCGGCTCGCGGAAGATAGTGCCGCCGAGGATGTTGCGGATCGTGCCGTTGGGCGAACGCCACATCTTCTTGAGGCCGAATTCCTCGACGCGCGCCTCGTCCGGCGTGATGGTGGCGCACTTGACGCCGACGCCGTGCTTCTTGATCGCTTCGGCGGCGTCGATCGTCACCTTGTCGTCGGTGGCGTCGCGGTTTTCCATGCCGAGGTCGTAATATTCGAGGTCGATATCAAGGTAGGGGTGGATCAGCTTGTCCTTGATGAACTGCCAGATGATCCGCGTCATCTCGTCGCCGTCGAGTTCGACGACCGGATTTGCCACCTTGATCTTCGCCATGAGAAATGCCTCGCTGTCCGTTGGGAAAAGGCGCGACCTGAACCGGCCGCGCCCGGGAATTTGCGGCCCCTATAGCATTGTGCGCCCCGAAGGCAAAGCCGAACGGGCGCAAGGCTTTGGCCGTTTTGCGAGGAGGTGTCGATGAGCGGCGATTTGCGGTTTTTCCGGTTCGATACCGGCCAGGTTTCGCTCAACGTCGCCGAGATGGGCGATCCGGCAAAGCCGTTGATCCTCTGCCTGCATGGCTTCCCGGAATACTGGGCGGCGTGGGAGGGCGTGATGCGCGCGCTGGCCGATGATTTCCACATCGTCGCGCCCGACCAGCGCGGCTTCAACCTGTCGGACAAGCCTCTGGGCGTCGACGCCTATCGCTCGAAGCACATCGTCGCCGACCTCGCCGCGCTCGCCGATCATCTCTCGCCCGGCAAACCCTTCGTGCTCGCCGGCCACGATTGGGGCGCGTCGATCGCCTACGCCTACGCGTTCTCACACCCGGACCGCCTGTCGCATCTCGTCATCGCGAACGGCGTCCATCCGGCGCTCTTCCAGCGCGCGATCTCTGACGATCCCGAGCAAAGGCGCGCCAGCCAGTACATGAACCGGCTGCGAGCCGATGGCGCCGAAGCGCGAATGGCGGAAGACGATTATCGCCGCACGTTCAACATGCTGTTGGGGTTTTCGAAGACCGACTGGATGGCCGGCGACGAGCGTGCGCGCTATCTCGAAGCGTGGAGCCGGCCCGGCGCGATGACTGGGATGCTCAACTGGTACCGCGCCTCTCCGATCGCCGTTCCGGCCGTGGGCGAACCGGCGATGCCGTCGCCGATCGACGACATGCCGCGCGAAACCTTCATGGTCCGCATGCCGCATCTCCTCCTCTGGGGCGAGGCGGACGAGGCGCTGCGCCCGGCGACGATCGAAGGACTTGGCGACTATGCGCCTCAACTGACAGTCAGGCGTTTTGCCAACAGCGGCCACTGGATATTGCACGAACAGCCCCAAGCGGTTGCGGACGCCATCCGCGACTTCGTCCGCTGACGCCTGTTCCGTTTTTTCCGCGCCTGTGCCAGTTGTGATCGCGCATTCATCGACGGAAACGACATGGCAGGCACAGACCGCGACCGCACGCTCATCCAGGAAGGCCCGGCGATCATTCTCGTCGAGCCGCAGCTTGGCGAGAATATCGGCATGGTCGCGCGCGCCATGGCGAATTTTGGGCTGGCCGAGCTGCGCCTCGTCAACCCGCGCGACGGCTGGCCGAGCGAGAAGGCGCGCGCCGCCGCGTCGAAGGCCGACCACGTCATCGACAAGGTCCGTGTCTTCGACACGTTGGCCGAGGCGATCGCCGATTTTAACTACGTCCTTGCCACCACGGCGCGCCAGCGCGACGGCTTCAAGCCGGTGCGCGGGCCGGTCTCGGCGGCCGGCGAGTTGCGCCGGCGCTTCGGCGCGGGCGAGGGAATCGGCATCCTCTTCGGGCGCGAGCGTTTCGGCCTCGACAATGAGGAGGTGGCGCTCGCCGACGAGATCGTCACCTTCCCGGTAAATCCCGCCTTCGCCTCGCTCAACATCGCGCAGGCCGTGCTGCTGATGTCGTATGAATGGATGAAGAGCGGCGCGGAGACCGAGCAAGTGCCGTTTTCCGGACCGGTCATCGAGCAGGCGCCGAAGGCCATCTTCGCCGGCTTCTTCGACCATCTGGAGCAGGCGCTCGATGCGCGCGGCTATTTCCGCCCTGCCGCGAAGAAACCGCGCATGGTCGATGCCTTGCGCGCGGTGCTGACACGGCCGGGCTTCGGCGTCGCAGAGATCAAGCTGCTGCGCGGCGTCCTGAATTCGCTCGACTACTATTCCCCGAAGGAGCCGCGCGGCGCGGGCTATTCCAAACGCAAGGCCGAGGCCGATGCGCAGGGTCGCGAGCCGGGAGAGGCCGATGGCTGACCGGCCGATCATTCTCTTCGATTCAGGCATTGGCGGCCTCACCGTCCTGCGCGAGGCGCGCGTGCTGATGCCCGACCGGCGTTTCGTCTATGTCGCCGACGACGCGGCGTTCCCCTATGGCGACTGGGAGGAGGAGGCGCTGAAGGCGCGGATCGTCGAGCTTGCCGGCAAGCTGATCGCCGAGCACGACCCGCTGGTCTTCGCCATTCCCTGCAACACCGCCTCGACGCTGGTGCTGGAGGATTTGCGCGCCTCCTATCCCTCGACGCCCTTCGTCGGCACGGTGCCGGCGATCAAGCCGGCGGCGGAGCGCACGCGCTCGGGACTGATCTCGGTCCTGGCGACGCCCGGCACGGTCAAGCGCGCCTATACGCGCAACCTGATCCAGTCCTTCGCCTCGAAATGCCATGTTCGCCTCGTCGGCAGCCAGTCGCTCGCCCGCTTTGCCGAGGAGCACATTCGCGGCGAGGCGATCGACATGGATGCGATCCGCGCCGAGATCGAACCCTGCTTCATCGATCAGGACGGCAGGCGAACCGACATCGTCGTCCTTGCCTGCACGCACTATCCCTTTCTCGCGAACGTCTTCCGGCGGCTGGCGCCCTGGCCGGTCGACTGGCTGGACCCGGCCGAGGCGATCGCGCGGCGGGTGCTGGCGCTTCTGGAGAACAAGCCGGCCGGCACGGGCGGGCGCGGCGTGCCGGACCAGGCGATCTTCACCTCGGGCAGGGCCGATTTCGCGGTCAGCCGCCTGATGCAGGGTTTCGGCCTCCAATCGAGCGCCCAGCCTTGAAATCATCGGCTTGCGCCCGCCATATAGGGCCCAGCCACATAGGGCTTGGAATGGCGGCTGAAGCCGTGTATTGAGCCGCGTCGCCCCGCGTAACCTTTCGCGGGAGAGAACAGATCACCCGGATTTCCTTATGCAAACCATCCTCATCGTCATCCATTTGCTCGTCGTGCTGGCGCTCGTGGCCGTCGTGCTGCTGCAGCGCTCCGAAGGCGGCGGCCTCGGCATCGGCGGTGGGGGCAGCGGCAATTTCGCCGCCGCGCGCGGCTCGGGCAATCCGCTGACGCGGGCGACCGGCATCCTGGCGGCGATCTTCTTCGCCACCTCGCTCGCCCTGTCGCTTCTGGCGCGCTATGGCGAGCAGCCGACCGATTTCCTCGACCGCATCCCGACGCAGCAGGAAGGCGAACAGGTTCCCTCGGGCTCGGGCGGCGTGCTCGACCAGCTCGGCGGCGACGACATTCCGAGCGCGCCTGCGGCGCCTGCCGCTCCGTCGTCCGACGATGGCGCGGCTCCGACCCCGGCCGCTCCCGCTGCGCCTGCCGAAGAGCCCGCCGCGACGACGGCGCCTGAAGCTCCGGTCGAGGACGAGCCGGCCGCAACGACCGCACCCGCCGCCGACGAGCCCGCGGCTCCGGCGACCGACGAAGCCCCGGGCGCGCCCGCGACGGACGATGCGACGGATGCGGCGCCCGCCGACGTCGAGGATCAGGTTCCCACCGGCAACTGATTCCCTTTCATCGATTTTGCCCGTCGGGCGGCTGTGTTCTTGCGATCACAGCCGCCCGATTTCGTTTGCGATGCAGCATCGCATGCCTTGCAACCCTTGAGGGTCGCGTGCCGGCTTTGATATGATGGCCGTGTTCACGTCGTGTCGTGGACGCAAAGGCGCATGCGGCGCAAAGGGGCCTTCCACATGATCAAGCGTCTCGCTCTGGCAATTCTACTTGCCGGCTTCGCAACCCAGTCCTTCGCGCAGGAGCCGCCGCCGGTCTTCGTGTTCCCGCAAGAAAAGGCCGCGCCCGTCGCGCCGCGTCAGGTCGCTCAGCCGCAGCCCGTGCGCGTGGCCGCGCCGGCGCCCGCTCTGCCCGTGCAGGACGTCGCCACCGTGCGCACCGAAGGCAATGTCGGCGAGTTGCGGTCGACCAGGATGGTCTCGACCGGCTTCATGCGGCCGATGGAGGCGGAGCTCCTGCCCGAGACGCGGGCGCTCGACGAGGTGCTGGGCGAGCGCGAGAAGGTGCGCAAGTTCACGCCGAAGCCCGAGCAGATGCCGGCCGTCGTCGCGTTCTCGGGTTATGAGCCGGGCACGATCGTCATCGACCCGCAGGCCCGCGTCCTCTACCTCGTCGAAGACCGCCGCTCGGCGCGCCGCTACGCGATCGCCGTCGGCAAGGACGGGCTGGAGTTCAAGGGCACCGCAATCGTCGGCGACAAGCAGGAATGGCCGCGCTGGTTCCCGACGCTCGCCATGCAGGAGCGCGAGCCGAAGAAATACGGCCAGTACAAGGACGGCATGAATGGCGGGCCGGACAATCCGCTCGGCGCCCGCGCGATCTATCTCCACCAGGACAAGGTCGACACGCATGTGCGCATCCACGGCACCAACCAGCCCGAGACCATCGGCAGCGCCTCGTCAAACGGTTGCTTCCGCATGATCAACGAGCACGTCATGGACCTTTATTCGCGGGTCAGGGTCGGCGCTCAGGTCGTCGTTCTCTGATCGCTTCTTCCACCCTTAAATGCGCCGGCCGAAGATTTTTGGCTGGCGCATTTTCATTTGTGACGGTAAGCACCGACTCCCATGGCGCGATATGTATTCATCACCGGCGGCGTGGTCTCCTCCCTTGGCAAAGGCATTGCAGCAGCGGCACTCGCCGCCCTTTTGCAGGCCCGCGGCTATCGCGTGAGACTGCGCAAGCTCGACCCCTATCTCAATGTCGATCCGGGCACGATGTCGCCCTATCAGCATGGCGAGGTGTTCGTCACCGACGACGGCGCGGAGACCGATCTCGATCTCGGTCACTATGAGCGCTTCACCGGGCGTTCGGCCAACCAGCAGGACAACATCACCACCGGCCGCATCTACAAGAACATCATCGAGCGCGAGCGGCGCGGCGACTATCTCGGCGCGACCGTGCAGGTCATTCCGCACGTCACCGACGAGATCAAGAATTTCGTCCTCGAAGGCAACGAGGACTACGATTTCGTCCTCTGCGAGATCGGCGGCACGGTGGGCGACATCGAGGCGATGCCGTTCCTCGAGGCCATCCGCCAGCTCGGCAACGACCTGCCGCGCGGACAGGCGGTCTACATCCATCTGACGCTGATGCCCTGGATTCCAGCGGCGGGCGAGCTCAAGACCAAGCCGACCCAGCACTCCGTCAAGGAACTGCGCTCGATCGGCATCGCGCCCGACATCCTGCTCGTGCGCGCCGACCGGTCGATCCCGGCTGAAGAGCGCCGCAAGCTCTCGCTCTTCTGCAATGTCCGCGAGACGGCCGTCATCCAGGCGCTGGACGTGTCGCACATCTACGACGTGCCGATGGCCTACCACGCCGAAGGGCTCGATTCGGAAGTGCTAGCCGCGTTCGGCATCGACCCGGCGCCCAAGCCGCGCATGGAGCGCTGGCAGGAGGTGTCGAGCCGCCTGCACAATCCCGAAGGCGAGGTCACCATCGCCGTCGTCGGCAAATATACCGGCCTCAAGGACGCCTATAAGTCGCTGATCGAGGCGCTGTCGCATGGCGGGCTCGCCAACCGCGTCAAGGTCAAGCTCGACTGGATCGAATCGGAGGTCTTCGAGAAGGAAGACCCCGCGCCGTTCCTCGAAAAGGTTCATGGCATCCTCGTTCCCGGCGGCTTCGGCGAGCGCGGCGCGGAGGGCAAGATCCTCGCCGCCAAGTTCGCCCGCGAGCGCAAGGTGCCGTATTTCGGCATCTGCTTCGGTATGCAGATGGCCTGCATCGAGGCCGCGCGCTCGCTCGCCGGCATCGAGAACGCCTCCTCGACCGAGTTCGGCCCGGCAAAGGAACCCGTCGTCGGCCTGATGACCGAGTGGCTCAAGGGCAACATGCTCGAAAAGCGCCAGGCGGCCGGCGATCTCGGCGGCACGATGCGCCTCGGCGCCTACAAGGCGGCGCTGAAGGAAGGCACGAAGATCGCCGACATCTATGGCTCGACCGACATTTCCGAGCGCCACCGCCACCGCTACGAGGTCAACGTCGATTACAAGGAACGGCTGGAAGACAGCGGGCTCGTCTTCTCCGGCATGTCGCCGGATGGCGTCTTGCCCGAGACGATCGAATATGCCGACCATCCCTGGTTTATTGGCGTCCAGTACCATCCCGAACTGAAGTCGCGCCCGTTCGAGCCGCATCCGCTGTTCGCCTCGTTCATCGAGGCGGCGGTCGAGCAGAGCCGGCTGGTTTAGTCGGCGCGCGTCGACCATCCTTGCGCCCGCCGGCGCTTTGGGGCAAACCGCCGCGATGACATTGACGCCGCGACTTCTCGACCATTGCGTGCTGCCGGTGCCCGATCTGGCAACGGCGCGCGCGCGCTATGAGGCGCTCGGATTCACGGTCGCGCCGCAGGGCACACACCCGTTCGGCACGATCAATGCCTGCGTCTATTTCGGCGACGACACGTTTCTCGAACCGCTGGCGATTGGCGATGCGGCGCTGGTTTCCGAAGCGATCGCCGGTGGGAACGTCTTCGTCGGGCGCGATGGCGTTTATCGGCGCACCGTCGGCGATAACGGCTTCTCCGCGCTCGTCTTCAAGACGGATGATGCGAGAGGCGATCATGCGGGATTCGTCGAATCGGACATGTCGGCCGGTCCGGTCCTCGATTTCTCCCGCGCCTTCGTCGACCCCGCCGGCAAGTCCGGCAAGGTCTCGTTCCGGCTCGCCTTCGCAGCGGAACCGAAAAGCGACGCCGCCTATTTCTTCACCTGCCAGCGCATCGATGCCGTAGCGTCCGCAGGACGCGCCGCGCTCGAAACGCATCGCAATGGTGTGAAAGGCATCGCTGGCGTGACGATGTCCGCCGCCGATCCCCGAGCCCACGAGGCGTTTCTTACCGCGCTTGCCCATGCGCCGGTCGAGCACGCGAACGGCGCCATCATTACACATCTCGGCAATGCACTTCTGGCAGTGGAGCCGGGCGACGGCCCCCTTCGCCTTGCCGCCCTCCACTTCGCCGTTGCGGATGTCGACGTCACGGCCGATTCGCTTTCCGCCGGCAGCGTCGCCTTCGAGCGACAGGCCGGCCGCCTGACGGTCCAGCCCGCAGCCGGGCAGGGCGCCATCTTCACCTTCGAGGACAGATCATGACCCGCCCCAACGCGACCGTCGCGGTCGGCAATGTCGCCTTCGCCAACGATGCGCCCTTCGTGCTGATCGCAGGGCCGTGCCAGCTCGAAAGCCGCGACCATGCCTTCGACATGGCCGGCCGGCTGAAAGAAATCACCGACCGGCTCGCCCTCGGCCTCGTCTACAAGTCGTCCTTCGACAAGGCCAACCGCACCTCGCTCAAGGGCACGCGCGGCGCGGGGCTCGACGCCGCGCTGCCCGTCTTCGCCGACCTGAAGCGCGAATTCGGCTTTCCCGTCCTGACCGACGTGCACACGGAAGAGCAGTGCGGCATCGTCGCGGAAGTCGTCGACATCCTGCAGATCCCAGCCTTCCTCTCGCGCCAGACCGATCTGCTGATCGCCGCCGCGAAGACCGGCAAGGTGGTCAACGTCAAGAAGGGCCAGTTCCTCGCGCCCTGGGACATGAAGAACGTCATCGCAAAGGTGACCGAATCGGGCAATGCCAACGTGCTCCTGACCGAGCGCGGCGCGTCCTTCGGCTACAACACGCTCGTCTCCGACATGCGTTCGCTGCCGATCATGGCTGAAACCGGCGCGCCGGTGATCTTCGACGCGACCCATTCGGTGCAGCAGCCGGGCGGGCAGGGCGGCTCGTCCGGCGGCGAGCGCCGCTTCGTCGAGACGCTGGCGCGGGCAGCGGTCGCAGTCGGCGTCGCAGGCGTCTTCATCGAGACCCACCAGGACCCGGACAATGCCCCGTCCGATGGCCCGAACATGGTCCCGATCGACCGGATGGAAGCGCTTCTGGCGCGGCTCGTCGCCTTCGACCGCATCGCAAAATCATCGGAACATTCGCCACGCTGATCGGTTGGATGCGCAACGGGAAACCAACCCAGGGAGCATCCAAATGACCACCGCAACAGGCCACACCCAAGCCATTCGCGCATCGCGCGTCATCGGCACCAATGTCTACAACACCGAGGGCCAGCACATCGGCTCGATCGAGGATGTGATGCTGGACAAGACGTCCAACAACATCATGTTCGCCGTCATCGGCTTCGGAGGCTTCCTCGGCATCGGCGAGAAATATCACGCCATTCCGTGGTCCGCGCTCGACTACGAGAAGAACCAGGAAGGCTACGTCGTGCCGTTTACCCGCGAGCAGCTCGAATCCGCCCCCACGCACGACATCGACGACCTGACCGGGACGGACGGCAAGGCCGCCCGCGATGCGTCCTACGACTACTACAAGGTCCAGCCTTACTGGTACTGAGCCTAATCGATTGAGATGGCAGGGCCCCGGATTTCCGGGGCCTTTTGCTTTTTGGCGTCATTGCCTTTTCGCAACCTTTCGCTAAGACACCCGCACCATTCCCAGCCAAAGGTGCCCCGCCATGACCGCCATCATCGACATTACGGCCCGCGAAATCCTCGACAGCCGTGGCAACCCGACCGTCGAGGTCGACGTGACGCTGGAAGACGGCGCGTTCGGCCGTGCAGCCGTGCCGTCGGGCGCGTCGACAGGCGCGCATGAGGCGGTCGAACTGCGCGACGGCGGCTCGCGCTATCTCGGCAAGGGCGTCGAGGGCGCAGTCGAGGCCGCCAATGGCGAAATCTTCGAGGCGATCGGCGGCATGGAGGCCGAGAACCAGCTCCACGTCGACCGCACCATGATCGATCTCGACGGCACGCCGAACAAGGCGCGGCTTGGCGCCAACGCGATCCTCGGCGTTTCGCTAGCCGTCGCCAAAGCCGCCGCCCAGTCCTCCGGCTTGCCACTCTACCGCTATGTCGGCGGCGCGGGCGCGCATGTCCTTCCCGTTCCGATGATGAACATCATCAATGGCGGCGCCCATGCCGACAATCCGATCGACTTCCAGGAATTCATGATCATGCCGGTCGGCGCGGAGAGCTTCCGCGAGGCCCTGCGTTGGGGTGCGGAAATCTTCCATACGCTGAAGAAGGACCTGAAGCAGGCGGGCCACAACACCAATGTCGGCGACGAGGGCGGCTTTGCGCCGAACCTGAAGAGCGCGGAAGATGCGCTCGAGTTCGTGACGAAGTCGATCGAGAAGGCCGGCTTCAAGCCGGGCGAGGAGGTCGCGCTCGCGCTCGATTGCGCGGCGACCGAGTTCTTCAAGAACGGCGTCTACGACTATGAAGGCGAGGGCACGAAGCGCGAGGGCCAGGCCCAGGCCGAATATCTCGCCAAGCTGTGCGACGCCTACCCGATCATCTCGATCGAGGACGGCATGGGCGAGGACGATTGGGACGGCTGGAAGGCGCTGACCGACCTCGTCGGCGACAAGGTCCAGCTCGTCGGCGACGATCTCTTCGTCACCAATTCCGCCCGCCTCAAGGACGGCATCCGCATGGGCGTCGCCAACTCGATCCTCGTCAAGGTCAACCAGATCGGCTCCCTGTCGGAGACGCTCGACGCGGTCGAGACGGCGCACAAGGCGGCCTACACCGCCGTCATGTCGCACCGTTCGGGCGAGACCGAGGATTCGACCATTGCCGACCTCGCGGTCGCAACGAATTGCGGGCAGATCAAGACCGGCTCGCTCGCCCGCTCCGACCGGCTCGCCAAGTACAACCAGCTCCTGCGCATCGAACAGGAACTGGGCCGCTCGGCGCGCTATGCCGGCCGCTCGATCCTGCGTGCGGGACGCGCTTCGTAACCGTCCATTAAGCATGGCGGGTTCAGATGGTGGCATTCGAGGAATCGCCCCATGTGGACCCGTCATCACAAGCAGCGCAACACCGGCCGCCTGATCGTGCCGGTCATCGCATCCGCCTTTCTGGCCTATTTCGGCTACCACGCCTTCCACGGCGCCTACGGCATCAACGCCAAGCACCGGCTGGAAGAACGGGTCGCGATCCTGCAGGCCGAACTCGACTTGCTCGTGGAACAGCGCGAGGCGCTTGAAACCAAGCTCGTTCTCATCAATGATGGCTCGATCGAGCGCGACATGCTCGACGAGCAGGCGCGCCGCGCGCTCGATCTCGTGCGCGACGACGAGGTCGTGATTGACCTCGACCAGTGATTAACCGAATATCGGTTAATCCACCAATTCCACTGTTTTTTCAGCATCTTCGACGAATATCCCCTATGCGAAATCGCCATAGCGGGAACGTTTGGCCCATGCTAGCCTAAGGTCAATATCCGGGAAGCCTTCGGTGTTTCCGGTTGTCCGCAAAGAGACAGGCTCTGGGAGACCCAAGGCATGGCAACAGCCGCCAAGAAGGCGTCGCGCGTAAAGTCCGACGCCAAATCCGCTTCTGCGATCAAGACCCCGCCCCCCGTCGAATTTTCGAAGGAGGAGGAGCATCAGGCCTATCGCGACATGTTGCTCATCCGCCGTTTCGAGGAGAAGGCGGGCCAGCTTTACGGCATGGGCTTCATCGGCGGCTTCTGCCACCTCTATATCGGCCAGGAGGCGGTCGTCACCGGCATGCAGATGGCGCTGAAGGAAGGCGACCAGGTCATCACCGGCTATCGCGACCACGGCCACATGCTGGCCACGGGAATGACCGCACGCGGCGTGATGGCCGAGCTGACCGGACGCCGCAGCGGCTATTCGCGCGGCAAGGGCGGCTCCATGCACATGTTCTCCAAGGAGAAGAACTTCTACGGCGGCCACGGCATCGTCGGCGGGCAGGTCTCCCTCGGCACCGGCCTGGCCTTCGCCAATTCCTACCGCGGCAACGACAACGTTTCGCTGGTCTATTTCGGCGACGGCGCGGCCAACCAGGGCCAGGTCTACGAGAGCTTCAACATGGCGGCGCTGTGGAAGCTGCCGTCCATCTACATCATCGAAAACAACCGCTACGCGATGGGCACCTCGGTTGCCCGCGCCTCGGCGCAGACCGATTTCTCGCAGCGCGGCGCATCCTTCAACATTCCCGGCATCCAGGTCGACGGCATGGACGTGCGCGCGGTCAAGGCAGCGGGCGACATGGCGGTCGAATGGGCGCGCGCCGGCAATGGCCCGATGATCCTCGAGATGCAGACCTACCGCTATCGCGGCCATTCCATGTCGGACCCGGCGAAATACCGCTCGAAGGACGAAGTGCAGAAGATGCGCTCCGAGCACGACCCGATCGAGCAGGTCAAGGCGCGCCTGATCGAGAAGAAGTGGGCGAGCGAGGACGAACTCAAGGCCATCGACAAGGAGGTTCGCGAGATCGTCGCCGATTCGGCGGAGTTCGCGCAGAACGATCCGGAGCCGGATGCGTCCGAGCTCTACACCGACATTCTTCTTTGAGGAGCGCGCTCCATGCCGATTGAAATTTTGATGCCCGCGCTCTCGCCGACCATGGAAGAGGGCAATCTGGCCAAGTGGCTGAAAAACGAGGGCGACAAGGTCGTCGCCGGCGACGTCATCGCCGAGATCGAAACCGACAAGGCGACGATGGAAGTCGAGGCCGTCGATGAAGGTACGATCGGCAAGATCCTGATCGCGGCTGGCACCGAGGGCGTCAAGGTCAACACGCCGATCGCGGTCCTGCTCGAGGAAGGCGAAAGCGCCGACGACGTCGGCAAGGCGTCCAAGCCCGCCAAATCGTCCGAGGAGCCCGCTCAGGCTGCGGATGCTGCCGGCGGCAAGGACAAGCAGGCGACTGAGGAGCCGTCGGCCAAGAAGGACGGCGCGTCCGTCCCCGCCGCGCCGAAGGCCGAGATCGCCGCCGATCCGGACATTCCGGCAGGCACTGAAATGGTGCCGACGACCGTCCGCGAAGCCCTGCGCGACGCGATGGCCGAGGAAATGCGCCGCGACGAAAACGTCTTCATCATGGGCGAGGAAGTCGCTGAATATCAGGGCGCCTACAAGATCACGCAGGGGCTTTTGCAGGAATTCGGCGCCAGGCGCGTCGTCGACACGCCGATCACCGAACACGGCTTTGCCGGCGTCGGCGTCGGCGCGGCAATGGCGGGGCTGAAGCCCATCGTCGAGTTCATGACCTTCAACTTCGCCATGCAGGCGATCGACCATCTCGTCAATTCGGCCGCCAAGACGCTCTACATGGCCGGCGGCCAGATGGGCGCGCCGATCGTCTTCCGCGGCCCGAATGGCGCCGCGGCCCGCGTCGGCGCCCAGCACTCCCAGTGCTACGCCGCCTGGTACGGCCACATTCCGGGCTTGAAGGTCGTCATGCCCTATTCGGCCGCCGACGCGAAGGGCCTCCTCAAGGCCGCGATCCGCGATCCGAACCCCGTCGTCTTCCTCGAAAACGAAATCCTCTACGGCCAGACGTTCGACGTGCCAAAGATGGACGATTTCGTCCTCCCGATCGGCAAGGCGCGCGTTCACAAGGTCGGCAAGGATGCCACCATCGTCTCCTTCGGCATCGGCATGACCTATGCGGTCAAGGCCGCCGAGGAACTGGCGGGCGAGGGGATCGACGTCGAGATCATAGATCTGCGCACCATCCGCCCGATCGACGTCGACACGGTGGTCGAGAGCGTCAAGAAGACCAACCGCCTGGTCACCGTCGAGGAAGGCTTCCCGCAATCCTCCGTCGGCGAGCATGTCGCCAGCCAGGTGATGCAGCGCGCCTTCGACCATCTCGACGCGCCGATCATCACCGTCGCCGGCAAGGACGTGCCGATGCCCTACGCGGCCAATCTCGAAAAGCTCGCTCTGCCGAGCGTCGCCGAGGTCGTCGAGGCCGTGAAGGCCGTCACCTACAAGGCCTGAGGGAGAGCGGACCATGCCGATCAACATCACCATGCCCGCGCTCTCCCCGACCATGGAGGAGGGCAATCTGGCCAAATGGCTGGTCAAGGAGGGCGACAAGGTCGCGCCCGGCGACGTCATCGCCGAGATCGAGACCGACAAGGCGACGATGGAAGTCGAAGCCGTCGACGAGGGAACGGTCGCGAAGATCGTCGTCCCCGCCGGCACCGAGGGCGTCAAGGTCAACGCGCTGATCGCGGTGCTCGCCGAAGAGGGCGAGGATGCGGGTGCGGCAGCCAAGGCGGAGGCCCCGAAGGCGGAAGCGAAGCCGCAAAAGGCTGCCGAGCCTGCGCCCGCAGAAAAGCCGAAGCAGGCCGAGGCCAAGGCTGAAGCGCCCGCCGCTCCGCAAAAATCCGCCGGCGGCGAGCGCACCTTCGCCTCGCCGCTGGCCCGCCGCCTCGCCAGGGATGCCGGGCTGGACCTTTCCGCCGTCACCGGCTCCGGCCCACATGGCCGCGTGGTGAAGGCCGACGTCGAGGCAGCCGCGAAGAGCGGCGTTGCGAAGGCGGCTCCGGCCGACAAGGCTGCGCCTGCCGCCGCCGCGCCGGTCAAGGGCATGTCGGACGACGCGATCCTCAAGCTGTTTGAGGAAGGCTCCTACGAACTCATCCCGCACGACAACATGCGCAAGACCATCGCGCGCCGCCTCGTCGAAGCGAAATCGACGGTCCCGCATTTCTACCTGACGCTCGATTGCGAGATCGACGCGCTTTTGTCGCTGCGCAAGCAGATCAACGACGCGGCGCCGGTGAAGAAGACCGAAAAGGGCGAGGTCCCGGCCTACAAGCTTTCGGTCAACGACCTCGTCATCAAGGCGATGGCGATGGCGCTGGTCGCCGTGCCGGATGCGAACGTCTCGTGGTCGGAAGGCGGCATGCTGAAGCATAAACACGCCGATGTTGGCGTCGCCGTTTCGATCCCCGGCGGGCTGATCACCCCGATCATCCGCAAGGCCGACCAGAAGTCGCTCTCCGCCATCTCCAACGAGATGAAGGACATGGCGTCCCGCGCGCGCAACAAGAAGCTGAAGCCGGAAGAATATCAGGGCGGCACGACGGCCGTCTCCAATCTCGGCATGTTCGGGATCAAGGACTTCGCCGCCGTCATCAACCCGCCGCACGCGACGATCCTCGCGGTCGGCGCAGGCGAGGAGCGGGCGGTCGTCAGGAAAGGCGAGATCAAGGTTGCCAACGTCATGTCCGTGACGCTCTCGACCGACCATCGCGCGGTGGATGGGGCGTTGGGGGCCGAGTTGCTGGCGGCGTTCAAGCGGCTGATCGAGAACCCGATGGGGATGCTGGTTTAGGTAGAGTCTGCCAATGCTTTTGCCCTGTCACACCCCCCTCTGGCCTGCCGGCCATCTCCCCCTCAGGGGGGGAGATTATTCTCGTCGCCGACACCGCGTGATCTCCCCCCTTGAGGGGGAGATGGGCGGCAGCCCAGAGGGGGGTGCGACGGAGCGCGGCATCGCCGCACGGCCCCACAAATGAAAACCATCCTCTGCTACGGCGATTCCATCACCTGGGGCTCCGACGCCGAAACCGGCGGCCGGCATGACTTCGCCGACCGCTGGCCGAACGTTCTCCAGGCGGCGCTCGGCCCGGACATCCAAATAATCGCCGAGGGCCTTCGCGGCCGCACCACGGCCTTCGACGAGCATCTCGCCGATTGCGACCGCAACGGCGCGCGCATCCTGCCGACGGTGCTCTACACCCACGCGCCGATCGACCTCGTCATCATCCTGCTCGGCTCCAACGACATGAAGCCCGCCATCGCCGGCACGGCGCTCGCCGCCATGCAGGGCGTGCGCAGGCTCGTCGAACTGGTGAAGTTCAACGCCATGCGCGACGGCCAGTCCGAGCCGCCGGCGGTGCTGATCGTCGCGCCGCCGCCGCTCTGCGAGACGGCCAACACCGAATACAGCGCCATGTTCGCCGGCGGCGTCGAGCAGTCGCGGATGCTGGCGAGCTTCTATGCCGACCTTGCCGACGAATGGGGCTGCGGCTTCTTCGACGCCGGCTCGGTCGCCGAAACGACGCCGGTCGACGGCGTTCACCTCGATGCGGAAAACACGCGCGCCATCGGGCGGGGGCTGGAGCCCATCGTCCGCATGATGCTTGGAATCTAGGAGCCTGCTATGGCGGATACCGACTACGACGTCATCATCATCGGCTCGGGCCCGGGCGGCTACGTCACGGCCGTGCGGTCCGCCCAGCTCGGGTTAAAGACGGCCATCGTCGAGCGCGAGCATCTGGGTGGCATCTGCCTCAACTGGGGCTGCATCCCGACCAAGGCGCTGCTGCGCTCGGCCGAGATCAAGCACTATGCCGAGCACGCGAAGAATTACGGCCTTTCGATCTCGGGCGAGGTGAAGGCGGACGTCAAGGCCGTCGTCGAGCGCTCGCGCGGCGTCTCGGCGCGGCTGAATGGCGGCGTCGGCTTCCTGATGAAGAAGAACAAGGTCGACGTGATCTGGGGCGAGGCGAAGCTCGCCAAGGGCGGCAAGGTCGTCGTCTCGAAATCGTCGAAGAAGCCGATGGAGCCGCAGCATCCGGCGCCGAAAGGCACCAAGGGCGAGGGCACCTATTCGGCCAAACACGTCATCGTCGCCACCGGCGCACGCCCGCGCGTCCTGCCCGGCATCGAGCCGGACGGCAAGCTGATCTGGACCTATTTCGAGGCGATGGTCCCGCAGGAAATGCCGAAATCGCTGATCGTCATGGGCTCCGGCGCGATCGGCATCGAATTCGCGTCCTTCTACCGCACGATGGGCGCCGATGTGACGGTGGTCGAACTCCTGCCGCAGATCATGCCGGTCGAGGATGCCGAGATTTCGAAGCTGGCGCAAAAGCAGCTCGAGAAGCAGGGCATGAAGTTCCTGCTCGACGCCAAGGTGACCAAGGTCGAGAAATCGGCCGGTTCGGTCACCGCCCATGTCGAGACCAAGGACGGCAAGACGCAGAAGATCACCGCCGACCGCCTGATCTCCGCCGTCGGCGTCCAGGGCAATGTCGAAAGCCTCGGCCTCGAAGACGTCGGCGTGAAGATCGAGCGCGGCACGGTCGTGGTCGACGGCTACGGCAAGACCAATGTCGACGGCATCTACGCCATCGGCGACGTCGCCGGCGCGCCGATGCTCGCCCATAAGGCCGAGCACGAAGGCGTCATCTGCATCGAGAAGATCGCCGGCGTGAAGGGCGTCCACGCGCTCGACAAGGGCAAGATTCCCGGCTGCACCTATTGCCACCCGCAGGTCGCATCCGTCGGGCTGACCGAAGCCAAGGCCAAGGAAGCCGGTCGCGACATCCGCGTCGGGCGCTTCTCCTTTGCCGCCAACGGCAAGGCCATCGCGCTCGGCGAGGACCAGGGCCTGATCAAGACGATCTTCGACAAGAAGACCGGAGAGCTTCTCGGCGCCCATATGGTCGGCGCGGAAGTGACCGAGCTCATCCAGGGCTTCGTCGTCGCGATGAACCTCGAAACCACCGAGGAAGAGCTGATGCACACGGTCTTCCCGCACCCCACCTTGTCGGAGATGATGAAGGAGAGCGTGCTCGACGCCTATGGCCGCGCGCTCAACGCCTGACGCCATTCTCCTAAATTAGCGGATTCAAACGATTCGCCCGGAACCGCCGCGCCGTTTTCGCGTTTTCCCGGCAGACTGATCCCGCAATAGGAGAGTGGAATGGATCTCAACGGAATGGGCCTGCTGGGCGCAATCATCGTGGGCGGCATTGCCGGCTGGCTCGCCGAACAGTTCATGAAGTCCAACATGGGCATCTTCATGAACGTCATTCTCGGCATCATCGGTGCCGCGTTCCTGAACTTCCTGCTCAGCGTTCTGGGCATCTACACCGGTACCGGCATCCTGATCTACCTGATCGTCGGCTTCATCGGCGCCTGCCTGCTCATCGCGATCGCGAGGGCGATACGCCGATAACCGGCACTCCATCCATTTTCTGCAAGGCCGCCATGCTTCATGGCGGCCTTACATTTTTGTGCTGGAATCCCTATAGAACGAGGTGACGACAACCGGCGAACCCGCTCCGGAGCTTTCATGGTCACCGTACTCGACAACACGCTCAACCGCCCGCGCCCGCGCCACCCGGAAAAGGCCCACCGGCCCGACCAGGAAGTGCTGCGCAAGCCCGAATGGATCAGGGTGAAGGCGCCGGTGTCGAAGGGCTATCTCGAAACGCGCGAGATCGTGAAGTCGAACAAGCTCGTGACCGTCTGCGAGGAAGCGGGCTGCCCGAATATCGGCGAGTGCTGGGACAAGAAGCACGCCACCTTCATGATCATGGGCGAGATCTGCACCCGCGCCTGCGCCTTTTGCAATGTCGCGACCGGCATCCCGATGCCGCTCGACGCGGCGGAGCCGGCAAGCGTCGGCCGCGCCGTCGCGCAGATGGGCCTGAACCATGTCGTCATCACCTCGGTCGACCGCGACGACCTCGCCGATGGCGGCGCGCAGCATTTCGCCGAGGTCATCCATGCAATCCGCGCGGCCGCTCCCGGCACGACGATCGAGATCCTGACGCCAGACTTCCTGCGCAAGAAGGGCGCGCTGGAGATCGTGGTCGCAGCCCGCCCCGACGTCTTCAACCACAATCTGGAGACCGTGCCGTCCAACTACCTGACGGTGCGTCCCGGCGCGCGCTATTTCCACTCGATCCGCCTGCTCCAGCAGGTCAAGGAACTCGACCCGACGATCTTCACCAAGTCCGGCATCATGGTCGGGCTCGGCGAGGAGCGGAACGAGGTGCTGCAGTTGATGGACGACCTGCGCTCGGCCGATGTCGACTTCATCACGATCGGCCAGTATCTCGCGCCGTCGAAGAAGCACCACGCGGTCAAGAAGTTCGTGACGCCCAACGAGTTCAAGTCCTTCGAGACGGTCGCCTATTCGAAGGGCTTCCTGATGGTAGCTTCGAGCCCGCTGACGCGGTCCTCGCACCACGCCGGGGACGATTTCGCCCGGCTGAAGGCGGCGCGCGCCGCAAAGCTCACTGCCGCCTGATCATGCCGAAATACGAGACCACGCGGCGGGTTCGCCACAGCCCCGAGCAGATGTTCGCGCTCGTGGCCGATGTGGAGAAGTATCCGCAGTTCCTTCCGATGTGCGAAGCCCTGTCGGTGCGCTCGAAAAAGGAGCGTCACGGCGTCACCATGCTGATCGCCGACATGACGGTGGGCTACAAGGCGCTGCGCGAGACCTTCACGAGCAATGTTGTGCTGAAGCCCGCCGAAAGCATCATCGACGTCTCCTATGTCGACGGTCCGTTCCGCTATCTCGACAATCGCTGGCGTTTCGAGGCGATGGAAAACGGTGGCACGGCCGTCCATTTCTTCATCGACTACGAGTTCAAGAGCCGCATTCTGGGCGCGATGATGGGCGCGATGTTCGACCGCGCCTTCCGCATGTTCGCCGAAGCCTTCGAAAAGCGCGCCGACGAGATCTACGCGGTTCCCTCAGCTTAGCGCCGAAATCCCCATCACCAGCGCCGTCCGCACCGTTTCGGAGCGGATATGGTCGCGCCCGCCATCCTCGAACTGGCGCTTTTCGACGCGCGTCGGATGGCCCTTGCGGGCGATGGCGAACCAGACGAGGCCGACCGGCTTATCTTCGCTGCCGCCATCCGGCCCGGCGATGCCGGTGACCGCGAGCGAGATGCTTGCGCGCGATTTCTTCAGTGCGCCTTCCGCCATCTCTCGCGCGGTCTCGGGCGACACCGCGCCATGTGCCGCGAGCGTTTCGGCCTTCACGCCCAGCATCTTCTGCTTGGCCTCGTTCGAATAGGTCACGAAGCCGCAATCGATCATCGACGAGGCGCCGGGAATGTCGGTCAGGAGCGCGATGATCTGCCCGCCGGTACAGGATTCGGCCGTGGTGGCCAGCACGCCCTGGCGCTTGCAGGCGTCAAGAAAGTCCTGGGCGAGTTCGGGCAGCACACTCATCATTCCGGCAGCACTCCTGGAAAGGCGACGGTCGCGGTGGCGATGGCGGCGATGCCTTCGCCCCGGCCGACGAAACCGAGTTTCTCGTTCGTCGTCGCCTTGATCGAGACCCGGTCGGGCGAAATGCCGAGCATGGCGACGAGCGCATCCGTCATTGCCTGCCGAAATGGACCAATCCGTGGCGCTTCGCAAATCAGGGTGATGTCGGCATTGGCGATCCGGCCCTTGCGCGCGCGCACGATCCGCACCGCCTCCTCGACGAAGATGCGCGACGCCGCGCCCTTCCATTGCGGATCGGATGGCGGGAAATGCGTGCCGATATCGCCGGCGCCGCAGGTCGCCAGAAGCGCGTCCGTCAGCGCGTGGAGCCCGACATCGGCGTCCGAATGGCCGGAAAGCTTCCGCTCATAGGGGATCGCGACGCCGCACAGCACGACAGCATCGCCCGGCTCGAATGAGTGGACGTCATAGCCATTGCCGGTGCGGATATCGGGAAACATCTTGGCGTCGGTCCTCAAATTCGTGTCGGCATTGGCGATGTCGCGCGCCCAGGTCAGTTTGACATTGTCGGGCGAACCCTCGACGAGCCGAACCGGGATGCCCGCCCATTCGGCAATCGCCGCATCGTCGGTGAAGTCGTCACGGCCTTGCACGGCCGCGCGGGCATGGGCGGCATGGAAGGGCGCAAAGGGAAAGCCCTGCGGCGTCTGCGCGCCAAAGAGACCTGCGCGCGGAATGGTCCGTGCGACAACACCGTCCGCCCCGGCTTCCTTCAGCGTGTCGGAGACGGAAAGCGCCGGCAGGCTGCCGGTATTTGCATCGATCCCCGCGATCACCCGCGAAATCAGCGCCGCATTGGCGAAGGGCCGTACACCGTCATGGACGAGAACCGCATCCGGCGGATCGCCGGCAAGAGCCTGCATCGCGTTCCACGTCGAAGCCTGCCGCGTCGCCCCGCCGGTCACTATAGTCACGCGCTCAGCAAGGGCACCGACGGCATCCCGGAACAGGCGCTCGTCATCCTCGTGGATCGCGACGACCACGGCCCCGAGGTCGGGATGCTCCAGAAACGTCTCGAGCGTATGGGCGAGGATGGCCTTGTCGCCGATCCGGCGATACTGCTTCGGGCCCTCATGCGGATCGCCCGCCCGCTCGCCGCGGCCGGCGGCGACGATGATGGCTGCGACATTCGGCTTGGTCATGCTGGTCTCCGGCTTGGCGAGCACACATATCAGCGCATGGCAGAAATGCCAGACTGCACGCATGCGGCAGTTGCGGCGCGAAAAGAACATGGCTATCAGTTGAGCAAGAAGATGAGTGTGCCGGGTTTTTGTGCATGACTGAAATCTGCGTTCTGGCGACGCCGCTCGATATCGGCGATGTGAGCGTTCCCAACCGGGTGTTCCTGGCGCCGCTCTCCGGCGTGACGGACGAGCCGATGCGCCGCCGCGCGCTTCGACACGGCGCCGGCATGGTCGTCTCCGAAATGGTCGCCAGCGGCGAGCTGGCGCGCGGCCGTGCCGAATCCGAGCGCCGTATCCGCCGACCCGACGTGGCGACCCACGTCGTCCAGCTCGCCGGGCGCGACGCCCACTGGATGGCCGAAGGCGCGCGGATCGCGGCAGGCGAGGGCGCCGACATCATCGACATCAACATGGGCTGCCCCGCCAAGAAGGTCACCGGCGGCTACTGCGGCTCGGCGCTGATGCGCGAGCCCGATCACGCGCTGTCGCTGATCGAGGCGGTCGTCGGCGCGGTCGACGTGCCGGTCACGGTCAAGATGCGTCTCGGCTGGGATGCCGAAAATCTCAACGCGCCCGCCATCGCCGCGCGCGCCGTGGCCGCAGGCGTCCGCATGATCACCGTCCACGGCCGCACGCGCGAGCAGTTCTACAAGGGCGAGGCCGACTGGAAGGCCATCCGCGCTGTGAAGGATGCCATCTCCGTCCCGCTGGTCGTCAATGGCGACATCGTCGATGCCGCAACCGCGCGGCGCGCGCTGGCGCTGTCGGGCGCCGATGCCGTCATGGTCGGCCGCGGCCACTATGGCGCGCCTTGGGCCGGCGCGCGGATCGTCGAAGCCGCCGGCGGCCCGCCCGCCCGCGACATCCCCGGCGATTTCGGCCTCGCCGACTACGTCGTCGCCCACTACGAGGACATGTTGGCGCTCTACGGAACCGGGCAGGGCCTGCGCCATGCGCGCAAGCATCTCGGCTGGTATCTCGACCGTCACGCGCCGCACACCGACCGAACCATGAGAACAGCCATCATGACCGGGCTTGACCCGCACGCCGTCATTTCCAGCCTGCGCGACGCGTTTGCCATTCCTGCGCTGGCGGAGGCCGCATGAGCCAGTCCGCGATCAACTCCGCCGCGCTCATCCTGAACGCGATCCGCCATCCGGTCATCATGGTGGATTCGGACGGCCGCATCGTCTTCGCCAATGCCGATGCCGAGGACTTCTTCCGGTCGAGCGCATCGCTCCTCTCGCGCGATCCGATCGAGCGGTTCGTACCCTTCGGCAGCCCGCTCATCACCCTCATCAACCAGGTCCGCGAGCGCCGCGCGCCCTTCAACGAGTACCGCGTCGACATTTCCTCGCCGCGCCTCGGCACGGACCGGCTGGTCGACCTCCACGCTTCGCCGATCGCCGAAATCCCCGGCGCGGTCGTCGTCATGTTTCAGGAACGGTCGATGGCCGACAAGATCGACCGTCAGATGACGCATCGCGGCGCCGCACGCTCGGTGACCGGACTTGCCGCCATGCTGGCGCACGAGATCAAGAACCCGCTTTCCGGCATTCGCGGCGCGGCGCAATTGCTGGAGACCGCCGTCGGCGACGAGGATCGCGCGCTGACGCGCCTGATCCAGGACGAGACGGACCGCATCGTCTCGCTGGTCGATCGCATGGAAATCTTCTCCGACGAGCGCCCGATCGACCGCCACCCGGTCAACATCCACGTCGTGCTCGACCACGTGAAGGCGATCGCCCGCAACGGGTTTGCGAGCCGCATCAGGATCGTCGAGGACTACGACCCGTCGCTTCCGCCGGTCTTCGCCAACCGCGACCAGTTGATCCAGGTCTTCCTCAATCTGGTGAAGAACGCCGCCGAAGCCCTTGGAAACGAACCCTCCGGCGAGATCACGCTGTCGACGGCATTCCGGCCGGGCATGCGCATTGCCGTGCCGGGCACGCAGGACCGCATCTCGCTGCCGCTCGAATTTTGCGTCCATGACAACGGCCCGGGCGTCAAGGAAGACATCCGCCCGATCCTCTTCGACCCCTTCATCTCGACCAAGCAGAACGGCTCCGGCCTCGGCCTCGCGCTGGTCGCGAAGATCGTCGGCGAGCATGGCGGCGTCATCGAGTGCGATTCGACCGGCCGCGGCACCACCTTCCGCATTCTCATGCCGACCTGGAAGGAGCCGCGGGGCGGCCCAGGTTACGATTATCAGGAGCACACAGCATGACCGTGCGCGGCAACATCCTTGTCGCCGATGACGATGCGGCGATCCGCACCGTCCTCAACCAGGCCCTGTCGCGCGTCGGGCACGAAGTCCGCGTCACGTCCAACGCCTCGACGCTGTGGCGCTGGATCGCGGCGGGCGAGGGCGACCTCGTCATCACTGACGTGGTGATGCCGGACGAGAACGCCTTCGACATGCTGCCACGCATCAAGAAGGCGCGGCCGGACCTGCCGGTCGTCGTGATGAGCGCGCAGAACACGTTCATGACCGCGATCCGCGCCTCCGAGACCGGCGCCTACGAGTATTTGCCGAAGCCGTTCGACCTGACCGAACTCTTGCAGATCGTCAACCGCGCCTTGGCCGAGCCGAAGCGCATCAAGAGCGACGTGCGCAGCGAGGAGCAGCCCGAATCGATGCCGCTCGTCGGCCGCTCGGCCGCCATGCAGGACATCTACCGCATGCTCGCCCGCATGATGCAGACCGACTTGACCGTCATGATTTCGGGCGAATCGGGCACCGGAAAGGAACTGGTCGCCCGCGCGCTCCACGAATACGGCCGCCGCCGCAACGGCCCCTTCGTTGCCATCAACATGGCCGCGATCCCGCGCGACCTGATCGAATCGGAGCTTTTCGGCCATGAGAAGGGCGCCTTCACCGGCGCGCAGAACCGCTCCTCCGGCCGATTCGAGCAGGCCGAAGGCGGCACGCTCTTCCTCGACGAGATCGGCGACATGCCGATGGAGGCGCAGACGCGCCTCCTGCGCGTGCTCCAGCAGGGCGAATACACGACGGTCGGCGGCCGCACGCCGATCCGCACCGACGTGCGCATCGTCGCCGCGACCAACAAGGATTTGCGCACCCTCATCAACCAGGGTCTCTTCCGCGAAGATCTGTTCTACCGGCTGAACGTCGTGCCGCTCCGCCTGCCGCCTCTGCGCGAGCGCTCCGAGGACGTGCCGGACCTCGTCCGCCACTTCTTCAAGCAGGCCGAAAGCGAAGGGCTGCCGACGAAGCGCATCGCGCCGGCCGGCATCGACCTGATGAAGCGCTACCCCTGGCCGGGCAATGTGCGCGAACTCGAAAACCTCGTGCGCCGCCTCTCGGCCCTCTATCCGCAGGACGACATCGCCGCCGAGATCATCGAGAGCGAGCTTCAGACGGCACAGGCCAATGACGGGACGGCAGTCGGGCCGAATGGCGAGCAACTGACCATCTCGCAGGCGGTCGAATTGCATCTGCAGCGCTACTTCTCGGGCTTCGGCACCGAGCTGCCGCCGCCGGGCCTCTACCATCGCATCCTGACCGAGGTCGAATACCCGCTGGTGCTGGCATCGATGACCGCGACGCGCGGCAACCAGATCAAGGCGGCCGAGCTTCTCGGCCTCAACCGCAACACGCTGCGCAAGAAGATCCGCGAACTCGGCGTCAACGTCTATCGCGGCGCCAAGGGACAAACCGGAAGCTGACCTTCTGTCATCGCCAAAAATGTTGCACAATGGCCACAATGCGATGCATAGAGTCGTCGCTTACCGGGCACATTGAGCACGATGACGATACAGACCACCGCACCCGAGGGCGCATTGCTGGGGACCGAAGGCCGCGCCGTCGAGGGGCGCCGGCTTGGTCTGCTGCCGGGCATCGTCGCCATCGTCTGCGCGCTGATCGCGGCCGCCGTCTCCTTCGCGATCCTGCTCGGCCTGACGCCGGTCGCGCCGAACACGTCGAACACGCTGATCCTGATCGGCGTCAATACCGGCTTCATTCTCCTGCTGCTCGGCCTGATCGCCTTCGAGATCATCCGCATCTACCAGGCGCGCCGCCGCGGCAAGGCGGCATCGCGGCTACACGTGCGCATCGTCGCGATGTTCTCCCTGGTGGCGGCGATCCCCGCGATCCTCGTCGCCATCGTTGCCTCGGTCACGCTCGATCTCGGGCTCGACCGCTGGTTCGAGCTGCGCACCCGCGCCATCGTCTCGTCCTCGCTGTCTATCGCCGAAGCCTATGTGCAGGAAAATTCGCGCAGCCTGCAGGGCACGACCCTGTCGATGGCGTTCGATCTCGACCAGGCCCGCTCGCTCTACAGCCTCGACCGCACCGGCTTTCGCCAGTTGATGAGCAATCATGTCCGCGGACGCGCGCTCGCCCACGCCGCGCTGATTCGCTCCGACGGTTCGCTGATCATCGAGGCCGAGACGCCGGCCGGCATCCCGATGCCCGACGCCCCCCCCGAAGCGCTGCGCGCGGCTGCCGATGGCCAGCCGGTGCTGATCGAGCCGCGTTTCCGCAATGTGGTCGGCGCCATCATCCGCCTGCAGCAGATCGACGACGCCTACCTCTTCACGGTGCGTGAGCTCGATCCCGAGGTGATCCGCGCGCGCCAGATCGTGCGCGCCAACACCGACGAATATCGCGGCCTCGAACAGAACCGCATGACGACGCAGCTCGCCTTCGCCATCCTCTATCTCGGCGTTACGCTGATCGTCGTGCTGGCGGCGATCTGGACCGGCATCGCGGTCGCCGACCGGATCGTCCGGCCGATCCGCCAGCTCATCGGCGCGGCCGACGAGGTGGCGAGCGGCAATCTCGACGTCTCCGTACCCGTCAAGCAGACCGACGGCGATGTCGGCGCGCTGGGCCTCACCTTCAACGAGATGATCCGGCAGTTGAAGACGCAGCGCAACCAGCTCGTTCGCGCCAAGGACGTGATGGACGAGCGCCGTCGCTTTTCCGAAGCCGTGCTTTCCGGCGTTTCGGCAGGCGTCATCGGCGTCGGGCCGCGCGGCGAGATCGCCATCGTCAACCGGTCGGTCGAAAAGATGCTGTCGGTGTCGGCGAAGTCGCTCGTCGGCCAGCGCCTCATCGACATCCTGCCGCAGATCGGCGGCGTCCTGGAAAAGGGCCGCGAACTCGATCGCCCGGTCTGTCGCGAGCAGATCGCCTTCTTCCGCAACGGCGCCGAGCGCACCTTCAACGTCCAGGTCACCACCGAGCGCAGTTCGGCGCGCGGGGGCGGGCGCTCCTACGTGGTGACGGTCGACGACATCACCGACCTCGTCCAGGCGCAGCGCTCCTCGGCCTGGGCGGACGTCGCCCGTCGCATTGCCCATGAGATCAAGAACCCGCTGACGCCGATCCAGCTTTCCGCCGAGCGCATCCGCCGCCGCTACGGCAAGGTCATCACCGAGGATCGCGAGGTCTTCGACCAGTGCACGGAGACGATCATCCGCCAGGTCGGCGACATCGGCCGCATGGTCGACGAGTTCTCGTCCTTCGCCCGGATGCCGAAGCCCGACATGCAGAATGTCGACCTGCGCGAGCCGCTGCGCGAGGCGTCGTTCCTCATCGAGGTCAGCCGCGCGGACATCGAATTCAAGCGCGATTTCGGGCCCGAACCGCTGATGGGCAAGTTCGATAGTCGTCTCCTCGCGCAGGCCTTCGGCAACATCGTCAAGAACGCCTCCGAGGCGATCGAGCAGATCGAGGATCGACCCGGCGCGATCCTCGTGCGCGCCCGGCGAGCGGGCGCCAATGCGGTGATCGAGGTGATCGACAACGGCAAGGGCCTGCCGAAGGAGAATCGCCAAAGGCTGCTGGAGCCCTACATGACCACTCGGGAGAAGGGCACCGGCCTTGGCCTTGCGATCGTCAAGAAGATCGTCGAGGACCATGGCGGCACGCTGCAGCTCCTCGACGCGCCCGCCAGTTTCCATGGCGGCGTCGGCGCCCTGGTGCGGATGGTATTCCCCCTCGGGGAGAAACAAGAGGCGGCGGCATCGACCGCGCCCGAGACGGAAGAGGTGACAGATGGCGTCTGATATTCTGATTGTCGATGACGAGGAGGATATCCGCGAACTCGTGTCCGGCATCCTCTCCGACGAAGGTCACGAGACGCGCACCGCCTTCGACAGCGACAGCGCACTCGCCTCGATCGCCGACCGCGTCCCGCGCCTCGTCTTCCTCGACATCTGGCTGCAGGGCTCCAAGATGGACGGGCTCGAACTGCTCGACGCCATCAAGACCATGCACCCCGACCTGCCGGTGGTGATGATCTCCGGCCATGGCACGATCGAGACCGCCGTGTCGGCGATCCGCAAGGGCGCCTACGACTTCATCGAGAAGCCGTTCAAGGCCGACCGGCTGGTTCTGATCGCCGAGCGCGCGCTGGAAACCTCCAAGCTGCGCCGCGAGGTCTCGGACCTGAAGAAGCGTTCGGGCGACAGCTTCGACCTGATCGGCACCTCGACCGCGATGGCGCAGCTTCGCCAGACGATCGACCGCGTCTCGCCCACCAACAGCCGCATCATGATCATCGGCCCGTCGGGCTCCGGCAAGGAACTCGTCGCCCGCGCCATCCATGGCGCCTCCGCGCGCAAGGCGGGGCCGTTCGTCGCCGTCAATTCCGCCGCGATCACGCCGGAGCGCATGGAGATCGAACTCTTCGGCACCGAGGCCAACGGCGCCGAGCGCAAGGTCGGCGCGCTGGAACAGGCCCATGGCGGCATCCTCTATCTCGACGAAGTCGCCGACATGCCGCGCGAGACGCAGGCGAAGATCCTGCGCGTCCTCGTCGACCAGCAGTTCGAGCGCGTCGGCGGCACCAAGCGCGTCAAGGTCGACGTGCGCATCATCTCCTCGACGGCCTACAATCTGGAAGACCTGATCGCGCAGGGCCGCTTTCGGCAGGACCTCTACCACCGCCTCGCGGTCGTCCCCGTCATGGTGCCACCGCTCGCCGAGCGTCGCGACGATATCCCCTTCCTGGTCGACCATTTCATGCGCCAGACGGCGCAACAGGCCGGCATTCGCATGCGCCGCATCGGCAACGACGCGATGGCGGTCCTCCAGGCGCACAATTGGCCCGGAAATCTGCGCCAGTTGAAGAACAACATCGAGCGGCTGATGATCCTGTCGCGCGATGGCGAGGACGACAAGCCGATCACGGCCGACTTGCTGCCGTCCGAAATCGGCGACGTGATGCCGCGCACGCCGACCCAGTCGGACCAGCACATCATGGCGCTGCCGCTGCGCGAGGCGCGTGAACTGTTCGAGAAGGAATACCTTCTCGCCCAGATCAACCGCTTCGGCGGCAACATCTCGCGCACGGCGGAATTCATCGGCATGGAGCGCTCCGCGCTTCATCGAAAATTGAAGTCTCTCGGCGTTTGATGCCGGCCGGACGGGCCGGGAAGGGGGCAGACTGACATGACACGAGCGGACTTCACATGCGCGTAATCATCTGCGGCGCGGGGCAGGTGGGCTACGGCATCGCCGAGCGCCTTTCGGCCGAGCACAATGACGTCTCGGTCATCGACACCTCGGCGGAACTGATCCAGTCCGTGCGCGACAATCTCGACGCGCGCGGCTTCGTCGGCCATGGCTCGCACCCGGACATGCTGGCGGCCGCCGGCGCCGAGGAAGCCGACATGATCATCGCGGTGACCTTGTATGACGAGGTCAACATGACCGCGTGCCAGGTCGCGCATTCGCTCTTCAACGTGCCGACCAAGATCGCCCGCATCCGCGCGCAGTCCTATCTCCAGCCGCACTACATGGACCTGTTCTCGCGCGATCACCTGCCGATCGACGTCATCATTTCGCCCGAGCTCGAGGTCGGCGAAATGGTGCTGCGGCGCATCGCGCTGCCGGGCGCGACCGACGTCGTGCGCTTTGCCGACAACAAGATCGCGATGGTCGCGATCGAGTGCATGGAAGACTGCCCGGTCATCAACACGCCGCTGTCGCAGTTGACCGATCTCTTCCCCGACCTGCCGTCGACCGTCGTCGGCGTCTCGCGCGAGGGCCGGCTCTTCATCCCCCATTCGGCCGACCAGCTCGTCGCCGGCGACCTCGCCTATGTCGTCACGACCAAGGACCAGGTCCGCCGCACGCTCAGCCTTTTCGGCCATGAGGAGCAGGAGGCGACGCGCATCGTCATTGCCGGCGGCGGCAATATCGGCCTCTACGTCGCCCGCACCATCGAGCTTCGCCAGAGCCGCACCAAGGTCAAGATCATCGAGGCCTCGCGCCGCCGTGCCGTCGCCATTGCCGACGAACTGCGCCGGACGGTCGTACTGAATGGCAGCGCACTCGACCAAAAGCTGCTGCAGGAAGCCGACATCGCCGACGCCGATCTGATGGTCGCCGTTACCAATGACGACCAGGTCAACATCCTCTCATCGGTGCTCGCCAAGCAGCTCGGCTGCAAGTCGAACCTCGTCCTCATCAACAACCCGACCTATCACGACTTCACCGACATGCTCGGCATCGACGCGCATGTGAACCCGCGCACGGTCACCATCTCGCGCGTCCTCCAGCACGTGCGCCGCGGCCGCATCCGCGCCGTCCATTCCATCCAGCGCGGCGCGGCCGAGATCATCGAGGCCGAGGCGCTGGAAACCTCGCCGCTGGTCGGCCCGGAACTGCGCGAACTGGAGCTGCCCGACGGAATGCGCCTCGGCGCGATCTACCGCAATGGCGAAGTGCTGAAGCCCTCTGGCACAATGCGCATCAAGCCGAAGGACCGTATCGTCATGTTCGCCATGGCCAAGGCCGTGAAGCAGGTCGAACAGCTCTTCCGCGTCAGTCTCGAATTCTTCTAGGAACCTCCGATGCCGAAAATCGCCTATGTCAACGGACGCTACCTGCCGCACCGCGATGCCGCCGTCCATGTCGAGGATCGCGGCTACCAGTTCGCCGACGGCGTCTACGAGGTCTGCGAGGTGGCACGCGGCTACATCATCGACATGACCCCGCATCTCGACCGGCTCGACAGGTCGCTCCGCGAACTCAAGATCGGCTGGCCGATGTCGCGCTCGTCCTTGCAGACCGTCATGCGCGAGGTCGTCTCGCGCAACGGCGTGGTCAACGGCCTCGTCTATCTGCAGGTCACGCGCGGCGTCGCGCCGCGCGACCACGTCTTCCCGACCGCCCACACGCGCCCCTCGCTCGTCATCACCGCGAAAAAATCCAGCCCGCAGGCCGCCACCAAGCGCGCCGAGAACGGCATCAAGGTCATCACCGTTCCGGAAAATCGCTGGGAGCGCGTCGACATCAAGTCCGTCGGCCTCCTTCCGAACGTGCTCGCGCGCCAAAAGGCGAAGGAAGCGGGCGCGCAGGAAGCCTGGTTCGTCGACCCGGACGGCACCGTCAAGGAAGGCGCGGCGACCAATGCCTGGATCGTCACGAAGGACGGCAGGCTGGTCACGCGCCCGGCCGAATCCGGCATCCTCAAGGGCATCACCCGCGCGACCGTGATGCGCGTTGCAGAGAAACTGGGGCTAGAAGTAGAGGAGCGCGGCTTCACCGTCGATGAGGCGAAGGGCGCGCGCGAGGCCTTCATAACGGCGGCGACGACGCTGGTCATGCCGGTGGTCGAGATCGACGGCCAGACCGTCGCCAACGGCCATCCGGGCTCCACGGCACTTTCGCTGCGCCGCGCCTTTTTTGACGTTGCGGAGAAAAGTGCGGCCTGATAACCACTTGGCGGGGCCGGGATTTTTCAAGTCGACGGGCTTTTGAGGCCAGTTGTGCGTTCTGAAAGAGCCGATTATCTTGGCACTTGAGCACTTCCGCATTCGGGTGGGCAGAGCCCGGGCGCGTGGTTGTTCAGCCATCAATAACGATATGCTTCAGCGCATCGGCGAAAGAAAAAAACAATGGCGGAACGTACGCAAAACCTTCAGGACCTGTTCCTCAACTCCGTACGCAAGAGCAAGAATCCCCTCACGATCTTCCTGATCAACGGCGTCAAGCTGACGGGTGTCGTGACCTCGTTCGACAATTTCTGCGTGCTCCTGCGCCGCGACGGGCATTCGCAGCTCGTCTACAAGCACGCCATTTCGACCATCATGCCGAGCCAGCCGGTGCAGATGTTCGAAGGCGAAGAAAACGGCCGGGACGGCTGATTGACCGCACCTGACACCGAAGGGCGCAAGCCGCGCCGCGCACACGGCCCCGTCGACGACGGGACGATGGCGCCGCCGACGCGCGCCGTCGTCATCGTTCCCGTGCTCACCAAGGCGCCGCGCGGGCAGGAGGACGAGCGCATCGCCGCCGCCCTCATGCAGCGCAGCCCCGAGGCGCGGCTCGAAGAGGCCGTCGGCCTCGCGCTCGCCATCGAGCTCGACATCGCCGACCGCCTGATCGTGACCATCGCGGACCCCAAGCCCGCGACGCTGATCGGTAGCGGCAAGGTCGACGAGATCGGCGAGGCGGTGAAGGCGCTCGAAGCCGATCTCGTTGTCGTCGACCATCCGCTGACGCCGGTGCAGCAGCGCAATCTCGAAAAGGCGTGGAATGCCAAGGTGCTCGACCGCACCGGCATCATCCTCGAAATCTTCGGCCGCCGCGCGCGCACCAAGGAAGGCGTGCTGCAGGTCGATCTGGCCCATCTCAACTACCAGCGCGGCCGGCTCGTGCGCTCCTGGACCCACCTCGAGCGACAGCGCGGCGGCGCCGGCTTCCTCGGCGGCCCGGGCGAAACGCAGATCGAAGCCGACCGGCGGATGCTGCAGGAGAAGATCACGCGCCTGAAGCGCGAGCTCGAAACCGTGCGCCGCACGCGCGATCTCCACCGCGCCAAGCGCCGCAAGGTGCCGTACCCGATCGTCGCCATCGTCGGCTATACCAATGCCGGCAAGTCGACGCTCTTCAACCGGCTGACCGGCTCCGAGGTACTGGCCGAGGACATGCTCTTCGCCACGCTCGACCCGACGCTGCGCCGCGTGCGCCTGCCGCATGGCAGCGTGGTCATCCTGTCCGACACGGTCGGCTTCATCTCCGACCTGCCGACCCATCTCGTCGCCGCCTTCCGCGCGACGCTGGAAGAGGTGGTCGAAGCCGATCTCGTCCTCCATGTGCGCGACATCTCCGACCCCGACACCGCCGCGCAGGCCGCCGATGTCGTGCGCATCCTCGCCGATCTCGGCGTCGAGGCCGGCGACAGCCGCCACGTTCTCGAAGTCTGGAACAAGATCGACCTGCTCGACGAGCAGGCGCGCCAGAACCTGCCGCGCGAACAGGCCGACGAAGGCCCGATCCTGATTTCGGCGATCACGGGCGAGGGGGTCGACCACCTGCTCGACGTCGTCGAGGCGCGGATTTCCGGCGCGCTCGATGAGGCCGAGTTCGTCTTCGGCCCGCAGGACGGACCGGCCATCGACTGGGTCTACCGCAACGGCGCGGTCATTTCCCGCGAGGATCGCGAGGACGGCACGGTCGCGCTCAAGGTCCGCGCCCCGGCGGCGATCATCGACGAGATGGCCAAGCGCCGGAAGCCCGCCAGGGACTGATCGTGCTCAGAGCATCGGACCGAAAAGTGGCATCCGGTTTTCGGTCCATTGTGATGCTCTCTCCAAGCCGAGGGTTTGGCCCCCTTCGTTCGGTTGTCACGCTGTGCGCGGATAGACCGTGAGCACTCGTTTCGTGAAGTCGCGAAACTCGGACATGTAGCTGCGCAGAAAGGCTTCCGTCGAGTCGACATTGACCTTGCCATCGTCGGAAATCAGGTCCGGTGTGAACTGGATGTAGGCCTCGATGGCATTCATCATCGGCGAGTTGCAGAAGCTCAGGATGCTTTTCAGATGCTGTTGCCCGACGGCGGTGCCGATGGTCCCCGGCGAGGTGTCGATGATACCCGATGGTTTTCGGGTGAAGGCGTTCTGGCCGTATGGCCGGCTCGCCCAGTCGATCGCATTCTTCAACGCGCCAGGGATCGAGCGGTTGTATTCCGGGGTAATGAAAAGGACCGCATCGACCGCGGCGATAGCAGCCTTGAAATCCTTCGCCACTCTCGGAAAGTCAGCGTCATAATCATAGCTGTAGAGGGGAAGGTCGCCAAAAGAGATCTCCTGCATCTGCAATTCGGCAGGCGCGAGCCTGACGAGTGCCCTGGCCAACTTCCGATTGATCGAGCCTTTCGCCAAGCTGCCGACAAAGTATCCGACCTTGAATTCCGACATGGGACCCTCCCTTGATCATGATGCGGAAACCCGTCTGGAGCGGGGGGCATTGTCACGGCTGACCTCGGACAGGATGGTAGCACAAGATCGACCGAACCATGCATGTTAGCTAGCCGCGCTTCGCCGCCTGCCAGTGATCTTCCATCTCGTCGAGGCTCGCCTCATCGAGGCTGCTTCCATTGGCGTTCAGCGCGCGCTCGACATGGTGGAAGCGCTTGCGGAACTTGTCGTTCGTCCCGCGCAGCGCATCCTCCGCGTCGATGCCGAGATGCCGGCCGAGATTGACCAGCGCGAAGAGCACGTCGCCGAACTCGTCCTTGATCGCCGCCGTCTCGCCCGCATCGAGCGCGACGCGCAGCTCGTCCACCTCCTCCGAGATCTTGTCGAGGATCGGTCCCGGCTCTTTCCAGTCGAAGCCGACCTTCGCCGCACGCTCCTGCAATTTCAACGCCCGCGTCAGCGCGGCGTGGCCGACAGGCACGTCGTCGAGATAGCCATGCTCGGCAACGGTGATGCCGCGCGCCTCGCGCTCGGCCTTCTTCTCCGCCCGCTCCTCCGTCTTGATCCTCTCCCACATGCCCTTGGCCAGCTTCGCGCCGCGAACGGCATCCGGGCCGAAGACATGAGGATGGCGGCGGATCATCTTGCGGGTGATCGCCTCGACCACGTCGCCGAAGGCAAACGCACCCTGTTCCTCGGCCATGCGCGAATGGAACACGACCTGCAGCAGGAGATCGCCGAGCTCGTCGCGAAGATCGGAAAGATCGCCGCGCTCGATCGCATCGGCCACCTCATAGGCTTCCTCGATCGTATAGGGCGCGATGGAGGTGAAATCCTGCTCGACGTCCCACGGGCAGCCGGACTGCGGGTCGCGCAGCGCGGTCATGATTTCGATCAGGCGGGAAATGTCGCGGGACGGCTGCATGGCGTGTCGGTCTCCTGGAGACAGTGTGATAGCGCATGCACCGCCCACGAAAAAGGCCGCAGACGCGCGCGGCGGCTGCGGCCTTGATTCGGCTGACGGCGCCTTACTTCAGGCGGCCGCTCGCATGGGCAAGCATCGTGTAGACCTTGCCGGTGTCGGAGGTCAGGTAGGTCTGCGACATCATGTTGTCGCGGTCGTTCTTCGCCACGTCCGAGAGCAGCTTCTCGAAATCCTGGCAGTAACGGTCGACCGCGCCGCGGAACTCGCCGTCATTCTGGTACTTGCGGCGGATGTCGTCGAAGGTCTGCTGGCCCTTCAGCGTGTAGAGGCGGCGCGTGAAGACGTTGCGCTCGCCCTTGCGATAGCGGTCCCAAAGCTCGACCGAGGCCTCGTGGTCGATCGCGCGGGCGATGTCGACCGACAGCGAGTTGAGCGATTCGACCATCTGCAGCGGCGAGCGCTGGGGTTGGACCGGCTTCGGCGCGGGCGCCTCGTCCTTGGATGCGCCGCGCAGCAGCGCGCCGACCCAGCTACCGCCGGCCTGCTGGCCCTGCGGCGCCGCCGGCTCGGCAAGCGAGCCGCGCAGTTGCGTCGGGGCCTGAGGAGCGGCGACGGGCGTCGCCGGACGCGGGGCAGGCGCCGCCTGACGTTCGATGCGGGCCGGCGAGACGTCGAAGGTGCGGCCGGACTTGGAGACGATCTCCGAAAGTTCCTTCAGCGCCTTGATCTGCTCGGAAACCGCCTTGCGCATGGCGCTGGTGGATTCCTTCGTCTCCTCGGGCAGTTGCATCACGCCCTTCTTCAGTTCCGCGCGCGTCTGGTCGAGTTCGGTGCGGATCGTGCCGGCCGTCTTGCGGATCTCGTCGGTCGCATCGGCAAAGCGCTTGGTCGCGCTTTCGACGACTTCGGAGATGGCGGTGCGGATCTGTTCCGTCGACGTCTTGGTGCGGCCCTCAGCACCTTCCAGCGCCTTGCCTATGACGCCCTCGAAGGACCGCATGACGCGTTCGATCTCTTCCGACTTCTTCACGAGACCGGCCGCGAGCGTCTCAAGCGCCGTCTGGCGATCGTCGAGCGAAGTCGCCAGCGTCGACTGCGCGGCGTTCAGGAGATCGCGCGCATTGGTCAGCATCTTGCCGTGATCCTCGAACCGCGCGGCGATGCCCGACACGTCGCGCAGCGTCGTCGACGAAAGTTCCGACAATTTGCCGGCCTGCGCCTCGATGATGCGGGCCGACGAGGCGAAGGAACGTGCTGCCTTCTCGGTCGTCTCGGCAAACTGCTCGGTGGTGCCGGCAAGCTTTTCGTCGACGCCGCCGAGATTGGCCGAGGCCGTCTCGACGAGTTCCCCGAGGCGGGCGTTCGATGCCGACAGACGGCCGATCAGCCCGTCGACGCCGCGCGTGAGATCACCCTGAACACGCTCGACGGCCGAGACCGTCTCGCTCGTCTTGGCGTCGAGCGCCGACACCAGTGCCGTATTGCCCGTCTGCAGCCGCTCGGCCGCCGCCTGCGTGATCTCTTCGAGATTGCGCTGCAGGTCCGTGCTGCTTTCGGTGAAGCGGTCGACAAGCGGACGCGCCGTCTCGTCGAGGATGCGGGCGATCTCGGAGGAGCGCGCCGCGAGCATCGCGTTGAGCTGGCGGGTCTTCTCGTCGAGCCTGTCGGAAGCGCCTTCGGTGCTCTCGTCGATGTGGCGGTTCATCGCCGCGAACGTCTCGGCGATCGCATTGGCGCGCTCGACGAGTTCGGATTCGACGCGCGCGACCTGTTCAGCCAAGCGGTCGCCGACGGTGGCCGCGCCATGCGTCAGGCGTTCCTCGGCGGAGGCGACCTGGCTCTCGATGCGCGAGGTCAAAAGACTGGTGCGATCGGCGAGCGCCTGGTCGGCAGCGGCCAGCGCTTCGGCGATGGCGCCGGCGCGGGCGTCGAGCTCGGCCGAGGTCTGGTGCGTGCGCGCCATGATGCGCTGTTCGGCCATGTCGAAGGTGCGCGCGAGTTCGTTGGCGCGCTCCTGAAGGCGCTCGTCCGAACCGTCGAGCACGCCGGCGATCTCGCCGGCACGGGCCGACAAGGCGGCCTGCGTCTCGTCGAGGCGGACCACGATCTGGCGGTCGGCGTCGGCGAAGACGTTCGACAGATCGCCGGCACGCGCCGTGAGCGTGTTCGCCGCCGCATCGGTGCGCGAGAGGAGGGCGTTGCCCGCCTCGTCGAACCGGCCGACGACATCGTCCGCGCGACCTTCGAGGGCGCGGGCGGCATCTTCCGTGCGATTGGCGAGCGACTGGCCGGCCTCGTCGAAGCGGGAGACCACTTCGTCGGCGCGCGAAAGCAGGCTGACGCGGATTTCGTCGGCCTTACCGGCGAGGTTGCGGTCGGCCTCCTCTACGATCTGCACGAAGTCGCCGGCGCGGGCGGCAAGCGACTGCGCCGCATCGTCGACGCGCGAGGAAAGGCTGCGCTCGGCCGTCTCGAAGGCGGCGACCACGTCGCCGGCCCTGGCGCTGAGCGACGCCGCGCGCTCTTCGGCGCGGGTTGCGAGCGATTCGTCGGCCTCGGCGAACCGGTCGACCATCTCGGCTGCACGCGAGAACAGGGTCTGCGTGCGCTTGTCGAAGCGGTCGGCCAGCGCCCGGTCGGTGTCCTCGAAGCGCGAAGCGATCTCGTCGGCGCGCGCGGTCATGAGCGCGGCGCGCTCTTCGATGCGGCCCGCGATCTGGCGATCGCTGTCGTCGAGGCGGGCGGCGATCTCGTCGGCCTTGGCGCCCAGCGTCGCCGCCGTCCGCTCGACGCGGTCGGCGATCTTCTGGTCGACGTCGACGAAGGTCTGGCCGGCCTGTTCGCCCATCGCGGCGGTCGCTTCGAGCACCTTGTCGCGCAGCGAGCCGGCAACGACGACGGCGCTGCTTTCCAGCGCGCCGCGCACATTGTCGACGCCGATCTTCAGCGCGCGCTCCATCGTCTGGGTGCGCTCCTCGATGACGCCCGTCTGGCGCCCGAACGCATCCTCGATCCGCGCGACATCGGTGGCGATCGCGTCGGTGATCAGCGAGCGGCGCTCGCCGAGCGCTTCGATATGGCGCGTGAACGCCTGCTCGACCTTGTCCATGTCGATGTTGATGGTCGCGGCGAGTTCGTTCTGCTTCTCGGCGAAGAGGTCGATCTGGCGCAGGAACGTCTCGTCGATCCGGCCCATGTCGGCGGCGATCGCGCCGGTCAGTTCGTCCTGGCGGGCGGCAAGTGTCGCGATGTGCCGCGCGAAGACTTCCTCGACCTTCTGCGCATCGCCGGCGATCGCGCCGGATAGTTCGGACTGGCGATCGCCGAGCTGGCGTGCGAGCTGGCCGAACAGTTCGCCGAAGCGTTCGGCGCCGCGATGAACAGCGTTCTCCATCTCGGACTGGCGCAGCGAAATTGCCTCGACCTGCCGCGCGAATGTTTCGTCCATGCGCGCGACGTCGCTGTCGATGCGTGCACCGAATTCGCCCTGCCGCGCGGTGAGCGCGTCGAACTGGCGGTCGAAGGCCGACGAGAACCGCTCCATGTCGGCGTCGATCGCGGCAGAAAGGCCGGTCTGGCGCTCGGCCAGACGCGCGATCTGGCGGTCGAAGGCCGTGTCGATGTTCGAGACTTCGCTGCCGATGGCAGCCTGCAATTCGCCCTGGCGGGTGCCCAGCGTCTCGATGCCGCGCAGGATGAGATCGTCCATCCGTTCGGCATCGGCGGCAATCGCGGCGGAGAGTTCGGCCTGGCGCTCGGCCATGCGGTCGATCTGGTTGGCGAAGGCGTCCTCGACGCGCGCGGTGCCGGAGGACAGCGCCGTCGTCAGGTCGGATTCGCGCTCCGCGATCGTGCGGACATGCTGCGAGACGGCGTCGTCGAGCCCGCGACGCGTCGCGTCGAGCAGGTCCATGTCGTCCTTGAGCGCGATGGCGAGGCGCTCGCGGCCCTCCACGAGCCCGGAAATCTGGCGCTCGATCGCGACGTCCATGTCGCGCTGCGTATCGGCAAGGCGCACGATGTCGTCATTGAGCGCATTGGTGAGGAGCGAGCGGCCTTCGGCCATGCGCTCGACATGGCTGGTGATGGCGTCGTCCATCGCCTGGCGCGTCTCGGCGAGGCGCTGGAGATCGTCGTCGAGCGCCGCGCTGATGACGGTGCGGCTTTCACCGAGCTTGACGGTGAAGTCCGCCGAGCGCTCGTCCAGCATCGCTGAGGTCGAGGCGACGAGGTCCGTGAAGTCCGCGCCGATCCGCGCCTTCGTCTCGTCGAGCAGCACGTTGACCTGCTGCTTGCCGTCCGTGAAGGTCTGCGCGATCTCCTTGGTGCGGTCGATCAGCGTGTCGTTGATCTGCTTGGCGCGCGCTTCGAGCGCCGCGTTGAGCTTCTGGGTGCCGGTATCAAGCGCCTGGGCGCGCGTCTCGAACTGGGACAGGAGCGACTGGCCGCGCTCCTCGAGCGTGCGCTCGATGCCGCGAAGGCGGGTGTCGAACTCGTCGGAAAGCGAGCGGGCGGAGCTGCCGAGCAGCGAGATCATGCCGGTCGTGCGGTCGTCTAGCATTTGCGACAGCGCGCGGGTGGCGTGGTCGGTCGCATCCGTCAGCGAGGCTATGCGCGTGTCGAGCAGGCTCGCCATCGCGTCGCCGGAGGTCGAGATGCGGTCGGAGATGGTGTCGATGCGCAGGTCGAGCGCGTCGCTGAGCGACGTGCCGCTCTGGTTCATGCGCTCGATCAGCGAAGCGCCGCTGTCGGCGATCGTGCCGGAAAGCTGGCCCGACACATCGACGATGTTCTGGCGGATGACGTCGCTGGCGGCAGAGAGTTCGTCCTTCAGCGTCTCATGCGCGCCGGCGATCGAAGCGCGGACGCGTTCGGCATGGCTGACGACGGCTTCGCGCTCGCTGCCGAGCCCGTCGACCAGCGCGCGGATGCGCGTCTCGTTCTCCGAATAGGCGCGTTCGAGTTCGTTGACCTCGGTGTGGACGAGCGTCTCGAGTTCGACGGCGCGCGCAAGCGTGCGCTCGATGCCTTCGCCCATGGCCTGCACCTCGCGGCGCACGGCCTGGCCGACCATCATGACGCGATCAGTCGCGATGTGCTCCGGCTCGGCGAGGCGGAAGGCGACTTCCGTCATGGATTGCGCGGCATAGCGCATTTCCTGCGCGCGGCGGATCATCACCGCAAAGCCCCAGAACAGGATGACCGGCACGATGATGCCGAGCGCGAGACCGAGCGCGTAGGGCGCGGTGATGAACTCCGCGATCGAGCCGATCTGCCAGATCTGCGGCGAGAAGAGGAGGTGGCCGACGAGAAGGCCGGACGCGGCCCAGACGACGGACAAGAGCGCGACGACCCAGTAGACCGTGCTCGGCACCGGCTTCGAAATGCTCTGGACGAAGGACTTGTAATCCTTCTGGCGGTCGTCGTTTGCGGCGGCGAAAGCGGAGGGGCGGGCGGAGGCCTGCGCTTCGACGGGCTGGAGGTCGGCGATGCGGGTCGGGCCGTCATTGGCGGCCTTGGCAAGCGCGACGGGAGCAGCGGCCGCGGCAGCCGGAGCCAGGGTTTCGACGGGCGCGGCATCGGCGCCGCTCGATTCGATGTCGCGATTTTCCATCGCGAGCTCTTCGGCGGCCTGCGATATCTGCGCCTCGAAATCTTCCATCGATGCGGCGATGTCGAGACTCTCGTCTTCCGGCGCTTCCGGCTCGTCGTCATCCATGACGAGTTCGATATCGAGAGCGTCTTCGAGCTCCTTTTCGATATCGGTGTCGAGTTCCTTGTTTGTCGCCGGTTTCATCGCCATGCCGCACTACCCTATACTATCCGCAGCGGGTCACCGTATTCGGCTTGAAACCACCCGCCAGTTGAGGCCCAATTCGCCCATTTCGTATCGTATCGGCACAGAGCCGGGATGGGAACTCGCAATTCCGGGCATGTGTAAAACTTTAAACATAAGGTTAACGCGGCTCAACGCAGATGAAAGATTCCTTGGCGCAGCGCGGCGAATGCCACCGGCCGCGTTAACCGGCCGTCCATTCCCGGCACGCAGCATCCAGAAATGACACACTTCGATGATTCGCGATCCGCTTTGATCGACGAGGCCCATCTCGACCGGCAGACCATGGGCGACGTGCGCCTTGCCGCCGAGCTCCTGGGCATGTTCGTGCTGCAGCTCGACGCCGCATCGCGGGAGATGGCCGCCACATCCCCGCAAAGGCGCATCGCGCTCGCCCATTCGCTGAAGGGAACGGCGCGTTCGCTCGGCATCGGGCCGGTTGCCGATTGCGCGGTCGCGCTCGAATCGCAATCCCCGCCCGAACCGGCGACCGTCGAGCGCCTGGTGCGTCTCGCCAGGCTGTTGAGGGACGAGGTCGACCGACGACGCGTGCAGCCGGGTTGACACCCGGTTTCCAGCCATTATGTCATCGCCGCAACCCGCGCCGCCGAGCACCGGCAATGGACGCGCCACCTTCCGACAGGTTTTTCAATGACCAAGCTCATTTTTGTCGCCTTCGACGGCACGCGCTTCGACGTGGAAGCGGAGAACGGCTCGACCGTGATGGAAAATGCCATCAAGTCCGGCGTGCCCGGCATCGAGGCCGAATGCGGCGGCGCCTGCGCCTGCGCGACGTGCCACGTCTATGTCGACGAGGAATGGTCGCCGGCCGTGGGCGAGCCGCAGGCGATGGAAGAGGACATGCTCGACTTCGCCTATGACGTGCGCCCGACCTCGCGCCTGTCCTGCCAGATCCGCGTCTCCGACGCGCTCGACGGCCTCACCGTCCACGTTCCCGAACGTCAGGGCTGACGCCCGGCCTCGATCTGCTGCAGGCGGTATTCCAGAAGACGCAGCATCCGGCTTTCGAAATTGATACTCTCGACATTGTCGTAGCGCGCCTGCTCGGCGTCGTGTTCGGCCAGCAGGCGCTTGCTGATGCCCTCTGCCGTCGCCGCCGCATCCTGACAGGACGCGGCATTGCGCACGCCCAGCAGCGTCTGCTCCATACGCTGCGCATAAGTGCGGGCGATCACGATATGACCTTCCTCGTGCCGTTTGATGTCGGCCGACAGCGTGTCCCACATCAGCGCCGTATCGACCTCCGCAACGCGGCGGTTGCGCCAGCGCGGCAGGTAGACTTCGGCCGAAATCCGCACGTCGGCCTCCGTCACGCTGCAGCGGCTGCCGTTCTCCTGGTAGCCGATGCGCGTCTTGAACTCCATGCGCGTTGCGCCCGGATGCCGGTTGCCGGTGGAGCCGAGCTGCGGTCCGCGCCGTTGCAGTTCAGTCTCGATCTCGCCCAGCGTCTGGCCGCCGATGGAAAAATAGCTGTAGGAGCGCGACACCTGCGCGGCGTCGGCGACGAGCGTCGTCGCGAGAATGGCGATAGCGCCCGCCAGCATGTGCTTCATGGTCGTCTCCTCAGGCTTATTCATGCGGCCCGCCGGGGCGAGGCGCAATGACGGGCGCGCGAATTCGCCATCACGATTGCACGCAAAACTGAAGAATTGCTGCCCAAGGCACGAAATTCGTTGATCTGGTGCACTTCGTCGTTTCATAGCGATAGCATGTCGATCGATCCCTTCTCAGAACGCATCTGGCCGCTCGCCCATGGCCGCGCGCTGACGCTCGGCCCCCGCGCGGTCATCATGGGCATCCTGAACGTGACGCCGGACAGTTTCTCCGACGGCGGCCGCTTCGACACGCTCGATCGCGCGCAACGCCAGGCAGAGGACATGTCGACCGCAGGCGCGGCGATCATCGACATCGGCGGCGAATCCACACGACCCGGGGCCGAGCCCGTATCCGCAGCCGAGGAGCAGGACCGCGTCCTGCCGGTCATCGAGGCGCTGTCACGCCGCAGCGACGTGATCCTCTCGGTCGACACCTATCGTGCCGAAACCGCGCGCCTCGCCGTCGAAGCGGGCGCCCACATCGTCAACGACGTCTGGGGGCTCCAGAGGGAGAGGGCGGTCGCGGACATCGCGGCGGCGACCGGCGCGGGCCTCGTCATCATGCACACCGGCCGCGAGCGTCAGAAGCTTGCCGATCCGATCGAGGACCAGTTCCTTTTCCTGCGCCGCTCGCTGGAAATTGCAGGTAAAGCCGGCGTCGACGGCGACCGGATCATCCTCGATCCGGGATTCGGCTTCGCCAAGGATCCAAGCGAAAACATCGCCTTGATTGCACGTTTTACCGAACTGCACGAACTTCGCCACCCCTGGCTCGTCGGCACGTCGCGCAAGCGCTTCCTCGGTGAGATCACCGGCCGCGAGGCCGCCGACCGCGGCGTCGGTACAGCGGCAACGAGCGTCGCATTGCGACTTGCCGGTGCCGCCATTTTTCGTGTTCATGATGTCGCGATCAACGCCGACGCGCTAAAGGTCGCCGACGCGATCCTGGCGCGGCACGCCTGACGGGAGTTTTCTTCGACCATGTACACGATCCGACTGAAGAACTGCGCGTTCTTCGCCCGCCATGGCGTCTTCGTCGAAGAGGAAACCCTTGGCCAGCGCTTCTACATCGACGCCGAACTGACGATCGTCCCGGAAGGCTCCCTCGACAGCGATTCCATCGAGGGCACGGTCGACTACGGCGCGGCCTTCGTCGAGATCGAGCGCGTCGTCACCGGCGCGCGCCGCTTCCTGATCGAAAAGCTCGCCGTCGACGTCGCCAAGGCGCTCTGCGCGCGCTTTCCGCAGGTCACGGAGGCCTCCATCACCGTTCGCAAGCCGAGCGCGCCGGTTCCCGGCGTGCTCGATTTCGTCGAGGTTAACATTGTCTGGCCGCAATAGGGTGCGGGCCTATCTCGGCCTCGGCGGCAATCTCGGTGATCCGCAGGCGGCGATGGTCGCCGCGCTCGGCCTCCTCGATGCCCACGACGAAATCGCCGTCACCCGCGTCTCCTCGCTCTACCGCACGCCGCCTTGGGGCCTCGTCGACCAGCCGGATTTCCTGAACGCCGTCGCGGAAATCGAAACGAGCCTTGCCCCGCGCGGGCTGCTCGATGCCTGCCTTGCCGCCGAGCGTGCGCTGAAACGGGTGCGCAACGAACGCTGGGGTCCGCGCGCGATCGACCTCGACGTGCTGGTCTACGCCGACCGTTCGATCCACGAGGACGGCCTGACGATTCCGCATCCGCGCATCGCCGAGCGCGCCTTCGTGCTCGTGCCGCTGCTGGAGATCGCACCGACCCTCGCCATCGACAAGAAACCGCTGGTCAAAGCGCTGACGAAGCTCGACACCGGCGGCATCGAGCGGCTCGACCTGCCGTCGGACTGGTGGCGCGGCGAGCGCTAGGACGAAGACGCCTTTTCCTTTTCCTGCGCGATGATTGCAGCCGTTTCCTCGCTCAACGCCTGACCCGTCCGGCGCGGCGTCGCCAGCGGCGTCGGCGTCGGCACGTTGCCGCGCAGCAGGTCGTTGCCGGCATAGATGCCGCCCGATACCTGCAGATCGAGCCGCGCGGCGTCGCGCACACGCACTTCCTGCATGATCTCGTCGACCTCCTCGTCGTCGAGCCCCATCGTCCGCAACGATTGCGCCCCGAACTGGAACGCCGATTCGACCGTCTCGCGGATCTGGTAGTCGACGCCCGTATTGATCAGCGAAATCGCCGAGCCGCGATCGAAGGCGCGGGCGAGGACCGGCAGCAGCGGATATTCGCCCTTGATGAGTTCGGCGATGCGCAGCGCCGCCTCCGGCTTGTCGACGCAGATCATCACCGCCTCGACCCGCCCGACGCCGGCGGCGTGCAGGATGTCGAGCCGCGTCCCGTCGCCGAAATAGACCTTGAAGCCGAAATCGCTCGCCGCCTGGATCATCTCGACGTCGTTGTCGATGATCGAGACGTCGATGCCGCGCAGGAGCAGCGGCTGGCTGGCGATCTGGCCGAAGCGGCCGAAGCCGATGACGAGCACGCTCCCCTCCAAGCCGTCGGCGATGTCCACGCCGTCGGTGGAAAGCGCCTGTTCGGGCATCAGCCGCCGCAGCGCCATGATGACGAAGGGCGTCAGGATCATCGACAGGATGACATTGGCGGTGAAGATCGCATTGAGGGACTGGTCGATGACGCCGACCGACGCCGCCGTGGCAAAGAGCACGAAGGCGAATTCGCCGCCCTGCGCCATTAGTCCCGCCCGCTCCAGCGCCTCGCCATGCGGCGTGCGCAACAGCCGCGCGATGGCATAGATTCCGGCGCCCTTCAGCGCCATGTAGACGACGACGAGCCCGGCGACGAGCACCGCATTCTGTCCGATCACCGTCAGGTCGAGCGCCATCCCGACGCCGAGGAAGAACAGCCCCAGCAGGATGCCACGAAACGGCTCGATGTCGGCCTCGAGCTGGTGGCGGAACGTGCTTTCGGACAGGAGCACGCCGGCAAGGAACGCCCCCATCGCCATCGACAACCCGCTCATCTGCATCAGGAGCGCCGACCCGAGCACGACGAGCAACGCCGCCGCCGTCATCACCTCGCGCGCCTCGGCCTGCGCCAGGATGCGGAACAGCGGGTTGAGCAAATACCGCCCGACGAGCACCAGCGCGGCGATCGCCGCCAGAGCGGTGGCAATGGCAACCGTGCGCGAGGCGGCATCCGCATCCTCGCCGCCCGGCGCCAGGAAGGCGACCAGCGCGAGCAGCGGCACGATGGCGATGTCCTCCAGCAGCAGGATCGAGACGATCCGCTGGCCCTTCGGCGTCGAAAGCTCGCCTTCCTCGTTGAGAAGCTGGAACACGATCGCCGTCGAAGTCAGCACGAACCCCATGCCGGCAACGAAGGCGACGAGCGGCGAGAATCCGAATGCGATGCCGGCGCCCGTCAGGAGCGCGCCACACAACGCGACCTGCAAGACGCCGAGCCCGAGGATTTCGCGCCGCAGGCCCCACAGCCGCGACGGCTGCATTTCGAGCCCGATGACGAACAGGAACATGACGACGCCGAGTTCGGCGACATGGATGATCGCCTGCGGGTCGGAGAAGAGGCCGATGCCGAACGGGCCGATGGCGACGCCGGCAGCCAGGTAGCCGAGCACCGAATCGAGCCCGAACCGCTTGAACAACGGCACCGCGACGACGCCCGCGCCCAGAAGCGCGACGACCGGAATGAGATCGACCCCATGGGCTGCTTCGCCGGCCATGCCGCGCTCCTGAAATGCGAAAGGACCGGACGATGAGGCCCGGTCCTTCGCGAATTTGTCAAGCTGTCAGCAGCCCCGATCCGCCATGTCAGCGATTGGCGACCGAGCCGACCGAGCCCCTGTCGACGCGCTTCAGGTTCATGCCGATCACCGGCACCATCTGCTCGTCGACGAGCACGGAAACGGTCACCGTCATCGTGTTGTCGTCGGGCAGGCGCGCCAGCATCGCGCCGTTGAGCTGGTTACGATTGAGCGTCAGCGTCACCTTGCGGCCGTCCACCTTGCCGCCCACCACGTCGAGGCCGGTGCCGTCGGAGCCGTCCATGAACGAGCCGCGATAGCCCGCGCGGCCCTGGTGCTCCACGCTGGCCTGCATCTTCTGGGTAAAGAGGCCGACGCGGCAGCCGCCGTCGAGCGACATGCCGACCTTTTCGCCCGGCGTCGCGCCGGTGAAATTGCAGACGAACTTGGTGCCCTTGTACTTGCCGGCGACGATCTCGCCGGGGCCGGACCACGAGCCTTCCACGGAGGAAAAGAACTTCCGGTCCTTCTCCGACGCCGTCGCGGGCGCGGCAAGGCCGATCACGGTTGCGGCCGTGGCCGCCAGGACGGAAGAGGCGAGGCGTAGGACGGTCATCGAACGGGCACCTGTAAACGTGGCGTGGCTCGGCAAAGCTTGGCCGCGAATGGTTAATGATTTGGACGACGAAGCAGCAATGCGCTCGACAATGAGTCAGCTTCGCCGCGCGTGCAAGCCTATTGTTGCGGAGCCTGCGTTTCGCGCCCGCGCCGTGTCGCAAAAGACGCAAGGCTGGCGATGAAGTCGGCAACGCTCGGCCGCTTGACCGCGTGGAAGGGCAGGGGCCGCACCACTTCCATCGCCGCAAGGCCGACCCGCACGGTCATCACGCCGTTAACGACGCCCTCGCCGAGCTTGGCCGAAAGCCGCGCGGCAAGCCCCTGGCCGACGACCTGGTGAACGAATTCATCGCCGACCGCCATCACGCCGGTGACGGCCAGATGCGCGAGCACGTTCCGCACCAGCCTGAAATAGCCGAGCGTGCCGGGCCGCGCGCCGTAGAGTTCGGCGAGCCTGCGGATCAGCCGTCCCGATTCGAACAATATATAGGCGACGTCCACCAGCGCGCGCGGGCTCACCGCCGTCACGACGCTGACGCGCTTTGCCGCATCGAGGATCATGCGTTTGGCCTCGGCGTCGAGCGGCGCGACGAGCTCGGTCTCGGCAAGGCGCACGAGATCCGGTCCGTCCATCACGTCGTCGCGCAGCGCATCGAGATGCGCGCGCCCCGCCGCCGTCTCGGGCCGTGCCGCCAGATGCGCCTTCAGCTTGTCGACGAAGGAGCGCGCTTCGACGAGCCGTCCGTCGCGCAGCACGCGCTCGCACTCGATGCGCAGGCGCGTCACCGATTGCAGCCGCGCCAGCGCAATTGCCTCTCGGATCAGGATCGCAACGAGCGCCATTGCGGCGATGGCGGCAAGGCCGATGCCGATGACGCCGAGCGCCTCGGACCGCGCGAAGAGATCGGTGATGACCCGTTCGGCCCAAAGTCCGACGGCGAAGCTGACGAGGAGCCCGAATGCGCCCGCGAAGATGCGCCCGAGCCGCAATCCGCGCCGGCGTCTCGGCAGGGCCGGCGGCGGCGCGGCGGCATCGACCGCGTCGAAGACGTCGATCTCGGCTTCCTCGATCCGTTCGAGATCGCGGCCCGAAAGCGCCCGCGGCTCGCGCGCCGGTGCAACGGTGGTGGGCGCCGACTTTGCGCCCGGCACGGCGAAGGACTGGGGTTCGCGCTCGCGGGTCATGCCAGCTTGTCTCCGATCAGGAACTGGAAGGCGCGGTCGAGCCGGATGTGCGGCAGCGAGAGCGTCACGCCCTCGGCGGTGCGCTCCAGTTTCGGCGGCCGGAACCGCACGAACCGGATCGGTGCCCGGCTCCCGCTTTCCTCCAGCGCCACCTTCGGATCGCGCGGCAAGTCGCCGGGAAATATCGCCGTTTCGGTCTCACCATCGAACGTATCGCGGCCGATCGTTTCGCCTGCGAGCGGCGTTCCGATGATGACGGGCAGCGTGTCGCCGTTCTCGCGCACCGTGCCCTCGCGGGTCGCCCGCACGGCGGTCATCGCCAGCACCTCGATCTCGGCCCCGCTCGCGCTTGCCCGCGAGATCGCCCGGTCGGCGAGCCGCCGCACGATCGCCTCAAGCCGGTCATGGCTCTCGTGATGGAGATGGTCGGCCTTGGTGGCGGCGATCAGGATGCGGTCGATCCGGCGCAGGAAGAGGTCGGTCAGGATGTTGCGCGCGCCGGGACGAAAGCAGGACAGGATTTCCGTCAGCGCGCGTTCGAGATCGGCGACGGCCGCAGGCCCGGCATTCAGCGACTGCAGCGCGTCGATCAGTACGATCTGCCGGTCGAGCTTGGCGACGTGGTCGCGGAAGAACGGCCGCACGACATGCGATTTATAGGCCTCGTAGCGCCGCGCCATCATCGCGTGGAGCGAGCCGGAAGCGGGCCTCGCGTCACCGAGGCCAGGCAGGGGCGAAAAAGTCAGCGCAGGGGAGCCTTCGAGGTCGCCCGGCATCAGGAACCGGCCGGGCGGCAGGGTCGACAGCGCGCTCCGGTCGTCCTTGCCGGCCTTGAGATAACGCGTGAACGCTTCCGCCAGCCGCCGCGCCGTCATCTCGTCGGCCTCGGCCGCCGGATCGATGGTCGCGGCCAGCTCGCGCCATTCGCGCGATAGGCCCGCGCGCACCGGCAACTCGGCGAGCGCCACCGCATCGCGTGAGAATTCCTCATAGCTCTTCGACAGGAGCGGCAAATCGAGCAGCCATTCGCCGGGGTAGTCGACGATGTCGAGCGACAGCCGGCCGGGCGAGAACATCCGGCCCCAGCCGGAGGCGGATTCATAGTCGATCGTCAGCCGCAGTTCGGAGATCGCGCGGGTCGAATCCGGCCAGACGCGCTCCCCGACGAGCGCGGCGACATGGTCCTCGTACTGGAAACGCGGAACCGCATCGTCCGGCTGGTGCTCCAGATAGCTCTTCGCGATCCGTCCCGACTTCATCGCCTCGAACATCGGCAGGCGCCCGCCATGCAGCATGTTGTGGACAAGCGAGGTGATGAAGACGGTCTTGCCGGCGCGCGAAAGCCCCGTCACGCCGAGGCGCAGCGACGGCAACAGGATGCCGGCGGTGCGGCCGGCGAAGGTTTCGAGTGCGAGACGGGCTTCGTCGCCCAGGGTGGTCTGCGATGCCAAATGCGAAGTCCCAAGCTGCCTGTCTGGTGACGAGATAGGTGCGCCTGCGCCTCCGCAACAGGGGCAGCGCCTATTTCACGCCGGCCGGTGTCCAGAAGAGTTCGAGCGTGCCGGCGCCCGGTTCGGCTGCGGAAAGCGCGCCGTCGAAGGCAATGACCGCAAGGCCGCAGGTCGGAAAGCCGGCCTTCAGCGCGGCCGCGTCGCTGCCGACCAGTGCTGTGGCCAGATCCTCCATCACCGGATTGTGCCCGACGATCATCAGGTCGCCATCGCCGGCTTCCTTGTGCGCGATGGCGAGCGCCTGGACTGCGGTCGCCTCGTAGAGACTGTCGAGAAAGGCGACGTTTGCGGCCGGTATCAGGTCGCCTAGGGCGGCGACCGTTTCGCGGGTACGCTGCGACGAGGAGGCCGCGATCCGCGCCGGCCGTCGCCCGTTTTCCCGCAGGTAGGTGCCGAGCCGTCCCGCGTCGGCGACGCCGGATGGATCGAGCGTACGGTCGAAGTCGCGCTGCCCGGGCTCGGCCCAGCGCGCCTTGGCATGGCGCAGGAGATAAAGTCGCGGCATCGGTCCCCCAGTCGCTCGTCCGCCTGTGCCTAGCTTTCCGGCGCATCCGGCACAAGCCTTCGTGCCTTGCGTTGCTGCCTCCCGGCAAGCTGACAAATGCGTGAAAAGCCAGTTCTTAGTGCTTGTATGGGCCAAGCCCCCCGAATATATAGGCGCCGGATTGCTTCTGTGGGGTGAGTCTGATGAGCAAGGCTATCGAGTCCGACTATATGCCATCCGAAGATGAGCCGTTCATGAACGAACGGCAGAAATCATACTTCCGGACCAAGCTCGTTTCTTGGAAGAACGACATTCTTCGTGAAGCGCGCGAGACGCTGGACATCCTTCAGCGCGAGAACGCCAACCACCCCGATCTCGCCGACCGTGCGTCGTCCGAAACGGATCGTGCGATCGAGCTTCGCGCCCGCGACCGGCAGCGCAAGCTGATCTCCAAGATCGACGCCGCGCTGCAGCGCATCGACGAGGGCACTTACGGCTATTGCGAGGAGACCGGCGAGCCGATCTCCCTGAAGCGCCTCGACGCCCGCCCCATCGCGACTCTCTCCATCGAGGCGCAGGAGCGCCACGAGCGCCGCGAAAAGGTCTACCGCGACGAATAGCGGTCAGCGCCGCTCCCGCGGCGCTTCGTTCAGCAGGCGATCCATCTCGTCCTCGATCGACGGCTCGCGACGCTGCGGCGCATCCGTCGTCTGGAAATCCCGTTCGAATTCGGAAACCATGGCCTCGTCGACGGTCGGCTCGCTGGCGGCGACGCGCTCGGCGACCGCCGGTTCCGTGCGCGGCTCGACGCGCGGCGCGGCCGAGGGCGGCACCGGCGCATAGGCGGGCTGCGGTGCAGGCGCCGGCGAGGGCGCCGGCGCGACCGGCTGGCGGCGCTCCACGACAGGTGGCTCGACCGGACGGCGAACCGGCGCCGGGCTCGGCTCGCGGTGGTCGACGACAGGCGACGAGACGACGGCGGGTTCGGCGCGGACCGGTTCCGCGTGGCGCTCCGCGACGGGCGCAGCCGTCGCCGGCTGCGGGGCGCTGCGCCCCGGTCCGGTGATGTTCTGCTCGATCACGATGTCGGTCGGCCCGCCGATCATGATCAGGTGCTCCACCTCGTCGCGGCGCACCAGCACCAGCCGGCGCTGCGTGTCGACTTCGGCCGCGTCCATCACCGCCAGTCGGGATCGATAGCTGCCGGACGAGGAGAACGAGCCGCCCGAGACCTTGCGGACGATCTTGACGAGCAGCATGACGACGCCCAGCGCGACGAGTGCGACCAGCGTCCACATGATCGCATTGGCATAGCCCGGTCCCGCAATATCCTCAAACCATGTCGGCATGTTCGCTCTCCACTCCTGAATGCTGCATAAGCAGTCGCTAAACCCCGCAACGCATCAGGCGTCAAGCGGTTGCGTCGAGACTGGAACGAGGCTTTCCGCGCGGCCCCCGTGTCCTTGCGGCTTCGCGCCGCGATGATGTATGCCGGTGTCATCTCGAATGATCCGATCGGTTGGGGGACCGCCTTGATGGCGCAGAAGAATGGCGGCGAGCTCAATCCGGCGCCGATCGTGGACCAGGACGTCCGCCTGTCGACCCTGTCGCGGCTGATCGGCTTCATCATCGCGCTCGTCATCTGCGCCGTCGTGCTCATCGTCTTCAACGACCTCTTGAGCCCGAACACGCTTCTCGGCCTTCTCGGCGTCCTCGCCATGATCGGCGTCGGCTTCCTGTTCGCCGCCGCCATCGGCTTCGTGCATCTGGCCGGCCGCTCGACCTCCGACAGCCTGTCGCGCGCGCTGATCGACAGTTCGGCCGAGGGCACCGTCGTCACCGATGCCAAGGGCCGCATCCTCTATGCGAACCGCGCCTATGCCGACCTGACCGGCGCCACCTCGCCCGAGGAGACGCGCACCATCGAGGCGCTTCTCGCCGACAGCCCGGAAGCCGCGCAGGTCATCTACAAGCTCGCGACCGCGATCCGCGACGGGCGCAACGCCGACGGCGAGTTCCGCCTGCCGCGTCCGCTGCGCGCCGGCGGCGAGGGCGGGGCGCGCTGGTATCGCGCCTCGGCCCGCACCTTCCGCATTCCCGAAATGCGCCAGCCGGCCGCGCTGTGGACGCTGGTCGACATCTCCCAGGAGCGCGCCGAGCAGGAGCGCTTCTTCCTCGACCTGCAAAAGGCGATCGACCATCTCGACCATGCGCCCGCCGGCTTCTTCGCGTCGGATGCCTCCGGCCGCCTGACCTATCTCAACGCCACGCTCGCCGATTGGCTCGGCATCGATCTCGCCAACTTCGTGCCCGGTTCCATCCGCCTCGCTCAGATCGTCGCCGGCGACGGCATGGCGCTGCTCTCCTCGGTCAAGGCCGAACCCGGCTCGACGCGCGACGCGGTCGTCGACCTCGACCTGATGGCGGTCTCCGGCGCGGCGATCCCCGTGCGCATCATGCACCGGGTGGCGAGTTCGCGCGACGGCGTCGCCGGCACCAGCCGCACCATCGTCCTCAACCGCGCCGAAGGCACCGACTCGTCGGCCGAACTGCGCGCCTCCGAAATCCGCTTCACGCGCTTCTTCAACTCGACGCCGATGGCGATCGCCGGCATCGACGGCGAAGGCCGCATCCTGCGCACCAACGCGCCCTTCCTGTCGCTCTTTTCGAGCGTCGTCGACCGCGATGCGATCGACGGCCGCGCGCCGCTCGCCCGCGTCATCCACGCCCGCAACCAGGACGCCTTCCGCGCCGCGCTCGAAGCGGCCAAGCACGGCCAGGCCGACATCGCGCCGATCGACACCGTGCTTCCGGGCAACGAGGAGCGCTATCTGCGCTTCTACGTCAACGCCGTCGCCGATGCCGGCGGCGAGGATGGCGCCGAGGAAGCCGCGATCGTCTACGCCGTCGAGACCACCGAGCAGAAGGCGCTCGAAGGCCAGATGGCGCAGAGCCAGAAGATGCAGGCCGTCGGCCAGCTCGCCGGCGGCATTGCGCATGATTTCAACAACGTGCTCACGGCCATCATCATGGCGTCGGACCTTCTCCTGACCAGCCACCGCCCGTCGGACCCATCCTTCGCCGACATCATGAACATCAAGCAGAACGCCAACCGCGCGGCCTCGCTCGTGCGCCAGCTTCTGGCCTTCTCGCGCAAGCAGACCCTGCGCCCGGAAGTCCTGAACCTCACCGACGTCCTGGCCGATCTGCGCATGCTGCTCGTCCGCCTCGTCGGCAAGGACATCCAGCTTTCCGTCGAGCACGGCCGCGACCTGTGGCCCGTCAAGGCCGATATCGGCCAGTTCGAGCAGGTCGTCGTCAATCTCGCCGTCAATGCGCGCGACGCAATGCCCGAGGGCGGCATGCTTGCGGTGCGCACGCGCAACGTCCAGGCCGCCGACTGCGCCGGCTTCGGCTACCGCGAACTCGCGCCGGCCGACTATGTCGTGGTCGAGGTCGAGGATTCGGGCACGGGCATCCCGCCCGAAGTCATCTCGAAGATCTTCGAGCCCTTCTTCACCACGAAGGAAGTCGGCAAGGGCACCGGCCTCGGCCTCTCGATGGTCTACGGCATCATCAAGCAGACCGGCGGCTACATCTACTGCGACTCAGAGGAGGGCACCGGCACCACCTTCCGCATCTTCCTGCCGCGCCACGTCGCGACCAGAAGCGAGGCGGCCGCCGCCGAGGCCGCGGCCGAGCAGGCGCCCGCGGCAAAGCAGAACGGCGCGGCCAAGGACCTCTCCGGCACCGCGACCGTGCTTCTGGTTGAGGACGAGGACGCCGTTCGCATGGGCGGCGTCAGGGCGCTCTCTTCGCGCGGCTACACGGTCCACGAGGCTTCGTCCGGCGTCGAGGCGCTCGAGATCTTCCACGAACTCGAAGGCAAGGTCGACATCGTCGTCTCCGACGTCGTCATGCCCGAAATGGACGGGCCGACGCTGCTCGGCGAACTCCTGAAGATCCAGCCCGACATCAAGTTCGTCTTCGTGTCGGGCTATGCCGAAGACGCCTTCGCCAGGAACCTGCCGGCGGAGGCGAAATTCGGCTTCCTGCCCAAGCCCTTCTCGCTCAAGCAGCTCGCGACGGTGGTCAAGGACATGCTCGACCAGCCGTAGGCCTATTCGGGCATCTTGACCGTCACCTCGATCGATTCGTACCAGGCCGCCACGTCGGCGATCTGCTCGTCGGTCAAATCCTTGACGACGACCGTCATCATCGCGTTCTCGCGCTTGCCGTCCTTGAACGCCTTGAGCTGCGTCGAAAGATAGCCCGCGCTTTCGCCGGCAAGGTTGGGCGCGATCGGCAGCTTCGCGAGGCCGTCGATGCCGTGGCAGGCCTGGCAGCGCGCCGCGACCTTGCGCCCCGCCGCCGGATCGGCGGCCAGCGCGCCGGTCGCCAAGAGGCCGAGCGCGCCGGCGATCAGAATTGCAGTCTTCATGGATGCTCCTCGATATGGCCGCTCCTCCCGGGCGCAGTCGCCCGGGAGGTCGTCCTTGGTCAGTTGTCGTAGGAAATGCGGTAGATCGCGCCGACGAGATCGTCGGAGACGAGGATCGAGCCGTCGCGCAACTGCGCCACGTCGACGGGACGGCCGAGATATTCGCCGTTCTCGTCGAGCCAGCCCTCGGCGAAGACTTCCGTCTCGCCCGCGCTGCCGTCCTCGTTGACGGCGGTGAACATCACCAGCGCGCCGACGGGTTCGGTCCGGTTCCAGGAGCCGTGCTGCGCGGAAAAGATGCCGCCGCGATATTTCTCCGGGAACTGGTTGCCCGAATAGAAAGTCATGCCGAGATCGGCCGCATGCGCCGTCATCTCGACCGCAGGCGCGATCACGCCGGCCGGCGGTTCCTCGCTTTTGTATTCATTGGTGCGGATCGAGCCGCCGCCGAACCAGGGGAAACCGAAATGCTGGCCGGCCTCGGTCTGCCGGTTGAGTTCGCCGGGCGGGATGTCGTCGCCCATGCCGTCGACCTGGTTGTCGGTGAACCACAATTCGCCATTCGCCGGGTTGAAGTCGTGCCCGACCGAGTTGCGCACGCCGTGCGTATAGACCTCGCGTCCCTTGCCGTCCTGGCCGATGCGGATGATGCCGCCGATGCCTTCGCGCTCGTAGAGTTCCTTCTTCTCGGGCGGCGGCACGTTGAAGGGCTGGCCGAGCGAGATGTAGAGCTTGCCGTCTGGCCCGACGCGGCACACGCGCGCGGTATGGTTGTAGGAAACCTCCGATTCTGGCACCAGCGTCTCCATCACCTTGAAGGCGGCGACGTCGGGGCTCTCATAGAAGAATTCGGCGGCGGGGTAGGAGAGAACGCGGTTTTGCTCGGCGATGTAGAGCACGCCCTCGGGCGAGAAGCACGGCCCGTTGGGGATCGCCATCGCCAGCGAGGGCGCGAAATCCTTGACCTCGTCGGCCACGCGGTCCTTATCGCGGTCGGTCACGGCCCAGACCTTGGTCTTGCGCGTGCCGACGAAGGTGACGATGCCCTGCGGGCCGACGGCCATGTGCCGCGCATCCGGCACGATCGCGTAGAGTTCGATCTTGAAGCCGCTCGGCACCCGCACCTTTTCGAGAATGCGGCCGATGGCCTCGGCCTTCTCGCCGCCCTGTTCGATGACCTCGAATTCGCTCGTTCCCGTCGTCTGGAAATTGCTGAGCCGCTCGAGGTTGGAATCCTGCGTCTGTGCAAAGGCAAAGGTCGATGTGCTCACCGTCAGCATCGCTGCGGCGAGCAGTCTTGTTTTATTCATGGCTTCCTCCCAGAATTACCTTACGGGAGGAAGATCAGACCCGGCGGATCAACAGTGGTGGTAGCCGGCTACTACACGAAAATTATGCCGCCTCGTGCCGCAGCGCTTCCAGTTCCGCATCTTGCGGGCGGTGGCCGCGCAGATAGAGCGCGCATGTCGTCCGCAGCATGGACGCGAAGTTCGGGATCTCGCCATTGATCTCGATCGCCTCGTCGTAGAGCTTCGACAGGAACTTCGGCGTCGACAGTCCCTGCGACGATGCGATCTCGTCCAGTAGCAGCCAGAACGTGGCCTCCAGTTGAATGCTGGTCGAATGGCCGCCTATCCGCACCGAGCGGTTGACCGGCCGATAGCCCTCCGGATCTTGTCCGGCAAACACCCTGCACATGGCATCATCCTCCGCGACATTGTTTTTCTTAGTTGTCCAAACCCAGCGTAGCGAGCGCGCCGACCCGCAATTTTTCCAGTTTCCGGGAAGGTCGGTGCGAGAGCAAGTCGTACTTTAGCACGGCGATTTTCCGTCTGCTTCATCCGTAGTAGCCCGCTGCCACCACAGCCCGTCTGGACGGACCATAATCCTATCCAGAGCAACGATGCGGAGGCCGATTTGGCGAAGGCAATCCATTCGATGATCCGGGTTCTGGAGGAGAAGCGGTCGATCGATTTCTACAAGACGGCCTTCGGGCTCGACATTGCCGACCGGCTCGATTTCGAGACGTTCACGCTGGTCTATCTGCGCAATGCGGATGCCGATTTCGAGGTCGAGCTGACGGTCAACAAGGGTCGCACCGACCCCTACGAGCTCGGCGACGGCTACGGCCACATCGCCTTTTGCGTCGACGATCTCGATGCCGAGCATGCCCGCTTCAAGGCGAGCGATCTCGCCCCGCGCGACATCGTCGAGTTCAAGAACGAGGGCGCGCTCATCGCCCGCTTCTTCTTCGTCGCCGATCCCGACGGATACAAGATCGAGGTGCTGCAACGACACGGACGTTTCAAGTGATCTGAGGGGCCGCGCGGGGAGGCGGGGCCCGAGCCAGTCAATCGCGCCACGCGCGACCAGCAAGCCAGGGAGGAAACCATGGTTACAGTCTATCAAAGAGAGCCCGCTCTTTCGCGGCGGGCATTGCTGAAGGGTGGCGGCGCCGCCCTCGTCCTCGTCGTGACGGGCAGCGCCGTCATCAGCCCGCAGCAGGCCTGGGGCATGGAGCCCGCGGCCCTTAAGCCGGAGACGATGGCGACGCTCATCCAGATGGCGCGCGACGTCTATCCGCACGATCACGTCGCCGAACGCTTCTACGCCATCGCCATGAAGGACCACGACACCAAGGCCGGCAGCGACGCGGCCCATAAGGAGCTGATCGAAGCCGGCATCGCCGATCTCGACCAGCGCGCGGGCGAGGGCGGCTATCGCAGCGTCGGCTGGGAGGAGGACCGCGTGAAGCTGCTCCAGGCCGTCGAAACGACCCCCTTCTTCCAGGCGGTGCGCGGCGGGATGGTGGTCGGCCTCTACAACCAGAAGGAACTCTGGCCGCTGTTCGGCTACGAGGGCGAGTCGTTCTCGCAGGGCGGGTATCTGACCCGCGGCTTCGACGACATCGAGTGGCTCTGACCCGCTCGCCCCGACCATTCAGCCATCGACAGGTTTCCGGGAGGATATCATGCCTGCTCCTTATGCACTTACCGACGACTCGGTCGTCGTCATCATCGGTTCGGGCGCCGGCGGCGGAACGCTGGCCAACGAACTCGCCCAGAAGGGCGTCGACGTGGTCGTGCTCGAAGCCGGACCGCGCATCGAATACGAGGACTTCATCAACGACGAGTGGGACAGTTTCGGGCAGCTCGCCTGGCTCGACAACCGCACCACCTCCGGCGACTGGCGCGTGTCGAAGGACTTTCCCAACCTGCCAGCCTGGATCGTCAAGGCCGTCGGCGGCACGACGACCCACTGGGCCGGCGCCTCGCTGCGCTTCCAGGAGCACGAGTTCAAGACGCTGACGAATTACGGCCCGGTCGAAGGCGCCAACCTTCTCGACTGGCCGATCACGCTCGCCGATCTCGAGCCCTATTACGCCAGGGCCGAAGACAAGATGGGCGTGACCCGGACGAACGGGATCGAAGGCCTGCCCGGCAACAACAACTTCAAGATCCTGAAGGCCGGGGCCGACAAGCTCGGCTATAAGGAATGCCACACCGGCAACATGGCCATCAATTCCGACTTCCGCGACGACCGCATGGGCTGCCAGCAGACCGGCTTCTGCTTCCAGGGCTGCAAATGGGGCGCGAAGTGGTCGACGCTCTACACCGAAATCCCCAAGGGCGAAGCGACCGGCAAGCTGGAAGTCCGTCCCGACAGCCACGTCGTCAAGATCGAGCACGACGATTCGGGCAAGGTGACCGGCGTCGTCTATGCCGACAAGGACGGCAATCTGCAGGAACAGAAGGCCCGCATCGTCGCCGTCGCCGGCAATTCCATCGAAAGCCCGCGCCTGCTCCTCAACTCGGCCTCGTCGAAATATCCGGACGGGCTCGCCAACTCCTCGGGCCAAGTGGGCAAAAACTACATGCGTCACACGACGGGCTCGGTCTACGCCGTCTTCGACCAGCCGGTCCACTTCTACCGCGGCACGACGATGGCCGGCATCATCCGCGACGAGGCCAGGCACGATCCCTCGCGCGGCTTCGTCGGCGGCTACGAGCTCGAAACGCTGGCGCTCGGCCTGCCTTTCATGGCCGCCTTCCTCAATCCGGGCGGCTGGGGCCGCTCCTTCACCTCGGCGCTCGACAAATACGACCACATGGCCGGCATGTGGATCGTCGGCGAGGACATGCCGCAGGAGAGCAACCGGATCACGCTCCATGCCGAACTGAAGGACAAATACGGCATGCCGGTCCCGGACGTGGCCTTCACCGACCACCCCAATGACACCGCCATGCGCGACCATGCCTACAGCCAAGGCACGGCGCTCTACGCGGCGGTGGGCGCGACCCGCTCCTTCCCGACCCCGCCCTATCCCTCGACCCACAATCTGGGCACGAACCGGATGAGCGAGAAGCCGGAAGACGGCGTCGTCAACAAATGGGGCCAGACGCACGACATCGCGAACCTGTTCGTCTCCGACGGCAGCCAGTTCACGACCGGCGGAGCCGAGAACCCCACGCTGACGATCGTCACGCTCGCGATCCGTCAGGCCGAGCACATCGCAAAGGAAATGTCGTCGGGCGCGATCTGATCCCATCATCCCCCGCGGACTCGGGCGATATCGCATGTCGATATCGCCCTTTTTTTGTGCAGAAATTCCATTCTTTCGCAAACGCACAAGAATTCATCAAGATCATGGAGCGGCTGCGCACATAATCCTCAACATCTGGCTTGTCGACTGCTCCGCCTCCGCCGCAACTTTTGCGCCAAATGCGCCAAGTGGTTGAAGCGCAACCGATACTTGGCGTCATCTCGACGACACCCTTCGCTTGGCACGCCGGTTGCAACCGTTATTGCGGTGCAAACAAGAATGCCATTGGAGGCAATCATGAGGGGAATTCGTGAAACGCTAGCCGCTGCCGTCGCCAGTGGACTTCTGATGTCGGCCGCCGCCGCGCAGGACGGGCCGATCAAGGTCGGCGTCCTCCATTCGCTGTCGGGCACGATGGCGATTTCGGAGACGACCTTGAAGGACGTCATGCTGATGCTCATCGAGGAGCAGAACAAGAAGGGCGGTCTCCTCGGCCGCCAGCTCGAGCCGGTCGTCATCGACATCGCGTCCGACTGGCCGCTCGCCGCCGAAAAGGCGCGCGAGATGTACGAGGTCAACGGCGTCGACGCCGTCTTCGGCTGCTGGACCTCGGTCTGCCGCAAGTCCGTGCTGCCGGTCTTCGAGGAGTTGAACGGCCTCCTGTTCTACCCCGTCCAGTACGAGGGCGAGGAAAGCCAGCGCAACGTCTTCTACACCGGCGCCTCGCCGAACCAGCAGGCAATCCCCGCCGTCGACTACCTGATGAACGACGAGGGCGTCGAGCGCTGGGTGCTCGCCGGCACCGACTATGTCTACCCGCAGACCACCAACAAGATCCTGGAGGCCTATCTCAAGGACAAGGGCGTGGCCGCCGAAGACATCATGATCAACTACACGCCCTTCGGTCATTCCGACTGGCAGACGATCGTCTCCGACATCAAGGCTTTCGGCTCCTCGGGCAAGAAGACCGCCGTCGTCTCGACCATCAACGGCGACGCCAACGTTCCGTTCTACCGCGAACTCGGCAATCAGGGCGTCGCCGCCGAAGACATCCCGGTCGTCGCCTTCTCGGTCGGCGAAGAGGAACTCGCCGGCCTCGACACCGCCCCGCTCGTCGGCCACCTTGCCGCGTGGAACTATTTCATGTCGGTCGACACGCCGGAGAATGCGGAGTTCATCGAAACCTGGCACGCCTTCATCGGCGACGAGGAACGCGTCACCAACGACCCGATGGAAGCCCATTATATCGGCTTCAACATGTGGGTCGCCGCCGTCGAGAAGGCCGGCTCGACCGAAGCCGACGCCGTCATCGACGCGATCGTCGGCGTCGAGGTCCCGAACCTGACCGGCGGCACCGCGGTCATGCTGCCCAACCACCACGTCACCAAGCCGGTTCTGATCGGCGAAATTCAGGACGACGGCCAGTTCGACGTCGTGTGGGAAACCGAAGACCTCGTCCCCGGCGATGCCTGGTCCGACTTCCTGCCCGAATCGGCCGTGCTCGAAGCCGACTGGACCGACCCGGTCAACTGCGGAAACTTCAACACAGAGACCGAAACCTGTGGCGGCGCGCAGGCCGCGGCGAACTGATCGTCTCGCATCATCGAGAGGCCGACTTGTTCGGCCTCTCGCCATCCCTGCAGATCACCGGTTTCGCTGATGCCCTACGTTGCCCCCCTCTGGCCTGCCGGCCATCTCCCCCGCAAGGGGGGAGATCGGCCAATCGCCAGCCTCGACGCTCGTGATCTCCTCCTTTGTCACAGAAATCGGTTGATTGCACACGTCGACGCGCGTGATCTCCCCCCTTGCGGGGGAGATGGCCGGCAGGCCAGAGGGGGGCGCGCCAAAGCACTGAGCGTTCAGTTTCTGCGTTGGTTCCTAGCCATCTTCCTAACCCTCACCGCGCTCCCCGCCCACGCCCAATCCCTCGAAGACCTCGCCCGCCAGCTCCCCGACGGCAGCTTCTCCGACCGAGCCCAAACCGTCGCCGCCATCGCCGCAACCGGCGACCCCCGCGCCGTCCCGCTCCTCGAAGCACTCGCTGCCGGCGACCTCAACGCCGTCGAATCCACTGGCCAGATCGTCACGCTCTCCGGCCGCGGCGACCCGCTCGAAGCCACCGACGCGATCACCGGCAACCCCATCGGCGAAGTCGCCAAGGCGTCCGTCGAGCGCATCCGCGTCAACAATTCGCTGCGCCGCGCCGTGCGCACCGCCATCGGCCAGCTCACGCTGATGAGCCCGGACGCAAACACCCGCATGACGGCCGCACGCGCCATGTTCCAGGCCGGCGATCCCGACAATGTCGAACTTCTCGACGAAGCGATTGCCCAAGAGCAAAACCCTGCCGTCCTGCAAGTTATGGCCGAAGCCCGCGCCGTTGCCATCCTGCGCTCCGATGCCGAACCCGCCGCCTTCGCCGAAGCCGTCGACACGATCGCAGCACGCGGCGACCGGCAGGCGCTCGGCATCCTGCAGGCGGCGCTTTCCAGCGCCGATGCAGACGTGACGCCCACCATCGAACGCGGCATCGCGGACATCCAGAGCCGCCTCGCACTGCTCGATGTCGGCCAGAACGTCTGGTACGGCATCTCGCTCGGCGCGGTGCTGCTGCTCGCCGCCATCGGCCTCGCGATCACCTTCGGCGTCATGGGGGTCATCAACATGGCGCATGGCGAGATGGTCATGCTCGGCGCCTACACGACCTTTCTCGTCCAGAATTTCATTCGCGCATCCTTCCCGGACCTCTTCGACTGGTCGCTCGCCTTCGCCCTTCCGGCCGCCTTCCTCGTCACCGGCCTGATCGGCGTCGCCATCGAGCGCGGCGTCATCCGGTTTCTCTACGGCCGTCCGCTGGAAACGCTGCTCGCCACTTGGGGCCTGTCGCTCATCATCCAGCAATCGGTCCGCACCATCTTCGGCGCATCGAACCGCGAAGTCGGAAACCCGGGCTGGATGTCCGGCTCCTTCGACTTCTACGGCATCGCCATCACCTGGAACCGCTTCTTCATCGTGATCTTCGCGCTCATCGTGTTCGCCGCACTGCTATTGGTCCTCAAGCGCACCGCACTCGGCCTCCAGATGCGCGCGGTGACGCAAAACCGCCGCATGGCCTCGTCCATGGGCATCCGAACGCCCTGGGTCGACGCGATGACCTTCGGCCTCGGCTCCGGCATCGCCGGCCTGGCCGGTGTCGCGCTGTCGCAGATCGACAACGTGTCGCCCAATCTGGGTCAGGGCTACATCATCGACAGTTTCATGGTCGTCGTCTTCGGCGGCGTCGGCAATCTCTGGGGCACGCTCGTCGGCGCACTGACGCTCGGCGTACTCAACAAGTTCCTCGAGCCCTATGCCGGCGCGGTGCTCGCAAAGATCCTGCTCCTCGTCTTCATCATCCTGTTCATCCAAAAACGCCCGCGCGGCCTGTTCGCGCAAAAGGGAAGGGCGGTGGAAGCATGATCACGCAATTCTTCTACCGCGCACTCGGCGCGAAGCTCTACTGGGTCGTCGGCCTGCTCCTGCTCGCCGCAATCCTCGTTCCGGCGTCGAACCTCCTCCTTCCCGTCGGCCATCCGCTACGCGTCCCGAACTACATGGTCGCGCTCATGGGCAAGTACCTGACCTACGCGATGCTCGCCATGGCGCTCGATCTGGTCTGGGGATATGTCGGCATCCTCTCGCTCGGCCACGGCGCGTTCTTCGCGCTCGGCGGCTATGCGATGGGCATGTACCTGATGCGGCAGATCGGTTCGCGCGGCGTCTATGGCAACGCTGAGCTTCCAGACTTCATGGTATTCCTCAACTGGTCGGAACTGCCCTGGTACTGGTGGGGATTCGATCAATTCTGGTTCGCCATGCTGATGGTCATGGTCGTGCCCGGCCTGCTCGCCTTCGTCTTCGGCTGGTTCGCCTTCCGCAGCCGCGTCACCGGCGTCTACCTGTCGATCATCACGCAAGCCATGACCTATGCGCTGATGCTCGCCTTCTTCCGCAACGACATGGGCTTCGGCGGCAATAACGGCCTGACGGATTTCCGCGAGATCGTCGGCTATTCGATCCAGGCGCCGGGCACGCGCGCCGCCCTGTTCGCAGCCACAGCCTTCGCGCTGGCGATTTCCTTCATCGTCTGCAGCGCGATCACCCGCTCGAAGCTCGGCAAGATCATGGTCGCGGTCCGTGATGCGGAAAGCCGCACGCGCTTCATCGGCTACCGGCCCGAATACGTGAAGCTCTTCGCCTTCGTCGTCTCCGCAATCATCGCCGGAATCGCGGGCGCGCTCTATGTGCCGCAGGTCGGCATCATCAATCCGGGCGAGTTCGCGCCGGCGAATTCGATCGAGATCGTCGTCTGGGCGGCCGTCGGCGGGCGCGGCACGCTGGTCGGGCCGATCATCGGCGCGATCCTCGTCAACTACGCCAAGACGTGGTTCACCGCCGCCTATCCGGACCTCTGGCTCTTCGCACTCGGCGGCCTCTTCGTCGCCGTCACCCTGTTCCTGCCCAGGGGCATCGTCGGCACGATCGGCTCCTGGTTCGATGCGCGCCGCGAGACCAACGCCGCCCGCGCCGCCGAGACCCCGCCGGACCTGCCCGTCATCCGCCCGGAAAAGCCGGTCGTGCGCCGCGCGCCGCCTGGCGACGCCAGCCCGCAACCGGCCGAGTGAGCGCCATGTCGAAATCCAGCACCATCCTCTATCTCGACGCCGTCTCCGTTTCCTTCGACGGCTTCCGCGCCATCAACAACCTCTCCCTCGTGCTCGACAGGGGAGAGATGCGCGCCATCATCGGCCCCAACGGCGCCGGCAAGACGACGATGATGGACATCATCACCGGCAAGACCCGGCCGGATTCGGGCGAGGTCTTCTTCGACGGCGAGATCGACCTCACCCGCCACGACGAGGCCGACATCGCCATCATGGGCATCGGCCGGAAGTTCCAGAAGCCGACGGTCTTCGAAAGCCATTCGGTGGAGGACAACCTGCTCTTGGCGCTAAAGGGACCGCGCACCATCTTCCCGACCCTGTTCTGGCGCGAGACGGCGGAAGCCAAGCGCAAGCTCGACGATATCCTCGAAACCGTGCGCCTCTCCGCCCGCCGCAACGACCTCGCCGCCAATCTCTCCCACGGCCAGAAGCAGTGGCTCGAAATCGGCATGCTGCTCGCCCAGAACCCCAAGCTCCTTCTGGTCGACGAACCCGTCGCCGGCATGACCGACGCCGAAACCGAGGAAACCGCGCGTCTCCTGCGCGACATCTCGAAGACCCATTCCGTCATCGTCGTCGAGCACGACATGCACTTCGTCCGCGAACTCGGCGTCAAGGTCACCTGCCTGCACGAAGGCGCAGTCCTCTCCGAAGGCTCCCTCGACCACGTCAGCGCCGACCCGCGCGTGGTCGAAGTGTATCTGGGGAGGTGAGGGGATGATCGTTCAGCGCTGTACTCCCTCACGCCCCCCTTTGTCCTACCGGACATCTCCCGCGCGAGGGGGGAGATCACGCGCTTTCGATGACGAGACTAATCTCCCCCCATGCGGGGGAGATGTCCGGCAGGACAGAGGGGGGCGCCGTAGCACGCAAACCGGAACGAAATCATGCTGACGATCACCGACGCCACCCTCCACTACGGCGCCGCCCAGGCCCTGCGCGGCGTCTCGCTCACCGCGCAACCCGGCCGCATCACCTGCGTCCTCGGCCGCAACGGCGTCGGCAAGACCAGCCTGATGCGCGCCATCGTCGGCCATCATCGCCTCACCGCCGGCCAAATCTCTTTCGAGGGGAAGGTGCTCGACCGGAGCGCGCCGTCAGAGCGCGCCCGGTCGGGCATCGCATTCGTGCCGCAGGGCCGCGAGATCTTCCCGCTGCTGACCGTGCGCGAAAACCTCGAGACCGGCTACGCACCGCTGAAGCGCACCGACCGCCACATCCCCGACCACGTCTTCGAGCTCTTTCCGGTCCTGAAGGATATGCTCGGCCGCCGCGGCGGCGACCTTTCGGGCGGCCAGCAGCAGCAGCTCGCCATCGGCCGCGCGCTCGTCCTGCGGCCGAAGCTCCTCGTCCTCGACGAGCCCACCGAAGGCATCCAGCCCTCGATCATCAAGGATATCGGCCGCGCGATCCGATACCTGCGCGATTCCGCCGGCATCGCCGTCCTCCTCGTCGAGCAATATCTCGATTTCTGCCGCGAGCTTGCCGACGACATCCACGTCATGGATCGCGGCCGGGTCGTCCATTCGGGCGAGGCGCACGATCTGGACGATCCCGAGGTGCGCCGCTTCCTCACCGTCTGACGCCCCTGAAGCCACAGCGCTGCAACCTTCGTCCGGCCAATCGCGTTTTTGGCCGGCGAGGGCTTGCGGCGTTTGCGCCTTCGTCCTACCCAACCAACCAGCCCGAGAGGCTCATCCGCTTCGCCCGACATCCTCAAGCTCCATTCGAACACCCATGGAGGCGCCGATGATTGCCAACGACAACGAGACCGGCGGCGGCGAAGAGGTTCGGCCCGAGATCTATAACGAAGACGGCGCGATCCGGCAGGATTTCATCGCCCGCATCACCGATGCGATCGAAAGCCAGGACTCGGGCACGCTGAAGAGCGAAGTCTCCGTCCTCCACCAGTCCGAGATCGGCGACCTTCTTGAAGCGCTGCCGGCCGAAGCGCGCCGCAGCCTCGTCGTGCTCATGGGCGAAGAGTTCGACTTCACCGCCCTGACCGAGGTCGACGAGGCGATCCGCCTCGACATCGTCGAGCACCTGCCCAACGCGCAGATCGCGCAGGCCGTTCAGGAACTCGATTCGGATGACGCGGTCTACATTCTCGAAGATCTCGACCCCGAAGATCAGGACGAGATCCTCGAACAGCTTCCGTTTACCGAGCGGATCAGGCTGCGCCGCTCGCTCGACTACCCGGAAGAAACCGCCGGCCGGCGCATGCAGACCGAGTTCGTCGCCGTGCCGCCCTTCTGGACGGTCGGCCAGACGATCGACTACATGCGCGAGGACCGGAACCTGCCGGACTCGTTCCACCAGATCTTCGTCGTCGATCCCACCTTCCGTTTGATGGGCTCCGTCGACCTCGACCGCATTCTGCGCTCCCAGCGCACGGTCCGCATCGAGGACGTCATGCACGAGACGCGCCACGCGATCCCGGCGACGATGGACCAGGAAGAAGCGGCGCAGGAATTCGAGCAGTACGATCTTCTCTCTGCCGCCGTCGTCGACGAGAACGAGCGCCTCGTCGGCGTCCTGACCATCGACGACGTCGTCGACGTCATCCAGGAGGAGGCCGAGGAGGATCTCCTGCGCATGGGCGGCGTCGGCGACGAGGAGCTGTCGGATTCCGTGCGCACCACCTCGCGCTCGCGCGTGCCCTGGCTCCTGATCAACCTCGTCATGGCCTTCCTCGCCGCTTCGGTCATCGGCCTTTTCGACGCCACGATCCAGGAAATCGTCGCGCTCGCCATCCTGATGCCGATCGTCGCCGGCATGGGTGGCAACGCCGCCTCGCAGACCATGACCGTCACCGTGCGCGCGCTCGCGACGCGCGACCTCGACATCTACAATGCCGGCCGCATCATCCGCCGCGAAATGGGCGTCGGCCTGATCAATGGCGTCCTCTTCGCCGTCCTCGTCGGCGGCATCGCCGCATTCTGGTTCTCGAACGACATCGGCCTCGTCATCGCCACCGCGATGCTGATCAACCTCTTCACCGCCGCCGTCGCCGGCATCCTCGTGCCGCTGCTCCTCGACAAGGTCGGCGCCGATCCGGCCGTCGCCTCGGCCGTGTTCGTCACCACCATCACCGACGTCGTCGGCTTCTTCGCCTTCCTCGGCCTCGCGACGTGGTGGTTCGGGCTGCTTTAGGCATCACCCGAAAAGCGGACTCCGGTTTTCGGATTGCCCCGACGCCCGGCAATGAGCCGGCTTGATTGACTTTTACGTAAATGTCGTGGCAATCTCGTCCCGGTTCCAAGTGCTTGATCGGATAGGCGGATGCGGGAATTCTACACGATCACCGAGCTCACGCGGGAGTTCGGCGTATCGACCCGCACCTTGCGGTTCTACGAGGATGAAGGCTTGGTCCTTCCAGTGCGGCGCGGCCGCACGCGGCTCTTCCGCCCCGCCGACCGCCATTTGATCAAGCAGATCATGCGCGGCAAGCGCCTCGGCTTCTCGATCAACGAGATCCGCGAAATCATCCAGATGTACCGCGAGCCGCCCGGCGAGGTCGGTCAGTTGAAGCTGATGATCAAGCGCATCGAGGAAAAGCGCGAAGATCTGCGCCAGAAGCGCCGGGACCTCGAGGAAACGCTGTCGGAACTCGACGGCGCCGAGGAAGCCTGCGTCGAACGGCTGGCCGAGCTCGGCGTCAATACCTGATCAAAACCAGCGTCGAACCCGTTTGGCGTAATCGCGGTAGGCTTTCCCGAAACGCCGATCGAGATGCCGCTCCTCGGGACGGATCGCGACGAGGCTGATCGCGATTCCCGCCGCGAAGCCGGCAAGAATGAACCACGCATTGTGCGTGACCAGCGCGAGCCCGATCAGGATGGTCACGCCGCCGAGATAGATCGGATTGCGGCTGATCGCGAACGGGCCGTCCGTCACGAGGCGCTGCGCCGCATGTGTCGGCGCGACCGGCGTCCCGACCTTGCGAAACCGCGTCACTGCGAGGATCGCAAGCGTCGCGCCGCCGACGACGATCAGCGCCCCGACCCCGGCGAGAAACTCCGCAAATGGCCCGCGCAGCCATGGCAGCGGCACGCTCGTGCCGAGGATGATCGCAAGCGCCGCCATCGAGACGACGATGATCGGCGGCCAGGGAAAGCGCATCGGCGGTTGATCGATCGTCGTCATTCGGCCTCTCCCGGCAGCTCCATGTCGGTCGCGATCGAGCATTGCGTGGCGACGTCGCTGAGCCACGCCGTCGCGTCCCGGCTCGGCGCGCCAGTATAAATCTCGCCGGCGCGCGCGTCGCCATCGATTTCGCCGATGACGCAACCGCAATAGGCTTCGCAGAACGCTCCGTCCCGCATCTCGACGCACTGCGCCTCGCAGGCGCGCTGGAAGCCGACGCGCGGCTCCTCGGCCTGCGGCGGCACGACCAGCGAGGCGAGAAAGATCAGGCCGATCAGCACCGGCTGGTGCAGGAGATAGACGGCAAGGCTGTGCTGTCCGGCAAACTGCAGCGGCCGCGTCCAGCCGGGCAAGGGCTTGCCCGCCGCCCGTTCCGTCCAGCCCGAATTTCGCGCGATCTTCGCGGCCGCCATGCCGAGCAGCACGGCCCCGAACCAGGGGAGCAGCGGCACGAAATCGTTGGAGCGCGGATTGACCGCCGCCAGCCCCGTCCAGGCGAGCGCCATGCCGTTGAACACGTCGCTGCGCCACAGCGCCGGCAGCGCGATCACGCCCATCGCAATGGCTGCGATCGCCGCCGCCGGCAGGCGCAGGAACAGAAGCCCGACGACGCTCGCCAGCGCAATGTGATGCAGGATGCCGAAAAAGATGAAGGCGTCCGGCGTCGCGAAATAGGTGACGAGCGTGATCGCCGCCGCCGCACCGCCCACCTGCAGCATCCGCCACCAGAAGGGCCGCCAGCGCACGCCGCGCACATGCGCGAGAAGGAGGCTGAAGCCGACGAGGAACAGGAAGGACGAGGCGATCGACCGGGCGAAGAGCCGCCACCCGCCGACCGCCGTCATGCCCGGCGTCGCATAACCGAAGAATTCGAGGTCCCACGCGAAATGATAGATCGCCATCGCGATCAGTGCGCCCCCACGCGCGGCGTCGATCAGTTCGATGCGGGATTTGTTTTTGGGCGGGCTGTGCACTAGTTCGGTCATTGAAGAATCTCGGTGTTACAAGTCGGTAGCATGAAATCGACTGGCACGGCCAAGCATAAGGATGGACGACGAAGTGCACAAAATCGAAGCCAATGGCGCACGCATTCCGGCCCTCGGCCTCGGCACCTGGACCTTGAAGGGCGAGGACTGCGCCGATCTCGTCGCCCACGCGCTCGACATCGGCTACCGCCATCTCGACACCGCCGCCAGCTACGGCAATGAGGCGGCCGTCGGCGAAGGCCTGCGCCGTTCGGGCCTCGCGCGTGACGAAATCTTCGTCACCACCAAGGTCTGGTGGACCGATCTCGCGCCCGCCGACTTCCGCCGATCGGCCGAGCAGAGCCTCGAGCGGCTGAAGCTCGGCCAGGTCGACCTCCTCCTCATCCACTGGCCCAATCCGAAAGTGCCGCTCGCCGAAACGATCGAGGCGCTGAAGCGCGCCCGCGCGGACGGCCTCACCCGCCACATCGGCGTCTCGAACTTCCCGACCGCGCTCCTCGCCGAGGCGCTTGCCCTCTCCGATGCGCCGCTCGTCGCCAACCAGGTCGAGAATCACCCCTATCTCGACCAATCGAAGGTCCACGCCGCCTGCGCGGAGGCCGGCATGGCGATGACCTCCTACTGCCCGCTCGCCCGCGGCGGCGACCTCTTCGCAGAGCCGGCGGTCGCCGCTGCGGCGAAGGCGCATGGCAAGACGCCGGGCCAGGTCGTCCTGCGCTGGCACGTCCAGCAGGACGGCGTCGTCGCCATCCCGCGCACGACGCGAAAGGAGCGGCTTGCCGAGAATTTCGACATCTTCGACTTCGCACTCACCGATGCCGAAATGGCGGCGATCTCCGCGCTCGGCGCGAAGAACGCCCGCATCTGCGACTTCGATTTCTCGCCGCAATGGGACGCCGCCTGAGCCGACGAGACCCCGCTCTTTGGTCCAGACGAAATTGCGTCACGCCATGACGGTTTCCTCATAACCGGACGGTCTGCGCCGCCGCATAGCTCGTCTTCCATCAGGGAGGCAGCGAATGGTCGCGCAGGTCCGTCATCCGATCTGGCTTCCGGCAGCGCGCGCCCCCGGCGCACGCACCTTCGCGATCCTGTTCACGCTGGAATCCTTCGCCCGCGCCTCGGTCGCCAGCGTCATCCCGATCCAGGCCTATGAACTGCTGCGCAGCGAGCAGGCCGTCTCGCTGACCTATACGCTGGTCGCGCTCCTCGGCCTGTCGGCGACGATCCTGATGCCGCTGGCGATCCAGCGCTTCGCCCGCCGCCGCGTCTATACGGCTGGCGTGCTGCTCCTCGGCCTCGGCTCGCTCTGCCTCGTGACCGGAACGCTCGCCGGCCAGCTCGGCGGCATGCTGGCGCGCGTCATCGGCGCATCTGCGCTGTCGATCACGCTCAACCTCTACATCATGGACCATATCCGCAAGACGCAGTTCATCCAGTCGGAATCACTGCGCATGGCCTGGTCCACCATTGCCTGGATGTGCGGGCCGACGCTCGGCGTCACGCTCTATGCGCAATTCGGGCTCTGGGCCGCCCATGGCGCGGTCGCGTTGTTCGCCGCCGTACTGCTCTGCTTCTTCTGGTATTTCCGCCTGTCCGACAATGCCGCCATTCGTCCCGGCAAGACGAAACCGGCCAATCCGCTCGCCAATATCGGCCGCTTCGTCGCCCAGCCGCGGCTGCGGCTCGCCTGGTTCATCGCCTTCGGCCGCTCCTGCTTCTGGACGAGCTTCTTCGTCTACGCGCCGCTTCTGATGGTCGTCACGGGGCAGGGCAGCTTAGCCGGCGGCCTGATCGTCTCGGCCGGCAACGCGCTTCTTTTCACGGCGCTGTTCTGGGGACGCCTCGGCGGCCGCTTCGGCGCGCGCCGCACCATGGCAGTGGCGTTCGCCGGCATGGCGGCAGGGCTCACGGTCGCGGCAATCGCCGGCGAAGCCTCGCCCTGGGTCGCCGGCGCCTTCCTGCTCGTCACGGCCTTCTTCGGCGTCGCGCTCGACGCGCTCGGCTCCGTCGTTTTCATGCGCGCCGTGCGCACGCATGAACGCGCCCAGATGACCGCCGTCTACCGCACCTATCTCGACCTGTCCGAGCTGATGCCGCCGCTGGTCTATTCCATCGTGCTCATCTTCTTTGGCCTTGGCGGCGTCTTCGCCTCGCTCGCGATCCTGATGGCCGTCTGCGCGGTGGTGACGTGGCATTATCTGCCACGTCGCATCTGATCACCTTCCGCGAATGCGCGGATCGAGCGCGTCGCGGATGCCGTCGCCGATATAGTTCACCGAAAGCACCGTCAGCGAAATCGCCAGTCCCGGCCAGATCACGCGGGACGGATTGATCTGCATGAAGTTGACGCCATCGAAGAGCAGCCGCCCCCAGGTCGGGTAGTCGGACGGGAAGCCGAGCCCGAGAAAGCTCAGCGCCGATTCCGTGATGATCGCGGTCGCGATGCCGAGCGTCGCCGACACCATGATCGGCGAGAGCACGTTGGGCAGGATGTGCCGCGTGATCACCCGCCGCTCGCGCGTGCCGATGCTCTTGGCCGCCAGCACGAACTCCTGCTCCTTCACCGACAGCACCGCACCGCGCACGATGCGCGCCGTCTGCATCCAGCTCGTGATGCCGATCACGAACACGATCAGCATGAAGATGCCCGTCTCCGGCCCGAACGAGCGCCGCAACGTGTCGCGGAAGAGCATGATGATGACGAGCAGCAGCGGCAAAAGCGGCAGCGCGAGGAAGAGGTCGGTCAACCGCATCAGCGGCCCTTCGAGCTTCTTGAAATACCCAGCTAGCACGCCGATCGTCGTGCCCAGCAGAAGCGACAGCATCATCGCCGTCACCCCGACCGAGAGCGACGTGCGCCCGCCGGCGAGTATCTGCGCGAAGGTGTCGCGGCCCAGATTGTCGGTCCCCATCGGATGGGCGAGCGAAATGCCCGCATTGCGCTCGCGCACGTTCAGCGCCGAGGGGTCGATGCCGTGGATCGAGGGGCCGAATACCACCAGGAAGATGATCGTCAGGAACACGATCGCGCCGATCACGCCGCCCTTGTGCTGGCGGAACTGGCGCCAGACGTCGGCGGTCAGCGTGCGCTGCTTGCGCGGCTCGGCGGCGACGGGCGAACCCGGCGCGGGCGGGATGATTTTTTCGGGCGCCATGGAAACCTGATCAGTCATAGCGAATCCTCGGGTCCAGAATGCCGTAAAGGATGTCGGCGATCAGGTTGCACAGGATGATGAGCACCGCGAAGATGAAGGTCAGCGTCTGGACGAGCGGAATGTCCGCGCCCTGGATCGCGATGATCAGGAGTTGGCCGAGCCCGTTCACGCGGAAGATCTGCTCGGTGATGATGGCGCCCGAGAAGATCGTCGGGATACCGAGCGCGATGACGGTGACGACCGGGATCAGGCTGTTGCGCAGCACGTGGACGAGAAGCACGACCTTCTCTTTCATGCCCTTGGCGCGAGCCGTGCGCACATAGTCCTGGTTCAGATTGTCGAGCATGGACGCGCGCACGAAGCGACTGAGCTGCGCCGCGTTGTAGAGCGCCAGCACCATGACCGGCAGCACCATCTGGCGCACCTGAACCCAGAAGCTGTCCCAGTCCGTCACGCGGTGCGTCGTGTCGTAGATCGAGGGGAACCAGCCGAGATAGACGGAGAAGACGACGATCAGCACCACGCCCGTGAAGAAGGTCGGAACCGAAAAGCCGACCATCGAGACGAAGGTGCCGATCTGGTCGAACCAGGAGTACTGGCGATAGGCCGAGATGATGCCGACCGGCAGCGCGATCAGGATGCCGACGACATAGGACATGCCGACGACCCAGAGCGTCTGCGGCAGGCGCTCGACGATCAGGTCGACCACCGGGCTGCGCGTCGCCCAGGAGCGGATGCGCACGCGATCCTCGGAATTGCCGATCTCGATGCCGAAGGCCTGCTGGATGAAATTGAGCGGTTCGGCGATGAAGAACTGCTGCAGCCACTTCAGGTAGCGGATGTGGAACGGCTCGCCGAGGCCGAGCGACATGCGGATCTGCTCGCGCACTTCCGGCGGGATCGTCAGCGGCAGATTGCCGGTCGGATCGTTGGGCGCCAGGTCGAGCAGCGCGAAGATGATGAAGCTGATGACCAACAATGTCGGCACCGCGAACATCAGGCGCCTCAGCGTGTAGTGAAACATATGACCGAACTCCGGCCGTCGCGGTCAGCCGCGCGGCTTTGCCCCATGCCCGCGAACGGGCATCCGCATGGGTCGCATGCGAATGCCCTGCTCGAAAGGATTACTCAGCGCGGGTCCAGTCGGCCGCGTTCCAGAGTTCCGAGTCCCACGAATTCATCAGGACGCCGTTCAGCGTCGTCGACTTCGCGGAAACGTCGCCACGGTGGACGAGCGGCAGATGCGCACCCTCATTGGTGAGGATGTCGTTCATCTGGATGGCGAGTGCCTGGCGCTCCTCGAGCGGGGCGGTCTCACCCATCTTCTTGACCAGCGCGTCGTATTCCTCCGAGCAGAAGCGGGGAATGTTGGCGCCGAGCCAGCCGTTCTGCGGCTTCGGAGCATCGTCGCAAAGCCATTCGGCCATGTATTTCTCAGGGTCGGTCCCGTCGAAATTGTTGGTGTACATCAGAACGTCTGCATAAAACTTCTGGAACGTGTCCGGGCTTGCCGGGTCGCCGCCGAAGAACACCGCGGCATCGACGTTGCGCAGTTCGGATTCGACGCCGATCTGCTGCCACATGTCCTTGACCAGCGCCTGCGTCGCCTGACGCACCGAGTTGGTCGAGGTCGAGTAGAGGATCGACAGGCGAACGCCGTCCTTTTCGCGAATGCCGTCGCCGCCCGGCATCCAGCCGGCTTCGTCGAGCAGGCGGTTGGCCTCGTCGATGTCCTGCGTCAGGCACCAGTCGACGTTCTTCGAGGCATAGGCTTCCGGCGCGGGCAGGATGTTGCAGGTCGGACGGCCCGTCTCGCCATAGCCGGCTTCGACGATCAGCTCGCGATCGAGCGCGATCGACAGCGCGCGGCGCACGGCCGGATCGGACAGGAACGGATGCGGTCCCGCCTCGACGGTCGAACGGTCGTCGCCCTTCTCGGAGCTCGGATCGGTCATGTTGAGGTTGATACGCTCGACCGACGTGCCGAAAGAGGAAATGAGTTCGCCGCGGCCCGCGGCTTCCATCTGCGCCAGGATTTCCGGCTCCACCTGCAGGTTCCAGGCATAGTCGAACTCGCCGGTCTCGAGCACCGCGCGCGCTGCCGAGGCCGCGTCGCCGCCGCCCTTGAGCGTCACCGTCGCGAAGGCGGGCTTGGCCGCATCGCGATAGTTCGGGTTGGCTTCGAGCTCGATCACGTCGTTGGCGGCGAAGCGCGTCACGACGAACGGGCCGGTGCCGATCGGGCCGAAATTGGCCTCGGTGCATTCCGGCGCCTTGGCGCCGACGCAATCGGCGAACTGCGCCTTCTGGATGATCGGCGATTGCGCGCCGACGAACGGGCCGTAAGGATAGGGCTTCGGGATCGAGAAGTTGATCTTGACGGTCCGCTCGTCGACCGCCTCGACGCTCTCGACGTCGGTGAAGTTCGCGACCTGCTGGCAGCCGCCATCTTCGGCCATGCAATATTCGGCGGTGAACTTGACGTCTTCCGCCGTCACCGGCGTGCCATCGGACCACATCAGCCCTTCCGAAAGAACCCAGGTGACCGACTTCAAATCTTCCGACACGCCGCCATTTTCGACCGTCGGAATCTCATCGACGAGGGCAGGGACCATTTCGCCCGCCTCGTTGAACTTCGCCAGCGGCTCGATGACCAGCGAGGAGCCTTCGACATCCTTGGTGCCGCCCGAAAGGAACGGATTGAGGATCGAGACCGCCTGCCAGTAGAGGATGTTGAGGTGGCCGTCGCTTCCGCGCTCGGCCTGGGCAGCACCAGCCGTCATGGCAATGGCCGCTGCCGTTCCCGTCAGGAACGTCGTCAGTTTCTTCATTGCATTTCCCCTTGCGATATTATTGATTTTGCTCGGTTTTCGCATCCGCTTTGGCTCCCATCCGCCACGGTGCGACATTCAGATTCCTACGTCGCCTTCGACGGTTCTCCTCCTTCGACTCGATGACATGCAGCAAAGCGGCCCGGCTGCACGTCGCGCCAGGCCGGTTCCTCGACCCGGCAGCGGTCGAAGACCTCCGGGCAGCGTGTACAGAAGCGGCATCCGGCCGGCGGGTTCGCCGGGTCGGGAATGTCCCCCGTCAGGATGATGCGGCGCCGGTTCGCCTCGATCTTCGGGTCTGGCACCGGCACGGCCGACAGGAGCGCTTTCGTATAGGGGTGCTTCGGGTCGGCGAAGAGGGATTCGACATCCGCCAGTTCCACGATCTTGCCGAGATACATGACGGCGACGCGGTCGGCGATGTGCTTGACCATGGAAAGGTCGTGGCTGATGAAAAGGTAGGTCAGGCCGAGCTTGGCCTGCAGATCCTCCAGCAGGTTGACCACCTGCGCCTGGATCGAGACGTCGAGCGCCGCGATCGGCTCGTCGCAGACGATGAACTCCGGATCGAGCGCAAGCGCCCGCGCGATGCCGATGCGCTGGCGCTGGCCGCCGGAGAATTCGTGCGGATAGCGGTTGACGTAGTCCGGGTTGAGCCCCACCGCATCCAGCAGTTCGCGCACCCGCGCCTTGCGGCCCTTGGCGTCCATCACGCCATGCTCGACCAGCGGCTCGGCGATGATCGCGCCGACTGTCATGCGCGGGTTGAGCGAGGCCTGCGGGTCCTGGAAGATCATCTGCATGCGTGGCCGCTGGCGGCGCAGCGCATCGCCCTCGAGCGATGCGATGTCCGTCCCGTCGAACACGATCTTGCCGTCGCTGGCGCGGTAAAGCCGCAACAAGGCGCGCCCCGTCGTCGACTTCCCGCAGCCGGATTCGCCGACGAGCCCCAGCGTCTCGCCCTTCTTGATCTCGAAGGTCAACCCGTCCACCGCCCGCACCGCGCCGGCCTTGCGCCGGAAAATGCCCTTGTGGACAGGGAAGTGGACTTTCAGATTATCGATCGAGACCAGCGTTTCGTCGCTCGGGACGTGGTGCGTCGGCCGTGCCATCGCGGGTTCAAGCGACATCGCGCGGGCCTCCGGTTTCAGGGTCCCACCAGCAGGCCGCGCGATGGTCGCCATCGACGGTGATCAGCGGCGGGTTCTGCCTCAGGCACTTGTCGAACACATGCTTGCAACGCGCGGAGAACGGACAGAAATCCGGTTGTTTCAACAGAAGCGGCGGTTGCCCGGCGATGGAGCGCAGCTTCTCGTGCGCCTCGTGCCGGCCGGGCAGGGAATCGAGCAGCGCGCGCGTATAGGGATGCTGCGGGTCGTCGAAGAGATCGTCCACCGCCGCATGCTCGACGATCTGCCCGCCATACATGACGACGATCCGGTCCGCGATGCCGGCCGCGACGCCGAGATCGTGCGTGATCCAGATGATCGCCATGCCGAGCTTCTGGCGCAGTTCCTTGATCAGTTCGAGGATCTGCGCCTGCACGGTCACGTCGAGCGCCGTCGTCGGCTCGTCGGCGATCAGCACCTTCGGGTCGCAGGCGAGCGCGATGGCGATGACGACGCGCTGGCGCATGCCGCCGGAGAACTGGTGCGGATAGTCGTCGATGCGCTGCCGTGCGGCGGGAATGCCGACGAGTTCCAGAAGCTCGATCGCCCGCTGGCGCGCCTGCTTCTTCGACAGGCCCATATGCTCGCGCAGCGGCTCCATGATCTGGTAGCCGACGGTGAACACCGGGTTGAGCGAGGTCATCGGGTCCTGGAAGACGAAACCGATGCGCGAGCCCCGCACCTGGCGGATCTGCGAGGCCTTCAGCTTGACGAGATCCTGGCCCTGGAAACTGACCCGTCCCGAAGCGATCTCGGCCGGCGGCATCGGCAGGAGTTGCATCAGCGACATCATCGCCACGCTCTTGCCCGAGCCGCTCTCGCCGACCACGGCGAGGAGTTCGCCTTCGTCCAGATGGAAGCTGATGCCGTTGACGGCGTGAACCACACCGTCCTGGGTGTGGAAGTGCGTACGCAAATCGCTAACTTCGAGGACCTGGCTTATCGTATCTACTCACGAAACGGGCTGCGGTGAGCAGCGGCTGCGGGCAATCGAAAAGTCGTCTTGCCCGCATGTGAGCATCGCGGCCCGCGCATTTCAAGCCGGTAATTGAGCAATTTCTCCCGTTGCGCGCGTTTTGACCAACTGCGCTTTTTTATCAGACGGTTACGGGCTGTCTTACACGTTCTTTCCCACCGAAGACCCGCAGATAGCGCTCGATTTCGGCCGGATCGCCGGTCGCCTTTTCCGGATTGTCGGAAAGCTTGACGGCCGGTCGGCCGTTGACCGACGTCACCTTGCATACCAGCGAGATCGCCTTCAGCGCCTCGTTGCGCTCGGGCGCGCAGTCGTGAAAATCATTGGTCAGGTTGGTGCCCCAGCCGAACGCCATGCGCACCCGGCCGCGAAAATGCAGGTATGCCCGCTCGATCGTGTCGACGTCGAGCCCGTCGGAAAAGATGATCAGCCGCTCCTGCGGATCGATGCCGTGCTCCTTCCACCAGCGAATGATGCGCTCGCCGCCCTCGATCGCCGGCGCGCTGTCGGGCCGAAACCCCGTCCACTGGCCGACCCAGTCCGGCGCCTCGCGTAGGAAGGCTTCGGTGCCGAAGGCGTCCGGCAGAACGATCAGGAGGTTGCCGCCGTAATAGCTCTGCCAGTCCTGAAGCACCCGATAGGGCGCGGTCTTCAGTTCGGCATCGGAATTCGCCATCGCCGCCAGCACCATCGGCAATTCATGCGCGTTGGTGCCGAGCGCCTCGAGGTCGGTGTCCATCGCCAGGAGCACGTTCGACGTGCCGGTGAAGGAGGGGCCGATCCCTTCCTTCAAGGCTTCGACGCACCAGCGCTGCCACAGATGCGAGTGCCGCCGCCGTGTGCCGAAGTCCGAGATGCGCAGGTCCGGATAGGCGCGCAGCCGCTCGACCTTTCCCCACACCCGCGCCTTGGCGCGCGCATAGGTCACGTCGAGCGCGAAGCGGCCCATTGATTTCAGCGCCGCGCGCGAGCGCAACTCGTTGATGATCGCCAGCGCAGGGATTTCCCACATCGTCGTGTCGTGCCAGCGGCCGTGGAAGGTCAGCTCGAACTGCCCGTCCTTGCGCGTCAGCTCGTATTCCGGCAGCCGGAAATCGGCCAGCCAGCGCAGGAAGTCGTGCCGGAAGATCTGGCTCTTGCCATAGAAGGTGTTGCCGCCGAGCCAGATCATCTCCTTCTTGGAAAAGCGCAGCGAGCGCGCGTGGTCGAGTTGCGCGCGCAGTTCCCCCTCGTCGATCTCGTCGGCGAGGCGCACGGATTTCGTCCGGTTGATCAGCGTGAAGGTCGCATCGACATCCGGATAGACGCCCCGGATCATCTGCAGCATCAGGAGCTTGTAGAAATCCGTGTCCAAGAGGCTGCGGATGATGGGATCGAGCTTCCAGGTGTGGTTGTAGACCCGGCGCGCGATGTCGGTCTTGATCATGATGCGTGTCTTCTTCCCTCAGCGCCTTTCGCGCTCCAGGGGGAAGGCCAGCACGAAAGCTGGCCAAACTCAAGTTACCCCTTTTGGCCCAGATGCCGGTGCGCGGCATAAAGCGAGATCGCCGCCGCATTCGACACGTTGAGCGAGCGGATCGCGCCCGGCATGTCGAGCCGGGCGAGGGCGGAAACGGTCTCGCGCGTCTTCTGGCGCAGCCCCTTGCCCTCGGCGCCCAGCACCAGCGCGATGCGCTCCCCGGCAAACGCCTCTTCCAGCACCGCCGGCCCGTCCGAATCGAGCCCCACCGTCTGGAAGCCGAGTTCGGCGAGTTCACCGAGCGCATCGGAAAGATTGCGCACCTCGATATGGTCGATGTGCTCGAGCGCGCCCGAGGCCGACTTCGCCAGAACGCCCGATTCCTGCGGGCTGTGCCGTCCGGTCGTGACCAGCGCGCCGGCCGAGAACGCGACTGCCGAACGCATGATCGCGCCGACATTGTGCGGGTCGGTCACCTGGTCGAGCACCAGGAGCAGCCGCGTCTCCTTCAGGTCGGCGAGCCGTTTCGGCTTCAGCGGCATCACTTCCGCGAGCGCGCCCTGATGGACGGCATCGGAGCCGACGAGCTTGTCGATCTCGCGCGGCTCGACGATTTCGGCCGGGTAGGGCAGGTCGAGCGGCTCGGAGAGCTCCAGCCGCGCCAGCGCGTTGCGCGTCACCAGCAGCCGCCGGATCGTGCGCCGAGGATTGTCCAGCGCCGCGCGCACGGTGTGGATGCCGTAAAGCCGCACGGAGCCGTCTTCGGGCTGCGCACCGGCCTCGATCGGCGCGCGCGGCCGGAAGACCGGACCGCCCGCCTTCTCGTCGCGAAACTTGCGGCGCAGCTTGGCGTAATGGGTGTCCCGCGCCGTGCCGGCGGGAGGCGTCTTCTTGTCGCTCATGGCCCTCTATAGCGACCGCGATCGGCCTTGGACATGGGGCGACGCAAGGTCATGGCGAAATTCTGGACAATCGGCGCGGCCGCGGTTGACAGCATTTCGCGGTGCCGCCATAAGGCCCATCGCAGATTTGGCTTGGATTTCGGTTCCGGCAAGGTCTGCAAGCCAAGCCTCGTTGCACGGCTCCGATGTGGTCTGACGGAGGGGTGTCCGAGTGGTTAAAGGAGACGGACTGTAAATCCGTTCGCTATGCGTACGCTGGTTCGAATCCAGCCCCCTCCACCACCGGCCCACATCGCAAGTTGTACCTCGCAAGAGGCGGGTATAGCTCAATGGTAGAGCAGCAGCCTTCCAAGCTGAATACGCGGGTTCGATTCCCGCTACCCGCTCCAGCGATCCAAGAGAATCCAAGCCTGATCGACTGAAACCAGCGAACGGTTTCTGCGGTGCCGCCGATGCCTAAGCGTGAACCGGCGTTCGGCCTTGCGACGGCCGGCTGGAGAAATAGGCGAATGCGGCGATCGCCAGGAAGACGGGGATGCCGAGTTCCAGTACTTCTTCGAAGATGATCGACGGGGCCTGCAGGGAAGGCGCGAGCGTGATGCCGAGATCGGCGAGCTTGCGGACGCTGCCGTCGAGCGTCTTCGAAATGACGGCGCAGGCGCCGGCGGCGCCGATCGCTATGGCGACGACGTCGAGCCGGCGAAGGCCCGCGAAGAACTCCCGCCCGTGCAGTTTGATGGTCCGATAGGCCGCAAAGCCGACGAACAGCAGCACCGCGACCGCAAGCAGCTTTTCGCCGAGCGGCACTTCCGGCGAGACGTAGAACGACGTCTTGGTGATCGTCATCGTCGTCAGCTTGGTGTGGAAATCGAGTTCGCGCAGGCAAAGCAGGATCGGGATCGCGATCAGATGCCATCGCGATGCGAGCAGGTCGGGACGCGACTCGCGGAGGATCGTGGTCGAGACGATCAGGTAGAACGCCGCCGAAAAGACCTGCAGCGCACCGCCTTCGCTGACATATTCCTCATGGACCTGTTCGCCGATCCACAGCGGCAAAAGGGCGAGCAGGACGACGCCCAGCGTTGCCAGCGCGACGTAGCCGAAATAGCGATTGGGGCTGCGAATTTGCGAGCTTTCGACCCAGTTCGTGGTTGCCAATGGCCTGATTCCCGTCGCATCGCGCACTTGCGCCCAAAAAACGGACTATCAGACTCGCAGATGAATAGTCGACATCTTTGTTCAACATTGCCGCCGGTGTCGCGGGACGGCGGCTATTGCATTGCCCGCGCCTTTGCGTCGAGTTCGGCCAGTTGAACGTCGACCGCGTCGAGCGCCCTCAGGAGCCGCAGGCGCAGGGTGCGGAACTGGCTTGCCGCGTCCGCCTCGCGTTCGTTGATCACGAGATTGAGCGCGCGGGTGACGAGCAGGTCGATCGGCACGCCGCAAAAGCGCTGTTCGCGAAACTGCGCGTCCAGCACTTCGTCCTCGATCCCCTCAGGACAGGGATAGACCACGCCGTCCGGATGGCAGAGCGTGGAGATCGTCAATTCCGAGAAGACGGCTTTCTGCAGCGCCGCGCGGCACACGCGGTAGCTTTCGCTACTCCCGGAACTGTTGTGGAGGCCAAGCTGAGAGAGCGACCCGCCCGGGATCGTCTTCAGATCGGCAACCCATGTCGTCACATTTTCGGTCGGCCGCGCCATCGGTCTGTTCCGCAATGCGTTGGACTGCACGCCGACTATCAAATGCCGGTTGCACAAGAGCAAGAGGGGAGTTGTCGAATACCCCCCGTCGTGATCACTTTTGGTGTCGCAAGGGGCCGCGGGCGCTGTCGGCATGCGCGCGAAGCGTCGGACCGGGGCGATCGGGCTGCGTGGCGACCACGCAGCCGTCCTGGATCTTGATCCAGGCGGAGTTGTTCAGAACCATGCCGCAGCGCGCGAGTTGCGGCGCGCAGGGAATGTCGAGGCAGACAACCTGTCCCTGGCCGAAGACGAGCCCGTTCGCATGGCATGTCGGACCCGCGGCGGCCTGCGGATCGGCGGCCGCACCAACCGTCATGGCTGCGATGAGCAGGGTCTCGAACATGCCGCATCATAGCATGGCACATGACGCTGCGTCACCTCACGCCGCCTCGGCGAGGTCCATGTCGAGATCGATCACAACCGGCACGTGGTCGGACGGCTTTTCCCACGCCCGGACATGCTTTTCGATGTCGGACGAGCGCAGCCGCGCGGCAGCTTCCGGCGAAAGCATCTGGAAATCGATGCGGATGCCGTTGTTCTTCTGCCAGGCGCCCGCCTGGTAGTCCCAGAAGGAATAGGCATCGCGCGCATCGGAAACGGTGCGGAAGGCGTCGACGAAGCCGAGATTTTCGAGCCGCCGCAGCGCCTGGCGGGATTCGGGCTGGAAGAGGGCGTCGCCCAGCCAGTTTTCCGGATGGCGCGCATCGTAGGGCTCGGGAATGACGTTGTAGTCGCCAGCGAGAACCAGCGGCTCCTCGAGCGCCAGCCGCGCCTGTGCCCAGCGTTCCAGCCGGTCCATCCAGCCGAGCTTGTAGGGAAACTTTTCCGTGCCGACCGGGTTGCCGTTCGGCAGGTAGAGGGAAACGACCCGCAGCGCGCCGCGGTTCGTGGAGAACACGCCCTCGATGAACCGCGCCTGCAAATCCTCGTCGTCACCGGCAAGCCCGCGATTGACCTCGTCAAAGCGGAGCTTCGAAAGGATCGCGACGCCGTTGAAACCCTTCTGGCCGTGCGTCTCGACGTGATAGCCGAGCGCCTGGATTTCCATTCGGGGAAAATTCTCGTCGACCGACTTGATCTCCTGTAGGCAGGCGATGTCGGGCTGGCTCTCGTTCAGCCAGTGGAGAAGGTTGTCGATGCGCGCCTTGACGCCGTTGATGTTCCAGGTCGCGATCTTCATTCAGATGGCAAAGCTCGTGCCGCAGCCGCAGGAAGCGACGGCGTTCGGATTGCGTATCTGGAAAGACTGGCCCATCAGATCGTCGACGAAATCGATCACCGATCCGCCCATGTAGACGAGCGAAATCTCGTCGATCAGCACCTTGGCGCCGTCGCGCTCGATCACGATGTCGTCGTCGTTCTGGCTGTCGACGAGATCGAACGTATAGGAGAAACCCGAACAGCCGCCGCCCTCGACCGCGACGCGCAGCGCCGTCTTGCCCGGCTCGTCGCGCAGGATCGCGGCGACGCGGGCGATCGCGGCGTCGCTCACTTCGACGGATTTCATGTCGGTCTTGGCGTCCATGCCCATGGCGTCACCTTGCGTTCGCATTCGCACCATAGGTATGAAGCCGGCGGGGACAAGTCAACGAAGCGGCAACGGGTGACGGCAAGGTGAACACGACCGAGATCGGTTTCGGCTACCGGCCGCGCGCAGCCTATGCGACCGACCCGGCGCAAACGCGCGGTCGCCTCGTGCCGGAACCGGAAAGCGCGACCCGCACGCCGTTCCAGCGCGACCGCGACCGCATCATCCACTCCACCGCCTTTCGCCGCCTCAAGCACAAGACGCAGGTCTTCATCGCCCATGAGGGCGATCACTTCCGCACGCGGCTGACCCACTCGATCGAGGTCGCCCAGATCGCCCGCGCCCTGGCGCGCGCGCTGCGCCTCGACGAGGACCTCGCCGAAGCCGTCGCCCTCGTCCACGATTTCGGCCACACGCCCTTCGGCCACACCGGCGAGGACGCGCTCGACGAGAAGATGCGGCCATGGGGCGGCTTCGACCACAATGCGCAGTCGCTCAGGATCGTCACCGAGTTGGAGCGCCGCTACGCCGATTTCGACGGGCTCAACCTCTCTTGGGAAACGCTCGAAGGCCTCGTCAAGCACAACGGCCCGCTGACCGGCGACATCCCGCCGGCGATCCTGGCCTACGATGCCCGCCACGATCTCGAACTCGATCGCCACGCCGGGCTTGAGGCGCAGGCTGCCGCCATCGCCGACGACATCGCCTACGACACCCACGACATCGACGACGGCCTGCGCGCCGGGCTGATCTCGCTCGACATGCTGGAAGACGTACCGCTCTGCGCCGAAATCCTCGCCGGCGTGCGCAGCCGGTATCCCGCGCTCGATCCCGTCCGCACCGCGCACGAGCTGATGCGCCGCCAGATCACATTGATGGTCGAGGACGTCATCGCCACCGCCGCCGCCAATCTCGAACGGCTCGCCCCGCGCTCGGTCGCCGACGTGCACGGCGCCGGCATCACCCTCGTCACCTTCTCGGACCGCATGCGCAAGTCCGAATCCGAGCTGAAATCGTTCCTCTACAGCCACTTGTACCGCCATCCTCAGGTGATGAACGTCCGCGCATCCGCCGACACCATCGTCCGCGACCTCTTCGACCGCTACATGGCCGACGACGCCGCGCTTCCCGAAGACTGGCGCGAACGCCTGCCCATGCTGGACGAGGCCGCCCGGGCCCGCCACGTCGCCGACTACCTGGCCGGGATGACGGACACCTATGCGGTGCGCGAACACCGCCGCCTGTTTGACCGCACCCCCGATTTGGGCTAGGGCCGCGCCCATGCTGCGCCGGGCTTGCGCGCGCTTTCCAGAATCTGACGAGATTGGCCTTCGATGAACATCTTCGCCGAATTCAACGCACGCATCGCAAGGATCGTGCAGAGCTTCGACCTGCAAACGGAGACGGGCACGGTCGATCTTTCGCGCGTGACCGTCGAGCCGCCCCGCGATCCGAGCCACGGCGATCTCGCGACCAACGCCGCGATGGTGCTGGCCAAGCCCGCCAGGACCAACCCTCGCGCGCTCGCCGAACGCCTTGCCGAAGCGCTGAAGGCCGAGCCGGACGTCGCCGCCGTCGACGTCGCCGGCCCCGGCTTCGTCAATTTGCGCCTGAACGACGCCTTCTGGCAGGCCCGTCTCGGCGAAATCCTCGACGCGCGCACCGACTACGGCCGCTCGACCGTCGGCGCCGGGCGCAAGGTCAACGTCGAATACGTCTCGGCCAACCCGACCGGCCCGATGCATGTCGGCCATTGCCGCGGCGCGGTCGTCGGCGATGCGCTCGCCAATCTGCTCGCCTTCGCCGGCCATGACGTGACCAAGGAATACTACATCAACGACGCCGGCGCGCAGATCGACGTGCTCGCCCAGTCGGTGATGGTGCGCTACCGCGAGGCACTCGGCGAGCGCATCGGCGAAATCCCCGCCGGCCTCTATCCGGGCGACTATCTCGTCCCGGTCGGCCAGGCGCTGGCCAAGGAATTCGGCCACAAGCTCCTCGAAATGCCGTCCGACGAAGCGCTCTCCCTCGTCAAGGACCGCACGATCGACGCAATGATGGCGATGATCCGCGAGGATCTGGCCGCGCTCAACGTCCACCACGACGTTTTCTTCTCCGAGCGCAGCCTCCATGGCGGCAATGGCGGCGCGATCCTGTCGGCGATCAACGACCTGACGCTCAAGGGCCATGTCTACAAGGGCAAGCTGCCGCCGCCGAAGGGCCAGTTGCCGGACGATTGGGAAGACCGCGAGCAGACGCTGTTCAAGTCCACCGCCGTCGGCGACGACATCGACCGTCCGCTGATGAAGTCGGACGGCCAGTTCACCTATTTCGCCGCCGACGTCGCCTACATGAAGGACAAGTACCGGCGCGGCTTCGAGGAACTCGTCTTCATCCTCGGCGCCGATCATGGCGGCTACGTCAAGCGGCTGGAAGCGCTGGCCAAGGCGCTGGCCGGCGACAAGCTCGAGGTAACGGTTCTCCTGTGCCAGCTCGTCAAGCTCTTCCGCGACGGCGAGCCGGTGCGCATGTCCAAGCGGGCAGGGGAGTTCGTCACCCTGCGCGACGTGGTCGACGAGGTCGGCCGCGACGCTATCCGCTTCATGATGCTCTACCGCAAGAATTCCGAGCCGCTCGATTTCGACTTCGCCAAGGTCACCGAGCAGTCGAAGGACAACCCGGTCTTCTACGTGCAATACGCCTCGGCCCGCTGCCATTCGGTCTTCCGCCAGGCCAAGGAACAGCTCGGCACGGACTGGATCGACGAGGCCGCGATGAAGGAGGCCGCGCATCGCCTGACCGACGAGGGCGAACTGGCCGTCATCCGCAAGCTGGTTGAATATCCCCGGCTGATCGAGGCCGCCGCCCTTGCCCAGGAGCCGCATCGGCTGGCATTCTATCTCTATGACCTTGCAAGCACCTTCCACGGCCATTGGAACCGCGGGACGGACAACAACGACTTACGCTTTATTAAGGTTAACGATCCAGAATTGACGCGTGCCAGGCTCGGAATGGTGCAGGCGGTGTCCAACGTTCTTTCGTCGGGGCTCGCGCTGGTCGGGGCGGATGCTCCCGCCGAAATGCGCTGATTGCCTCAAGGGAAAGTGTCACCTTTTGCCCACATTGCCTTGGTAGCGGCCAAGATCCATTGAGACGTCGCCGGCGTCCGACCGAGTGCGAGTGCGGGAAAAAGCATGGCAGACAATCCTTTCAAGCGCCCCGACGAGTCCGGTTTCCTGGACAATGATCCCTTTGCCGAGCTGATGCGCATGGCCGAAGCGCCGCGCCCCGCGGCGCAGGAGCCGGCTTTCACGGCAAACGAGAATTTCGACATCGACCTCGAGCGCGAGCTGCTCGGCGATTTCGACGAGCCCGAGCCGGCGGCCGCGACGTCCGTCGCCGATCACTGGTCGCGCGAGCCGGAATACGCGCCGGCCACCGCGCCCGAGCCGTCGTACGAAGAGCCGGCCTTTGCCGAGCCCGAGCTGGAAGTGGAAGCCGCTGACGAAGCGTCGCTCGACGATCTCGACATGGCGTTCGAACTCGACATGTCGGACGAGGGGCCGCATCTGCCGCTCTCCGCCGCTGACGCGCCCGTCGAAGAGATCGCCTTAGACGCCGAGGACGATGTCCCCGAGGATTTCGACGCCCGCTCGCATGCGCTCTTTGCCTCCGTGCCGGAAATCGCGGACGAGCCGGAAAGCGCTGCGGAACAGGTCGTGGCCGATCCCGTAACCGACGATTTCGACAAGGCTTTCGCCGATTTCGACCTCGCCGACGACCTGCAGGCGGAGATCACCGCCGAGCCGCAACTCGTCGCCGATCCGATCTCCTTCGACGAGCTGAGGGACGAGCGAGAGCAGTTCCCCGAGCCGACATCGCATCATTTCGAAGCCGAGGCGCCGCAGGCCGAAACCTTCTCGGACGACGACCTCGATTTCGCGATCGATGCCGAGATGGAAATCGCCGACGAGATGGCTGCCGAACCGGTCGCCGTGGCAGGCGACGAGTGGCGCTCGGATGAGCTGGCCCCTTATGTCGAACATGGCTGGGTGCAGGACAATCGTCCCGTCGAAGACGCCGCGGATGCCGCGCCGACATTCTCCCATGATGACGTCCTGCAGGCCGGCCCCGCCGCCGATCATGAATTGCAGTCCGAATACGCGCAGGAACCGGACGCGGCTCACGATGCCGCGCCGAACCTTGCATGGACGCCGCTCGAGCTGCAGCCGGAAGGCCCCGTCGAGTCCGTTGCCGCCCATGTCGAACCGCAATTGCGCCGCGAGGTCGCCGATGACGACGACGTGCTCAACGACATCGAAAGCTGGCTGAGCGCCGACGCCGAGCCGGAAGCCCCGGCGCCCGCGCCTGCGCCGGTCTTCGCCAGGTCGGTCTTCACCGCCGCCGAGCCGGCGCCCGTCGCCGTCGCGCCGGCAACTCCGGCGCACGCCGTCGAGCCTGCGCCGCTCAGCCTGGAAGACGAACTGAGCGCATTGCTGGGCGACGACGCCGCGCCGCAGGCACCGATGCGCGAAGAGCCCGCCGATTGGCACCAGCCGTCCCGCTACGAGCCCGAAGCCGCACAGCCGGTCGTCGCCGACGCGACGGCAGCCGAAAGCGACGAGATTGATTTCGCGCTCGATTTCGAGTTCGACGAGCCTGATCTGGAACAGGACTACGCACCCGAGGCGGCCGCGCCGCAGGACGCCGACGACTACGCCTGGGACGATCGCCAGGACCCCACCGCCTTCCAGGTCGAAGCGACCGATGCGGACGATTTCGACCCGGCCATGGCGCATCCGGCCGCCGGCAATCTCGTCGAGGAGCCCGTCGCGCCGAAGAAGACCGGTCCGCTGGCGATGCTGGCCGCGCTCGCGCCGGCCGCAATGGCCCGTTTCGGCGGCGGCGAGCGTTCGAGCACCTCGCGCCCGGTCGAGGCGGCCCCGCCGGCGACGCCGCTCTTCGGCATGGCCCGCGCCAATCGCCCCGTCGCGCCGGAGATCGAGACCGTCGATGTCGAGGACCAGCCGGTCGCGCTCGCCGACGATCTCGACATTCCCGAATTGACCCAGCCGGAGGAGGTCACTCCGCTCTTCTCACCGGACGACCTGGAAGCCGAGCTCGACGTCGCGTTCGGCAGCCTGGCGACGGAGGAAGAACCGGCCGCCCCGCAGCAGCCCGATGCCGCGCCCGCCGATCCTGCGCAGGCGCCGCTGCAGGGCTATCTGGTCGATGGCGACTACGCCTATACCCCCGAGCAGCCCGCGGCCTCCGGCGCGCGTCCGTTCGGCGACGTCGATTTCGACTACGACCCGGATGCCGAAGCCTTCGAGGTCCAACAGCCCGCGCCCAAGGACGGGATGCGTCGCAAATACTTCATTCTCGGCGGCGTTGCCGCTGTCGCCATACTCGGCGGCCTCGGCTATTTCGCCGCCGGCGGACCGATCGGCAGCGGCGCTCCCGCAATCGTCCGGGCCGATCCCGAGCCGGTTCGCGTGCGCCCTGAAAACCGCGGCGGCGCCACCGTCCCCAACCAGAACAGCCAGGCCTATCGCCGCGCAACCGGCGCGACGGGCGAGCCCGGCGGCGGTCAGGAACAGCTCGTCACCTCGGCCGAGGAGCCGATGGACGTGCGCGCCGCCGTCACCCCGTCCGAACCGATGAACGAATTCCCGCTGGTCGGCATGGAAGAGATTCCGATGCTCGACGAGGCCGAAGCGACTGAAATGCTCGCTTCGGTGAAGAGCGACGAGCGTCTCGGCAGCGTCGAGGACATCATCGAGGAAGACAGCATCGAGATCGCGCCGCGCCGCGTGCGCACCATGGTCGTGCGCCCCGACGGCACGCTCGTCCCGCGCGACGAGGTTCCAGCCGCCGCGACCCGCGAGGAGCTCGAGGCGACGACGATCGCAGCAGTCGCCGGGCAGGGCACCGCCGTGCCGCTGGTGCAGGATGCGCAGCCGATCGGCACCATCGTCCCGCAAGGCGAAGTCCAGGCCGGCGATCCGGTGATGCCGGACACGGTCGGCGTCGTGCCCTCGCGCCCCCAAGCCTCGGCCGCGCCCGCCGTGCAGCCGGCCCCGGTTCAAGTCGCCGCCGCCGCGCCCGCAGCGCAGGCGCCTGTCGCGCAAAGCGCCTCCGCTGCGCCGGCCGTCGGCGAGTGGTCGATGCAGATCGCCTCGCAGCCGACCGCCGAAGGCGCACAGAGCGCCTACCAGGATCTCGCCCGCCGCTATGGCTCGGTCCTCGAAGGCAAGGGCGTCAACATCGTCCGCGCCGACATCGAGGGCATGGGCACCTTCTACCGCGTGCGCATCCCGGCCGCGACGCGCGACGAGGCCATCAGCCTTTGCGAAAGCTTCAAGGGCGCCGGCGGCAATTGTTTCGTCTCGCGGTAGATTTCCAAGGCCGGGCCCAGCGCCCGGCCTTCTGCATCAGGGCCGATTGACGGCCGCAAACTCCATGCCATGGTTGAGACATGACCGATTCGAAAGCCCTCATCCTGGGTGCCTCGGGCACCGTTCTGACGCCGCAGGAACGCGCCTTCTTCAAGGGCGAAGCGCCATGGGCGTTCATCCTGTTCGCGCGAAATTTGTCCGAGCCGGATCAGATTCGCGACCTCGTCGCCGAACTGCGCGATTGCGTCGGCCGGCCCGATGCCGCGGTCTTCATCGACCAGGAAGGCGGGCGGGTGCAGCGCCTTCGCCCGCCGCTCGCCGGCCACTATCCACCGGCGAACATTCTGGGGCGCATTCATGCCTCCGATGCCGAGGCCGGCATCCGCGCCTCCTGGCTGATGTCGCGGCTCCATGCGCTCGACCTGATGCAGTACGGCATCAACGCCGATTGCCTGCCGGTCCTCGACGTGCCGATCGAAGGCGCGCACGACGTCATCGGCGACCGCGCCTATGCGCGTGATCCGCAGGCCGTCGCGGTTCTCGGCAAGGCGGCGGCGGAAGGGCTTCTGGCCGGCGGCGTCATGCCGGTCATCAAGCACATTCCCGGCCATGGCCGCGCCTTCTCCGACAGCCACCATGCGCTCCCCGTCGTCGATGCCTCGCTGGAAGAGCTGCGCAATCATGATTTCCTGCCCTTCAAAGCGCTGAAGGACGCACCGGCCGCGATGACGGCGCACGTCGTCTACACCGCCATCGACGCCGAGAACCCGGCGACGACGTCGCCGCGTGCGATCGGCGAATTCATCCGCGGCGAGATCGGCTTCGACGGCCTCCTGATGAGCGACGATCTTTCCATGAAGGCGCTTTCTGGGGATTTCGCCACCCGCACGCGCTCTTCGCTTGCCGCCGGCTGCGACGTCGTTCTTCACTGCAATGGCGTGATGGACGAAATGGTGCCGGTCGCCGCGGCCGCGGCCGTTCTTTCGGGAGAGGCCAGGCAGCGCGCGGAACGCGCCATGGCCGCGATCGCCAATGGCGGCGACGACGACGGGAATGCGCTGCGCCGCGAGTTCGAGGACCTGCTCGCGCCGGCAGCCTAGAAGGACGAGGATTGGCCAAGGAAACGACGACAACGGCCGCCGCGCTTCCCCTGGAGGAATTCTGGGACGAGAACGGTCGCGCCGCGTCGGACCCCGCGCTCGTCGTCGATGTCGAAGGTTTCGAAGGACCGCTCGATCTCCTGCTCCACCTTGCCCGCGGCCAGAAGGTCGATCTCGCCCGCATTTCGGTGCTGGCCCTCGCCGAGCAATACCTCACCTTCATCGAACGTGCGCGACACCTGCGCATCGAGCTTGCCGCCGACTATCTCGTCATGGCCGCCTGGCTCGCCTTCCTCAAGTCCAAGCTCCTGATTCCGCACAAGAAGACCGACGAAGGCCAGAGCGGCGACGAACTCGCTGCCGTGCTGCAATTTCGCCTGCGCCGGCTCGAAGCCATGCGCGATGCCAGCAACCGGCTGATGAACCGCGACCATCTCGGCCGCGAAATCTTTGCCCGCGGCATGCCCGAACCGATCGCGATTCGCCGCGAAAGCACCTACACCGCCTCGCTCTACGACCTCCTCACCGCCTACGCCTCCCAGCGCCAGCGCGCCGCGGTGACCAATGTGCGAATCGCCAAGCGCGGCGTCTGGTCGCTGAAGGACGCGCGCGAACTCCTGACGCGGCTGTTGGGAAACTTCACCGAGTGGACCGCCCTCGATCGGTTCCTGATCGACTACGTCGTCTCGCCGGAGGAACGGGCGAGCGCGATTGCGAGCTCGTTTGCCGCGACGCTCGAACTCGTCCGCGAAGGGCAGTTCCAGGTCCGTCAGGACGGCGCCTTCGCGCCGCTCTATTTGAAGTCGAAGAGCACCTGAGATGGACCAGAACACCGGAAAAATCATCGCATTCTCGGGACAAACGAGCTCGAAATCGCCCGATTCGGAGCTTTTTGAAGCCATTCGGATGGCCGAAGCGCTCATTTTCGCCTCGTCCGAGCCGGTTTCAGCCCGTCATTTGAAGGATAAACTCCCAAATGACGTCGATATCGCAACCGTCCTGTCCGAACTCCAGAAGCTCTATTCGTCGCGCGGCGTGAACCTGATCCGGGTCGGCGAGGGGTGGGCGTTCCGCACCGCGTCGGACCTGTCCTTCCTGCTCGCCCGCGACCAGGTGCAGCAGAAGAAGCTCTCCCGCGCCGCCCTCGAAGTCCTCGCCATCATCGCCTACCACCAGCCGGTCACCCGCGCCGAAATGGAGGATATCCGAGGCGTCGAAACCGCCAAGGGCACGCTCGACACGCTTTTGGAAACCGGCTGGGTGCGCATGCGCGGACGTCGCAAGACGCCGGGCCGGCCGGTCACCTACGGCACCACCGAAGCCTTCCTCGACCATTTCGCCTTGAGCGAAATCCGCGACCTGCCCGGCATGGACGAATTGCGCGGGGCAGGGCTCCTGTCGGCGCGGCTGCCGGCCAATCTCCACATTCCCCAGCCGCCCGCCGACCCCGGCCTCTACGGCGAGGACGAGGAGCCGCTGACGGACATCGACCTCGAGGAACTCGGCCTGTTGACACCCAAGGTCGAGGATGATTGACCCGGAGCGCCGCGGGTCGCGGCGTCGGAGGTCTCGTGGCTGAAACGATCGAACGCAGGCAGGACGGACGCGTGACGACCGCGGGCGTGGCGTTTGCGTCCCGGCTCGCCTTCGAGAACATTTCCCACGCCTTCAATTCGCACGCCGAGACCCTGCGCAACGTCTCGCTTTCGGCCGAACCGGGCGAGGTGCTTTGCCTGCTCGGCCCGTCCGGCTCCGGCAAGACGACGCTGCTGCGCATCGCCGCCGGGATCGAGACGCAGAAAAGCGGCCGCGTTCTCCTGAACGACCGCGAGATTTCCGGCCCGAACATCTTCGTTCCGCCCGAAAACCGCTCGATCGGCCTCGTTTTCCAGGATTTCGCGCTGTTTCCGCACCTGACGATCCTCGAAAACGTCCGGTTCGGCCTCACCGCCCTGTCGCGCGAGGAGGCGAGGCGCGAGGCGCTGATCTCGCTCGAACGCGTCGGCTTGGAAACATATGCCGATGCCTATCCGCACGTGCTCTCGGGCGGCGAGCAGCAGCGCGTGGCGCTCGCCCGCGCCATCGCGCCGCGGCCGGGCGTCCTTTTGATGGACGAGCCGTTCTCCGGCCTCGATTCGCGCCTCAAGGACCAGGTGCGCGCCGAAACGCTCGGCATCCTGCGCCAGAGCCGCTCCACCGCCGTCGTCGTCACGCATGATGCCGAAGAGGCGATGCGCATGGGCGACCGGATCGCGCTCTTGAAAGACGGCGAACTCGTCCAGACCGGCACGGCGGAAGAACTCTTCAACGCGCCCGTCAGCCTTTTCGCGGCCGGGTTCTTCTCGGAGTTGAATATTTTTGAAGGCCGCGCGTTGTCGGGCCGGGTGGAAACACCCATCGGCATTTTTGACGCAAACGGCATGCAGGATGGTCAGGCCGTCTCGGTCGCGACGCGCCTTTCCGCATTCGATGTGTCGGAAAGCGTTGGCGAAATCCCGGCGCGGGTGATATCACGCCGTTTCCTTGGGGTGGTGGAACTGTTGGAACTTGCGGTTCAGGGGGCAGAACGACACGTGCGGGCGCGCATCCGCTGCGGCGCATTGGCCCGGTCGAGCCGGGACGTCTGGCTAAACGTCAGAAAGTCTGATGTTCTCGTGTTTGAAAGCCGTTCCGAAAACACATAAGTCAAGAACGAACGAATGTTCGAAAGAGAGTGATCATGGGTAGCTTCTCGATTTGGCACTGGCTCATCGTGCTCGTCGTCGTCCTCCTCCTGTTTGGCCGGGGCAAGATTCCCGAGCTGATGGGCGACATGGCGAAGGGCATCAAGAGCTTCAAGAAGGGCATGGCCGACGACGAAGACGTCGGGACCAAGACGCTCGATCACCGTGCCGACGAGCCGATGGCCCCCACTGGCAAGGACAAGGTCGGAAAGACGTCGTCCTGATCGCGAGAAGGCCGCAACGCCTGACGCGGACATGAATGATGATCGATCTTAGCTGGTCCGAAATCCTCGTCATCGCGATCGTCCTGATCGTGGTCGTGGGTCCAAAGGATTTGCCGCGCCTTCTGCGCTCCTTCGGCAAGACCATGTCGACGGTGCGCACAATGGCGGGCGATTTCCGCAAGCAATTCGACGAGGCGATCAAGGAAGCCGAACTCGAGGACCTGAAGTCGCTCGCAGATGACGCGCGCAAGCTCAATCCCGCCTCCGAGATCAAGAAGGCGCTGAACCCGATGGAGCAGGCGGCGAAGGACGTGCGCGCCGGGCTCGACAAGGCTATGAAGCCCGCAACGCCCGTCTCCGCCGAGAAACCCGCTTCGACGCCGCAGCCGGCGGAGCCGAAAAAGACAGGCGCGACCGCATTGCCCGAGGCGATGACGAAAGCGCCGGTGAAGGCCGCACGGCCGGCAAAGGTCCCGGCCGCCAAGACCGGGGCCGCCAAGATCGCGGCCAAGGGCAATGGCGCAGCAGCTCCCGTGAAGGCCGCAACGGCAAAGCCGGATGCCGCAAAGGCGAAGCCGGCGGCGAAAGCAGCCAAGACGAGCACGGCCAAGGCGAAGGCAGACAAGTGACCAAGAATGACGACGAAATCGAGTCGAGCTCCGCGCCGCTGCTCGATCACCTGATCGAACTGCGCTCCCGGCTGATCCGGGCGTTGATCGGCTTTTTCGTCGCCTTTCTTCTCTGCTTCTTCTTCGCCCGCGAACTCTTCAACCTGCTGGTGATTCCCTTCCAGTGGGCGACCGAGTGGGCCGGGCTCGACCCGAACAGCGTCGACTTGATCTACACTGCGCCGCAGGAATTCTTCTTCACCCAGATCAAGCTGGGCATGTTCGGCGGCATGGTGCTGGCCTTTCCGCTGATCGCCAACCAGATCTACAAATTCGTCGCGCCCGGCCTTTACAAGAACGAGCGCGCCGCCTTCCTGCCTTTCCTGGTCGCATCGCCGATCCTGTTCCTGATGGGCGCGGCGCTGGTCTATTTCTTCTTCACCCCGATGGTGATGTGGTTCTTCCTGTCGATGCAGCAGGTGGGTCCCGACCAGGAAATCCAGATCTCGCTTCTGCCGCGCGTTTCGGAATATCTCAGCCTCATCATGACGCTGATCTTCGCGTTCGGGCTGGTGTTCCAGCTTCCCGTCGTCACGACGCTGATGGCGCGCGTCGGCATGGTCTCGGCCGCGGGTCTCGCCGACAAGCGCAAGTACATGATCGTCGCGGCGTTCGTCGTGGCGGCCGTCATCACGCCGCCCGATCCGGTCAGCCAGATCGGTCTTGCGCTGCCTACGATCCTTCTCTACGAGGTCTCCATCTGGATTGCCCGCAGGCTCGAACGCAATCGCGAACGGGAGCGCATCGCCCGCGAGGAAGCGGAGGCTGCGTCTTCCGAGGTCTAGGCGCCAGCCGGACCTGCCATCGTTCGGTCGCGGCAGTCCCCGAAATATCACCGGGACGCTCTGCCAATGCTCGACATCAAATGGATTCGCGAAAAGCCTGAAGCGCTTTCCGCCGCGCTCGTGAAGCGCGGCTGGTCGAAGGACGAGGCCGCCTCCAAGGTCGAGGAAATCATCGGCCATGACGAGGCGCGCCGCGCGCATCTCGTCGCGCTGCAGGAAAAGCAGGAGCGCCGCAACGCCGCCTCGAAGGAAATCGGCAATGCTATGCGCTCGGGCGACATGGAGCTTGCCGAGCGCCTGAAGGCCGAGGTCGCCGACATCAAGGCCTTCGTCCAGAACGGCGAGGCGACGGAGCGCGATCTCGACCGCCAGATGAGCGACGCGCTCGCCGTCCTGCCCAACATCCCGCTCGACGACGTTCCGCTCGGCAAGGATGAGAACGACAATGTCGAAGTCCGCCGGATCGGCGAGCCGAAGCCGAAGACCAACTGGACGCGCGAGCATTTCGAGATCGGCGAAGCGCTCGGCGAGATGGATTTCGAGCGCGCGGCAAAGCTTTCGGGCTCGCGCTTCACGGTGCTCTCGGGCCAGATCGCGCGGCTTGAACGCGCGCTCGGCCAGTTCATGCTCGACCTGCATACGGGCGAGCATGGCTACACGGAGATGCAGGTACCGCTGCTGGTGCGCGACGAGGCGCTGTTCGGCACCAACCAGCTTCCGAAATTCGAGGAAGATTTGTTCTTCGCCAGGCATGGCGAAGGCAGGCTCGGCCTGATCCCGACTGCCGAAGTGTCCCTCACCAACATGGTGCGCGAGGAGATCGTCGCGAACGACCGGCTGCCGCTGCGCATGACGGCGCTGACGCCCTGCTTCCGCTCGGAAGCAGGCTCGGCCGGACGTGATACGCGCGGCATGCTGCGACAGCACCAGTTCTACAAGGTCGAGCTCGTCTCGATCACCGCGCCGGACGAATCGATCGCCGAGCATGAGCGGATGACGGCCTGCGCCGAGGAGGTGCTGAAGCGCCTCGACCTGCCGTTCCGCACGGTGACCCTTTGCACCGGCGACATGGGCTTCGGCGCACGCAAGACCTACGACATCGAGGTCTGGCTGCCCGGCCAGAACGCCTATCGCGAGATTTCGTCCTGCTCGGTCTGCGGCGACTTCCAGGCGCGGCGCATGAATGCGCGCTTCCGCCGCGCGGACGGCAAGGGCACCGGCTTCGTCCACACGCTGAACGGTTCGGGCACGGCGGTCGGCCGCGCGCTGATCGCGGTGATGGAAAACTACCAGAACGAGGACGGCAGCGTCACCGTCCCGCAAGCCTTGCGGTCCTATATGGGCGGGCTGGAAAAGATCGGCGTCAAATAGGAGAACTCGTCTTGCGCATTCTGCTCACCAATGACGACGGCATTCATGCCGAAGGATTGCAGGTTCTGGAGCGGATCGCGCGGGAACTTTCCGACGACGTATGGGTGGTGGCGCCGGAGACCGACCAGTCGGGCTTCGCGCACTCGCTTTCGCTGTCCGAGCCGCTGCGGATGCGCAAGATTTCCGACCGGCACTTCGCCGTGCGCGGCACGCCGACCGATTGCGTCATCATGGGGGTGCGCGAAATCCTGCCCGAGCCGCCGGACCTCGTGCTGTCCGGCGTCAATTCCGGCTCCAACGTCGCCGACGACGTGACCTATTCGGGCACGGTCGCGGGCGCGATGGAAGGCACGCTTCTCGGCATCCCTTCGATCGCGCTCAGCCAGGGCTACAACGTGACCGAGGAAGGCCGCACGCTGCACTGGGAGACGGCCGAGACGCACGCGCCGGCGATCCTGCGCCGCATGCTCGATGCCTCCATTCCGGCCGGTATCTTCCTCAACATTAATTTCCCGAACTGCCCGCCCGGCGAGGTGAAGGGCTCAGCCGTCACCGGACAGGGCAAGCGCGTGCACGGGCTGTGGCTCGACAAGCGCCGCGACGGGCGCGGCTTTCCCTACTATTGGCTGCGATTCGGCCGCGAGCCGTCCGAGATTCGCGAGGGCACCGACATAGCGGCGCTGCGCGACAACTACATCTCGGTGACGCCGCTGCATCTCGACCTGACGGCCAACGAGGTCAAGGACCAGCTCAGAAAGGCGCTCGCGTGATGACGGACACGGTCGAGCGCGAAGGCTTTGCCGCATTTCTCCTGCGCGCCCGCGCGCTCGGGCTGACGGGGCGCGACCTGATCGCGGCGATCGAGGCGACGCCGAGGCAGGGCTTCGTGCCGAGCCAGTGGCAGGCCGATGCCTGGTCGCGGCGGCCGCTGCCGATCGAATGCGGCGAGGTCATCGAGGGCATCGACCTGCAGGCCCAGTGCCTTGCCGCGCTCAACGTCCAGGCGGGACACCGCGTCTGCGAGATCGGCACCGGATCGGGCTATACGGCCGCCGTCCTCGGCCGCGTCGCGGGCAGGGTGCTTTCGCTGGAACGCTACAAGACGCTCGCCGAACAGGCGCAAGCGCGAATCGAGCAGCTCGGCCTGCAGAACGTCGTCGTGCGCCATGCCGACGGACTGGCCGGCGTCGGCGCGGAAGGACCGTTCGACCGCATCATCGCCTGGTGCGCCTTCGACGCGCTGCCGCGCCATTTCGTCGACCAGTTGTCGAGCAACGGCACCATGATCGCCGCCATCGGCCCGGCCGAGGACGAGCAGGCGCTGGTGCGGCTGACCAAGGTCGGCAGCCGCTTCGAACGCGAGGACATCGGCCGCGTGCGCTTCCAGCCGATCGTCAGGGGCGTGGCCGCGGTCATCTGATTTCCGCCGATTTGCCATGAATATGCCGTCGAATTTAACCGGCCAGTAAGATTAACGCGCTTTAATCGAGATCAGTTGGTTTCGAGTAATTGCGGGTTCTGCCATGTGCTTCGGCCTTTCTCATCAGACGCGACGGATTCTCCTGCGCAGCGCCGCGATCGCGGTGGTTGGCGGCTTGGCTGCCGGTTGCAGCTCGAACGTCCAGCGCTTCCAGGATTCACTCTTCACCGGCTCGTCGAGCAGCACGGCCGCGGTCGCGCCCGTCTCGCAGCCCTATCCGGGTAACCAGCAGGTCGCCGGCGTCGACCAGACCTATACCGGGTCGGTTGCAGCCAATGGCCAGCGCGGCGCGCCGGTGCCGTCCGCGACCGTCGGCAGCGGGCAGCCCGTCTACCAGGCGCAGCCGCAGCAGCCGGTCTACCAGCAGTCGCAGCCGGTCTACGCGAACCAGGGCGTAGCCGCTTCGCCGGTCGGCCGTGCGACGCTCGCGCCGCCTTCGGGCTCGCAGATGGCCGCCGCCCCGCAGGTCAACCAGCCGGCGCCGATGCAGCCCACCTCGAACGCGCTTCCGTCGCCTTCGCAGCCCCAGCCGCAGCAGCCGAACCAGGCGCAGGTCGCCGTCCTGCCGCAGACGCCGAAGGTCGGCGATGCCGGCCAGATGCAGCAGCCGCAGGCCACTCCCGCGCCGGGCGCGTCGGGCGGTGCCAGCTACACGGTCGTCTCCGGCGACACGCTCTCGGCGATCTCGCGCCGCACGGGCGTCTCCGCCGACGCGATCAAGCGCGCCAACAATCTCGACAGCGGCCTGATCCGCATCGGACAGACGCTGACCATTCCGGGCGGCTCGGCCCAGGCGACGACGCAGGTCGCAAGCGCCGCGCCGAAGCCCGATCCGGTCGTCACCAACGGCACCGTCGCCCCGCAGAAGCCGGCCGAGGCCTCGCAGCCCCAGGCGGCCGCCTACGCCCCGTCCTCCTCGGCGCAGCAGTCGGTCGAGGCGGCGGTCAAGGACGGCGCGGCCGTCGCGCCCGACTCGACCGGCGTCGGCAAGATGCGCTGGCCCGTCCGCGGCCGGGTGATCTCGAATTTCGGCTCCGCCCAGAGCGGCGACGGCATCGACATCTCGGTTCCGCAGGGAACGCCGGTGATGGCCGCCGAGAACGGCGTCGTCATCTATGCCGGCGACGGCCTCAAGGAGTTCGGCAACACCGTGCTCGTGCGCCACGACAACGGCCTCGTCACCGTCTACGGACATGCGAGCGACCTCAAGGTGGCGCGCGGGGAGAAGGTGACGCGCGGACAGCAGATCGCGACCTCGGGCATGAGCGGCAACGCCGACGCGCCGAAGCTGCGCTTCGAGGTCCGCAAAGACTCTGCGCCGGTCAATCCGGCCGGCTATCTCGAATAGGCAGGCAATGATTTGGCCACATTTGTGCGGTGCGAAGGTCTCGCGCCTCGCCGCACGGCGTGGCCGGCGTTCGACGCTGCCTGTTTAGTTCTCCAGTCCAGGATTGCGTCTGCCCGTCCCGCTTGCGGGGCGGGCAATTTCCGCTTGCGCTAGAGACGGCGGCCGAGCTGGCCGGCGAGGTCCTGGATGAACTGCCAAGCGACGCGGCCCGAGCGCGCGCCGCGCGTCGTCGCCCATTCGAGCGCGGAGTGATGGAGGTCGTCGCGCGGGACGTCGAGCGCGAAATGCGCCGCATAGCCGTCGATCATCTCCAGGTACTCGTCCTGCGAGCATTTGTGGAAGCCGAGCCACAGCCCGAATCGATCGGAGAGCGACACCTTCTCCTCGACCGCCTCGGACGGATTGATCGCCGTCGAGCGCTCGTTGTCGATCATGTCGCGCGGCAGGAGGTGGCGCCGGTTGGAGGTGGCGTAGAAGACGACATTGTCCGGCCGGCCCTCGACGCCGCCTTCGAGCGCCGCCTTCAGCGACTTGTACGACGTGTCGTCATGGTCGAAGGAAAGGTCGTCGCAAAACAGGATGAATCGGTAGGGCGTGTCCTTCAGGAGACCGAGCAGGCGGGGGAGGGTGTCGATATCCTCGCGGTGGATCTCGATCAGCTTCAGCCCGCGATGATCGAGGGCGGCTTCCGCCTGCGCCGCCTTGACGAGCGAGGACTTGCCCATGCCGCGTGCGCCCCAGAGGAGAACGTTGTTGGCGGCGTGGCCGGCCGCAAAGCGCCGCGTGTTCTCGACGAGGATGTCGCGCACCCGGTCGACGCCCTTGATGAGGGCGATATCGACGCGGCTGACTTTCGTCACCGGATCGAGTGCGAGCTCGTCGGCATTCCAGACGAAGCACTCGGCCGCGTCGAAATCGGGCCGGGCCGGCTTTCGCGGTCCCATGCGGTCGAGGGCGTCTGCGAGGCGGTCGAGGCGCTTCATCAATTCGGCGACGTCGGGGCGATCCAAGTTCCAGTTCCTCCGGCATTTCATCCGCTGCGGCTCTATCACGCAGCCGCGCGGGCGCAAAGCGGTGTAACGGGCGGCAACAAGAGTTGCATTGATGGCCTTAGCGACTATATTCGCGCCGATTTCACGGGACCGCCGCATGCGGTCCCTTTGCGTATTCTGACCAGGAGCAACCAATGTTCGTGACCCCCGCATATGCGCAGGCAGCCGGCGGCGCCCCCGACATTTTCGTCAGCATTTTGCCCTTCCTCTTGATCTTCGTGATCATGTATTTTCTGATCATCCGCCCGCAGCGGACGCAGATGAAGAAGCGCACGGAAATGCTGACGTCCATACGCCGCGGCGACACCGTCGTCACCGGCGGCGGCCTGATCGGCAAGGTCACCAAGGTGATCGACGACAATGAACTCGAGATCGACCTCGGCAACGGCGTCAAGGTGACGTCGCTGCGCGCGATGATCGCGGACGTGCGCGTCAAGGGCGAGCCGGTCGCCAACCAGAACGCCAAGAAGTAGTCGCAATTGGGGGCCACGACCCGGTGATGGCCCCCGGGGCAGCGGCTTTCCGGCCGGCTTGCCTCGATTGAGCTGACAAGCTTATTGCGTGGCGCGGGGCGCGACCGCCCCGCCACAAACCGCCCGTTACGAGGCCCAATGCTTTACTTTTCCCGCTGGAAGACGATCTCGATCTGGTTCGTGGTTCTGCTCGGCGTCATCTTCGCCCTGCCGAACCTCGCCTCGCAGTCCACGCTGGACGCGCTGCCCGACTGGTTGCCGAAGAAGCAGATGACGCTCGGCCTCGACCTGCAGGGCGGCTCGCACATGCTGCTGCAGATCGACCGGCAGGATCTGGCGGAAGATCGCATCGCGACGGTGCGCGACGACGTGCGCACGACGCTGCGCGATGCGGGCATCGGCTATACCGGGCTGACGGAAAGCGGCAGCACGGTCCAGGTGCGCGTTCGCGACGAAGCGCAGATCGCGGCAGCCCGCACGGCGCTCGAAGCGCTCGCCCAGCCCGTTTCGTCCGGCCTGTTCGGCACCGGCGTCGTCACCGAGGTCAATTTGGCCGAGACGGAGCCCGGCCTCTTCCGCCTGTCCCTCAGCGAAGACGGGCTTGCCTATCGCCTCAATTCGGCGCTCAACCAGTCGATCGAGGTCGTCGGCCGGCGCGTCAACGAACTCGGCACGACCGAGCCGATCATCCAGCGCCAGGGCGAGGACCGCATCCTCGTGCAGGTCCCGGGTCTGCAGGACCCCGAACGGCTGAAGGAAATCCTCGGCCAGACGGCGCAGCTCACATTCCAGATGGTCGACGTCACCAATGACGTCCAGGACGCGATCGACGGCCGTCCGCCGGCCGGCACCCGCGTTCTCTATTCCACCGACGAGCCGCGCGTTCCGTACCTCATCGAGAACCGCGTCATCGTTTCGGGCGAAAACCTCGTCGACGCGCAGGCGACGTTCGACCAGCGCACCAACGAGCCGGTCGTCTCGTTCCGCTTCGACAATCAGGGCGCAACGCGCTTCGGCCAGGCGACGCAGCAGAATGTCGGCCGTCCCTTCGCGATCATCCTCGACGACGAGGTGATCTCGGCGCCGCGCATCAACGAGCCGATCCTCGGCGGCTCCGGCCAGATCTCCGGCAGCTTCACGGTGCAGGGCGCGAACGACCTCGCGGTCCTGCTGCGCGCCGGCGCCTTGCCGGCCGACCTGACGATCATCGAGGAGCGTACCGTCGGTCCGAGCCTCGGCCAGGATTCGATCGAGGCCGGCCAGTTCGCCTCGATCCTCGCCGCGATCCTCGTCCTCGGCTTCATGGTCGTGGCCTATGGCAAGCTCGGCATCATCGCAAACATCGCACTGATCGCGAACGTCGCGATGATCATCGCGATCCTGTCGATGCTCGGCGCGACGCTGACGCTGCCCGGCATCGCCGGCATCGTGCTGACGATGGGCATGGCGGTCGATTCGAACGTCATCATCTTCGAGCGCGTGCGCGAGGAACGGCGGCAGGGACGCTCGCTCGTCCAGTCGCTCGATTCGGGCTTCCAGCGCGCGCTCGCGACGGTGGTGGACGCCAATTTGACGACCTTCATCGCCGCCGCGATCTTGTTCTTCCTGGGGTCCGGCCCCGTCCGCGGCTTCGCCGTGACGCTCGCCATCGGCATCATCACGACGGTCTTCACCGCCTACACGCTGACGCGCTGGCTCATTTCGTGGTGGCTGCGCCGCCAGCGCCCGACCGAAATGCCGGCCGGCGCCGTCGGATACATTCCGCACGACACCACGATTCCGTTCATGAAGTACCGGAACTGGGGCTTCGTGGTGTCGATCCTTTTGACCATCGCGTCGATCGGCATGTTCTTCACGATCAACATGAACTACGGCATCGACTTCCGCGGCGGGTCCAGCATCGAGGTGCAGTCACGCGAGGGGCCGGCCGATGCCGGAGACGTGCGCAGCCGATTGACCGACCTCAACCTCGGCGAAATCCAGGTGCAGGAATTCGGCAGCCCGAACGAGCTTCTGATCCGCATCGGCACGCAAGACGCGGAAAGCGACACGGCCGAGCAGGCCGCGGTGCAACAGGTGCGCAGCGTCCTCGAGGAAGACTACGAATTCCGCCGCGTCGAGATCGTCGGCCCGACCATTTCGAGCGAACTCGCGCTCAACGGGACGATCGCGGTCATTGCCGCCATGTTTGCCATGCTCGTCTACATCTGGCTGCGCTTCGAGTGGCAATTCGCCGTCGGGGCGATCGTCTCGACGCTGCACGACGTGGTCATGCTGATCGGCTTCTACGTCTTGCTCGGGATCGAGTTCAACCTGACGAGTATCGCCGCGGTGCTGACGGTCGTCGGCTACTCGATCAACGACACGGTCGTCATCTACGATCGCGTGCGTGAGAACCTTCGACGATACAAGAAGATGCCGATCACCGAACTGCTCGACCTGTCACTGAACCAGACGCTGTCGCGTACCATCCTGACGGGCGTGACGACGCTGCTCGCGCTGTTCTCGCTTTACCTGTTCGGCGGCGAGGTCATCGCCTCGTTCACGATCGCGATGATCATCGGCATTCTCGTCGGCTCCTATTCGTCGGTCTTCGTGGCCGGCCCGATGCTGATCCTGTTCAACCTGCGCCCGGCGAAGGAAGAACAGGACGAGGCCGCCGACGCGCCGCCGGTGCAGCCGAGCAAGGCCTGATCCGGCATGGCGCACGGCCTCGTCATTCGGGATGCGCATTTTCCCGGCCGTGCGCCGATCGACGCCTACGGCAATGGCGGGTTCCGCTTTGCCGACATGTCGCATCGCGGCTCGATCCTCTGCCTGCCGTCGGGCATCCACGGCTGGGACCCGGCCGACCCGGCCGCGCTGACGATCGATGATTTCGCGCCGCTGCTCGCGGAAAGCGATGCGGTCGAAATCCTGCTCGTCGGCATGGGGCGGGATCTTCGACCCTTGCCGGCACAGCTTCGCAAGCGCCTGCGCGAAGCAGGCATCTCGGCGGACCCGATGTCGACCGGCGCCGCCGTCCGCACCCTCAACGTGCTGCTCGCCGAGGAGCGCGCCGTCGCCGCGGCCCTGATCGCGGTCGACTGATGGACGGCGCGGCCTTCGTCCGCGACTTCGTTCGTCAGAACGATCCGGACCGCTTCTTCGCAAGCCTCTTCGCTCCCGCCGACAAGCGCGACGCGCTTCTGGCGCTCGCCGCCTTCGACGCCGAGATCGCCTCGCTGCGCGGCAAGGTGCGCGAGCCGATGGCAGGCGAAATCCGCATCCGCTGGTGGCAGGACCGCATCGAGGCCGAGGGCGCCATCGCGTCGGGCAACCCGATCGCGGATGCACTTATGGCGACCATCGAGACCCACGGCCTGCCGAAGAGTGCCTTTGCGACCTATCTCGATGCCCGCCTGTTCGACCTTTACGATGACGGGTTTCCAACGCGCGGCGATCTCGAAGCCTATTGCGGCGAGACGAGCGGGATCATGCTGCAGCTTTCCGCGCTGATCCTCGACCGCGACGCCGCCACGCGCGCCGCCGACGCCTGCGGCCATGGCGGCTGCCTGCGGACGATCGCGCAGGCCTTGCGGTGGCAAAGCCACCCGACGCGGCTGCGGCCGTACCTGCCGGGCGACCTCCTCGCCGCGCTGGGTCTCGACAGGGCGCAGTTCGGCGAAGCCGGGCACGAGGAGGCTTCGCGGGCCGCGGTCGAAGGGGTGCAGGCGATCGCGCGCGAGCATCGCGACGCGTTTCTCGCGGCCGTTTCCACGCTTCCCGAAACGCTGCGCCCGGCCTTCATCGCGCTCGCTCCGGCGGCAGTTTCGGCGCTGCAGGGCAGGGCGCCGGCCGGGCCGCTGCGCCGCCAGTGGCAGATGCTGAAAGTGGCGCTGCGCGGGTGGCCGCCTCGTTGACGCAAACGTCATTGCTGCCTAGACTCGGGCCATAATCCGGATCGGGAGGAGGTCCAGACATGAGCCTTGTCCTGCTCGCTTCGATCGTCGTCGTCGGCATCGCGGTGGTCGTGCTCGCCGTCCACTATACGGGCGGCAGCCGGACGGGCCAGTTCGAGACCGTGTTCGACGCGATCGCCGCCTATCGCGGCGACCACCCGGAAACGGAAGTGCTCGACGGCCGGCTGACGCAGGGCCGCGACGCCGCTTTCCTGCTTCTGGCAATGCCCGGCCGCGTCGGCTTCGTGACCGTGTTCGGCCAGCATTTCCTGACGCGCGAGATCTGCGCATCCGACCTCTCCACGTCGGTAACCACCGACCATGCCGCCATCGTCGTTACGCCACGTGACTTCACCTGGAAGGGCGGGCGCTACGCCTTCACCGACACGGCGGTCGCGTCTGAAGTCGCGGCCTGGTTCCCTGAAGCTGAATCGGACGCGCCGCGCTATCACATCGGATCGATCCGGCATGGATGAGTATCAGTTTCCCTCGGTGACGCAGCTTGCGATCCCGTTCTTCGTCGTCGCCATGCTGATCGAGCTCTGGCTGGTGCGGACGGGACGCGCCAAGGGCGTTTTCTCGACCCGCGACACGCTGACGAGCCTTCTCATGGGCACCGGCAACGTCGTCGCCGGCATCCTCCTCGGCGTCGTGTCCTTCACCGCGCTCCTGTGGGTCTGGCAGTTCCGGCTGTTCGACCTCGGCCTCGGCTGGTGGGTGTTCCTCGCCGCTTTCCTGCTCGACGATCTGCGCTACTACGTCTACCACCGCATCGCGCACCGCGTGCGCTGGGTGTGGGCGGAGCACGTCAACCATCATTCCAGCCAGCACTACAATCTGTCGACCGCGCTGCGGCAATCCTGGACCGGGCTCTTCAGCGGCATGTTCGTGCTGCAGGTGCCGCTGGTTCTGCTCGGCTTCCACCCGGCGGTGATCGCCTTCGTCTTCGGGTTCAATCTGGTCTGGCAGTTCTGGATTCACACCGAGACGGTGGGCAAGATGTGGCGGCCGATCGAGCTGATCTTCAACACGCCCTCGCACCACCGCGTCCATCACGCGACCAATCCGCGCTATCTCGACGCCAACTATGCCGGGACGCTGATCATCTGGGACCGGATGTTCGGCACGTTCGTCGAGGAACTGCCGGAGGACGCACCGCGCTACGGCATCATCAGGAACATCGGCACCTACAATCCGCTGAAGGTCGCGTTCCACGAATGGGTCGGCATGTTCAAGGATGCCGCGCAGCCGGGGCTGACCGCTTCCGAGCGCATGAACTATCTGTTCCAACCGCCCGGCTGGAGCCATGACGGCTCGCGCGACACCTCGCAGACGATCAAGGCCGCCTATGTGAAGCGTCATCCGGGCGAGGCCGGCAAGCCGGGCCTGCCGCCCGCACCGGGCCTGCCGGCGGCGGAGTAGCTATTCGGCCGCTTCGCGCGCGGGCGCGACGCCGAGCCACTCGCGCGCGTCGACGAGCGCGCGCGAGGTGATGGCGCGGCGCTTGGCGTTGGTCTTTTCCTTGCCGCGCAAGCGCTTGCCTTCCGATTTCGGCGCCTCGATCGGCGGGAAGAGGCCGAAATTGACGTTCATCGGCTGGAACGAGCGCTTGCCGGGTTCCTCGTCGGTGACGATGTGGCCGCCGGTTATGTGGTTCAACAGCGCGCCGAAGGCTGTCGTGACCGGCGGCATCGGCAAAGGACGGCCGAGACGTTCGGCGGCGGCGAAGCGCCCGGCGAGAAGGCCGATGGCCGCGCTCTCGACATAGCCTTCGCAGCCGGTGATCTGGCCGGCAAAGCGCAGGCCCGGCCGTGACTTCAGTTGCAGCGAGCCGTCGAGCAGCGTCGGCGAGTTCAGATAGGTATTGCGGTGAAGACCGCCGAGCCGCGCGAACTCGGCGTTTTCGAGGCCGGGGATCATTTTGAAGATACGCGTCTGCTCGGCATATTTCAGCTTCGTCTGGAAGCCGACCATGTTGTAGAGCGTGCCGAGCGCATTGTCCTGGCGAAGCTGGACGACGGCATAGGCCTTGACGTCGGGATTGTGCGCGTTGGTCAGGCCCATCGGCTTCATCGGTCCGTGTCGCAGCGTTTCGACGCCGCGCTCGGCCATGATCTCGATCGGCAGGCAGCCGTCGAAATAGGGCGTGCCCTCCCATTGCTTGAACTCGGTCTTGCCGCCGTCGATCAGCGCCTGGACGAAGGCGAGGTACTGGTCCTTGTCCATCGGGCAGTTGATGTAGTCCTTGCCGGTGCCGCCGGGGCCGACCTTGTCGTAGCGCGACTGGAACCAGGCGACGTCGAGGTCGATGGAATCGAAATGGACGATCGGCGCGATGGCGTCGAAGAAGGCGAGCGCATCGGCGCCGGTGGCTTCCGCGATCGCGGCGGCAAGCGACGGGGCGGTGAGGGGGCCGGTCGCGATGATCGTCTTGTCCCAGTCGGCCGGCGGAAGGCCTTCGACTTCCTCGCGCACGATCGTGATCAGCGGATGGGCCTCGAGCCTGGCGGTCACGGCATCGGAAAAGCCGTCGCGATCGACCGCGAGCGCGCCGCCGGCCGGCACCTGGTTGGCGTCGCCGCAGGACATGATCAGCGAATTGGCAAGCCGCATCTCGGCGTGAAGCAATCCGACCGCGTTGGTCTCGGCATCGTCCGACCGGAACGAGTTGGAACAGACGAGTTCGGCAAGCCCTTCGGTCTTGTGCGCGTCGGTTCCGCGAACGGGGCGCATTTCGTGCAGGATGACGGGAACGCCGGCTTCGGCGAGTTGCCAGGAGGCTTCGGAACCGGCAAGGCCGCCGCCGATGACATGTACGGGTTGTGTGCTCATGGCGGCGAGATAATCCACAGCGCGCGGCTTTGCAAATCAAAGCTCCGTTGCGATGCGGCGCGCGGGTGCTACCAAGGCGCATGGCTTGGTTGGCGCGATTCGCATCCCTCATCGTCGTGGCGGCAGCGGCAAGTGGCTGCACCTCCGTCTCGTCCAACTACAATGACGACATCGCCGATGTCTCGAACGGCCGGCTGACGGTCTGCCACGGCTTCGACTGCCGCAACCAGACGGCGCTGGCCTTCTCGGCCGACGAACAGCAGCGCCTGCAGGCGCTGTTCGCCGAACCGTCGAATGCCACCGCCGAGCGCGAGGCGATCCGCAAGGCGGTGCAGCTATTCGAAAGCGCGACGACGGCCCGGCTCGGCGTCGCGGATCAGCCGAAATCGGACCTGTCGCAGACCGGCCAGCAAGGCCAGATGGACTGCATCGACGAATCGACGAACACGCGCACCTTCCTGCGCCATCTCGAATCGCGCGGATTGCTAAAGCATTATGCTGTCCAGACCAACGTGACGCGCGGCGTCATCTTCGACGGTCGCTACTTCCACGCGACGGCGGTCATCCGAGACGAGGGCGGGCAGCGCTGGGCGGTGGATAGCTGGTACGAGCCGGCGGGCGGCGCGCCGGACGTCATGCGACTGGAGGAATGGCTCGGACGCGGCCAGATGGGCCGCAGATAAGAAAACGGCGCTCACCGGGGGAGGAACCGGGAGCGCCGCTGATGTGGACCGACGATCGGGAGGAGGATGATCGCCGGTCTTCCACGCTCGAACCCCTGGGAGGAGGACGGGGCGAGCGGAACCGAAGGTTCTTTAGACGGCCTTGCGGGCGACGAACGGAATGTCGCCGCGGGCGATGCCGAGGTCGTTGAGTTCACGGGTCGACAGGCGGCTCAGTTCGTTGACGGTGTCGCGGTAACGGCGCCAGTTGCGGTAGTTGCGGATCAGGTTCATGGTCTTGCTCGCTTCGAGTTGTCTGTTGTTCTTGCGGTACGACGTGCAGATAATCCCGGCACCTGCATATTTGAAGTGCAGTTTCTGCATGCCTGCGATGCAGTTTGTGCATTGCACCATTAACGGTCGTTAAGGGCTGTGTCGAAAGTGGGCGGGCGCCACGATTCGGGCGCAGTCGTCAGGCGTGATATCCCCGCGACGACAGGGGTTTGAAGGGAATTTGCATGGCGCGACGGGACCGCCTTGTGCAGCGCGAAATCGAGGGCTGGAAAAAGCGCGGGCTGATCGACACCGAACTCGCCGAGCGTCTTCGTCAGGACGTCGCCGCGCGGGGCGGCGCATTTGCCGTCTCGGGCGTGTTGATCGTGATGTCGGCGCTGCTTTTCTCGGCAGCGCTCCTGATCTTCATCGCGGCTAACTGGGAAGCGATGCCGCGCCTTGCGCGCGTCGGGCTGGTCGCCACCATCATCGTCGCGGCAAACGGCCTCGGCGCCTGGGCGTCGATGCTGGGCCGGCGCTATCTCGCCGATGCGCTGTGGCTGATCGGCTCGGCGGCGTTCGCGGCCGGCATGGCGCTGGTCGGCCAGATGTATCATCTGTCGGGCAGCGAAAGCGGCCTTTATCTCGTCTGGTGGCTGTCGGCGATCCTCTCGGCCCTCGCGCTGCGCTCGTGCGCGCTGACAATGGCCTCGATCCTGCTCGCCGTCGTCTGGCTCTTCGCCGGCCTCGGCGACTGGGGCGGGATCGAGACGAGCCTGCCGCTCTCGGCGCATCTCTTCCCGCTGATGCTCGCCGCAGGCTGGGCGGTCTCGCTCCATACGCGCGTCGCCATGGCGCGCGACCTCGCGCTGCTGGCCTTCGGCGTCTACGTGACCCTGCTGTTCGTCGCCTGGGGCGTCGCGGTGCCGATGGTCACGATGGTGCTGGCAGCAATCGGCTTCGTCGCCGCAACGCGGCTCGACTGGCGGAGCGAGCGAAACGCCGCGCCCCATCTCGGCATCGAACTCTCGATGTTGCAGTATTTCGTGCTCGCCGGCGTGCTTCTTCACGTCGAATGGCATGAAGGGCCCGGTCTGGTCGTGGTGGCGAGTCTGATGCTGGCAGGCCTGACGGCAGCGCTGCTCCTCGGCGGCAAGGAAAGCAGCGGCGTCCGGCGGCTGGTCTATCTCGCCTTCGCGGGCGAACTCATCTTCATCTACGTCCAGACCGTCGGCACCATGCTCGGCACGTTCGGCTTCCTGACGCTCGCCGCGATCGCGCTCGCCATCTTCGCGCGGCTCGTCACGCGCTTCGAACGCCGAATCGCGCCGCCGGCGCAGGAAGGCGCATCGACATGAGACGCCCGGCACGCACCTTCGCCATCGCTTTGGGACTGGCAGCAGTCCAGATCGGCTTCCTTGGCTCGATGATCCTCGGCCGCGCCGGCATCCTGCGGGAGGGGACAGAAATCCGCCTCGCCGTCGAGCCGGTAGACCCGCGCGACCTCCTGCGCGGCGACTATGTCGTCCTCGGCTATCCGATCTCGCGCATCGACCGATCGCTGGTCGGAGAGACAGACGCGCGCGACCTGAAAGGCCGCTGGATTTTCGTGCGCCTGTCGCGCGCGGATGACGGATCGTTCGCGCCCGTCGCCGCAGTGCTCGACGACCCTTCCCCCGAGGAACGTCTCGACAACGAGGTCGACCTGCGCGGCGTCGTCGTCCGCGAGCCTGGCTCGGGCGAAACGACGGTCCAGGTCGCCTATGGCATCGAGCGCTACTACGTTCCGGAGGGCGAGGGCCGGGCGATCGAGGACGCCATGCGGCAGGATCGCTTCGAGATCGTGGCGGCCGTCGACGAGAACGGTTCGGCCCAGATCAAGGCGCTTCTGCACGATGGCCGCGCCATCTATCGCGAACCATTGTTTTAGGTAACCTGAACAGCCAGAAAAAAGCCCGTTTTCGGGGCAATTTTCCTTTGATCGATCATGAGCCGGTGATATAGAACCAGCCGATTTCAAGGGCTGACTGCTCGTGAAGCGGGTGTGGCGGAATTGGCAGACGCACTTGGTTTAGGTCCAAGCGCTGAAAAGCGTGGGGGTTCAAGTCCCTCCACCCGCACCAACGGCCACCCCGGGAAATGAAATTGAGCGTCGGCCCGGTTCGGATGGGCTGAGACGTTCAAGCCACAAGAATTCAGCAGGCTGGGCGGCGCGCCGTCGCGACAGCAGCATGCGATAGCAAAGGTTGTAAGATGCAGGTTACCGAAACGCTCAATTCCGGGCTGAAGCGCCAGATCAAGGTGTCCGTGCCGGCCAAGGACATGGAAGCCAAGCTCATGGAGCGGCTGTCCGACGCCAAGGGCAAGGTGCGCCTGAACGGGTTCCGTCCCGGCAAGGTTCCGGTCCAGCACCTGCGCAAGATGTACGGCCGCTCCTTCATGGCCGAAGTCGTCAACGAGATCATCTCGTCCTCGCCGCGCAACATTCTCGCCGAGCGTGGCGAGAAGGCAGCGATGCAGCCCGAGGTCACCATGACCGAGGACGAGAAGGAAGCCGAGAAGATCCTTTCCGGCGGCCAGGATTTCGAGTTCTCGATCGACTACGAAGTCATCCCGGCGATCGAGACCAAGGACCTTTCGAGCGTCAAGATCACCCGCCAGGTCTATGACGTGCCGGAAGAGGAGATCGAGGAGCAGGTCAAGAAGGTCGCCGAATCCGCGCGCACCTACGAGACCAAGAAGGGCAAGGCCGCCGAGGGCGACCGCGTCACGATCGATTTCGTCGGCAAGATCGACGGCGAGGCCTTCGACGGCGGCGCTGCCGAAGACGCCAATCTCGTGCTCGGCTCCAACCAGTTCATCCCCGGCTTCGAAGACCAGGTCGTGGGCCTGAAGGCCGGCGACGAGAAGACGATCAACGTGACCTTCCCGGCCGACTACGGCGCGCAGAACCTTGCGGGCAAGGAAGCAACCTTCGACGTCACCGTCAAGGAAGTCGCCAAGCCGGGCGACCTCGAGGTCACCGACGAAGTCGCCCAGCAGCTCGGCCTCGAATCGGCCGAGAAGTTGCGCGAGATCATCAAGGGCCAGATCGAGACGCAGTTCGGCGCTCTGACCCGCCAGAAGGCCAAGCGCCAGCTCCTCGACGCGCTCGACGAGGAATACAAGTTCGAAGCCCCGTCCAAGCTGGTCGAGGCCGAGTTCACCAACATCTGGACGCAGGTCACCCGCGACCTCGAACAGGCCGGTCGCTCCTTCGAGGACGAAGAGACGACGGAAGACGAAGCACGCGCCGAATACCAGCGCCTTGCAGAGCGCCGCGTGCGCCTCGGCCTCGTCCTGGCCGAGATCGGCGAGAAGGCCGGCGTCCAGGTCACCGACGACGAGCTGCAGCGCGCGCTGTTCGAACAGATCCGCCGCGTCCCCCAGCACCAGCAGCAGGAAGTCTACGACTTCTACCGCAACAACCCGGCTGCGCTCGCCAATGTCCGCGCCCCGCTCTTCGAGGAGAAGGTCGTCGACCACCTCCTGAACGAAGTGAAGGTCACCGACGTCAAGGTGACCCGCGAGGAGCTTCTGGCCGAGGACGAGGACGAAGCGGCCGACGCGAAGAAGGCGGAAAAGAAGGCTGCGCCGAAGAAGAAGGCCGCCGACAAGAAGGCCGACGCCGACGACAAGGCTGAAAAGGCCGAGAAGAAGGCGCCTGCGAAGAAGAAGGCCGCCAAGGACAAGGACGCCGAATAAGGCGTTCGTCCGGCTCGAACGAGGGAAGGGGTCCGCGAGGGCCCCTTTCGCATTTGCGGCCTTTCCTTTTGCACAATCGGACACGACATTGCCCGCGAAACGACAAGGGGATTCGCGATGCGCCGACTGATCTTGGCTTTGACGATGGTAGCGACGTTGCTCGGGCCCGCGCATGCGCAGGAAGAGCGCAATCGCAGCCTGCTCGACATGTTCGGCTTCGGCAACGAGCGCATCGAGCGGCCCGCTGAGACGCCGGCGGGCGAGCGCCCCGTCCAGCGCCGGCTGCCGTTCAGCCAGAGCGAAGTGCAGCTTTCCTATGCGCCGCTGGTCGCGGAGGCGGGGCCTGCCGTCGTCAACGTCTACGCGTCGCAGCAGGTGCAGTCCCGCTCGCCCTTCATGGGCGATCCCTTTTTCGAGCAGTTCTTCAACCGGCAGATGCCGCCACGCGTCCAATCCTCGCTCGGCTCGGGCGTGATGGTCGATCCGTCCGGCTATGTGGTGACCAACAATCACGTCATCCGCGACGCCGACGAGGTGCGCGTGGCGCTGCCCGACGGGCGCGAGTTCACCTCGCAGATACTCTTGAAAGACGAGTCGCTCGACCTCGCGATCCTGAAGATCGAGGCCGACGAGGAGTTCGCGTCCATCGCGCTCGGCGATTCCGACGCGCTTGAGGTCGGCGACCTCGTGCTCGCGATCGGCAATCCCTTCGGCGTCGGCCAGACGACGACGAGCGGCATCGTCTCCGCGCTCGCGCGCACCCATATCGGCATTTCCGATTTCGGCTTCTTCATCCAGACGGATGCTGCGATCAATCCGGGCAATTCGGGGGGTGCGCTGGTCAATATGAGCGGCGAGGTGGTCGGCATCAACACGGCGATCTTCAGCCAGTCGGGCGGCTCGATCGGCATCGGTTTCGCGATCCCGTCGAACATGGTGCGCGCGGTCGTCGACGCCGCCAAGGGCGGCTCCGACTATTTCGAACGGCCTTATCTCGGCGCGACCTTCGAGGCGGTGACGCCGCAGATCGCCGAGGCGCTCGGCATGGAGCGCCCGCGCGGCGCGCTGGTGGCGAGCGTGGCCGACGACGGACCGGCCGCCGGCGCGGGCCTGCGCCCCGGCGATGTCATCCTGTCGCTTGACGACCGCGCGATCGAGCACCCGGACGCCCTTGGCTACCGCCTCGCCACGCTCGCCATCGGCGCGACGGCAAGGCTCGGCGTCCTCAGCCAGTCCGAGGAACGCTCCGTCGACATCACGCTCGTGCGCGCACCCGAAGGGGCTGCAGGCGGCGCGGTGACGATCTCCGGCACGAGCCCGTTCGCCGGCGCGACGGTGGAGACGCTTTCGCCGCGCCTTGCGCAGCGGCTGCGCCTGCCGGACCAGGTGCGCGGCGTGGCGATCGTCGAGATCGACCGCTCGTCGCCCGCCGCAAGCCTCGGGTTGCGGCCCGGCGACATCGTGCACGAGGTCAATGGCGAGGAGATCGACAGCCCGGCGGCGCTCGAAACGGCTGCATCTGCGCAGACGCGCTGGTGGCGCTTTACACTCGAGCGCGACGGGCGTTTGCTGCGCCAGGCGCTGCGCTTTTGACGGACGGACCCCTTGGCCGATCTCTTTTCGACAGGTGACGATCAGGACGAGCGCCGGCCCGTCGGCCAGCCGCTCGCCGACCGGCTGCGCCCGCAAATTCTCGCCGACGTCGTCGGCCAGGAGCATCTGACGGGCGAGGGCGGGGCGCTGACGCGCATGCTGCGCTCCGGCACGCTGGGCTCGATGATCTTCTGGGGGCCGCCGGGGACCGGCAAGACGACCGTCGCGCGGCTGCTCGCCGGCGACACGGGGCTGGCGTTCGAACAGATCTCGGCGATCTTCTCCGGCGTCGCGGACCTGAAGAAGGTGTTCGAGACGGCCCGCCTGCGGCGCACTCAAGGGCGGCAGACGCTGCTCTTCGTCGACGAGATCCACCGCTTCAACCGCGCCCAGCAGGATTCCTTCCTGCCGGTCATGGAGGACGGCACGGTCATCCTCGTTGGTGCGACGACGGAGAACCCGTCCTTCGAGCTCAACGCCGCTCTGCTATCGCGGGCGCGGGTGCTGACCTTCCGTCCGCTGGATGGTGACAGCATCGAGCGGCTTCTCGCCCGAGCCGAGGAGAACGAGGGAAAGAAGCTGCCGCTGGACGAGGAGGCGCGCGCCGTTCTCCTGCGCATGGCGGACGGCGACGGCCGCGCTTCACTGACGCTCGCCGAGGAAATCTGGCGCGCGGCGGCCGGCGGCGAAATCTTCGATGCCGAGGGCCTGCAGCGTATCGTCCAGCGCCGGGCGCCTGTCTACGACAAGGGCCAGGACGGGCACTACAATCTGATCTCGGCGCTGCACAAATCGGTGCGCGGGTCGGACCCGGACGCGGCGCTCTACTATCTCGCGCGCATGCTCGATGCGGGCGAGGACCCGCTCTATCTCGGCCGCCGCCTGGTGCGCATGGCGTCGGAGGACATCGGGCTCGCCGACCCGCAGGCGCTGGCGATCACGCTCGCGGCCAAGGACGCCTACGACTATCTCGGCTCGCCCGAAGGCGAACTGGCGCTGGCCGAAGCCTGCGTCTATCTCGCGACGGCGCCGAAATCGAACGGCGTCTACACCGCCTACAAGGCGGCGATGCGCGCGGCGAAGGAGAACGGCTCGCTTTTGCCGCCCAAGCACATCCTCGACGCGCCGACCAAGCTGATGAAATCGGAAGGCTACGGCACCGGCTATTTCTACGACCACGACGCGCCCGACGCGTTCTCGGGTCAGGACTATTTCCCCGAGGCGCTCGGCCGGCAAAAATTCTACGACCCGCCCGATCGGGGCTTCGAGCGCGAGATCAGGAAGCGCCTCGATTACTGGCAGAAACTGCGCACTGAGCGTCAATCGGGCCGTTAAGCCGCTGGATTGCAGTTTTCGACGCCCTGAACCTCGCGCCTGCGGGATTGGGGTGCTATGGGCGCTCTTCATACGCGAAAAGAGAACGAGAATGGCAGGCGTCGAGCAGATCGCAGTGGCAAACGACGAGTCGGGCATGCGCCTCGACCGCTGGTTCAAGATACATTATCCGGGCCTCGGTTTCGGCCCGCTGCAAAAACTCCTGCGCTCGGGCCAGATCCGCGTCGATGGCGGCCGGGTGAAGTCCGATACGCGCCTGCAGCCGGGCCAGCATGTCCGCATTCCGCCCATCGCCGCCGACCGCAAGTCCGGCCCCGTCACCGCTCGCACCATGCGCGGCGAGGACGACGGCGAGGTGCTGGCGAAGATGACGCTCTACGAGGACAAGAAGGTCATCGTCTTCGACAAGCCGGCCGGCCTTGCCGTCCAGGGCGGATCGGGCATCACGCGCAGCGTCGATTCCATGCTCGAGGCGCTGCGCAGCCAGAAGGGCGAGAAGCCGCGCCTCGTCCACCGGCTCGACCGCGACACCTCCGGCGTCCTCGTCGTCGCGCGCACGCGCCTTGCGGCGATGAAGCTCGCCGAGGCGTTCCGCCACCGCGAGACGAAGAAGACGTATTGGGCCCTCGTGAAGGGCGTACCGCCCAAGCGCGAGGACAAGATCTCCACCTGGCTGGTCAAGGAATCCACCATCGACGGCGACCGGATGCGCGTCGCCGACCATGGCGAAAAGGGCGCCGACCACGCCGTGTCCTTCTACCGCATCGTCGAGCAGGCCGCTCAGACGATGTCGTGGCTGGAGATGGAGCCCTATACCGGCCGCACGCACCAGCTTCGCGTCCACGCCGCCCATATCGGCTGCCCGATCCTCGGCGATCCGAAATATTTCGAGGCCGACAAGAATTACGACTTCCCGGGCGGCATGCAGAAGCGCCTGCACCTCCACGCGCGCCGCATCATCATTCCGCATCCCGACGGCGGCAAGATCGACGTCACCGCGCAATTGCCGCCGCACATGAAGCAGAGTTGGAACCTTCTCGGCTTCGACGAGAATTCCGCGGACGACTGACATGGCCGAGGCAACCGCGACCATCACCGAACGGCGTGACGCGATCGACAATTTCGCCGTCGCGATGATGCTGATGCTGACCTTTTCGTGGGGCATGAACCAGGTCGCCATCAAGGTCGCGAACACCGGCTACAGCCCCATCTTCCTGACCATCGCGCGCTCGGCCATCGCCGCCGTGCTCGTCTATGGCTGGTGCCTGTGGCGCGGCATCCGCCTGTTCGAGCGCGACGGAACGCTGTGGCCCGGCCTTCTCGCCGGCCTGCTTTTCACCGCCGAATTCGTGCTGATCTTCTTCGGCCTCGACTTCACGACGGCCGCGCGCGGCTCCCTGATGGTCAACACGATGCCGTTCTGGATGCTGCTCGGCGCCCATTTCTGGCTCGGCGAGCGCATCACAACGGTCAAGTTTCTCGGCCTGGCGCTCGCCTTCGTCGGCGTCGTCCTCGTCTTCGCCGACCAGTTGTCGCTGCCCGATGCTCGGGCGCTGCGCGGCGACCTGATGTGCCTGGCGGCGGGCGTCCTCTGGGCCGCGACGACGCTCGTCATCAAGAAGTCGAAGTTGACCGACGCGAGCGCCGAGAAGACCCTGATGTACCAGTTGCTGGTCTCCGCCGTCGTCTCGATCCCGCTCCTGCCGCTCGCCGGGCCGATTCTGCGCGACGTGTCGCTGCTGGCGACCGGTGCGCTCCTGTTCCAGGCGGCGTTCGTCGTCGCGTTCACCTTCATCCTGTGGTTCTGGATGATCCGGACCTATCCCGCCACCGGCCTGTCGAGCTTCGCCTTCCTGACGCCGGCATTCGGCGTCCTGTGCGGCGGCTTCCTGTTGAACGAGCCGCTGTCGATCAACATATTCGCCGCTCTGGCGCTCATCGCGCTCGGGCTGCTGGTGGTGAACCGGCCCGTGCGCCGGCGCATCCCGCCCGCCTGATATTTCGAGGACCGACCCATGCGCGACATCCTGAGCGATCTCGACACCCCGTTCGTTTCGGACGAGAACCCGATGAAGCGGGCGCAAAAGCAGATGCGCACGCCGCTGCCGAAGCGCTTCTACAAGGCTGCTTCGGTGCGTCACGACCCGGCCAGCGGCCATTTCGCCATCGAGCTCGACGGCAAGCAGGTCCGCACGCCGGGTCGCGCCGTGCTCGCCCTGCCGACCGAGGCGGCGGCAAGGCTCGTCGCCGACGAGTTCGACGCGCAGAAGGACGAGATCAACCCGTTCGACATGCCGGTCCTGCGCATCGCCAACACCGCGATCGACGGCGTTTCGACGGACACGCAGGCGGTGCTGGAAGACATCCTGCGCTACTCGTCGACCGACCTGGTCTGCTACCGCGCGGACGGCCCGGAATCGATCGTCGAGCGCCAAAGCGAGGCCTGGGACAGGATCATCGACTGGGCGCGCGGGAGCCTCGGCGCGCGCTTCGTCCTCGCCGAGGGCGTGATGCATGTCGACCAGCCGCGCGAGGCGATCGGCGCGATCGGCATTCACTTGAAGATGCGCGAGGAGCCGTTCCGCCTGTCGGCCTTGCACGTGATGACCTCGCTGACCGGCTCGGCGCTGATCGCGCTGGCGGTCGATGCCGGCGAACTTTCACCCGACGAAGGCTGGGCGGCCGCCCATGTCGACGAGGACTGGAACATCGCCCAATGGGGCGAGGACGGCGAAGCGGCGAAGATGCGCACCGCCAAGAAGCGCGACATGCTGGCCGCGGCCGCACTGATCGAGGCGCTGAAGACCTAGGATCGCGGCGTGAGGAACATCTGGATGGCGCGCGCGACCTCGCTTTCGAGCGGGAAGGACAGCATGCCCATCACCGAATAGCCAAGCATCCAGGGCATCACGTAGAAGCGGAACAGGAAGAAGAACCAGGCGACGTAGAGCGGGATCAGCGGCTCGAGCAGGAAGCCGGGCGTGATCGGCCGGAAGACGCGCAGGATCGGGTTCGTCGAGCGCACGAAAAAGCGCATGAAGAAGAAGTTCGAATCTTCCGACAGGAAGAAATTCATCGCCGCGCGGCCGATGAGCGTCCACATGATGACGCCAAGCACGTAGTCGACGACGATCACCCAGAGCGGGAAACTACCTAGAGACTGTTCCATCGACCGAATCGTTAGCTGAGACAAAAGGGCGGGGGCGGGACGATGTCCCGCCCCCGCGGCGTTTTCAACCTGGCCTAGTGCGGGTCCAGGATCGGCTTGCCCGTCGGAATGCGGGTTTCGTCGACCATGCGCTGGATTTCGGCATCGGGCGCCGGCGTCATCAAGGTGACGACCACCATCGCGACGAGGCTGAAGGCCATGCCGATGATGCCGAACCGCAGATCGTCGAGACCCATGATCGGCGCTCCACCCGTATAGACGTACCAAAGGTAGATCGTGCCGGAGATGAAGCCCGCTGCCATGCCGGCGATTGCGCCTTGCGTATTCGCCCGCTTCCACCACACGCCGAGGACGAGCGGGAAGAAGAGGCCCGAACAGGCGAAGCAGAAGGCCCATGCAACCGCGCCGAGAATGCCGGTTAGCTGCATCGCAGCCATGAAGGCACCGGCGGCACCGATGATCACCAGAAGAACGCGCGCGACAATCAGGCGGTGCTTCGTGTCGGCCTTCGGGTCGATGACCTTGTAGTAGAGGTCATGGCTGAGCGCGTTGGCAATGGCGAGCAGCAGACCGTCTGCCGTCGACATTGCAGCCGCCATGCCGCCTGCGGCAACGAGGCCGGAGATGACGTAGGGCAGGCCCGCGATTTCCGGCGTCGCCAGGACGACGATGTCTTCACGCATGAAGAACTCGTTGAGCTGGAGAATGCCGTCGCCATTGTGATCGATGATCGCGAGGAAGTTGACACTGCTCCAGTTCTGGACCCAGGCGAGGGCCTGAACCTCCTCGATCGTCTTGCCGATGATCGCCGTCGGCAGGGATGGATCGAGAAGCTGCAGCTTCGTCAGCGTGGCGAGAGCCGGCGCCGTGAAGTACAGCAGGAAGATGAAGAGCAGCGACCACGCAACCGACTTGCGTGCGGAGCGCACGGAAGGCGTGGTGAAGTAGCGCATGAGGATGTGCGGCAGCGAGGCCGTGCCCGCCATCATGCAGATCGCCAGCGTGATGAACCGCCATTCGGCCAACGCACCCGTCGGTTCGACATGCGGCGTGACCAGCGCCTTCATGCCCGCAACGCCCTCAGGCGGTGCCGTCAGCCCATACTGAGCCTCGAGCTCGGTGATGGTCTGGACCGCCTCGCCATAGGAGAAATGCGGGATGATGCCGAAGCCCTGGACGTTCGACATCCAGATGACCGGCACCAGGTAGGCGATGATGAGCACGATGTACTGCGCGACCTGCGTCCATGTGACGGCGCGCATACCGCCGAGCATGGAGCAGACCAGGATGCCGAAGAGGCCGAACCATACGCCCCAGGAGAACGGAATGTGCAGTGCGCGCGCGGCGATCGTGCCGGTTGCGGTGATCTGCGCCGTCACATAGGTGAAGGATGCGGCGACCAGGATGACGACGGCCAAAATGCGCGCGAAATTGCCGCCGTAGCGCGTGCCGATGTAGTCCGGCACCGTGTAGCAGCCGAACTTGCGCAGGTAGGGCGCCATCAGCGAGTTCACGAGGATGTAGCCGCCGGTCCAGCCAACGACGAAGGCGAGGTAGCTGTAGCCGCCGAAATAGATACCGCCGGCCATCGCCACGAAGGACGCACCGGACATCCAGTCCGCCGCAGTGGCCATGCCGTTATAGACGGCAGGCACCTGGCGGCCGGCGACGTAGTAGGCTTCCACTTCCATCGTGCGCGACATCCAGCCGATGGCCGCGTAAATGAAGATGGTGAAGGCGACGAAGAGAATGCCGATCGTATCGGCGCCGACGCCCATCTGTTCGAGGACGGCCATCAGCAGGATGAAGACGACGAAGCCGCCTGTGTAGAGGCCGTAGACCCGGCCTAGATTGTCGAGAAAACTCCCGTTCATTGCGTCATCCCCCCTTAATCGCCGACGCCGAATTCGTCGTCGATCTGGTCCTGCCGCCAGTTCTGGAAGAACACGAGCAGGACGAACGCAATGAGCGAACCTTGGCAGATCATGTAGAAGCCAAGCGGAAAGCCCATGAACGTGATTTCATTGAGTGGCCGCACCATCAGCGGAACCACGATGGAAAAGATGAACCAGAGAATCAAAATGACGACTGTCAGATTCCTGGTCTTTGCCCAGTAGCGATCTCTCACGTCCTGGGGGATTTCCCTATTGTCAGCGGACATGGTGTCCTCCTCCCTCAAATTGTGTTAGCGACCTCTCCGCCAACAGCCCGATTGCCGCCTCCCGGCGATGGAATCGCAATCGTGACGGCAAAGTGTCGGTCAAGTATCCGGCGAATGGAATTGAGACATTCGTCGTACCCACAGGAGGAACGCGCGTGGCGGTAGCTGAAAAGATGCGCAGTGCGGGCCGGGTTCTTGCCGGAATGTTCGGCCTCGGCTCGCAAGCGCAGCCGCTCGACACCGGCGACGCGCTCGCTGACTTCGTCTCCGCCCGCTCGGCCTATGTTTCGCAGAAGAAGCTCTACGGCTACCTGAAAACGCGGATGGGAACGCGCTATCCGACCATGTTCGAGGACGAGCAGTTCATCGCCTCGATCAACATCGCCAAGGCGCACATCTTCGCGGCCTGCCTGTCCGACATGACGTTGTTCGCAGTCGCCGATGTCGGCGCGCAGGGGCGGCTTTCGCGCGAGGGCAAGGACGCGCTCGCCCGCCTGTGCTTCCGGCGCGGTCTGGACGCAAATGCCGCGCAGCTTGCGCATGCCGATGCGGCGGCAAGCTGGAACGAGACCTTCGAGGCGCGGCTCGCCGACGTCCAGTGGGACAATGTCGCCGCCGGTGGCGACGTCTTCGGCACCAGCCCCGCCGCGCTCGTCGAATGGGCGCCGATCGCGCCGCAGCTCAAGGCGCACGACCGCGAGATCGTGGAGAACTCGCTCAAATTCGCCTGGATCGAAATCCGCCGCGACTATCGCAGGCTGGTCGACCGCGACGCGATCGCGGCGGACTTCAATAACCGGGCATAAAAAAGGGGCGCCGCGGCGCCCCTTCGTCATTCACGGTGCGTGCGATCAGCGCTTGGCGATCGGCACGTAGTCGCGTTCGGCCGGACCCGTATAGAGCTGGCGCGGGCGGCCGATCTTCTGGTTCGGGTCCTCGATCATCTCCTTCCACTGTGCAACCCAGCCGACCGTGCGCGCGAGCGCGAAGAGGACGGTGAACATGGTGGTGGGGAAGCCGAGCGCCTTGAGCGTGATGCCCGAATAGAAGTCGATGTTCGGATAGAGCTTCTTCTCGATGAAATACTCGTCGGTGAGCGCGATGCGCTCCAGCTCCATCGCGACGTCGAGCAGCGGATCGTCCTTGATGCCGAGCTCGCCCAGCACTTCATGCGTGGTCTTCTGCATGATCTTGGCGCGCGGATCGTAGTGCTTGTAGACGCGGTGACCGAAGCCCATCAGGCGGAACGGGTCGTTCTTGTCCTTCGCGCGGGCGATGAATTCGGGGATCTTGTCGACCGAGCCGATCTCCGAGAGCATGTTGAGCGCCGCCTCGTTGGCGCCGCCATGGGCGGGGCCCCACAGGCACGCGATGCCGGCGGCGATGCAGGCGAACGGATTGGCGCCCGACGAACCGGCGAGACGCACGGTCGAGGTCGACGCGTTCTGCTCGTGGTCGGCATGCAGGATGAAGATGCGCTCCATGGCGCGCGCCAGCACCGGGTTCACCTTGTACTCCTCGCACGGCACGGCGAAGCACATGTGCAGGAAGTTGGCGGCGAAGGAGAGCTCGTTCTTCGGGTAAACGAAGGGCTGTCCGATATGGTACTTGAACGCCATCGCGGCGATCGTCGGCATCTTCGCGATCAAGCGGATCGAGGCAACCATGCGGTGGTGCGGGTCGGAGATGTCGGTCGAGTCATGATAGAAGGCCGATAGCGCGCCGACGACGCCGCACATGACGGCCATCGGATGCGCGTCGCGGCGAAAGCCGGTGAAGAAGCGCGAAAGCTGCTCGTGCACCATGGTGTGGTGCGTGACACGGTAGTCGAAGTCCTCCTTCTGCGCCTTGGTCGGCAGTTCGCCGTAGAGCAGGAGGTAGCAGGTCTCGAGGAAGTCGCCGTGCTCGGCGAGCTGGTCGATCGGGTAGCCGCGGTGGAGGAGGATGCCCTCGTCGCCGTCGATATAGGTGATTTCCGATTCGCAGCTCGCGGTCGAGGTGAAGCCGGGATCGTAGGTGAACGCGCCGGTGTTCTTGTAGAGCGTAGAGATGTCGATGACGTCCGGACCGACCGAGCCTTTTCGCACCTTGAATTCGTGGGCATCGCCACCGAATTCGAGTTTTGCCGTCCCTTCAGTCATATCAACACCTCATCCATGCGGAAGACTTATCTTTGGCAGTGCATCATTGTCATGGATCATAACCGACGCTCCGCCGCGCGCGCTCTAGCTAGCGCATTTGCAATGCCGTGCCAAGTTCACCGACAGTTGCATGCTGCGCTGCGAAACGCTCGTCACTTTTCCGCCTGATCGCGCAAGCGGCCGAGGCTTTCGTCTCGTCCCAGAACCGCCAGGACGTCGAAGACGCCGGGCGAGACCGAGCGTCCCGTCAAAGCTGCGCGCAAGGGTTGCGCGGCCTTGCCGAGCTTCAAGCCGGTCTCCTCCGCATAGGCGCGGACGGCAGCCTCGGTTTCGGATGCGCTCCAGTCGCCGACTGCTTCCAGACGGGCCAGGAGATCGCGCAAGACGGCGCGGCCGCCATCGGCGAGGATCTGCTCCGCCTTCTCCTCCATCGGCAGCGGACGGGCGGCGAACAGGAACGCGGCGCCGTCCTTCAGCTCGACCAGCGTTTTGGCGCGGTCCTTGAGGCCGGTCATCGCGGCCAGAAGCTGCGCCCGGCGCTCGGGCGTCAGGGCCGCGACCATCTCGTCGCCTCCCGGAAGGTACGGCAGCGTCGCCTCGAAGCGGGCGAGGAGGTCGGCATCGTCGCTCTGGCGCATGTAGACGCCGTTGAGCGCCTCCAGCTTGGCGAAGTCGAAGCGGGCGGCGCCCTTGTTGACGTCCTCGATCTCGAACCATTCGATCATCTGGTCGAGTGACATGATCTCGTCGTCGCCATGGCTCCAGCCGAGGCGGACGAGATAGTTGCGCAGCGCCGCCGGCAGGTAGCCCATCTCGCGATAGGCCTCGACGCCGAGCGCGCCGTGGCGCTTGGACAGCTTCGCGCCGTCCGCGCCGTGGATCAGCGGAATGTGCGCCATGACCGGCACGTCCCAGCCCATCGCCTGGTAGATGATGGTCTGGCGCGCCGCGTTGGTCAGGTGATCGTCGCCGCGGATGATGTGCGTGACGCCCATGTCGTGATCGTCGACGACGACGGCGTGCATGTAGGTCGGGTTGCCGTCGGAGCGCAGGATGATGAAATCGTCGAGGTCCTTGTTGGGGAAGCGAACCTCGCCCTGGACCTTGTCGGCGACGATGGTGAAGCCGTCCTGCGGCGCCTTGATGCGCACGACCGGCTTGACGCCGGCGGGGACCTCGGACGGGTCGCGGTCGCGCCAGCGCCCGTCATAGCGCGGCGGCTTGCCTTCCGCCCGCGCCTTCTCGCGCATTTCGGTCAGTTCCTCGGGCGAGGCGTAGCAGTAATAGGCCTTGCCGCGCTTCACCAGTTCCTCGCCGATCTCGCGATGGCGCGCGGCGCGCTCGAACTGCGAGACCGGCTCGCCGTCCCAGTCGAGGCCGAGCCACTTCAGCCCGTCGAGGATCGCGACCGTCGCCGCGTCCGTCGAGCGCTCGCGGTCGGTGTCCTCGATGCGCAGCAGCATCTCGCCGCCCGTGTGCTTGGCATAGAGCCAGTTGAAAAGCGCGGTGCGCGCGCCGCCGATATGGAGATAGCCTGTGGGCGAGGGGGCAAAGCGGGTGACGACCTTGGAGGACATGACTGCTCCTGGAGAAGTGGGGGAGGCGCACGGCTCGACGCATTGCGGGCGCTGTGGCCATTCGTGGTGGCTCATGTAGCATAGGGGGCTAGAGGCGCAAGCGGGCGGGCAGGGGGATATGGCCGGACAGACGCGTCAGGACGAGGAATGGCGCGCCTTCGTGCCTCCCGGCGAGGCGGACGAGGCCGACATCGTGCCTGTCCGCACGGAAGCCGGAACGGCTCTCGACGCGATCCCGTCACCGCGGCGGGACGTCGCCGCGCGCACGCTTCCCGTCGGCAAGGCCGCCGCCCGGGCGGTTTCTGACGAGCGCGACCGCGGAACGGGCTTCGTCTTGATCCCGGTTGCGATGGCGCTCGGCGTGATCGTCTATGGCACGCTGCCCTTCGAGCCGCCGCTCTTGCTGGTCGGCGCGATCGTCGGCGTGCTCATCGTCATGGCACATCTCCTGAAGGCCCGGCCGGCGCTGTCCTTCGCCGTCCTCGCCACGCTGGCCGCAATGGCAGGCGTGGGTGCTGCCGGTCTGGAAACTTGGCGCGCCGACACGGCGATGATGGGCTCGGAGATCGGCAGCGAGATCACGGGGCGGGTCGTGCGGATCGAACATCAGGCGACGGGGCGCACCCGGCTGACCGTCGACGTGATCTCGACCGCCCGGCCGGAACTGCGCTACGCGCCCGACCGCGTTCGGCTCTCCGCGCGAAACGTGCCGCCCGACCTGCAGCTCGGCATGACGATCGTCGGCATCGCACGGCTGATGCCACCATCCGGCCCGGTGCGGCCGGGCGGCTACGACTTCGCCTATAACAGCTATTACGACGGCATCGGGGCGATCGGCTTTTTCCTGCGCGACCCGATGATCGCGCCGTCGTCCTCGCCTCTGGGCTGGCGCGAAACGTTGAAGTTGCGCCTCGAAGGCGTCCGCCTCGACATCGCCGCGCGGGTGCGCGCCGTTCTCGACGGCGCCGAGGCCGAAATCGCCGCGACGCTGATCGCGGGCGTGCGCGCCGGCATCCCCGAAACGATCAACGAGGACCTGCGCAAGACGGGCCTCGCGCACATCCTGTCGATTTCCGGCCTCCACATGGCGCTGGTCGCCGGCACCGTCCTCGTCGCCATACGCGGCGGCTTTGCGCTTTTCCCGGTCTTCGCCTCGCGTCGGCCGGTGAAGAAATACGCGGCGACCATCGCGCTGGTCGCCGCGACGCTCTATCTCCGGCATATCGGGCGGCGAGGTGGCCGCGCAGCGAAGCTACATCATGCTCGCCGTCATGCTGGTCGCGATCCTCTTCGACCGCGCGGCGCTGACCATACGCAATCTCGCGATCTCGGCCATCATCGTCATCGCGATCTCGCCGCACGAAGTGCTGGGCCCGAGCTTCCAGATGTCCTTCGCCGCAACGGCCGCACTGATCGGCGCCTATGGCTGGTGGAGCGAACGGCGGCGCGAACCCGAGGCCGTCCGGCCACAGCGCGGCGCGATCGGCCGGATCGGCATGGGAACGCTCAAATTCATGCTCGGGCTCGCGGCAACCTCCGTTGTCGCCGGCCTCGCGACGACGCTCTACGGCGCCTACCACTTCCACCGCGTCTCGCCGCATGCGCTTTGGGTCAATTTGACAGCCATGCCGATCGTATCAGCCATCGTCATGCCGTTCGCGGTCCTCTCGGCGATCCTGATGCCGCTCGGCCTCGAATCCTTGCCGCTCAAGATCATGGGCGCGGGACTGACCTCCGTCCTCGAAATCGCCGCCTGGTTCGCCGCCCGCTCGCCGATCGACGCCGTCGGATCGCTGCCGGTGACGGCGATAGCCGTTTTCACGATCGGTCTTTTGATCATGACGGCGCTGTCCGGCCGGTTGCGCCTCGCCGCGCTGCCGTTCCTGGTCGTCGGCACCGGCCTGATCGCCAGCCGCGACCTGCCGGACGTTCTCGTGTCGGAGGACGGCCGCCTCGTCGCGGTCGCCGGGACGGGGCGCACGCTTCACGTCAATCGCGACAGGCCGAACGGCTTCACGATCGAGAACTGGCTGCACGGCATGGATGCCGACCAGTTCGAAAAGCCCGCCGATGCCGAAACCATCGCCGACGCACTCGCCCAGATCGATAAGGCTCCCGGCTTTGCCTGCATAGACAAAAGCTGCGTGGCGCGGGACGCAGATGGGCGATTGATCGCCCATGTGCCCGACGCCGTCTCCGCCTTTGCGTTCTGCACGAGCGCGGCGCTGATCGTGATCGACGATGCCACCGCCGGCCCTGTCTGCCGCACCGGCGAGGCCGCGATCGTCACCAAGAAGGATGTCGCGCGGCAGGGAAGCGCGGAAATCCGTTTCGGCACTGGCGGCCACGCACCGGAGATCGTCCACGCGATCCGCGAGCCCTACCGGCCCTGGCACACGCATCGCCAGTTCTCCCGCGAGGCGCGCGGCATGCCGCCCTATCGCCGCGAGTGAACGACCGTTCGCTCAGTACTTGCGCAGGAGCCCGACCAGCTTGCCCTGAACCTTGACGCGCTCGGACCCGTAGATCTTCGTCTCATACGCCGGATTGGCGGCTTCGAGCGCGATCGACGCGCCCTTGCGGCGGAACCGCTTCAGCGTCGCTTCCTGGTCGTCCACGAGGGCGACGACGATCTCACCCGGCGTCGCGGACGGGCCGGAGCGTATGATGACCGTGTCGCCGTCGAGAATACCGGCATCGATCATCGAATCGCCATGGACCTCGAGCGCGTAGTGCTCGCCGCCCGACAGCATTTCCGGCGGGACGGCGACGGCGCGCGTCGCATGCTGGATCGCGTCGATCGGCACACCGGCGGCGATCCGGCCCATGACGGGAATTTCGACCGGCGCGCGCGTCACCGGAACCTGCTGCGGCTTTTCGGCCTTTGACGCCGGCTTTTCCGACAGGCTGCCCTGGATGACGCTCGGCTGGAAGCGCCGCTGCGGCTGCGAGATCGATTCCGGCAGCTTGATCACCTCCAGCGCCCGTGCCCTGTTGGGCATGCGGTGGAGGAAACCGCGCTCCTCGAGTGCCGTGATGAGCCGGTGGATGCCGGACTTCGAAGCCAGCCCCAGCGCCTCCTTCATTTCGTCGAAGGAGGGCGGCACGCCGCTCTCCTTCAGCCGCTGATGGATGAAAAGCAGAAGTTCGTGTTGCTTGCGCGTGAGCATGGCAGTCCTTACAAGGGGAATCGCCGAAAAACAAAACCAGAACAAACTTAACCGTTCTTCATGTGTTCTGCAACAGGCGCTTGAAAGACGGCAAATCCGGACCCGACATGCCCGATACCGACCGAATTCTCTTCTGCATCGGCGCCCTGTGCGGCGCCCTCGGCGTCGCGCTGTCGGCGGTCGCCGCGCACCGCGAGGGCTCGCTCGGCACGGCCGCCAACATGCTTCTGTTCCACGCGCCCGCGCTGATGGTGCTTGCGGGCATGCAGTTCGGTCGGCTGCAACGCGCCGGCGCATGGATTCTGGTTGTCGGTCTGGCGCTCTTTTGCGGAGATATCGCCGCGCGCACGTTCCTCGGCGACCGACTGTTCCCGATGGCGGCTCCTGCCGGCGGCATGCTCCTGATCGGCGGCTGGATGCTCGTCGCCGTCTCCGCAGTTGTCAGCCGGCGCGGATCAGCCTGATCGCGTCGTCCCGCCCGAAGAGATAGAGAAGCGTGCGGATCGCCCGTCCGCGCGGCGTCGCAAGGTCCGGGTCGCGCTGGAGAAAAAGCCGCGCATCGTCGCGCGCGACCGACAGAAGGTCGGCGTGATGTTCGAGCCGCGCGAGCTGGAAGCCGGGCGTGCCGGACTGGCGCGTGCCGAGGAGTTCGCCTTCGCCGCGCAGTTTCAGATCTTCCTCGGCAATGCGGAACCCGTCTTCCGTGTCGCGCATCACGCTCAGCCGCTGCTTGGCGACCTCGCCGAGCGGCGACTGGTAGAGAAGAACGCAACTCGACGCCGCCTGTCCGCGCCCGACGCGGCCACGCAACTGGTGAAGTTGCGCGAGGCCGAACCGCTCGGCATGCTCTATGACGATGATCGTCGCATCCGGCACGTCGACGCCGACCTCTATGACCGTCGTGCCGACGAGGATGCGTGTGCGACCGGCCTTGAAATCCGCCATCGCCTCGTCCTTCGCCGCGCCCGCCATGCGGCCGTGGACGAGCCCGACATCGGGTCCGAAAATGTCCGCCAGCGCCTTGTGCCGGTCGGCGGCGGACATGACGTCCATGCCCTCGGCTTCCTCGACCAGCGGGCAGATCCAGTAGATTTTCTGGCCCTCGTCGACGGCGCGGCGCATGCGGGCGATGAGATCCGACAGGCGCTCGAGCGGCAGGGTGACGGTCTGGATCGGCTGGCGGCCGGCAGGCTTTTCGTCGAGGCGCGAGACGTCCATGTCGCCGAAGGCGGTGAGGACGAGCGTCCGCGGGATCGGCGTCGCGGTCATGACGAGGATGTCGGGCGCTGCGCCCTTGGCACCGATCGCGAGCCGCTGGTGGACGCCGAACCGATGCTGCTCGTCGATGACGGCGAAAGCGAGGTCATGGAAACTGACGCTTTCCTGGAAGATCGCATGCGTGCCGATGACGATGTCGATCGTGCCGTCAGCGATGGCGGCGAGCGTCTCGGCGCGCTCGCGGCCCTTCTCGCGGCCGGTGAGGATGGCGGCGCGAAGTCCGGCTTTTTCGGCCAGCGGCGCGATCGTCGCAAAATGCTGGCGCGCGAGGATTTCGGTCGGCGCCATCAGCGCGGACTGGCCGCCCGCCTCGGCGATCCGCGCCATGGAGAGCAGCGCGACGACGGTCTTGCCCGAACCGACATCGCCCTGGAGGAGCCGCAGCATGCGGTCGGGCTTGGCGAGATCGGCCTCGATCTCGGCGATGGAGCGCTGTTGTGCGCCGGTCAGCGCATAGGGCAGGGCGTCGCGGATCGCCGCGCCCCTTGCCCCATTGCCGAGCCGCGCCTGTCCCGCGATCCGCTTCATGCGCAGGCGCACCAGCGCGAGCGCGATCTGGCCGGCGAGAAGCTCGTCATAGGCGAGCCGCCGCCAGGCCGGGCTTGCGACGTCGCAATCGGCCGGCGTTTCGGGCTGGTGGAGGTGGAGAAGCGCTTCGCGAAAGTCCGGAAAGTCGTGGCGGGCGAGGACGGTCTCGTCCTGCCATTCGGCGAGGATCGGCATCCGCTCCAGCGCCGAGGCGACCGCCTTGCGCACGAGCTTGGCCGACAGCCCCGCAGTCATCGGATAGACCGGCTCGATCGCGGGCAGGGCGCCCGCGTCGGCCTTGGCGACGATGTGGTCGGGGTGAACCATCGACGGGCGGCCGTTGAACCACTCGACCTTGCCGGAGACGACGATCTCGCCGCCGATCGGCATCAGCTTCTCCAGCCACTGGCCCTTGGCATGGAAGAAGGTGAGCGCGATCTCGCCGGTCTCGTCGAAGGCGAAGACGCGATAGGGCATCGACCCTCGTCCGCGCGGCGGCGGCTGGTGCCGGTCGACGGTGAGGTCCAGCGTCACGATCGACCCTTCGCCCGAAAGCGCGACGCCCGGACGGCGCGTGCGGTCGATCACCGAATAGGGCGGCACGAAGAGCAGGTCGGCCGCGCGCACGTCGCGGCCGGTCGTGTCGGCGGTGACGATGCGGCGCATCAGCTCGGCCGTCTTCTCGCCGATGCCGGCGAGCGAGGTGACGGGCGCGAAGAGGGGATCGAGTTCGGTCGGACGCATGGCGCGCGATACTATCGACGCAACTTCACGGCCGAAAGGCTGACATCGCGTTTCCCAGACGCTATATGCGCGGTCCAACCCGATAGGCCCTTCATGTCCGAAAATCCCGCTGATCTTCTCGATATCCGCAAGCGCAAGGCGCGTTTTCGCGCCTGGCACCGCGGCATGCGCGAGGCCGACCTCGTGATCGGCGGTTTTGCAGACCGTGAACTCGGAGCGTTCGACGAACGGCAGCTCGTACTCTTCGAATCCCTGCTCGGCGAATCCGACGGCGACATCGTCAAGTGGATCACCGGCGAAATGCCGGTTCCGCCGCACCAGGACAACGACATCGTCCGCCGCATGATCATCGACGCCCGCAGCCTCGCCACCTGACATGACGCTTCTCAATCCCATTCATCTTTCCGCCAAGCGCACCGGCGAACCGACTGTCGTCGACGGCGTTGCGGACGGCTACGAGGCATTCGCGCTGGCGGCGATCGCGACTGCGCAGGACGGTCCGGTCGTGTTCGTCGCGCGCGACGGGCAGAAGATTCCGGCGCTCGCCGACATCCTGCAATTCGTCGCGCCCGGCCTGCCGGTGCTCGAACTGCCGGCCTGGGACTGCCTTCCCTATGACCGCGTGTCGCCCGGCAGCGACGCTGTCGCGCGTCGTCTGGACGCGATGGCTTCGATCGCGGCGCTTCGCAAGAAGCCGCACCGCGCCATCGTCCTCGTCAGCGCCAATGCGGTGTTGCAGAAGATGCCGCCGCTCGATTTCGTCGCCGGCCAGACGCTGAGCGCCAAGCCCGGCAACCAGATCGACATGAACGACCTCGTCGCAAGGCTGGAGACGAGCGGCTTCGAGCGCGTGGCGACCGTGCGCGACGTCGGCCAGTATGCGGTGCGCGGCGGCATTCTCGACCTGCTCGCGCCCGGCGCGGAAGAGGCGCTGCGGCTCGACTTCTTCGGCGACACGCTGGAATCGATCCGCGCCTTCGATCCGGCCTCGCAGCGCACGACCGGCCAGCGGCGCGAACTTCGCTTGCAGCCGATGAGCGAGATCGCGCTGACGCCCGAGACGATCAGCCGCTTTCGCCGCAGCTACATCGAACTCTTCGGCGCGCCATCGCGCGACGATGCGCTCTACGCCTCGATCAGCGAGGGCAAGCGGTTTGCCGGCATGGAGCATTGGCTGCCGCTCTTCTTCGAGACGGTCGAGACCGTCTTCGACTACCTGCCGGACGCGCCGGTCGTCTTCGACCATCTCTCGCGCGAGGCGATCGGAGAGCGGCACACGCTGATCCGCGACTATTACGACGCGCGCAAGCGCCAGTCGTCGGGCAGCGTCGGCGAGGCGGTGCCCTACAAGCCGCTGCCGCCGGACGCGCTCTACCTTTCGGCCGATGCGGTCAAGGCGGCCGGCGAGGGCCGCGACGTGCTCGAATTCACGCCCTTCGCCGCGCCGGAAGTCGACCGGCGGCGGATCATCCATGCAGGGTCCGAAGCCGGCCGGTCCTTTGCCGAAGAACGCGCGGACCCGTCTATCAACGTCTTCGATCGCGCCGCGCGCTACGTCGCGGACTTGCGGGCGGCGAAGCGCAAGGTCGTCGTCGCCGGCTGGTCGGAAGGCTCCTCCGATCGCCTGGCGCAAATCCTCGGCGAGCACGAGCTCGAAGGCGTCGCCCGGGTGGCGTCGCTGGCCGACCTCGAAAAGCTCGGGCCCGACAAGATCGGCCTCGCGGTCCTGCCGCTCGAAAACGGCTTCCAGACCGACCGTCTGGTGGTCGTCGCCGAGCAGGACATTCTCGGCGACCGCCTCGTGCGCCGTTCGAAGAAGCGCAAGAAGGCCTCTGATTTCATTGCCGAAGTCGCCGCGCTCAATGCCGGCGACATCGTCGTCCATGCCGATCACGGCATCGGCCGCTTCGTCGGGCTGCAGACGATCACCGCCGCCGGCGCGCCGCATGACTGCCTGGAACTGCGCTATGCCGGCGACGACCGGCTGTTCCTGCCGGTCGAGAACATCGAGCTCCTGTCGCGCTATGGCGCCGAGGGCTCGGAGGCGACGCTCGACAAGCTCGGTGGCGGCGCGTGGCAGGCGCGCAAGGCGAAGCTGAAGAAGCGCCTCCTCGAAATGGCGGGGCACCTGATCCGCATCGCGGCGGAGCGCACCTTGCGGCCCGCCCCGGTGATGGCGCCGCCGGACGGCGTCTACGGCGAGTTCGCCGCGCGCTTTCCCTATGACGAGACCGACGACCAGCAGAACGCCATCGACGCGGTGCTGGACGATCTGGCGCGCGGCCGCCCGATGGACCGCCTCATCTGCGGCGATGTCGGCTTCGGCAAGACCGAAGTGGCGCTGCGCGCGGCCTTCATCGCCGCGCTGGAAGGGTTCCAGGTCGCCGTGGTCGTGCCGACGACGCTGCTCGCGCGCCAGCATTTCAAGACCTTCTCGCAGCGCTTCGCCGGGCTTCCCGTCAAGGTGCGACAGGCCTCGCGGCTCGTCGGCGCTAAGGAACTCGCGGAGACCAAGAAGGGCATTTCGGACGGCACGATCGACATCGTGGTCGGCACGCACGCGCTTCTGGGCTCCGGCGTCAGCTTCAAGAATCTCGGCCTCCTGATCGTCGACGAGGAGCAGCATTTCGGCGTCAAGCACAAGGAGCGCCTGAAGGAGCTGAAGAGCGACGTCCATGTGCTGACGCTGTCGGCGACGCCGATCCCGCGCACGCTGCAACTGGCGCTGACGGGCGTGCGCGAACTTTCGCTCATCACCACGCCGCCGGTCGACCGCATGGCGGTGCGCACCTTCATCGCGCCGTTCGATCCGCTGGTGATCCGCGAGACGCTCCTGCGCGAGCGCTATCGCGGCGGCCAGAGCTTCTACGTCGTGCCGCGCATTTCCGACCTCGGCGACATCAAGCAATTCCTCGACGAGCAGGTGCCGGAACTGAAGGTCGCGACCGCCCATGGCCAGATGGCCGCGGGCGAACTCGACGACATCATGAACGCCTTCTACGACGGCCAGTACGACGTGCTCCTGTCGACCACGATCGTCGAATCCGGCCTCGACATCCCGACCGCCAACACGCTGGTCGTCCACCGCGCCGACATGTTCGGCCTCGCGCAGCTCTATCAGATCCGCGGCCGCGTCGGCCGCTCGAAGTCGCGCGCCTATGCACTCCTGACGCTGCCGGCCAACAAGATGCTGACGCAGCAGGCCGACCGCCGCCTGAAGGTGCTGCAATCGCTCGATACGCTCGGCGCCGGCTTCCAGCTCGCCAGCCACGACCTCGACATCCGCGGCGCCGGCAACCTTCTCGGCGAGGAACAGTCCGGCCACATCAAGGAAGTCGGCTTCGAACTCTACCAGCAGATGCTGGAGGAGGCCGTCGCCGAGACGAAGGGCGACGTCGATGCGGGCTCCGGCGAGTGGTCGCCGCAGATCGCCGTTGGCACGGCCGTCATGATCCCGGAAAGCTACGTGCCGGACCTGCAACTGCGCATGGCGCTCTACCGGCGCCTCGCAGACCTCGACACGCCGCAGGAGATCGACGGCTTCGGCGCCGAACTGATCGACCGCTTCGGCCCGCTGCCGCAGGAAGTCGAGCATCTGATGAAGATCGTCTTCATCAAGGGCCTGTGCAAACGCGCCAATGTCGAGAAGCTGGACGCCGGGCCGAAGGGCGTCGTCATCCAGTTCCGCAACAAGAGCTTCCCGGAACCGGCTGGACTCGTTCGCTATATCGGTGAGCAGGGGGCTGCGGCGAAAATCCGCCCGGACCACTCGATCGTGCTGGTGCGCGACTGGGCGACGCCCGCCAAGCGCCTGCAGGGATCGGCGGTGATCATGACGCAACTGGCGAAGATCGCGGACAAGGCCGCTTAGGCGGCAGGCCCCAGTTCGCCGCGCGCCTTGGCGGCCGAAATCTGCCGGATCGCATCGGCGAGGACGGCCGGGTCCTGCGCGCCCATCACGGCATAGCGGCCTTCAAGGAGGTAGCAGGGAACGCCCGTGACGCCCATTTGCTGAGCCGTCTCGATCTCGGCCCGCGTCTCGGCGATGTCGGCATCGCTCGCAAGCAAAGCCTCGACCAGCGCCGCGTCCATGCCCGCCTCGCGCGCGATCTCGATGAGCACCGCGCGATCGCCGACATTGCGGCCTTCCTCGAAATAGGCGCGCATCACCCGTTTCTTGACCTCGGTCTGCCGGTTGCCCTCCGCAGAAGCGGCCCAGCGGATGACGCGGTGGGCGTCGAGCGTGTTCGGCGACACCTTGATGGCGTCGAAGGCGAAGTCGATGCCCGCCGACCGCCCCGCCTCGGCGACGCGCTGATGGATCTCGCGCAGCCTTTCCTCGCTGCCGAACTTCGCCAGCATGTACTGCCTGCGGTCGCGGCCTTCGGGCGGAATGGTCGCATCGAGCTGGTAGGGCCGCCAGCGCACGTCGACCGGCACCTCTTGGGCCTGAGCCATCGCCGCATCGAGCCGTTTCAGGCCGATATAGCACCAGGGGCAGACGACGTCGGAAACGACGTCGATCGAAATCGGGCTCGTGTGCTGCATCGTTGCAAACCTTATTGCTGGCGCCACCAGGCGGGCAGGTGGATGCCGTAGAGCGGAACCTTATCAGGGCGCTCGATACGCGACCAGTGCGCGACCCAGAGCTGCGGCTGGTGGTAGAGCGGCACCACATAGGCGCCGTTCAGGAGGACGCGGTCATAGGCGCGCACCGCGTCGACGAAATCCTCGCGGGTCGTGGCCGTCAGGAGATGCCGGATCATGGCGTCGACGGCGGGCTCGGCAACGCCGGCATAGTTCATCGTGCCCTGCGGCTCCTTCGACCGGCTGCCCCAGCGGCCGACCTGCTCGACGCCGGGCGAAAGCGACGCGGTGTAGGTGTGGAGGATCATGTCGTAGTCGTAGGTGAGGAGACGCTGCTGGTATTGCGCGTCATCGACGGCGCGCATCGTCAACTCGATGCCGATGGCGCGCAGCGTGCGCTGCCACGCCGACGCGATCTCCTCGCCATTGCGCCCGCGCAGCATGATCTCGAAGGCGAGGGGGCGTTCGTTCGGCCCCACCATGCGCCCGTCCTGCATCGTATATCCCGCCGCCTTCAGCGCCTCGAACCCCTTGCGCAGGAAGTCGCGGTCCCGGCCGCTGCCATTCGTGCTTGCCGGCCGGTGCGTACCGGCGAGGATGCCGGGCTCGATCGTCTCCGCGAATTCGCCGAGCAGCGCCAGTTCGGCCTCGCTCGCCTTGCGGTCGATCGAGGAAAGGTCGGATCGCGCATAGTAGGAGCCTGTGCGATCATAGGCGTCGGAGAGCAGCGTGCGGTTGACCCACTCGAAATCGAAGAGACCGGCAAGCGCCCGGCGCACGGCGACGTCCTGGAAAACGGGCCGGCGGGTGTTCATGACGAAACCCTGCATGCCGGACGGCAGCCCGGTCTCGAATTCCTCCTTGACGACATCGCCTGAGGCAACGGCGGGGAAGTCGTAGCCCGTCGCCCAGCGCTGCGCGTTCGTCTCGAGCTGGATGTCGATCAGCCCCTTCTTGAACGCCTCGAACATGGTGTTCGTGTCGCGGTAATAGGTGATGCGGATCTCGTCGTAATTGTCCATGCCGCGCTTGGAGGGGTGATCCTTCGCCCAATAGTCCTCGTCGCGCTTCAGGACGATGCGCTCGCCCGGCCGAACGTCGGATATCTCGTAGGGACCGCTGCCGATCATCGGCGTCAGCGTCGAGCGGTCGAAGGTTTCGCGGTCGATGGCATGTTCGGGCAGGACCGGCATCAGGCCGAGAATCAGCGGCAGTTCGCGGTCGGGCTCGACGAAATCGAAGCGCACCTTGTCGCCCTCGACGGTCGTCTTCGAGATCTTGCGCGCGGTCGTCGCGTAGCGCGGATAGCCCTTCTCGGCGAGAAGCTCGACCGTGAAGGCGACGTCCTGCGCCGTCACCGGCTCGCCATCGGAGAACCGCGCATCGGGATCGATCGTGAACTCCACGAAGGAGCGCGCATCGTCCGTCTCGACCGCCTGCGCGATCAGCGGATAGAGCGAGAACGCCTCGTCATAGGAGCGCTGCATCAGCGTCTCGAAGACGTTGTTGCCGAGTTCGAGGTCGAGGATGCCGCGCGCGCCCGAACCCTGCACGATGAACGGGTTGAGGCTGTCGAACGTGCCCTGGACGGCATAGTCGATCCGCCCGCCCTTCTCGGCATCGGGGTCGGCATAGGGCATGTGCGCGTAGTCCTCGCCGAGCACCGGCTCGCCATGCATGGCGATGGCGTGGCGCGGCTCGCCCAGTGCCTGCGCGACAGGCAGCGCCATGACGATGGCCGCGGCTGCTATGCCCAGTAGTGCTCGCATCCACCGTTCTCCAAAAATCGTGCGATGATTCGCGAAAGCCTAGTCGATACGTGGCCCGGTTTGAACCGATCGGAGGTCTGGTCCGACGATCTGCACGGCCTTCCGGGCAAAAAGGTGGAAGCTCTGGATTTCGCCCGGCATAAGGTGTAGACGCCCCCGGCAGTCATGCTCTCGCCGCATTTGGTCAACACGACGCCACTCGATGGGCCACGGCCGGTGCCGACACTCAGATCTTACGCGAAAGGATCGCTTCGAATGACGACCCTTACCACCGCCTCTACGATTTCCACGATTGCCGCTGGCCTGGTGGGGCTGGCACTGACGACTTCGGGCGCCAGCGCCCAGCAGCAGCCCGAACTGCCGCAGGGCTGGTTCAAGGCCTGCAGCCAGCAGGAAGAAACCAACATCTGCAACGTGCAGAACATCATGGTTTCCGAATCCGGCCAGTTGCTGACGGGCGTCAGCATGATCCAGATCGAGGGCGCGCAGGCGCGTCGCGTCTTCCAGGTCACCGTTCCGGTCGGCCGCCTGATCCCGCCCGGCATCGGCATGCAGATCGACGGCGGCGAGACCCAGAAGCTCGATTACGTGATCTGCCTTCCCGATCGCTGCATCGCCGAAGGCCAGTTGACCGACAATCTCGTCGCATCCTTCAAGCGCGGCTCGAACCTGCGCCTGACCTCGGTGAATTTCCAGAACCAGCCGAACCCGATCGAGGTTTCGCTGTCGGGCTTCACCCAGGCCTTCGACGGAGCGCCGCTGCAGCAGTCCGACATCGAGGACCGCCAGCGCCAGCTCCAGGACTTCGTCAGCCGCAACACGGAAGACTTCAACCGCCGCCTGCGCGAAGAGCAGGAACGCGCCAAGCAGGGCGGCGCCGCCGCCCCGGCCGCACCGGCAGCCGACGCGGAAACCGAGACCGACTGATCCTCGGCTTCAGGCGACCGAATCGAAGCGGGCGGCCATTGGCCGCCCGTTTTTCGTTTCACCGTTCGGGTCAGTGGCTGGCGCGCGGCTTGGGTTCGTAGCGTCCGTCGGAAAGCGCGCCGAAATAGTCTCGTAATTGCGGATGGCGCACCGGCTCGCCGGTCTCGTCGGGCAGAAGGTTCTGCTCGGAGACATAGGCGACGTATTCCGTCTCGGCGTTTTCGGCGAGCAGGTGATAGAAGGGCTGGTCCTTGCGCGGGCGCATCTCGGCGGGGATCGCGCGATACCATTCCTCGGTGTTGGCGAATTCGGGATCGACGTCGAAGATCACACCGCGAAACGGGAAGATGCGGTGGCGAACGACCTGACCAATGGCGAACTTTGCGTTTCTTGTCTCTGGCATGTCACTGACCTCACAAGTCTATTTGGCGCAGCAGACGGCCGAATTCAATCCCGTCCGGGTTGACGCCCGCTTCATCGCTGCGTAAGCGCGGCAATCCGCACCGATTGCAGGCCCCATGTCGGAAATCGTCGCACTCGTTCTGCCCTTCTTCGGCATGATCTTCATCGGCGCATTCGTCGCACGGCTGACGAAGCAGCCGGTCGAGGCGCTGGGATGGATGAATTTCTTCATCATCTACCTCGCGCTGCCCGCTCTTTTCATCCAGCTTCTGTCGCGCACCCCGCTCGAGGATTTGACCAACTGGCGCTTCATCGTCGGTGCGGTCGCGGCGACCTACTGCGTCTTCTTCCTGATGTTCGTCTTTGCCTGGTTCAGGACGCGCGACCTGAGGGCGACGACGATCCAGTCACTCGCCGCGTCCTACGGCAATATCGGCTATATGGGCCCCGGCATCGCGCTCCTGGCCTTCGGGCCCGAGGCGGCGGTGCCGGTGGCGCTGATCTTCTGCTTCGAAAATGCCGTCCACTTCGCCATGACGCCGTTCCTGATGGCAGTGGCCGACCGCAGCCGGCAATCCTTCGCAAGCGTCGCGGCGGACGTGGTGCGCAAGATCGCCTTCCACCCCTTCATCATCGCGTCCGCGATCGGCGTCGCGCTCGCCTGGCTGCAGTTCGAGCCGCCATTGGCGCTCGGGACGCTGATCGACTTCTTCGCCCGCGCCGCTGCACCCTGTGCGCTCTTCGCCATGGGCGTGACGATCGCGCTTCGCCCGCTGAAGCGTGCGCCGGTGGAGTTGCTGCCGATCACGCTCCTCAAGCTCGTGATCCATCCGGCCATCTGCTACGCGATCCTGACCGCGATCGGCGGCTTCCCGCCGATGTGGATCTACACGGCCGTCCTGCTCGCGGCATTGCCGACGGCCACCAACGTCTTCGTCATCGCCCAGCAATACGGCGTCTGGATCGAACGGGCGTCCGCGAGTGTCCTGGTCACGACGGTGGTCTCGATCGCCACGCTGACGCTGACGCTCTACGCCATCAAGTCCGGTCTGTTGCCCGTCGATCCCTGGTCCTGAGCGGCAAGAGGGCGCGCAGGCCGCTGCCCGGCCGCATGCCTTCGTGCATGAAGAAGGCGCGTATGGGCGAGAAGGCGCGCAGCGCCTCGAACACCGTGCTGCGGGCAAGCTGCGCGGGAAGGAAATCGGACAGCAGCGACCGGTTGAGAAGGTTCACCGCGCCGGCGCGCATCGCGACGTCGGGCCGCCGGCGCACCTCGTATTCGGCGAGCGCGGCCGACGCGCCGGGGTCGGCGCGGTGCCGCGTCGCGACGGAGACGAGGCTTTCGACGTCGCGTATGCCGAGATTGAGCCCCTGCGCGCCGATCGGCGGGAAGACATGCGCGGCCTCGCCGATGAGCGCGATGCGCTTGTCGGCATAGCGGCGCGGCTGCGAGGTCGACAGCGGATAGGCCTGCGGGTCGGTGTCGACGGTGACGCGCCCGAGCATCGAGCGCATCTGCCGTTCGACGCGCTGGGCGAGTTCGGCCCGGCCGAGCGCCAGCAGCTCCGCCGCGTCGTCCGACTTCACCACCCAGACGAGGCTCGACCGGTCGCCTGCGAGCGGCACCTGCGTGAACGGGCCGGATTCGGTGTGGAACTCCGTCGAGATGCCCGAATGCGGCCGCGTGTGCGAGAAAGCGAGGACGATGGCTGTCTGCCCGGTCGGGCGCGCATCGACCTCGATGCCGGCGGCAAGGCGGGCAGGGGAGCTTCGCCCGTCCGCCGCCACGACCAGCCGTGCGGCAAGCTCCGAGCCGTCCGACAGCTTCGCTGCGACGCGGCCCTCGCCAGGCTCCCAGCGCTCGACCAGTGCCTCGTGACGCACGACGCCCGGCCGGGCCACGGCAGCGCTTTCAAGCGCCGCGTTGAGTTCGGCATTGGCGATGTTGAGCCCGAAGGCGGGCAGGTCGATCTCGGCCGCGCGGAACGTCACGGTCGGGCTGCGCACGAGCCGCGCGGTCGCGTCGACGATGCGCATGGTCTTCAAGGGTTCGCCATGCTCGTGGAGAAAAGGCCCCATCATCAGCGCGTCGAGATAGCGCAGGGCGGGGTCCATGATCGCGGTCGTGCGTCCGTCGTTGGTCGAGGCCTTGGGGCCGACGAGCGCCGTCCGGAACCCGGCATCGGCAAAGGCCAGCGCCGCGATCAGGCCGACCGGACCGGTTCCGGCGATCAGGACATCATACTCGGCACGTTCCATCGTCTCTGCCTGCTTTCCGTTTGATATGAGCTATATGTTCTCACGCGCGGGATTGATCAACGGGACGATTTGGCCCATTGCGGAGCCTCGACTTTGATCGGACGGCCGAGCGGCCATCCCCCGCAAGCTGGACTGGCCTCGATACGTGAGCAAGGACACCAACCGAAAGCCGCTGTCGCAGCGCATCCCGAAGCCGAAGAAGAAGGTGACGTGGCCGCAGGCCCGCGCCTTCTCGGTTCACCTCCTGACGGCCTCGGGCTCGTTCCTCGCCTTCCTGTCGCTCGTCGCCGCGGCGGAAAAGCAGTGGACGGCGATGTTCCTGTGGCTCGGCCTCGCGCTCTTCGTCGACGGCATCGACGGTCCCATCGCCCGCAAGCTCGAGGTCAAGGAAGTGCTGCCGACCTGGTCCGGCGAACTCCTCGACAACATCATCGACTACGTCACCTACGTCCTGATCCCCGCCTTCGCGCTCTACCAGAGCGGCTTCATGGGCGAGGGGCTCTCCTTCCTGTCGGCGGCGATCATCGTCGTTTCGAGCGCGATCTACTACGCCGACACGGGCATGAAGACGAAGGAGAACTTCTTCAAGGGCTTCCCGGTCGTCTGGAACATGGTCGTCTTCACGCTCTTCGTCATCGAGCCGGGCGAGTGGATTTCCTTCGCCGTGGTCGTCGCGGCGGCGCTCCTGACCTTCGTGCCGCTGAATTTCCTGCATCCGGTGCGCGTCCAGCGCCTGCGCCCGCTCAACCTCGGCATCTTCCTCGGCTGGTGCGCGCTGTCGGCCTATGCGCTCCTGATGGACATGAACCCGCCGGAATTCGTGCAGGTCGCGATCGCGTTCCTCAGCATCTACCTGTTCTGCATCGGCATCGTCATGCAGATTTTCCCCACGCTTGGACTGAAGAAGGGCTGATCATGGCAAAGGCAATCCGTATCCACGCCCATGGCGGGCCCGACGCGATGGTTCTGGAGGATGTCGATGTCGGCGCGCCCGGCACCGGCGAAGTCCGCATCCGCCACACCGCCATCGGCGTCAACTTCATCGACGTCTACTTCCGAATCGGTCTTTATCCAGCCCCGAACGGCCTGCCGCTGACGCCCGGCCACGAAGCCGCCGGCGTGGTCGAGGAAGTCGGCGCAGGCGTCGACGGCCTGAAGGTAGGCGACCGCGTCGCCTACGCCTCCGCGATCGGCGCCTACGCGACAGAGCGCGTCATGCCGGCCGAAAAGCTCGTCAAAATTCCTGAAGGCGTTTCAGACGACGAAGCGGCGGCGATGATGCTGAAGGGCATGACGGCGGAGTATCTCCTGCGCCGCACCTTCCCCGTGAAGCCCGGCGACACCGTGCTCTACCACGCGGCGGCCGGCGGCGTCGGGCTGATCTTCGGCCAGTGGGCGAAGCATCTCGGCGCGACCGTCATCGGCACGGCCGGTTCGGATGACAAGATCGAACTCGCCAGGGCGCACGGCTTCGACCATGTCATCAACTACCGCACACAGAACTTCGTCGACGAGGTGATGGCGATCACCGACGGCAGGAAATGCGACGTCGTCTACGATTCGGTCGGCAACGACACGTTCCCGGCCTCGCTCGACTGCCTGAAGACGCGCGGCATGTTCGTCTCGTTCGGCCAGTCGTCGGGACCGATCCCGCCGGTCAATCTCGCCATCTTCGCGCAGAAGGGCTCGCTCTTCGCGACGCGTCCGACGCTCTTCAACTACATCGCCACGCGCGCTGAACTGGAAGAATCCGCCGGCGCTCTGTTCGACGTGGTGAAGACCGGAATCGTCAAGATCGAGATCAACCAGCGCTATCCGCTGTCGGATGCCGGCAAGGCCCACGCCGACCTCGAAGGCCGCAAGACGACGGGAACGACGATCCTCGTCCCCTGATCACATGGTTGAAACTTGAAGCACTTTCAAATTCACGCAAGCTTTGCGCGTTGGCTTCGCCAAGCATAAGGTCACGTCAGGGAACAGAAAAAGGCAGGCCAAAGGCCGCCGCATGGGGGTTGAGTGGATCAGTCCGATCCGGGCCAGACCGAAGCCTTGCTCGCGGTTCGCGGGCTGACGAAGATTTTCGGATCGCTCAAGGCCTGCGACAATGTCGACCTGACCATCGGTCGGGGTGAAATCCACGCTCTTCTGGGCGAGAACGGCGCCGGCAAGTCGACGCTGGTCAAGATGCTGTTCGGCTCGCTGGAGCCGGCCTCCGGCACCATCTTCTGGAAGGGCGAGCCTGTCCGCATTTCAAGCCCCGCGCAGGCGCGCGCGCTCGGCATCGGCATGGTGTTCCAACATTTCTCGCTCTTCGAGGCGCTGACGGCGGCCGAGAACATCGCGTTGTCCATCGACGACGACACGCCGATCATGAAGATCGCCGAGCGGGCGCGAAGCCTCTCCAAGGCCTACGGCCTGCCGCTCGACCCTTTCAGCCATGTCGGCGACCTGTCGGTCGGCGAGCGCCAGCGCATCGAGATCATCCGCTGTCTGCTGCAGGAGCCCGAACTCATCATTCTCGACGAACCCACCTCGGTCCTGACCCCGCAGGAGGCCGACAAGCTGTTCGAGACGCTGGAGCGGCTGAAGGGCGAGGGCAAGTCGATCCTCTACATCTCGCATCGCCTTGAAGAGGTGAAGCGCATCTGCGACCGCGCGACCGTCCTGCGCCACGGCAAGGTCGTCGACCATTGCGACCCGAAGCAGGAGACCGCCGCGTCGCTCGCGCGCATGATGGTCGGGCTCGAGGTCCAGAACGTCACCCGCGACGTGCCGGCGCGCGCCAATGACCACCGGCCGCTGCTCGAAATCGAAAAGCTGAGCCGCAAGCCCGCGACGCCGTTTTCGGTGGCGCTCCGCGATATCTCCGTCACCGTCCATGCGGGCGAAGTGCTGGGCATTGCGGGCGTCGCCGGCAACGGGCAGGGCGAGTTCTTCGAGGCCGTCTCCGGCGAGGCGCTGCAGGAGCGCGCCGAAACGGTGCGCGTCGCAGGCCATACGGTCGGGCGCCTCGGCATTTCGCAGCGTCGCCTGAAGGGCGCGGCCTTCGTGCCCGAGGAACGGCTCGGCCACGGCGCGGCGCCGGCCATGCGGCTTTCCGAAAACCTGTTCCTCTCGCGCTACCGCACCGATGCGCGCGAATATATGGGCGCGGCCGGCACGATCCGCACGGGCCGCATTGCGGCTGCCGCGAAACGCATCGTCGAGGCGATGGACGTGAGGAAGAGCGCGGAAGACCCCGAGGCCTCGGCACTTTCCGGCGGCAACCTCCAAAAGTTCATCATCGGCCGCGAGCTCGATCGCGAGCCGAAGGTCATGGTCGTCAACCAGCCGACCTGGGGCGTCGATGCGGGCGCAGCCGCGCGCATCCGCCAGGCGTTGATCGATCTCGCCCGTTCCGGCTCCGCCGTCCTCGTCATCAGCCAGGATCTCGACGAACTGTTCGAGATGTCGGACGCCATCGCCGTCATGCATGACGGGCAATTGTCCGCTCCGATCCCGAGAAGCGAGGCGACCTATGAAAAGGTCGGGCTCCTGATGGGCGGCGCCGACGCGGCGCATCCGCCACGCCCGTTCGAGGAGGAAACGGTCTGATGCGGCTCGAACTCGTCAAGCGGCCGCAGCAGTCGACGCTGTTCAGCGCGATGTCGCCCTTCCTCGCCTTCGGCTTGACCATCGTCGCCGGCGCGATCCTGTTCGCCGCCCTCGGCAAGGACCCGGTCGAAACGCTCTACTACTATTTCGTCGACCCGCTGCGCGAGACGTGGTCGCTGCACGAACTGGCGATCAAGGCAGCGCCGCTGATCCTGATCGCGGTCGGCCTGTCGATCTGCTTTCTGTCGAGCAACTGGAACATCGGCGCCGAGGGCCAGTTCATCATGGGCGCGCTCGCCGGATCGGTCCTGCCGGTGCTCTTTCCCGACTTCCAGTTCTGGTTCGTCCTTCCGCTGATGCTGATCATGGGCATGGCGGGCGGCGCGGCCTATGCCTTCATCCCGGCGCTCCTGAAGGTGCGCTTCAACACCAACGAAATCCTGTCGAGCCTGATGCTGGTCTACGTCGCCCAGCTCTTCCTCGACTGGCTGGTGCGCGGCCCCTGGCGCAACCCCGAGGGCTTCAACTTCCCCGAAACGCGCAACTTCCACGAATATGCGATCCTGCCGGAAATCTGGTCGGCATCGGGCCGCGCGCATTGGGGATTCGTCTTCGCGCTTCTCGCCGCGCTCATCCTCTGGTTCATGCTGTCGAAGACGCTGAAGGGCTTCGAGGTCAAGGTGCTGGGCCAGAGCCCTCGGGCAGGGCGCTTTGCCGGGTTCTCGGCCGGCCGCATGGTCGTCTTCGCCTTTCTCGTCTCCGGCGCGATGGCGGGCCTTGCCGGCATATCGGAAGTCTCCGGCGCGATCGGGCAGCTTCGCCCGACCATCTCGCCCGGCTACGGCTTCACCGCCATCATCGTCGCCTTCCTCGGCCGCCTGAACCCGCTCGGGATCGTCGCCGCCGGCCTGATCCTCGCCTTGACCTATCTCGGCGGCGAGGCGGCGCAGATTTCGGTCGGCCTGTCAGACAAGGTCGTGCGCGCCTTCCAGGGCTCGATCCTGTTCTTCGTGCTCGCCTGCGACACGCTGATCCACTACCGCGTGCGCCTCGTGCGCCCCGCTCAAAAGGCGGAGGCCGCCCATGTTTGAAGCCATCCTGCTCACCGTCTCGATGGCCGCGACACCGCTTTTGCTGGCAGCGATCGGCGAACTCGTCGTCGAGCGCTCGGGCGTGCTCAACCTCGGCGTCGAAGGCATGATGATCATGGGCGCCGTGACCGGCTTCGGCGTCGCGCTGATGACCGGCAATCCGTTCATCGGCGCGCTTGCCGCGATCATCGTCGGCGCGCTCTTCTCGCTGCTCTTCGCCTTCCTGACGCTGACTCTCGTCACCAACCAGGTCGCGACCGGCCTCGCGCTGACCCTTCTCGGTCTCGGCCTTTCGGGCATGATCGGCGAGAGCTTCGTCGGCCAGCCGGGCGTCCGCCTGCCACGGCTCGACGTGCCGTTCCTCTCCGAATTGCCGATCGTCGGCCGGCTCGTCTTCAGCCAGGATTTGATCTTCTACGCTTCGGTCTTCCTGACCTTCGGCGTCGCGTGGTTCCTGTTCTACACCAAGGCCGGGCTGACGCTGCGCTCGGTCGGCGACAATCACGCGTCCGCCCATGCGCTCGGCATCAAGGTCATCCGCATCCGTTATCTGGCGGTGCTGTTCGGCGGTGGCTGCGCGGGGCTTGCCGGCGCGCATCTGTCGCTCGTCTACGTGCCGCAATGGGTGGAGAACATGACGGCGGGCCGCGGTTGGATCGCGCTGGCGCTGGTCGTCTTCGCCTCGTGGCGTCCGCTGCGAGTGCTCGCCGGCGCCTATCTCTTCGGCGCGGTGTCGATCGGCCAGCTTCATGCGCAAGCGCTGGGCATCGGCATTCCCTCGCAGCTTCTTTCCGCACTTCCCTATATCGCGACGATTGTCGTACTTGTACTCATCTCTCGAAACCGGCGACTGACTATGGTGAACACACCGGCATCTTTGGGGCGGCCGTTTGTTCCAGATCGCTAGAAGTCAAAACACGGGATACGCCCCTTGGTGACCAACAGAGGACGAACTTTGATGAAAAACACGCTTCTTGCTCTGGCAGCTTCCGCTGCCGTGCTCATTCCCGCGGTCGCCTCCGCGCAGGACGACCCGACCAAGGCCTGCTTCATCTATGTGGGCCCGATCGGCGATTTCGGCTGGTCCTACCAGCACCATCAGGGCCTTCTCGAAGCCGAGGAGCATTTCGGCGACAAGCTCGAGACCGCCTATCTCGAGAGCGTGCCGGAAGGTGCGGACGCCGAGCGCGCCATCGAGCGCTTCGCCCGTTCGGGCTGCGACATCATCTTCACGACGTCGTTCGGCTACATGGACCCGACCAACAAGATCGCGGCCCGCTTCCCGGACGTGAAGTTCGAGCACGCCACCGGCTACAAGCGCGAAAGCGAAAACGTCGCGACCTACAATTCCAAGTTCCACGAAGGCCGCTACGTCCAGGGCGTGATCGCCGCCAAGATGTCGGAAGCGGGCGTCGCCGGCTACATCGCTTCCTTCCCGATCCCGGAAGTGGTGATGGGTATCAACGCCTTCCTGCTCGGCGCGCAGTCGGTCAACCCGGACTTCCAGGTCAAGGTCGTCTGGGCCAACACCTGGTTCGATCCGGCAAAGGAAGCCGATGCCGCAACCGCGCTGATCGACCAGGGCGTCGACATCATCACCCAGCACACCGATTCGACCGGCCCGATGCAGGTCGCGGCCGACCGCGGCATCAAGGCCTTCGGCCAGGCTTCGGACATGATCGAGTTCGGCAAGGAAACCCAGCTCACGTCGATCATCGACGACTGGGGTCCGTACTATATCGAGCGCATCCAGGCGGTCATGGACGGCACCTGGGAGCAGCAGGACATCTGGGCCGGCATGGCCGAGGGCCACGTCGTGATGGCGCCCTACACCAACATGCCCGATGACGTGAAGGCGCTGGCCGAAGAGACCGAAGCCAAGATCAAGTCGGGCGAGTTCGATCCATTCACCGGACCGATCAAGAAGCAGGACGGCTCGGACTGGCTCGCAGAAGGCGAAGTCGCCGAGGAAGGCGTTCTCCTCGGCATGAACTTCTACGTCGAAGGCGTCGACGACCAGCTTCCGCAGTAAGCGAAGCTCCGACAGGCAACGGAATGGGCGCCTTCGGGCGCCCGTTTTCGTTTCCGGGGCCATATTCCTGACAATCCGCTGTCAGGAGGGGTAGCTTAGGATGGGATCATCGATCGCAACGAGGACGCTTCGGATGCTGACATTCTACCACGCCCCCTGGTCCCGCAGTTCAGGCATGCTCTGGTTTCTGGAGGAACTCGGCGTGCCCTACGAAATGGAAATCGTCGACATCCGCAGGGAAGGCGGCGTCGACGAGGCCTATCGGGACATCCAGCCGAACAAGAAGGTGCCTGCGATCGTCCATGACGGCGTCACGATCACCGAACGCGCCGCGATCACGGCCTATCTCGCGGATCGTTTCCCCGAAGCGGGCCTTGCCCCGGCCATCGACGATCCGCGTCGCGGGCCGTACCTCACCATGCTCGTCTACTGCGATTCCGTCTTCGACCCGGCGCTCGCGGCCCGCGCCCACGGGCTCACCTATGAAAGCAACGACTATTCGTTCGGCCTCTTCGACGACATGGTGCGCTATGTCGAGAGGCACCTCACCGAGCACGACTATGCCGTCGGCAACAGCTTCACGGCCGCGGACACCCAGCTTGCCTCGGCCATCGGCTACACGATGAGCCACATGAAGGTGCTGCCCGAGAAGCCGGCCTTCGTCGACTATATGGCGCGCATCGAGGACCGTCCGGCGAACAAGCGCGCCGCGGCCAAGGACTACGAACTCGCGATGGCGACGCCGTTCTTCCAGAAGCAGATGGCGTCGAAAGGCTGATCAGACCGCCGTGCCGGCGAGGTCGTAGGCGCCGGCGCTGTCGATCTTGACCGTCACGACGTCGCCGACGCGCAGCGGTCGGCGCGAGGCCACCGAGACCGAGCCGTCGATCTCCGGCGCGTCGTAGCGCGTGCGCCCCTTGGCGGTCAGGCCGGTCGTCTCGTCGATGATGACGGGCAACCGCTTGCCGACCTTCTTCGCGAGCAGCTTGGCGGAAACCTTCTGCTGGCGCTCCATGAAGCGGTTCCAGCGGATCTGCTTCACTTCGGCGGGCACTTGCGGAAGGTCCATCGCCTCGGAACGCGCACCGCCGACCGGCTCGTATTTGAAGCAGCCGGCACGGTCGATCTTCGCCTCGTCGAGCCAGTCGAGCAGCATCTCGAAATCCTCATCCGTCTCGCCGGGAAAGCCGACGATGAAGGTGGAGCGCAAAGCGAGGTCCGGGCAGATTTCCCGCCATTTATGGATGCGGTCGAGCGTCTTTTCCTGATGCGCAGGCCGGCGCATGTTCTTCAGCACCGCCGGAGAGGCGTGCTGGAACGGGATGTCGAGATAGGGCAGCACCTTGCCCTGCGCCATCAGCGGAATGACCTCGTCGACATGCGGGTAGGGGTAGACGTAATGGAGGCGCACCCACGCGCCCATGTCGCCGAGCTCGCGGCAAAGGTCGAGGAAGCGCGTGCGCACCGCGCGGTCCTTCCACTGGCTCTCCTGATATTTCAGGTCGACGCCATAGGCGCTGGTGTCCTGCGAGATGACGAGGATTTCCTTGACGCCCGCCGCGACCAGCTTTTCGGCCTCGCGCAGCACGTCGCCGGCCGGGCGCGAGGCGAGGTCGCCGCGCAGCGACGGGATGATGCAGAAGGTGCAGCGATTGTTGCAACCCTCGGAAATCTTGAGATAGGCGTAGTGGCGCGGTGTCAGCTTGACGCCCTGCGCCGGGATCAGGTCGAGGAACGGCTCGTGTGCGGGCGGCACCGCCTCGTGGACGGCGCCCATCACGCTCTCATAGGCCTGCGGCCCGGTGATCGCGAGCACGTTCGGGTGCTTCTGGCGGATCAGTTCCGGCGTCGCGCCCATGCAGCCGGTGACGATGACCTTGCCGTTCTCCTTCATCGCCTGGCCGATCGCCTCGAGCGATTCGTCGCGCGCCGAATCGAGAAAGCCGCACGTGTTGACCACCACCACGTCCGCGCCGTCATGCTTGCGCGAAATCTCGTAGCCCTCGGCGCGCAGCCGCGTGATGATCCGCTCGGAATCGACCAGCGCCTTCGGGCACCCAAGGCTGACGAACGAGACGCGCGGCGCTGACATGATCTGCGGACCTTCCGGATATCTGGCGATTTTGGAGATGTGGCGGCGCCATAGCACAGAAGATCGGCGCTGGCACCCCCGCATTCACTCCTGCGACGGATCGGGCTCGTCGAGGTCGGGCAGGTCCGCGGCGGGGAGGGTGCGCGTGAAGGTCCGGCCGCCGAAGATGACGGTCGAGAGGTCGGGCGCCGACATCTCGTGCATCGACCCGTCCATGCAGGCATAGGAGGGCCAGCCGGCCGGCTCGCAGAAGACGTAGCTCGTCCAGTTCGCACCCGCCGACCAGAGCTCCATCCGGAACGAGCTGTCCGGCATCCGCCGGATGGTCGAGCCGTCCTCGGCCTCCCAGAAGAACGGGATCGTGGTCGGGTGGGACTGCGCGTGGTCGAATGCGACGGAGAGCGGCTTCGGGCCGCGGATGAACCAGTCAAGGCGCGCCCGCGTCATGGCGCCGGCAAAGCGCTCCGGCAGCGCCATCGGCTGCGGCGGCTCCAAAAGCCGCTCGCTCGCCGCCCCGAACCCGGTGGCCCCGAGCAGCGCCGCAAGCGCCAGAACATATCGCAGAGAGGTCGCCAACACGTCCGTCGCTCCCGCCACCCGAGTTGAAAGCGATACGCCATCACGCCGATTTGCGCCAGTTCGTGGAAACCAAATGCCCTCGAGGCGCGTATGGGTGTGTCACAGCCACGAGAGCGGGAGACGCCTTATGCATCTGAAAGCATTGACTCTAGCGCTTGCCGCACTGGTGGCGGCGCCGGCCGCCGCCCAGACATTGGAAGGCGCCGACATCGAAAGCCTGATCGGCGACAAGCGCGTCCTGCTTTCCACGCCCTACGGCCTCGAACTCCCGCTGCGCTACAGCGCCGGAGGCGAGGTGACGGGCGACATCTCCGGCTTCTCGATGGCGTCGATGTTTACGCCGAGCGAGACCGGAAGCTGGTGGGTCGACGGCGACCAGCTCTGCCAGCAATTCCCCACCTGGTATGACGGCGAAACCTTCTGCTTCGCGATCGAACAGACGGGCGAAAGGTCGATCTCCTGGAAGCGCAATGACGGCCTCGAAGGCACCGCACGCATCGAAGGCTGACCGGCAGCAATTTAGTCAAGTTTTAACCATGCCGCCAACGTAACGTTAGCCGCCACATTCGTGCCCGGTTCCAAACACAATCGATTAATACGCAGCTAAACAATTCGTGCGATCCACAGGATTGCTCGAAGGTGGACGCAGGCAACACGTCCAAATAGATTTTGGCTGCGCATATTCGTTGCGTTGGGATCGGGGACATACTTATGGCCGAACTAGGGCGCCGCAGGCTGAAGACGCTTGGCTCGATCTTGGCTCTGACCTGCGGCGCGGCCTTGCTTGCCGCCTGTTCGTCCGGTCCCTCGCAGGTCGCCGGCGGCAAGCCGAAGCGCTCCAAGGAATATTTCGCCGAATCCGAATATGGCGTGAAGGCGAGCCCGCGCGTCTCGCATCTCGCCTCGAACCTGCCGCGCGGCGGCGGCCGCGACCAGGTCGGCAAGCCCTACCAGGTGCGCGGCAAGTGGTACACGCCGAAGGAAGACCCGAACTATCGCGGTTCCGGTCTGGCAAGCTGGTATGGCGACGCCTTCCACGGCCGCCTGACCGCGAACGGCGAAGTCTATGACAAGACGCATCTGACGGCCGCGCATCCGACCATGCCGCTGCCGAGCTATGCACGCGTCACCAACAAGAAGAATGGCAGCTCGGTCATCGTGCGCGTCAACGATCGCGGGCCCTTCGCCAAGGGCCGGGTCATCGACCTGTCGCAGCGCGCCGCCGAAATGCTCGACTACAAGAACAGCGGCGTCGCCGAAGTCGCCGTCGAATATGTCGGTCGCGCCCCGCTGCACGGCCTCGACGACCAGTACCTGATGGCGTCCTACCGCCCCGGCAATGCCGCGCCCGATCCGTCCGATGGCCTGCCGACCGGCGTGATGATCGCCATGAACGGCGCGACGCCGACTTCGCCCATGCCGACCGCCGCGCCGATGCCGCAGGCCGCTCCGTTCCCGGGCGAGCTCACCGCGACGCCGACCGCGGCCGATGGCCATATCGTGCTGCCCGACGTCGTGCCGATCGCGCCCGCGCGCCCGTCCATCACGCTCGCTTCGGCCGGCGGCTCAAGCCTCCTCCTGTCCTACGCAGACGAACGCATCAGCACCGCCAGCGCCGTATCGAGTTTCGGCGCGCATCGGCTCGACGCCAATGCCGTCATCGCCTCGTTTGCCCGTTCGAGCGCGGCGCGCGAAGGAACCGGCGCCCCGGACTACATCAATGCCGGCACGTTCGGTTCGAAGGCGGAAGCCCTTGCAATTACCGCGCAATTCGCGTCGCTGGCCGATGCCACGATTGAAACCGACCCCTCGGGCAAGTGGTTCGCGGTCAGCATCGAGGAGAACGGCGGCGCCTCGCTCGACCAGATTCTTCGCCATGCCTGGGCGCATGGCGCGCCGGACGCGATGATCGTCCGCGACTGATCTCCCTTGATTGCAGCCTGGAACGCGTCGTGATGCGGCGCGTTACTCTATCGTTGCTGGTTGAATCCGGACCATTCCGCACAAGGATTGGGCAGGTTCCGCAGCGCGACTGCAAAAGGGGGAGCTCCATCATTTCAAACACTTGCTTTTTCAAGAGCGAAGCTTTCGAATGCGACGACAAGGGAGTTGTCGCGTGGTAGCTTTCGACGAAATGCGCCCGGAAAGTGCCGGGCTGCGCAATCCATACTCCGAATATGACAACTGGCTGACCGAGCAGGACACTGCCCGGCTCGGGCAGAAGATGAAGGACGCCGAGAACGTCTTTCGCCGCACCGGCATCACCTTCGCCGTCTATGGCGAGCAGAACGCCGCCGAGCGCCTGATCCCGTTCGACATCGTGCCGCGCATCCTGTCGGGCGCCGAGTGGCGCCGACTGACGCAGGGCATCGAACAGCGCGTCCAGGCGCTCAACGCCTTTCTGGAAGACATCTACCACCGGCAGGAAATCCTGCGGGCAGGGCGCGTCCCGCGCGAACTGATCGCCGGCAACGTCGCGTTCCTGCCGGAGATGATCGGCGTGCGCCCGCCGGCGGGCGTCTATACCCACATCATCGGCACCGACATCGTGCGCACCGGCGAGAACGAATTCTACGTTCTGGAGGACAATGCGCGCACGCCATCCGGCGTCTCCTACATGATCGAAAACCGCGAAACGATGATGCAGCTCTTTCCCGAGCTCTTCAAACGCATCAAGGTTCGCCCGGTCGAGAACTATCCGCAATTGCTGCGCCAGTCGCTCGCGGCCGTCGCCCCGCGCTCGGCGGATGAGCAGCCGACCATCGCCGTGCTCACGCCGGGCAGCTTCAACTCGGCCTATTTCGAGCACGCCTTCCTTGCCGACCACATGGGCGTCGAACTCGTCGAGGGGCAGGATCTGCGCGTCGTCGACGGCCATGTCGCCATGCGCACGACCGAAGGCTACAAGCGCATCGACGTGCTCTATCGCCGCGTCGACGACGATTTCCTCGATCCGCTGACCTTCAACCCGGATTCGGTCCTCGGCGTGCCGGGTATCATGGATGTCTACCGCGCCGGCAACATCACCATCGCCAATGCGCCCGGCACCGGCATCGCCGACGACAAGGCGATCTATTCCTACATGCCGGAGATCGTCGAGTTCTACACCGGCCGCAAGGCGATCCTCGGCAACATCCCCACCTGGCGCTGTTCCGAGGCCGACAGCCTCGCCTACGTGCTGGAGCACCTCGGCGAACTCGTCGTCAAGGAAGTGCACGGCTCGGGCGGCTACGGCATGCTGGTCGGTCCTGCTGCCACCAAGAAGGAGCGCGAGGCCTTTGCCGAGAAGCTGCGCGCGCGGCCCGGCAATTACATCGCCCAGCCGACGCTCGCGCTCTCCACCTGCCCGATCCTGACCGATGCCGGCCTCGCGCCGCGCCATGTCGACCTGCGTCCCTTCGTGCTGGTGTCGGACCGCATCCGCATCGTTCCCGGCGGCCTGACGCGCGTCGCCCTCAAACCCGGTTCCCTCGTCGTCAACTCCTCGCAAGGAGGGGGCACGAAGGACACCTGGGTTCTGGACGATTAGAGGGGGCGAGACGGATGCTGCTGGGACGCACGGCCAATGGCCTCTACTGGATGGCCCGCTACATCGAGCGGGCCGAGAACATGGCGCGCCTCGTCGACGCAGGCCTGCGCATGGCGCTGACGCGCAACGAGGGAGACGTCGAGGAGTGGACGTCGGTGATCGTGTCGAGCGGCGTCGAGGCGGGCTATCGCCAAAAGCACACCGAGTTCAACGCCGCGAATGTCTGCGACTACCTCCTGCGCGACGCGGAGAACGGCTCGAGCGTGCTGTCGTCGATCGAGACCGCGCGCACCAATGCGCGCATGGTCCGCACGGCGCTGACCCGCGAGACGTGGGAGAGCATCAACGATGCCTGGATGTCGTTCCGGCGCATGCTCGCGAGCCCGATCGACGAACGCGAGGTGCCGAAGGTCCTCGACGCCATCAAGCGCGAGACGGCGCAGATTCGCGGCGCCTTCCAGGGCACCATGCTGCGCAACGAAATCTACGATTTCTGCCAGCTCGGCCTGTATGTCGAGCGCGCCGACAACACCGCGCGCATCCTCGACGTCAAATACTACGTCCTGCTGCCGTCGATCTCCTGGGTCGGCTCGTCGATGGACAACTACCAGTGGGAATCGATCCTGCGGTCGGTCTCCGCGCACCGCTCCTATCGCTGGGTCTATGACGCGGCCTACAAGCCTACCAACATAGCCGAGTTCCTGATCCTGTCGCGCCGCATGCCGCGCTCGCTCGCCTTCTGCTACCGCATGATCGACGAGAGCCTCGAGGGCCTCGCCAACGACTACGGCAACCGGCACATGTCGCACGAGATGTGCGAGAACACGCTGGCGCGGCTGAAGCGGATGACGATCAAGGACGTCCTCGACGAGGGCCTGCACGAGTTCCTGACGGACTTTCTCGTTCGCACCAACAATCTGGGCGACCAGGTCGCGCGCGACTACAGGTTCTTCTGAGATGCTGCTCAACATCGTCCACCAGACGACCTATCGCTACGACCAGAGCCTGCCCTATGCACTGCAGCGCGTGCGCCTGATCCCGCGCACCGATGCGCTGCAGACGGTCGACCGCTGGGAGCTTTCCTATGAGGGCGCGCGCGAGGAAGTGCGCTTCGTCGATCATTTCGGTAATCAGTGCCGGCTGTTGAGCACCGAGCCGGGTGCCAGTCAGATCGTCATTACGGCCAAGGGCATGGTCACGACGCGCGACCAGACCGGCGTCTCCGGCCAGCATGCCGGCTTTGCGCCGCTCTGGCTGTTCGAGCGCGAGACGCCGCTGACGATGCCATCCGACGCGATCGCCGCTCTGTCGAAGCCGCTCGGCGGGCCGGAAACGCTGGGCATGCTGCACGACCTCATGCACGAGATCGAGAAGCGCGTCGCCTACGTGACCGGCTCGACGACACCCGAGACGACCGCCGACGAGGCGTTGGCGGCGGGGCAGGGCGTCTGCCAGGATCACGCCCACATATTCATCTCCGCCGTGCGCATGCAGGGCCTGCCGGCGCGCTATGTCAGCGGCTATCTCCTGATGGACGACACGACCCAGCAGGTCGCCACCCATGCCTGGGCGGAGGCGCACGTGCCGGGCCTCGGCTGGGTAGGCTTCGACGTTTCAAACGGCATCTGCCCGGACGAGCGCTATGTGCGCGTCGCCTTTGGCCGCGACTACCGCGACGCGATGCCGGTCGCCGGAATCCGTCAGGGACAAGCCCACGAACAGCTTGAAGTGCATGTGACTGTCGAGCAGTAATCGTCGATACGCACTTTCTCTGGCAGCGATTCGATGACCTATTGCGTTGGCCTCAAGATCGATCGGGGGCTCGTCTTCATGTCCGATACGCGGACGAATGCGGGCATCGACAGCATCTCCACCTTCCGCAAGATGACGGTGTGGAAGAAGGAGGGCGAGCGCGTCATCGTCCTGCTTTCGGCCGGCAATCTCGCCACCACCCAGTCCGTCGTCAGCCTGCTCGACGAGCGCTCCAAGGCGCATGCGGACCGGGCGCCCTCGATCCTCGAAACGCCCTCGATGTTCCAGACCGCGCGCCTCGTCGGCGACACGGTCAAGGAAGTCATCTCGAACTCGGCGCCGGTCGGCCAGCGCGCCGACGCGTTCGGGGCGTCCTTCATCCTCGGCGGTCAGATGAAGGGCTCGGAGCCGCGACTGTTCATGATCTATCCGGAAGGCAACTTCATCGAAGCCTCCGACGACACGCCCTTCTTCCAGATCGGCGAGACCAAATACGGCAAGCCGATTCTCGTGCGTGCCTATGATCCGCAGATGACCTTCGCCGAGACTGCGAAGCTGTTGATGGTGTCGTTCGATTCGACCCTGAAATCGAACCTTTCGGTCGGCCTGCCGCTCGACATGCTGTTCCTCGCCCGCGACACCTACCGGATCGAACTGCAAAAGCGCATCGGCGGCGACGATCCGTATTACCGGCAGATTTCCGAAGGTTGGTCCGACGCGCTCAGAAATGCGTTTAAGAGCCTTCCCGACTTTCCGGGCTGAGCACAAAAAGGCGGCCGAAGCCGCCTTTCGTCATATGTCTGTGAGCCACCGGATCAATAATAGGGCGAACGGCATTCGCGACGCGGACCATTATAGGGCTGGAACGTGTTGTCCGACGCCCGGTAGGACCGGTAGCGATCATAGCACCACTGGACATGCGCGTTGCCATAGTCGCGCACCACGGCGCGCGGCTGGGACGCAATCGCACCGCCGACGATCGCGCCGGTAATGAAGGCTGCCGCTGGATACCAGAAACCGTCATCGTAGCGGCGGTAGCCCGGACGATAATCGCGATACCCGCGATAACCCCGGTAATAAGCGCGGCGATCACGGTCGCGATCCCAGCGGCGATCGTATCTGCGGTCGCGGTCCCAACGACGGTCCATGCGCCGTTCGATGCGACGCTCGACATTGCCGGCCCAGGGGCTGAACGTACGGTCCGGATCGATGGCGCGGAACGAGCCTGGGAACTGGCCCTGGTTGGTCTGCACCCGCTCGACGGCGGATGGAACGGACGTTTCGACGCGCGGCAGGGCCGACGCGTTGCCCGTCATGCCGAGCGGCAGCGCCATGGCGAGCGCAATGAAACCGGACATGATCTTCTTCATGACGACCTCCGAATGGATTTGGACGATTGTCCCTTTGTCACAAAATGAAATGACGCGACGTAAGTTCCCATTGGTATCCGTGATGAGCCCGGCGAGCGATCAAAAGCGGGTGATCAGCCGATCGGGCGCAGCATCAGGACGCGACAGGCGTCTCCGGCGCCCATTTCAGGCGCGAAGGGCGGGCGCACGATCAGGCAGTTCGCCCGCGCCAGCATGCGCAGCATCGACGAATCCTGCACGCTGAGCGGCGAAACGATCAATTCGCCGTCCTCGCCGAGCCGCGCCACCGCCCGCACATAGTCCTGCCGCCGGTCGTTCTCGCCGAGCGCGCCGTCGAGGACTGCCTTTGGCAGATATTCTTTCATCGCCTGGCCTTGCAGTGCGGCGAGGAGAGGGCGCAGGAAGAGATCGGCGCAAACCATTGCCGACACCGGATTTCCCGGCAGGCCGAGCACGGATGTCGCGCCGAGCCGTCCGGCCATCAGCGGCTTGCCGGGCCGCATCGCGATCTTCCAAAAGGCGAGGTCGACGCCCTTGGCGACGAACACCTTCGCCGTCAGGTCATGATCGCCGACCGACGCGCCGCCGAGCGTGACGATGACATCGCACTGCGCCTGGACCGCACGGTCGAGCACCGCCCCGATCGCCGCCTCGTCGTCGCCGACGATGCCGAGATCGATTGCTTCGCCGCCTGCATCGCGGACGATCTGCGCGACGCCGTAGCTGTTCGACGCGATGATCTGGTCGTCGGTCCTCGGCCCACCGGGCTCGACGAGTTCGTCGCCCGTGGCGATGATGGCGACGCGCGGCCGGCGCACGACGCGAACCGCCGCGACATCGGCGGCGGCGATCAAGGCCAGGGCCTGCGGGTCGATCCGGCGCCCGGCTTCGAGCAGCACGTCGCCGGCATGAAAATCGAGCCCCGCCCGGCGAATGTGCCGCCCGGCCGCAACGCTTTCCGTCGCGGTGACAGCCGCGCCGTCCCGCTCGGCATTCTCCTGGATCAGGATCGTGTCGGCACCGTCTGGCACCGGCGCCCCGGTGAAGATGCGCACGGCCTCGCCGGCTTTCAACGATCCTGCAAAGCGACGCCCCGCAGCCGATTCACCAATCACGCTCATGCGGGCGGGGACCTCGGCGACATCCTGCGCGCGCACGGCGTAGCCATCCATCGCCGAGGCATCGAAGGGCGGATGCGTGCGCCCGGCGACGATGGGCGCAGCCAGCACGCGATGGCCGGCCGCATCGAGCGGAACGGTTTCCTCGTCCAGCCGCTCGACGCCGCTGAGCAGCCGTTGAAGCGCCTCGGCAACCGGGATCATGGCGCGTCGCGCCGGAACTCGCCCGACTTGCCGCCGCTCTTGGCGACCAGCCGCACGTCGCCGATGGTCATCGCCTTGTCCAGCGCCTTGGCCATGTCGTAGATCGTCAGGCAGGCGACGGAGACCGCCGTCAGCGCCTCCATCTCGACGCCGGTCTGCCCCTTCAGCCGCACCTCGGCGACGACGCGCAGGCCTGGCAGGGCAGGGTCGGGCTCGATTTCGACGGTGATCTTGGTCAGCAGCAGCGGGTGACAGAGCGGGATCAGGTCCGACGTCTTCTTCGCCGCCATGATCCCGGCGAGCCGCGCCGTTCCGAGCACGTCGCCCTTCCTGGCGTTGCCGGCAAGGATCGCGTCGAGCGTCGCCGGCTCCATGCGCACATGCCCCTCGGCGACGGCGACGCGCTGCGTCTCGCCCTTGTCGCCGACATCGACCATGTGCGCCTCGCCGGCCGCGCCGATATGGGTGAGCCCGCTCATGCGATCCCCAGAAGTTCCCGCGTCGCGCCGGCGACGTCGTCCCGGCGCATCAGGCTTTCGCCGACGAGGAACGTGTCGATGCCGGCCGCGCGCAGCCGGTCGCAATCAGCCCGCGTGAAGATGCCGCTTTCGCCAACGATGAGCCGGTCGTCGGGGATCAGCTTCGCAAGCCGCTCGGACGTCGCCAGATCGACCTCGAATGTGCGCAGATTGCGGTTGTTGATCCCGATCAGCGGCGAGCGCAGCTTCAAGGCGCGCACGGTTTCCGCCTCGTCGTGAACCTCGACCAAGGCGGCCATCCGAAGCTCGTCGGCGGCGTCTTCGAGTTCGCGCGCCAGATCGTCGTCGACGCTCGCCATGATGATCAGGATCGCATCCGCGCCCCAGGCACGGGCCTCGTGGACCTGATAGGCGTCGAACAGGAAATCCTTGCGCAAGGCGGGCAGGGCGCAGGCCTCGCGCGCGGCCGTCAGGAAGGCGGGCGAGCCCTGGAAGGACGGCGCATCGGTCAGCACCGAAAGGCACGCCGCGCCGCCGGCCTCATAGGCGCGAGCCAGCGACGGCGGATCGAAATCGGGCCGGATCAGGCCCTTGGACGGGCTTGCCTTCTTGATCTCGGCGATCAGCGCCGGCTTGCCTTCGGCGTGCTTCGCGCGCAGCGCTCCGGTGAAGTCACGCGGGGCCGGCATATCCGCCGCGGCCCTGCGGATGTCGCCAAGCGGGATCGCCGACTTCGCCGCCGCAATCTCCTCGCGCTTGTAGGCTTCGATCTTGCGCAGGATGTCGGCCATCACGCGATCCTTGCGCGGTTGGAAATGTCGATCAGCTCCGCGAGGCACCGGCGGGCTCCGCCGTCGTCAATCGACTTGCGGGCAAGTTCGATCCCCGCTTCGAGCGTGCGCGCGCGGCCGGCGACGACGAGGGCGCCGGCGGCGTTCAGCATCGCGATGTCGCGATAGGCGCCTTCCGTGCCTTCGAGCACGCCGCGCAAGGCCTCCGCATTCGCCTGCGCGTCGCCGCCCTTCAGTTCTTCCGGCCGCGCGCGGCGCAGGCCGAACTGTTCGGGCTCGATCTCGAACGTATGGATTTCACCGTCTTCGAGCGCGGCGACCTGCGTGACGCCGGCGGTGGTCATCTCGTCGAGCCCGTCGCCATGCACGACCCAGACCCGCGACGAGCCGAGCTTCTTCAGCACTTCCGCGATCGGCTCCAGCCAGACGGGCGAGAACACGCCGACGAGCTGGTTGGAAACGCCGGCGGGATTGGAAAGCGGCCCGAGAATGTTGAAGATCGTGCGCGTGCCGAGTTCGACGCGGCTCGGGCCCACATGGCGCATCGCGGCGTGGTGGGCCGGTGCGAACATGAAGCCGAGGCCGGCCTCACGGATGCAGGCCGCGATCTCGCGCGGTCCGAGTTCGATATTGACGCCCAGCGCCGCGAGCGCGTCGGCCGCGCCGGAGCGCGAGGAGAGGGCGCGGTTGCCGTGCTTGGCAACCGGCACGCCGGCGCCCGCCACGATGAAGGCCGCGCAGGTCGAGACGTTGTAGGAGCCGGACGCGTCGCCGCCCGTCCCGACGATGTCGACCGCGTCCGACGGCGCCTCGACGCGCAGCATCTTCGCGCGCATGGTGGCCACGGCGCCGGAAATCTCCGGAACGGTCTCGCCGCGAACCCGCAAGGCCATCAGGAACCCGCCGATCTGGCTCGGCGTCGCTTCGCCCGACATCATGATGTCGAACGCCTTGCGCGCGTCCTCGAAGGAGAGCGTCTCCCCCGAAGCGACCCGCGCGATATGTTCCTTCAGGTCCACCATCGATCAGAAACTCAGCGCCTGCTGGACCGCGCCCTGATTGACCGTCACCGGATATTGCGCCTGGAGCCGCGTGACGAGCTGCTCGAGAAGATCGTCGCCGAGCCCGCCGGCGTAGTTCTGCGCAACATTTTCGGGCAGCGTCTCGGCCGAGGCGTTGGCGGGCGCGAAGACCTCGCTCACCTGCAGCACGATCTGCCGGTCGCCCTCGTTGGAGCCGATCGTCTCGACGCCCCGCACCGGAACGGAGAAGGCGGCAGCGACGCCCTCGCGGCCAAGATCGACATCGTCTGCGCCGCGGCGCAGGCCGCGCTTCGTTTGGACGTCCAGCTCGAGTTCGGCGGCGACTTCGGCCAGCGCTGCGCCTTCCTCGATCCGCGTCGCGATCTCGTTGGCGCGTTCGGCCAAAAGGCGGCGCGCCTCCTGTTCGCGCCACTGCGCAACTGCATCCTCGCGAACCTCGTCGAGCGCGCGGTCGCGGGCAGGGGTCACCTCGGTGACTTCGTAGAAGACATAGCCGCTGGAGCCGAGCGCCACCGGCGCGTTTTCCGTGTTCGGCTCGGCCTCGAAAGCGGCCTGCAACACCTCTTCGGCAGCCGGCATGTCGGCAACTTCGTTGCCCTCGGGATCGAGCCCGTTGGCGTCGATCGCCGGAATGCTGACGACTTCGAGATTCTGCGCAGCCGCCGCTTCGCGCAGCGTCGCGCCGCCGGCGCGCGCGTCCTCATAGGCGTCGTAGACGTCGAGCAGGATGCGGCTCGCCTCGTCCAGCGCCATCTCCTCGCGGATTTCGGTCGAAACCTCCTCGATCGGACGAACGGCTTCCGTCGTGATTTCGTCGACGCGCACGATCAGCGCGCCGAACGCGCCGTCGACGACCTCGCTGACGCCGCCTTCTTCGAGCGAGAAGGCGGCCTCGGCGATCGCCGGATCGGGCACGTCTTCGCGGGTGAAGGTTCCGAGCGTCAGGTCGCCGCTTGAGCGGCCAAGCTCGGTTGCGATCTCGTCGAACGTCGCGTCGCCCGACGCGATGCGCGCGGAAGCGGCCGCGGCGGCTTCCGCGTCCGGGAACACGATCTGGCTGATCGTCCGCTGCTCGGCTTCGGTGAACGAGTCGCCATGCGTCTCGTAGAACTCCGCCACCTGCTCGTCGCTGATCGCGGCGGGGTCGGTGATGTCTTCCGGCTCGAGCTTGGCATAGTCGAGCGCGCGATATTCGGGCGCGGCGAAGCTGGCCGCATTCTCGTCGAACCAGGCCTGCAGAACGTCGTCGGCCGGGTCTTCGATCGGCTCGACCAGCGAGCGGTCGAGAACGAGATATTCCGCCGTCCGGTCCTCGCCCTGGTAGAGCGCGACAGCATCGAGGAACGTGTCCGGCACGCCCATCCCGTCGGCGACGGCGTCGACGATCTGCTGGCGGATCGCAAGCTGCTCGCGATTGCGCAGGTAGTCGTCGGGCCGCATGCCGACCTGCTGCAGCACGAAATCGAACTGGTTGCGGTCGAACTGGCCGCTGGCGTTCTGGAAGGCCGGGTCTTCCGCCGTCAGCGCCGCGAGGCGGTCGCGCGACAGGCCAAGATCCATCTCACGCGCCTGTTCGTCGAGCACCGCGCCGGCGACGAGCTGGGCCAACACTTGCTGCTCCAGGCCGAAGGCGCGCGCCTGCTCGCGCGATATCCGCGTGCCGAACTGCTGCGAGAGAAGCTGGAGCTGGCGATCATAGGCGAGGCGGTATTCGTTGACCTGCACCCGCGTATCGCCGACCGAGAGCACATGGTTGCCCACGCCGGTGAAAATCTGCCCCGAGATTCCCCAGACGGCGAAGCTGACGACAAGCAGGCCAAGCAGCAGCTTCACCATCAAGGAGCCGGATTTGCCGCGAAGCCAAGTCAGCATTTTCGACCTTCCCGTATTGGTCCACATCAAACTGGCTGACCGAATACCGTCACTGGCAGGCGCTGTCGATTGCTTTGTCGACGCTTTTTGCTACCAAGCACCGATCCGAACCATGGTTGAGCGAAGGAAGTCCGATGAGCGCGCGCATTCGTCCCGTACTGGCCGGCAACTGGAAGATGAACGGCACCGCAGCCTCACTTCCCGAACTCCAGGCGATCGCCGCAGGCGCGGCCGGGTTTGCCGGTCTCGATTTCGTCGTCTGCCTGCCGGCGACGCTGATCGCGCGCGCACAGCCGATCGTCGCCGGCGCGAAGGTCGCGCTCGGCGGGCAGGATTGCCACGCCGATCCCTCCGGCGCCCACACGGGCGACATTTCGGCGGACATGCTTCGCGACGCCGGCGCCTCCCATGTCATCGTCGGCCATTCGGAGCGGCGCACCGACCATGGCGAGACGAGCGACATGGTCGCCGCCAAGGCCAAGGCCGCCTGGGCCGCGGGCCTCAAGGCCATCATCTGCATCGGCGAGACGCGCGCCGAGCGCGAGACGGGCGCGACGCTCGACATACTGTCGCAGCAGATCGAAGGCTCGGTGCCGGAAGGCGCGACGCAGGAGAACACGCTTCTGGCCTATGAACCCGTCTGGGCGATCGGCACCGGCCTGACGCCGACGGCCGATGACGTGGGCGTCGCCCATACGCATATCCGCGCACGGCTGGAAGCGAAGATCGGCGAGCCGGCGCGCTCGATCCCGCTTCTCTATGGCGGTTCGGTCAAATCTTCCAACGCCGGCGAACTGATGTCGGTGGCCGACGTCGACGGCGCGCTCGTCGGCGGCGCGAGCCTCAAGGCCGGCGATTTCCTCGCGATCGCAAGTGCATTTTGAACAATTCGATTTAAAATGCAGCATCGTCATTGGCGGGAGCTTCACCACCTGACAAGCCGACACATCTGGTTACCTGACGCAGCCATGGCCGCGCACTAGCATAGTCATATGGCGAATCGCCCGAGGCATGACCCTTGGGCGGCGTCTCGCCATCGGTATTGATGCGGCGGGAGTGTGCGTATGAGTGACGAAGACATGGCGATCGCGGGCGACGCGATCGAATCGCAAAGGCTGTTGGAACTGACGACGCAGATCGTCTGCGCCTATGTCAGTCATAACCCGGTTCCAGCCTCGGAAGTGTCGGGATTGATTGGCTCGGTTCACCGTTCGATTGCCGCTCAGGGGCAATCCAGCGCCCCGGAGCCGAACCAGGAGCCGGCCGTGCCGATCCGAAAATCGGTGACGCCCGACTATATCATCTCGCTTGAGGACGGACGCAAGTTCCGCACCCTGTCGCGCCATCTCATGGCCAAATACGGCATGACGCCGGAGCAATACCGCCGCAAATGGGGCCTGCCCGACGACTATCCCATGGTCGCACCCAACTATGCCGTCGAGCGGTCGAAGATCGCCAAATCCATGGGTCTCGGCCGCCCCGAAGCCGGCAATTCGGACGAATAGGCGGCAGCCGGAGCGGGGCATGTAGCGCCGCCGCTCCGGTCATCATATTTACCTAGCCGATCAGCGGGCAGTGCGGTGCACGGCCGAATGTCACCCAGACACGCTCGCCGCGCGAGCGGCCGATGATCTCGATCGAGCGCCGGCCGACATCGACCACTTCGGGACGCCGGATGCCCATGCGCTCGGCCTTGCGAAGCGCGTCGCGCGGCGAGCAGCCGCCACGGCCGCGCCATTCGTCGCGATCGCGGTATTCGCCGCGGTCCCAACGGCCCGGTCCACGATCGCGGTCATAGCCACGACCCGGCGCGAAGAACTCGGCCCCCGGCCGATGGCCGCCACCCAGCCCGTAATAACCACGATCCTGCGCCGCCGCAGGCAGGGCGGTCAGCAGACTGGCTGCGACCAGACCCAGAACAGCGATCTTCTTCATGACAAACCCCTCGTCGACATCGCACGATTGCGATCGGGACATACCATACGCGCCAAAAGCTGAACGGAGCGCCTACGACCCGTTCATCAGCCGTTCATGGGCCAACCGACGTTGTCGGGCAATCCGGTCGATACACAATAACCCCTTGTTCTATCGGCAATAATCGTCCGTTTTGCGCTCAGGTGAAGCCTTGCGGGCAGACGGCCTGCCGCAAATTTCGCCGATACCGCTTGCAATTAGAACAAAACAAGAACATAAAGGCTCAGCAACTGAGGAGAACATCCATGTCCGATCTCGTCCACGACCTCGTTTCGTTCGTTTCCATCGGCGCCTTCATCACCACGCTGGCGCTCTGGCTGGTTGCCGTCTGATCAATCGCCAAGGGCGACGCCTTCGCGGCGCGGATCGGCTGCGCCTTCGATCCCCGTGGCCGTGAACTCGATGCCGTGCAGCCCCGAATTGAGTTCGCGCGTCTCCGTCTCGTAGCCCAATGCCTGAAGGGCAGGGGCGAAATCCTCCGCCGTCGAGCCGGCCTCCAGCCAGTAGGGGCCGGCGATGTTCGCCAGATGCGGCAGGGCGATCGCCTCGTTCATCGGCATGTCCCAGTCGATCAATGCGACGAGCGTCTTGGCGACATAGGGAATGATGGTCGCGCCGCCGGGCGAGCCGAGGGCATAGACCGGCTTTCCGTCCCGCAGGACGATCGTCGGCGCCATCGAGGAGCGCGGACGTTTCGACGCCTCGACGCGATTCGCCACCGGTCCGGTGTCACCGTCGGGCAGGAATGAAAAGTCGGTCAACTGGTTGTTGAGGAGATAGCCATTGACCATCACCCGCGCGCCGAAGGCATTCTCGATCGACGACGTCATGGAAATGACGTTGCCCTCCTTGTCGGCGACGACGAAATGGCTGGTGGCCGGCGCCTCGTAGGAAAAGCCGTCGATCCGGTTTTCCGTGCGCTTCATCGGCGGTTCGCCGGCGATGACCCGGTCGTCGGCCATCGCTTCGTCCGGCTCCAGCAGCCGGGCGCGCTCGGCAAGATATCCGGCATCGAGAAGTCCGGACGGCATGTCGACGAAATCGGGGTCGGCGAGGTAGCGGTTGCGGTCTGCAAAGGCGAGGCGGGTCGCATCGCCGATCAGCCGCCACGACTTCGCATCGTCGGCACCGAGCGCGCGCAGGTCAAAGGGCGCGAAGAGGCCGAGGATCTGGCCGACCGCGATGCCGCCGGAAGAGGGCGGTCCCATGCCGCACACATCGAGGTCGCGATAGGCAAAACAGACCGGCTCGCGCTCCACGATTTCGTAGTCGGCGAAGTCGGAAAGCGCCAGCGAACCCGGGTTCGTCGGATGGCCGGTCACCGCATCGACGATGGCGGCGGCGAGATCGCCACGGTAGAAGGGCGCGGCGCCGTCTTCGGCAAGCGCACGCAAGGCGTCGGCATAATCGGCATTGCGCAGCTCGTCACCAGCCGCAAGCGCCTTGCTGGCGGGAAAGAAATAGGCGGAAGCCGCCGGATCGGCGTCGAGCCGGCCGGTTTCGTCTTCCAGCAAGGCGGCAAGGCGCGGGGAAACGACAAAGCCGCCTTCGGCAAGTTCGATCGCGCCGGCCAGGGTTTCGCCCAGTTCCAGCCTGCCATGCCGTTCGGCGAGGAGTTCCAGAAGCAGCGGCACGCCGGGCACGCCGACCGATCGTCCGCCGACGACGGCCTCGAAAAACGGCAGCGGCTCCCCATTGTCGTCGAGGAAGAGATCGGGCGTCGCCTCCGCCGGCGCGGTTTCGCGCGCGTCATAGGTGGTGAGTTTGCCAGTCTCGCCGTCAAACCAGAGCGCGAAGGCCCCGCCGCCGAGCCCCGACGATTGCGGCTCGACGAGCCCGAGCACGGCCTGCACCGCGATCGCCGCATCCGCCGCCGACCCGCCCTGGCGCAACACCGCGATACCGGCTTCCGCGGCGAGGGGATTGGCGGCAACGACCATCGCCTCCTTGGCCGTCACCAGCGGGGCCGCTTGCAGGCCGGTCGCGACCTCGGGCGCGATGAGATCACTTTGGCTCTGGGCCGCAGCCGGCATGGCGAGCGAAAGCGCCAGGACTGCAAGGACGGGCAGGGGCGCTCGCGAGAGCTTCGACATCGCTGATCTCCTTTGCAGGAATCAGTCTACGTCGCCGAACACCTCTTCGAAAGCGGCCTTCATCGCCAAGTCGACATCGGTCATGGTGACCGGAAGCCCGAGATCGACGAGGCTCGTAACGCCGTGCCCGCGAATGCCACAAGGCACGATCCCGTCGAAGTGGCCGAGCTCCGGCTCGACATTGAGCGCAATGCCGTGAAACGACACCCAGCGCCGCAGCCTTATGCCGATAGCCGCGATCTTGTCTTCCGCCGGCGAGCCGTCCGGGAGCGCCGGCCGCTCGGGACGCACGACCCAGACCCCGACGCGGTCGTCGCGCCGCTCGCCCTTGACGTTGAAGCGGCGGAGCGTGCGGATGATCCACTCTTCGAGCGCCGCGACGAAGGCGCGCACATCCTCGCGCCGGCGCTTCAGGTCGAGCATGACATAGGCGACCCGCTGGCCGGGGCCATGATAGGTGTATTCCCCGCCGCGCCCTGCGGCGAAAACGGGAAACCGATCGGCCACCAGAAGGTCTGCCGCATCCGCGCTCGTTCCGGCTGTATATAGCGGCGGGTGCTCGACCAGCCAGACGAGTTCGCCGGCCGTCCCGTCACGGATCGCGCCCGCGCGCTCTTCCATGAAGGCAAGCGCGGCCGGATACTCGGTCAATCCCGGCTCGATGCGCCACTCGACCGCCGGCGATCCGGGGATCGCCAGAAACTGGGCGGGCAGGGCGTCGCGGGTTGTCATGATCAGGCGGATGTATGGGATCGCAACGCGCACGTCCACTCGTTGACGCAGCGTCTTGCTGGTATCGGCAAAATAATCCGCAATTCCATGCCCGTGCTCTTGTGCGGTGGGGGGCGATTTGCTAATTGCGCCGGGCCGGTCAAGACCGGCTGGTCATGGCGTGCGGTCGTGGCGGAATTGGTAGACGCGCAGCGTTGAGGTCGCTGTGGGGCAACCCGTGGAAGTTCGAGTCTTCTCGACCGCACCAATGCCATCCGGCGCCTGCTTCGGCACCGCCGCACCCTCCTGATCTGCGTGCAGACCAGCGCGTTGCGCTTCATCGAAGAGAACGATGGTCCACGGTCTAAGTCACATCACTTTCATCGTCCGCGACCTCGACCGCATGGAGGCGATCCTCACGGCAGTGCTCGACGCACGGAAAGTGTACGACAGCGGGGCGGACACGTTTTCCCTCGCGCGCGAGCGTTTTTTCCTGATCGGCGACGGCGACGACGCCATCTGGATTGCCACCATGGAAGGCGAGCCGCTGCCGACGCGCACGTACAACCACATTGCCTTCAAGATCAGCGACGCCCGCTACGACACATATCTCGCACGCGTGCGCTCCCTGGGCCTTGATCTTCGCGAAGGCCGCTCACGGGTCGACGGCGAAGGGCGGTCGATCTACTTCCACGATCACGACAACCATCTCTTCGAACTTCACACCGGCACGCTTGCCGAACGGCTCCAACGTTACGCGGACGGTCGGTAGGGAGCGGCGTCAGAGACCAGTGCCGTGGCACACTAGCCAGTCGCATAAGATGGATTATGGAACTGCCGAATTCCGGAAAACGCCTCAGCCGCTGAACTCGATGACCATTCCGTCATAGGCCGGTTCCACGTGATCCGGCGTTTCGGCCGCGACCGTGTCGTAGTCGAGCGGTATGTGCATATGCGTCAGCACCGCCCGTTTCGGCTTCAGCTCACCGATCACCTCCAGCGCTTCGGCAAGCGAGAAATGGCTGGGATGCCGCTTGTATTGAAGCGCGTCGACGATCAGCACGTCGAGGCCGTGAAGGCGCGCCAGCGTCTCAGTCGGAAATGCGCTGACGTCCGAACAATAAGCCAGTCCGCCGATCCGGAAGCCGAGCGAGATGATGTCGCCGTGGATCTGCGGCAGCGGCAGGAATTCGATCGCGCCGCCGGGACCGTCGATCGCGAACGCATCGTCATGCGCAATGATATGCGGATTGAGGATCGGCGGATAGGAACTGCCGGGCGGCGTCTCGAAGCAATAGCCGAAGGAATCGCGAAGCCGGTCGAGCGTCGGCCGGTCGGCATGGATATCGATGCGCCGGCGCTGGACGAGCGCGAAGCCGCGCAGATCGTCGATGCCGTGAATGTGGTCGGCATGCGGGTGCGTATAGACGGCAGCGTCGACCGCCTCGACGCCGGCTGAAATCATCTGGTCGCGAAAGTCCGGCCCGGTGTCGATCACGACGCGCGTCACGCCCGCCGGCCCGATCCGCTCCACCATGGCAGCCGCGCGGCGGCGCCGGTTGCGCGGGTTGGCGGGATCGCAATTGCCCCAGTCGCCGGTGATCCGCGGCACGCCCGGCGACGAGCCGCATCCGAGGATCGTGAAGCGATACCCGACGCTCATCAGGGCCGCGGCATCTTGGAAAACAGGCGGAAGAAATTGTCCGTCGTCAGCCGACGGATTTCGGCGTCGTCGACGCCGATCGTCTCCGCCAGCACCCTGGCGGTGTCGGCGACATAGGCGGGCTCGTTGCGCTTCCCGCGATGCGGCACGGGCGCGAGGAATGGGGCGTCGGTCTCGACCAGCAGCCGGTCGTGCGGAACGTTGCGCGCGATGTCGCGGATGTCCTGCGAATTGCGGAACGTCAGGATTCCGGAAAACGAGACATAGCCGCCGAGTTCGCCGCCGATTTCGGCAAGCCGCGCGCCGGAGGAAAAGCAATGCAGAACAAAGGGAAACGAGCCGATCCTCGATTCGTCCTGCAGGATCGAAATCATGTCCTCGTCGGCCGCGCGCGCGTGGATCACCAGCGGCAGGCCGGTCTGCCGCGCCGCCTCGATGTGCACGCGCAATCCCTGCGCCTGCGCGTCGCGCGGCGCCTTGTCGTAGTGGTAGTCGAGCCCCGCCTCCCCGATCGCCACCACCTTCGGATGACTGCTCAATTCGATGAGTTCGGCCGCCGTGACGTCGCGTTCCTCGCCCGCATTGTGCGGATGCGTTCCAACCGAGCAATAGACCTCGTCATAGGCCTCGGCGATCGCCCGAACCTGGTCGAACCGGCGAACGCGCGTCGAGATCGTGACCATGCGCTCCACGCCGGCCGCGCGGGCACGGGCGACGATGGCATCGCGTTCCTCTGCGAAGTCGGGAAAGTCGAGATGGCAATGGCTGTCGACCAGCATCGTCACGCGTCCTGCACTTCCTGATCCACATAGCGCGGGAAGATGCCCTGCGGCGCCGGCAGTTCGGCCCCCGGCTCCAGCCAGCCTTCCGCCAGATTGGCGAAGGTTCGCTCGCCAGACGAAACGTCCAGCAGATCGAGCAGCTTGTCGGCCGACTGCGGAATGAAGGCGAGGCACAGGATGCCGACGCGGCGGAGCACTTCCGCGGTCGTATAGAGCACGGTCTCCATGCGGGCCGGATCGGTCTTGCGCAGCGCCCAGGGCTCCTGTCCGGCGAAATAGCGGTTCGCCTCGGCGACGACGCTGAAGATCGCGGCCAGCGCCGTGTGCAGCGCCTGCTGGCCCATCGCCGCACGTGCAGTTGCAAGGGCTTCCAGCGCCTGGTCGAGGATCGCCCGGTCGACGTCGGCAAGTTCGCCGCGCTGGGGCACCGTGCCGGCGCAGTTCTTGGCGATCATCGACAGCGAGCGCTGCGCCAGATTGCCGAGATCGTTGGCAAGATCCGCATTGGTGCGGTTGACGATCGCCTCGTGGCTGTAGTTGCCGTCCTGTCCGAACGGCACCTCGCGCAGCAGGAAATAGCGCAACTGGTCGAGCCCGTAATGCTCGACGAGCGCGGCCGGGTCGATGACGTTGCCGACCGACTTCGACATCTTCTCCCCGCGATTGAAGACAAAGCCATGGCTGAAGACACGCTTCGGCAGCGGGATGCCGGCCGACATCAGGAAGGCCGGCCAGTAGACGGCGTGGAAGCGGGTGATGTCCTTGCCGATGACGTGCAGGTCGGCCGGCCAGTAGCGCCAAAGCGTTGCATTTTCATCGGGATAGCCGGTGGCGGTGATGTAGTTGGTCAGCGCGTCGACCCAGACATACATGACGTGCTTTTCGTCGCCGGGTACCGGGATGCCCCAGTCGAACGTCGTCCGCGAGATCGAAAGGTCCTTGAGGCCGGATCGCACGAAGCTCGCGACTTCGTTGCGGCGCTCAGTGGGACCGACGAAGTCCGGCTGGCGCTCGTAGAGATCGAGCAGCCGGTCCTGATAGGCCGACAAGCGGAAGAAATAGCTTTCCTCCTCGACCCATTCGACCGGCGTGCCCTGCGGGCCGTAGCGCACGTCGTCGGCGCGCACTTCCGTTTCGTCCTCACCGTAATAGGCTTCGTCGCGCACCGAATACCAGCCGGCATAGGAGCTCTTGTAGATATCGCCGCTGGCTTCCATCGCCTTCCAGATGGCCTGCGAGGCGCGCTTGTGGCGCTCTTCGCTGGTGCGGATGAAATCATCGTTCGACGCATTCAGGAGCGTCGCCATCTTCTTGAATTCAGACGAGTTCCGGTCGGCGAGTTCCTTGGGCGAAATGCCTTCCTTGCGCGCGGTCTGCAGCATCTTGATGCCGTGCTCGTCGGTGCCGGTCAGGAAATGCACGTCCTTGCCGTCGAGGCGCTGGAAGCGCGCCAGCGCGTCGGTCGCGATCAGCTCGTAGGCATGGCCGATATGCGGCTTGCCGTTGGGATAGGAAATCGCGGTGGTGATGTAGAATTTCTCGGCTGCCATGCGCTCGCTCGGTCATTGGAGCATCGGCCGATGCTCGCTTACAACTGGTCGCGGTCACATAGACCACGCACCGGCGTTTGGCCAGTCGCGCGATCAGCGCGTGCCGCAAAGCTGGCCGAGCAGCCCGACGACGTGCTGGCGTTTGTCGAGATTGTAGGTGTCCGTGTCGACGATGCGCTGGCGCACGCCCGACCATTGTTCGGCGAGCCGCGCCGCCAGTTCCGCGTCGCCGGAGAGACCTGCTGCCTGCGCCCTCGCCTCGGCAATGCCCGCGACATGCTCGTTGAACAGCCGGAACTGCACGGTCGCATCGCGCCCGCCGACGGCATCGGCGATCCGGTACGCCGCGGCGACGTCGAACCGGCCGCCCAAGACGACCGCATCGACCGCGTTGGCGATGTCGAGCCCCCCGAACTGTGTCATCAAAAGCGCCTCGCGCACGCTGCCCGACGCCTTGGCCGCAAGGTCGACCGGCACGTCCTCCGAACCCGGCGAAACCGCGCGCAGTGCGGCGAGAAGATCGTCGGTTCCGAGCGGCTTCAGCTTCAGGAGCTGGCAGCGCGAACGGATCGTCGGCAGCATCCGGCCGATGGAATGGACGACGAGCAGGAAGAGCGTGCGCGGGGGCGGCTCCTCAAGGCTCTTCAGGAGCGCATTGGCCGCGTTGCGGTTCATATCGTCGGCAGCGTCGACGATGACGACCCGGTAGCCGCCATCATGCGAGGTCATCGACAGGAACCGGCCGACGCGCCGGATCTCGTCGACGGTCACGGCCGACTTGAAGCCGACGCCGCGGTCGGCGGCGGGCCGGGTCAGGTGCAACAGCGACGGATGCGCACCCTGCGCCATCAGCCGGAACAGCGTCAACGACGTATCAGGCCGCGCGAGCGTCGATGGCGCTTCGGCAGCATTCGGGTTTGCCAAAAGGTGATACGCCAGCCGAAAGGCGAAGGTCGCCTTGCCGATCCCGCGCGGCCCCGAAAGGATCAGCGCGTGGTGGAACTTGCCCGTCCGGTAGGCGCGCGCAAGTTCGTCGGCGTCCCCGATGTGGCCGAACAGATCGGCATGCTCCACCGGCTCGGGCACTTCGGGAATGCTGTCATACTGCTCCGGCGCGATGCGTTCAAAGCTCATCGGCGACCTGCAGCAGGCTCCCGGCGGGCGCGATCACCTTGGCAACGCGCGTCCAGACGGCGTCGGCCACCGCGTCCTTGTCCTTGGAGGCGTCGATGATGACGCAGCGCGCGGGTTCGGCGCGGGCGATGTCGATATAGGCTTCGCGGCGTTCCTCGTGCAGCGAGAGATCTTCCTTCTCGTAGCGGTCGGCATCGTCTGTGCCGCGCCGGCTTGCGGCCCGCCGCATGCCTTCCACCGGATCGAGGTCGAGGATGATCGTCAGATCCGGCATCATGCCGTTGATCGCGACGCTCTCCAGCGCCGTCATGAACGCCTTGTCGAGACGGCCTGAGACGCCCTGATAGACGCGCGACGAATCGAGGAAGCGGTCGCACAGCACGATCTTTCCCGCCTCGATCGCCGGCCGGATGATCTGCTCGACATGGTCGGACCGCGCGGCCGCGAACAGCATCGCCTCCATCGCCGGCCCGAAGGGCTCGGCCGCGCCCGAGAGAAGCACGTGGCGCACAGCCTCCCCGCCCGCCGAGCCGCCGGGCTCGCGCGAGACGACGACCTCATGGCCTTCCGCCTCGAGGCGATCGGCCAGGAGCCTGATCTGCGTCGACTTGCCGGCCCCCTCGCCGCCTTCAAAGGTGATGAAATGTCCTCGTGGCAATGCGCATCCTTTCGCCGGCCGCTGAACTCGTTCCAGCGCCTAGCAGATAATGCGGGTCCACGCCAAATGCGACCGGTGGATCAGCGCATCCAGCCGATGGCGAGTTCCTCGATGGCGTCGAGCGCGCGCTGGTGGAGCTTGCCGGTGTCGACCGATTCGGCGGCGTAGAGCGGCGTTTCCTGGCTCATCGCATCGCCGATCCAGACCTTGAGCGTGCCGACCCGCGCCCCCTCCTCCACCGGCGCGATGACCGGCCCGTCATAGACGATGCGCGCGACGAGGCGCTCGCGGTTGGTCAGCGGCACGAACAGCGAGATCGGCCCGTTCGAGCGCAGCCCGACGCCACCCTTGGCGCCGCCATAGACCTTCGCTTCGCCCACGATCTCGTCGGCGGCGAAGACCTGGTACTTGTCGAAGGCGCGCATGCCCCAGTCGAGGATCTTGCGCGCTTCCTCCGCGCGCACCGCGTCGCTCTCCATGCCGCTCAGCGCGACGAAAAGGCGCCGGTCGTCGCGCGCGACGGAGCCGACGATGCCGTAGCCCGATTCCTCGGTGAAGCCCGTCTTCATCCCGTCGGCACCGATATTCATGCGCAGGAGCGGGTTGCGGTTGCGCTGGGTGATCTTGTTCCAGGTGAATTCCGGCTGCGCGTAGTAGGCGTAATAGTCCGGATACTCGGTCCAGATGTGATGCGCGAGCATTGCGAGTTCGCGCACCGTCACCACCTGCCCCTCGGCGGGCAGGCCGGTCGAGTTCTTGAACACCGAGCGCGTCATGCCGATTTCGCGGGCGCGCTCGGTCATCAGTTGCGCGAAATTCTCCTCCGAGCCCGCCATGCCCTCGGCAATGATGATGCAGCCGTCATTGGCCGACTGCACGATGACGCCCTGGATCAGGTTTTCGAGGCTGATCGAGGAACGCACCTCGGCAAACATGGTCGACCCGCCCGACATCGCACCGCCGGTCCGCCACGCATTTTCGCTGACGAAGAACTCTTCCTGCAGCGTAATCCGGCCGGTCTTCAGCGCATTGAAGACGACTTCCATCGTCATCAGCTTGGCGAGCGAAGCCGGCGGGATCAGCGCATCCGGGTCCTTGGAAAAAAGAACCGTGCCCGTATCGGCATCGATCATGAAGGCCTGCTGCGCGCGCGTCTCGAAGAGCTGGGCGGATGCGCTCGACGCAAGCCCCATGACGCACAGGAACGCGGCGAGCGCCACGCCCAGAATTCGCCGATCATGCATTGCCCTACCCCGTGTCAGCCCTTCGACGAAGGCTAGCACCGGCGCCGGCGATTTCGCAACTCAACCTCGCGCGATCAGTCGATCTGGCCAAGCCATTGCATGATTGCAACGGTGCCGCCGGCCACGAGCGCACCCATCAGCGTGCCCCAGCCGGTGTCGACCATGGCGACGACGCTGTCATAGCCGCGCAACACCGAGAGATTGGTGAAATTGTAGGTGAGATAGGCAAAGAAGCCGAACAGCGCGCCGTTGAGCGCCGCCACCTGCCAGGCGCCTGCCGCCATGCCGGCCGCGATGCCGAAATAGACGAGGCCGGCGATATAGACCGCGTAGAACACGGCCGCGACGCCCCATCGCGGCTGGTCGAGCAGCAGGTCGCCCATCCGGCTCGCATAGAAATTGCGGGCGATCACGCCGAGCCAGAGCGCGTCGAGGATCAGGAAGAGGACGAGGGCGATTCCATAGGCGGAAAGATATTTTGTCATCTGGCGATCCCGGCTGCTGCGACTGGAAACGTGTACGCCGTCACAGCGCCGGTAGATCGCCCCGCGCCCAGTTTTCAGTGATCTCGCCGGCCCTGTCCACGAACCGACCCGCTTCGACGGCGCTTCGGATATCGGCCATAAGCGACTGATAATAGGCGAGATTGTTCCAGGTCAGCAGCATGCCGGCGAGCGATTCGCCGGACTTGACGAGATGATGCAGATAGGCGCGGCTGTAGTCCCGCGCGGCCGGGCAATCGCTTTCCTCGTCGAGCGGTCGATGGTCCTCGGCATGGCGCGCGTTCTTCAAATTGATCTTGCCGCGCCGCGTATAGGCAAGCCCGTGGCGTCCGGCGCGCGTCGGCATCACGCAGTCGAACATGTCGATGCCGCGGGCGACCGATTTCAGGATGTCGTCGGGCGTGCCGACGCCCATAAGGTAGCGCGGCTTCGTGTCGGGCAGAAGCGGATTGGTCACCTCCAGCATGTCGAGCATCACCTGCTGCGGCTCGCCGACCGCCAGCCCGCCGACTGCGTAGCCCTTCAGGTCGAGCTCGCGCAGCGCCAGCGCCGAGCGCTCGCGAAGGGCCGGCACGTCGCCGCCCTGCACGATGGCGAACATGGCCTTGCCTGGCTGCACCCCGAACGCTGCCTTGCAGCGCTCGGCCCAGCGCAGCGAAAGCTCCATCGCCTTCTCGATCGCCTTGTGTTCGGCCGGCAACGCCGTGCACTCGTCGAGCTGCATCTGGATGTCGCTGTCGAGCAGGCCCTGGATCTCGATCGACCGCTCCGGCGACATCTCGTAGACGGTGCCGTCGATATGCGAGCGGAACTTCACGCCCTGCTCGGTGATCTTGCGGAGTTGCGCCAGCGACATCACCTGGAAACCACCCGAATCCGTCAGGATCGGATGCGGCCAACGCGCGAATTCATGCAACCCGCCCAGCCTTGCGACACGCTCAGCGCCCGGTCGCAGCATCAGATGATAGGTGTTGCCGAGGATGATGTCGGAGCCGAGTTCGCGCACCTGGTCGAGATACATCGCCTTGACCGTTCCGCCCGTCCCCACCGGCATGAAGGCCGGCGTGCGAATCGTGCCGCGCGGCATGGTGATCTCGCCGCGCCGCGCCGCGCCATCCGTCGCGAGCACGCGGAATTCGAAATTCTCGGTCATCAATCGTCCGATCTGAAGAGCAGGCTCGAATCGCCGTAGGAATAGAACCGGTAGCGGTTCTCGATGGCGTGGGCATAGGCCGCGCGCATCCGCTCCGTGCCGGCGAAGGCCGAGACGAGCATGAATAGGGTCGACCGCGGCAGGTGGAAGTTGGTCATCAGCACGTCGACCGCCCTGAAGCGATAGCCGGGCGTGATGAAGATGTCGGTCGGGCCGGACCATGGCGCGATCGTGCCGTCCTCGCGAGCCGCGCTTTCGAGGAGCCGCAGCGACGTCGTGCCGACCGCGACGATGCGCCCGCCCGCGGCACGGACGGCGTTCAGCCTGTCGGCCGTCGCGGCGTCGATCATGCCGATCTCGTCGTGCATCTTGTGGTCGTCGGTGTCGTCGGCCTTCACCGGCAGGAACGTGCCGGCGCCGACATGGAGCGTGACGAAAGCCGACTTCGCGCCGGCCGCGCTCACGGCGGCCAGCAAGTCGGGCGTGAAGTGCAGCCCGGCGGTAGGCGCGGCGACAGCCCCCTCCTCGCGCGCATAGACGGTCTGGTAGTCCGCGCGGTCGCGCGCGTCTTCCGGGCGCTTCGACGCGATGTAGGGCGGCAGCGGAATGTGGCCGACGGCGTGCAGCGCCTCGTCGAGAAACGCGCCCGACAGGTCGAAGGCGAGCGTCACCTCGCCGGCGTCGCCCTTCTCGCGCACCTCGGCGGTCAGGCGCCCGGCAAGGCACATCGACCCGCCATGGCCGAATTCGATCACGTCGCCGACCTTCAGCCGCTTGGCGGGCCGCGCGAAGGCCTTCCAGCTATCAGGTGCAACGCGCATGTGGAGCGTCAGGTCGATCTCGCTGACGGCCTCGCCGCGTCGGCGCAGGCCCGTCAGTTGCGCCGGAATGACCTTGGTGTCGTTGAAGACAAGAATATCGCCGGGCTTCAGGAACGACGGCAGGTCGCGCACCGAGCGGTCGGCAAGACCGCCCGGCCCGACGATGAGCATTTTCGCCGCATCGCGCGGCTCGGCCGGACGCAATGCGATCCGGTCTTCCGGCAGTTCGAAATCGAAGAGGTCGACGCGCATCGCGGTTCAAACACAAGAAATCGTGCCGAAAGCGTGGGCGCTCCCGGCACGAAGGGCCATCATCAATGCCATGGCCGCGCGTCGCATCACGCGTCGGCGACGACCTTCATCGACACGATCGAATCCGGGTCCTGCACCGGCTCGCCGCGCTTGATCTTGTCGACATTGTCCATGCCTTCGATCACCTGGCCCCAGACCGTGTACTGGCGGTTGAGGAAGCCGGCGTCGCCGAAGCAGATGAAGAACTGCGAATTGGCCGAGTTCGGGTTCTGCGAACGAGCCATCGAGCAGGCGCCGCGGCCGTGATTGGCGTTGGAGAACTCCGCCTTCAGGTCGGGCATGTCCGAGCCGCCCATGCCGGCGCGGCCCGGGTTGAAGTCCTTGCCGCCCTTCTTGCCGAACTTGACGTCGCCGGTCTGCGCCATGAAGCCGTCGATCACGCGGTGGAAGACGACGCCGTCATAGGCGCCGGCGCGCGCCAGTTCCTTGATGCGCGCGACATGGCCGGGCGCCAGGTCGGGATAGAGCTCGATCGTGACGTTGCCCTTGGTCGTCTCCATGACGATCGTGTTTTCCGGATCCTTGATCTCGGCCATAGGTCGTTCCTTCCTTGTCTGAATGCAGAATTATTCGCCCGCGCTCATGCGCAACTATTCGGCTACGCCCATGCGGACGCTGACCATGCGGTCCGGGTCGGTCACCGAGCCGTTCATGGCCGGGTCGCCCTTCTTGATGTTGTCGACGAACTCCATGCCGCTCTCGACTTCGCCGACGATCGTGTAGGCGCCGTCGAGTGGCGGCGCGGCGTCGAACATGATGAAGAACTGCGAATTGGCCGAGTTCGGGTCCTGCGCGCGCGCCATGCCGACGGTGCCGCGGACGAAATTCTCCGCCGAAAATTCGGCCGGAATGTTGCCGAGGTCGGAGCCGCCCGTTCCGGCGCGCTGGCTGTTGTAGCCGTTCTCCATGTCGCCATACTGCACGTCGCCGGTCTGCGCCATGAAGCCGTCGATCACACGGTGGAACGCCACGTTGTCATAGGCGCCCTGCGCGACCAGCGCCTTGATCTGCTCGACATGCTGCGGCGCGAGGTCCGGGCGAAGCGCGACGGTCACCTCTCCGTCCTTCAGCGTGATGATCATCGTATCCTCCGGCTCGGCGGCGAGCGCCGAAGTCGCCATGAAGGCGGCGATGAGCGTGGACGAGGCGAAACGGACGAAAGACATGTCGAACTCCCTGAGAACCTAGCTGAATTTCTTGCGCAGCACCGGGGCGACGCTCTTCGGCACGAATGCCGAGATGTCGCCGCCCATCGAGGCTATCTGGCGGACGAGTGTGGCGGTAATCGTGCGGACCGACGGACTTGCCGGAATGAATACGGTCTGCAACTCCGGCGCGATCGTCTCGTTCATGCCCGCCATCTGCATCTCGTAGTCGAGATCGGTGCCGTCGCGCAGGCCGCGGATCATGATCGAGGCGCCCTGCTGGCGCGATGCCGTCACGACGAGCCCGTCGAAGGCGACGACCTCCAGCCGGCCGGCTTCCGCGCCGAGCTCGTCGGCGCAGGCGCGCTTGATCAGGTCGACGCGCTCGTCGAACGAGAAGAGCGGCTTCTTGGAAGCCTGCACGCCGATCCCGACGACGATCCGGTCGGCGACCGCAAGCGCGCCCTTGAGAACGTCGAGATGGCCGTTGGTCAGGGGATCGAACGATCCCGCGTAAAAGGCAATGCGCTCGGTCATGGAAGGCTTCTACTCAGAGGGAACGTGGATGGCAAATGCGGCGGGGGCCGTGAACGGGGGATGAATGGAGCCCTCAGAACGCGTTCAGCGGGAAATGACGATTGTCAAGACACTCGATGAAACCTTTTGAGTCATTCGTCGTTAACTCGGCAAGGAGACACACCATGATCATCATCATGCTCGCAGCCACCATGACCCTCGCAATGCTGATCGCCACGGCGTTCGGCCTGCATCAGGAAGCCCAGCGCGTTCGTGTCGAGAGCCGGCAGCAGAAGATCAACCGCTACCGGTACTGATCCCTACTCCGCCCGCCCCTCGCCCGCATTTCCCGCGGCATCCGCCGCGGTCTGCGCCACGATCTCGGCCTCGCTTTCCAGCTCTTCGTCCCCGTTCTGCGGGTCGGAGATCCGCTCCACCGAAACGACCTTCTCGTCCTTCGCCGTATTGAAGATCGTCACGCCCTTCGTGGCGCGGCTGGCGAAGCGGATGCCGTTGACAGGCACGCGAATGACCTGCCCCGCATTCGAGACGAGCATGATCTGGTCGTCGTTCTCCACCGGGAATGCCGCGACCAGCGATCCGATCTCACCCGCCTTCGAGATATCCGTCGCCCGTATGCCCTTGCCACCGCGGCCGATGACGCGGAAATCATACGATGACGACCGCTTCCCGTAGCCCTTCTCGCTGACCGTGAGGACGAACTCCTCGCGCGCCTTGAGTTCCTCATAGCGTTCGGCGTCGATCTGCGCGTCCTCCGAGACTTCCTCGTTGGTCAGCGCGATCTCTTCCTCCTCGCCCGTCACCGCCCGACGCTCGGCGGCCGACTGCTTCAGATAGGCGGCACGTTCGGCCGGCGTCGCATCGACATGGTGCAGGATCGCCATCGAGATGACGCTGTCCCCGTCGCCCAGATTGATGCCGCGCACGCCGGTCGAGTTGCGGCTCTGGAAAACGCGCACGTCGGTGACCGGGAAGCGGATGCACTGGCCTGATCCCGCCGTCAGCAGGATATCGTCATGCTCGGTGCAAGTGTAGACGCCGAGAATCTCGTCGCCCTCCTCGTCGAGCTTCATCGCAATCTTGCCGTTACGGTTGACCTGCGTGAAATCCGAAAGCTTGTTGCGGCGAACGGTGCCCCGCGTCGTCGCGAACATGACGTCGAGATTGCCCCAGCTCTCCTCGTCCTCCGGCAGCGGCATGATGGTGGTGATGCGCTCGCCTTCCTGCAGCGGCAGCATGTTGCGCAGGAACTTGCCGCGCGACTGCGGCGTGCCGATCGGCAGGCGCCAGACCTTCTCCTTGTAGACGATGCCGCGTGAGGAGAAGAACAGGATCGGCGTGTGCGTGCTGGCGACGAACAGGCGCGTGACGAAATCTTCGTCGCGGGTGGACATGCCGGACCGACCCTTGCCGCCGCGCCGCTGCGCCCGGTAGATCGAGAGCGGCACGCGCTTGATGTAGCCGGAGTGGCTGACCGTGACCACCATGTCCTCGCGCGCGATCAGGTCCTCGTCGTCCATGTCCGCGCCGCCTTCGGCAAGCTCGGTGCGCCGCGGCGTGCCGAACTCGTCGCGGACCGCGATCAGCTCGTCCTTGACGATCTGCTGGATGCGGGCGCGCGACGACAGGATGTCGAGGAAATCCTTGATCTCGTCACCGATCGCGTTCAGCTCGTCGGCGATCTCGTCGCGACCGAGCGCGGTCAGGCGCTGCAGGCGCAGTTCGAGGATCGCGCGGGCCTGCTCCTCGGAAAGATTGTAGGTGCCGTCCTCGTTGATCCGGTGGCGCGGGTCGTCGATCAGGCGGATCAGCGCCTCGACGTCATGCGCCGGCCAGCGCCGCGTCATCAACTGCTCGCGCGCCGTCTGCGGGTCCGGCGCCCTGCGGATGAGCGCGATGATCTCGTCGATATTGGCGACCGCGATCGCCAGGCCCACCAGCACATGGGCGCGCTCGCGCGCCTTGCGCAGAAGATACTTGGTGCGGCGGCTGACGACGTCCTCGCGGAAGAACACGAAGGCGCGCAGCATGTCGAGCAGGTTGAGCTGCTCCGGCTTGCCGCCGTTGAGCGCGACGATGTTGGCGCCGAACGAGGTCTGCAGCGGTGTGAAGCGGTAGAGCTGGTTCAAGATGACGTCGGCGACGGCATCGCGCTTCAACTCGATGACCACGCGGTAGCCCTGGCGGTCGGACTCGTCGCGGATGTCGGAAATGCCCTCGATGCGCTTGTCGCGCACGAGTTCGGCCATCTTCTCGATCATCGAGGCCTTGTTCACCTGGAACGGCACCTCGGTGACGATGATCGCCTCGCGGTCGCCGCGCATCGGCTCGACATGAACCTTGCCGCGCATCAGGATCGAGCCGCGGCCCGTCTCGTAGGCGCTGCGGATGCCCGCCTTGCCGAGAACGATGCCGCCGGTCGGGAAATCGGGACCGGGGATGATCTCCATCATCTCGTGCAGCTCGATCGCCGGATTGTCGATCAGCGCGACGCAGCCGTCGACGACTTCGGAGAGATTGTGCGGCGGAATGTTCGTCGCCATGCCGACCGCGATGCCGCCCGAACCGTTGACCAGGAGGTTCGGGAAGCGCGCCGGCAGCACCTTCGGTTCCTGGCCCGAGGAATCGTAGGTGTCCTGCCAGTCGACCGTTTCCTTGTCGATGTCCTCGAGCAGTTCGTGCGCAACCTTGGTCAGGCGCGATTCCGTGTAGCGCATCGCCGCCGGCGGATCGCCATCGATCGAGCCGAAATTGCCCTGCCCGTCGATCAGCGGCACGCGCAGCGACCAGTCCTGCGCCATGCGCACCAGCGCGTCGTAGATCGAGGCATCGCCATGCGGATGATATTTACCCATGACGTCGGCGACCGGACGGGCCGACTTCACGTATTTGCGGTTCCAGTAATAGGCGCTCTCATGGCTGGCATAGAGAATGCGCCGATGCACCGGCTTCAGCCCGTCGCGCACGTCCGGCAGCGCCCGGCTCACGATCACGCTCATGGCGTAATCGAGATAGGAACGCTGCATCTCCTCGATGATGGAAATCGGCTCGATGTCGTCCGGTCCGCCCTGCGGCCCGCGCGGTGTCGTCAAATCGGTCAAGTGGGTTCACGATCGTGCTGATGAATCACAGGCAAGTTATATAGGAACGGCATGGAAAATGCCAAACCCGCAGCCTGATCGCGGCGCCAGATAAGCCACGCGATTTCAACAGGTTAGTCGACCCGGCTCGATTTGCCGCGACAAACTGGGGAAAACGCGGCGATCCTGTGGCGAACGAGCTTCCCCGCCGTCTGCCCGCACGAGGATGCGGCGCTGCCCCGAACGTGCGATAAGTGCGCTCCTGCCAGCCCCTCCGACCCTGGGTCCCGACGTGTTCGACGCCATCTTCAACGCCTTCGTGACGCTCCTGGTGACGATCGATCCGCCGGGCCTGGCACCCCTCTTCCTGGCGTTGACTGGCGGCATGAACCGCGCCGAGCGCGCGCAGGTCGGCCTCAGGGCCAGCATCATCGCCTTCGCGATCCTGGCGCTGTTCGCCGTCGCCGGAACGACGATCCTCGCGGTCTTCGGCATCACGCTTCCGGCGTTCCGCGTCGCCGGCGGCCTCTTGCTCTTCTACATCGCCTTCGAGATGATCTTCGAGCGCCGCAACGAGCGCAAGGAAAAGAGCGCCGACGCCGCGATCACGGTCGACCACATCCGCAACATCGCAGCCTTTCCGCTGGCGCTGCCGCTGATCGCCGGGCCGGGCGCCATTTCGGCGACCGTGCTCCTGTCGGGAACGTTCGAGGCGGCCCACCACCGCGCGATCCTCGTCGCGATCATCGCCGCCTGTATCGGCCTCACCTGGCTCGTCTTCATCGCCGCAGAACGGATCGACCGGTTCCTGGGCGAAACCGGTCGATCGATCCTCACGCGCCTTCTTGGCGTCATCCTCGCCGCGCTTGCGGTCCAGTTCGTCGCCGACGGCGTCAAGGCGCTGATGGCGGCCTAACCTATTCGGCAGGCGCCGGAGCGGGCTCTGCCGGGGCCGCGGGAGCGGCCGGCTCGGCCGGAGCGGCGGCAGGAGGCGTCGCGGGCGCGGCGGGCTGCGCCGGCTGGCCAACGGCGGCCTGGATATAGGTGTTGATCTGTTCGGCGAGCGCGGGGTCGGTCTGCGCCTGCTGGATGATCGTGCCGTATTCCTCGACCGTGATGCCGTCGACGGACTCGACCGCCTGCACCATCTCTTCGCTGGCCTGCTCGCGCACGGTGTTCTGCGCTTCCTCGCCCTCGGCTTCCTGAAGCTGCGGCGCATAGGTGCGGTTGATCTGGTCGACCTGGAGGAAGGCGACGACGAAGGATTGCAGCTTCGCCTCGTCATAGCTGGCCGCTGGCGCCGCCTGCTCGGCCGGAGCCTGCGCGGCGGGCGCTTCCATCGTCTCCTGCGCGAGCGCGGGGATCGCGGTCGCCCCGGCAAAGCCGAGCGTGGCGGCGAGGATTGCAGCACGCATCTTGGTGTTCATTGGCATGTTACGCCCTTCCATTTCGATTGCCGGCAGTATTGCGACAATTCCGGCTTGTTCGGCCGCGCCATGTCGAAAGGCTTGGGAGGAGCCGATCGACGAAAATGCGGCCATGTATTCATCCGACGATGTCGGGTGATTTTCAGCAGGGCGAAGATTGGCAGCGATTGATCGAAATGCCACTCAATTGATCTTTGGAGATGAGACAAAAATTCAAAAAGGGCCGGCGCAATCTGCACCGGCCCTTTCGACTTCATAACGATTGGAAAGATCAGAACGGGATTTCGTCGTCCAGGTCGCGGCCATAACCGCCTCCGCCACCGCCGCCGGACTGCCCGCCGCGCCCGCGATCGTCGGAGGGGCCGGACTGGCCGAAATCGCCGCGACTGCCACCGCCCGAATATCCGCCGCCGCCGCCATAGCCGACCTGGCCCTGGTCACCGCCCTGCCCGCGCGAATCCAGCATCTGCAATTCGCCGCGGAATTTCTGCAGCACGATCTCGGTCGTATAGCGCTCGACGCCGTCCTTTTCCCATTTGCGGGTCTGGAGCGCGCCCTCGATATAGACCTTCATGCCCTTCTTCAGATACTGCTCGGCCACCTTGGCGAGGTTGTCGTTGAAGATGACGACCTGATGCCACTCGGTTTTTTCCTTGCGCTCGCCGGAATTCTTGTCGCGCCAGCTTTCCGATGTCGCAATGCGCAGGTTGACGACCGGATCGCCCGAATTCAGGCGGCGCGTTTCCGGATCGGCCCCGAGATTGCCCACCAGGATGACCTTGTTGACGCTGCCTGCCATGTCGCTCTCCAGATTACATACACTCGTGCCGGCACCATAGTGGATGCCGCTTTGTGGCGCGCCGGTGAAGTGCCGACGGTCCACAACAAACATGTTCTTCTTTTGTTCTAGCTGAACGCGAAGCCCGCTTCAAGCGAAAAAGGAGGGCGCGCCAAAAGCAAAGGCCCCCGACCATCAAGGGTTCGAAGGGCCTTCTTGTCGCCGCTAAGGACGACTCTATCGATATCCGAGTATCGATCCATTCTCTCGAAAGCGACTGGACGTCGTTCGACAATCGTCTCTGATTTTGGGTTGGTCACCGACCTTCGGCCGGCGCGACTGCATCAGGCAGTCAGAAGAGCCTATCCGGTGGAGTCATGCCTCACCTCATGATTGTCTCTCGGCTGTCACCGACGTTAATCGGCTGACGAATTCATCGTGCCCTTGCGCTGCCGCTAGGTCAAGGCGAAATCAGTGTCAGGAGCATGTTCCTTCTTCGTTCTTTTCACTTGAAGGGGGCGGTGAAAAGCAGCAAAAGGAAAATGGCTCGCGCGCCGGCCTCGACGGACGCGTTCGATTACCTACATGTGCGGCTTGGCCGGACGGCTCATTCCCGGCGACGCAATCAGGAAGGCAGCGTTCGGCCCATGGCGGACCACAAATTCATTTCCGTGCGCGGCGCGCGCGAACACAATCTCAAGAATGTCGATCTCGACCTTCCCCGCGACTCGCTGATCGTGATGACCGGCCTGTCCGGCTCGGGCAAGTCCTCGCTCGCCTTCGACACGATCTACGCCGAAGGCCAGCGCCGCTATGTCGAGAGCCTGTCGGCCTATGCCCGCCAGTTCCTCGAGATGATGCAGAAGCCGGATGTCGACCAGATCGACGGCCTGTCGCCCGCCATCTCGATCGAGCAGAAGACGACGTCGAAGAACCCGCGCTCCACGGTCGGCACCGTCACCGAGATCTACGACTACATGCGCCTTCTCTTCGCGCGCGTCGGCATTCCCTATTCGCCCGCCACCGGCCTGCCGATCGAGAGCCAGACGGTCAGCCAGATGGTCGACCGCGTGCTCGAGGTCGAGGAAGGCGCGCGTCTCTATATCCTGGCGCCGATCGTCCGCGGGCGGAAGGGCGAGTACAAGAAGGAACTCGCCGAACTCATGAAGAAGGGCTTCCAGCGCGTGAAGGTCGACGGCACCTTCTACGAGATCGCGGACGTCCCGGCCCTCGACAAGAAGTACAAGCACGACATCGATGTCGTGGTCGACCGCATCGTCGTGCGCGGGGACCTTGCGACGCGGCTCGCGGATTCGATGGAGACCGCGCTGCGCCTCGCCGAAGGCCTCGCCATCGCCGAATTCGCCGACAAGCCGCTCGGCGAGGAGATGACGGGCGCCGACGCGGTCAACAAGTCGAAGAACGAGACGCATGAGCGCATCCTGTTCTCCGAAAAGTTCGCCTGCCCAGTGTCCGGCTTCACCATTTCCGAGATCGAGCCGCGGCTCTTTTCCTTCAACAATCCGTTCGGCGCCTGCCCGACCTGCGACGGCCTCGGCAGCCAGAAGGCGATCGATCCGTCGCTGATCGTGCCGGAGGAGCATGTCTCCCTGCGCGAAGGCGCCGTCGCGCCATGGGCGAAGTCGTCCTCGCCCTACTACGTTCAGACGCTCGAAGGCCTCGGCCGCGCCTATGGCTTCAAGATCGGCGACCGCTGGCGCGACATCGCCGAGGAGGGACGCAACGCCATCCTGCACGGCACCGGCACGCGCAAGATCGAGTTCTCCTATGATGACGGCATGCGCAGTTACAAGACCTCGAAGACCTTCGAGGGCGTGATCCCGAATCTGCAGCGGCGCTGGAAGGAAACCGAATCCGCCTGGATGCGCGAGGAGATCGAGCGCTTCATGTCCGCCACCCCCTGCCCGGCCTGCAACGGCTATCGCCTCAAGCCCGAGGCGCTGGCAGTCAAGATCGCCGGCCATCACATCGGCCAGGTCACCGAAATGTCGATCCGCAAGGCGGTCGGCTGGTTCGAGGAACTGCCGAATGCGCTCAACGACAAGCACAACGAGATCGCCGTCCGCATCCTCAAGGAAATCCGCGAGCGCCTGCGCTTCCTGAACGATGTCGGCCTCGACTATCTCACCATGTCGCGCAATTCGGGCACGTTGTCGGGCGGCGAGAGCCAGCGCATCCGCCTCGCCTCCCAGATCGGCTCTGGCCTCACCGGCGTGCTCTACGTGCTGGACGAGCCGTCCATCGGCCTCCACCAGCGCGACAATGCGCGCCTCCTCGATACGCTCAAGCACCTGCGCGACCTCGGCAACACCGTCATCGTCGTCGAGCATGACGAGGACGCGATCCTGCAGGCCGACCACGTCGTCGACATCGGCCCGGCCGCCGGTATTCATGGCGGCAATATCATCGCCGAGGGCAAGCCGGCCGAGATCATGGCCAATCCGAATTCGCTGACCGGGCAATATCTGTCGGGCTCGATGGGCATCGCGCTGCCGGCCGAGCGCCGCAAGTCGAAGAAGGGCAAGCGCATCAAGGTCGTCGGCGCGCGGGGCAACAATCTGCGCAACGTCACGGCCGAAATCCCGCTCGGCACCTTCACCGCGGTCACCGGCGTTTCGGGCGGCGGCAAATCGACCTTCCTCATCGAGACCCTGTTCAAGGCGGCCTCGCGCCGCATCATGGGCTCGCGCGAGCATCCGGCCGAGCACGACGGCATCGAGGGCCTCGAATTCCTCGACAAGGTCATCGACATCGACCAGTCGCCGATCGGCCGCACGCCCCGCTCCAACCCTGCGACCTATACCGGCGCCTTCACTCCGATCCGCGACTGGTTCGCGGGCCTGCCCGAGGCCAAGGCGCGCGGCTACCAGCCGGGCCGCTTCTCCTTCAACGTCAAGGGCGGCCGCTGCGAGGCTTGCCAGGGCGACGGCGTCATCAAGATCGAGATGCACTTCCTGCCGGATGTCTACGTCACCTGCGACGTCTGCCACGGCAAGCGCTACAATCGCGAGACGCTGGACGTCACCTTCAAGGGCAAGTCGATCGCCGACGTGCTCGACATGACGGTCGAGGAAGGCGTCGACTTCTTCGCCGCCGTTCCCGCCGTGCGCGACAAGATGGAGACGCTGAAGAAGGTCGGCCTCGGCTACATCCATATCGGCCAGCAGGCGACGACGCTTTCGGGCGGCGAGGCCCAACGCATCAAGCTTGCCAAGGAACTGTCGCGCAAGGCCACCGGCAAGACCCTCTACATCCTCGACGAGCCGACCACCGGCCTGCATTTCCACGACGTCGCGAAGCTGCTCGAAGTGCTGCACGAGCTCGTCGACCAGGGCAACACGGTCGTCGTCATCGAGCACAATCTCGAAGTCATCAAGACCGCAGACTGGGTGCTCGACCTCGGCCCCGAAGGCGGCGACGGCGGCGGCCAGCTCGTCGCCTCCGGCACGCCCGAGGACGTCGTCGCCGAGCCGAAAAGCTACACCGGCCAGTTCCTCAAGGAACTCCTCGAACGCCGCCCCGTCATCGGCAAGGCCGAGGCAGCGGAATGAGCAAGCAAGGCAAAATCCGCGCGGGCATCGGCGGCTGGACCTTCGAGCCGTGGGAAGGCACGTTCTATCCCGACAAGCTCGCGAAGAAGAAGCAGCTCGAATTCGCCAGCCGGCAGATCCCGACGATCGAGATCAACGGCACCTACTATCGCGGCCAGACGCCCGAGACCTTCGCCAAATGGGCCGCAGACGTTCCCGAGGGCTTCGTCTTTTCGGTCAAGGGCAACCGCTTCGTCACCAACCGCAAGGTGCTCTCGGAGGCCGGTGAATCGATGCAGCGCTTCTTCGACACCGGCGTCGCCGAGATGGGCGACAAGCTCGGCCCCATCGTCTGGCAGTTCGCCCCGACGAAGAAGTTTGAGGCCGACGATTTCGAAGGCTTCCTGAAACTCCTCCCCGAAAGCCGCGACGGCGTTTCCTTCCGCCACGTGCTCGAAGTGCGTCACGAGAGCTTCGCGGTTCCCGAATTCGTGGCGCTCGCGCGCAAGCACAAGGCGGCGATCTGCTATGCCGATCACCACACCTATCCGGAGATCGCCGACGTGACGGCCGATTTCGTCTATGCGCGCCTGCAAAAGGGCGAGGACGACGTGCCGACCGCCTACCCGCCCGCCGAACTCGATCAGTGGGCGGAGCGCGCGCGCATCTGGGCTGCGGGCGGCGAGCCGGTCGAACTATCGAAGGCCGACCCGAAATCGACGCCGGAAAAGCGCCCCCGCGACGTGTTCGTCTATTTCATCCACGAAGGTAAGGTCCGCGCGCCGCAGGCGGCGCAGGCCTTCATGGAACGCGTGAACTCATAGGAGTTCGCGCAGGATCGCCGGCAGCAAGTCCGGCAAATCGTCGGCGATCAGCCCCGGGCCGAAGCGCGTCCCGGCCTCGGCATGCATCCAGACGGCGGCGCACGCCGCCTCGAACGCCGGCATCCCTTGGCCCGCCAGCCCCGCGATCATCCCCGCGAGAACGTCGCCGGACCCGGCGGTCGCCAGAAAGGGCGACCCGTTTTCGTTGACGGCAAAGCGCCCGTCCGGCGCGGCGATGACCGTGTCCGGCCCTTTATAGACGACGATCGCACCCGAGCGCCGCGCCGCCTCGCCCGCGCGATCCGCTTTCGATCCCTCGCCGATATCCGCAAACAGCCGCCTGAACTCGCCCTCATGCGGCGTCAGGACCACCTTCCAGTCCGATCGGGCGATCAGCTCAAAGAGGACATCCGCCACGTCCTTGAACGACGTGATCGCATCCGCGTCCAGAACCGCCGTCGCGCCCCTGCCCTCAGCCGAGCTCGCCAGGACCGCCTCGACGAAATCCCGGCATTTCGCGCCGACGCCGAATGCCGGGCCGATCACAACCGCCGCCGGCGAACGCTCGTTCACAAACGCCCGCAGCGAAGCCACATCGTCAACGTCCGCCAGCATCGTCGACGTCAGATGCGCCGCGTTCACCGCAAGCGCGCCGCGCGGCGACCCGATTGTGACCGCGCCCGCCCCTGCCCGCGCCGCGCCCTTCGCCGAAAGCCGAGCGGCGCCGGTGTTTAGCGGCCCGCCGGAAAGCACCAGCACGTGCCCGCGCCGATATTTATGTGCATCGCGCGCCGGACGCGGCAAGGCCGCAGCCCAAAGCGCGGGCAGATTGCGACGAGCGGATGTGAACGTCGGATCGTTCATTGCACATTATCGCTGCATGTTGCCTGCAATTTAGGCACAAGCTCCGCCTCAAGATCGCGGTTGACGCGCCATTTTCCGCTGCCCCCATGCTTGCCCTGCTGTGGCCAGCGCGGCAATCGCGGCTTTCTGCAAAAAACCCGAAAACGAGACGCGGAATCGTCAAAACTGGCACGGCCCGTGCATTCTTTTCGGCGAAACGGGACTGTCAGCCTCGTTTTTATCGTATCGGAGGCCAATTTCGCATGAAAAAGATCGAGGCGATCATCAAGCCTTTCAAGCTCGACGAGGTTAAGGAAGCTCTTCAGGAAGTCGGGCTTCAGGGCATCACCGTGACCGAGGCGAAGGGCTTTGGTCGCCAGAAGGGTCACACCGAGCTTTATCGCGGGGCCGAATACGTCGTCGATTTTCTTCCCAAGGTGAAGATCGAGGTCGTGCTCGGCGACGACCATGTCGAGCAGGCGATCGAGGCCATCCGCAAGGCGGCGCAGACGGGGCGGATCGGCGACGGCAAGATCTTCGTCTCGAATGTCGAGGAAGTCGTGCGCATCCGGACGGGAGAGACCGGCATCGACGCCATCTAGGCGCGGGCCGATCTGGAATTTCAAAGTTCAACTACAGGGAAACTGAAAATGACCACAGCAAATGACATCCTCAAGCGGATCAAGGACGAGGACGTCAAGTTCGTCGACCTGCGCTTCACCGATCCCAAGGGCAAGCTGCAGCACGTGACGATGGACATCGCGGCCGTCGACGAGGACATGTTCGCCGATGGCGTCATGTTCGACGGATCGTCGATCGGCGGCTGGAAGGCCATCAACGAATCCGACATGGTGCTGATGCCCGACACCGAGACGGCCCATATGGACCCGTTCTTCGCGCAGTCGACCATGGTCATCGTCTGCGACATTCTCGATCCCGTCTCGGGCGAGGCCTATAACCGCGATCCGCGCACGACCGCCAAGAAGGCCGAGGCCTATCTGCGTTCGGAAGGCTTCGGCGACGAGGTCTATGTCGGTCCGGAAGCCGAATTCTTCGTCTTCGACGACGTCAAGTACAAGGCCGACCCCTACAACACCGGCTTCAAGCTCGACTCCTCGGAACTGCCGTCCAACGACGATTCCGAATACGAGACGGGCAATCTCGGCCACCGTCCGCGCGTCAAGGGCGGCTATTTCCCGGTTCCCCCGATCGATTCGCTCCAGGACATGCGCTCCGAGATGCTCTCGGTCATGTCGGAAATGGGCGTCGTCGTCGAAAAGCACCACCACGAAGTGGCTGCCGCCCAGCATGAGCTCGGCATCAAGTTCGACGCGCTGACCCGCAATGCCGACAAGATGCAGATCTACAAATACGTCATCCACCAGGTCGCCAACGCCTACGGCAAGACGGCGACCTTCATGCCGAAGCCGATCTACGGCGACAACGGCTCGGGCATGCACGTCCACATGTCGATCTGGAAGGGCGGCAAGCCGACCTTCGCCGGCAACGAATATGCGGGCCTGTCGGAGAACTGCCTGTTCTTCATCGGCGGCATCATCAAGCACGCCAAGGCGCTCAACGCCTTCACCAACCCGTCGACCAACTCCTACAAGCGTCTGGTTCCCGGCTTCGAAGCTCCGGTCCTGCTCGCCTATTCGGCGCGCAACCGCTCGGCCTCCTGCCGCATTCCGTTCGGCAACTCGCCGAAGGCCAAGCGCGTCGAGATCCGCTTCCCCGATCCGACCGCCAATCCGTACCTCGCCTTCTCGGCGATGCTGATGGCTGGCCTCGACGGCATCAAAAACAAGATCCATCCGGGCCAGGCCATGGACAAGGATCTCTACGATCTGCCGCCGAAGGAACTGAAGAAGATCCCGACCGTCTGCGGCAGCTTGCGCGAAGCGCTGACCTCGCTCGACAAGGACCGCGGCTTCCTGAAGGCCGGCGGTGTTTTCGACGACGACCAGATCGATTCCTACATCGAGCTCAAGATGGCCGAAGTGCTGCGTTTCGAAATGACGCCGCACCCGATCGAATTCGACATGTACTATTCGGTCTGATCCGAACGCGTCTGAAATGCGAAAGGGCGGCTCTCGGGCCGCCCTTTTTCGTTGCCGCGCGTCAAGCCTACTGCCAGTGCCGGTGCTGAGCCTCGATCGTCGCCAGCACCGCCTCGGCGCCGATCTCGCCGGCCGGCCGCTCGGTGTGGAGCCGCTGCGCAACGATGTCGAAGCCGTGCAACTGTGTCGCGCGCGCCGGCGTCGCCGCCCAGATCTGCTCGATCGCCCGCGCGAGATTTCCGGGCCGCACATACTCGTTGTAGTATTCGGGCACGACCGGCCAGTCGGCGATGAGGTTCGGCAGCGACGCCGACCAGGTCTTCACGAGACTCATCAGCGCGCGCCAGATCGCATCGGTCTTGTAGCAGGCGACCAGCGGCACCCGCGCCAGCGCAAGCTCCAGCGAGACCGTACCTGAAGCGGCAAGCGCCGCATCCGCTCGGGCGAACGCCTCGTACTTGCCGTCGGAATCCCCGATGATCCGCGTCGGCACTGGCCAGTCGGCAATCGCATCGTGAACCAGCGCCGCGACCTTCGGCACGGTCGGAATGTCTACCTCGAAGCGGTTTCCCCGCGCGGCGAGTTCCTTCACCGTGTCGCCGAAGGGGCCGATCAGGCTCGACACTTCCGCTCGGCGCGAGCCGGGAAGAACCAACAGTGACTTCTTCCCCCAGGCCGGATCGCCCCTGTTCATCTGCGCGGCGGCCGCGTGGCGCAGCCCTGTGTCCTGCGTCAGCCGGTGGCCGACGAACGTTCCCGGTGGACCACCCAGCCGCTCGAGTTCGCCCGGCTCGAACGGCAGCAGGCACAGGATGTGGTCGATATAGGGCTTCATCTCCACCGCCCTGCCCGGCCGCCACGCCCACACGCTCGGGCAGACATAATGGACGGTCGGCAGCGTCGGCAACAGCGCGCGCACCTTGCGCGCAACGCGCAGCGCGAATTCCGGGCTGTCGATGGTGATGAGGCAATCGGGCCGCTCGGCCGCGATCGCCTTCGCCGTCTGGTTCAGCCGCCCGATCAGCCGCGGCAAATCCTTGACGACGGCCGTCACGCCCATCAGCGCGATCTGCGAGCCGTCGAAGAGCGAATTGAGACCGCGAGCTTCCAGATGCCGCCCGCCGACGCCGACCAGTTCGATGGGACGCCCGGTCAGGCGCGCGATCGCATCGACGAGATCGGCGCCCAGCAGGTCGCCCGATTCCTCGCCGGCAACGATGGCGATCTTCAATGGCTGCATCAATCGTCACCCTCGAGGCCATAGATGAAGAGCCCGTGCGCCTTGGCGCGCGCCACGGTCGTCGCGAAATCCAGGATGAAAGCCCGCTCCGCGTCGAGCGCGATACCGTTCAATCCGGCCGCAAATGCGGCGTCGACGGTATCGGGCCCGATCGCCGGCAGGTCGGCACGCAAATCCTGTTCCGGCTTGGCGCATTTGACGAGCACGCCGCCGCTGCGTCCGGCGAGCCGCCCATGCCCGCGCATGCCGGCAACGCGTTCGATCAGCCCTTCGGTTCCCTCGATGCCTTCGAGCGCCACCGCGCGTCCGCCGATCGCGATGGCCGCCTGCCCGATGTCGAGCGCGCCGATCGCTCGGGCCGCCTGCACCGCGGCCTGCATGTCGCGCATGTCCGCCGCCGACGGCTTCGGCCCGGCGATAAGTCCGGCGTCCGCGAGCAGGTCGGGCGCCAGCTCGTGCGCGCCGACGACTGCTATGCCATTGGCTTCGAGATGGCCGATGATCGTGCGCAACAGCACGTCGTCGCCCGAGGCGAGCGCCTTGACGAGGCGTGGCAGCATCGAGATCAGCGACCACGACCAGCGGATCGCGCCCAGTGCCGGCCGCCGCGCGACGCCGCCCGCCATCACCACCCGGTCGACGCCGGCGGATTCGAGCATTGGCACCAGTCGGCCGAAATCCTCGACCCGCAGCCAGCCATGGTCATGGCTCGTGAACAGCGGCAGCGGTTCGGCTTCGCCCTCGATCAGGACGAGAAAGGGCCGGGTACCCCGCGCGTCGAGGCTCTCGATGATTTCGATGGGCAGGCGTCCGCTGCCCGCGATCAGCCCGATCCGCCCTTCGGCCCGATCAGTCCTCGTCATCGGTTTCGACGCCGCGATCGCTCAGGGCCGGCACCGTGAAGTAGCGCTTTCCGCGCTCCTGCAGGAAGGAGAGGATGTCGGCGACGGCTGGCGCGTGGCCGTACTCCGCAGCGACCAGCGGGATCGCTTCGGCGAGCGTCCGTCCGGGCGCGAACAGCATCTTGTAGGCGGCGCGCATTTCCATCAGCTCGGCGCGCGAATGGCCTGACCGCTTGATGCCGATGACGTTCAGCCCGCGCAGCTTCGCCCGATCGCCGACCGCCATGCCGTACGGAATGACGTCGCCGACGACTGCGGCATAGCCGCCGATGAAGGCGTGGTGGCCGACCCGCACGAATTGATGGACGGCGGCAAGCCCGCCGATCGTGACGAAATCGCCGATCTCGCTATGCCCGCCAAGCGCGGTCGAGTTCGCCATGGTGACGTTGTCGCCGACGATGCAGTCATGCGCGACATGCGACTGCGCCATGAAATAGCCGTTCGACCCGACCGTCGTCGCGCCGCGCGACGTGTCGGTGCCGACATTGAAGGTCACGCTTTCGCGGATCTCGCAATTCGAGCCGACCGTCAGCGTCGTGCGGCCGCCCTTGTGGCGAACGCTCTGCGGCGGCCCGCCGAGGACGGCGTTCGGCCAGATCCGGCACTCCGCGCCGATCGTCGTCGCGCCGAGCACCGTGACATGCCCCACCATCCGCACCCGATCGCCGATCTCGACGTCGGGGCCGACATGGCAGAACGGCCCGACATGGACGCCGGCGCCGAGCCTCGCGCCCGGCTCGACGACGGCTGAGGGATGGATGAAGGTCTCGTCGGCCATGCCGTCAGCCCTGCTTGGCCGACATCATGGCGGAAATCTCGGCCTCGGCGACCTTCGCCCCGTCGACGATGCCCTCGCAGCCGAAGCGCCAGATATTGCCGCGCTGCTTCAGCTTCTTCACGTGCATCTCGAGCCGGTCGCCCGGCACGACCGGCTTGCGGAACTTCGCCCCGTCGATCGTCATGAAATAGACCAGCGACGGTGTGGTCGCGGCAGTCTTGTTGATGCAGATCGCCCCGGCGGTCTGCGCCATCGCCTCGATGATCAGGACGCCCGGCATCACCGGAAACTCCGGGAAATGGCCGGTGAAATGCGGCTCGTTCATCGTCACGTTCTTGATGCCGATCGCCGATTCGTCACCATTGATCTCGATGATCTTGTCGACCAGCAGGAAGGGATAGCGATGCGGCAGAAGCTTCAGCAATTCCTGGATGGTCAAAGTGTCGAGCGTGGTCGAATTCGCGTCAGTCATCGCCGCCTTCCTTGGTCTTTCGCGAGCCGGATACGAGCTTGCGGATGTAGGTGACTTCGCGAAAGAAGTCTTTCATCGGCTGGGCCGGCATGCCGCCCCACCTGCCGCCGTCCGGAATGTCGTGCATCACGCCGCTGGCCGCCGCCACCGCGGCGCCGGTGCCGATGGTCACGTGGTCGGCAAGGCCGACGCGCCCGCCCAGCATCACATAGTCGCCGAGCGTAACCGAGCCCGAAAGCCCGCAATGGCCGGCGATCACGCAGCCGCGTCCCAGCCGCACATTGTGCGCGATCTGGACGAGGTTATCGATCTTGGTGCCCTCGCCGATCACCGTGTCGGACATCGCGCCGCGATCGACGGTCGTGTTGGCGCCGATCTCGACGTCGTCCTGGATGATCACGCGGCCGATCTGCGGCATCTTCTCCGGCCCGCGCGGTCCGGTCACGAAGCCGAAGCCGTCCTGGCCGATCTGCGCGCCGCCATAGATCAGCACGCGATTGCCGAGAAGCGCGAACTGCACCGAGGCGTTCGGCCCGATGAAGCAGTCGCGGCCGACGCGGCAGTTGCGGCCGACGACGGCATTGGGCGCGACCACCGTGCCTGAACCGATCTGCGCGCCGGCGCCGATCACCGCGCCCGGCTCGATCACCGCGCCGTCCTCGACATGCGCCGTCGGATCGACGAAGGCGCGATCCGAAATGCCGGTCTCCGACGTCAGCGGGATGGGCTTGGCAGCGGCGGGGAAGAGAAGCCGTCCGACGGTCGCGAAGGCATATTGCGGCTTGCGCGACACGAGAACGGCGACACCGGGCGGAACCTGGTCGGCGACGTCGGCGGTGCACAGCACGGCCGTCGCGCGCAGTCCGGTCAGGTAATGCGCATTGCGCTTGCCGTCGACGAAGACGAGCGCGCCCTCGCCCGCCTCGGAGACGGGCGCGATGCGGCTGACCGGCGTTTCGGCATAAGCGGCATTGGCGAGATCCGCGCCCGTGAGCGCGGCGATCTCGCCAACCGAAAAGGTTCTTGCCGGCTCAAAGAAGAGCGGATCTGTCATTCATGCCTGCACTTTCGGGGCGTCACCCGCCCCGAAAAGCGTCCCGACCCTTAGAAGCGCGTCGAGATGCCGAAGCTGAAATTCTGGACTTCGTCCGTGTCTTCCTTGGCGACCGGCACCGCGTAGTCGACGCGGATCGGGCCGAAGGGCGACGCCCAGAGGATGCCCGCACCGACCGAAGCGCGCAGCGACGCACCGGTTCCCAGAGCCGTGAAGTCGTTGCCATGCAGCGTCGCGGCGTCCGCGAAGACCGCACCGCGCAGGCCAAGGCTCTGCGGCAGGGCCGGGAACGGGAACTGGGCTTCCGCCGAAGCGTGGAAGTAGGTCGTGCCGCCGAGGTGGTCGACAGTCCCGTTGGTCACGTCGTAGGGTCCGATGCCGTTGAAGTCGAAGCCGCGGATGATGCGGTCATTCGAGCGGAACAGGTCGAAGACGCGCAGGCCGTCGTCGCCGAAGCCCTCGATGTGACCCGCACCCGCCGTCAGCACGCCGACGAGGTCGAGTTCTTCCGAAAGCGTGCGGTAGTAGTTGCCGCGCGCCGTGAACTTGACCCAGTTCGCATCGCCACCGAGGCCGGCGACTTCCGTCGTGAACGAGGCGTAGAGGCCGTCACGCGGGTTCTGCATGTTGTCGATCGTGTTGTAGACGAGCGCACCGCTGACCGACGACTTGACCCAGGGGCTCTGCGATTCGATCGCGCTCCGCAAAATGGGCGAGATGTTGCACAGCGTAGCGTCGAAATTGCCGTTCGAGTCGAGGCAGCCATCATTATACGCATAGGTTTCCCGCGTATAATTGTAGGCGAGCTGCGTGCTGATCGCCTCGGTGATCGGCAGGCCGAAGCGGATGGTGCCGCCGTCGACCTGGCTCTCATAGGTGTCGAATTCGCGCGTCTGGCGGAAGACGTCGAAACCGGCCGAGATGCGGCGCCCGAGGAAGTAGGGCTCCGTGAACGACAGCGAATAGTCGCGCGAATCGCGGCCGCCGGACGCGGCGACGCGGATGAACTGGCCGCGGCCGAGGAAGTTGCGCTCGCTGACCGAGCCTTCCACCGACACGCCGGAGCCGCGGTTGATCGTCTCGCCGGTCGAATAGCCGGCGCCGATCGAGAATTCGCCGGTCGCCTTCTCGACGACCTCGACCACGAGCACGACTTGGTCGGGCTGCGAGCCGGGGGCAGTCGCGATGTTGACCGATTCGAAGAAGTCGAGGCGCTCGAGGCGGCGACGGGCGCGCTGGACGAGAATCTGATTGAAGGCGTCGCCCTCGCTCAGGTCGAACTCGCGTCGGATGACGTAGTCGCGCGTGCGGGTGTTGCCGCGGATCTCGATCCGCTCGACATAGGCGCGCGGGCCTTCGTCGACGGTGTAGACCACGTCGATCGTGCGGCTCTCGAAATTGCGGTTGCCGCGCGGCGTCACCTGCGCGAACGCGTAGCCGGAACCGGCGACGTCCTCGGTCAGGCCGACGATCGAGCTCTCGACGTCGGCGGCATTGTAGACGCGGCCTTCGCGGGTATCGATGCTGCCGCGATACGATTCGGGATCGACGCCCTGGATCGAGGTCTCGATCGAGACGTTGCCGAACGTGTAGCGCTGACCTTCGTCGATCGTGAAGACGATGGAATATTCGTTTGCGGCCTCGTTGAACTGGGCGTCCGACGAAAGCACGCGGAAGTCGGCATAGCCGCGATTGTAATAGAAGCGGCGCAGCGCTTCCTCGTCCGCGCGCAGGCGGTCGGCATCGTAGATGTCGTTGCGGGTCAGCCAGGACAGGAAGTTCGACTGGCGCGTCGAGACGACGTCGCGCAGGCGGCCGTCGCTGAACGCCTGGTTCCCCTCGAAGGTGATCGCGCCGATCTTGGTGCGGTCGCCTTCCTGGATCTGGTAGACGACGTTGACGCGGTTGTCGCCGAGGTCGACGGTCTGCGCGGTCACGGTCGTGTCGTCACGGCCGACGCGGGCATAGGCCTGGCGGATCGCCTCGATGTCCGAGTTCATCGTGTCGGCCGAATAGGCGCCACGCGGACGAAGCTGGACGGCGGCCGAAAGCGCGTCGTCCTTGACGCGCGAATTACCCTGGAACAGCACTTGGTTGACGATCGAGTATTCCGAAACCTCGACGACCAGCGTCGAGCCGGACTGGTTGATGCGCACGTCGGAGAACAGGCGCGTCTCGAACAGGCGCACGACGGCTGCGTTGATGTCCGCGCTGTCGAACTGCACGCCGGGCTGGATGCCCAGATTGCCGATCACCGTCTCGTCGCTGACGCGCTGATTCCCGCGAACGTCGATGTTGCTGACGACTGCTGCGTATGCTGCGCCCGCCCCCGCAAGCTGGACCGCAACCGATCCCGACGAGACGATCGCGGCAGAAAGTGCCATCGCCGACGCGGCGCTCTTGAAACTCGAAGCTGCCTTCATTTGGCTTACAAACCTTTTGTTCTCGTTGTCCCCGTGGCGAGAAGAGACCGGACTTTGCCGCAAAACCCCATACGGTATTAACCGGATTTTCCCTACACGCAAGGCTGCCGGTTAATTTGCATTTACTAAGTCCGAAAGCGTGGCATTCGCGTCACGCAAATTCCCATCCATGGTAAATGGAGCCTGAATTTACAGGGTGTTGCGCCGTCAGCAGCCGAATATGTCGTTCCAGAAAACGAACGCCATAAAGCCCAGCACGACCATCATCCCGACCTTGTAGAACCCCTCCATCACCCGTTCCGAAACCGGTCGTCCGCGAACGGCTTCAGCGGCATAGAAGACCAGATGGCCGCCGTCCAGAGGGGGAATGGGCAGAAGGTTGAGGAAACCTATCCCGACCGACAAAAGCGCAATGAGTTGCACCACCCACATCGGTCCCATCGAGGCCGCCTGCCCCGACATTTCTGCGATTCGAACCGGCCCGCCGAGCTGGCACTTGTCCTCCCGCCCGGTCGCGAAGCGCTGCAGGAAATGCCCGGTCCGCGCGATGATCTGACCGGTTTCGGTCACCGCCTCGCCCAAGGCCTCGGCCGGCCCGTAGGAGATCTGGCGCGGCTGGCCGAGTTCCTCGTTGTTGACGACGCCGATGATGCCGATGCGAATCGTATTGCCGAGCGCGTCGGTCTGTTCGGAAAGCTCCGGCGTCGCCCGAAGTTCGATTTCCTGCCCGTCGCGCAGCATGACGAAGCTCAGTTCATCGCCCGCGCGCGCCGAAACGACTCGCTGTACGTCGCCGAAGGTCGAGATTCGCGTGCCGTTGACCGAGACGAACCGGTCGCCGGGCTCGAACCCGGCTTCCGCGGCCGGCGTGTCGGGCCGGATTTCGGCGACGGTCGGTTCGGAGACGTAGCGCCCATAGGCGGTGAACATGACCGCAAAGACCGCGATGGTGAGGAGGAAGTTGAAGATCGGCCCCGCCGCGACGGTCGCGGCCCGCTTCCACACCGGCTGCGTGTGGAACGCGACCCGGCGCTGCTCGTCCGTCAATCGCGCATTGGCTTCCGCGTCCGGCTCGCTCGTCACGCTCATGTCGCCGACGAATTTCACGTAGCCGCCGAGCGGCACGGCGGAAATCTTCCAGCGCGTCCCGCGCCTGTCGTTGAAGCCGAAGATTTCGGGTCCGAACCCGATCGAGAAGGCCTCGACGCCGATCCCGCACCAGCGGCCGACGAGATAGTGGCCCATCTCATGGACGAAGACGACGACCGCGAGCACCAGGATGAAGGGAACGAGCGTGCCCAGGATGAGTCCGCTTGTTCCGAATATGCCCGTCAGGAAGTCCAATTCACCGCCCCTTTTAGATTTTGTCGCCTCATGCCCGTTGCGGACAAATCGCGGCGTTTGCGTGGCTCGGGTAGCGCGCCGCGATCAAAAGAACGCCAGCGCCGGACGGTCGGGATCGGCGAGCACCGCACCCACGACGTATAGCAGCAAGCTTGCGGCAACCAGACCATCGACGCGGTCCATGACGCCGCCATGGCCGGGAATTAGCTTGCTCGAATCCTTCACCTGGAATCGCCGCTTCAGCCAGGATTCGAAAAGGTCGCCGATCTGCGAGGCGATCGAGAGCGCGAGGATGAGGGCGAGCAGCGCCGCGACCGGCAGGCGCGTTTCCATCATGAAGGCGGCGAACATGCCAAAGACGAGCGCGAAGACGGCCCCTCCCGCCGCCCCGCTCCAGGTCTTGCCCGGCGAGATCGACGGCGCCAGCTTCGGGCCGCCGAAGGTCCGGCCGACGAAATAGGCCATGATGTCGGTCGCCCAGACGACGATGAAGACGAATACCACCGCCTTCAAACCCTCGACACCGTCGCCCCGCAAGAGCGCCAGCGACAGGGCTGCAAGGCTCGCATAGGCGAGCCCGGCCGCGTTCCAGCGCGTCGAGCCGAGCATCGGCGCGGCGAAGAAGGCGAGGAGGACGAGCGCCGCGACCATCACGAAGCTGAGCGCGCCGCCCGGCGCCGTCAGGACGATGATGCCGGCCGTCGTCATCAAGAGGGCCGACACCTGCCGCTCGGACGCCGTGGTCTTCGCCTTGGTGATCTTCAGCCATTCGTAGAACACGGCGGCGCCGATGCCCGCGCACAGCATGCGGAACGAAAATCCGCCGACAAAGGTCACGATCAGCGTCACGGCGATCATCACGACGGCCGAGAGAATGCGCAGCCGCAATTCCTTGGTGAGGAACGTCTGGCCCGCTTCGCTCAAGACGACGCCTCGCGCGCCTCGACGGCGCCGAAGCGGCGTTCGCGATTGGCGAAGGAGGCCAGCGCGCGGTCGAGCTCCGTCCGGTCGAAGTCCGGCCAGAAGCAGGGCAGGAACACGAACTCCGAATAGGCCGCCTGCCAGAGGAGGAAGTTCGACAGCCGCTGCTCGCCGCTGGTGCGGATGATGAGGTCGGGATCGGGAATGTCGGCCGTGTCGAGCGCGCCGCCCAGCATCTCGGGCGTGATCGACTGCGGGTCGAGATGCCCGTCCGCCGCCAGTTGCGCGAGATGCCGCGCGGCCCGCACAATCTCGTCGCGCGATCCGTAGTTGAAGGCGATGACGAGGTTCATCGCCTTGTTGTCGTACGTCAGCGCTTCGGCATCGACGATGAGCTGGCGGATGTCCGGCTCCAGCGTGTCCCGCCCGCCGATCATGCGCACGCGCACGCCGTTGCGGTGAAGGTCCGCAAGGTCGCGGCGGATGAAGAGCTTCAGGAGCCCCATCAGGTCGCTGATCTCGGCTGCCGGTCGCGACCAGTTCTCCGAGGAGAATGCATAGAGCGTCAGCCATTTGACGCCCCGCTCGCCGACATTGCGAACCGTCTTGCGCAGCGCCTCGACGCCTGCGCGATGGCCGGCTGCCCGCGGCAGGCCGCGGGCCTGCGCCCAGCGGCCATTGCCGTCCATGATGATCGCGATATGAGCGGGAGTGGTCACCGGCTCTCCAGTTCCCGAGGCTCGGGGCGCAGGTCCTAGACCTGCATGATCTCGGCTTCCTTGTCGGCCAGAAGGCCGTCGATCTGCTTGATCGTCTCGTCGGTCAGCTTCTGCACGCGCTCGGACTGGACCTTGGAATCGTCCTGGCTGATCGCGCCGTCCTTTTCCGCCTTCTTGGCGATTTCCATGCCGTCGCGGCGCACGTGGCGCGCGGCCACCTTGGCCTGCTCGGTATACTGGTGGGCGATCTTGACGAGGTCGCGGCGGCGCTCCTCGTTGAGTTCGGGCAGCGGAATGCGCAAATTGCTTCCGTCGACGATCGGGTTGAGTCCCAGATTGGATTCGCGGATCGCGCGGTCGACCGCGCCGACGAGTTGCTTGTCCCAGACGGAGACGGCCAGCATGCGCGATTCCGGCACCGTCACGGTCGCGACCTGGTTGATCGGCATCGGCGAGCCATAGGCCTGGACGAGGACCGGATCGAGCAGATTGCTGGAAGCGCGGCCGGTCCGCAGCGATGCCAGGTCGTGCTTGAATGCCGAGATCGCGCCTTCCATCCTGCGCTGCAGGTCCTTGAAGTCTACGCCTTCGCTCATCATCGTCTCCTCTGCCGGCAGCGCCGGTCCGTCTTTTGTCTGGCCGGTGCCGGCCTTTTCGGGCCGGCCTTGTCTGGGAAGTCCGCTGCCGTTCAGGCGTCGGCGACGACCGTGCAGCGACCTTCTCCGCGCAGAATGGCGCCGAGACCGCCCTGCTCATGAATCGAGTAGACGATTATCGGAATGTGGTTCTCGCGCGCAAGCGCAATCGCCGCCGTGTCCATGATCGCAAGGCCTTTGACCAGAACTTCCTCATGCGTGATCGTCTCGAAGCGCGTCGCGGTCGGGTCCTTCTTGGGATCGGCGGAATAGACGCCGTCGACCTGCGTGCCCTTCAGGAGCGCGTTCGCGCCGATCTCGGCGGCGCGCAGCGCGGCCGCGGAATCGGTTGTGAAGAACGGGTTGCCGGTGCCGCCGGCGAAGATCACAACCTTGCCCTGGTCCATGTACGCCGTCGCCTGGCGCTGGGAAAAGCTTTCGCACAGTTCCGGCATCGCGATGGCCGAAAGCACGACGGCGTCGACGCCGAGCTTGATCAGCGAAGTGCGCAGCGCCAGCGAATTGATGACGGTGGCGAGCATGCCCATGTGGTCGCCGGTGACCCGGTCGCCGCCCTTGGAGGCCACAGCCACGCCGCGGAAGATGTTGCCGCCGCCGATCACCACCGCGACCTCGACGCCCATCGTGCGCGCTTCGGCGATGTCGGCCGCGATCTGGTCGACGACGGACACGTCGATGCCGAAGCCCTGCGATCCCATCAGGGCCTCGCCCGACGCCTTGAGAAGGATGCGCTTGTATCGCGGGGCCTGGCTCATGAAACTCTCTTCTCGCAGTGAATGGGAAACCGGGTGTCAGATACATGAAAGGGCACCGCCGTGTCACCCGGCGATGCCCTTCGTTCCTGTGCAGGAAGGCGTCTTACTTCTTGGCGACCGCCGCAACCTCGGCTGCGAAGTCGCTTTCTTCCTTCTCGATGCCCTCGCCGAGCGCGAAGCGCACGAAGCCGGTCAGCTTCGCCGGCGCGCCGATTTCCTTCTCGGCATCGGCAAGCGCCTTCTCGACGGTCACGTCGGGGTTCATGACGAAGGCCTGCTTCAGGAGCACGACCTCCTCGTAGAACTTGCGCATGCGGCCTTCGACCATCTTCTCGATGATGTTCTCCGGCTTGCCCGACTGGCGGGCCTGCTCGGAGAAGACGGCCTTTTCACGCTCGACGGCGGACGCGTCGACTTCCTCGGCGGTCAGCGCGAGCGGGTTGGTCGCCGCGACATGCATGGCGACCTGGCGCGCGAAGGCGCGGGCAGCGTCCGCATTGCCGGTCGTCTCGATGGCCACCAGCACGCCGAGCTTGCCGAGATTGTCGGCGACGGCGTTGTGGACATAGGTTGCGACGGCGCCGCTCGAAACCTTGAGCTTGGCCGAACGGCGCAGGCTCATGTTCTCGCCGATCGTGCCGATCGCGTCCTTGATCGTGTCGGTGACCGACTTTTCGCCGCCCGGATAGGTCGCGGCGCCCACGGCATCGGTCGAGCCGTCGGTGGTCAGCGCCACGTCGGCGATGTTGCGCACGATGTCCTGGAACGCGTCGTTGCGGGCCACGAAGTCGGTCTCGGAATTCACCTCGACGACGACCGCGCTGGTCGCGTCGGCGGCAACGCCGATCAGGCCTTCGGCAGCCGTGCGGCCGGCCTTCTTGTCGGCCTTGGCGATGCCCTTGGCGCGCAGCCAGTCGACCGCCGCGTCGATGTCGCCATTGGTTTCGGCCAGGGCCGCCTTGCAGTCCATCATGCCCGCGCCCGTCATGTCGCGGAGCTGTTTGACCTGTGCAGCAGAAATGCTCATCGTCGCCTCTTCGATTTCGTCAGTTCATGAAATGGCGCGGCGCACCGTGGAGATTTCCAGGTGCGCCCCTCGCCTCGTCCGATCAGGTGGACGGCTTAGCTGGCCTTGCCTTCTTCGGCAGGCGTCTCGTCGAGGGCCGGCTCGACCGGCGCTTCGGCCGAAGCGCCGACGTCCACGCCCATCGCGCCCTGCTGGCGCGCAATGCCGTCGATGGCGGCCTTGGCGATCAGGTCGCAATAGAACGAGATCGCGCGTGCGGCGTCGTCATTGCCCGGAATCGGGTAGTCGACCTTGTCCGGATCGCAGTTCGAATCGATGATCGCGACGACCGGGATGCCGAGACGGCGCGCTTCCTGGATGGCGATCGCTTCCTTGTTGGTGTCGATCACGAACATCAGGTCCGGCGTCGAGCCCATGTCCTTGATGCCGCCAAGCGCGCGGTTCAGCTTCTCGCGCTCGCGGTCGAGCGTCAGACGCTCCTTCTTGGTGAAGCCCTGGGCTTCGCCGGCGAGCAGCTCGTCGAGCTTGCGCAGGCGCTGGATCGAGTTCGAGATCGTCTTCCAGTTGGTGAGCATACCGCCCAGCCAGCGCGAATTGACGTAGTACTGCGCGGAGCGCTCGGCCGCGTCGGCGACGATTTCCGAAGCCTGGCGCTTGGTGCCGACGAACAGCACGCGCCCGCCGCGGGCAACGGTGTCCGAAACGATCTTCAGCGCCTGGTTCAGCAGCGGAACCGTCTGCGACAGATCGATGATGTGGATGTTGTTGCGGGCGCCGAAGATATAGGGCGCCATCTTCGGGTTCCAGCGGTGGGTCTGGTGGCCGAAGTGAACACCAGCTTCAAGAAGCTGGCGCATGCTGAAATCAGGCGTAGCCATCGTCATTTCCTTTTCCGGTTGGCCTCCACGGGTGTCAGGCGGGTGAACCGCCACCGGAGGTCGAGGCCGGATTTCTCCCGGCGCCAAACCCATCACCCGTGTGTGGAATGGCCGCGCATATAGCGGTATTGGTGTTGCGATGCAACCCGCCTTGGGTGCGATGAGATTCAGGCATGTGCGTGCCGAAAACGGCGGGTTTCGAGAACCGGAGCGGAATGGACATTGGTCCATGAGCACCGGAAGCGCAGAAAGCCGCCGTTTGCAGGCCGCTCAGGCCTGAATCTCATCGCACCCTATTCGCTGCAGTCGGCAGGCGCCTCGAACAGTTCCAGATCGACGAGCCGCCCGCTGAGGGCGAAGTCGCCATAGTCCATGGTCAGGTCGCGCGTGACGCCGTTCTCGTAGAGCTTCATGGAGATGCGGTAGGTCGGCGTCTCTTCGCCGGAGACGTCGGTCAGGTCGAAATAGGCGATGTCGACCGGCCAGAACTCGTCCTCGGCGATCGGCTCGACCGCATCCGCCTCCGCGTCGCCCTCCTCCAGCCCGGTCTTCTTGCCGAGGATGACGGTGGTCGTCATCAATTTGTCGCCGTCCTCGGAGCCGTCATAGATGGTCGTCTCGTAGAAATTCTCCCCCGTATTCGCCTTTTCGAGGACTTCGAGCAAATGGTGAGTCGGGAACTGCGACTTCTCCAGCACGTATTCCTTCGGCTCGGGCATCTCGATCGCGACATCGGTCTGCGTCTGCGTCATCTCGGCCGAGCCGCGCGTTTCCTTGTCGAGGTTCTGGTCGACGAAGGAGCGCGTGACGAAGGAGAACTCCGAGCCGTCGCCGGCCTCGAAGGTGGTCGTCTGCTGGTCAGTGAGACGCGTCGTCTCGTTCGCCTCGATCTGGGTGACGAACCGGAACGTCACCGTGTAGCCCTCGCAGGCCGAACCGTTGAATTCGTAGACCATGCGGCCCGAAAGCCCGGTGATCCCCGAACTGTCCGTTGCATCGTCGAGCCCCAGGTCATACACCGCACGATGCGGGAGGAGCGGCGCGGCCGACGCCTGACCTTGCAGGAACGGCACGGCGATCGTCGCCAGGAGCGCAAGGCGTGGCAGGGACATTCGGTTCTCCCGATTGGGTGCTGGGTCGTTTGGCCGGCACCTGAATGCGTTTTCGTGGCAGAAGCGAGGCGATTCAGCCGCCGCTTCCTTCTCGACAAGGATCACAGGATGACCGACACAATCAATAGCCGCCTGGAGAAGCTTGGCATCGCCCTGCCCGCTCCCGCCGCCCCCGCCGCCAACTATCTGCCCTTCATGGTGACCGGCGATCTGCTCTTCACCTCCGGCCAGCTTCCGTTCGAGAACGGCAAGCTTGCGGCCACCGGCCGCCTCGGCCGCGAGGTCGAAATCGACGCAGGCAAGGTCGCCGCGCGTCACTGCGCGATCAACGTACTGGCACAGGCGAAAGCCGCCCTCGGCGACCTCGAGCGCATCTCGCGCCTCGTGAAGATCACCGTCTTCGTCTCCTCCGATCCCGACTTCACCGAGCATCACCTCGTCGCCAATGGCGCGTCGGACCTGCTCGCAGAGGTTCTCGGCGAAGCCGGCCGTCACGCCCGCGCCGCCGTCGGCGTCGCCCGCCTGCCGCTCGACGCGGCGGTCGAGGTCGAGGCTATCTTCGAGATCGCGAAGGGCTGACGCTGAATGTCCGACATGTCCTGGCTCACCGCGCGCCCCATCGCCCATCGCGGCTTCCACGACCTGAACAAGGAGCGCTGGGAGAACACGCTCTCCGCCTTCCAGGCCGCAATCGACCGCGACTACGCGATCGAGTGCGACGCCCATCTGTCGTCGGACGGCATCCCCGTCGTCTTCCACGACCATGATCTGAAGCGCCTCACCGGCACCGACGGCCACGTCCTCGACCGCACGGCGCGCCAGATGGCGGACCTTCGCATCGGCGGCACGGACGATCACGCGCCGACCCTCAAGGAACTCCTCGACCTCACCGCCGGCCGCGTGCCTCTGGTCATCGAACTCAAGGGCACCGAAGGCCGCGACGACGGCCTCGCCGCCGCCGTCCTCGCTCTCGTCAAGGCCTATGACGGCAAGGCTGCGGTCATGTCCTTCGACCACTGGCTCATCCGCCAGCTCGTCGCCGATGCCGGCGACGTTCCGGTCGGCCTCACCGCCCACGGCAACAAGCCCGAAGAGCTCGAAGCGCATTTCTCGATGCTCGCCCATCCGATCGACTTCGTCTCCTACGGAGTCCACGACCTGCCGAGCCCCTTCGTCGCCTTCGTGCGCGAAAAGCTCGGCCTGCCGGTCATCACCTGGACGGTGCGCGACAAGCAGTCCGAGGAACTGACGGCAGCCCATGCCGACCAGATGACCTTCGAAGGCTTCGATCCTGACGGACGCGGCCCGATCTGACCTTGCAACCTTTTTCCCGGCTCGTATCTAAACAGCAATGATGCGGGTCGGGATGTCTGGTCGATGAGTGAGCGTGAAGCCGGGTTCGTCATCCGTGTCGTGGACGGGATGGCGGGCATCGCAGCAGCCGACTGGGCAAAGCTTGGCGCCGCCGTTCAAGGCGGTTCCGAGCCCTACAATCCCTTCCTGTCATTCGCCTTCCTGTCCGCACTCGAGGACTCAGGCTGCGTCGGAGCCCGCGCAGGCTGGCTGCCGCAGCACCTGGCGCTCGAAACCTCCGATGGCGACCTCATCGGTGCAGTCCCTTGCTATCTCAAGTCGCACAGCCAGGGCGAATACGTCTTCGATCATGGCTGGGCGGATGCGTTCGAACGCGCCGGCGGCCGGTATTATCCCAAGCTCCAGGTCGCAATTCCGTTCACCCCCGCTACCGGCCCGCGCCTCCTGGCCGATGCGGCGCTCGATCCCGCGCCCATCCGTCTCGCGCTCGGCGAAGGGCTAAAGACGCTCGGTGACCGGCTCGGCACCTCGTCGGTCCACGTCACCTTCGCCCAAGAAGACGAAGCCGCCGCGCTGGAAAGCCTCGGCTATCTCCACCGCACCGACACCCAGTTCCACTTCATCAACGAGGGCTACGCCAGCTATGACGACTTCCTCGACACACTCGCCTCGCGCAAGCGCAAGGCGCTGCGCAAGGAGCGGCGCGAGGCGCTCGGCGACGGCATCCAGATCGACTGGCTGACCGGGCGGGGTTTGACCGAAGCCGTCTGGGACGATTTCTTCCGCTTCTACATGGACACCGGCAGCCGCAAATGGGGCCGGCCCTACCTCAATCGACAATTCTTCTCGCTGATCGGCGAACGAATGGCCGACGACGTCCTGCTCGTCATGGCCAGACGCGACGGCCGCTACATCGCGGGTGCGATCAATTTCATCGGCGCCGACCGTCTCTTCGGCCGCAACTGGGGCTGCATCGAGCACCACCCCTATCTCCATTTCGAGGTCTGCTACCACCAGGCCATCGACTTCGCCATCGACCGCAAGCTGGCCGTCGTCGAAGCCGGCGCGCAGGGCGAGCACAAGCTCGCCCGCGGTTATCTCCCCGTCACCACCCACTCCGCCCACTGGATCGCGCATCCGGGGCTGAGGAATGCCGTGGCGGACTATCTCGAGCGGGAGCGGGAAGACGTGGCGGAAGTCGGTGAATATTTGAGCGAGCGGGCGCCGTTTCGCAAAGGGTGAATGGTGAATGGTGAATGGAAGGGATTCCAATCCTCCCCTTGCCGTCAACGCCGCCATCGCTGACGGTTGCAATCCCCCCGCCCCATTCACTATTCACCATTCACCATTCACCGAACCCGGAGCCACCGATGAAGACCGCCTACGACGACACCAACATCTTCGCGAAAATTCTCCGTGGCGAACTCCCTGCCCAGAAGCTCTACGAAGACGACGCGACCTTTGCCTTCATGGACATCATGCCGCGCGGCAACGGACATTGCCTCGTCATCCCGAAGGCGCCGTCGCGCAACATCCTCGACGTCACACCCGACAGCCTGTCGGCGGTCATGGCAACGGTGCAGAAGCTCTCCCGGGCGGTCGTCAAGGCGTTCGATGCCGACGGCGTCACGGTTCAGCAGTTCAACGAACCGGCCGGCGGGCAGGTCGTCTTCCATCTCCACGTCCACGTCATTCCACGCTTCGACGGCGTGGCGCTGAAGCCGCATTCGGGCGAGATGGAAAAGCCGGACCTGCTCGCCGCCAATGCCGACCGGATCAGGGCTGCGCTGAACGGCGCCTGATTCTCAAGTCGCAAGCATCGGCTGCGCCCGGCCAAGGCGGAGGCGCCCGCTTGTGGCTTTCCAGGCCAGAAGCGCGACCGCGATGCCGCCGAACGCGTCTGCCAAATGATGGCCGCCATCGATGGGCGTCGTCAGGATGATCAGCACGTTGACGACGAAGACCGGCCAGCGAAGGATGCGCAGCGGCCAGCAGGCGAGGATCAGCAGCACGGACAGCGTGCAGTGATAGGACGGAAAGGCGATGAGGCCGCGCGGCTGGTCGAGCGAGATCAGCCTTTCGGCACCGCTGCGCAGGTCGAAGAAGGTCTGCTTGTAGGCAAGGTCGACCACCGGCGCGTTCGCGCCGAAGAATTCCGGCGCCGGCGCGATCGTCGCCAGCGCGCCGCCGGCCGGCAGCAGCCCCGAGATGATGATGCAGGCCATGGCGCTCAGCGCGACGGCCGAGACGAACCGGCCGGCGGATTTCAGCGGTCCGGTCAGCCCCAGCACCAGAACGGCAAGCGCCACCTGGCTCAGCGTCGTGATGTAGAGCAGGCTCGACACGGTCCCGATCGCAGGGCGCGCGTTGACGAAACCGACATAGGCCTCCCAGTCGAACCCGATCATTCGGTCAAAGGCGATGAGATGGTCGTCGATCAGCGGCAGGTTCAGCGAGGTCACGAGGTAGCTCGTCACCGCCGCATTGGCCGAGAAGGTCAGAAGGAACGCCGTCTCGGCGCAGAGGATCTCGAACCGCGCATTCGGTCGCTTGGTGCGGTAGAAAGTGCCTACCAGCGCCAGCAGCGCCGTCATCCCGACGAGGCTGGTCAGGCTCGGATAGTGGAATCGAAAGTCGGTCGCCGCGATCCAGATCGCGTTCAAGACAGCGAGGCACAGGATGCCCATGGCCTTCCACGGCCAGCTCGACCTGTAGCTTGTGTCGTCCAGGACCATGGCGATCGACGTCTCCTCGTTGGAGCCATTCTCGCCGAGCCCGGTTAAGCCGCGATGAATCCGCGCCTACGCCCAGCCGGACGCCAGGATCATCCCCGCGATCAGCACCGTCTCGGTCACGAAGATTCCGACCAGCACCCGCTTTCCGAACCAGAGAAAGGCGCAGAAGCCGACGAGCGCGGAGAACACCCGCAGTTCCAGCGTCGTGTCCGCGAGCGGTCCGTTCGGATTGACGATCAGATTGGCGATGACGGCGGCGACGAGCGCGGTCGCGACGCAGCGCACGAAGACGAGCGCGTCCGATTCCTCCGAGATGCGCCCGCCGAGATAGACGCCGAGAAACCGCCAGCTATCGGTCGCCAGCCATCCCGCAACGAGGATGAAGACATAGGGCCACCACCAGGCGTCGATCGCATCGAACGTCATGTCGCCTTCCTGCGCTTGCTCACGAGGTGGAAGAGATAGGCGAGGAGCCCGCCGACGAGGCCGGTGGCCAGAAGGCTGAAATCGGGCACGAGAATGTGAAACAGCGGCCCGAGCAGAAGCCCGAGCACCATCGCGACATGCCCTGCCCGCTCGCGTGCCGAAACCCAGAGCGAGGTCAGGAAGTAGATCGGCGTCAGCATGAAGAGCGCGGCCGAAATGAGCGGCGGCAGGTTCTGCGCCAGCATGTAGACCAGCGCGACGATGATCATGTTGAGGACGACCAGCGACGAGCCGACGCCGCCATACCAGCTGGTGCGGAACTCGCGCGGCACATGGCGGATCTGTTCGAGCGCGATCACCCAGGACGTCACGGCGACGAAATGCGACAGGAAATAGAGCACCCAGGTCCGCGTCCGCGGCCCGCGCAGTTCGGGCACCAGCACCACCACCATCGGCGCAAGCCGCACCGAGGACAACGCCACCGCGAATGCCGCACCGGCGATGCCGTTGCCGGCCAGAACCGCGCCGATCAGCACCACCTTGGCGGGCAGCGCCCACACGATGCCCGTCATGAACACGGTCTGCGCCAGCGTGAACCCCGCCTCCAGCGCCAGCGCGGCAAAGCCGACGAAGCTGCTCGCCAGGATCAGTGCCGGCACCGACATCGACGCGCGGCATCCCCGCGCGAACCATTTCAGCCGCGTGGAGAAGTCGGGATCGGGCGCGTCGCTATGTGAATCGGCAGGGGAAGGCATGTCGCGCCCCGATAGCACAGCCCCGAAAAACTTGCGATGTTAAAAAAGCGGCGCCCGAAGACGCCGCTTTTTCATCTCGTCCGGGGTCATCCCGGAAGCCGCACCGGCGCGCGGCGCCGAGCGGCTATCCGGGACCCATTCCGTTACATCGGCGGGTTCGAAAAACGGTCCCCAACCCTCAGCCCTTGCGTGGCAGTTGCGGCACGCTCGCGCGCTTCGCCCCGGCCTTGTCCGAACCGCCATCCGCGCCCACCGCCGCCGCAACCTTCGCCTTCGCCTTGCGCGGCACGGCCTTCTTCGGCTTTGGCGCGGGTTCCGGCGCTTCCTTCTTGGGCTTCACCGGCGCGTCCTCGGCAAGGCTTTCGAGGACGATGCCCTTCGAGCCGTCCTCCTTCGCCTCGACCAGCACGCGCACCGTGCCGCCCTTCTTGAGCTTGCCGAACAGCACTTCCTCGGCCAGCGGCTTCTTGATGTGCTCCTGGATGACGCGGCCGAGCGGGCGTGCGCCCATGCGCTCGTCATAGCCCTTGTCGGCGAGCCACTCGATCGCGTCGGGCGTCAGTTCGAAGGTCACGCGGCGCTCTGCGAGCTGCGCCTCGAGCTGCATGACGAATTTCTGCACCACCTGGTGGATGACCGGGATCGGCAGCGATCCGAACGGGATGATCGCGTCGAGACGGTTGCGGAATTCCGGCGAGAACAGGCGGTTGATCGCCTCCATGTCGTCGCCTTCACGCCGGGTCGAGCCGAAGCCGATCGCCGGCTTGGCCATGTCCGAGGCACCCGCATTGGTCGTCATGATCAGGATCACGTTGCGGAAGTCGATCTTCTTTCCGTTGTGATCCGTCAGCGAGCCGTGATCCATGACCTGCAACAGGATGTTGAACAGGTCCGGATGCGCCTTCTCGATCTCGTCGAGCAGCAGCACGCAATGCGGATGCTGGTCGACGCCGTCGCTGAGCAATCCGCCCTGGTCGAAGCCGACATAGCCGGGAGGCGCGCCGATCAGCCGCGAGACGGTGTGCCGCTCCATGTATTCCGACATGTCGAAGCGCAGGAGTTCGACGCCGAGCGAGGCCGCAAGCTGCTTGGCCACCTCCGTCTTGCCGACGCCCGTCGGGCCCGAGAAGAGGTAGGAGCCGATCGGCTTGTCGGGCTCGCGCAGGCCGGCCCGCGCCAGCTTGATCGAGGACGAAAGTGCGCTGATCGCCGTGTCCTGCCCGTAGACGACGCGCTTCAGCTCGTCCTCGAGCGTCGCCAGCACCTTCTCGTCGTCGGCCGAGACGGTCTTCGGCGGAATCCGCGCCATGGTGGCGATGGTCTGCTCGATCTCGCGCACGCTGATCGTCTTCTTGCGCTTGTTCTCCGGCAGCAGCATCTGCGACGCGCCGGTCTCGTCGACCACGTCGATCGCCTTGTCCGGCAGCTTGCGGTCGGAGATGTAGCGCGCGGAAAGCTCCACCGCGGCCTTGATGGCCTCGTTGGTGTATTTGACCTTGTGGAAGTCCTCGAAATAGGGCTTCAGCCCCTTCATGATCGAGATCGCATCCTCGATGGTCGGTTCCTTGACGTCGATCTTCTGGAAGCGCCGCACCAGCGCGCGGTCCTTCTCGAAGAACTGGCGGAACTCCTTGTAGGTGGTCGAGCCGATGCAGCGGATCGCGCCCGACGAGAGCGCCGGCTTCAACAGGTTCGACGCATCCATCGCGCCGCCCGAGGTCGCGCCCGCGCCGATCACCGTATGGATCTCGTCGATGAACAGCACCGCGCCCGGATAGTCCTCGAGTTCCTTGACGACCTGCTTCAGCCGCTCCTCGAAATCGCCGCGATAGCGCGTGCCGGCCAGAAGCGAGCCCATGTCGAGCGAGAAGATCGTCGCGTCGAGCAGCACTTCGGGCACGTCGCCCTCGACGATTCGCTTGGCGAGGCCTTCCGCGATGGCGGTCTTGCCGACGCCGGGATCGCCGACATAGAGCGGATTGTTCTTCGAGCGGCGGCAGAGCACCTGGATCGTGCGGTTGATCTCTTCGGTCCGGCCGATCAACGGGTCGATCTTTCCCGTCTTCGCCTTCTCGTTGAGATTGACGCAATAGGCGGTCAGCGCGTCCTGCTGCTGCTTCTTCTTGGTGCCTTCCTCGTTCTCCGAGGCCGGGCTCGCCGCCTCCTCCTCGGCGCCGCGCGGCGAACGCGCCTCGGCGCCGCCGGGGCGCTTGGCGATGCCGTGGCTGATGTAGTTGACCGCGTCGTAGCGGGTCATCTGCTGTTCCTGCAGGAAATAAGCCGCATGGCTTTCCCGCTCGGCGAAGATGGCGACGAGCACGTTGGCGCCCGAAACCTCTTCGCGGCCCGACGACTGCACGTGAATGACCGCGCGCTGGATCACGCGCTGGAAGCCGGCGGTGGGCTTGGAATCCTCGTCATAACCGGTGACGAGATTGTCGAGTTCGGTGTCGATATAGGTCAGGACGGTCTGCTTCAGCTCGTCGACATTGACGTTGCAGGCGCGCATGACGGCCGACGCGTCGCCGTCGTCGATCAGCGCCAGCAGCAGATGCTCCAGCGTCGCATATTCGTGATGCCGTTCGTTGGCGAAAGTCAGCGCCTGGTGCAGCGCGCGCTCGAGGCCTTGGGAGAATGCCGGCATTCAATACCTCATTTCTTTTCCATCACGCATTGCAGCGGATGCTGGTGTTGGCGAGCGAAATCCATGACCTGGGTCACCTTGGTCTCGGCCACCTCGAAGGTGTAGACGCCGCATTCGCCGACACCGTGATTGTGGACGTGGAGCATGATGCGGGTAGCCGCTTCGCGATCCTTCTGGAAGAATCGTTCGAGGACGTGCACGACGAATTCCATCGGCGTGTAGTCGTCATTGAGAATCAGAACGCGGTAGAGACTGGGCTTCTTGGTCTTGGCCTTCGTGCGGGTGATGACCGCCGTGCCGCGGCCGGGGCCGCCATTGCCGTTTTCGCCCGCTTGAGCCTTGGGCGCACGCTTGCCGGAACCTATGCTCGTCACTCGCCTTTCCAATCCAACCACTCCCGCCTCGGAAGCGTCATGTAGGTGTTTCGCCCTTGATTGTAAGCCCTCAGTCGATGGTGACAATACGGCCGGGCTTGCCGTCGACGACAATATTTTCCGCGCGTCCCCGCGGCCACGAAAAAGGCCGCGCAATCGCGCGGCCCCGTCATGTCGGATGGTCTTCGGCGGGCTGTCACCGCGCCTTGGCGCCCAGCATCTCGAAGGGTTTGTAGACCTCCTTCGCCATGTCGGCGTAAAGCTCGCTCATGCGCGTCGCCTGGCCGACGAAGCCCTCATAGGCCTGGCGCGCGAAATCCATCTGCACTTCCATCGCCTTGTCCGGCGACTTCGCCTGCACCAGCTTCTCCAGCGCCGAGCCCGACTGCTCGAAGGCGCGGCGCGAATATTCCGTCGCCTCGACGGCGATCGCCTGCATGTTCTTCGACACCGAAGCGAAGCTCTTCAGCCCGGTATCCGCCATTTCCTTGCCGAGTTTGCCGGCATCGTCGAAGGATTGCATCATCAGCCAAAACCTCTTGGTCCAAGGGAGAGCGCAGGGTTGCTGCGTTGCGCAAAACCTATCCCGCGACGCAGCATACGTCAATTGTGGCGGTCGTCCCCATCCAAAGCTCGAATTTGGCCGGCTTCGTGAACGAAGCGGTTACCATAAACGGATCGGTAACTTCCGGCCGCTAGGTTTGCAGCATGTAAAACCTCGCCAGAATGCGACCAACAAAATCTGTATGGGTGTAGTTGTGCGTCAGACGTTCGCCGGATTCCTTCCGCGTCACCAGGCCGTCCTCAAGGTCCTGCTCTCCTTCCTCACCGCTCTCGCCCTCATCGCCGGCACCGCCGGCCATGCGTCGGCGAATCCGCGCTATGCGGCCTATGTAATCGATGCCAAGACCGGCCAGGTCCTGTTCAACCGCTATGGCGACGAGCAGCGCTATCCCGCATCGCTGACCAAGATGATGACGCTCTACATGCTGTTCGAGCAGATGGAGTCGGGCCGCGTCGCCAAGTCGACCCCGATCCCGATCAGCGCCAAGGCAGCGGCCGAGCCGCCGACCAAGATCGGCCTGCGCGCCGGCTCCACCATCACGGCGGAAAACGCGATCTATTCGCTGGTCACGCGCTCGGCCAACGACATCGCCACTGCGATCGGCGAGTTCGTCGGCGGTTCGGAACAGAACTTCGCGCGCCTCATGACGACGAAGGCGCGCCAGCTCGGCATGAACTCGACGACGTTCCAGAACGCGCACGGCCTGCCGAATAACAAGCAGGTGACGACGGCGCGCGATATGGCGATCCTCGGCATCGCGCTGCGCGAGCACTACCCGCAATACTACGACTATTTCAGCACCCGCGAGTTCAAGCTCGGCAAGCAGCGCTTCGGCAACCACAACCGCGTGCTCGGCCGCGTTCGCGGTGCCGACGGCATCAAGACCGGCTACATCCGCGCGTCGGGCTTCAATCTCGTCTCGTCGGTGCAGGATGACGGCCGTTCGGTCGTCGCCGTGGTCATGGGCGGCCGTTCGGGCCGTTCGCGCGACGACCATATGGTCGAATTGATCCGCGAATACCTGCCCAAGGCGTCGCGCGGCAACAAGCAGCTGCTCGTCGCCCGCGGCCCCATCAGCCAGGGCGTCGCCGTTGCCGCCGCCGCCAATGTCCTGCCGACCAAGATGCCCGCGCCGCAGTTCCGCCCGGCCGAGCAGGCGGGCGCCGCGCAGATGGAACTGGCGCTCACCTCCACGGCTGCCGCGCAGCCGGCAGCCCAGGCGCCCGCCATGGCTCCTGTCCCGTCCGCACCGCTCGGCAATGACGATGCCTCGAACCGCATCCAGATGGCATTTGCAGGTGCGGTCCCAACCGCACGGCCGACGCCGCCTGCCCCTGTCCCCTCGCAGGCCGTTCCCGCCGCGCTCCAGGCGATCAAGGAGCGCGCCGACGTCGATCCGGTGCAGACGTCTTCGACGCAGGCCGCCGGCTGGGTCATCCAGGTCGCGTCCATGCCGTCGGAGAGCGAGGCCAAGTCCTTCCTCGCCAACGCCAAGTCGCGCGCGTCCAACGTCCTCGGCAACGCCGATCCGTTCACCGAAACGTTCGACCACAACGGCCAGACCTACTACCGCGCGCGCTTCGCCGGCTTTGCAGGCAAGGATGCGGCATGGTCTGCCTGCGGCTCGCTGAAGAGCTACGGAATCGCCTGCTACGCCGTCCAGATGTAAGAGTTCCCGTTCTCCGGGAGAGTATCGTGTCGAAGGAGAATCAGCCGTGACCGGACAACAGAACGTCCTTGGCTTCATTGATCCGCGCCGCCAGGAAGGAGCTGCCGCCGAGGTCCGGATGCAGCCTTTGCATCAGGCGCCGATGCGCCTTGCGGATATCCGCCGCGCTAGCGCCCGCTTCAAGACCAAGGACCTGGTAGGCCTCCTGCTTGCTCATGGGGCCAGAAGCTGGCGGGCGAGTTTCCCCGCTGCCGACATCCGCCTCCGCGTGGTCGCGCCAGAGGGGAAGTCGGCTGTCAAGATACGTCTCAAGTAGCTGGCGGCTTTCCGCGTCGTCGGCGAGTTCGCGAAGAAGGTCGTAGAGTTCGAGTTCGCTCATATCCCCGAGCGGCGTCCCGTCGAACCGGCCGGCCAGGACGATACCGTCGAGATCGCCGGTATCGTGATCGAGTTCCATCTCCAGCGCCGCCGTGCGGACATGGGTGCGTTTTCCGGGAGTGGGCTTGGAGCGCCGGCGCATCTTGCCGGCGCCATACCAGGCGAGCGCGCTCGACAGCGCCATGCCGCCGATCCCCGCCCGCCCGATCAGGATCAGCCCGACCCCGACGATGCCGAGCACGATCGGGCCGACGAGCCTGAGGCTCGATGCGATCTTGGCCGCATCTGCCCTCAAGAGAACGAAAACCAGAAACAGCGCGAGCGCCGACCCGCCGATCACATAGATCATGGGCCGTGCCTGCCGCGCATGTGTTCGATCAGCAGCCGGTCCTCGCCCCGTCCCCTCGCCTCCAATGCCGCATAGCCGCCGGTGGCGTAGACAGCGATCGCCGACAGCAGCCTGGCGAGCGTCGCCGCCGAGCTCTGGTCGAAGCGGAACCAGGCGCCGCGCGTCAGCCGCGCGATCTCCTTGAAGGCCCGCTCGGCCGACGGGTCGTGCCCTTCCTGGAACAGGAAGACCGGAACGCCCTTCAGCCCGAGCCGGCCTGCCTTTTCGGCTAGGTCGTCGATTTCCTCTTCCATCGCGTCGCCGATATAGACGAGCGCGTCGACCTTCTGCGCTTCCGTCTCGGTGATCGCATGCGACAGCACCTTGCCGATCTGCGTGTGCCCGCCGCGGCAGTCGATCTTCACCATCAATTCCTTGAGCTTGCCCGTATCCGCAACGAACTTCGACGAGCGGCATTCGCCGAACCCGCGGAAATAGACGAGCTGTACCTCGAGGCGCCCGGTCTTGCCCACCGCGTCGAACATCTCGGCCTGCAGCGTGCAGGCCAGATCCCAGGTCGGCTGCCTGCTCATCGTCGCGTCGAGCGCCAGGACCAGCCGCCCTTTCGCCGCGCCCGGTGCATGCCCCGCGCCGAGCGCCCGCGCCTGTTTCAGGAAGGCCGCGACCTCGTTGGGCGCGCTTCGCGGCGTCTGCGTCGGCACGGATGCCGGCTTGGCGGGGGTCTTTTCACTCATGTCCATGAAAATGAGGTTCAGCGCGGGCCAAGGCAAGACGGCGCTCGATCACAGAAGCCCGAGATCGGCGAGTTCCCGGCGAAGCTGCGCCGGCATCTCGCGAATGTCCGAGCTGCCGCCGACATCCTGCGGCGCGTCTTCGGCCCGCAGATAGCGCCAGCCCTGGAACGGCCGGCGCGGCTGCCAGATGGTCGGCGTCAACTGGTTGTCGAGGACGAGATGGCAGCGCCCGATCCCGTCGCCATCGGTGAACGGGCGCACGTCGACCAGTTTCTGCCGGCACTGCACGCCACCCTTGATGACCCAGTAGAGCGATCCGCCGTCGAGAAGCTCCTCGACGCGCTTCGGCACCATCCGCGTCGTATGGAAATGTTCGACCGTCTGCCCGGCCGCGCGCATCCGCGCCGCGCGCTCGTCGACCCACGACTGCAGGTCCTCGATCGAGTCGCAGCCGACGCAAAGCTTGAGGATGTGAAGTGCCATCGCTCTAGATAGGCGCTCGCTTGCGGCAACTCAAAGGCGCCAGGCCCTGCTGTCCACAGAAAGCGGCCTCAGCACTCGACGACATTGACCGCGAGCCCGCCGAGGCTCGTTTCCTTGTACTTGTCGTTCATGTCGAGCCCGGTCTGGCGCATCGTCTCGATCGCGGCGTCCAGCGGCACGAAATGCTTGCCGTCGCCCTTGATGGCGAGCGAGGCGGCCGTCACCGCCTTCACCGCGCCGAGCGCATTGCGCTCGATGCACGGCACCTGCACGAGGCCCGCGATAGGATCGCAGGTCATGCCGAGATGATGTTCGAGCGCAATCTCGGCCGCGTTCTCCACCTGCTCTGGCGACCCACCCATCACCGCCGCCAGCCCCGCCGCCGCCATGGCGGAAGCCGACCCAACCTCTCCCTGGCAGCCGACCTCGGCGCCCGAGATCGAGGCGTTGTGCTTGATGATCCCGCCGACCGCCGCCGCCGTCAGCAGGAAATCGCGGATGCCGTTCTGGTCTGCCTCGGGGTGGAAATGCAGCCAGTAGCGCATCACCGCCGGCACGACGCCCGCCGCCCCGTTGGTCGGCGCCGTCACCACGCGCCCGCCCGCCGCATTCTCCTCGTTCACCGCCATCGCATAGACCGACAGCCAGTCGTTTGCGAGCAGCGGGTTCGGCCGGTTCTGCCGCCATTGTTCCTGCAGCGTATCATGGAGGTGGCGCGCGCGCCGGCGCACTTTCAGCCCGCCCGGCATGATCCCGTCCTGGGCGAGCCCCCGCTCGATGCAGCCGCGCATCGCGTCCCAGATCGCGTCGAGCCCGGAATCGAGGTCGGCGCGCGATTGCCGCGTCTCCTCGTTCGCCCGCTTCATCTCGGCGATCGACTTGCCCGAAGCCTGTGCCATCGCCAGCATCTCGCGCGCATTGCGGAACGGATGCGGCACCTCGCCCGCCTTGCCCTCCGGCCCCTTCGCCGCAAGCCGCTGCAACTCTTCCTCCGACACGACGAACCCGCCGCCGATCGAATAGTAGATCCGCTTCAAAAGCAGCCGGTCGTCGGAATCATGGGCACTGAACGCCATTCCGTTCGCGTGGCCCGGCAGCGGCTGCTTGCGGTCGAGAACGAGATCGCTCGCCGGGTCGAACCGATAGGTCGGATGGCCGGTCGGCGTCACGCGCTTCGCCGCGCTCACCTCGGCGACGACGGCGTCCATCCGATCGGGATCCACCGTCTGCGGCAGCGCCCCCGTCAGGCCGAGGATCACCGCCCGGTCCGTGCCGTGCCCGACGCCGGTGAAGGCGAGCGAGCCATGTAGGCTGACGGAGAGCCGCGACACCACCGCGCCCTGCGGCTTCGGCCAGTCGCCGCTCTTGATCTCGTCGAGAAAACGCCCGGCCGCCGACATCGGCCCCATCGTGTGCGAGCTCGACGGGCCGATGCCGATCTTGAAGAGGTCGAAGACGGACAGGAACATGGTGACTCCGGCAGGTGTCGACGCACTCTTCGCCAGCCGCGCCGCCGGCGCAAGGCGCGCGCCGACTTTCGCTGATCCGGTTGCGACATCGCAAAGAAAAAGGCCGCGGAACCCTGGGCTCCGCAGCCTGTCGAAATTCGTCGCAAGCTCGTGGCCTGCCGCGCGTGTCTAGTTCGCGGCGATCGTCGCCACGCCTTCCGCGCCCGCACCACCCACCAGCCAGGCCAGAAGAATGATGCCTGCAAAGCCGATCACTGCCTTGGCGGTCACGCCCCAGCAGGATTTCTGAACGCTGTCGTCCATGGAATTCCCGTTATTGAGATTTTGGTCTGCCATCGCCCCCGAAAAACGCATCGCGCGTCCCCTGCTCAAGCAGGCATCTGGGTAGACGTATTCGCGCCGCCTTGCAATGGTGAAAGGCGGCATTTTCAAGGCAGAATTTTCGCCGCCTCATTTCCGGTTTCGACAATTTGAGATAAATCATCGGCTTAGCCGCAACGCCGCGTTTGCGATTTCGTAACGCATCAGGCGAAAGGATGACGACCATTCCCCGCTCCGCACATGCCGGCCCGCACCCATGATCCTGGAATCCCTCCTCCTGAAGCCGCTCGACCTCGTCGCGCTCGCCTATTTCCTCGTCGGCTGGATCGTCTTTGCGCAGGCGACGCAGGGCCGCCTCTTTTCGCGCCCGACGCTCACCTCGCTCATGAACCGCGAGCGCGAGAGCTGGATGCGCACCATGGCGCGGCGCGATTTGCGGATGATCGACACCGGCATCATGATGGGGCTTCAGCAGGGCACGGCCTTCTTCGCGTCGAGCTCACTTCTGGCGCTCGGCGGCTGCTTCGCGCTTCTGGGCTCGACCGACCAGGTCATCGCCGTCCTCGGCGACCTGCCGACGAGCGACGACATCGCCCGGCCCGTCTTCGAAGCCAAGGTCTTCGGCCTGACGGGCATCCTCGCCTATGCCTTCTTCAAGTTCGGCTGGGCCTACCGGCTGTTCAACTATTGCTCGATCCTGATCGGCGCGGTGCCGATCGCCAGCGACGCGACGGACGACGCGGCCATCGAGCGCGCCGTCATCCGCGCCGCGCGCATGAACCAGCTCGGCGGCAAGCATTTCAACGCCGGCCTGCGCGCGATCTTCTTCGCGCTCGGCTATCTCGGCTGGTTCATCGGGCCGTGGTTCTTCCTGGCGACCACCACCTTCACGCTCTTCGTGCTGGTACGCCGGCAGTTCTTCTCCGCCGCCCGCGCCGCCGTCCTCGACGATCAGGGCAGGAGCGAGTCCGTCCGCCCCGTCAAACGATAGGCGACGAGCCCGATCCATTCGCGAATGGCGACGGCGGTGTTCTGCAGGCTGTCGATCTCGTTGTCCTGCGCGAGGCCCGGCGTCTCGTCGCCCGCCGTGCGATAGTCGGTCGGCCATGGCACGATTTCGAACCCGGCCTTCTCGAACAGCAGCACCGAGCGCGGCATGTGGAAGGCGGAGGTCACGAGCAGCCAGGTCTGCCCCGGCTGCGGGTTCACCATGTCGCGCGTGAACCGGGCATTCTCGTCGGTGTTGCGCGAACGGCTCTCGAGCACCAGCCGGCTTTCGTCGATGCCGAGCGCGGTCAGGAGCCGCGGCGCGGTGTCCGCATCGCCCTCGCCCTCGAGCACCATCGTCCCGGTGCCGCCCGAAACGACGACCGGCGCGGACGGATAGCGACGCGCCAGCACCGCCGTCTCGACGAAGCGATCGCCGCTCGCATTCAGCTCATAGCCCCCGCGCGCCAGATTGACCGCGCCCTCGAACCCGCCGCCCAGCACGATGATCCCGTCGACCTTCTCCGGCACAGGTTCGGGCCGCGCGAAGCGATCTTCCAGCGGATGCAGCATCAGCGCGCCGAGCGACGTCCAGGTCGACAGCGCCACGACGAGAAACGCGACCGAAAACGCCGCCCCCGCCAGCCGCGTCCATTGCAGGAACAGCAGCACCAGCCCGACGAAAAGCAGGATGCCCGTCAGGTTGAGCGGATGAGCGAACAGCCAGAAGATCTTGGAAAGGTAGAAGAACATGGCGCCTTCATCTCGACGGTGTCATCCCGGAAGCTGCAATCGAGCGCAGCGAAGTGCAGCTATCCGGGACCCATTCCGTGACCGCGGCAAACGCACGGAATGGATGCCGGCTCTCGCCTCGCTACGCTCGGACTTCGGCCGGGATGACACGCTCGCGAGGCTTTCGCCCTACCACCGCTTCACCGGCTCGAACCGCCCGGCGGCCTCTTCGATCACATGCGCCGTGCGGAACAGCGTCTCCTCATCGAACGGCCGGCCGATGAGCTGCAGCCCGAGCGGCAAGCCCTTCGCGTCCAGCCCCGCCGGAACCGCGATCCCCGGCAGGCCGGCCATGTTCACGGTCACGGTGAAGATGTCGTTCAGGTACATCTTCACCGGATCGGCGGCCATGTCCTGGTCGGCGATGCCGAAGGCCGAGGACGGCGTCGCCGGCGTCAGGATCGTGTCGATCCCGGCCGCGAACACCTTTTCGAAGTCCTGCCGGATCAGCGTGCGCACCTTCTGAGCCTGCAAATAGTAGGCGTCGTAATAGCCGGCCGAGAGCACATAGGTGCCGATCATGATCCGCCGCTTCACCTCGCGGCCGAAGCCGGCGGCGCGGGTCTGCTCGTACATGTCGGCGATGTCTTTGCCCGGCACCCGCAGCCCGTAGCGGACGCCGTCATAGCGCGCGAGGTTGGACGAGGCTTCCGCCGGTGCGACGATGTAGTAGGCCGGCAGCGCATATTTCGTGTGCGGCAGCGAGATGTCGACGATTTCCGCGCCGGCATCCTTCAGCCAGGCGATGCCCTTCTGCCAAAGCGTCTCGATCTCCTGCGGCATGCCGTCGACGCGGTATTCCTTCGGAATGCCGATCCGCATGCCCTTGATGGACTGGCCGATGGCGGCTTCGTAGTCGGGCACGGGAATGTCGACCGAGGTCGTGTCCTTGGCGTCCACCGACGCCATCGACTTCAGCATGATCGCGGCGTCGCGCACGTCGCGCGTGATCGGCCCGGCCTGGTCGAGCGAGGAGGCGAAGGCGACGATGCCCCAGCGCGAGCAGCGGCCATAGGTCGGCTTGATGCCGACCGTGCCGGTGAACGCCGCCGGCTGGCGGATCGAGCCGCCCGTATCCGTCGCCGTCGCGCCGGCGCAAAGCCATGCGGAAACCGCAGAAGCCGAGCCACCGGAAGAGCCGCCGGGCACGAGGTCGAGATTGGAGCCCTCGGCGCGCCACGGATTCTTCACCGGGCCGTAATGGCTTGTCTCGTTGGAGGAGCCCATGGCGAACTCGTCCATGTTCAGCTTGCCCAGCATCACCGCGCCGTCGGCCCAAAGATTGGCCGTCACGGTCGATTCGTAGCGCGGCTCGAACCCGTCGAGAATGTGGCTCGCCGCCTGCGTGTGGACGCCCTCGGTGCCGAACAGATCCTTGATGCCGAGCGGGATGCCTTCGAGGTCCCCGCCATTTCCGCTCGCCAGCTTGGCGTCGGACGCGCGTGCCATCGCGCGCGCCTTGTCCGGCGTCACCTTCACATAGGCGTTGAGTTCGCCATTGGCGGCGTCGATCGCGGCGAGATAGGCGTCCGTCAGTTCGGCCGAGGTGAAGTCCTTCGCGCGCAGCTTGGTGCGCGCCTCGGCAATCGTCAGGCGGGTCAATTCGGTCATGGGGTAAGCTTCTTTTCGTAGAAACGGGAAAAGCCGGAATCGGGATAGTCGAGGACGGCGCCGCAGACCGCGTATCCGCCGCGCTCGTAGACGCGCCATGCTTCCTCGAAGCCGGGTGCCTCGCCGGTTTCAAGCACCAGGCGAGCAAGCCCGAGCGCGCGCGCCTCGTCCTCGACGCGGGCGAGAAGCCGAGAGCCGATGCGCTGGCCGCGCACAGCAGGCAGCGTGTACATGCGCTTGACCTCGCCCAGCGTCGCGTCATGCGCCTTCAGCGAAGCCATGCCGACCGCGCGGCCGGCCTCGTCGCGGGCGACGAACACGGTCACGCCCGGCGTCGCCATCTGCTCGACCGTCAACTGGAACTGGAACTCGGGCGGCGTCAGCGGCTGCATGGTGGCGTTGAGTTCCGCTACCATTTGGCGGACATCGTCCTGCAGCGGCGTTTCCTGTGCGATCGTGACCGACATTCTATTCGATCACCTTCGGCACGAGGAAGAAGTTCTCGTCGGTCGCCGGCGCGTTGGCGACGACGTCCGCGGCCTTGCCGCCATCGGTGACGGCGTCGACACGCTTCTTCATCTCCATCGGCGTGACCGAGGTCATCGGCTCGACGCCGGAAACGTCGACCTCGCCCAGTTGCTCGACGAAGCCGAGGATTGCGTTGAGTTCGCCCGTCATCCGCTCGGCTTCCTGATCGGTGACGGCAATGCGCGCAAGATGCGCGACGCGGCGGACGGTGGCGAGATCGACGGACATGGTTGCTCCGCGGCAAAGGGCAGAAAAGAACGTGAAGCCCGCGCTATAAAGGCGCGGGCTTATGCGTGCAATACGGACTCGCCGCAGGCTCTAGATTTCGCTCGCCGCGCCGATCGTCGGCACGAGAACCTTCGCCTTCGTCCCCTTCATCCCTTCGACGAACTTGTCGGCGTTCTGGTCGATGATCGGGAACGTCCCGTAGTGGCAGGGAATGACCGTCTCGAAATCGAAGAAGCGCTGGCACGCCATCGCGGCTACCGCCCCGCCCATGGTGAACCGGTCGCCGATCGGCACGAGGCCGATCTTCGGCTGGTGCAGTTCGTTGATCAGCGCCATGTCGCCGAAAATGTCGGTGTCGCCCATATGGTAGAGCGATTCGCCGCTGGGGAAGTGCAGGACGAGCCCGTTCGGATTGCCCAGATAGACGTTGCCGCCACCTTCCTTGCTGAAGGACGAGGAATGGATCGCGTTGACGAAGGTCGTGGTGAACCCGCCGCAATCGACCGTGCCGCCGTGATTGCCCGGATTGACCTTGTTCGGATCGGCGCCCTGGCTGACGAGATATTCGTAAATCTCGAAATTCGAGACCAGCATCGCGCCGGTTTTCTTCAGGATCGGCAGCGTGTCGCCCAGATGGTCGTTGTGGCCATGGGTCAGGAGCACATGGGTCACACCTTCGGCCGCTTCCTCCCAGCCCTTCCCCCAGGACGAATTGCCGGTGAGAAAGGGATCGATCAGGATTTTGGCGTCGCCCGCCTCGATCCTGAACGCCGAATGTCCGTACCATGTGAGTTTCATGTCCCGTCCTCTCTTTGATTGGAATGCGCGGAAGGATAGGACGGAGACATTCGAAGTCAAAGCGGCCGGACCATGAACCTCATCGACCTGGAAGAATTGCTCGCCGTCTCCGACGGCCGGCCCATCGCGGGGCTCGACCTCGGCACGAAGACGATCGGCGTCGCGGTCTCCGACCGCCACCACTCCTTCGCCCATCCCCGCCCCGTCATCATGCGCACCAAGTTCACGCAGGACGCTGCGGCGCTGCTTGCGCTGCTCGGGAAGGATCAGGTGGCTGCGGTCGCGATCGGCTGGCCCATAAACATGGACGGCTCGGAAGGCCCGCGGGCGCAGGCGACCAAGGCCTTCGTGCGCAACATGGCGCGGGTGACGAAACTGCCCTTCGTCCTGTGGGACGAGCGCCTGTCGACGGTCGCTGCCGAACGCGCGCTTCTGGAAATGGACGTGTCGCGCAAGAAGCGGGGTGAGCGCATCGACTCGGCCGCCGCCGCCTTTATCCTGCAGGGCGTTCTCGACCGGCTGCAGACGCTTCGACCCGAGCCAGATGGCGCTCATAGCGACGAAGCGCCCAGATCCTGATCTGGTGCCGGCGCCGGAAGGCGAAGATCGCGAAGATCAGGATCGTATCGATGATGCAGGCGCGGGTGACGAGCGGCATGATCGACGCCGGATCGACGCCGAGAATCTGCCCGTAGATCTCGAACACATGGTCGTGCAGCAGCCGGCTCAGCATCAGATAGCCGAAATGCATGTCGTTGTAGGAAAGAAAGTACCAGCCCCAGAAGAAGCCCATCGGCAGGCCCCAGAAGATCAGGATGTATTTCATCGCCAGAAATCTCCCGGCGTGCCTGCGCCCTGCCGGGTCATGCGGTTGATCTTGGCATCCGTCGCCGCCAGCATCGCGAGAAGCCGCGCGGCGGCGCGGCTGTTGTCGTTGGCCCCTGCCGGCGTGCGGACGACGGGCCGCTCGGCCTGCATGATCAAATGGCTGACGAGCAGCCCCGCGAACTGGAGCGCCCCAAGCTGGAGAACGGCGATGTCGCCCGCCAGCGCCGGCCGGATCGCGCCGGCCGTCGTCGCCAGGAGCCCGACCGCGACCGCGATCTTCGCGACGTTGCCCTGCCCCGCCTCCTCGCTGTCCGAGCCGATCAGGACGGAAACCATCGCCCAGACGAAGGCGAGCGCCGCCATGAACTGGATCGCCGCGACCGCACCTGTCGCGATCACGTCGCCCAGCGCCGCCGTGCCCGGCGCCGCGACGGTCCGCGCGCCCGAAAGGCAAAGGAGCGCCGCCCAGTGGAAGGCGATGATGACGGTCAAAGCGCGTGGCATGGAATCCCTTTCTTAACCATCAGGAAACTGGACCCCGCACTTGTTACCGGCAATCGAAACCTTTTGTTAAGGTTAACGGCGGAACCGGCCGCAACGGTTTACAGGACAGGCCGCGATGCCTATGCGGAAGCTCTCCCGCCGCGAAAGACCCGTCCCGCAATGCTCGCCATCTTCGAAAGCACGCTGCCGATCTTCCTGCTCGTCATTCTGGGGATGATCCTGAAGCGCCTGCCGCTGATCGACCGGAACGTCTGGCCGGGCCTCGAACAGATCGCCTACTGGTTCCTCTATCCGGCGCTGCTCTTCATCTCGATCTACAATGCCGATTTCGGCGGCCTGCGCCTCGATGCGATGCTCGTAGCCCTGCTCCTGTCGATCGCAATCATGGCGGCGCTGCTCGCTGTGCTCTGGCCGGTGCTGAAGAAGTCCGGCCTCGTCGACGTGACCGAATATTCGTCGATCTTCCAGACGGCGATCCGCTGGAACGGCTTCATGGCGCTCGCGATCGCGCAGAAACTCTTCCCGCCGGCGGGCAGCGCAGTGGTGGCGCTGGTGATGGCGGTGATCATTATCCCCATCAACGTCTTCTCGGTCTTCGTCGTCACCAAATTTGCCGATTCCGAAGCCAATTGGGGCCGAATTGCCCGCACAATGGCCTTGAACCCGCTCATTTTGGCGGCGTTTCTCGCCATTCTCCTGCGTTTTGCGCCGTTCCGATTGTACGATCCGATCAACGAGACACTTATCCTCGTCGCCAATGCGGCGCTCGGAATGGGCCTCGTCACCATCGGCGCGGGCCTGCGCATCGCCGACGTCGCCTCGCTCCGATTCCCGCTCTGGCTGCCGGTTTTTCTCAAGCTCGCGATCTTCCCGGCAATCCTGATCTCGCTCGCCTGGAGCTTCGGGCTGGAGGGCGCGCAGCTTGAATATCTGGCGCTCTGCGCCGCCGTTCCGACCGCGATGAACGGCTACTTCCTGGCACGGCAACTGGGCGGCGACGCGGAGCTCTACGCCGCCGTCACCACCTTGCAGACCGCCCTCTCCTTCTTCTCGATCCCCGCCGTCCTGGCGGTCACCGCTCAGTTGACTTCGGGGTAGAGCGAATCGACGATCATCCGGGCGTCGTAGCGCGCGCCGAGCATGCCGTAGGTCGTGCGCCACTGGCCGCCGAGGCGGGTCTCGGCGAAGGCATCGGCGATCTGCCCGGCCCCGAGGCGCTTGAGTTCTGCGGCGGCGGCGGCGAGCGCCAGTTGCTCGGTCAGGATGCGCGCCGAGCCCTCGTCCTCGACGGCGACGTCCATGGCGGCGCGCAGCACCTCGCTGGTGCCGGGACCGCTCGGCCCGAGCTCGCGCTCGATCCAGCCGAGCACCTCGTCGAACGGCCCGGTGCCGCGGCGAAGGACGCGCAGCACGTCGAGCGCCATGACGTTGCCCGAGCCTTCCCAGATCGCATTGACCGGCACCTCGCGATAGTGCCGCGCGAGCGGCGCTTCCTCGACATAGCCGTTGCCGCCCATGCACTCCATCGCCTCGTAGATCAGCGCCGGCGCGATCTTGCAGGTCCAGTATTTGACGACTGGCGTCATGGCGCGGGCGAAGGCGGCTTCGGTGCGGTCGTTCGCCGCTTCGTCGAAGGCGCGGGCAAGGCGCAGCGACAGCGCGGTCGCGGCCGCGACATCGAGCGCCATGTCGGCCAGAACCCGGCTCATCAAGGGCTGGTCGATCAGCGCCGAGCCGAAGACCTGCCGGTGGCGGGCATGATGGACGGCCTCGGCGAGCCCGGTCCGCATGATGCCGGCATTGCCGAGCGCACAGTCGAGCCGCGTCAGCGTCACCATGTCCATGATGGTGCGAACCCCGCCGCCCGGCTCGCCGACCATCTCACCGATCGCGCCGTCGATCTCGACCTCGGACGAGGCGTTGGAGCGGTTGCCGAGCTTGTCCTTGAGGCGCTGAAAGTGAAGCCCGTTCGCCGAACCGTCCGAAAGGACGCGCGGAACGAGGAAGCACGAAATCCCTTCCGGCGCCTGCCCGAGGACGAGGAACGCGTCGCTCATCGGCGCCGACATGAACCATTTGTGGCCGTTCAGCCTGTAGAAACCGTTGCCGACGCGCTCGGCCTTGGTGGTGTTGGCGCGGACGTCCGTGCCGCCCTGCTTTTCGGTCATTCCCATGCCGATGGTCAGGCCCGACTTCTCGACCGGCGGCTTCGACGCCTGGTCGTATTTGCGGGTGGTCACGCGCGGCGCCCATTCGCGGAAAAGCTTCGGGCTCGCCATCAGCGCGGCGAGCGAGGCGCTGGTCATGGTGACGGGGCAAAGATGACCGCATTCGAGCCCGGCCGTCATGTAGAAGCGCGCGGCGCGAATCTGGTGGCGATGACCCTTTTCGGATTCGTTGTTCTCCCAGATGGACGAATGAATGCCGAGCGCCACCGAACGGCGCATCAGGGCGTGATAGGCCGGGTGGAACTCGACCTGGTCGAGCCGGCGCCCCTGCCGGTCGTGCGTCCTCAGTTTGGGAGACTCGCTGTTCGCCAGCCGGGCCAGATCCAATGCCTCGGGATTGCGCGCGAACTTGCCGAGCAGGTCGAGATCCTTGCGCGCGACTTCGGAAAAGCCTTCGCCAAGCTGCATCAGGAGCGGGTCGGAACGCCACGCATTCGTTCCCGCGATCGGCGGGGTCTGGTTCGTCACCTCGTGGTTCACGTCTCGTCCTTCCGCATCATCTCAATTCCGCCGCTCGCGGAGCATTTGCGCGATCAAAGCATGGGCGGACCCGCGATGAAAATCCCGGGGAGGAAATTTGTCGGGGGCAACGCCGGCTTGCCCCAAGGGCGGGTCTTGCCTATAGGCCGTGATCGTCATGACATCGCCAGCGACCTTTCCGCCCTATCCGCACCGCCATCTTCTCGGCATCAAGGGCCTGTCGCCGCTTGATATCGAAAACCTGCTCGACCGCGCGGAGGCCGCCGTCGCGATCTCGCGCGGGGCAGACAAGAAGCGCGCGACGCTGCGCGGGCGCACGCAGATCAATCTCTTTTTCGAAGCGTCGACGCGCACGCAGGCCTCCTTCGAACTTGCCGGCAAGCGCCTCGGTGCGGACGTGATGAACATGTCCGTCGCAAGCTCGTCGGTGAAGAAGGGCGAGACGCTGTTCGACACGGCGATGACGCTGAACGCCATGCGGCCGGACATTCTGATCATCCGCCACGGTTCGGCGGGCGCGGCCGCCCTGCTGGCGCAGAAGGTCGGCTGCTCGGTCGTCAATGCGGGCGACGGGGCGCACGAGCACCCGACGCAGGCGCTTCTCGACGCGCTGACGATCCGCCGCGCCAAGGGCCGCATCGCCGGGCTGACAGTGGCGATCTGCGGCGACGTGCTGCACAGCCGCGTCGCGCGGTCCAACATCGTGCTCCTCAACGCGCTCGGCGCACGGGTGAAGGTCGCGGCGCCCTCGACGCTGCTGCCGTCGGGCATCGGCCAGATGGGCGTCGAGACATCGTCACGGCTCGAAGAAGCCGTCGCCGGCGCCGATGTGGTGATGATGCTGCGGCTGCAGCGCGAGCGCATGGCCGGCGCCTTCGTGCCGTCGGTGCGCGAATATTTCCGCTTTCACGGTCTCGACGCCGACAAGCTTTCCAAGGCGAAGCCCGACGCGCTGGTCATGCATCCCGGCCCGATGAACCGCGGCGTCGAGATCGCATCGGCCATCGCCGACGGCCCGCAAAGCGTGATCCAGGAGCAGGTCGAGATGGGGGTCGCGGTGCGCATGGCGGTCATGGAAGCGTTGCTCGAAGGAGCGCCGTCATGACGACGGTGGTTCTGAAGGGCGGCCGCATCGTCGATCCATCGCGCGGGCTGGACGAGACGGGAACGGTCGTCGTCATCGACGGACGCATCGCTGCGGCCGGCGCATCGGTATTGAACCAAGGCACGCCCGAGGGCGCGGAGATCGTCGACTGCGCCGGGCTGACCATCATGCCCGGACTGGTCGACACGTCGGTCCATATCGGCGAGCCGGGCGCGGAGCATCGCGAGACGATCGCTTCCGCGAGCGCTGCGGCAGCGGCCGGTGGCGTGACGACGCTGACGATGATGCCCGACACCGATCCGGTGATCGACGACGTCGCGCTCGTCGAGTTCGTGCGGCGCACCGCGCGCGATACGGCCATCGTCAACGTCATTCCGACCGGCGCGATCACCAAGGGTCTTCTCGGCGAGGAGATGACGGAGATCGGCCTCCTCTCGCAGGCAGGCGCGGCCTTCTTCACCGAAGGGCGAAAATCGATCGCAAGCTCGCTCGTGATGCGGCGCGCGTTGACCTATGCGCGCGACTTCGGCGCCGTGATCGCGCACCGGACGCAGGACCGCGACCTCGCCTCGCAGGGCGTCATGAACGAGGGCCTGTTCGCAAGCTGGCTCGGCCTGCCCGGCATTCCGCGCGAGGCCGAACTGATCCCGCTCGAACGCGACCTCCTTCTGGCTCGCCTGACCCGAGGCGCCTATCACGCCGCGAAGATTTCGGCCGCCATGTCGGCCGACGCCATCCGCCGCGCCAAGACGAACGGGGCGAACGTGACGGCGGGCGTCTCGATCAACAATCTGGCGCTCAACGAAAACGACATCGGCGAATACCGCACCTTCTTCCGCCTCGCGCCGCCGCTGCGGGCCGAAGACGACCGGCTGGCGATGATCGAGGCGCTGCGCGACGGCACGATCGACATCGTCACCTCGGCGCACGACCCGCAGGACGTCGACACCAAGCGCCTGCCCTTTGCGGAAGCGGCAAGCGGGGCGATCGGGCTGGAGACGCTGCTCGCCGTGACGCTTCGCCTGCATCACAATGGCGATGTCGGGCTGATGCGGCTCGTCGAGGTGCTCTCGACCAATCCGGCACGACGCTTCGGACTTGATGCGGGCACGCTTAAGGCCGGCGCGCCGGCCGACATCGCGATCGTCGACCTCGACGCGCCGTGGGTCGTCAGCGAGGCCGAAATCGTCTCCCTGTCGAAGAACACGTCCTTCGAAGGCGCGCGATTGCAGGGCCGCGTGATGCGCACGCTGGTTGCAGGCCGGACCGTCTTCGCGCAACAATGAGCTCCCACCTCGTGATCCTCGCAAAGGGCGGTCGATGATTCTGCTGGCAGCACTCGCCTTCGGCTATCTTCTGGGCTCGATCCCGTTCGGTTTCGTCCTGACGCGGATGGCGGGGCTTGGCGACGTGCGGGCGATCGGCTCGGGCAATATCGGCGCGACCAACGTGCTGCGCACCGGCAACAAGAAGCTGGCGGCCGCGACGCTCCTCCTCGACGCGCTGAAAGGCACAGTCGCGGTCGTCCTCGCCAACCAGTACGGCATCGGGCTCGGCATCCTCGCCGGCTTCGGCGCCTTCATCGGTCACCTTTTCCCGGTCTGGCTCGGCTTCAAGGGCGGCAAGGGCGTCGCGACCTATCTCGGCATCCTCCTCGCCATCTCGGGCATTGCCTCGCTGGTCTTCGCGGTGATCTGGATCGCAACCGCCTCCCTGACGCGCTATTCGTCGCTCTCCGCGCTGATCGCCTGCGTGGCGGTGCCGATCACGCTCCTGCTGCTCGGCTTCGGCGACGCCTCGATCGCCTTCTCGCTGATGAGCCTCATCGTGTTCTGGAAACACCGCGAGAACATCCGGCGCCTGATGGCCGGCACCGAAAGCCGGATCGGCGCCAAGGGATGAACGGCCTGGCCTCCGCACCGCTGAAGCTCAACGATGCGCAAAGGCTGAACTGGCTGCGGCTCCTGCGCTCCGACAATGTCGGCGCGGCGACCTTTCGCGACCTGATCAACCGCTTCGGCTCGGCCAAGGCCGCGCTCGACGCGCTGCCGGACCTCGTCGCGCGCGGCGGCGGCAGGAAGATCCGCATCGCGACGATCGAAGAGGCGGAAGCCGAAATCGACAAGGTGGCGCGCTTCGGCGGGCGGATCGCGGCGATCGGCGAAGCCGACTATCCGCCCATGCTGCGCCATATGGACGTGCCGCCGCCCCTGGTGACGATCATGGGGCGCGGCGACGTGTTTTCCGCGCCGGCCGTCTCGATCGTCGGCGCGCGCAACGCCTCGGCCTCGGGCGCAAAGATGGCGCGCCAACTGGCGGGCGAACTCGGCGCGGCGGGCTTTTCCGTCATCTCGGGCCTTGCCCGCGGCATCGACGCTGCGGCGCATTGGGCGAGCCTCGAGACCGGCACCGTGGCGGTGCTCGCGGGCGGGCTCGACAAGCCCTACCCGCCGGAAAACCTCGAACTCGTCGGCCGGATCGCCCGCTCGGGCGCGGTGATCACCGAAATGCCGTTCGGCTGGGAGCCCCGCGCGCGGGACTTTCCGCGCCGCAACCGGCTGATCGCCGGGCTCGGCCTCGGGCTGGTCGTCGTGGAAGCCGCGCAGCGCTCCGGCTCGCTGATCAGCGCGCGGCTGGCGGGCGAGCTCGGCCGGTTCGTTTTCGCCGTGCCCGGTTCGCCGCTCGATCCGCGCGCGGCGGGCTCGAACGGGCTGTTGAAGGACGGCGCGATCCTGACGCTGGGCAGCGACGACGTTCTGGAGCATTTGCGCCCGATGATTGGCCGCGCGCCGGCCCCGGCGCTGCGCGAACCGGAAGCCGCGCCGCTCGAACCGGCCTTCGACGAGGCGACGACCGAGCCGGAACGCGACGAGCGCACGCGGCTGATCGAGGCGCTGAGCCCGAGCCCGACCGCCCTTGACGACATCGTCCGGCATACCGATCTGTCGGCGCGGACGGTGCGGACGCTGCTTCTCGAACTCGACCTTGCCGGCCGGCTCGAGCGCCATTCAGGCGGCGCTGTCTCGCTGATTGCGCCGGATGCGTGAGGGCCGCGCGCCGCGCAGGATGTCGTTTGCTTCCGTGGTGGCCATCTCGATCAGATAGGCCAGCATTTCGTGTTCTTCTTCGGCGGCCATCCGGCGCAACTGCCCCAGCATCGAGTGGACATATTCCAGCCTCTCCGTCTTCGCACTGAGTGCCTCCCGCATGCGGGCTCCCTTCGGCTCCGACCTCGACCGCTACGGGTCATTTCCACCGGCTGCAAACTTGCCTGCACCGCAACCGGCAGTAATATGAGGATGTACGCAAACACTATCAATTGCAATCGCAAATCATTGCAACTTTGACGTGCATTAGATGATACGCAGGAGGTAGGCGAACCGTTTTCCCTTGACCGGACGACGCTGCGCCGCCATGTCACGCACCGAGAACGCAAAGACAAATGAGGGCTGCACACACTTCCGCGGCCCCGGGGATCGCACGGAAAATATGGACGTCGTCGTCGTCGAATCGCCTGCCAAGGCCAAGACAATCAACAAATATCTGGGCTCGCGCTACAAGGTGCTGGCCTCGTTCGGCCATGTCCGCGACCTGCCGGCCAAGGACGGCTCCGTGCGCCCCGACGAAGATTTCGCCATGTCGTGGGAGGTGGATTCGCCCTCCTCGAAGCGTCTCGGCGACATTGCCAAGGCGATGAAGGAGGCCGACAGCCTGATCCTGGCGACCGATCCGGATCGCGAGGGCGAGGCGATTTCCTGGCACGTGCTGGAAGTGCTGAACCAGAAGAAGGTCATCAAGGGCAAACCGGTCAAGCGCGTCGTCTTCAACGCGATCACCAAGGCGGCCGTGACCGAGGCGATGGCCAACCCGCGCGAGATCGACGGGCCGCTGGTCGACGCCTATCTGGCGCGCCGGGCGCTCGACTACCTCGTCGGATTCACGCTCTCGCCGGTTCTGTGGCGCAAGCTGCCGGGCGCCCGCTCGGCCGGCCGCGTCCAGTCCGTGGCGCTGCGCCTGATCTGCGACCGCGAATCCGAGATCGAGCGTTTCGTGCGCGAGGAATACTGGCAGGTCGCAGCCCTCCTCGACACCGTGCGCAAGGATCGCTTCGAGGCGCGGCTGACGGCCTATGACGGCAAGAAGCTCGCCAAGCTCGACATCGGCAACAAGGCACGCGCCGACGAGATCAAGGCGATGCTGGACGGCGCGTCCTTCACGGCGGCCTCGGTCGAGGCGAAGCCGACGAAGCGCAATCCGGCCCCGCCCTTCACCACCTCGACCCTGCAGCAGGCGGCGTCCTCGCGGCTCGGCTTCTCGGCCTCGCGCACCATGCAGGTCGCGCAGCGGCTCTATGAGGGTGTCGAGATCGGCGGCGAGACGACCGGCCTCATCACCTATATGCGAACCGACGGCGTGCAGATGGCGCCGGAGGCGATCGCGGCGGCGCGCGAGCAGATCGGCAAGGGCTTCGGCGATCGCTACCTGCCGGAAAAGCCGCGCTACTATTCGACCAAGGCCAAGAATGCCCAGGAAGCGCACGAGGCGGTGCGACCGACCGAATTCTGGCGCACGCCCGACCAGGTGCGCAAATATCTGGATGCCGACCAGGCGCGGCTCTACGAGATGATCTGGAAGCGCGCGATCGCCAGCCAGATGGTGCCGGCGGAGATCGAGCGCACGACGGTCGAGATCGACGCCGTCAACGGGCAGAAGAGCGCGAACCTGCGCGCGGTCGGCTCGGTGATCCGCTTCGACGGCTTCATCGCCGCCTATACCGAGCAGAAGGACGAGGACGCGCCGGACGCCGACGACGAGGACAAGCGCCTGCCCGAAATCCGGCAGGGCGAGGCCATCGCGCGCCACCAGATCAACGCGACCCAGCATTCGACCGAACCGCCGCCGCGCTATTCGGAAGCCTCGCTGATCAAGCGCATGGAAGAGCTCGGCATCGGCCGTCCCTCGACCTATGCGGCGACGCTGAAGACGCTGGAGGATCGCGACTACGTCACCAACGAGAAGCGCAAGCTGGTGCCGCAGGCCAAGGGCCGGCTGGTGACCTCGTTCCTCGAAAGCTTCTTCGACCGCTATGTGGAATACGACTTCACCGCAGCGCTTGAAGAAAAGCTCGACCAGATCTCGGACGGCAAACTGGCCTGGAAGGACGTGCTGCGCGATTTCTGGCGCGAGTTCTCCGGCCATGTCGACGGCATCAAGGAACTGCGGGTCACCGACGTTCTCGATGCGCTGAACGAGGAACTGGCGCCGCTCGCCTTCCCGCCGCGCGAGGATGGCAGCGATCCGCGCGTCTGCCCGAAATGCGGCTCGGGCCAGTTGTCGCTGAAACTCGGCAAGTTCGGCGCCTTCGTCGGCTGCTCGAACTATCCCGAATGCGGCTTTACCCGCCAGCTCGACGGGCCGGCCGGAAACGGCGACGGCTCGGCGGTCGATGGCGACAAGGAACTCGGCAAGGACCCCTATACGGGCGAGGAAATCACGCTGAAGAGTGGCCGGTTCGGCCCCTATGTCCAGCGCGGCGACGGCAAGGAAGCCAAGCGCTCCAGCCTGCCCAAGGGCTGGACGCCCGATTCGATCGACCACGAGAAGGCGCTGGCGCTCCTGTCGCTGCCGCGCGATGTCGGCAAGCACCCCGAAAGCGGCAAGATGATCTCGGCCGGCCTCGGGCGCTACGGGCCGTTCGTGCTCCATGACGGGACCTATGCCAATCTGGAGACGATCGAGGACGTATTCTCGATCGGCCTCAACCGCGCCGTCACGGTCATCGCCGAGAAGAAGTCGAAATTCGCCAACGGCCGCGAGCGCGGCGCGGCGACGGCGCTGAAGGAACTGGGCGATCATCCCGATGGCGGCGGCAAGATCACCGTGCGTGACGGCCGCTACGGTCCTTATGTGAACTGGGGCAAGGTCAATGCGACGCTGCCCAAGGGCAAGGCCCCGGAAAGCGTGACCGTCGAGGAAGCGCTGGTGCTGATCGCCGAGCGGGCCGCCAAGAGCGGCACGAAGGTGCCGAAGAAGAAGGCCGCGCCGAAAGCCAAGGCGAAGGCCGCCAAGGCGGATGGCGAGACCAGGACGGCTGCGAAAAAGCCTGCGGCAAAGAAGAAGCCGGCCGCGAAGAAGGCCCCGGCAAAGGCGAAGGAGTAGCCCTTGGCGCGAAAGATCTCCGGGCGAAAGTCTGCCGCCCCGGCGAAGCGGGCTGGTTCGACATCGTCCGACAGCTTTCGCCCGAGCCGCGACGAAATCCTCGCCTACATCAGCGAAAACCCGGACCTCTCGGGCAAGCGTGAACTCGCCAAGGCGTTTCGCCTGAAGGGCGACGACCGCATCTGGCTGAAGGACATGCTGCGCGACCTGCAGGACGAGGGCCTGCTGCAAAAGCGCGACAAGAAGCTGAAGCGGCCCGGCGACCTGCCGCATATGGTGGTGCTGGACGTCGTCAGCCGCGACCCCGATGGGCTGCTGATCGCGCGTCCGGCCGAATGGCCCGCCGATCTCGGCGCCGCGCCGCTGGTCGCGATCCGCACGCAGCGGCAGGGCCGCGGGCCCGCGCCGGGCATCGGCGACCGCGTCCTCGCCAAGACCTTTCCGAACGAGGAAAAGGGCGGCCCGACCTACACGGCGCGCGTCGTCAAGATCTTCGACAAGCAGCGCGACGCGGTGCTGGGCGTGCTGCGGCATCTGGCGGATGGCGGGTTTCGCATGGAACCGGTCGAGCGCCGCCAGCCCGAACTCATCATCGACGAGGACGATCTCAACGGCGCCAAGCCCGGCGACCTGATCGAGGTCGCGCCGCTGCGCCATGCCCGATACGGCCTGCCGAAGGGCAAGGTCGTCGAGGTGGTCGGCTCGCTGACGAGCGAGAAGGCGGTGTCGATGATCGCCATCCACAGCCACGACATTCCGCACGTCTTCCCGAACGCGGTCATCGCCGAGGCCGAAGCCTGCCGGCCGGCAACGCTCGACAACCGGGAGGACTGGCGCGACCTGCCGCTGATCACCATCGACCCTGCGGACGCCAAGGACCATGACGATGCGGTGCATGCCGCGCCGGACGAAGACGAGGCGAATCCCGGCGGCATCGTCGCCACGGTCGCCATCGCCGACGTCGCGGCCTATGTGCGTTCCGGGACGGAACTCGACCAGGAAGCGCTGAAGCGCGGCAATTCGTGCTATTTCCCCGACCGCGTCGTGCCGATGCTACCGGAGCGCATCTCGAACGACCTCTGCTCGCTGCGCGAGAACGAGGACCGCCCTGCCCTTGCCGTGCGCATGACTTTCAGCGCCGAGGGCCGCAAGATCCGGCACTCGTTCCATCGGATCATGATGCGCAGCCACGTCAAGCTGTCGTACAACCAAGCGCAGGCGGCGATCGACGGCGCGCCGGACGAGAAGACGCAGCCGTTTCTCGATCATGTGCTGAAGCCGCTCTGGGACGGCTATCGCGTTCTCAAGCGTGGCCGCGACAGCCGCCAGCCGCTGGAACTCGACCTGCCCGAGCGCAAGATCCTGCTCAAGGAGGACGGCACGGTCGACCGTGTCATCGTGCCGGACCGGCTGGACGCCCACAAGCTGATCGAAGAGTTCATGATCCAGGCGAACGTGGCCGCCGCCGAGACGCTGGAGGCCAAGCGCCAGCCGCTGATCTACCGCATCCATGACGAGCCCTCGATGGCCAAGCAGGAATCGCTGCGCGAATTCCTGACGACGGTCGGCCTGTCGCTGGCGCGCGGCGCGAATCTGCGCCCGTCGCAGTTCAACGGCATCTTGAAGGCCGTGGAAGGCAGCGAGCATGACGAACTCGTCAACCAGGTCGTGCTGCGCAGCCAGAGCCAGGCGATCTATTCCAAGGACAATGCCGGGCATTTCGGACTGAACCTGAGGCGCTACGCCCATTTCACCTCGCCGATACGCCGTTATGCCGATCTGATCGTCCACCGATCGCTGATCGCCGCGCTCGGCCTTGGCAAGGACGGACTGACCAAGGGCGAGGAAGGCAGGCTGGAAGAAATCTCGGCCCTGATCTCCGCAACGGAACGCCGCGCCATGGCCGCCGAGCGCGACACGGTCGACCGGCTGATCGCCGCGCATCTGGCGACGCGGATCGACGAGACCTTCACCGGCCGCATCTCGGGCGTGACCAAGGCCGGGCTCTTCGTCCAACTGCCGCAATTCGGCGCGGACGGCTTCGTGCCGGTGTCAACGCTGGGCGACGACTACTATATCTACGACGAAGCGGCGCACGCGATGGTCGGCGAGCGGACCCGGAAAGGCTTTCGCCTTGCCGACACGGTGGACGTGAAGCTGGTCGAGATCGCGCCGATGGCCGGCAGCCTGCGGTTCGAGATGATGAGCGACCCGGAGCCGGTCGCCGGATCGCGCGCCTCGCTTCACAAGGCCAAGGGCCGCAGGCGCGCGGAACAGCCGCGCCGGCCCGGTGGGCGTGCATCGACGAGGAGCAGGCGATGAGCGAAGTTCATTATGGCGGCGATGCCGCGCGCGAAGACCGGTCGCTGATCCGGGCGATGTGGCGCGGATTCCTGTGCCGCTGCCCCAATTGCGGCGAAGGCAGGCTCTTCGGCCGCTTCCTGAAGGTGACGCCGGAATGCGCGTCTTGCGGCGAGGCGATGCACCATCACCGCGCCGACGATTTGCCGGCCTATCTCGTGATCTTCATCGTCGGCCACATCGTCATCGGTGGCTTCATGGGCGTCGAGATGACCAGCGGGCTCGGTCTGTGGCAGCATCTTGCGATCTGGGTGCCTCTAACGATCGTCGGTTCGATCGTGCTTCTCCAGCCGGTGAAGGGCGCCGTGGTGGGACTGCAATGGGCGCTCCACATGCACGGGTTCGGCGGCGAGGAAGACGTGCTCGACGATCATCCCGAGCTTTGAGCGGACCGTCGCGAGGGAGTGACATCTTGGAAGGTTTTACGCGCGCTCAGATCGACAAGGCGGAAAGCAAGGATTTTGCGCTGGGCTCCGGCCCCAAGCGGCCGCGCGACGCGGCGACGCTGATCCTGCTCGACCGAAAGGGCGGCGACATCCGCGTACTGATGGGGCGCCGCCACATGAAGCATGCCTTCATGCCCGGCAAGTTCGTCTTTCCTGGCGGGCGCACCGACCCGAACGACAGCCGCATCGGCGTGGCAACACCGCTCGATCCGGCCGAAGAGATCAAGCTGATCGGAACGGGAAGCCGCGCGACGGCCGCGCGCGCCCGCGCCATCGCGCTTTCCGCCATCCGCGAGACCTATGAGGAGGCCGGGCTGCTGATCGGGCGGCGCGGACCCTTCACGACCAACAAGGCCGACTGGCAGGGCTTCGTCGAGCACGGCATCCAGCCCGCGCTCGCGGGCCTGCGCTTCGTCGCCCGCGCGATCACGCCGCCCGGCCGCGTGCGCCGCTTCGACACGCGGTTCCTTTCGGTCTGGAAGGACGAGGTGGCGCTCGAGCTCGAAGACGGCGGGCCGACGCACGAGCTGGAAGAACTCGTCTGGCTGCCGATCGCGGAGGCGAAGGAAGCCGACATTCCGAGCATCACGCGGACGATCCTCGGCGATCTCGAATCGCGGCTGAAGACCGACCCCGAATTGAAGCCCGGCGGCGAGGTGCCGTTCTACCGGCTTCGCCGCGACCGCTTCGAACGCAACATCATCTAGCGCCGCGGCCAGTCCAGATGCATACCGGCCTGTCCACCACCGGCGACGAGACCATCAGGTGGCTGTCGGTGTCGGCAGCGATCGCCTCGATCAGCGTCGTCGGGATCGCCATCGGCATCGGCATGCCGCTCCTGAGCGTCATTCTGGAGGGCCGCGGCCATTCGGCGACGATGATCGGGCTCAACACGGCGATGGCCGGGCTCGCCTCGATCGTCGCCGCGCCCTGCGCGACGCCGCTCGCCGCGCGATTCGGCGTCGTCTGGACGATGCTTGCCATGATCGTCGTCGGCGCCTTTTCCTTCATCGGCTTCTACGCGGTGCCAGATTTCTGGATGTGGTTTCCGCTGCGCGCGGCCCTGCATTTCTCCATCACCATCGTCTTCATCCTGTCGGAGTTCTGGATCGCGACCTCGGCGCCGGCGGCGCGGCGCGGCTTCATCCTCGGCATCTACGCGACCGTGCTCTCGCTCGGCTTCGCCTTCGGGCCGTGGCTTTTCGCGCAGGTCGGCAGCCAGGGCTTCCTGCCCTTCGGCATCACCTTCGCCATCGTCATGATCGCCGCCCTCCCCGTGCTGGCGGCCTTCAGGGAAAGCCCGCGCATCGACGCCGCGCCGACCGACACGCGCTTCATCGGATATATCTGGCTGGTGCCGATGGCGACGGCGGCGGTGCTGGTCTTCGGCGCGGTCGAGACCGGCGGCTTCGCGCTCTTTCCGGTCTACGGCACGCGGATCGGCTATTCGGAGGCCGACGCGGCACTGCTTTTGACCGCCGTCGGGCTCGGCAACGTGCTGATGCAAATCCCGCTCGGGCTGATCAGCGACAGGATCGGCGACCGGCGGCATCTGCTGATGATCTGCGCCGCCATCGGCTTTGCGGGCATGGTCGCCCTGCCCTTCGTCGCCCATGACTGGTATCTGACGGCCGGCGTGCTCTTCGCCTGGGGCGGCGTCGTTGCCGGGCTCTATACGGTTGGCCTCGCGCATCTCGGCTCGCGGCTTTCGGGGCGCGACCTGGCCTCGGCCAACGCCGCCTTCGTGCTGTGCTACGGCATCGGCATGCTGCTCGGCCCGCAGGCGATCGGCATCGGCATGGACCTCTTCGGGCCGAACGGTTTCGCCTATGCGATCATGATCTTCTTTGCGGGTTATCTCGGATTGGGCGCGATGCGGCTGGGTTCGGGTGGCGCGCGGGGTTGACAATCGGCGCCGATCCAGTATGTCTCGCGCCAAGTTTTCCGCCGCCCGGGCCCGGCTCCCGTTCGTATGCGGTGACATCTCTTTCAGAAACGGACGACCAAAATGGCCAAGGCGACAACCATCAAGATCAAGCTTCTGTCGACCGCCGACACCGGCAGCTTCTACGTCACGACGAAGAACAGCCGCACGATGACGGACAAGATGACGAAGCGGAAGTACGACCCGATCGCGCGCAAGCACGTCGAGTTCAAGGAAACCAAGATCAAGTAAGCTTCACGCTTACGGATTGGTTTCAAGCGCCGCCTTCGGGCGGCGTTTTGCGTTTCGCGGCTGGAAAGAGAAAGGGGCCGGTCGACGGCTGACAGTGGTACGAGGAGGCCACTTGAGTGTCAGTGTCGACCGGCCGACCCCACGGACCCAGGAGATGCGGCGGACCTGAGCATCATGGGGTAGCTTGCCGGGCAGATGCCCTCGTTTGCTGCCCTGATGGCTTCACAGTCGCGCAAGACCGATTGAAAATCAATAATTTCTTAACTTTGATGCCAAGAGTCGCGCGTTAAGGTAAACACGCGCGGAAGCGGGCTCTGACTGTCTAGACGGCAGCTTGACTAGGCTGCACTTGCGACGACGCGGTTGCGGCCGGCGTTCTTCGCCTGATAGAGCGCGACGTCGGCGCGCTTCATCATGTCCGTCACCGTGTCGGGCTCGCCCTTCAGCGAGGCGACGCCGACCGAGATCGTGACGTCGAGCGTCTTGCCGCCCTCCTCGATGGTGAACGGATTGCGCGCGATCTGGTCGCGGATGCGCTCGGCGACCTTTTCGGCGAGCGCCGGGTCGGTGTCAGGCATGACGATGACGAACTCCTCTCCGCCATAGCGGCAGGCAAGGTCGAAGCCGCGCACGCTCTGGCGCAGCCGCATGGCGAACTCGCGCAGGATATCGTCGCCGGCATCGTGGCCGTGCGTGTCGTTGATCGACTTGAAGCGGTCGATGTCGGTGATCAGGACCGAGAGCGGCTTGCCGCGGCTGCGCGCCTTTGCGGCGAGGCTCGCGAGGTGGCTGTCGAGATAGCGACGGTTGTGGAGCCCGGTCAGCCCGTCCGTCACCGCCATCTCGATGGTCTGGGTGACCGAGGAGCGTAGCTGGTCGTTGTAGCGCTTGCGCTTGACCTGCGTGCGCAGGCGCGCGATCAGCTCCTGCCGGTCGACGGGGCGGGTGACGTAGTCGTTGATGCCGAGTTCGAGCGCGCGCACGAGGCGCTGGTTCTCGTCCTGCCCGGCGATCAGGATGATCGGCAGGAAGCGCGTGCGGTCGAGCGTGCGGAGTTGCGAGCAGAGCCGCAGCGGATCGTAATCGGCGAGCCCGGTGGAGATCAGCACGCACTCATAGGGCTTCTCGGCCGCCTCGATCAGGCCCGCCTGGGGGTCGGAGACGACGTCGAGCGTGCAGACGCCGCGCAGATACTTCTCGATTTGCTCGACGGAGGAGGCGCGATCGTCGATCAGCAGCGCGCGGATCGGCGCGTCGGCGGAGATGTCGCGCTTCTTCAAAAGCTCCTCGATGCCGATATTGCGCGTCGTCGAGGCGCGCATGCGCAACTCGTCGGTGAGCATCTTGAGGCGCACGAGGCTCTTGACGCGCGTCATGAGCTGGAGGTCGTTGGCAGGCTTGGTCAGGAAATCGTCGGCGCCGACTTCGAGCCCGCGGACGCGATCGGCGGCCTGGTCGAGCGCGGTGACCATGACGACGGGAATGTGGGCGGTGGCCGAATCGGTCTTCAGGCGGCGGCAGACCTCGAACCCGTCCATGTCGGGCATCATGACGTCGAGCAGGACCACGTCGGCGCGGCCCGCCTCGCAGATTTCGAGCGCGTCGCGGCCATTGCTGGCGGTGAGCACCTCGAAATACTCGGCGAGCAGCCGCGCTTCGAGAAGCTTCACATTCGCCGGAATGTCGTCGACAACCAGTATCCGCGCCGTCATTTCAACCCCTTGTCCGGCCGCCCGGCCGGCTCATCACGCATCGCCCAGATAGGACTTGATCGTCTCGATGAAGCGCGCGACCGAGATCGGCTTCGAGATATAGGCCTCGCAGCCGCCCTGCCGGATACGCTCCTCGTCGCCCTTCATGGCGAAGGCCGTCACCGCGATGACCGGGATGGAGCGCAGGTCGTCGTCGTCCTTCAGCCATTTGGTGACCTCCAGCCCCGAAACCTCGGGAAGCTGGATGTCCATCAGGATCAGGTCGGGACGGTGCTCGCGCGCGAGATCGAGCGCTTCGAGCCCGTTGCGCGTACGCACGGTCTCGTAGCCCGACGCTTCGATGAGGTCGCGAAAGAGCTTCATGTTGAGCTCGTTGTCCTCGACGATCATCACCTTCTTGGTCATAAGTCCTCGACAGTCCAGGCGCCGAACGGTTTCGACCCCGCCGAAATGTTAGCGTGATTTGATTGACGAAACGCAAACTCTTGAAACAAGCCGTCGCGATGCTTGATCGCGAGGATCGTGCAGGCTAACCCAGCCGCATGAACAGGACCATGTCGGATTCGGGGCGCGGCGACAAGAAGCTGGCGCGGGAAGCGGCCGATGGCATCGCCATCGAGGCGCTGGGCTTCATCGCCGGCGACCCGGACCTCCTGCCGCGCTTCCTCGACCTGACCGGCATCGCCGCGCACGACATCCGCCGCGCGGCGGGCGAGCCCGGCTTCATGGCCGGTGTGCTGCAGTTCATCCTGGCGCATGAGCCGACCTTGATGAAGTTTTCCGAGGCGAGCGGCATCGCGCCGCAGGATGTCGGCCGCGCCTTGCGCGCCCTGCCGGCGGGCGACGACCAGTACGAGATTTCCTCATGAGCGACGATCCCGAGACGCTGCGCCAGATCGAGCAGCTTGCAGCCGACGACCGGCCGCTGCTGATCCTCGACGTCGACGACGTCATCCTCGACTTCATCAAGCCGTTCCCCCGCTATCTCAAGTCGAAGGGCTTCGATTTGAGGCTCGACAGTTTCGCGCTGCACGGCAACATCTTCCATGTCGACAACGGCAATGTCGCCGAGATCGAGCACGTGCGCACGCTGGTCGACGAGTTCTTCCACGGCCAGGCCGACTGGCAGACCGTGACGGACGGCGCTGCGGACGCGATGGCGCAGATCGCGCGTAGTGCGGAAATCGTGCTGTTGACTGCGATGCCGCATCGTTTCCGCGATGCGCGGCGGCGGCACCTCGACGCGCTCGGTCTGCCCTACCCGCTGCTGACGACGGAAATGGCGAAGGGTCCTGCTGTCGCGCGCCTGCGCGGCGAGACGTCCCGTCCGGTCGCCTTCGTCGACGACCAGCCGCGCAATTTGATCTCGGCGCATGAGAGCGTGCCGGACGCCGCGCTGTTTCACCTGATGGCCGACAACAGCCTGCGCGACCTGATGCCGCCGCCGCCCGACTTCGCGACAATCGTTCACGACTGGACCGAGGCGCTGCCGATGATCGAGCGTGCGCTCGGGATCGATGGTCACGACGCGGCAGCGAGCGCATAGCGCATCAGCGGACGCCCTGCCTTGCGCTCGGCGACCGTTTCGAAACCCGCCTGCTCGAAGACACGGGCGGAGCCGACGAAAAGCCCGATCGACCGCGAATCCTTCGACTGCCGGATCGGGCAGGCCTCGACGAGGCGCGCGCCGTTCTGGCGGGCGAAATCGAGCCCGGCTGCGACAAGCCGGTGCGTCAGTCCCTTGCCGCGCGCTGAAGAGCGCAGGAAGAAGCAGGAGATCGCCCAGACGGCGGCGTCGGCCGGGTCGACATCGAGCGGCGCGGACGCCCTGCCCTTGTTGTTCCATTCGGGAACGTCGGCGCGCGGGCCGATCTGCATCCAGCCGACGGCGCGGCCATCGGCGAACGCCAGGAGACCGGGCGGCGGGCCGTCCTCGATCCGCCGCTTGATGAAGGCCTTGTTGGCCTCGCGGTCGTTGACGCGACGTGTGGCAGGCGGCAGGCGGAAATGGACGCACCAGCAGCCATAGCACGCTCCCTGCTTGCCGAAGAGATCCTCGAAGGCCGGCCAGCGTTCGGGCGTCAAAGGAAGAATGTCGGCGTCCATTCCAGTCCTCCTTGCCGGTGGGACGACGCGCAATTTGCTTGCGGCCCGATGCGCATCGTTCTACGATATTTGTTCCCTTTATGTTCACATCAATGCGCCAGACTGTCAATCATCCGTCTCATGGATTCTGCCGGGATTGCCTGACGCTCCAGCGCGGGAAGGCGCCGCGCTGCGACGCCTGCGGCAGCCCGCGCATCGTGCGCCATGACGAGCTATACGCGCTGCATCTCGCCCATATCGACTGCGACGCCTTCTATGCGGCGGTGGAAAAGCGTGACGATCCGGCGCTGCGCGACAAACCGGTGATCATCGGCGGCGGCACGCGCGGCGTCGTTTCCACCGCCTGCTACATTGCGCGCATCAAGGGCGTTCGTTCGGCGATGCCGATGTTCAAGGCGCTGCAGGCCTGCCCGGAGGCGGTGGTGATCAAGCCGGACATGGAGAAATATGTCCGCGTCGGGCGCGAGGTGCGCCGGATGATGGAGGCGCTGACGCCGCTGGTCGAGCCGCTGTCGATCGACGAGGCGTTCCTCGACCTCCGAGGCACCGAAGCGCTGCACGGACGCCCGCCGGCGCTGGTGCTCGGACAGTTCGCCCAATCCGTCGAGCGCGAGATCGGCATTTCCGTCTCGGTCGGGCTTTCCTATTGCAAGTTCCTGGCAAAAGTCGCCTCGGACCTGAAGAAGCCGCGCGGCTTTGCGGTCATCGGCGAGGCGGAGGCGCTCGAATTCCTCGCGGGACAGCCGGTCTCGATGATCTGGGGCGTCGGCAAGGCGTTCGAGGCGGTGCTCGAGCGGGACGGCGTGCGCACGATCGGCCAGTTGCAGAAGATGGAGCGCGGCGATCTCCTCAAGCGCTACGGCACGATGGGCGACCGGCTCTACCATCTCTCGCGCGGCGAGGACGTGCGGCGCGTCTCGGCCGACCGGGAGGCCAAGAGCGTATCGGCGGAGACGACCTTCGATATCGACCTGTCGCGCGGCGAAGACCTCGTGCCGGTGCTGCGCGCGCTGAGCGAGAAGGTTTCGCGGCGGCTGAAGAGCCACCAGATCGCGGGGCGAACCGTCGTCCTCAAGCTGAAGACGGCCGACTTCAAGATCCGCACCCGCAACCGTGCGCTGGCGGACCCGACGCAGCTCGCCGAGCGGATTTTCCAGACGGGACATGAGATGCTGAAGCACGAACTCGACGGCACGCGGTTTCGCCTGCTCGGCATCGGCGTCAGCGAACTGGCGGATGCCGCGCGGGCCGATCCACCCGACCTCGTCGACCTGCGCGGCGCCAAGGCCGCGAAGGCGGAAGGCGCGATGGACCGGCTGCGCGAAAAGTTCGGCAATACGATCGTCGAGACGGGATATACGTTCGGGCGGCCGCGCAACGGGCGGCCGCCGAGAGCGGATTGACTACTGCCGCTCGAAGGAAAGCTGCGCGGTAATGACGGGCTCGCCCGTCTCGGGATGCGCTTCGGTCGTGACGATCTGCAGGGCGTTGCCGGAGGAGGAAAGCTGCATGCTCGCCTCGCGGCCGGTCTCCGGCCATGCGACGGCGAGATTGACCGTGTCGCCGCTGCGATTGCCCGAAAGGCTGGCGGGCCCGCGCGGCGAGCCGGTATAGGTTCCCGAATAGGTCTCGCCGTCGACCGACAGGTCGGCGCCGATGGCGCGCGACATGACGATCATGGCATTGCAGTTCCCGTCCATGGAGAGGCGTTCGGCAGCCGCATCCGACGCCAGCTCGCAGTTGACATTGACCGGCTCTTCCTCAGGCTTCAGTCGGATGGAGCCGCCGCCCGACCAATTGCCTTCGAGCGTTTGCAGGAAATCCGCCTCGGTGGCCTGGGCGGGCAAGGCCGCCAGAAGGCCGGCGGATACGAGGATTGCAGAAGCAACGCGGCGCATGTCGATCCTTTCGAATTGAACTTCATTCGAAGGAAGAACGCCGCAGGGCGACAATCCGCCAATCGCGGCCCGCACTTAACGTGACGCAACGACACGCGCCGTGATCGTCAGACCAGTTCGACGTCGACGACGCCCGGCACGGCCTTCATCGCCGAGGCGATCTGCGGCGACAGGCGGTAACGGTCGGGAAGCTCGACCTCGATCTCGCCCTGCCCGCCTTCGCGGATGACGACGAAGCTGACCTGCCCTTCGCCGCGCTGCGACAACTGGCCGGTCAGCGTCGACAGCGGCGACGGATCGCGCAGGAAGATGCGCAGCGCCTTCTGGATGCGGCTGGCCTCCTCTTCCAGCGACGCCATCGTCTGGACGCGCAGATTGACGCCTTCGGGACGGTTTTCGGCCGCGACGGTCACGACGACGGACTTGCCGGGCTCGAGAAGGTCGCGGTACTGCGCCAGCATCTCGGAGAAGAGCACGGCCTCGTATTGACCGGTCGCGTCGGACAGCATGATGATGCCCATCTTGTTGCCGGTCTTGGTGCGACGCTCCTGCCGGGAGGTGATCGTGCCGGCGAGCCGGCCGGCCGATGCTCCGCGTTTGACGGCCGCTTGGAACTCCGCCCAGCCCTGCACGCGCAGCTTTTCGAGCGTCTTCTTGTATTCGTCGAGCGGATGGGCCGAGAGGTAGAAGCCGACCGCGTTGAACTCGCGGTGCAGCCGATCGGCCGGCAGCCATGGCTCGGCAAGCGGCAAATGGAGCTTTTCAGGCTCGGCGCCGAGCGCCTGACCGAAAATGTCGGTCTGGCCCGACGCGGCATTGTCGCTGGCGCGGGCGGCGAGCCCCATCATCCTGTCGAGCCCGGAGGCAAGCGCCGCGCGGTCGTGGCCGAAGCAATCGAACGCGCCGGCGGCGATCAGGCTTTCGAAGACGCGTTTACCGACGATCTTGGGGTCGATGCGCGAGCAGAAATCCTCGAGGCTCTCGAACGACTTCTCCTTGCGCAGCGCCACGATGTGGTCGACTGCGCCCTCGCCGACGCCCTTGATGGCGGCGAGGGCGTAGAAGATCTTCTTTTCGCCGACCTCGAACGGGCGGTGGCTGGTCATCACCGACGGCGGCACGACTTCGATGCCGAGCCGCATCGCATCCTGTCTGAAATCAGACAGTTTCTCGGTGTTGTTCATGTCGTACGTCATCGACGCGGCAAGGAATTCGGTCGGGTAATGCGCCTTCAGATACGCCGTCTGGTAGGAGACGATGGCGTAGGCGGCGGCGTGCGACTTGTTGAAGCCGTAATCGGCAAACTTGGCGAGCAGGTCGAAGATGAAATTCGCCTGCGGCTTGCCGACGCCGCGCTCCATCGCGCCGTCGACGAAGCGCACGCGTTGTTTGTCCATCTCGGCGCGGATCTTCTTGCCCATGGCGCGGCGAAGGAGATCGGCCTCGCCGAGCGAATAGCCGGACAACTCCTGCGCGATCTGCATCACCTGTTCCTGATAGACGATGACCCCTTGGGTCTCCTTAACCAGATGGTCGATCTTCGGATGGATCGACTCGATCTCCTCCTCGCCATGCTTTCGGGCATTGTAGGTCGGGATGTTCTCCATCGGGCCGGGGCGATAGAGCGCGACCAGCGCGATGATGTCCTCGATGCAGTCCGGCTTCATGCCGACCAGCGCCTTGCGCATGCCGGCCGATTCCACCTGGAACACGCCGACCGTCTCGCCGCGCGAGAGCATGGCGTAGGTCTTCTCGTCGTCGAGCGGGATGGTCGCGAGGTCGATGTCGACGCCGCGGCGTTTGATCAGATCGACCGCAGTCTGCAGCACGGTCAGCGTCTTCAGGCCGAGGAAGTCGAACTTCACCAGCCCCGCCTGCTCGACCCATTTCATGTTGAACTGGGTGACCGGCATATCGGAGCGCGGATCGCGGTACATCGGTACGAGCTGCCAGAGCGGCCGATCGCCGATGACGATGCCGGCGGCGTGCGTCGAGGCGTGGCGGTAGAGGCCTTCGAGCTTCATCGCGATGTCGAGGAGGTTCTGGACGATCGGCTCCTTCTCGACCTCCTCTGCAAAGCGCGGCTCGCCCTCGATGGCGTCCTTGAGCTTGACCGGGTTGGCGGGATTGGCCGGCACCATCTTGCACAGCCGGTCGACCTGGCCGTAGGGCATCTGGAGCACGCGGCCGACGTCGCGCAGCACAGCGCGGGCCTGGAGCGTTCCGAAGGTGATGATCTGGCCGACCTGCTCGCGCCCGTATTTGCCCTGAACGTAGCGAATCACCTCCTCGCGCCGGTCCTGGCAGAAGTCGATGTCGAAATCGGGCATCGACACGCGCTCGGGATTGAGGAAGCGCTCGAAGAGGAGCGAGAAGCGCAATGGGTCGACGTCGGTGATGGTGAGCGCATAGGCGACGAGCGAGCCGGCGCCCGAGCCGCGGCCGGGGCCGACGGGAATCCCTTGCGCCTTGCCCCATTTGATGAAGTCCGCGACGATCAGGAAATAGCCGGGGAACTTCATCCGGGTGATGATCCCGATCTCGAATTCCAGCCGCTCGCGATATTGCTCGACCGTATAGCCCTTGGTGGGGCCGTGCGCGGCAAGGCGCGCGTCGAGGCCTTCGCGGGCCTGGCGGGCGAGTTCATCGGCCTCGGCCTGCAAGGCGGCATCCGCGTCGGCCGCGTCATTGCCGGTGAAGCGCGGCAGGATGGGGTCGCGCGTCCTCGGATAGTAGGAGCAGCGCCGGGCGATCTCGACGGTGGATGCGAGCGCCTCGGGAAGGTCGGCGAAGAGCGCGGCCATCTCCTTTTGCGTGCGCAGATAGTGGTCGGGCGTCAGCCGGCGGCGCTCGTCGACGGCGACGACCGAGCCCTCCGCGATCGCCATCAGCGCGTCATGGGCGTCGTAGTCGGCGGCGGCGGGGAAGAAGGCTTCGTTGGTGGCGACGAGCGGCAGGTCGTGCGCATAGGCGAGTTCGATCGTCGCGGCTTCCAGCACGCGGTCGTAGCCTGTGGGGCGCTGGAGCTCGACATAGAGGCGGTCGCCGTACCAGTCCTTCAACTGGAGAAGGCGCTGTTCGGCGAGCCCCGGCTGCTCGGCCTTGAGCGCCGCGCCGATCGGGCCACGGTCGCTGCCGGTCAAGCAGATGATGCCTTCGCTGCGCTCTGTGAGCCACTCGGCGAGCACTTGGACCGGTTCGCCGGCGGGAACGTCGAGATAGGATTTCGACACGAGGTCGACGAGGTTGGCGTAGCCGCGCTCGCTTGCCGCGATCAGCACCAGCGGCGTCAGCCCGCGATCGAGCCGGCGCGCGTTGCGGCCATTGTCCTGCGCGTCGCCGAAATTGACGTCGATCTGACAGCCGACGATGGGCTGCACGCCGTCCTTGACGGCCTTTTGCGCGAATTCGAGCGCCCCGAACAGATTGTTGGTGTCGGCGACGCCGATGGCCGGCGCCTGGTCCTTGACGGCGTGGCCGACGATTTTGCCGACGGGCAGCGCGCCTTCGAGGAGCGAATAGGCCGAGTGGACCCGAAGATGGACAAAGCGGTTCGAAACAGCGCTGGCCTGGCTGGCGGTCATGTCGGGCTTTCGCAAGAGGAGTCGGTCGTCATTGTGGGATCGGGCCGGAGCGATGTCCACCCTGCCCGCGACCTTTCAACACAAGAGCCGGCTTGAACGCAGGCGCGATTCCTGAAAACCTTGCGGGCAACTGAAAAACGCCGAGGAAACAACATGAAGACCCGTGCCGCCGTCGCCACCGCCGCTGGAAAGCCGCTCGAGATCATGGAGGTCGACCTCGAAGGCCCGCGCGCCGGCGAGGTGCTGGTCGAGATCAAGGCGACGGGCATCTGCCACACCGATGAGTTCACCCTGTCGGGGGCCGACCCGGAAGGCATCTTCCCGGCGATCCTCGGCCATGAAGGCGCGGGCATCGTGATGGATGTCGGTCCGGGCGTGACGAGCCTGAAGAAGGGCGACCACGTCATCCCGCTCTATACGCCCGAATGCCGCTCCTGCCCCTCCTGCCTGTCGCGCAAGACGAATCTGTGCACCGCGATCCGCGCCACGCAGGGCCAGGGCCTGATGCCGGACGGCACGTCGCGCTTCTCGATCGGCAAGGACAAGATCTTCCACTACATGGGCTGCTCGACCTTCGCCAACCACACGGTCCTGCCCGAAATCGCGCTCGCCAAGGTCCACCCCGACGCGCCCTTCGACAAGATCTGCTACATCGGCTGCGGCGTGACGACCGGCATCGGCGCGGTGATCAACACCGCGAAGGTGGAAATCGGCGCGACGGCGATCGTCTTCGGCCTCGGCGGCATCGGTCTCAACGTCATCCAGGGCCTCAGGCTCGCCGGCGCGGACATGATCATCGGCGTCGACCTGAACAACGACAAGAAGGAATGGGGCGAGCGCTTCGGCATGACGCATTTCGTCAACCCGAGCGAGGTCGACGGCGATATCGTGCCGTATCTCGTCAACATGACCAAGCGCGGCGCCGACCAGATCGGCGGGGCGGACTATACGTTCGACTGCACGGGCAACGTGAAGGTCATGCGCCAAGCGCTTGAATCGGCTCACCGCGGATGGGGCGAATCGATCGTCATCGGCGTTGCCGGCGCGGGCCAGGAAATCTCGACGCGGCCGTTCCAGCTCGTCACCGGACGGACCTGGAAGGGCACCGCCTTCGGCGGCGCGCGCGGACGCACGGACGTCCCGAAGTTCGTCGACTGGTACATGGACGGCAAGATCGAGATCGACCCGATGATCACCCACACGCTGTCGCTCGACGAGATCAACAAGGGCTTCGACCTGATGCATGCGGGCGAATCGATCCGCAGCGTCGTCGTCTACTGATGCCATGCGCCGGGGAGCGAAGTTCGCGATCGGGATGGCGCTCGGCGCGGCGGTCCTCGGCTTTGCGATCTTCCTCGGCTTCGGTGCGGTCAAGACGTCGCAATTTCTCAGCCAGACTCTGACCGTCGGCGCCCCGACCGCACAGGGCGAAGGCGGCGGCTGGCCGGCCCCGGAAGGACCGACCGACATCGGCTATCGCGGCGATCCGGGCGCGGCCTTCGGCTTCCCGTTCGAGGAGGTCGCGATCGAGACCGATCTCGGCGCGATGCCTGCCTGGCTGGTCGAGCCGGAGGGCGGCGTGACGCAGGGCGCGCGCTGGGCCATCTTCGTCCACGGCATCGGCGGGCGGCGCGAGAACGGCTACCGCTTCCTGCCGACCTTGCGCGATGCCGGGATGCCGGTGCTGCTGATCGCCTACCGCAACGACGAAGGCGCGCTGCCCTCGACCGAAGGGCTCTACGCGTTCGGCCTGTCCGAATGGCAGGACCTCGACGCGGCGGTGCGATTTGCGGATGGCGCGGGGGCTGGTCCAATCCTGCTGATCGCCGAGTCGATGGGCGGCGCGATCGTCGGCCAGTTCCTGCGCCGGTCGGATCAAGCAAGTCGGGTCGACGCGATCGCCCTCGACGCGCCGGCGCTCGACCTGCCCGCCCTCGTCGCGAGCAACATAGCGGGTGCCGGCGTTCCGATGTCTGGCCTTGTCGCAAGGGCTGGCTTGCGGCTTTTCGGCTGGGAGCGCGGGCTGGACTTCGCGTCCACGCGCACGATCGACGAGTTGGCAGGCTTTCCGGGGCCGGTCTTCCTATCGCACGGCGCGCGCGACCGGCTGGTGCCGGTTTCGGTGAGCGACGAACTTGCCGATGCGCGGACGGGCAGAATCGACTATCTGAGGACCGAGGCCGATCACATCCAATCCTATAAAGAAAACCCGGAACGGCACGATACGGCGCTTCGCGCGTTTATCGCCAAGCTGCCACAAAGGTAGCTGGAGATTGCGGGCCTGGCCCGCGCTCCCGGACCGAAGCTCAGGAATCATTCGATGACGATTGCAAAGACCCTGATGCTTGCTGCGGCAGGCGTTTCGCTGATGGCCCTTGCCGCGTGCGGCGAGGACGAGACGGCGACCTCTGAGGCCGAGCCGACGCCGCCGGCGCAGACCGAACCGGCGGATCCGGACCTCGACCAGACACTGGACGATGCCGAGGAAGCGGCCGGCGACGCGTTGTCGCGCATGCGCGAGGCTGCCGAAGAGGCCGCGAGCGAAGCGGGCCGGATCGCCGGCGAGGCGCGCACGCGCGCCGAGGAGGCGCTTGAAGACGCCGGACCGACGCTCGACCGCGCCGGCGAGGTTGCGGGCCAGATCGGCGCTTCGGTGGGCGAGATCATCGAGCGCGCCCGCGGCGACATCGAGCGGGCGGCGAGCGAACTCGAAGCGCGCATCAACGAGGCGACCGGCGGCGACGTGCCGGATGGGCCTGCGGGCGATCCTTCGGCGCTGCTGGCGGCCGAAGGCGAGCTCAATGCCGACACCCGCGCGGCGGCCCGCGCCTCGATGGCCGATGTCGGCCCCGACTATGTCGGCGCCTGGGCCGACAATGCCGAAGGGTGCGCCCGGATCGACCAGGAGCCGATCGAACTCTTCGCGGTGATCACGCCGACGACGATCCGCCGTTACGAGAGCGTCTGCAACATCGAGCCAGGCGAAACGGTCGACGGCACGACGACGGTTTCGGCCACCTGCTTCGCCGAAGGCGAGACGGAGGAGCGGCAGATCACGCTCGACACCTCCGAGCCCGACACGCTGCGCATCAGCCAGGCGGCCGGCGACGAAGGCGTCGCGCTGACCCAGTGTAGCCTGCCGTGACCAAGCCTGCCATCTTCGTCGATGCGGATGCCTGTCCGGTCAAGAACGAAGTGCTGAAAGTCGCCGAACGTCACGATCTCGTCGTGACGTTCGTCGCCAATGGCGGGTTGCGCCCCTCGCGCGACCCGATGGTGCGCAACGTGGTCGTTTCCGCCGGATTCGACGCTGCGGACGACTGGATCGTCAACAATGCGGCGGCGAACGACATCGTCATCACCGCCGATATCCCGCTCGCCGCACGCGGCGTCGAGAAGGGCTGCCATGTCATCGGCATGACCGGCCAGCCCTTCACGCCCGAGACGATCGGCATGGCGGTGGCGATGCGCGACCTGAAGCAGAATTTGCGCGAGAGCGGCGAGATCAAGGGCTACAACGCGGCCTTCTCGCCGAAGGACCGGTCGCGTTTCCTGGAGACGCTGGACCGGACGATCCGGCGGGCAATGAATTCGCAGTGAGGGATTGATGAAGACCATATCGGAAGCGAAGGCACATGGCGGCGTTCAGGGCGTCTATTCGCATGCGTCGCAGGCGTGCGGCTGCGACATGACTTTCGCGGTCTTCGTGCCGCCGCAGGCGAAGGACGGCCCCTGCCCGGTGCTCTGGTATCTGTCGGGCCTCACCTGCACCCACGCCAACGTCATGGACAAGGGCGAATACCGCCGGCTGGCCGCCGAACTCGGCCTGATCGTCGTCTGTCCGGACACGAGCCCGCGCGGCGAAGGCGTGGCGGACGAGCCGGACAACTGGCAGTTCGGCAAGGGCGCGGGCTTCTATGTCGACGCGACCGAGGAGCCGTTTGCGAAGCACTACCGGATGTATTCCTACGTCACCGAGGAACTGCCGAAGCTGGTCGCTGCGAATTTTCCGGCCGACATGGAGCGGCAGTCGATCTTCGGCCATTCGATGGGCGGCCATGGCGCGATGACGATCGCGCTGAAGCATCCGGATCGGTTCAAGTCGTGCTCGGCCTTTGCGCCGATCGTGCAGCCGTCGACGGCCGGCTGGTCGAAGCCGGCCTTCGAGAAATATCTCGGGACGGACAAGATCGCGTGGCGAGCCTATGACGCGACCGCGCTGGTCGAGGACGGCGCGCGGTTCCCCGAGTTCCTGATCGACCAGGGAACGGCCGACGGCTTTCTCGACGACGGGTTGCGGCCGTGGCTTTTCGAAGAGACGGTGAAAGGGACGGAGGTCGGGCTGACCCTGCGAATGCAGGACGGCTACGACCATTCCTATTTCTTCATCTCGACCTTCATGGACGATCATCTCAGATGGCATGCGGACCGTCTCGCCGCTGTCAAATGACATGAGCATGAGCTGCTAATATACGGGCTGCATTGGAGAACCTGCCGGGCGGTTGCGATCATTGCCTCGATGGGCCATGCTTGGGTGCGCGCTGCCGACCGGCCCTGCGCATGCAATCAAGATACAACCCAGGGGGTGGCACAGGTGCCTGACACCGCGACGATCTATTCCGAAAATCCCGACCTCGACACGCTGGGCGGCCGGCTCTCGCGCGCCCGCGACGCGGTCGGCATCACGACGGCGCAGCTTGCGCGCCGGCTCGGCGTGCAGACGGCGACGCTCCAGGCCTGGGAGACCGATCGTTCGCAACCGCGCGCCAATCGCCTTTCGATGCTGGCGGGCGTTCTGAACGTCAGCCTGTCCTGGCTGCTCTATGGCGTCGGCACCGCGCCGGTGGAAGAGGATGCGCGCGACGACACGGTGCGCGCGATCTCGGCGCAGCTCGCCGAGCTGAAACGTCTGCACGCCCAGAGTGCGGCGGTGATTTCGCAGATCGAGAACGAGTTGCGGATATTCGCGCGCGAGGGTGACAAGGCCGCGGCAATCGTCTAGCGTCGATTCCGTCAGGGGTGCTTGCACTCCGCCGGTTTGCGGGAGAGAGCGGTTCGGGCATGCGCCGGAACCGCCGCCGAAGGGGAAATCGCCCGAAATCTCTCAGGCAAAAGAACCGTCTGCCGGCCAAGACGCTCTGGAAAGTCGGGGTTTGCGCCCCGCGCCGAAGGTGTAAGCGTTGCCGACAGGGTTCCGGCCGCGCGAGTCTCTCAGGCTTCCGACAGAGGGGCACGAACATGCCGCGCAAGCGGCTGGATGCGTGCGACCTTTGGAGGCCGAATGGCGGAACCGGGCGAACTGAAACGACTCCCATTACACGATCTGCACGCGGCGGCAGGCGCGAAGTTCGGCGGATTCGCCGGCTGGTCGATGCCACTGACCTATCCCGCAGGCGTGATGAAGGAACATCTCCACTGCCGCGAGGCGGCGGGGCTGTTCGACATCTCCCACATGAAACTGTTCGTCGTGTCGGGCCGGCAGGCCGCCGCGGCGCTGTCGCGCGCATGTCCGATCGCGGCCGACGCGCTGCCGACGGGGCAGTCGAAATACACCTTCTTCCTGAATCAAGCAGCGGGCATCCTCGACGACCTGATCGTCACGCGGGTGGGCGGCGAACGCTTCGTCGTCGTCGCCAATGCGGGAAATGCCGAGGCCGACGAGGCGCATCTGCGCGAAATCGCATCGGGCTTCGACTGCACGGTCGAGGCGCTCGACCGCGTGTTCCTGGCGTTGCAGGGTCCGGCGGCCGAGGCCGTCGCGCGCGACGCCGGGTTCGATATCGAGGGGCTCGTCTTCATGAACGGCCGGGAAACGGCCGATGGCGGATTCGTCGCGCGCAGCGGCTATACCGGCGAGGACGGGTTCGAGATCGCGGTGCCACTCGATGCGGCGCAGGCGCTCGCCGAAAAACTCGCGGCCGATCCGCGCGTCGAATGGATCGGGCTGGCCGCACGCGACAGCTTGCGGCTCGAGGCGGGGCTATGCCTGCACGGACAGGACATCACGCCGGACACAAACCCCGTCGATGCCGGGCTGGTCTGGGCGATCCCGAAGACGCTGCGTGCGGGCGGCTCGTATGTCGGCGCGGAAGCGCTTGCAGCCGCGATTGCCGCAGGTCCGCCCCGCAAGCGCGTCGGCCTGACGCCCGAAGGCCGCCAGCCGGTGCGCGCCGGGGCGGCGCTCGTCGATGGCGACGGCGTCGCAGTCGGCACGGTCACGTCGGGCGGGTTCGGCCCGTCCTTCGGCGGGCCCGTTGCCATGGGCAGCGTGGATGTCTCCGCGCTCGACCAACCGATCTTCGCGGAGGTGCGCGGAAACCGCCTACCCCTCGCGCTCCACCCTCTTCCCTTCCAGCCACATCGCATGCGCAAAGGATGACGCAGATGGCCCAGACTTATTTCACCGAAGACCATGAATGGGTTCGCGTCGAGGGCGACATTGCGACCGTCGGGATCACCAATTACGCGCAGGAACAGCTCGGCGACCTCGTCTTCGTCGAACTGCCCGAAAAGGGCCGGACGATCGACAAGGGCGACACGGTCGTCGTCGTCGAATCGGTCAAGGCGGCATCCGACGTCTACGCGCCGCTCGCCGGCGAGGTTACGGAGGTCAATGACGGGCTGTCGGACAATCCGGGCCTCGTCAATTCGGCCGCCGAGAAGGATGGCTGGTTGTGGAAGATGAAGCTCGCCGACAAGGCCGCGCTCGACGGCCTGATGGACCGCGCCGCCTATGACGCGACGACGGCGTGACGGAGAGCGACCGATGAGCACCAGCTTTGCCAACCGCCATATCGGCCCCGGCCCCGCCGACCAGCGCGACATGCTGAAGACGCTTGGCGTCACCTCGATCGACACGCTGATCAGCCAGGCCGTGCCGAAATCGATCCGCTTCGAGGGCCTGCTCGACCTGCCGGCCCCGGCCAGCGAGCAGGAAGCGCTCGCCGAGCTTTCCGGCATGATGGACAGGAACGTCGTCGCCAGGAGCTTCATCGGCGCCGGCTACCACGGCACGCACGTGCCGCCGGTCATCCAGCGCAATCTCTTCGAGAACCCGGCCTGGTACACGGCCTATACGCCCTATCAGGCGGAGATCAGCCAGGGGCGGCTGGAGATGCTGTTCCACTTCCAGACGCTGGTGACGGAACTGACCGGCCTGCCGGTCGCCTCCTCCTCGCTGCTCGACGAGGCGACGGCGGTGGCCGAGGCGGTCGGCATCGCGTTCCGCCATCACCGCATGAAGCGCTTGAAGATCTCGATTGCCGGTGCCCTGCACCCGCAGACGCTCGACGTCGTCGAGACGCGCGCCGAGCCGCTTGGGATGGCGATCGGCTGCGATCCGGTCGATGAGGATACGGCGGCGCTGATCGTCCCCTGGCCGGACACCAACGGCGTCTATGGCGACCATATGGACGAAATCGCCACCGCCAAGAAGTCGGGCGCGGTCGTCATCTTCGTCGCCGACCCGCTGACGTTGGCTCTCACGCAGACGCCGGCCTCGCTCGGCGCGGAGATCGCGGTCGGCTCGATGCAGCGCTTCGGCGTGCCGATGGGCAATGGCGGGCCGCATGCGGCCTATTGCGCGGTCGAGGACCGCTTCACCCGGCTGATGCCGGGCCGTCTCGTCGGCCAGTCCGTCGACGCAGGCGGGCGCGTCGGCTATCGCCTCGCGCTCCAGACGCGCGAGCAGCACATCCGCCGCGACAAGGCGACGTCGAATATCTGCACCGCGCAGGCCCTGCTCGCCAACATGGCGGCGGCCTATGCGGTCTGGCACGGGCCGGAAGGCCTGCAGGAAATCGCGAGCCGCATCCATGGCTTCGCGACGCGGCTTCATGCCGGGCTGAAGGCCAAGGGCGTCGAGGTCGCGGGCGACCGCTTCTTCGACACGGTGACCGTGACGACGAAGCACGCCGAGGCGATCGTCGAGAAGACGATGGAGCGGGGCCTGTGGCTGCGCGACTTCGAGGATGGTCGGATCGGCATCAGCTTCGACGAGACGTCGACCGAGGCCGACCTTGCCGCCATCGCCGACCTCTTCGGCGTCAAGCTGCCCGAGGCGGCGGATGCTCGGCTGCCCGGAAAGCGCTCCGGATCCTTCATGAGCCAGCCGGTCTTTCACGAGAACCGTTCCGAGACCGAGATGATGCGCTTCCTGCGCCGCCTCGCCGACAAGGACCTCGCACTCGACCGGGCAATGATCCCACTCGGCTCCTGCACGATGAAGCTGAACGCGGCGGCCGAGATGATGCCGGTGAGCTGGGCCGGCGTGGCCAACCTCCACCCCTTCGCGCCGGAAGGCAGCGCCGAGGGCTACACGGCGATGTTCGACCAGCTCGAGGCGTGGCTCGCCGAGATCACCGGATTCGACGCCGTGTCGCTGCAGCCGAATGCCGGCAGCCAGGGCGAATATGCCGGGCTCCTCGCCATTCGCCGCTATCATCGCGCGCGCGGCGACGAACAGCGCACCGTCTGCCTGATCCCCTCCTCCGCTCACGGCACCAACCCGGCCAGCGCCTCGATGGCGGGGATGGATATCGTCGTGGTCAAGTGCACTGACCATGGTGACGTCGACTTCGACGACCTGAAGGCGAAGGCCGACCAGCATGCAGACCGGCTGGCCGCACTGATGCTGACCTATCCCTCGACGCATGGCGTGTTCGAGGAAGGCGTGCGCGACATCTGCAAGATCGTCCACGACCATGGCGGGCAGGTCTATTTCGACGGGGCAAATTTGAACGCGATGGTCGGGCTCGCCCGGCCGGGCGATCTGGGCGCCGACGTCTGCCACATGAATTTGCACAAGACGTTCTGCATCCCCCATGGCGGCGGCGGACCAGGCATCGGGCCGATCGGCGTCAAGGCGCATCTGGCGAAGTTCCTGCCGGGCCACGTCGCGGACGGCTCGCGCCATGCCGTCGCGGCGGCCCCCTTCGGCTCGGCCTCGATCCTGCCGATCACCTGGATGTATATCCGGATGATGGGCGCGCCGGGCCTGAAGCGGGCGACGGAGCTTGCGATCCTGTCGGCAAACTACATCGCCGAACGGCTGGAGCCGCATTTTCCCGTGCTCTATCGCGGCCGCAACGGGCGCGTCGCGCATGAGTGCATCCTCGACACGCGGGTGCTGAAGGAGAGCGCCGGCGTTTCGGTGGAGGACATCGCCAAGCGGCTGATCGACTACGGCTTCCATGCGCCGACCATGTCGTGGCCGGTCGCGGGAACGCTGATGGTGGAGCCGACGGAATCGGAGCCCAAGGCCGAAGTCGACCGCTTCTGCAACGCGATGATCGCCATCGCGAAGGAAGTGGCGAAGGTGGCCGAGGGCAAGTGGCCGAAGGACGACAATCCGCTCGTCAACGCCCCTCACCCGGCCATCGACGTGATGGCGGCGGACTGGGCGCACCCCTACTCGCGGATCGAGGCGGCGTTCCCGGCCGGCGACGAGAACATGGCGTCCAAATACTGGCCGCCCGTCTCGCGCATCGACAATGTCGCGGGCGACCGCAACCTCGTCTGCTCGTGTCCGCCGATGGAGGCACTCGCCAGTTAACCGGCCAGCCGCGCGATCTCGATGCGGTTGCGGCCGGAATTCTTGGCCGCATAGAGCGCCTCGTCGGCGCGCGCGATCAGCGCGTCGACGCCCGGCCGCGCATCGTCGCCGAAGACGATGCCGGCGCTGGCCGTGCAGCGGAAGGCGCGGTCTCCGGCCTCGAAGGTCTCGGCCGCGAGCATGGCGCAGACCCGGCGGACGGTGGCCGCCGCCTGGTCGTCGGTCACGCGCGGCATGACGAGCGCGAATTCCTCGCCGCCGAGGCGGGCGGCGATGTCGCGCCCGCGCTTACCCTGGTCGAGGATGCGGGCGAAATCGCAGAGCACGGCGTCTCCTGCGGCGTGGCCGTGGGTGTCGTTGACGCTCTTGAAGTGATCGAGGTCGAAGATCGCGACGGCCGCGAAGGGCCCGTAGGTCTGACCGGCGGTCATCTGCGCCAGGCCCCGGCGATTGAGAAGGCCGGTCAGGGCGTCGGTGATCGCCTCGGCCTTGTGGAGTTGCGCAAGGCGCGTCTGATCGAGCGCGATGGAGAGCGCCCCGGCGCCGGTCATCGCCAGGATCGCGACGACGATGTTGACGCGCTCGGCCCAGTTTTCCGGCACGCCGCCCAGCGTCCATTGCTGGCCGAAGAGCAGCACGAGGCCGCAGGACGCGAAGGAAAGCGCGGCCAGGTGATAGAGGCCGGCCATCAGCGTCAGCGCCGTCGGCGCTTCGCGCCGGTGGCGGAAATAGACGTGCCCCGACATGGTCAGGAGGATGGCGGCCGCGAAATTCTGGACGATGAAGGCGATGCCGTCATAGCCGAGCGCCAGCGGCGGGAGGGCGAGGCCGAGCGAGATCAGCGAGGTGACCGCGACGCGGGTCAGCGAGGGGCTCTGGTTGACGAACTGGTGCGCCGCGCCATGGATGATCGACAAGCCGAGCGGCAGCAGCGCCACGACGAAGGCGCCGATGACCGGATGCGGGTTCTCGGCGTAGAGCGTGTAGGCAAGGACATGGGCGACGAGCGTCAGGACGCCGAGCGACCATGTCAGCTTGAAGGAATCGCGCTTGGCCGTGAGCCAGAAGCCCATCATCGTCGCGGCGAGGCAGATGCCGGAAATCGCTGTGGCAAGCAGAAGCGATGCGTAGTTGACCGTCACTCCCCACCTCCGGCGCCCATTACCATTGGCGATGCTTAACTGGGAAACGTTTTCATTGAATTACTTTCAATGGTGCGATTGGAAACTTGCGGCCCGACTTGCCTGTGGACGAACCGGGAACGCGCCCCTTCATTTTTGCCGCGATCTCCTGCATTAGAAGGCCCCCGGCTATGATGACAGCCGTGCGAGCACGCTCGATCTGATTCGCGAACGGACCAACCTGCCGCCATGGACGACAACAACGACCTCTTCGGCGACCTCGCCGCCTCGACGCCGGCCAAGCCCGCGGCGCGTCCTGCCGACCCGATCGTCGCCGCCGCAAAGCGCACGGCAGCGCCGGCGGCCGTCGCGACGAAGGACGCCAGCGACGGCTACAGCGCGGCCGACATCGAGGTGCTGGAAGGACTGGAGCCAGTCCGCAGGCGGCCGGGCATGTATATCGGCGGCACGGACGAAAAGGCGCTGCACCACCTCTTCGCCGAAGTGATCGACAATTCGATGGACGAGGCGGTGGCCGGCCACGCGACCTTCATCGACGTCGAGCTCGGCGCCGACGGGTTCCTGTCGGTGACCGACAATGGGCGCGGCATCCCGGTCGATCCACACCCGAAATTCAAGGACAAGTCCGCGCTCGAAGTCATCATGACGACGCTGCATGCGGGCGGAAAATTTGACTCCAAGGTCTACGAGACCTCGGGCGGCCTGCATGGCGTCGGCGTCTCGGTGGTCAACGCGCTGTCGGACGACCTCGAAGTGGAAGTCGCGCGCGGCCGCAAGCTCTACCGACAGCGCTTTTCGCGCGGCATCCCGCAGGGCGGGCTGGAATTTCTCGGCGACGTGCAGAACCGGCGCGGCACCAGGGTGCGTTTCCATCCCGATGCGCAGATCTTCGGCGCCAATGCGCGCTTCGAGCCCGCGCGGCTCTACAAGATGGCGCGCTCCAAGGCCTATCTCTTCGGCGGCGTCGAAATCCGCTGGTCGTGCGATCCGGCCCTGATCGGCGAGAAGGACAAGACGCCGGACAAGGCGACGTTCCACTTCCCCGGCGGGCTGAAGGACTATCTTCTCGCCTCGCTCGGCACCGAATACCAGGTCACGCGCGAGCCCTTTTCGGGCAAGAGCGAGAAGTCGAATGGGCATGGCTCGCTGGAATGGGCCGTCACCTGGCATGGCGGCGACGGCTTCCTCAACTCCTACTGCAACACGATCCCGACGCCCGAGGGCGGCACGCACGAGACGGGCCTGCGGAATGCGCTGCTGCGCGGCCTGCGCGCCTATGCGGAGCTGACCGGCAACAAGCGCGCCTCGATCGTCACCTCCGAGGACGTGATGATCTCGGCGGCCGGCATGCTGTCGGTGTTCATCCGCGAGCCGGAATTCGTCGGCCAGACCAAGGACAGGCTGGCGACCGGCGAGGCCCAGCGGATCGTCGAGAACGCGATGCGCGACCCGTTCGATCATTGGCTGGCCGACAACCCGCAGGAAGCTTCCAAGCTTCTCGAATGGGTGATCGCGCGCGCCGACGAGCGCGTGCGCCGGCGCCAGGAAAAGGAAGTCAGCCGCAAGAGCGCCGTGCGCAAGCTGCGCCTGCCCGGAAAGCTTGCCGACTGCACGCAGAACGCGGCGGCGGGCGCCGAACTGTTCATCGTCGAGGGCGATTCGGCCGGCGGCTCGGCCAAGCAGGCGCGCGACCGGGCGAGCCAGGCGGTCCTGCCGCTGCGCGGCAAGATCCTGAACGTGGCGAGTGCGGGCCGCGAGAAGCTGACCGCCAACCAGCAGATCGCCGACCTGATCCAGGCGCTCGGCTGCGGCACGCGCTCGAAATACCGCGAGGAAGACCTGCGCTACGACCGCGTGATCATCATGACCGACGCGGACGTCGACGGCGCGCACATCGCGTCGTTGCTGATCACATTCTTCTATCAGGAAATGCCGGAGCTCGTGCGCGGCGGGCACCTCTACATGGCCGTGCCGCCGCTCTACAAGCTGACGCAGGGCGGCAAGACGATGTACGCGCGGGATGACGCGCATAAAGATGAACTGATGCGCACGGAATTCACCGGGCGCGGCAAGGTCGAGCTCGGCCGGTTCAAGGGCCTCGGCGAGATGCTGGCGAGCCAGCTCAAGGAAACGACGATGGACAAGCGCAAGCGGACCTTGCTGCGCGTCGAGGTTCATGAGAGCGAGGACGCGACCAAGGCGTCCATGGATGCGCTGATGGGCACCAAGCCCGAACTGCGCTTCCGCTTCATCCAGGACAATGCCGAGTTCGCCGGGGAACTGGATATCTAGTCCAGGGTGTGTTGAGATTCAGGTCTGTGCGTGCCGAAAATGAGGGGTTTCGAGAACCGGAGCGGAATGTACGTTTGGGTACATGAGCACCGGAAGCGCAGAAACCCGTCATTTGCAGGCCGCTCAGGCCTGAATATCAACACATCCTAAGCGGCGATCCGCACGGTTTCGACAGCAGCCGAGCGCATCGCGTCGACCTGAACCTGACGGAGCAGGCTGACGATCGGGCCGGTCTGCGAAGAATTCTCTTCGCCCATCGCATCGATCATCGCCTGGCTCGCCTCGCGGACGCCGGCGATCCGGTCGCCGCGCGCAACGGCGCGCCAGACATGGATGGCGCCGACGAGCGGCCGGTGGATCGTCGCGGCAAGCCCAGCCTTGTCGAAGAGGGCGGTGATGGCGAGGTCTCGTCCCGAGACTAGGATGGTGCGCACGCGCTCCTGCGGGACGGCGGACAGATGCGCGACGAGTTGGACGAAGAACTCCATCCGGCCGAGCGCCATGCAGCGCAGGACGAAGGCGGTGGTCAGATGTCCCGCTTCGCGCAGGCGCGCGACGAGTTCGGACATCTCAGCCGGCCCCGCGCCTTCGACGAGGGCGATGGTCGAGCGGGCGCAGGCATCGCGGGTGACCCGCGCTGCGCGATCCGAGCCGATCATCGCCTTGACGAAGGACGACTGGCTGAGGACGTCGCCGATGCTGGCCAGTAACCGATGCCGGCAATCGACGGGCAACCGTGCCTGGCGTATCAGGACTTCTCGCAGTTCGGCATCAGTGCCGAAGCGCTCGACCATCTGGCGGAAGGCCGAGGGCAGGATTTCGGCGTCGTCGTTGCGGGCAAGCTCGATCACGGCCTCGCGCGCGCCGAAGGCGGCGAGCGTGGCGGTGACGCCGGCGGTGAGCCCTGCCCGCCGCGCGATAACGGCCTGTCCGCGCGCGTCGAGCGTGGCGACGAGTTCGACGAGATCGCCCTCGGTCAGGAGCGGCGAACGCAGGAGGAGAGGCGCGGCGACGGAGGGCTGGTCCTTGGCGAGGTGGAGAACGATGTGGAGCGGCGCGCGGCGGCTGCCGGCGAGCGCAGACGAGATCGCAATGCGCACGTTCGGCGACGGGTCGTCGGCAAGCAGCGTCAGCGCGGAGATGGCGGCGTGGCGGTCGTCGCGCGGGGTTTCGGCGGCGAGAGCGGCGTTGGCGAGATATTCGGCGGCGGCGGCGCGTTCGGATGCGCGCGTCGAGCGTAGATATGTTTCCGCGATTGCCGTCGTCACGCCCGCCCCCTTCGCAAACTATGCGTGGACGCTAGCCCGAATTGGTTTACGAACGGTTCACCATGTTCTTTAACGCGTCACGTTCGCGATCAGGAGGCCGTCGATGGCAGGACTTTACCTCGAGGAATTCGTGCCGGGACACGTCATCCGGCATACGCTGACCAAGTCGGTTACCGAGAGCGACAACATGCTGTTCTCGGTCATGACGCTGAACCCGCAGCCGCTCCACATCGACTTCGATTTCGCGGCGAAGAGCGAGTGGGGCAAACCGCTCGTCAACTCGCTGTTCACGCTCGGCCTGATGATCGGCATTTCGGTGCACGACACGACGCTCGGCACGACGATCGGCAATCTCGGGATGACCGACACGGTGTTTCCGCATCCGCTCTTCCACGGCGACACGGTGCGGGTGGAGACCGAGGTGAAGAGCGTGCGGCCGTCGAAGTCCAAGGCCGATCGCGGCATCGTCGAGTTCGAGCACCGCGCCTATAACCAGAACGACGTGCTGGTGGCGAAATGTACGCGCCAGGCCATGATGCTGAGGAAACCCGCCTGATGCGCTCGCTGCTCTTCGTCCCCGGCGATTCTGAGCGCAAGCTCGACAAGGGGCTCAATTCCGGCGCCGACGCGCTGATCCTCGACCTGGAGGATTCGGTTGCGGCGGCGAACAAGCCGGCCGCGCGCGAACTCTCGCGCGACTTCGTTGCAAACCGGCGGCCGACCGGACCTCTGCTCGTCGTCCGCGTCAACGACCTGACGACCGGCCTCGCCGACGACGATCTGGCGGCCGTGATGGCTGCGCGGCCCGATGCGATCATGCTGCCGAAATGCGGCGGGTTCGCCGATCTGGAGCATCTGTCGGCCAAGCTGCGCGTCCACGAAGCCGACCACGGCATCGAGGACGGGGCGACGCGGATCATTCCCATCATCACCGAGACGGGCGCGAGCGTCCTCGCCGGCTCGACCTACCGCGCCCATGCGCGGCTCGGCGCGCTGACATGGGGGGCGGAGGACCTGTCGGCCGATATCGGCGCCGGCGCGACGCGGGACGAGACGGGCGGCTATACCGACGTGTTCAAGCTGGCGCGCGCGGTGACGCTGCTGGCCGCGAGCGCGGCGCAGGCGGCGGCGATCGACACGGTGTTCCCGAACTTCCGCGACGAGGAAGCCTTCCGCAAGGACTGCGTGGCCGGCATCCAGGACGGGTTCACGGGGCGGATGGCGATCCATCCGGCGCAGGTGCCGATCATCAACGAGGTCTTCACCCCGTCGGCCGACGCGGTCGCACATGCGCGCGCGGTGATCGACGCCTTTGCCGCGGCCGGAAATCCCGGCGTCGTCGGCATCGACGGCGCCATGTACGACCGCCCGCATCTCAAGCGCGCCGAGCGCCTGATCGCGCGGGCGGAGGCGGCGGGCGTTGCCTAATCGACCTTCCAGCGCGGCCGGCGCATGGCGAAGGTTTCGGTGACGGACGTATAGTCCATGTAGCCGAGGCGGGCGAGATTGCCCGCCTTGACGACATCGAAGAGGCCGTTCGTCAGGACACCGTCGTCGATATAGACGCCGATGACTTCGCCGATGACGACGGTTGCGGCCGAAGGCTCGCCGTTCAGACCGACCGGGCGGAAAATCTCGGTGACCCTGCATTCGAGCGCGGCATGGGCATACGCGACGCGCGGGGGTGCGACCAGCGTCGACGGCGCGGTTTCGAGCCTGGCGTAGTCGAACTCGCTCGTGCCGTACGGCGCGTCGACAGCGCTGGCGTTCATCGCCTCGGCAAGATCGCGGCTGGCAAGGTTGATGACGAACTCGCCCGTTGCCCGCGCATTGACGACGCTGTCCTTCTCGCCTTCCGACGAGAACATGACGAGGAAGGGCGTGGTCGTCAGTGCGTTGAAGAAGGAGTAGGGCGCAAGGTTCAGTGCGCCCTCGCCGGACAGTGTCGAGACCCAGCCGATCGGGCGGGGCGAGACGATCGCCTTCGACGGATCGTGCGGCAGGCCGTGGCCGTTCTTCGGTTCGTAGAACATCAGGAAGTGGCTCCGAATTCGGTGATCAGCGCGTCGATGTCGGGGCGCGGGCGCTCGAACGCCTCGCCGTCGAAGGAGCCGATATGGACGAAGCCGATGACGCGCTCCTCCGGCTTGAGGCCAAGGATCGCCCTGCCCTCTTCGACATCCGAATACCAGTTGGTGATCCAGTTCGCGCCATAGCCCATGGCGCCGGCGGCGACGAGGAGGTTCATCGCGACGGCGCCGCCCGACAGGAACATCTCCCATTGCGGGATCTTGGGATTGTCGCGCGGCACGTGGACGACGCCGATGACGAGCGGCGCGCGCGAAAAGCGCGTGCGCTCCTGTTCGCGGCGCGCATCGGTGAGCGGGCCTTCGCGCTGTTCGGCGAGCTCCGCCAGCTTTTCGCCGACGCGGTCCCGCGCTTCGCCGCGATAGACGATGAACCGCCACGGCGCCAAGCGGCCGTGGTCGGGGACGCGCGCGGCGATGGTCAGGAGCGTCCTGATCTCGTCGTCGGAGGGCCCGGGCGCGCGCAGCTCGGCGATGGGGGCTGACTTCCTGTTGAGAAGGAATTCGATCGTCGAAGACGTCAAATCTCGGTTTCCTCTTCCAAGGGATTGAATCGGCGGGAAGAATGGCGATCACGCGTTCGGGTGGCCGGCGCTTTCGCCCTGTCGGGAGCCTTGAAATTGCCACCGCTTTCGGGTTCAACGCAAGGCATGTTTGCCGTGCCAGACCGTTCACCATGCGACTGATCCGCGCCGTCCTTCTCGCCTGCTTGGCGGGCGTGGCGCCGGCACAGGCGCAGGACGGCGGCCCGGGTGGTCTCGGCGGCGGGTTCGGCGGTGGCGGCCCCGGACCGGGAGGCGGTCCCGGACCCGGCGGCAATCTCGGATTCAGCGGCTCGGGCGGCGGCATGCCGCGGCTGCAGATTCCCGGCGCCGCGATGCCTCCGCCCCTGTCGCTGCCGCCCATCCAATCGCAGCCCGACGGCAGCCTCGGCAACCTGCCGCAAATACAGCTTCCCGCGCCGCTGCCACAGATCGAACTGCCCGGCATCACCGGCTACGCGGCGCCCTCGATCGGAACGCCGCTCGCCATGCCCGGCGCAGGATCGCTGACCCTGTCGGCCAAGCTGACGGGCGACGGCGGCGACATCGAGCGCGGGATGGTCTGGCGGGTCTTCCGCCCCGAGCCCGGCCCCGACGGCAAGCTGCCGCTGATCGCCACCGCACAAGGCGGCACCAGCAATTTCCAGCTCGACCCCGGAAGCTATCTCGTCCACGCGACCTTCGGCCGGGCGGGCGCGACAAAGCGCATCACAATCGGCCCGAATGCGCGCGAGGAGCAGTTCGTGCTCGATGCGGGCGGGCTGAAACTCGATGCGGTGCTCTCCGGCGGCGTCGGCATTCCGTCCGACAAGCTGCGCTTTTCCATCTATGAAGGCGCAGGCGACGCGGCCGGCGAACGCGCGCTGATCGTGCCGAACGTCAGCCCGAAGGCGGTCGTGCGGCTCAACAGCGGCACCTATCACGTCGTCTCGACCTACGGGAACGTCAACGCCGTCATCCGCTCCGACATCCGCGTCGAGGCCGGCCAGTTGACCGAGGCGACGGTGGAGCACAAGGCCGCCGAAATCACGATGAAGCTGGTCCGCGAGGCCGGCGGCGAGGCGATCGCCGACACGTCCTGGGCGGTGCTGACTGATTCGGGCGACATCGTGCGCGAAAGCGTCGGCGCGTTCGCGTCGATGGTGCTGGCCGAGGGCGAATATGTCGCCGTCGCGCGCAACCGCGAGCGTCTCTACCAGCGCGAATTCCGTGTGACCGCCGGCCGCAACAGCGACGTCGAAGTGATCGCGGACGAGAATGGCGCCGAAGGGGTGGATAGCAGCGGCGACTAGAGGGCCGGAATGCCGCCGATCGCGGCGGGCGCCGGCTCCTCGGGTCGTTCCTCCGCCAGGTCGAACACCGCACGGTACATGCGCTCGAGAATGGCCTTCCGGTCGCGGCCGAACGTGTCGGCATGGACGACCGGCCCGATGCGCACGTCCATCGGCCGACCGGCCCGGCGGGTGAATTCGGGGATCAGCATCGCGGTGCGCAGCGTCACCGAGACGCGGCTCGCCAGGTGAAACCAGCGGCTGTTCTGGCCCGAGAAGTGCAGCGGAAGCACCGACGCGCCGGCATCGCGGACGAGCCTTGCCGGAAACATCTTCCATTCGAGGTCGCTCGCCTTGCCGACGACCTTTTGAGCGGTCGCCACGCCGCCGGCCGGAAACACCACGATCGTGACGCCGTCCTTCAGGAGCCGCAGCGCCTCGCTGCGGACGGCCAGATTGGCTGCGACCGCCTCGCGGGTTTCGGAAAAGTCGATCGGCAGCGCGTAGGGCTCCATCTCGGAGATCCGCATCAGGTCCTTGTGGATCATGACGCGGAAGGGGCGGCCGAGCCGCTCGGCCAGCGACAGGATCGCGATGCCGTCGGCGATGCCGAACGGATGGTTGGCGACCATGACGAGCGGCGTGTCGGGCAGGCGCGCAGGCGGCCAGACGCCGTCGACGCGAAGCTCGATGCCGACCATGCGCAGCATGGTGGAGAAGAGGTCGGCGCCGCCCGGCGCGACCTCGCGGCGCCAGATGTCGTAGAGTGCGGCGAAGCGGTCGCGGCCGGACAGGCTCTCGATCCGCTCGATCAGGAACCGTTGCAGCCGCCGATGGCCGTGATTGGCGTAGGTGAGCTCGGGAAAGAGGCGCTGACGTCGGATCGCGATCATGAACGCGAGTGTCGCGCAGCGCCATGACAGCCATGTGAAAAGGGGCGACCGACGCCGCCCCATTCATCAGTTTGCTGCGGCGAGCCGCTTCAGGTCCGGCGCGACCGCTTCCTGCCGCAACTGCTCCAGCGCATCAGCCAGCGACAGCGACTGCTGGTCGCGCGAGCCGAGGCGGCGCATGTTGACCGTCGCATCTTCCGCTTCGCGCTTGCCGCAGACGAGAATGACCGGGACCTTGGCCATCGAGTGCTCGCGGACCTTGTAATTGATCTTCTCGTTGCGCAAATCCGGCTCGGCATGGATGCCGGCCGCCTTCAGCCTGGCGACGACCGATTTCGCGTAGTCGTCGGCATCGGACGTGATCGTCGCGACGACGACCTGCACCGGGGCGAACCAGAGCGGGAAATGGCCGGCGAAGTTCTCGATCAGGATGCCGAGAAAGCGCTCCATCGAGCCGCAGATGGCGCGGTGGATCATCACCGGCTGCTTCTTTTCCGAGTCCTTGTCGATGTAGAAGGCGCCGAAGCGCTCGGGCAGGTTGAAGTCGACCTGCGTCGTGCCGCACTGCCATTCGCGGCCGATCGCATCGCGCAGCGTATATTCGAACTTCGGCCCGTAGAACGCGCCCTCGCCCGGCAGGATGCCGGTCTTGATGCGTCCGCCCGACTGGGCCTCGATCTGCTTCAAGACGTCCATCATGACGGATTCGGCGCGATCCCAGAGCGCATCGGAGCCGACGCGCTTTTCCGGGCGCGTGGAGAGCTTGACGACGATCTCCTCGAAGCCGAAATCCTCGTAGACCGAGAGGATCAGGTCATTGATCTTCAGGCACTCCGCCGCCATCTGCTCGTCCGTGCAGAAGATATGCGCGTCGTCCTGCGTGAAGCCGCGCACGCGCATCAGGCCATGCAGCGCGCCGGACGGCTCGTAGCGATGGACGGTACCGAATTCGGCAAGGCGGATCGGCAGTTCGCGGTAGGACTTCAGGCCGTGCTTGAAGATCTGGACATGGCCTGGGCAGTTCATCGGCTTCAGCGCGAAGATGCGCTGGTCCTCGGCTTCAGGGTCTGCCGACTGCACCGCAAACATGTTCTCCTTGTACCAGCCCCAGTGACCGGAGGTCTGCCAAAGCGAGGAATCGAGCACCTGCGGCGCGTTGACCTCGTCATAGTCGGCTTCGAGCCGGCGGCGCATATAGGCCGTCAGCTTCTGGAACATGCGCCAGCCCTTGGCGTGCCAGAAGACGACGCCCGGCCCCTCCTCCTGGAAGTGGAAAAGGTCCATCTCGCGGCCGAGCCGGCGATGGTCGCGCTTTTCTGCCTCCTCCAGCATGTGGAGATAGGCGTCGAGTTCGGCCTGCTCGGCCCACGCCGTGCCGTAGATGCGCGTCAGCATCGGATTGTTGGAATCGCCGCGCCAATAGGCGCCGGCCACCTTCATCAGCTTGAACGCGGTGCCGACCTGGCCCGTCGAGGCCATGTGCGGCCCGCGGCAAAGGTCGAACCAGTCGCCCTGCGCGTAGATTTTCAAATCCTGGTCGGCGGGAATGGCGTCGATCAGCTCGACCTTGTAGGCTTCGCCCTTGTCGGCGAAGACCTGCCGCGCCTTGTCGCGCGTCCAGACCTGTCTGGTGAAGGGTTTGTTGCGGCCGATGATCTCGCGCATCTTTTTCTCGATGACCGGCAAATCGTCGAGCGTGAAGGGCGTGTCGCGGGCGAAATCGTAATAAAAGCCGTTCTCGATGACCGGGCCGATGGTGACCTGCGTGCCGGGCCAGAGCTCCTGCACCGCCTCTGCGAGCACATGGGCGGCGTCGTGGCGGATCAGCTCCAGCGCGCGCGGATCGTTGCGCGTGATGATCTCGACCGCGCCGTCCGCGCCGAGCGGCTCGGACAGGTCGCGCACCTGACCGTCGACCATATAGGCGACCGCCTTCTTGGCAAGCGACTTGGAGATGGAATTGGCGAGATCGGCACCCGTCGCCGCGGCGTCGTGGGCGCGAACGGAACCATCGGGAAATGTCAGGGAGACTTCGGGCATGGAATGCTTCCTATCCAGTCCTGCAAACGAGCGCAGGTGGTTGTCGATGCCAGCGCGTTTAACCGATCAATCGGGCACGGACAAGGTCAGGCGGCGCCGGTCTTGCGGCTGATGCGCCAGAGGCGCCATGGGGCGTACCACGCCTGGTCGCGGTCGAGCCGTTCGGGCACGAGGTCGATCCCGTGGGTGCCGCCCGGCCCGCAGCGCATGACGCGGAAGAGCCCCATGAACCCACCGCGCCACAACCCATGCCGCGCAATCGCCTCATAGGCGAACTCCGAACAGGTCGGATAGTGCCGGCAGGAATTGCCGACGAAGCCGGAGAGCGTGAGCTGGTAGAGGCGGACGAACCCGGTGCCGAGCAGCCGCCCCGGCGTGCGCGGCCAGTCGCCGGACCAGTTGCGCGAGCGGCTGGTCATCTGTCTTCGATCACAGCGGCCGAATGTCACTTGCCACGCGGCCGGTAACGTCTTTCGACAGGTCGCCCTTCAGCCTCACGTCGACGCGCGCGTTGAGGAGTGCTTCCAATTCGAGTTCCAGATCAGCAAGCTCGAACGTAGAAATCGGCGCGCGATCCTCGACGAGAATGTCGATATCGCTCCCCTCCGCGTCGTCCCCTCTGGCCACCGAACCGTACAGGCACGGATTGAAGACCGGGTAGCGGGCAATGACGGCCAGCACCTCGTCCCGGTGCCTCGCGAGGGATTCCGATGGGCGCATGTTCTCCTCCTACGCCGCCTGGCCGGCGCGCTTTTTCTCGATCTGGTCGATGGCGTCGACAACGGCGTCGAAGGTGAGCAGGGTCGAGGCGTGGCGGGCCTTGTAGTCGCGGACGGGCTCGAGGTAGCGCAGGTCCGCGAAGCGGCCTTCGGGCGGCGTGCCGTTTTCCTTCAGCATGCGGCGCATGGTCTCGCGCACGCTGCGCAATTCGCCGGCGCTGGCGCCGACGACGTGGCGGGCCATGATCGACGACGACGCCTGCCCGAGCGCGCAGGCCTTCACTTCATGAGCGAAATCGGTCACCTCATCGCCATCCATCGTGAGGTCGATGGTGACGGTCGAGCCGCAGAGCTTGGAATGGGCCGTCGCACTCGCATCGGGCGTCGCGAGGCGGCCGAGCCGCTCGATATTGCCGGCAAAGCCCAGAATTTTCGCGTTGTAGACGTCGTCGATCATGGACGGTTCCGTGATTTGCGGCGCGGTTGAACAATTCGTCGCCGCTGCCATGCCTTTTCATCGGCCGATGCAGGAATATATAGTGTTTGTGCGATTGACCCGACAAGCCATCCCCGGCATCAGGGTCGCAGCATGCACGCCATTTCGGATGAACGGCGAATTTCGTCACGATTTCCGGGAAAGGCTGTGGTCCGTTCAACTCGTTCCTCCGTAGAGGGGAACTACGGGAGACGCCTTTCATGGACGCAATCGTGAAATCATTCCCCAACCGTGCCGACGCCGAACAGAAGATCGAACAGCAGCCGCGGCCGACCCAGGCCGAGGTCGAAAACGCCGTGCGCGTGCTCCTGCGCTGGACCGGGGACGATCCGGAACGCGAAGGGCTGGTCGATACGCCCAAGCGCGTGGCGAAGGCCTATCGGGAGATGTTTTCCGGCTACGACCAGGACCCGTTCGAGGAACTGGGCCGTACCTTCGAGGAAGTGGCGGGCTATGACGATCTCGTGCTGATCCGCGACATCCCGTTCCATTCGCACTGCGAGCACCACATGGTGCCGATCATCGGCAAGGCGCATGTCGGCTACCTGCCGGACGGCAAGGTCGTCGGCCTGTCGAAGATCGCGCGCGTGGTCGACATCTTCGCCCACCGCCTGCAGACGCAGGAGGCGATGACGGCGCAGATCGCCGGCGTGATCCAGGATGCGCTGACGCCGCGCGGCGTCGCGGTCGTGATCGAGGCCGAGCATATGTGCATGGCGATGCGCGGCATCCGCAAGTCGGGCTCGAGCACGATGACCTCGACCTTCACGGGCTCGTTCCGCGACCGCCCCGAGGAGCAGGCGCGCTTCATGATGTCGCTGCGCGATTTCCGCGCGCCCTGACAGGGTTTCATCCTCGAATGACCGACATGCAGTTCCCATCGCCTTCGACCGACAAGGCGGCGCTCGAAGAGGGCGCCGTTTTCACGCCGCGCTTCGATGCAGCCGGCCTGATCACCGCCGTCGTGACGGACGCACGCGACGGCATGCTGCTGATGGTCGCGCACATGAACGCCGAAGCGCTGGCGCTTTCGCTGGAGACAGGTGTCGCGCATTACTGGTCGCGCTCGCGCAACCAGCTCTGGAAGAAGGGTGAAACGTCAGGAAATCTGCAGACCATCGTCGAAATGCGCACCGACTGCGACCAGGATGCGATCTGGCTGCGCGTCGAGGTGGCAGGCCACGACGCGACCTGCCACACCGGCCGGCGCTCGTGCTTTTATCGCAGGGCCGAGACGGCGGATGGCGGCGTGCGGCTCGTCATCGACGCCGAGCCGAAATTCGATCCCGGCGCCATCTACACCAAATAGGCGATTGCGCTGGCGCATCGCTCGTCTTCATCCTTCGGATACCATATCTTGTCACTATGGGGACCGATCTGAGACGGAGCGACCGATGCTCGACTGGGCGTCCTTCATGAGCAAGCCGGAAGCGGGCATCGCCCTGCCGCCATCGCGCGCGATCCAGCTTCCCGAAAAATCGGAGCCGATGGGCGTCGCGCTGGCGCTTGGCGGCGGAGCGGCGCGCGGCTGGGCGCATATCGGCGTGCTGCGCGCGCTCGACGAGGCCGGCATTCGGATCAACATGATCGCCGGCACCTCGATCGGCGCGCTGGTCGGGGGCTGCTATCTCGCCGGAAAGCTCGACGAACTGGAAGAATTCGCCCGCTCGCTGACAAGGCGGCGCATCTTCGGGCTGCTCGACTTCAACCTGCGCGGCTCGGGCCTTCTCGGCGGCATGCGGCTGACGGCGCGGATGCAGGAGCATCTGGAAGGGCTGACTTTCGCCGATTTGCCGCGCCCCTTCGTCTGCGTTGCGGCCGAAATCCGCACCGGACACGAAATCTGGCTGTCGAGCGGATCGCTGATCACGGCGATGCGGGCGTCCTATGCCCTGCCCGGCGTGTTCGAGCCGGTCGTCTGCAACAAGCGCGTCCTCGTCGACGGCGCGCTGGTCAATCCGGTGCCGGTCTCCGTCTGCCGCGCCTACGAGCAGCCGCTCGTCGTTGCGGTGAATCTCCATTACGACCTTTTCGGCCGCGCCGCCGTCATCAAGCACTCTGCCGACATGCCGGAAGACGGCGAGGAGATGGCCGACGGCAAGAAGACGCCGCTGATCGTCGACAAGGGCCCGCGCGACCGCGAATCGCGGCTCGGCATCACCGGCGTCATGGTCGAGGCGTTCAACATCATCCAGGACCGCATTTCGCGCTCCCGCCTTGCCGGCGACCCGCCTGACCTGTCGCTGCAGCCGAAGCTCGGCCATATCGGACTGACGGAATTCCACCGCGCCGACGAGCTGATCAAGCTCGGCTATGACGCCACGCGCGCGCAGCTTGCGGAGTTGGATCGGCTGCAGAACGTTCTGGCCTAACGGTCGCCGCAACGCCCTGTCGCGCCCCCCTCTGCCCTGCCGGGCATCTCCCCCGCATGGGGGGAGATCACGCGGTGTCGGTGACGAGACTTATCTCCCTCCTTGCGGGGGAGATGGCCGGCAGGCCAGAGGGGGGCAACATCGAGCTTAGACCCATCCACACGATCACGTCTTCGCGGCGTCAAGAATCCTGAACTGCACCGAGCGCGAGCCGTTCCAGTAGTTGGACGCGATCGAGCCGGCGACGTGCACCGTCTGGCCGCGCGACGTCGCCAGGAAATGGCCGAGATCGGTTTCGGCCGAGCGGAACGCCATGGCCTGGAGCCGCCCGCCCATTTCCGATGCGAGATCGACGCGCAGATGGCCGGTGCCAACCGCGCGGGCGTCGAGGATGCGGTGGCGCGGGAGGGCGAGGACGGGTTGGGGGTGGCCGGCGCCGAAGGGGCCGGCAGTCTCCATCGCGTCGAGCAGGTCGAAGCGCGCGCCTTCGGCGGAAAGCGCCGCGTCGATCTTCAGCGTCTCGCCGTCGCGCAGATCCTTGACCTGCGCCGCCGCGCGTTCCTCGAAGAATGCGCGCAATTCGCCGAGCTTCTCGCGCCTGACGGTGATGCCTGCGGCCATGGCGTGGCCGCCGCCCTTGACGAGCAGTCCGGCATCGACGGCATCGCGCACGAGGCGGCCGAGGTCGAAGCCGGGCACGGAGCGCCCCGAGCCGCTGCCGACACCGTTGGCGTTGAACGAAATGGCGAAGGCGGGGCGGCGCGCATGGTCCTTCAGGCGCGAGGCGAGAAGGCCGACGATGCCCGGGTGCCAGTTGTCGCTGACGGCGACGAGGACGCCCGGCCCGTCGCCATGGACGAGTTCGGCGTCGGCCTGCGCCTTGGCATCGAGAAGCATGACGGCTTCCATCGCCTGGCGTTCCTGGTTCAGCCGGTCGAGCGTTTCGGCGATCGTGCCGGCTTCGACCGGATCGTCGCAGGCGAGAAGCTTCGAGCCGAGCGCCGCATCGCCGATGCGCCCGCCGGCATTGATGCGCGGGCCGATGACGAAGCCGAAATGGAAGACGTTGAGCGGCTCGCCGATCCGCGAAACGCGCGTCAGCGCGGCAATGCCGGGATTGCCGAGCCGCCGGGCGGCGGCCAGCCCCTTGACGACGAAGGCGCGATTGACACCGATCAGGGGCACGACGTCGCATACCGTCGCCAGCGCGACGAGATCGAGCATCGACAGGAGATCGGGAAGATCGGTGCGGCCGCGCGACCGCAGGATGCTGGTGACGCGGACGAGCGTGACGAAGACGACGCCAGCGGCGCACAGATGCCCCTGCCCCGACAGATCGTCCTCGCGGTTCGGATTGACGACCGCGACGGCGGCAGGCAGCGGGCCGCCCACCTGGTGGTGGTCGAGGACGACGACACTGGCGCCCGCCTCGTTTGCTGCATCGACGGAAGGCGCGCTGTTGGTGCCGCAATCGACGGTCACGATCAGCTTCGCCCCGCGCGCGACGAGATCGCGCATCGCGTCGGGGTTCGGGCCGTAGCCTTCGAAGATGCGATCGGGAATGTAGATTTCGGCCGGCACGCCGAAATGCGCGAGATAGCGCTTCATCAACGCCGACGAGCACGCGCCGTCGACGTCATAGTCGCCGAAGATCGCGACCGGCTCGCGGCGCTGGACCGCATCGGCGATGCGTTCGGCGGCCTTGTCCATGTCGGTCAGCGACGACGGATCGGGAAGGAGGTCGCGGATGGTCGGATCGAGGAAGCGAGGCGTCTCGTCGAGCCCGACGCCGCGCGCGGCGAGGACGCGCGAGACGATATCCGGCACGCCGTGCGACTGGGCGATGGCGAGCGCGATGTTTTCCTGGCGCGGATCGAGCCGATGTTCCCAGGCCAGCCCCCGGACCGACCGGCGCACGTCGAAGAAGTGCCGTCGCTCCAGGGTCAAGGCGCTGCCCGGCGCGCCATCAGCCGGCACGCTCGATGCGGATGACCTGCGGCGTGTCGACGAGGTGGCCGTCCTTCGTCACGCCGTCGATCGCCTTGCGCACGGCCGCTTCCGTCGTCTCGTGGGTGACGAGGATGACGGTCTTGCGGTCCGCGCCGGCGTCGCGGTCGGAATGCTGGACGATCGATTCCAGCGAAATGTCGTTGTCGGCCATGCGGCGCGCGAGCGCGGCGAAGACGCCGGTGCGGTCATAGACCGTGAGGCGGATGAAATAGCCGCCGGCATGAGCGCGCATCTTCGCCTTCTTGCACGGCGCGAGTTCCTTGGCCGGGCGGCCGAAGACGGGGCCGTGCTGGAAACCGGGACGGCTCTTGGCGATGTCGGCGATGTCGCCGATGACGGCGGACGCGGTGGCGTTGCCGCCGGCGCCGGGGCCGGAGAGGAGCAATTCGCCCAGAATGTCGGTCTCGATCGCGACCGCGTTGGTGACGCCGTGGACCTGCGCGATGACCGACGCGGTCGGCACCATGGTCGGGTGGACGCGCTGCTCGATGCCGGTCTCGGTCTTCTGAGCGACGCCGAGAAGCTTGATGCGATAGCCGAGCTCGGACGCGGCGCGGATATCGGCCTGCGTGATGTTCGAAATGCCTTCCATGTAGATGTCGTCGGCGGCGATCTTCGTGCCGAAGGCGAGGCTGGTGAGGATGGCGAGCTTGTGGGCGGTGTCGTTGCCCTCGATGTCGAAGGTCGGGTCGGCCTCGGCATATCCAAGACGCTGCGCGTCGGCGAGGCAATCCTCGAAGGAGATGCCCTCGGCTTCCATGCGGGTGAGGATGTAGTTGCAGGTGCCGTTGAGGATGCCGAAGACGCGCAGCACCGTGTTGCCGGCGAGCGCCTCGCGCATCGTCTTGATGACGGGGATTCCGCCGGCGACCGCCGCCTCGTAGTTGAGGAGCACGCCGCGCTTTTCAGCGGCATCGGCAAGTGCCAAGCCATGCTTGGCGAGGAGCGCCTTGTTGGCGGTGACGACGTGATGGCCGGCGTCGAGCGCGGCCCTGACCGCCTCGCGTGCCGGGCCTTCGTCGCCGCCGATCAGTTCGACGAAGACGTCGATGTCCTTCGATTTGGCGAGCGCGACCGGGTCGTCGAACCATTCCATCCCGTCGAGCGAGATGCCGCGGTCGCGCGCCTTGTCGCGGGCGGCGACGGCGACGATCGTGATTGGCCGGCCGCACTGGCGGGTGAGCTCGGCCGCCCTCTCGGTGACCAGCCGGACGACCGATGCGCCGACCGTGCCCAAACCGGCGATACCCACGCGCAATGCTTCGCTCATGCCCCGAATCGTCCCTTCGCTATTCTGTTTTCGTCCTGCTCAGCGCCGGGCGCCGATCTGCACCACATTGTCGGGCGCCGGGGCCGAAGCCCCCATGAACTTCTTGATCGAGCGCGCCGCCTGGCGGATGCGATGCTCGTTCTCGACCAGCGCGAGGCGCACATAGTCGTCGCCGTGTTCGCCGAAGCCGATGCCCGGCGCGACGGCGACGTCGGCCTTCTCGACGAGGAGCTTGGAAAATTCCAGCGAGCCGAGATGCTTGAACTGGTCGGGAATCGGCGCCCAGGCGAACATGGTCGCGGCCGGCGCGGGAATGGTCCAGCCGGCGCGGCCGAACGCGTCGACCATGACGTCGCGGCGGCGGTGATAGACCTTGCGGACTTCCTCCACCTCGGACCCGTCGCCGTTGAGCGCGGCGGTCGCGGCGACCTGGATCGGCGTGAAGGCGCCGTAGTCGAGATAGGATTTGACGCGGGTCAGCGCCGAGATGAGGCGCTCGTTGCCGACCGCGAAGCCCATGCGCCAGCCGGGCATCGAGAAGGTCTTCGACATCGAGGTGAACTCGACGGCGATGTCCATCGCGCCCGGCACCTGCAGGATCGAGGGCGGCGGCGCGCCGTCGAAATAGATCTCGGCATAGGCGAGATCGGAAAGGATGATCAGGTCGTTCTTGCGCGCGAAGGCGACGACCTCCTTGTAGAAGTCGAGCGAGGCGACATGCGCCGTCGGGTTCGACGGATAGTTCATGATCAGCGCGAGCGGCTTGGGGATCGAGTGCTTGATCGCGCGCTCGAGCGCCGGGATGAAGCCGTTATCCGGCTCGACCTGCATCGAGCGGATGACGCCGCCCGACATGATGAAGCCGAAGGCGTGGATGGGATAGGTCGGATTCGGGCACAGGATCACGTCGCCGGGCGCGGTGATCGCCTGCGCCATGTTGGCGAACCCCTCCTTGGAGCCGAGCGTCGCGACGATCTGCGTGTCGGGATTGAGCTTTACGCCGAAGCGGCGGGCATAGTAGTTCGCCTGCGCGCGGCGCAGGCCCGGAATGCCGCGCGAGGACGAATAGCGATGGGTGCGCGGATCGCGCACCACGTCGACCAGCTTGTCGACGATCGCCTTCGGAGTCGGAAGGTCGGGATTGCCCATTCCCAGGTCGATGATGTCGGCGCCCTTGGCGCGGGCCGAGGCCTTCAGGCGGTTGACCTGCTCGAAGACGTAAGGCGGAAGACGGCGGACCTTGTGAAACTCTTCCATGGGGCAAACCCGGCGCGGCTAGAGGGAATGGTGGCGGCTATACACAGTTTCGATGCGACGGTCGAGACGCAGGACCGTCCTCAATTGCCTTCGATGCGGGCGAGCGCGCCCTGCGCATGGCTGCTGCCGATCTGGCGCAATTGCGCGGCCGACGAGGCCGGCGCGGAACCGGTCGCGGTCTGGCTGTCGCGGCGGGCGCGCAGTTCGTCGGCGGTCGCCACGCGCTCCTCGGGCGTGATCTGCGCGGCGGCCGGCTGAAGCGGCACGTTGAGATTGGGATAGGTGCCCGAGCCGACCGACGCGGTCGATGCCGAGACGCCCGGATCGGCCTGCGGGGCGGCGCATGCGGTCAGCGCGAGCCCGAGGGCGGCGAGCGCCGGCAGCGTGATCGACAGGGGCGCAATTCGATTGACCGGCATCTTCATTTCTTCCCGAATCCACGGTCACAATGTTGGACCGTTTCCATCCCTCCATGCTAGTCTGTAAAGAAAATGCCGCCGGGAGGAAGCGCAAAAATCATGGCCGGCCCGAAGACATCGCAAGACGCGCCCAAGACGCAAGCCTCGGGCATCGAAGACTACCTCGTGAAGGACCCCGAGGAATTCGCGGTCAACGTCTCGCACATGATGGAGGAAGCGGGAAAGGTCGCGGCCGCCTGGTCCGCCCCGCGCGAGGCCGGCGAAGTGCGCGACACGGTGGCCGAGCCGATGGCCGACATGGTCAAGACCTTCTCCAGGCTCACCGAATACTGGCTGTCCGATCCCTCGCGCGCGCTGGAAGCGCAGACGCGGCTCTATTCGGGCTACATGGAGGCCTGGACGCGCTCGATGGCGAAGCTCGCCGACCCGGACGCGCCGGCGCCGGCCGAGGCGCCCGACAAGCGCTTCAAGGACCCCGACTGGGGCCGCAACGCCTTCTTCGACTTCCTGAAGCAGACCTATCTCGTCACCTCGCGCTGGGCGAACGATCTCGTCGAGCACGCCGACGGGCTGGACGAACACACGCGCCACAAGGCGGAGTTCTACGTCAAGCAGATCAGCCACGCGATCTCGCCATCGAACTTCATCCTGACCAATCCCGAACTCTTTCGGGAGACGGTGTCGAGCAACGGCGCCAATTTGGTGCGGGGCCTGAAGATGCTGGCCGAGGACATTTCGGCCGGAAAGGGCGACCTGAAGCTGCGCCAGTCCGACGCCTCGCGCTTCGAGATCGGCAAGAACATCGCGACGACGCCGGGCAAGGTCGTCGCGCGCTCCGAAGTGGCGGAGATCATCCAGTACGAGCCGGCGACGAAGGAGGTGCTGAAGCGCCCTCTCCTCATCTGCCCGCCCTGGATCAACAAGTTCTACATCCTCGACCTGAACCCCGAAAAGTCGTTCATCCGCTGGGCGGTCGAGAAGGGGCACACCGTCTTCGTCATCTCCTGGGTCAACCCCGACGAGCGCCATGCGCGCGCCGGCTGGGAGGAATACATCAAGGGCGGCATCAAGTTCGGCCTCGACACGATCGAAAAGGCGACCGGCGAAAAGCAGGTCAACGCGATCGGCTATTGCGTTGGCGGCACGCTGCTGGCCGCCGCTCTGGCGCTTTTTGCGAAGGAAGGCGAAAAGCGCATCGCGACGACGACCTTCTTCACCACGCAGGTCGACTTCACCCATGCCGGCGACCTCAAGGTGTTCGTCGACGAGGAACAGATCGCGGCGCTCGAACGGGCCATGGAGACGCGCGGCTATCTCGACGGCACCAAGATGGCGACGGCGTTCAACATGCTGCGCGCCGGGGACCTGATATGGCCCTACGTCATCAACAACTACATGCGCGGCAAGGCGCCGATGCCGTTCGACCTTCTCTACTGGAATTCCGATTCGACGCGCATGAGCGCCGCCAACCACTCCTACTACCTGCGCAACTGCTATCTGGAGAACAATCTGGCGAAGGGCGAGATGAAGCTCGCCGGCACGACGCTGTCGCTCAAGGACGTGAAGATCCCGATCTACAATCTGGCGACCAAGGAAGACCACATCGCGCCGGCGAAGTCGGTCTTCACCGGCAGCGGGCTCTTCGGCGGGCCGGTCGACTACGTCATGGCGGGCTCGGGGCACATTGCGGGCGTCGTCAACCCGCCGGCGGCCGGCAAGTACCAGTTCTGGACCGGCGGCGCACCGAAGGGCGCATTCGAGGACTGGATCGGCAAGGCGAGCGAAACCGCCGGCTCCTGGTGGCCCCACTGGGACGAATGGATCCGGGCGCAGGACGACAAGACGGCCAAGGCCCGCAAGATCGGCAAGAATACCGAGGTTCTGGGTGACGCACCTGGGGATTACGTCAGGGTGCGGGTGTAGACAGGGACCGCGAATTCCCCAATACTCTGCGACGATCAGCGCACCGGGCAAGTTGTGAATCACGTGATTCGCGAGCTTGACAGGACACACCCGATGCGCGGGTCAGGTGTTGTGCTCGACAGTCAATTCCGATAGGTCTCGACCCGGCCGAATGCTTCGCGATCGCTCGTTGCGATGCGGCTTTCGGCCCAAACGGGACGCATCAAGGGGACGCGCATTGTCTGGAGAAGGTTCGCGCCGCAATAGCGCCCTCAATCGTGCTGTGCTTGCGGCCCTGACCGCGACCCTCCTCGCTTCCTGCTCGGCGACATCCGACACCGACATGGCGATGTTCGGCTTCAATCCGCAATATGGCGCGACCGGCGTTGCGATGCCGCAAGCCGCACAGCCTGCGCAGGCGACCGAGACCGCCCCCGCGGAGGGCGAAGCTGTCGCCGCCGAGGGCGCAGCTCCCGCTGCGCCAGTATTCGCGTTCGACGAAACCGATCCGAGCCTGCCCGAACAGGTCGCCTCGGTTCCGACCATGACCAATCGCGAGACCGCGCCGAGCGCAGATTCGGCTGCGCCTGCCGCCGTGGAAGGCGAAGCGCAGGTTGCTGCCGCGCCGACGGGCGTACCGGCCGCAGCCGATGCTCCGGTGATTGCTGACGCGGCTATGCCGACGGCCGAGCCTCAGGTTGCCACCCAGCCGGCGCCGCCCGCAGCACCCGAGCCGCAGAAGCGCGGATTCCTGTCGGCCTTCTTCTCGCAGCAGCCCGCCAGCGCGGCGCCCTCGCCGATCGTCCCGCAGGAAGCGCCGGCCGCGCCTGCCGAAGAGGTCGCGTCGGCGCCGGTGACCGAAGCACCGAAGCCGATCGTCGACCTTCAGGCGAACCGTGCGCCGATGTCGGCCGCCACGACGCAGCCGCGGCCGGTGATGATCAGCACCGCCTCGATCAGCGACAATGCGCTGCCCGGCGTGCGCGACAATGCGAACCTCTTCGAAATCAGCCGCCGCAACGGCGTCGACGAAGACGTCAGCGACATCGATTTGAACGAGGATGGCGGCATCTACCAGGTCGCCTATGCGCCCGGCCTCGCCCGCCTCGCGCCGAACGGCCTCCTGAAGCAGCATGACGATGTCGACGTCTCGTGCCTCAGGCCCTCGCTGGTGCGCGTCCTGAAATCGATCGAAGGCCGGTTCGGCCAGAAGGTGGTCATCACCTCCGGCTTCCGCAGCGCCGAGCGCAACCGCCGCGCGCGCGGCGCGCGCAATTCGCTGCACATGGCCTGCGCGGCGGCCGACATCCAGGTCGCCGGGGTCAGCAAGTGGACGCTGGCCGAATATGTGCGCTCGATGCCCGGCCGCGGCGGCGTCGGCACCTATTGCCACACCGAGTCCGTGCACGTCGATGTCGGGCCGGAGCGTGACTGGAACTGGCGCTGCCGTCGCCGGAGCTGAGCTGCTCCTCCGCGACGTTGCGTAACGCGCGTTTCGGCGGAAAAAGTTGAAAAATCGAGCCCGGCCGGGTTGTGCGTTCCGGCGAAGCTTACTATAAACCGCCTCGTTGTACGCGCCCATCGTCTAGCGGTTAGGACGGCGCCCTTTCACGGCGCAAACAGGGGTTCGATTCCCCTTGGGCGTACCAACACCCCTCTCCTCATCTGCGAAACATTGGACGTCCGGGCGATATCGAGTCCAGGTCGATGCCCTGGTCCATGATCGCGCGGTCCGGCGCGGTGCCGAGCACGAGGGCGGCGGCGAGTTTGGCCAGTGCCGGCGCGGTCTGGATGCCGTAGCCGCCCTGCCCCGCCAGCCAGAAGAAGCTGCCGTCGGCGTCGCCCCAGCCGACGACCGGGTTCTTGTCGGCGGCGAAGGTGCGCAGGCCCGCCCATTTGTTCTCGATCCGGCGCACCTCGATCTCGAGCGCGGTCTCGACGCGGTCGACCGCGACGGCGACGTCGTATTCGTCCGGCTGCGCGTCGCAAGGCTCCGAGGGAGTTTCGTCGGCGGGCGAGATCAGCAGGCGTCCGGCGTCCGGCTTGGCGTAGAACTCTTCGTCGATGTCGATGACCATCGGCCAGTGATGCGCGCTTGTGCCCTCCGGCAGCGCGATGATCGCCGCGGTCCGCCGCTTCGGCACCAGTCCGACCGACGCGATGCCTGCCATTTCGGCGACCGCATCGCCCCATGCGCCGGCGGCGTTGACGATGGTGGCGGCCACGAATGTCCGGGAACCTCCCGCGATCGTCCAGCCGCCGCTTTCGCGCCGGATCGCATCGACGCCGGCATTGGCGACGAAGGTGCCGCCACGCGTGCGGAACTGGCGGAGATAGCCCTGGTGGAGCGCGTGGACGTCGATGTCCTGCGCGAAATGCTCGAAGATGGCGGCCGCGACATGCCCGCTCCTGAGGAGGGGCACGAGTGCGCGCGCGGCGGAGCCGTCGAGGCGCTCGACGCCCGCTGCGCCGGCAAGCTCGCGCTGGAGTGCGTCGAGGCTTTCCAACTGGTCGCCACGCGCGATCATCAATGCGCCGCGGGGCGTCAGGAGCGGGCGGTCGAAGCCCGGCGGGAGATCGTTGTAGAAGGGCTCGGACGCGCGCGACAGCGCGCGTATGACGCTCGGGCCATAGGTGGTGGAAAAGAGCGCGGCCGAACGGCCGGTGGTGTGGTAGCCCGGCTGGCTCTCGCGCTCTACGAGAAGGACGCGGGCCTTGTCGGCCAGTTCCGCCGCGATCGACGCGCCGGCGATCCCGGCCCCGATGACGCAGATGTCGAAATGGGTATGTTCGGCCATGCCATGCTCCTTTCCGACCGGCTTAGCCGCAACGGCTCGCAAAGCTAGCGCCAGACAACCGATCTTGACGCGCCAAGGGGTTGAATGCCGCCCCGCTTGATGCCAAGTCTGTCCTCATCCGAATTTCGACGACAAGCCCGCGGGTAAACGGCAAATGGTCACCTATCTCGACGCGGAGACGGCCCCTCTGCGCAACACCGGCCAGATCCGGCTCTACAATGAAGACGGCTTTGCCGGCATGCGCAAGGCGTGCCAGCTCACCGCGCACTGCCTCGACGAACTGGCCTCCATGGTCGAGCCGGGCGTGACGACCGAGACGATCGACCGCTTCGTGTTCGAATTCGGCATGGATCACGGTGCGCTGCCGGCGACGCTGAACTATCGCGGCTACACCAAGGCTTCCTGCACCTCGATCAACCACGTCGTCTGCCACGGCATTCCCGACGCCAAGCCGCTGCGCGAGGGCGACATCGTCAATATCGACGTGACCTACATTCTCGACGGCTGGCACGGCGATTCGAGCCGGATGTATCCTGTCGGCCAGTTGAAACGCGCGGCCGAGCGCCTGCTGGAAGTCACGCATGAATGCCTGATGCGCGGCATCGCGGCGGTGAAACCCGGTGCGCGGACCGGCGCGATCGGCGCGGCGATCCAGTCCTTCGCCGAAGCGGAGCGCTGCTCCGTGGTGCGCGACTTCTGCGGCCACGGCGTCGGCCGGCTCTTCCACGACGCACCGAACATCCTCCATTATGGCAGCGCCAACGAGGGCGTGGAGATGCGCGAGGGCATGATCTTCACCATCGAACCGATGATCAATCTCGGCCGCCCGCATGTGAAGGTGCTGTCCGACGGCTGGACGGCGGTGACCCGCGACCGCTCGCTCTCGGCGCAGTACGAGCACACGGTCGGCGTGACCAAGGACGGCTGCGAGATCTTCTCGTTGTCGCCCGGCGGGCTCGACCGCCCCGGCCTGAGCTGAGGGCCGGCACATGGGCGAGGCGGACGGCGAAGACGATCGCGGGTTCTTCGCCGAACGACCGATGGCAGGCGCCATCGACGGTGTGCCGATCCCGCCGCTGCCCGAAGCCGCCCGCAAGAAGGCCGAAAAGCCTCACTATCACGGCCACCGCGACCGGCTGCGCGCGCGCTTCGAACAGGGCGGCGCGGCAGGGCTCGCCGACTACGAACTCCTAGAACTCCTGCTGTTCCGCTCCATTCCCCGCGCCGACACCAAGGGCACGGCCAAGGCGCTGATCGCGCGCTTCGGCTCCTTCGCGGAGGTGCTGGGCGCCGACGCGGCGCTTCTGGCCGAGGTCAAGGGCGTCGGCGCCTCGACCGCGCTCGACCTGAAGCTCGTCGCGGCGGCCGGCGGGCTCTTCGCCAAGGGCCAGGTCGGCAAGCGCGAGGTGCTGGGCTCGTGGAACCAGGTCATCGACTATTGCCGCGCGGCGATGGCCTTCGAGACGCGCGAGCAGTTCCGCCTCCTCTTCCTCGACAAGAAGAACGTGCTGATCGCCGACGAGGTGCAGCAGACCGGTACGATCGACCACACGCCGGTCTATCCGCGCGAGGTGGTGAAGCGCGCGCTCGAACTCTCCGCGACCGCGATCATCCTCGTCCACAACCATCCCTCGGGCGATCCGACGCCGTCCCGCGCGGATATCGAGATGACCAAGACGATCGCCGATGCGGCGAAGCCGTTGGGCGTCACGGTGCATGATCACATCATCATCGGCCGCAACGGGCACACGAGCATGAAGAGCCTGCGGCTCTTATAAGCGTGCGGGGAGCGAGTACGAAAAAGGGCGCCTTTTTGGCGCCCTTTCCTAGGTCTGCGATTGACGCCGCCTTATGCGGCTTCGCTCTCGCGGTTGGCCTCTTCGGCCTCGACGCGGGCGCGGTCGGCGGCACCCTTGGCGTCGACGTCGCGATCAACGAACTCGATGACGGCCATGGCGGCATTGTCGCCGTGGCGGAAACCGGCCTTCATGATGCGCAGGTAGCCGCCGTGACGGTCGGCATAGCGCGGCGCGATGTCGTCGAAGAGACGCTTGGCAGCGGCTTCCGAACGGGTCGACGAGATGACCTGACGGCGGGCGTGCAGGTCACCGCGCTTGCCGAGCGTGACGAGCTTTTCCACGATCGGGCGAAGTTCCTTCGCCTTCGGCAGGGTCGTCACGATCTGCTCGTGCTCGATGAGAGACGCAGCCATGTTGGCGAACATGGCCTTGCGGTGGCTGGCGGTACGGTTCAGCTTACGGCCGGAATTTCCGTGGCGCATGAGCTTGCTCCTTCACATTTGATGCGAGGCACAAAGCCTCAATACTGATCTTCGTAGCGCTTGGCGAGATCGTCGATGTTCTCCGGCGGCCAGTCGGCCACTTCCATGCCCAGATGGAGACCCATCGAGGCGAGAACTTCCTTGATCTCGTTCAACGACTTGCGTCCGAAATTCGGCGTGCGGAGCATTTCCGCCTCCGTCTTCTGGATCAGGTCGCCGATATAGACGATGTTGTCGTTCTTCAGGCAGTTGGCCGAGCGGACCGAAAGCTCCAGCTCGTCGACCTTCTTCAGGAGCGCCGGGTTGAAGGCAAGCTCGGTGACCTGCTCCGAAGCGACTTCCTTCTGCGGCTCCTCGAAATTGACGAAGAGGCCGAGCTGGTCCTGCAGGATGCGCGCAGCGAAAGCCACGGCGTCCTCGCCGGAGATCGAACCGTCCGTCTCGAGCTGCATGGTGAGCTTGTCATAGTCGAGAACCTGGCCCTCGCGGGTGTTCTCGACCTTGTACGACACCTTGCGGACCGGCGAGTAGAGGCTGTCGACCGGGATGAGCCCGATCGGCGCGTCTTCGGCGCGGTTGCGCTCGGCCGGGACGTAGCCCTTGCCCGCGTCGACCGTGAACTCCATGCGGATCTCCGCGCCCTCGTCGAGCGTGCAGATCACGTGGTCGGGGTTCAGGATCTCGACATCGCCGACGGTCTGGATGTCGCCGGCAACGACGACGCCCGGACCCTGCTTGCGCACGACCATGCGCTTGGGGCCCTCGCCTTCCATGCGGATGGCGATTTCCTTGATGTTGAGAACGATGTCGGTCACGTCCTCGCGGACGCCCGCGATCGACGAGAATTCATGCAGCACGCCGTCGATCTGGACGGCCGTGACGGCCGCACCGCGCAGCGACGACAGGAGCACGCGGCGAAGCGCGTTGCCGAGCGTCAGGCCGAAACCACGCTCCAGCGGCTCGGCGACGAGCGTGGTCATGGTGCGGCCCTTGGACTTGAACTCGACCTTGTTCGGCTTGATGAGTTCCTGCCAGTTTTTCTGGATCATTCCGGTTTCCTTCCGTTTCCCCGCCACCATCCAATCGTGACGGGCAATCTGGAAAACGCAGAGGAGCGCCGCTTAACGGCGCTCATGCGATGATGACGAATTAGACGCGGCGCTTCTTGCGCGGGCGGCAGCCATTGTGCGGGATCGGCGTCACGTCGCGGATCGACGTGATCATGAAGCCCGCGGCCTGCAGCGCGCGAAGAGCCGACTCACGGCCCGAACCGGGTCCGCAGACCTCGACCTCGAGCGTGCGCATGCCGTGTTCCTGCGCTTTCTTGGCGCAATCTTCGGCGGCGACCTGCGCGGCGAACGGGGTCGACTTGCGCGAACCCTTGAACCCTTGAGCCCCGGCCGACGACCAGGCAATCGCATTGCCCTGCGCGTCGGTGATGGTGATCATGGTGTTGTTGAACGTCGAGTTGACGTGCGCGATGCCCGTCGAGATGTTCTTGCGTTCGCGACGGCGGACGCGTGCGGCTTCCTTGGCCATGGTCTTCCTTTCGATGATCTCTTCGCCGCCGTAATGCCAGCGGCTCCACCTTGGAAGGGGAGTAAGGGAGTAGGTCGCTAGGGGAGCAGGTGAAACGTCGCGGCCTGGCCGGAACGTCAACACATACTCCCCTACTCCCCTACTCCCCTACTGCCTCCGAATTACTTCTTCTTACCAGCGATCGCCTTCGCCGGACCCTTGCGGGTGCGGGCGTTGGTGTGCGTGCGCTGGCCGCGAACCGGCAGCGAACGACGGTGACGCAGGCCGCGGTAGCAGCCGAGGTCCATCAGACGCTTGATGTTCATCGAGACTTCGCGGCGCAGGTCGCCCTCGACCTTGTAGTCGCGGTCGATCGTCTCGCGGATCTGCAGCACTTCGGCGTCGGTCAACTGGTTGACGCGACGGTCGGTCGGGATGCCGACCTTCTCGACGATCTCGGACGCGAACTTCGCGCCGATGCCGTGGATGTACTGCAGCGCGATGACGACGCGCTTGTTGGTCGGAATGTTGACGCCAGCTATACGGGCCATCTTCTTCTCCATCTGGTGCCGGCTTGGCCGACGTTTCTGGTTATGCCCGCGTCCGGTGGAGGCCGGCCCATGCGGGTGTTTTCCTGCGCCATGAGAGGCGCCAGCACGAAAGCAGCGCGCCCCGTTCACGAATTGGGAGACGCGCCGCTATAGTGCAACTCGAACGGCGGGTCAACCCCGCCCGAACTCAGCTCGCCCTGGCGAGAATGTCCTCGATCTGGCCGGTGACGGTATCCATGTTCTGCATGCCGTCGATGGTGACCAGTTCGCCCGTCCGGCTGTAATGCGCCGACAGCGGCGCCGTCTTCTGGCGGTACTCGTCGAGACGCTTGGCGAAGGATTCCGGGTTGTCGTCGGCGCGAACCGTGCCGCCGGCAGCGATCGTGTCGGCGACGCGCTTCTTCATGCGCTCGACCAGCGCGGCCTCGTCGACCTTGAGCTCGATGACCGCATCGAGCTTCTGGCCTTTCTGCGCCAGCATCTCGGTCAGCGCCTCGGCCTGCGCGACCGTGCGCGGGAAGCCGTCGAGAATGAAGCCTTTGCGGCAATCCGGCTCGTCGATCCGGTCGGAGACGATATGGTTGACGACGGCGTCCGAGACGAGCTGCCCCGAATCCATGATCGCCTTCGCGCGCTTGCCGATCTCGGTGCCGTTGGCGACGGCGGCGCGCAGCATGTCCCCCGTGGAAAGCTGCGGTATGCCGTGACGCTCGACCAGTCGCTGCGCCTGCGTTCCCTTGCCCGCCCCGGGCGGTCCAAGCAGTATCAGTCTCATCGTCCCCTCTTGCCCCCCCGGAGCTTCGACTTCTTGATCAGCCCTTCATACTGATGGGCAATGAGGTGGCCCTGCATCTGCGCGACCGTATCGAGCGTGACGCTGACGACGATCAGCAGCGACGTTCCGCCGAGATAGAACGGGACGCCCGTCGCCGAGATCAGGAATTCGGGAACCAGGCAGACCACGATCAGGTAGATCGCGCCGATGAGCGTAATGCGAGTCAGCACATAGTCGATATACTCGGCCGTGCGCTCACCGGGACGGTAGCCGGGAATGAAGCCGGAATGCTTCTTGAGCTGGTCGGCCGTGTCCTTCGGGTTGAAGACGATGGCCGTGTAGAAAAAGGCGAAGAAGCCGATCAGCCCTGCATAAAGCAGCATGTAGAGCGGCTGGCCGTGGCCGAGTGCGGCGAGGATCGAGTTCGCCCAGGCCGGCAGGTTCGTCGTGTCCGAGAAGCCCGCAGCCGTCGCCGGCAGGAGCAGGAGCGAGGACGCGAAGATCGCGGGGATGACGCCGGCCGTGTTGAGCTTGAGCGGCAGGTGCGACGTATCGCCCTGGAACATGCGGTTGCCGACCTGGCGCTTCGGATACTGGATCAGAAGCCGTCGCTGCGCGCGTTCGAAGAATACGATGACCGCGATGAGGACGACGGCAAGCGTCAGGATGGCGAGAATCAGGCCGGTCGACAGGGCGCCGGTGCGGCCGAGTTCGAGCGTTCCGGAGATCGCCGAGGGCAGGCCCGCGACGATGCCGGCGAAGATGATCAGCGAAATGCCGTTGCCGAGGCCGCGCGCGGTGATCTGCTCACCGAGCCACATCAGGAACATGGTGCCGCCGACCAGCGTGATGACGGCCGAAACGCGGAAGAACCAGCCCGGATCGGTGACGATGTTGGCGCCGCCCTCGAGGCCGACGGCGATGCCGTAGGCCTGGACGGTGGCCAGCAGCACGGTGCCGTAGCGCGTGTACTGGTTGATGACCTTGCGGCCCTGCTCGCCTTCCTTCTTCAACTGCTCGAGCGTCGGCACGACGGCCGTCATGAGCTGCATGATGATGGAGGCGGAGATGTAGGGCA